>Ga0194119_10000002_pt1 | contig 609398 bp, 550 predicted proteins | sample TA2MahC100mmetaG_FD_148620 | JGI IMG/M metagenome (GOLD analysis project Ga0194119, IMG submission 148620) | Freshwater microbial communities from Lake Tanganyika, Tanzania - TA2015018 Mahale Deep Cast 100m | ecosystem: Environmental > Aquatic > Freshwater > Lake | place: Tanzania: Lake...
AAGGGTTCTCTGTTCGTTGCCTCAGGGATTAATTTATTTGATTCATTTGACAATTTGATTATTTAACAGCATAAAAAAAATAACTGATGAAAAGATTAATCGTACTCATTGCAGCATCGGTTTTTGCTTTACAGTCTATTGCCCAAACCGTAACCATTGGAACCCAAGTGTGGATGACCAAGAATTTGGATGTTTCAACCTTTAGAAACGGAGACCCTATTCCTCAAGCGAAGACAGATGAAGAATGGGTAAAAGCAGGTGATAATAAACAACCGGCTTGGTGCTATTATGAAAATGACCCAGCGAATGGTGCGAAATATGGCAAGTTGTATAATTGGTATGCGGTAAGTGATTCAAGAGGTCTCGCGCCTGTTGGATATCATGTTCCTTCCGATGCCGAATGGGAAAAACTTGTGGATTATCTGGGCGGGGAAGGTAAAGCAGGTGATAAAATGAAATCCAAGCAGGGCTGGGCTGAAGACGGTAACGGCACTAATAGCAGCGGCTTTTCAGGTCTTCCGGGCGGTGCCCGTGGCAGCAATGGTACATTCTTCAACTTTGGCAAGGACGGTTACTGGTGGAGTTGTACGGGGAGCAATACATACGATGCCTGGCTCTGCCTCCTGTCTTGCTCCAATGGCAATGTACTCAGGTACTACAGCAATAAGGAGAAAGGGTTCTCTGTTCGTTGCCTCAGGGATTAATTTATTTGATTCATTTGACAATTTGATTATTTAACAGCATAAAAAAAATAACTGATGAAAAGATTAATCGTACTCATTGCAGCATCGGTTTTTGCTTTACAGTCTATTGCCCAAACCGTAACCATTGGAACCCAAGTGTGGATGACCAAGAATTTGGATGTTTCAACCTTTAGAAACGGAGACCCTATTCCTCAAGCGAAGACAGATGAAGAATGGGTAAAAGCAGGTGATAATAAACAACCGGCTTGGTGCTATTATGAAAATGACCCAGCGAATGGTGCGAAATATGGCAAGTTGTATAATTGGTATGCGGTAAGTGATTCAAGAGGTCTCGCGCCTGTTGGATATCATGTTCCTTCCGATGCCGAATGGGAAAAACTTGTGGATTATCTGGGCGGGGAAGGTAAAGCAGGTGATAAAATGAAATCCAAGCAGGGCTGGGCTGAAGACGGTAACGGCACTAATAGCAGCGGTTTCTCAGGTCTTCCGGGCGGTAGCCGTAACGACAGTGGACCATTCTACAACATTGGCAAGTACGGTTACTGGTGGAGTTATTCGGAGCTCAATACCTACAGTGCCTGGTTCTGCCTCCTGCTTTACTACGATGGCGATGTGTACAGGAGCAACTTCAATAAGGCTGGAGGGTTCTCTGTTCGTTGCCTCAGGGATTAATTTATTTGATTCATTTGACAATTTGATTATTGGATTTGGGGCGAAGCCCCAATTTTTTAAAGACTTGACAGTTAACGGCATGCTGACAATAAGTTCAAATCTGTGGATATTTCGTTCGAACTCCGTCCAGCAAAGGGCACAGAAAAACCCGACGCAATGCGTCGGGTTTTTAGTTTGGGTAGTTTGGGAAGTTTGAATAGTTTGGAGTTGGTGATCCATTTTGTGTGGAGCCAAGATTTAGCGTTTCATCGACCGGTACGTATATCTTTTTACCCCCTTTTGATCGGAAATGGCCTCGCGTATCATTGCGTTGGCCACGACAGGTGCAGGAATGGGTCTGTACCGATCCGGCAGCAAAAAAGATACCATTGGCATAACGATCTGACTGATCCTTTCGCCGGGTCGCCAATCGGTTCGGGGACCGATCAATACAGAGGGTTGAAATATTCCAATGTAGGGGATTGACATTTGTTCAACGGCACGTTCCACCTCACCCTTTAGTCGTAAATAGAAATTTCGACTTCTTGTGTCGGCTCCTACGGAGGAGACGAGTAAAAAACGGGGAATGGAATTGGTCACGCAAGCCCTCGCCAGCGCCACGGGAATATCATAATCGATCTTTCGATAGGCATCGAGATCTCCCTTGACCTTTTTTTGGGTAGTTCCAATCGCTACAAAAACGGCATCCACACCTTTTACGGCCTGATAAAGTGCTAGCTGGTTTGAAAATTCTACATGGATCTCCTTGCTGCGAGAATGATGCAGGTTCAGCGGTCTTCGGCTAATGATCGTAACAGTAGCATCCGTTTGCTCCAATAAATGATTAAATAGATATCCGCCGATCAAGCCACTGGCACGAATAATGGCAAAATGAGGGTTTTTTCCAATAAACATATTAATAAAAAAAGTATATGAAAAGAATTCGATCATCAACGAATTGCGATTAACACCTCCTCCAGCCGATCCAGATCTTCCTGCGTGTTGAACGCCTGTATAGAATAGCGAAGAAATACATGCTCGCCAGTGCGCATCACCGGGATCTCGATCTTAAACTCATCAAACAGACGTGCTTTGAGCTTTTCCGGTTCCTGCGTTTTGATGGGGATGCTGAACATCTGTCTGACAAAAAAGTCATTTAACGGAACCAGCGGTTTCGTTGCCAACAGATCGCAAAACCGCAAGGCATTATCCAACACGATTTTTCGACACTGGGTCGATATAGAATCCCACTGATGTTCTTTCATAAAATTAATTGCCGCCGGAATGCAGCAAAACGCACTGAAATCACGCGTGCCTTGTTGCTGGTGATAGTCCTGATACCGCGAATGAAAGGGATGATCCGATTTATACCCCCAACTGATCACCAGCGGATCGAATAAGTCTTGAAGCTCTTTTCGCACAAGTAGAAAACTACTCCCTTTTGGCGTCATCATCCATTTGTGACAGGCACCGGTATAGATATCTGCGTCTAGCGCGCGCAGGTTCAGGGACACTTGTGCCGGGGCGTGGGCTCCATCTACAAACGTCATAATGCCACGCTCCTTGGCTACCGCCACTATTTTTTCAACGGGAAAGCGAATGGCCGTGCTGCTGGTAATATGACTGATGAAGATGAGTTTGGTCTTTGGTGTGATGCCGGTAAGGAATTGCGCAACAAAATCCTCCTCGCTTTCTAAGGGAAGACGGATGGGATGCTTGATGTACCGAGCGCCGGACTTATCGCAATAGTATTGCCAGGTACGGTCGCAGGCCCCGTATTCCCATTGCGTGGTGAGTACCTCGTCGCCGGCTTTAAGATCCAGGCTTTTGGCAACGATGTTGACGCCGTAGGAGGGGTTGGTCACCAGAATCAGGTCATCTGCATCCGCATTCAAAAATTCTCCCAGCGCCTGCTTCGACTCCCGGATATACTGCAATCCGTTTTGGGTGATAAACTGAACGGGCTCCTGTTCCAATTCGAGCTGAAATTGTTGGTAGCGTTCGAAGATGGGACGCGGACAAGCGCCAAAAGATCCGAAATTCAGGTAGGTGATGTCGGGTCGGAGCAAAAACTGATCACGAAGCGTAGGGTGGGGCATGGGACAATATAATATTTTTTGATTGGGCTATATAACCGACCACGGACCTATTTTTAGGGCATCAATTTTTGGGATTATGCACTCTGCCACAGGGCTAAATACGAGCTAATTCTCAGCGGTAAAAGCACCCCCTCCACCTCCTGAATCCCGTAGGTGTCAGATTGTATTTCAGTAGGCAAGCGGTAGCACCAACCTGGAATTCTACATCAAAGTTTGATGTAGTTGCGCTTATTTCTTTCGGAATAGCTGGTCGTTGAGCAGGATCTCTCCATTTCCCAGGATGTAAGGCTGCCCGACGACTCGCCACTCCTCGCCATCGGTGTATTTTATGATAATGGTATTACCTGAAATCGTGTAAGTACCTTTTTTCTCACTGGTGGAAGCGGCCGCGCCTGTTGTATTTCCAGATCCGGAGACCGATCCCAATCGTTGATCTGTAAATTGTCCCGTTTTGCCAAAAAAGAAAGTGAGGGATCGTCCCACACTGCCATACACCGCAGTTCCATTGAAGGTTTGGTCAGGGAAAAATTTAATTGTAAAGGGCTTTGCTTTGGAACAAACGCCGCCATCAAATCCGCTCATTTCTCCATTTTTGTATTCTACTTTAATGGTCTGTTTTTTGCCATCAGCTCAATTGATGGTCATTGTATCTCCAGTCTTGGTGTAAGTCCCAACATTAGATGCGTTGTTTGCTGTTTCTTTATCTATTTGTAATGGATTCACCCCATAAAGCGGATTTCTGACGATCTTATTTTTGGGTGCAAAAAAAAGCCAGGACACGTTAAGTTGACTACCCCAAAATTGTGTGCGTAGATATAACCCAGATTGAGCAAACATCACTTGGGATGTAATTATGGATGCTAGTAGAACAACAAAAATTTTACGTTTCATAAAAGTCGTTATAGTGCTTGATTTATTAATTCAACCCACCGGCTGCCAGAATTCCGCAACCTAGATCAGAGACTAATGTAGCCCCATTTAGGCCCACAATCTGACTTAGACCTACCATCTTAGTGCCTCCCCCCGTAATGATAGTTTGTCCATCTTCGGTTTTTTTGACTAGGGTGGGATCGATCCTTTGAATGTCTGATGTGATTTGCTTGCTGAGCGATAAATTTAAAATTCGTTGACCGGCTGCAATCGTTGCGGTTACAGCGGAGGCGGCTGCGTTATACACTGCTGTTCCCGTGTTAATCACAAAATTTGCACTTGTCTCCCAAGCACTCTTCATAAAATTAACTACTCCTTCAATTGACTGCAATCGATAGCTTGACTTGTAGTTATTCAGGCAGGCCCGGATGACTAAGTATGAAAAATTCGATTTTTTTCATTGCGCTAATTCATCGTTAGAGGCAGCCCTGCTGTATATGCTCTGATACGCTCTATTTATGGTGGCAGCATTTTCGGCAGGGTCATTTAAAAGATAGGTTACTTGTTGATTCATTAAATCAGCATAACTTCTTTTTTGTTTTTTCCAAAAATCCAACTCTCCCTGACTGGGGGATCGGCCAAATGCATCTTTGTATGATTGCGTTACGGTTTGCGTGTTGGTGGCGTCATCTGCATTAAGATAATTTTTGTGATTGGTGATATACCAATCCAATGATTGTTCGGACTGCGATTGCCAATACTTCATCTCGGCAGCATTCGGGAATCGACCGAAAACATACCAATAACTGACATTGGCTTTCTCATCCTTGTTTTGCGCAGTAAGGGTGATTGTGGTAAATAGGAATGATAAATAGATGAAATATTTCATATAATAATATTGTGTCATAAAATAGTTAATAACAATTAACCTAAGCTAAAACATTAATTTCTTTTTCCATATTCTTTTGAATTATATTTTCGCGCCTTTACATAATTATATGAAATTCAATAAAATGGGGACTTATGCTCCATTGCCGTGAATGATGAAATAATTGTTTTTGATTTGGAAGTATGCATTTAGAAGGTAGGTCAAATTCGGAAGGATTTAGACCTTCATTCATTTGGTTCGTCAAATTATTTTGATAAAGTGATATGGATACTGAGCCCTCCCATTGATTTCGGGTTGGGTGACTTGCCTTTTCAGGGCGTAGGGGCAAGTGAATATTAAATTGCTGACATGTTCCAAAACGATATCTCCAGCCCAAAGAATCACATCTCTTGAATTGATTTCAATTTGGAAAAGGATTTAGTAATAATTTGAAAATGGGTAATTTTGTTGTCTTATCATGCTAGTCATTAAGTAATCCTACAAATTCTTAGGTATGTCATCCCAAAATCTAACCAACTACAAGCGTTATCATCCATTATTTCATTTCTTTTTGCTACCACTTTGTTTGATCGGATTGGTGCTTGCGGTAATTGCATTGGTCAAATCCCCCGCCGAGGGGCGAATGGTGCATATTTTACTGGCGCTGGCTTTTTTTCTGTTGTTCAACATAGCCGGACTGGCCCGTATCTATGCCATGAAAGTACAGGACCGGGTTATTCGTCAAGAAGAGAACTTCCGGCATTACCTGTTAGCCGGTAAGCCGCTTGATCGCCATTTGCGAACCGGACAAATCATCGCCCTTCGATTCGCCTCAGATGCCGAGTTGGTGGATCTCGCAGCTAGATCGGTTGCAGAGAATCTGTCACCCCGGCAGATTAAGGAGTCAATAAAACATTGGCGCGGAGATCACCGCCGCGTATAACAGCGGTAACATATAAGATATCAGGTTTAAACTTTTAGAGAAAATATTCTTACAAGCGTCTTATCACTCAGGCAGCTGTTTGTTTACGATCACCATTTCCCAGGCATTATCTTTGTTGCATGCGTATCGGATTTGACGCCAAACGGGCTTTTCACAATGGTACCGGGTTAGGACATTACAGCCGGACCCTCATCCGCTCCCTGGCCAATACTTTTCCCGATCACCAGTATTTTCTTTTCAATCCGAAGCCCAGCAAACATTTTTCGCTGCCCTGGGATGGGGTAACCCGACAACAGCTTCAGGAGATTCAACCAAGCCGGCAGCTGGATAAACTATTTACTGCTGCCTGGCGATCGGCCTGGGTAAAAAAAGATCTACGGAAACTTTCCATTGACCTGTATCACGGACTCAGCCACGAGCTCCCCCGAGGCATAGAGAAAAAAGGGATCCGTACCGTCGTTACCATGCACGACCTCATTTTTGAACGATACCCCGATCAATACAATGCCATCGACGTACGCATCTACCGAAATAAATTCCGTTACGCCTGCGAAAAAGCCGATCGCATCATCGCAATAAGTGAACAGACCAAGCTCGACCTCGTCGATTTTTATCAAGTGCCTGCCCGAAAGATCCGGGTCTGCTATCAAAGTTGTAATCCGGCATTTTTTGAGACGGTCTCTGAAGAAGAAAAGCAGCGAATAAAAGAATTGTATCAATTGCCCGATCAATTTTTTCTTTACGTGGGCAGTATCATCGAGCGAAAAAACTTGCATCGCGTAGTGGAGGCCCTGCATATTTTACGAAAGCAGTCGAACCTGCCGCTGGTAGTGATCGGAGGCGGGGGTTCCTATGAACGCACCGTTCGGGCCCGGGTAAAGGCAATGGGATTGAGCGACTTGGTTATCTTTCTTTCCAAACAACCGCAAGCCTCCTCCAACCCTCGGTTTCAAAATGCCAGCGATTTCCCTGCCATTTATCAATTGGCGACGGCCATGATCTATCCGTCTGTCTTCGAGGGATTTGGGATTCCGGTATTGGAGGCACTGGCCAGCGCAGTTCCGGTGATCACATCGAATGTTTCCTCGTTGCCCGAAGCTGCGGGTGCGGGTAGTTTGCTGGTGGATCCGTTGTCGGCCGATTCAATCGCATCGGCCATGCACCGGGTGCTAACTGATCCGGAGAAAGTGGCCGCGATGAAAGCAGCGGGACAAGCACATGCCCGTTTATTTACCCCGGAAGCAACAGCCCGGAAAGTGATGGATCTTTACGAATCGATATGATCGAATTTGAATCGGATATACAGGGTTGTTTGCAGGCATTGCGAGCGGGCGGCGTGATCCTGAATCCCACCGATACGGTTTGGGGATTGGGTGGTGATGCCACCAATGAATCGGCTGTATCTAAAATCTATGCGGTGAAGCAACGTCCCCTTTCGATGCCACTGATTGTGCTGGTGACGGAAGAACAAGATATACTGTATCATGTAGCGGCACCCGACCTGGCGGTGTTCGATTATTTGAAAACTTGCTCGGTGCCTACAACAGTGGTGTATGAAGGCGCGATTGGCTTTGCTTATAATTTGGTGGGGGCGGATGGGAGTGTTGCTATACGGATCTGTTCGGATCCTTTTTGTCGTGCGCTGCTCAAACGGTTCGGGAAACCCATTGTATCTACCTCGGCCAACCTGCATGGTTCGCCTACGCCGGCTAGGTTTTCGGATATTGCTCCGTCGATCATACGGCAAGTCGACTATGTAGTTGGGTACCGCCAAACGGATCCGCAAAAAGCACAATCTTCCACCCTCATTCGATGGGAGCAGGGGGCGCCGGTGATCCTTCGGTCATAGCGGAATCTGCTTTGTATCTTTGACCGCTGATGGCCATTCAATTTTCATCTGAAGAAAGAAGCTGGTTGGACCAGGTAGCCCTGGCGGCAAAGGAGCTGGGACTGGAAACGTATCTGGTTGGCGGTTTCGTGCGCGATAAATTATTGGATCGCTCTACCAAGGATGCCGACTTTGTTTGTGTGGGGGATGCGCTTGCGCTGGCACAACTGGTGGCCAATTCTCTAAAACCTCGTCCCCCCGTCAGTTTATTCAAAACATTCGGCACGGCACATATTCTGTGGAAAGGGGAGTGGGATCTGGAATTCGTGGGTGCCCGTCGGGAAAGTTATCAATCCGATTCCCGTAAACCCACGGTTACGCCGGGTACTATTGAAGACGATCAGCTTCGGCGCGATCTTACCATCAATGCGCTGGCCGTCTCACTGGCTTCCGATCGATTTGGAGAATTGGTGGATCCGTTCAATGGCCTGAAAGATTTAAAGGATAAGATCCTGCGTACGCCACTTCCTCCGGAACAGACTTTTTCCGACGACCCGCTGCGTATGATGCGCACCATTCGTTTTGCTACGCAGTTGGGATTTAAGATAGAAGAAGGAACATGGAAGGGAATCTGTGCCCAAGCCGATCGGATCCGGATCATATCGCAGGAACGGATCACGGAGGAATTGAATAAAATCTTGTTGGCCGATACCCCTTCGGTAGGACTCGATCTGTTGTACCGTTCGGGTTTGCTGGAGCGGATCTTTCCGCAGTTGGTATCCTTGCGCGTAGCGGAGTACATTGACGGACACGGACACAAGGATAATTTCTATCACACCTTGCAGGTGCTGGACAATTTGAGCCGGAATACGAATGATCTTTGGTTGCGGTGGGCCGCTGTGTTGCATGATATTGCCAAGCCGCAGACCAAGCGATTTGAGCAGGGGCATGGGTGGACCTTTCACGGGCATGAGGTAGTGGGCGGACGAATGGTGCCCAAGATCTTTACGCAATTGAAGTTGCCTCTCAACGAACACATGCGGTTTGTTCGCAAGCTGGTTGAATTGCATTTGCGGCCGATCAGTCTCACTAAGGAAAATATCACCGATTCAGCGATCCGTCGTCTCTTGTTCGATGCAGGAGATGATTTTGATTCGCTGATGTTGCTTTGTGAAGCGGATATTACTTCGAAGAACAAGCAGAAGGTCAACCGCTATCTTTCCAATTTTCAATTGGTGCGGGAGCGGTGCCGGGAGGTGGAGGAAAAAGATCAGATTCGGAATTGGCAGCCGCCGATCACCGGCGAGATCATCATGCAAACGTTTGGGCTGTCGCCTTCCAAACCCGTGGGTATCATCAAAGATTCCTTGAAGGATGCCATGCTGGACGGGGTCATTCCCAATACCTACGAGGCGGCCTTTGAATTCATGTTGGAAAAGGGGAAAGAGCTGGGTCTGACCCCTGTAAGTTCCGGCGGGAAGTAGCCCTTCCTGACCTACCTTTGTGCCATGGCTATTTTGCGATTTCGTATTTATTTTGAGGAGGATGAGTCGGTTTACCGCGACATCGCCCTTCGACATACGCATACATTTCTCGATTTACATCAAGCGATCCTAAAAGCGTTTGAATTTGACAGCAAGCATGCGGCTACTTTCTATCGAAGCAACGATCAGTGGCAGCAAGGAAGGGAGATCTCCTTGGAAGTTTACGACAAAACGTACAAGGCGCCTCCATTGCTGATGGCCGATACGATCATTGCTTCCGAGATCAAAAGTCCCAACCAGCGCTTTCTCTATTTGTATGATTTCGTGAAAGGGTGGAATTTTCTGGTGGAGCTGATCAATGTTTCCAATGAAGAGGATCCCGAAAAGATCTATCCGTTGATGGTGCGTTCGTCCGGACTGGCTCCCAGCCAATACGGCACCAAGAGTATCCTGGGGGAGAAATTCGCCGACATCGAAGAGAAATATGATATGCACCAGGCCGGCGAAGGATTTGGTGAGAAAGATGAGGAGGGCGAAGACATCGGCTCGGAGGAAATGTTCGACGAAGACGCCGGGGACGATTAAAACCCATGAAAGAAAATCGAAAGACCGTCATTGCGGTAGTGGGTCCCACGGCCGTTGGTAAAACAGACGTGGGCATTCGCCTCGCGCAGCATTTTCAAACCGCAATTATTTCGGCCGATTCGCGCCAGTGCTATCGTGAAATGAATATCGGAGTGGCTCGTCCCACTCCCGAAGAGTTATCCGCCATTCCGCATCATTTTATCGCGACTCACTCGATTCAGGAAGATATAACCGCTGCCGATTTTGAATCATTTGCCTTGGAATCAGCGCAGCGGATATTTAGCGAGCGGGATCGGTTGTTGCTGGTAGGAGGTACGGGACTTTACATCCGTGCATTTCTGGAAGGGTTGGATGTCATTCCGGAAATTGATCCGGCCGTTCGAGAAAACGTACTGTCGATCTATTCGGAAATGGGATTGGAGGGACTATCGACAGAATTGGAGCGATTGGATCCTGATTTTTTTCGTTTGGGGGAGATGAAAAATCCGCAGCGCATGATGCGGGCATTGGAAGTAGTGATGTCGACTGGCGAGAGTATCCTTTCGTATCGCTCGGGGGAGAAAAAAGTTCGTCCCTTTGACGTGAAGTGGGTGGGATTGGAATTGCCTCGAGAAACGTTGATTGATCGCATCGATCTTCGGGTCGATGCGATGATCGAAGCCGGTTGGTTGGAGGAGGCAAAACAATTATATCCGCAGCGTTCACTCAATGCCATGCAGACAGTGGGCTATAAAGAATTATTTGAGTATTTTGAGGGAAAATATACGCTGGAGCATTCGATCGAGCTTATCAAGATCGCAACGCGTCAGTATGCGAAGCGACAGATGACTTGGTTTCGGCGCAACCCGTCCATTCGATGGTTTGCGCCCACGGCTGTAGAAGAAATGATCGTTTATTTAGAAGCAATTGATCCGGCCAGCTGACGCTTATAGAGCTGGATCGTATTTTCAAATCCGAGATAGATCGCATCACAGATCAGGGCATGTCCGATGCTTACTTCATCGAGATACGGGATGTGCTTATGTAAGTATTGGAGGTTGTGTCGGTCGAGGTCATGTCCGGCATTGAGTCCGAGTCCGATTGCATGGCCTAAGTTGGCCGCTTCCACATAAGGGCGAATGGCTTCTTCTTTTTTTCCATTCTCGTATCCACGGGCATACGCTTCCGTGTAGAGTTCGATGCGGTCGGTGCCGGTGTCGCGGGCGGCTCGGATCAGATCTTCCACCGGATCGATAAACAAACTGACCCGGATGCCGGCTTGATGAAATATACTCACCATTTTTTTCAGGTAATCGAGGTGGGTGATGGTATCCCAGCCGTGGTCGCTCGTGAGTTGTCCCGTTGCATCGGGCACCAGGGTTACTTGTTCGGGTTTTGTTTCCAGTACGAGGTCAACAAAGGTGGATTCGCGGCAGTTGCCTTCGATGTTGAATTCGGTATGTACGAGGGGACGAAGTGCTCGAACATCGGTGTAGCGGATGTGTCTTTCATCGGGCCGGGGGTGTACGGTGATGCCATCTGCTCCAAAGATTTGGGCATCGATGGCTACTTGCAGAAGGTTGGGGTTGTTACCACCGCGCGCATTGCGCAGTGTAGCGAATTTGTTGATGTTGACGGAAAGGCGTGTCACCCAGCAAAGCTACGAACCTAGAGTTCTTTCCAGGTATGATCGGCCAGCAGTTGCACGGCGGCCAGAAATTGTTTGAAGGGGCCTGATTTACCCCATTCTTTGGGGGCCACTAGGGAGAGCAGGTGCGAGCCGTCGTTGCGTTCGTAGAGATAATACGTTTGACCGATCTGTGGTTTGAAGGCCAGTTTGGCTTCGTAGATCATCAGTGAGAGGTCTTTTCGTTTTTTGATCTCTTGGGCTTGGAGGGCCAGCAGTTCGATTTGTTTACGGATCTGTTCGAGCTGCATGTTGGTTTGCTCTTCCATGGCCGTGAGGGCCTTGTGTTTGATGATGCCTTCTTTGGTGGGACGGATCACGGCCCCCGAGACGGAGGCGGAGTAGGGCAGTACGCTGAGTTGTTTGTGATAGATCTCTTGGTTGGTGTAGGCGGTGCCGTCTTGGCGAATCCCTTTTTGGGTGAGTTGCAGGTAGCCGTTGGGAAGGATCTCGTGGTGGACTTGCAGGTGAATTTGTTCACCGCGATAGAATCGGATATCCAGGTTGAGCCCGTCTGGAATAAACACTTCCACGGCGTCTCCTAGTGCGGTATCGGGTGGGGTGTTTTTTTCGCCATCGGCCAGTACGGAGTATTCTGCGGCCAGGGAGGTGTTGTCGGGCAGGACTTTGTTGTGGAAGATCCGGAGGGTTTTGGCGGATTCGGAGGCTTCCAGGCGGTAAATGCCACTTTTGGGCAGGAGGCCGTCTTCATAATGCGACTTTTCCGGGAAAAGTTGCCAGGAGGCCAGGAAGTTGTAGGCTTGTACCATGCTCGGCATATATACAAAAAAGCAAACGAATTGTTCTTATCTTTAAATACACGGGTTTTTAGAAAATTGGGTATTGCAAGTGATCCCAACTTAGATTATAAGATCGCTAATATTAAAGAAATGTCAAAACAGCCATCGGTTAAGCCGCCGCCTGTTTTAGATGCTATATTCGCGGTATTAAATTCAGCGTATGTTAATTACCACAACCAGTATAGTCGAAGGAAGGCCGGTTCAGGAGTACCTCGGAGTCGTGAACGCGCAGAGCATCATTGGCGCCAATATTTTCAAGGATATTTTTGCCGGCCTGCGTGATGTCTTTGGTGGTCGAAGCAAAACCTATGAGGGGGTGTTGGAGCAGGCCAAGGAGGATGCCATGCGGGAGCTGGTAGAGCGGGCTCAGGCGCTGGGTGCCAACGGCATTTTAGGGGTTGATTTGGATTTTGAGACAGTGGGAGCTGGCGGCAGCATGTTAATGGTAATTGCAACGGGCACAGCGGTTCGACTCTAAGAATATGAAACGGTTGCTGATTTTTTTTTGGATGTTGGCGGGGGCCAGTTTTTTTTCTGAGGCACAGGAATGTGCCTTGATCCGGGAAACCGATCCGTATACGCGCTCCACGGGTTTATCGACCGGCTTTCACAAATGGAAGGGGGGCGCGTTGACGCTGGATGCCAGCAAATCGGAGATCGATTGGATGATCGAGGTGGGTGCTGGTAACCTTTGTTTTGATGATGAGTCGACCATTCAGGTTTATTTCAAGGGGACCAAACAGAAGTTACTTTTTCGGAATTCCGGAACCATCAATTGCGAGGGGTTGTTGCATGTGCTGTTTAAGAATAGTCCCACCACCAACTATCAATTGAATAAATTGGCTACTCTGCCTATTGAGCGAATTTTGGTCACCAATGCCGCGGATAAGTCATGGGCCCTTGAACCCGATGCGGAGCAGCAGGATCGTTGGATGCGTGCCGCCGGATGTTTGGTGGAAGAATCCAAAAAATTATTGACGCAATAAAAAAGCCTTCCCATCGGAAGGCTTTTGAGTTAAAATCGGTCTGCTATCAATAGCGATAATGTTCGGGTTTGAATGGGCCTACCTTGGGGATGCCGAGATAATCGGCTTGTGCTATAGTTAATTCATCCAGCTGTACACCGATCTTGGCCAGATGTAGGCGCGCTACTTTCTCATCGAGGTGTTTGGGAAGTACGTACACCTTGTTGTCGTAGTTCTTGTGGTTGTTCCACAGCTCGATCTGGGCCAAGGTCTGGTTGGTGAAGGAGTTACTCATGACAAAGGACGGGTGCCCGGTGGCACAGCCCAGGTTAACCAGACGTCCTTCAGCCAAAATGATCAGGTCTTTGCCTTCTACGTTGTAGATATCTACTTGAGGCTTGATGGTGTCTTTGGTATGCCCGTAGTTGGTATTGAGCCAGGCGATATCGATCTCAATGTCGAAGTGGCCGATGTTACAAACGATGGTTTTGTCTTTCATGCGTTTGAAATGCTCACCGGTGATCAGGTCGCGGCATCCGGAGGCGGTAACCACGATGTCGGCCTCAGACACGGCATCGATCATGCGTTTTACTTCAAATCCGTCCATGGCAGCCTGCAGGGCGCAGATCGGATCGATCTCCGTTACGATCACGCGACAACCGGCACCAGCTAGGGAGGCAGCGGATCCTTTTCCAACGTCACCATAACCACCTACTACGGCAACCTTACCAGCCAGCATGATATCGGTGGCACGGCGGATGGCATCTACCAATGATTCTTTACAACCATATTTATTGTCGAATTTGGATTTTGTCACCGAATCGTTGACGTTGATGGCGGGCATGGGCAGGGTGCCTTTGGCTACGCGCTCGTAGAGGCGATGAACACCGGTGGTGGTTTCTTCGGAGATGCCTTTTACGTGTTGAGCCAGTTCCGGGTATTTATCGAGTACCATGTTGGTTAGGTCGCCGCCGTCGTCGAGGATCATGTTCAGGGGGCGATCCGATCCGCCGAAGAACAGGGTTTGTTCGATGCACCAGTCTGCTTCTTCGATGGTTTGACCTTTCCACGCAAATACACCGATACCGGCTGCTGCGATGGCGGCTGCTGCATGGTCTTGTGTCGAGAAGATGTTACAGGAGCTCCATTTTACCTCTGCGCCCAGGGCCACGAGGGTTTCGATAAGAACGGCGGTTTGGATGGTCATGTGCAAACAGCCGGCCACACGCGCTCCTTTCAGGGGTTGGGAGGCGCCGTACTCGGAACGGATCGCCATCAGACCAGGCATTTCTGCCTCAGCCAGTCGGATCTCTTTACGGCCCCATTCGGCCAGGGAGATGTCGGCTACTTTATAAGGGAGACTGAAATCGATTTGTACAGTTTGGGTTGACATATACTTTTTATTTGGTTTTTCGGCCGCAAAGGTAATAGATTAGGGTAAATAAACCCTTATTCGTCTAGGGGTCAATCCAATGTCTTTTCCATGATGTAGTCGTTCATGGAAAAGCCGTTTCCAATATCGAAGTCCTCCTCTCGTATGATCCGAAACCCCTGCCGATCATAGAAACCCACGGCCGGGTTGGCACGATTCACTTGGAGTTCAAGGTGGGTACCGCCGTTTTTTCGGATTCGACCTAGGATATTTTGTACAAATAACTTTCCTAATCCTTGGCGGTGTTTTTCTACCTGTACATAAAGTTTTTCAAGTTTCCATCGGTTGGGTGAAAGCAGTTGATAGGAGGCATATCCTAAGGGCGTATTGAGGTTAACTTCAACGATCAGAAACTGGTGACCTTCCGAAAATTGACGGGTGAGGGATTCGGTGCTGTACATCCAATTTAACATATAACTCATCTGTTCCGGGCTGATCATCTTTTCATATGCCTTTGACCAGATGTCCCGCGAGAGGGATTGGATAGTGGGAATATCCTGAAGCGTAGCGGATCGAACCTGAGGCATCATCATTTTTCCTCTTTTAAACGGGCGAGCGGGCGCGGGAGCGTATCTCTGTTTTTAGGGGGGGCAGGTTGTTTATCCGTTGGGTCTGGGGAATCGGGTTTTTCGAATTCGGGATCCTCGTAATCTTCCGGTGAGCCGGCTCCGGTATTTTCACCCGTTGCGCCGGGAAGTGGATCTGTGTCGCTGATAATAATATCGGCCGAATTCAGTTGGAGCATCATCTGCTCGGGTTGCAGGAATCGGGCACCTTTTTCGATACCAGATTTTGGATCCCCCAGTACTTTCCCCAGGAAGTATTCACAGATGGGCCTGGCCATTCGGGATCCATCTCCTTCATTTCGGATGAAGCGATCGTCAAATCCAACCCAGGCACCTACCAACATTTGTGGGGTATAGCCGATAAACCAGGCATCGGCATTGTCATTGGTGGTGCCGGTTTTGCCGCCCATTTCCATGGCGCCAACTCGGGAACGCATTCCGGCGGCGGTCCCCTTATCAACCGCTCCCTGCATCATCCGAGTCATCGTATAGGCCGTTGCCTCACTAATGACCTCCTCGCGTTGCGCCAAGTAGTCGATTTGTTTGAGGACCCGACCATTTCGGTCCTCAATGCGCAGGATGGAACGGGGTTTGGTGGAGAAGCCTCTCCCAGCAAAGATGGTGTAGGACCAAAGCATTTCAAATAACGATAGATCGCAGGCCCCCAGACAGATAGAGGGATAGGGTTCTACGCGTGTGGGGATTTTAAGCCGACTCAGAAAATCGGTAAAGGATTCGGGTCCCACTTGTTTCATGATAAAAGCAGTGGCGCAGTTTTTAGAATAGGCCAGTGCATCGGCCATTGAAATGGTTCCCCCTCCACAAGCTTTTTTTGCAGGCACCCACCCATACCCGTCAAATAATTGAGCGGTATTCTCAACCGGACTTTCCGGCTGAAACCCTCGCTCTTCCATGGCTTGGGTATACAGGAGGGGTTTAATGGTAGAACCCACCTGACGCTTCGTATTAAGGTTGACGTGATCATATTTGAACTTACTAAAACTAATTCCGCCTACCCAAGCTCGGATCTCCCCGGTGATGGGATCCATTGCCAGGAAGCCGGATTGTTCCATTTGTTTGTGGTACTTGATTGAATCCATTGGCGTGAGGGTGGTATCCGTTTCCCGTTTGGTGTTCCAAGAAAAAACACGCATGGGAACTTTTTGCTGAAACGATGCTTTTATATCCTCCTCGCTCAGTCCATCCTCTTCCATATTTTTCCAACGATCGGATTCCCGCATGGCTCGTTCGAGTAACGCCTCCTTCCCCTTCCAAATAGATCCGTTTTGAATGGCCCGCCGCGCGTTTACGGATTTTTGCAACCGGACCATGTGGCTGGCCATCCCTTCCTCGGCATAGGTCTGCATGCGCAGGTCGATGGTGGTATAGATTTTCAAGCCATCCTTATAGATGTTGTATTCCTCTCCATCCGGACGCAAGACGCCTTTGAGTCTCTCTTTGATCTCCTCTTTTAGGATCTCCCGAAAATAGGGGGCCGGTCCCGTGTTTTCATCTAATTTATGGTACAGGTTTTTGTCGTAAGGCTTTTCTTGCAATGCATTTTTCTGCTCGAGGGTGATTTTACCGTTTACCTCCATTTGTTTCAAGACCACGTTGCGACGATCGATGGCATTCTTATAGTTTCGCATGGGATTGTAGATCGTATTACCCTTCAGCAGGCCAACCAAGAGGGCGGCCTCCTCTGTTTGTAAGCCCTTGGGCTCTTTCTGAAAAAATGTAAGAGAGGAATTTCGTATCCCATACAAGTTGTTTCCAAAAGGAACTGCATTCAAATAAAGGGTCATTATCTCTTCTTTCGAAAAATTACGTTCCAGCCGTACGGCTATAATCCACTCCTTCATTTTTTCCACTACGCGCCAGGCTTTGTTTTTGCTGCCTTGGGCCAAAAGTGCCTTTGCAAGCTGTTGGGTGATGGTGCTTCCGCCTCCTTCAGCCCCCAGGGAGAAAAGAGCTCGTAAGGTGGATTTAAAGTCTATTCCGTTGTGCTCATAGAAACGCTCATCTTCCGTGGCCACCAAGGCATCAATGACCGCGGGAGAAATCTCCCGATAGCGAACGGGCGTACGGTTTCCCCGCTCAACATAATATTTGCCCATAAGGGTTCCATCCGTTGAATACACTTCAGAGGCCTGCACGATGGCTGGATTCTCCAGCTCAGCCAGGGATGGCATGTACCCAAAGACCCCCAGATTCGCTGCAATTATAAAAAGGGCGATCAGCAAGAAACCCGCTCCGAAAAACCGCCAGAAAATCCGGTTCCTGCGAACCGCGCGGGCGGGAGGGGTGGGGGAAGACTTGATCATATCCAAAATTACTGGATTGGCGCAATTCTTTCGGGAAATGGATAAGCGAAACCTTTATTAAAACAAATCGGGTTGATCTTTTATCAGGAATTTTTCATAGGCATCGAAGCTTCCTGCGGCCTGCACCTTTGTTAAATTTTCCAAATCGATAACACTGAACCGATAGCGGGTAGCACTCAGCCAGGAAAAAATCTCCGTAGGGGCCAATCGTTTCATTTCCCGTAAATAGGTTAAGGCATCTGCTGCAAGTGAGAATGGATTGATCAAAAGCAGGTGTTGTTTGTCACTCAGTTTGATCAGCTCTAGCTCATAGTTGGTAGCGTAATGATGCACACGGTTGTAGCGGAAGACGGAATTTTTTGCCTCGTTGGCAAAAACGGGGTCAATCTCCTGCAGGATTACCACTACTTGATGCGGGCGTTGGGGGGCAAACGAGAAAGTGGGTTCCCTAGGAGTGTTTTGCAGGCTGTCTCTACGATTTGCATTTGCCGGGGGAGTCGGATGTTGATTTGTCTTCGGAGTAGGAGTTCGCGGTTGTACTTGAGTGGAATCGGTTGCAACCGGTTTTTGTTGGACCGGTGCGTAATCTCTGAGCGCTTGCTCAATGCTGTCTCTTCGGATGAGCACGCGAATGAGATTTTCGGCCTTGGGCGTTAGAGCGGAGGAGGGAAAATTTTGTATTAAATAATTCAGTTGAGAGATAGCCAAGCTGTCGGCGTGTTGTTTTAGGTGGCAGATGGCCTCTACGTACAGTAATTGAGGAGTCCAATAATGGTTGCCGTACACCGAATCGGCTTGTTTTTTCAACACGACAGCTTGGGAGCACTGGCCGGTGATGAATTGGTCATATACCTGTTGGTATTGACGGGTTGCATTTGATTTGCTTTCCGCTGTCGGGTCTTTTCCTGTTACGACCAGTTGGGTTTTTTCTGATTTTGGGAAATCGGTTTCCAGCCGTGTGCGGATGGCTTTTGCTTTCTCGGTTTCATTGCTTTTTTGGTGGCAATAATAAAGGAGGAATAAAAGATCATCCATCGGCTTGCATTCCGGGTAGTTGCCGATTAGGTGCTCCAGGGCTCTGGTGCCATTGATGCAGTCGTCCATTCGCTGTATATACGTTTTGCCCAGTATGAACCAAGCTTGTTGCAGGGAGTCATGCAATAATAATTGTTGCTCGGCACTGAGGGGGAGCGAGGCATAAAGGGATTCAAAACTAATTTCTTTGTCACCCGGCGTCGCTGCGCCCTTGCCCGGTGTGGTATTTCCGCCGCTGCCGGTGGAGGGGGGGGCATTGGTCAGCGCCGCGAGCCGTCTCCATTGATCAGCATTGGGGCGATTGCCCCACCTCGCTTGAAATTCGCCTACGCCGCGCGCGCGGGAGTTGGTATTGTAGAAATACCACTCGCCTTTCGTGTCGCCTCCTCCTCCGAAGTTGGCGGGAGCCCCCCCCAACGCACTCCATGGTGGCTTGTAATCGTCCTTGAGCCCCTGTTGGCGACGAAGTTCTCTTGCCAAGGCACGAATGAACTCTTTTCGTTCACCTTCGGGTAAGGATATGATTCGCAACAGGCTGTCTTGTCGTTCGATGATTTCCAATTGGGTGGCGATGACACCCAGCACCTCTTTGTACTGTCGGATGGAATCGGGGTTAGACAGTTTGGGGTCATTCAATTGAATGCTATCGTAATAGTTGAAGGCCTGACGGTATTCTTTCTGCTCCAGGCAGAGCCGAGCTAATTGTTCAAATGCCTGATTCCGCTGCGAGGGATTATTGGAAGGTACCTGAACGCTGTTGATTAGTAACTCTTTGGTAGCCGCCCGGTCACAGGTCTGGATTTGCATTTGGGCAGCCATGAAATAAATGATATCCCGATAATCTGCATACATGTCCCGTTTTGCCATTTGCTTGAGCGCACGAATATTTTCTGCGATCTCCTCAGCCGCACCATCTCGGTTGGTTCGTATGGAGCCCAGACGGGCATAAATTTCTAAAATGGGATTAGTTGTTCGGGGAATACAACGGCGGTAATATTTTTCTGCTTCTGTCCATTTTCCGCTTCGCTCGTAGAGTTGTCCCAGTAAATATTCCCAGCGCGCCCGTTCATTTTGATGGGTGGCTTGATCCAGTGCTAGGCTCAGATGTTTGGCGGTGCTATCCCAGTTTTGTTGCTGATAGAATAACCAGGCCTGTACTTCGTGAAGATCGGTTTGAAGCCTGGTAGGAAATTGCGGATCGCGTCGCAAGGCTTCGATCAGACTGGCCGCTTCGGTTAGCTGGTCCTGTGCAATGTAATTCCGTATTTGCCAAATAAATGCATCGTTTCGACGGGGAGGCGTTTTCGAAAAGAGTTTTCGCAGCCTTCCTTTTTTTTCCGGCGTGGAAATACTGAGGGCACTGTTGCCATCACGGGCGCTGCCAATCGTTTTGGGATAGCCATCTTTTTCACGCGGGGCATAGGTCTGATTGATAAATTGAAAAAGGATACGGGCGGAATCAAATTTTCGTTGAAAATAGTAAGCGGCTCCCCATAGTAGATACAGGTCATCTGTCCAGTCATTGCGCAGGTCGTGCAGCACCACTCCCGAATTGGTTTTCCAAATCACCGAGTCCAATTGCACTGCGTCCTCCGCAGTTTTTTCCAGGCTGTAGTTATAAAAGGGCAACAGTTGGGTGTAATCGTCCTGAAATGCCAATTTAGCCCGCTCTATTACCTCATTGAGTTTGTTGGAGGCATTAAAAAAATAATTGTAGCGGGTGACGGTGTTTTGAAGAATGCGTTGTGGCATTCGGATTTTCTTGTCCGGCGTACGCTCACTTCGCAAGATCCGGTCCTCATACTCTTTAGGTTTCTCAAGTTGTATCGAATAACTGAATTGCGCCCGGACCCCCCCGCTGCTTAAGACAGCCAATAACAACAGTGTTTGGTAGGGGGGGAGGCGGAACATAACGATCGACTTATAACTCCTTTTTGGCTGATTTAGTATGAGTAGTGCCCGATTCCCTGCACCGGTGTCTTTGGTTGGGGATCAATCCGATAGCGAAAATACCTATTTTGTTAACAGCTACCTTTATCTGAAAAGGTTGATTTTCCTACCTTTATGCAAAGATAATCATGATTAAACTGGACACCTCGCGGGCTTGGAAAAGGTTTCAGAACCGCTACCGGATGGTGGTCATGAACGACGACACCTACGAGGAGCTGGCTAGTTTTCGCTTAACAAGGGGTACCGTCTATGTGGGTCTGAGTATGGTGTTTGTGCTTTTGGTGGGACTTACCACCGCGCTAATTGTCTTTACCCCCCTAAAATATTATATCCCCGGGGCGGGGGATGAGTATCGGTCCGTCCGCCAATTACGCCAATTGCAGTATCGGGTTGACTCCTTGGAGCGACAGGATGCCTACAAAGCCCAATATATCTTGGGACTAAAGCGCGTGCTTTCCGGTTCTACAGCCGCTCCCTTGGATACCGCTACCCTCCAAATTCCTGCTCCCGAAATACTCACCGACTAAAAAAATCGTTATGTTCACCTCAAAAACAAAACCAGAACCTATGGCATCTATTCCGGTCGCCCTCCAATCTGCCACGATGATTGGCCCGGGAACGACCTTAAAAGGGGATATCCAAAGTCAGCAAGACTTGCGTATCGACGGAACCGTCATCGGAAACGTCAAGAGTTCCTCCAAGATTATTATCGGACAAGGTGGCGTGGTGGAAGGTGATTTGGAGAGCACTCAATGCGATGTGAACGGAAAAGTCAATGGAAACATTCGTTGCCGTGAATTGCTCCAGCTCCGAGGGGAGTCTGCAGTCACCGGTAATTTATACGCCGGAAAATTGCAGATTGAACCGAGTGCCACTTTCAATGGACAATGTCACATGGGCGCTAATATCGTGGAGATGGGCAGCAATGAACAAGTCAACACGGCCGTCAACGGATAATCGCTCGAATTGGCGATATATCGGTTTGGCCACTCAGCTCATGGCCTACCTGGCCTTCTCTGTCTGGATCGGCTTTCGGCTGGATAAATTTCTGGGTATTTTTCCGGGATTGACCATCGGGTTGCCCCTTCTGGTACTGGTTGTGCTCTTTTATAAAATTTTTCGGGAGACAAAAAAATGAGTGTGCCGTGAATACACAACAAACCCGCTCCCGCACTTCCTGGTTTCCCTTTGTCGCGCTCTTCGGATTGCTGACGCTGACGATCAGTTTGTTTCAAGCACAATGGATCCAATGGGGAGCCAATCCGCAGGTGTTGCATTCAGCCAATACGATCTTGTTTGCAGTAACGGCAAGTACTTTTTGGTTTATGAACAGACAGTTTCGGCAACCGGGCGGACAAGCCCTGCTGAAAGGATTGTATGGTAGCTTTATGATCCGGTTTTTTCTGATTGCGCTAGCAGCGTTTGTCTATATTTTGATCCAGCGCAAACAAGTGAATGTTCCTGGATTGATCGGCGGAGGTATTTTTTACGTTTTGTATTTAGGATTAGAAATCCGACAGCTTCAACGAATGCTAAAATCCGATTCCAGGCATGCCTAAGCAGGAAGTTCCGATTCAAACCTTATCTGATTTTCTTCCCCCTAATACTGCGGAGCCGGTCATTGATTATTTACAACGCTACGGGGTTCATCTTACCATCACCCGGGCCCGTCGTTCCGCTTTGGGCGATTACCGCCATCGCTACCAGCATCAGCCCCATCGGATATCGGTTAACGGAAACCTGAACCCCTACGCATTCTTGATAACCCTCTTGCACGAATTGGCCCACCTGCTCACCTATGAGCGTTGTGGCAATCGCGTTTTGGCGCATGGGAAGGAATGGAAGCACTGTTTTTCGGACCTGTTGCAGATTTTTTTACTAAACCACTCTTTCCCCGTCCCCCTGGAGAATGAATTGAAACGTACCATTCGCAACCCGGCGGCTAGCAGTTGTGCGGAAGTAGGACTGATCCGCATCTTGCGTCAGTATGATTCACCCGAGAAAATTGAAAATCGCGTCCTTATGGAGGAGCTCGCCCCGCTGGCGGAATTCAGTACATCTGATGGAAGGCATTTTCGGGTGGATAAAAAAATGCGCAAACGCTTTTTGTGTACCGAACAAAAAACCGGAAAACAGTATTTGTTCTCTCCCGTGTATGAGGTGATTCCGTTAGGCAGATCAGGCAACGGCCTCGCGCACTAAGGCAGCGGCTTCGCTGAGCAGAATGGCCGAACGCACTTTCAGTCCGCTTTCATCAATCAGCTTTTTTGCCTCTGGCGCATTGGTGCCCTGTAAACGAACGATCATGGGAATATCAATGTTGCCCAAATTTTTATAGGCATCGATCACGCCCTGTGCCACCCGATCGCACCGAACGATTCCGCCAAAAATATTGATGAGAATTGCCTTCACATTCGGATCCTGGAGAATGATCTTGAATCCGGCCTCAACGGTCTGCGCATTGGCGGTGCCCCCCACGTCCAAAAAGTTAGCCGGCTCCCCGCCACTGAGTTTGATCATGTCCATGGTGGCCATGGCCAGCCCCGCTCCATTCACCATGCAACCCACGTTGCCATCGAGCTTAACGAAATTCAGGTTGAATTTACCCGCTTCCACTTCGGTGGGATCTTCTTCCGACTCATCCCGCATGGCGGCCACTTCCGGATGACGCATCAGAGCGTTGTAGTCAATATTCATCTTGCAATCCACTGCCAGTATCTGATTGTCGGCTGCTTTGAACAGCGGATTGATCTCCAACATCGAACAATCCAAGCCCACGTAGGCATTATAGATATTGGTTACGAATTTCACACAGTTCTTGAATGCGGTACCGGACAAGCCCAAGTTGAATGCAATTTTTCGGGCTTGGAAGCCGGGTAGGCCTCCACCCGGGTGGACCCACTCTTTGAAAATCTTCTCCGGTGTGTCATGCGCTACTTCTTCAATATTCATCCCTCCTTCGGTGCTGTACATGATAACATTCTGTCCTTTGCTTCGATCCAGCAAAATAGACAGGTAAAACTCTTTTCGTTCACTGGGTCCATCGTAGTACATGTCCTGTGCAACCAATACCCGATTCACTTTTTTGCCGGCAGGCCCCGTTTGCAGGGTAACCAGCGTTCCGCCCAAAATCTTTTGCGCATACTCCTTTACTTGTTCAAGTCCTTTACCCACTTTTACGCCATTGATACCCGTTTCCTGAATCGTACCTTTTCCACGGCCTCCGGCATGGATCTGTGCTTTGATAACGGCAAAGGGGCTACCGCTGACCGACAGAATCTCACCATAGGCGGCCTCCACCTCATCTGTTGTAGAGCAGGCGACTCCCTCTTGTACGGGCACCAAAAATTTTTTTAAAAGCGATTTTGCTTGGTATTCGTGGAGATTCATGACGAAAACTTTGCCGCGAAGGTAAGTGCATCTTAACAGTTTTTTACGTTAATTCTTGATTTGGAAAAGTAGCTTTGTTGCCATGCGTTCAGCTTTTTTTCTATTGCTGCTTTTGGGAATCCTGCCGTTGTGGAGCGAGGTTCGCGCCCAAGACCCCGGCATTCGGGGTTTGGGGGACCGGATGGGTCAGATGGGTGGTATGCCTGGACGGGGAGGCGGACGTTTTCGAGGAATGGGTGCCGGCACGGGGGATAGCCTGCGACGGCGTGACCGGATGGAAGACTCCATCACAATTTTTTACCGACTCCTTGATTCACCCACGTTGTTTCGGCTCGACTCCTCCGTCAACGAAATCGACCGACGATTTCCCATACGCTCCGATTGGATTCACCTGGGAAACCTGGGTACTGCAGCCCGGCCACTGGCTTTTACCCCGCGTATGAAGCCCGGATTCGACCCCGGATTTCATTCGCTGGATATCTATGCCTGGACCCCCGAGCAGGCCCGTTTCTACCAAACAACAAGGCCTTATACCGACCTGAACTACCTCTTGGGTAGTCGAGCCGAGCAGATAATTGAGCTTCTCCATACCCAAAACATCCGTCCCCAATGGAATATTATGGTTAGCTACCGAATGATCAATGCACCTGGTTTTTTTCAAAACCAAATCAGCAATCACCATAATTATGCGCTCACCAGCCGATATCAATCCAATAACCTCCGCTACACCCATTTCTTTTCTCTAACCTCCAACAAGCTACAAGTAGGTGAAAATGGCGGAATCTCCGAGTCAGGTAATTTACTAGATGACCCAGTCTATAAAGAGCGTTATACCCTGCCAACCCTGATCGGAGGCACCAATACTTTCTCTGCCAATTTTTTCAGCGCACAGATCCGAACCGGGAATTTTTACCGGAACACTCCATTTTTTTCAAGGCATCAATACGACTTCGGTAGGAAAGATTCGCTGGTCACCGATTCTACCGTCATTCCCCTTTTCTTTCCCCAATTTCGGGTGGAAGCAACCCTTCGACACGATCGCCAACAATTCGGCTTTCGCGATGCACGTGGAGATTCTACCTACTATGGCCCCCGTTATGGTTGGCGCTGGTTGCAACGGTATGATACCGTCGATGTACAGGATAACTGGGAAGTGCTCTCCGGGGAGTTGGCCCTCTATCAGTTTCCCGATCCTAAGAACCTGCATCAATTCATCCGGGTTTCTGCAACCATGCAGTCCTATCAAGGTGTTACAACATTCTTTCGTCCCCGTTTTGTCAATACCTCCGTTCGCGGTGAATACCGAAACCGAACGCGAAATAAGAAGTGGGACCTATTGGCTGATGCCGAATTCTATCTGACCGGATTTAACCAAGGCGATTATCACCTACAGGCCTCTCTGCTTCGAAACCTGTCAAAACAACAAGGGGCCTTGCGGCTGGCCTTCGAACAAGCCAATCGTCAGCCATCTTTTTTATTTGATGCCCGAAGCAGTTTTCATCCCATGCCTTTCCTTTTCGAAGCAAAAAAGGAAAACCTGACCCGCCTATTCGGGGAGTTGCGGCTAGAGAAAATCGGACTGGAGCTCAGTGGAAATTATTATCTGATCAGTCAATGGGCGTACTGGACAAAGTTCAATCAGGCCCAACAAACAGCGGGACTCTTTAACCTGATTCAGCTGCGCGCCGCCAAAACCTGGCGTCTGGGTAAGTTCTGGCGATGGAATGCAGAGGTTATCTGGCAACAGCGAATCGGCGCCGTTCCCCTGAATGCGATCCCCTTTTTTACCCGACATAGAATTGGATACGAGGGAAATCTGGGGTTCAAGAACCTGCAACTGGCAACCGGACTGGAAATCCGATACCGATCTCCTTATCTGGCGGATGCGTATTCACCAGTGTTGGGACAGTTCTTCTACCAAGACAGTGTTTCCATACAAAACACACTGCCCGATATTTCGGCCTATGCCCATTTTCGCATAAGGCCTTTTACGGCATTTGTTCGTGCGGAAAACCTGAATACGGCCCGTGACCTAAATGGCTTTGGCTTTACCCGTAACAATGCAGTGGCACCCGGGTACTATCTTCCTGGTTTACAGGTCCGAATCGGGGTTTTTTGGCGTTTTGTAAATTGACCTAACTTTGTATGCATGCGTAAAGGGATCTATGCCATAATTGTAGCGGTTTATCTCCTGCTTAGTTCAGGGGTGGTCGTGCGGTTGCACTTTTGCATGGATCGCCTTGCCCAGATCGGGTTTTTTTCGTCCGACCATCAAGACACCTGCGACGATTGCGGGATGGCAATGAATGCCGAAAACGATTGTTGCCAAGATCGAACCGATGTCATCAAATTGATCCAAGACCAAACTTTTCATCCAGTATCTACTGATTCTGCCAAAATAACGGAGGTTGAGCTTTCGACAAGCGTATTTGATCCATTCCCGATTCAGGTCGGTCAGCTTAATCCCAACCCGATCCGGACCAACCCACCCGACCCATTGGTTGGTCGTTATCGCTACCGGACCTTGCAAGTCTTTCGAATTTGATTCGAATGGGAACGTTTAGCTACTATCCTTCTACAAACATTTTTTAAATATCTCAAATTCCGAATTCATGAAAAATATTCTCACTTTCCTCGCCATCGTTCTCACCTTGAACCTGGCCGCCCAACAAACCACCACGTTTGCTGTTTCCGGTAATTGCGGCATGTGTAAGTCTCGCATCGAGAAGGCTGCCAAAGAAGCCGGCGCAACCGCAGCCAGCTGGAACACGGAATCCAAACAATTGACCGTCACCCTGCCTGCCAACATCACCTTGGCATCCATCCAACAAAAAGTTGCTGCCGTAGGGCACGACAATGCCGGCGCCAAAGCAACCGATGAGGTTTACAACAAACTTCATGGCTGCTGCAAATACGATCGCAACGGCGCGGTCGAATCAAAAGATAAAACCAAAGAATCTTGCTGCCAATCGGGTGAGTCGTGCAAGCACGATGAGGCGGCGAGTGCTGGTTCCTGTTGTGACAAGCCTTGTTGCAAAGACGGGAAATGCGCCAATTGCGGCGATTGTTGCAAAGACGGGAAATGCACCAAAGGCGGCGATTGTTGCAAGTCGGACGCGGGAAAAAGTTGTTTGGACGGCAAATGCAGCAAGCCGGGCCACGCAGGAAAAGATTGTTGCAAGAAATCCTAATGTCACAAAGTTCCTTTCGTAAGGTCGCCGGATTAACGACGACCTTACTCTTTTTTGTGTTTCCGCTTTGCGCACAGTTCAGTCAGGGTCGGCTGCAGGCTACGGGACTGACTTGTGCTCTTTGTAGCAAATCTATCCATCAGGCATTAGATCAACTTCCATTCACTGAATCGGTCAACCCCGATTTGAAGTCCTCCTCTTTCGATATTCGATTCAAGATGGGGCAACCGGTGTCCGCTTTATCGATCCGAACAGCTGTGGAAGATGCGGGTTTTTTTGTTGGTCAACTGCGTCTAGAACCGACGTCGGATATAATGGATTCCTTACGTTCCGGGAATCCATTTCAGTCAGCCGGTATTATTTATCGCCTGCTCGAGGAATGGCGCGAAGGAAAACGACTTTTGGTGATTGGAAAAGGGTTTCTTACTGAAAAAGAGTACAAGCGTCTTGATGGTCGTTATCCGGAATTGAGTAAGGAGGTAGATTCAGTTGTCTATTTACTGCCCGAAAAGAAATGATCACGTCTATTCGAATATTTCTTCTTGCCTGTTTCTGGTTCTCCGTCAGCAATGCAGCTGCACAGTTTTTAAATGGGAAAAAAGCGTTTCCCCTTGTCCTTCCTGATCCTTCGGGGAAGGTTATTTCATTGGACTCGCTCCAGGGGAAATGGGTCTTGGTTGATTTTTGGGCTTCTTGGTGCGGTCCTTGCCGGTTGGCCAATCGGACGGTTCGCAAGTATTATCCCCAATGGAAAAAAAATGGCATAGAGGTTCTGGGCGTTTCTCTGGATGAAAATCGTACCGGGTGGATCAAGGCCATTAAAAAGGACCGGATTCATTGGCTGCAGGTCAACACGCCGGCTCAGTGGGACAGTCAGCTGGTCCTTCAATGGAACGTTGAGCGGATCCCTACGACCTATTTGATCGATCCCAGTGGCGTGATCCGTGCCACCAACCCGGATCCAAAGGAAATCCTTTCCTTGATCTCAAAAAGTAAGCCATGATCCGATCGGTTTTATGTTGGTTTCTTTTTACTGCACAGGCATTATCGGCACAGGAACTCTATGTTTTTTCCGATCCGGCCTCCAACATTCCGGCCCGCTCCGTCAATGTAAAACTTAAGACGCATGGCGTGGGTACTGACATGATCTTCGGGCGAAATGCTTACCGGGTGATGCCACAGGTAATGGCCGGACTTACCAAAAAAATACAACTGCGCTTCTCGGCCTCGGCCTCCAACATGCATACGAAATCCCTGGAGACCGAGTCAATCAACCTGGGTGCGAAATATCGTTTTTTATCCCTCGATGGCATCCATCAGCACTTCCGTATGGCTACTTATGTTGATGGCAGCATCACCCGAATTCCGTTTCATTACGAGGAGATCACGCTGATGGGGGATAAGACTGGGGTGGAGGTTGGTCTGATCGCCACACAGCTGTGGCATAAACTGGCGGTATCGGGAACCGTGAGTCGAACAGAAGTATTGGATAAATCCAGAAATGACGGATTGGTTTATTTCCCCAAAAGACAATATCAATCGCTCAACTACTCCCTCTCTGCGGGATATCTGCTTCTGCCAAGGGAGTACAAAAATTACAAACAGCCAAATCTCAACATTTATGTGGAGCTGCTCGGTCAGCGGTTGATCGGAACTGATCTGAATTATATTGATCTTGCACCGGCTTTGCAGCTGATCTTGAACAGTCGAATCAAGGTAAATGTAGGCAGGCGTTATCAGCTGCAGGGAAATATGCAGCGGATGGCCTCTCAGAGCTGGCTGTTTAGCGTGGAGACCAGCTTTTTACAGGTCTGGAAATAAGTTACCTTTTTTTTGTAAGTGTTCGGAAGGAAAATCCCACGGCAACATAGTAATCGGTTGCCGCTTCGGTAAGTCCGTAGGATCCCGACAGATCGATCTTGGTATCATCGGTAAAATAATAGGCCAATCCCCCCGCGATCGAGTGTTGCGGAGCACTACCTTTTCGAACCGATCCCCAAAGCTCTACGTACCCGTATCCATTTTTCCCAATATTATATCCTGGAGCAAAGGTGTAGATCCAATCGGGCGTATCGCTGAAACCGTCCCATTCCGCCCCCACGTTATATCCAACTGCGGCCCGCTCACTCAAGGTGTTTTGCATCACAAAACGGAAATTCGGCGCCCATTTTGGCGTCTGAAAAACGGCTCCGCCCCAGCGGGGCAAAGCGGTATGTGCGATCAGCGATGTCTTAGGCCGCAAGCCCTTCTCTTCGGCCAAGGCCAATTTCCCGCCAAACTGGATCGGCAGCAGACCGGTCTTTCGGTTGGCGATCGTGGTGCCTGATTTAATTTGAATGGTCTGCATTTCAGTGATCATCCGAAATTCAAATCGCTCGTTCAGTCCATATTTCCAAAGAGCCGTTGGATGAACCCATTGCGTGAGTCCATCTACCTTTTCGAGGTTAAATCCTAACTCGGCTTGTAGGTAGTTTTTTTTGGTGAGGTAGGGCGACTCGGTCTGATCCGGCCGGTCCGTTTCCATACGGCCCGTCTGCTGGGCCAGTAACTCGTAACTCGCCGACAGAAATAAGGTCAGGGTAATAAACGATTTTTTCATATTTATCCTGCTCTCGATTCAAAAAAACAAACGCTGCCCCCCACCCAACTACGATCTTTATTATACCGCGTGCCAATCATTTTGCCTTTGCTCAGGCGTGCTAGATTCAAGGTAGGAATTGGCCGAGAGGCATTCGGTGGCCAGAAATAAAACAGCCGGATCTCCACTTTTGCCGGGTCGTCAGGCGTCGGGATCAAAGGCGCATAGGTTACTTTTTGTTGCAAGATCCAGTTTTCGGGATCGGGGATGTTGGCAAGGTCCCCCGGACTTGGGTCAATGATCACTCCTTGTCCGGCAAAAGAAAATAACGGCTTTAGCACGAATTGACTCAGATCGGCCGGGATTTGCTTGACCTCGTTTAAAAAATAGGTTTTGGGCACACCCGGATGATGCAGATAAGGAAGCAAGAATTTACTGACCCGGTAAAACCAGTGGGGATGTGGACACCATTCCACGGAATGACACCCGGAAAGAAGTGCCCCTTGATTCCGGATGCGATCCGGTTGCTGCTCCAACTCGTCAAAAATGATCCGGTTATAGATCCGTTTTATCGGATGCCAGGTGCCATTTCGTTCATAGAACAGATCACCGTTTTTCTCCCGCAGTTCCGTTAGGCAAGCAATGGGGATCTTGAGTAGTTCCGATGTGATGTAAAAGTCGATTCGGGTTTTTTGTTGATCCGGCACTATTTCCAACAAGACCACCTCTTTTGGGTCATGCTCTCCCAAAATGATTTGCCGTAGCAGTTGTTGATAGCTCGCTTGGTCGAGGCCACTCAAAAAGGGACTGAATGAGGGATCGAGGTCAAAAAACTCCCGGTAGGCGTTGGCCAATAGGGACTGATAGCCAAAGAGTGTTGGGAATCCCTGTAGTTCGATGAGTTGAGGTGAAAATTGCCCCGTTTCCTGGCTGCAAACGCCAAAATCAAAGGCAAGAAAATCGGGCCGCCCCTCGTTTCCGGGGATCTTCCATCGCTCGGGTATGGAACGCTGTGTCGCTTTCATGAAATCCGGCTCCAAGATCCGATCAATCACGTACTCGCAGGTATCGAGGAGTTGCTGCGTAAAGGAACGATCGATAAACACGGGAGTCTCTGCAACCCGAAAATCCAATGCGCCCGGATAGTTCCGCTCGAATTCTTGCAACAGGCGCTCGTAGGCGGCCGAATCGAAGGATCGGTTAAAGGAATGACGGATCGGTTGGATCATCTGACAAATTCAGTCAGTAAGATACGTCATTGGATAGATTGAGTCAAGCATCAGGGGGTTACTCCCAGCAAGCTTTCTGCAGCCTGGTTCAGGAAGTTTGGAATCACCTGCGCATAGGTGAGTCGAATCTTGTCCTCATCCTCCAAATGGTCCAACATGCGCTGCCATTTTTCCTCTCCATGGTGCTCGATCACTTGTTGCTTTTTTTCTTCCTGCATCAGGTATAACCGCATCCCCTCCGGATCGGCTTCCGGATGAAACTGGGTGCCGATCATCCACGGGTTGATACGTGCGGCCATCAATGCTCTTTCAAAAGTTACATGGGGACGCTCTTTTTCCAGGCAAAGGGTCATGCCGCCCATTTCCGCCAGCCGGTCTTCGTTCGGGTGAATGACTTGATAATCCCGACTGTCAACCACATAAAATGGTTCCGATAATCCTTCAAAGGTCGATTCTTCCCTTCCGCCGCTGAGTCGATGCACGGGAAATACGCCAAAGGCAGTGCTGTGTCTTTTACAAACCATGCCCAATTTCAAGTGGCGGCATGCCAATTGAAACGAGTGGCAAATAAAGAAGACAAATTTTTTCTGGGTCGAATCGGGGTTTTGGTTGTGGCGCACGAGTGCATCGAGCCAACGACACCAACCGATGTCCCAATCTTCATAGCGGGTAGATAAGGGATCTCCCGGTCCGCCGGTCGACAAATAGACATCGTAATCCATCCCCGGTAAAGCGCCTTGCAGGCGTACCTCAAACGTATCTATGCTTAGTTCGATTTGCTCTCGGCTCGACCATTCGTGTAGGATCTGATGGATGCAGCGCATTCCTTGATTCGGTACTCCCTGATAGAGATCCAAAATGGCTACTCGCAAACAGGGCGCAGGGGAGGCAATCATGGCGCAAACATAGCTGAATTCACATCCGCAGGTGGTGATCGGTTGCGGGAGATTCTCCACAACTTATGGATTTATTTTTTCTGATAAACGGCTTTTCCGTTTAAGTAAGTGGCAAGGACTTGTGTTTGTATGATTTTTTCAGGATCCACTTGCATCAGGTCTTGATCCAGCACTACAAAATCGGCCCATTTCCCTTTTTCAAGGCTTCCTTTGGTTTTTTCTTCGAAACTTCCTTTTGCAGCCCATATGGTCATTCCACGAAGTGCCTGTTCCCGCGTCAGGGCAAATTCAGGCAGAAAGCCATCGCTGGGCCATCCGGCGGCATCCTTACGAATCACGGCACTGTAAAATGTTTTTATCGGCGAAATATCTTCCACCGGGAAATCTGTTCCCAGGGGCATCCAGCCGTTCTGTTCCAGCAAGGTTTGATAGGCGTATGCGTGTTTGATGCGTTCACTTCCCAATCGACGCTCGGCCCAATACATGTCGGAGGTGGCGTGGGTGGGTTGTACCGAGGGGATCACCCGCAGCTGACGGAAAAGTACCAGGTCGTATGGATTCACGACTTGTGCATGCTCTATTCGCCAGCGTAAATTATTTCGTTTTGGTAAATACTTTGCGTAGGTGTTTAGGATCACGCGGTTTCCGCTGTCGCCAATGGCGTGGGTGCAGAGTTGCCATTCCTTTTCGAGCGACCACTTGGCAACGGAATCGAAATGTGCTGGCTGACTCAGCAAAAAGCCATAATGACCGGGTTGATCATGATACGCATGCAGCAAACAAGCTCCGCGCGAGCCCAGGGCACCATCTCCGTACACTTTGATGCTGTGAACGGTCATCCGATCGGTTTTGATCTTTCCGTTATCTTCTGCAAATCGGTAGTTCGTGGGGTCGTCGCTCAACATCACATTCAGCCGGATCAGCAGTTTTTCTTCCTCCTGCAGTTTCATTAGTTTTTTTACCTGAGAATGATGCAAGCCACAATCGGTAAGTGAGGTGAGTCCGGATTCAAAACAATTTCGTTGCGCCTGCAGCATTGCGGAGGTGTATTCTTCTTCACTTGGGGCAGGGATCAATTTTGATACGCGGTCGACTGCGTTGTCGATCAGCAAACCGGTCAATTTACCCATTCGCGTCACGTATTCTCCTCCCACGATCGTATCGCCGGGTTGTACACCGGCCATTTTCAAGGCAGTTTGGTTGGCGAGTGCCGCATGACCGTCGATGCGGATGAGCAGTGCAGGACGATCCGGAAATAAATCGTTCAGCGCACGGTTATCAGGGAATTCCTTTACCGGCCAATCGTTTTGGTCCCAACCGCGACCAACGACCCAACCGTTGGGTCGCTCGGAAAAAAATGATTTTGTCCGTTCAAGGGTTTCTTGCAAACTGGTGGTGCCTACCAGGTTCGCTTCCTGCAACCCCAGTGCATATTGAATAAAGTGCGCATGCGCATCATTGAGTCCGGGTACGATGGTTCGTCCCCCCATGTCTTTGATGGAATCCGATTTAAATTTTTGCTCGATGGATGCGCGGCTGCCGGTAGCGAGGATTTTTCCATCCCGTATGGCCATGGCCTCTGCAACGGAGAATACGGAATCCGCTGTATAGATGCGGGCGTTTACGATCAGACAATCGGCTTGTTTCTTGAAGGAGCAGGCATGCAGGATGAACAGCAAGAAAAATCCACCCAGGCGACTTAGCCTGAAGGGGGGGAGGGAGGATCTAAAGTCCATGTAGAAATTGTTGATGGATATAATGAGCGACTGCCTTGAGGTCTTTGGTTTGTTCATGGATGCGGAGTTGTCGGTCGGCTCCGGTTCCATTTTCCAGTATGGTTTGAACTCTTTCAATGCGGTGGCGACTTCCCAGTTGATCCAGCACCGGGTCCAGAAAGTCAAGTAATTCGCCGATCAGGATTCGGGCACTTACTTCCTCTTCTTTGCCAAAGTCGATCAGATTTCCATCCACCCCATAGCGGCTGGCCCGCCATTTGTTCTCGTTTAGCAAGGCACGGGAGTATTGTATGAAATTCAGGTTCTTGGATCGAAGCATATAGATGCGAGCGCAGATCGCCTGGAACAAGGAGGCGATGGTGATGGTTTCCTCCACCGTCATCGGAATGTCACAGATCCGGAACTCGACTGTATTGAAAAAGGGGTGTACGCGCAGGTCCCACCAAATCTTTTTGGCATTGTCGATGCAATTGGTCTTGATGAGCAACTTCACATAATTGTCATATGCTTCGATGCTGTCAAAGGCATCCGGAATGCCGGTGCGCGGAAATTTGTCAAAGACTTTGGTGCGGTAGGATTTGTAGCCGGTCTTTCGTCCTTCCCAGAAAGGCGAATTGGTGCTAAGGGCGAAGATGTGGGGTAAAAAATAGCGCGTGCTGTTGGCAATGTGGTTGGCCATTTCCCGGCTCTCCATGCCTACGTGCACGTGCAGGCCGAAGATCAGGTTGCTGCGGGCAGCGTCTTGTAATTCATTTACGATCTCGCTGTAGCGGACATGTTCGGTGATCAGTTGGCTTTCCCAGTGGCTGAACGGGTGCGTGCCGGCAGCGCCCATGGCAAAGCCCAGGTTATGGGCAATTCCATGGATGCATTTCCGGAGGTTTGAAACATCCTGAAAGGCCTCATCGGCATCCGCGCAGATATCGGTTCCAACCTCCACGACCGCTTGGTGCATCTCGGCCTTTACTTTTTCCTTAAGCAGTTTATGGCCCTCCTGTACGATCTGTTGTTCATGGCTTTTCAATTCCAGTGTGGTGGGATCCAGCACCATGTATTCTTCTTCTACTCCGATCGTGAATGTTTTATAATTCAGTGCCATAGGAGGGTGATTTGAAATTAAATCAACGGTTGCTGATGGCTGCTTCGCTTCACGTATTCGCCCCAGGTGAGGTTATCTTTTCCGGGTTGCTGGGCCAGGGCTTTTTCGATGGCGAACTGGGCGGCGGTCTCCACCACCCACTCAAAATTTTCTTCGCCCACACTGGACCGGTCGGCATCGGGGGCGGGGTTGCAAAAGTCGATGGCATAGGGAACACCCTCCCGCACGGCCAATTCAACCGTGTTGAAATCATAGCCCAGGTAGCGGTTGATGGTAAGCACGATGTCGGTCATTTGCTTCAAGCGTTCGGGGGTGGGGGCAAAATCGGCTACATAGCGCAGGTGATGGGGATTACGGGGCTCATAGGGCATGATGCGTACGTGTTTTCCTCCGATGCAGTAGCAGCGATAATATTCGGTAAATACGATCTCTTCTTGTAGCAGCATTACGAGTTGCCCCGTTTCGGCGTGCTTGCTATAAAACTCTTCTGCGCTACGAAGTTTATAGACGTGTTTCCATCCGCCGCCGGCAAAAGGTTTTATGTAGGCCGGAAACCCGACGTAGTCAAATATGCTTTTCCAGTCGAGCGGATAAGCGAGGTTCGCAAATGATTCGGGTGAGGTGTCATCGGGCAGTTCTCGGGAAGGAATGATGGCCGTTTTGGGAACAGGAACGCCCAGTTGGGTCATCAGGCAGTTGTTGAAATATTTATCGTCGGCACTCCACCAAAACGGATTGTTGATCACGGCGGTTCCGGTGACGGCAGCATTTTTCAGCCAAGTGCGGTAGAAGGGGACGTCTTGGGAGATCCGGTCGATGATTATGGCATAGCCGCAGGGTTCGCCTTGCATGGCTTTGTCCAACCGCACCGGCTCGGCCACTATGCCGGGGATGTTCTTGCTGTTGATGCGGTTCACAAATGCTTCGGGGAAGCTTCTTTCTTTGCCGTGAAGAATGCCAATTTTTTTCATATGTATCAAATGTATTTTGTCGGCCGCACTTTGTCAAAATAATTCGCGCGGGTACCTTTAGCCTTTCCCTATTTTTACGGGATGTCGGAACCAATTGTACTGGCTGTTGACGGACCAACCGCTCAAAAGTGGAACTCCTCTGCTTTGGGTAGAGAGGTATGGGTTGATCTCTATCTGCCAGCTGGACCATTGCCAGAGTATTGTCCGCTGCTCTTGGTCAACGATGGACAGGACCTGCGCACCATGGAGTTTGAGCGGATCTTGGATTCGCTATGGAGGGAAGAAGCGATTGGTCCACTTTTGGTTGCCGCCGTACACGCGGGAAAGGACAGGCGGATGGAATATGGAACCATTGACGAGCCAGATTATTTGGGAAGGGGCAATCGAGCCGGTACGTACCGCGATTTTCTCTTAGAGGAGTGCCTTCCCCGCATACAGCAGTTATTTCCACAAACCAAGGCACAAAAGCTATCGTTGGCGGGTTTTTCGTTGGGCGGTTTATCGGCAATAGACCTGGCATGGCAGCATCCCGAGCGATTTTCCTCTGTGGGAGTTTTCTCCGGATCATTTTGGTGGCGCAGTGCGGCGCAGGAAGATCCCTTGTATTCAGATGACAAACACCGGATCATGCATCAGCGGATACGGTGTGCAGCCGGATCGAGCGATCAACGTTTCTTTTTTCAGTGCGGCGCGATGGATGAACCCAATGACCGAAACCAAAACGGGGTCATCGATTCGATCGACGATACCCTGGATTTGATCGAGGAATTAGCGCGCAAAGGTATTTCCCGTTCCACTCAGATCTATTATTTGGAACTTGCCGATGGGAAACACGATATATCCAGTTGGGCAAGGGCTTTCCCCTTTTTTCTATGGTGGAATTACGGAAAATAAAAAACCCCGATCAATTGATCGGGGTTTTTTGTATTCAGCAACTTATTAGTTGAAAATGTAGCGGAGACCGAACTGCATGTTGTATGTGGAGAAGATGCTCACGTTGTCGCGGAAGGTGCGGGTGATCATCTCGTTCTGCGCAGTGGCCAGCTTGAAGGTCGGAACCACGGCACCACCTGGGATCAGCGAGTTTTGATTCTGCGGGATCAGGATGGAGCTGTTGTTGATCGACTTCAGCTTGCCCCAGCTCGGATTGAGCAAGTTGCCAAAGTTGAAGATGTCGATCGTGAATTGCAGGGTGTTCTTTGTCTTCCCCATTTTGGTAAATACATCCTGCGCAAATTTCACATCCAAGCGGTTCAGCCAGGGAATTTGGGCGCCGTTACGTTCAGCATATTGACCGCGGTGTGCACGCAGGTATTTATCTTGTTGGATATAGGATTCAAACAAATTACGCTGAGCGGTCTGGTCGTATGTAACACCATTTTGGGTATGGCTGACAAATTGCATTTGTTGCAATTCAGAAACGGTGGGAATGTAGATCAGGTCATTACCATTCACTCCATCGCGGTTGAAGTCGCCGTTGTAGGTGTAGGAGAAGCGTCCGTTGATACCACCATTATAATAGAGAGAGATGCTGGTGGCCAGGTGTTTGAGGTACTCTTTGCGGTAAGCTAATACTGCTACCACGCGGTCAGGGATTACGTAATCCGCGTAAGAAAGATTCTGGTAGTTCGAACCGGCCACGGAGGCAGTTCCTTGCCAAGCGGAGAGGGGCTGGTCGCCACCGCCATCAAACAAGTTACCCGCCATTGATTTGGTGTAGGCAACAGAGGCGGAAAGTCCTTTGGTGAAGGTTTTTTCCAGTTTGGTGGTCAAGGAGAAATAATAACCACGGGACGCGTTGTCGAGGATGATCGGATTGAACTGGTTGGGTGCTCCGGCGGCAAAGACACCGGCGTTGGTCAGTGTGTTCAAGAAGCGAGTCTGCACAGTGGCACCGTACATCGGACGGCTATCTGGGTAACCGGCTACGTTCAGCGGAACGGGCGCAAGGATGTTGGCATGACGGAAAAATGCGGTTACGAGGTCTTTGTTGAAGATTGCTTCGATGGTTGCGATGATGCCGCCGGGCAATTTCGCATCAATCGCCAAGCTGGATTTCCAGGATTGGGGATTTTGGAAATCGTTGGCTAGGGCTGTGATCGAACCGGGGATAACGGTACCGGCTTGGGGTACAACGGCCGGGCGATAAGCGGCGGGGTTGGGATTGAACGGACCAGGAGTGTTGGCCTGTCCGTTGAATGATTGAGTGATCTGCAGCATTCCATTATCACCCGATTGGCTCACGATCCATACGAAGGGCACACGGCCGGTAAATACGCCGGTTCCGCCACGGATCTGCAGCGAACGATCGCCATAGAGATCCCAGTTGAATCCAAAGCGGGGAGACCACATGATTCTTTTCTTGGGCAGTACGCCGGTATTGATCTTTTCTCCGCCTACAAATGTGGCAGAGGCGATCAAGGGGTGGGTAATGATCTGGGGGGCGAACGGATAGGTAGGCAGATCGGCGCGCAGACCAACCGTAACGCGCAAGTTCTTATTTACAGCAATCTCATCCTGTCCGTAGAGTGAATATTGAGCAAATCGGAAGGCAGAAAAAGCTGGGGCAAAGTCAGGAGAAAGCGAATACGTGAATGCAAATTCGCGGGGCTTGGCACGCAGCGCCGGGTTGGGGTTCAGGGCGCTGGCAAAATCAGCCCAAGTATTGAATACGTAGTAGCTGGTCGCAAAGCGTTGGAAACCGTTGATGGTTTCGCTGTAATCGATTTGTCCGCCTACGGTCCATTTGTGCTTGTTCTTTATCCAACTGAAGTAATCAATTAATGAATACGTTTTCACTTTGCGAACATTCCCGAAGCTGAAGGGCTCAAATCCGAAAGAAGTGTAAGGAGCAGACGAAGCCACACCGGTTGTGCTCAGGATGTCCACGAAGGGGAATATCTGGCTCTCGGTGGTACGGGAGTCGTTTTGATAGGTGAACGTACCGCGTAAAGTGTTCGATACTTTGCCCAGATTGGAGTTCAACTCAGCAGCGATTGAATACAGATTTGCACCCTGGAAGTAGTTGGAGTTTTTGTACCAGATCGAGTTGATGTTGGTACGTCCCAATCCGGAAGCATAGTTGAATCCGGCACCCGAGGTAGAACCAGAAGGCGTGAAAGGCTCCCCGCCTTCTACTTGGCTGTAGCGAACGTTGAAGCGATGGCGCTCGTTGATGTTCCAGTCGATCCGGGCCATGTATTTGGTCCGCTCGATGTTCGGGGTATAGTTGTCATACGGACCGGTTTCGTATCCGTAGTTTGTTAACAAATATTGACGAATGAAATTCAGCGAGTCGGCTGTAGGGCGGGCGATGTTGGGGCTGCTTCCAAAGGTTGCGCCCGGGGTAGCCGCGACGTTTGTCTGCAGCAACTTGGGCGAGGTTTCGGTTTCGTAGTTAAAGAAGAAGAAGAGTTTGTCCTTGATGATCGGCCCACCCAAACGGAATCCATACTGCTTGAATTCTTCAGCAGCAGGCGTGAAGTAGGTTTTTTCTACCCGGCGTCCGCGTTGATTCTCGTTGCGGAAATACGTGTATACCGAACCAGAGAAGGTGTTGGTTCCGGAGCGGGTAACGGCATTGATGGCGCTTCCGATGAATCCGGTCTGACGAATGTCGAACGGGGTGATGTTAACCGAAACTTCTTCAATGGCATCGATGGAGATCGGTGATCCGCCGGCGGGCAGGTTGGATCCGATACCGAAGCTGTTGTTGAAGTCTGCTCCGTCAACGGTAAAGTTGTTTTGGCGGTAGTTACCTCCGGCGACGGAGGCTCCATTGGCCTGAGGGGTAATCCGGGTGATGTCATTCAAACTCCGGCTAATGGTGGGGAGTTGATTGATCTGGCGTACGCCGATGTTGGTAAGCGCGCCCGTCCGTCCCGAATTCAGGATTGCATTTTTTCTACCGCCGGTGATGACAACTCCCGTCATGGTGGTGGTTGTTTTTTCCAGCGCAGGATTCAGGAGGAAGGTTTCTGCGAGTTGCAGAAAAATATTATCGTACTTCTCGGTGTTGTGACCTACATAGCTGACCTCGATCAGGTAGGGACCGCCCACCCGCATGTTTTGGATGGAGAACTGTCCACCGGCACGGGTAATGGTGGTGTACTTGCTGCCAGAGGGCTGGTGCGTGGCTGAAATGGTAGCTCCCACCAGGACTTCATCAGTTGAGCTTTTAACTACGCCGTTGATTGCCGATGTGGTAATCTGAGCGAAGGTCTGGCCGGCCACGAAAACAAGCGCGAACAGAACGAGGATTCTCTTAAGCATAATGGTTTTGGTTTTCGATTGCAAAGAAACGGAAAATTCCTAGGTAAATATAGGCAAATATCCAGTTTCGGCATTGAAAAATAAGGAATTACGAATGCTGAGTTCTCCACAGAAAATTTCGGTCCCGGAGGGTCGGCTATGTGCCTCCTTTTTATTTTGTAATCTGCTGTATATCATTTAGATAAACTGAAATAAAGGTTAATTACCGACAGGTTTTTTCTTTTTTCGGAACAATCCCCGGAACAGGTCTCCGAGGTGATCATAGTCTTTTTGGTAGGACAAGCTGCCTCCGGCTCTGCGGGCGGTGATGGGGTTCGTATTGTTGGTCAGGAAGTCGTTGCTTTTTCGGTAAAAGAACCCAACGCGTAAGCTTCCGCTGGGATTGAGAAGCCATTCCATGGTTACATCGGGTAGAAGTTGGATGCTTTGTGATAGGTTGGCGTTGGTGGAAGATTGTCCGAGGGGCGCATCAAAACCCAAGCCGCCGGAAATGATAAAACGATTGTTGAAAAAGGAACGCCCGACGGAGAAGTTTATATTACTGCCCAGGTTTAGGGCATTGTTGCTGGCGGCCATCCAGTCCCGGTTGTAGAGGGATGTGTTAAGGTTTATGGTATACTTATCGCTCTTGAGTAAATTCCCCAGCAATTTATTAATCTGATCGCTCAGAACATTCAGCAATACCCCGGATATGGTTGAAACACCGATCCCGCTGCCGATCGGATCGCCCGCGAGTTCGCTGGGGGCAAAACTATTGAAGACGATCAGGTAGGTAACCTGACGATTCAGCTCATTTGGGTTTTTCTGCAACTGGTTCACCAGGAGGGCAAGTTCTTGATTACGGTCCACCACGCTATTGGTCGGGAAGGCCAAGGAGAAACGGATTTGTGGTTGAAATAATTTACCCGATAGTTCGGCGTTTACAAATATATCTCCTCGGGCGTTATTCAGTCCATTACCCAGGTTCAGGGAACTGGCTAGGGGGGCGAAACTGACGTTTTCGGCGCGGTAAACGGCTTCGATTTTCAGGTTCGCATCATAGGGGTCTCCGCTCCATTCCAAATAGTGCTGACCGCCTTTTCGGATCTCAAAAGGTTTTTTAAAGAAAGACTGGAAGGTGAACAGGTAATTGCCTTCGTCGATGTTGTAGCGGCCGCGCAAGGTCAGGGGCTCATTGCTACCGGAGCGAAGTTTCAGGGTGCCGCTGCCTCTTCCACGAATCACATCGCCGGTTAATTCATCCAACACCACTTTAGCGTTTACCATCGGGGTGGCGGTGATCTCCATGTCAACCGTGAAATTATCTGCACCGGTGAGTTTGTTGCTGCCCGTCATTTCTCTTCCATATTCCCGCTCGATCAAAAAATCAGCATCACCGGATACTCGTCCGTCTTCGGATAGCAAGGTGATGTAGCTGCTGTCTCGGTCGGAGGCCTTTGCCTGCAGGTTCATGATAAGATTGGTTTGGGGGCCGCGCAATTGGAGTGCCAAGGTACCGCGGGCCGTTCCATAGTACACTTCGCCTTGTGATCGATTCGTATTAAGCAGCAACACCGGGCGGTCGGAGTTGGTCACCAGCGAGCGAGTCGTTGCCGACAGGTCAAAAAACATATTGCGAAATGATTCGTGTGCGATTCCTCCTCGTATTAAGATGGGGTTACCGGTGACGGAGTCTTTTAAAACCCAACCATCCAGATCGATCAGGGTAGGGGTAAGATCGATATCTGCATCCTGAAGGGTGTAAAAGCAATTGGTATACTTAACGCGAAGCCCCGCCCCGATCAATTTTCCACGTCCATAAAGGGATGGATTGTTTAGGTCGCCTAATATTTCAACTTCGCCAGTAAGTTTACCTCGGATGTCACTGAAAAGTTCACCCAGGAATCTTTCCACAATGTCGATCGGGTACGCATTTGCTTTGAGCAGGATGCGGTTGCTGTCGGCCGAACCTTGAAGACGCACATCGGCCTCAAGTGTCAGGTGTTCTTTTTTATTGAGGGTTTCACCTGTGGCGGTCAACCTTTGAGAGGAGGGGTCAAAGGCTAACCTGGCTCCAATTTCTCCGATCGAGTCGTTTTCGAAACGCAACAGCCGGGTTTGGATTGTATCCGCCCTCAATTGAATGTTTCCGGTAGGATCGACCAAGCGTATCCGGGCAGATACCAAACCCTCCAGCTCCTGTGCAGGAAAGAAGAAGGAAGCGATGTCATGCAGGTTTATGGATTCCAGGGAAATTTCAATGTCGTTGTTTTGGTTGTTTTTTGCCGGGATCGTTCGCAGGTCTATTCGTTGATTGCCTTCCCGCATACTGATGTTGCCCAAGACCGGTTCTCCTTTTCGGATGAGGAGTTGGCCGTTTTCGTCAATCGACCAGACTTTTCCCTGTACCAAGAAGGTCGAGGGGGCTAAGTCAAGCCGTAGTCCATCGGCATATGCAATTAGTCGGCTTCGGATATCCGCTTTGTCGGTGGCCTGGCTGACGCCTGCCACCAATCGAATGTCTGCCGTATCCCGGTGTGCGCTCAACTCAATACGCGCCTCCGGTATGTTCAGGCTGTCATTCAATTGTATTTTTTGGATGGTGCTGACTATCTGCAGGGAGTCGTGGGTACCATTCGCCTCTACGGATATTCCTTGAAGGGCATAGGAGCCTATTTGCAAACGGGGAAGGGAGGCTTTAAGTTGGGAGCGACCGCTGGCGAACTGCCAGCTGCCTGAAATGTCGGCATTGCTCAGTCCGCTAACGGGCAGGTGTACTAATTCCAGATAGGACTCAACATTGTAGGAGCGCAAGGCAAACTCGACAGCTTCTGAATGTTTTTCTTGATCGGGCGCTTTTATCAAGGCGGGAAAAAACTGGTGTCCAACCTGGAGCGCCATGGAAGGCAATGCATCCCAAGAGAATTTCCCCTGAATGGAGGCTTCCAGCTCGTTGGATTCAAGGGACAAACTTCTTAATGATCCATTTTGTTCCAGGCGTATGTTAAATTCTTGAAGGCTGAGGGGTACGCTGTTTCGGGCAAGTTCGAGTGAATGCCCCTGTAGCGAACCACTCAGTTGTTGCAGATTATCGCCGCTGAATTGCCCGTGCAGGGAGCCTTTTAGGGTCAGTCCATCTTCATTCCATCCCAAAGCGGTGAAGTCCATCCAATCAAGCCGTGCATCCAACTCGAACAGGGGGTTGCTGGAAAAAGGCTCTCCCCCTAATTGTATAACTCCCGACAAGTGGGGGTCTTGCGTTGTCAACGATAGATCCCATTGCGGGTCAGTCACCTCCAAGGCAAAGCGTATGGGGGCAAACCGGTACGTGTCAGTTTGTAATTGGTTCAATAGCCCGGTGGCTTGAATGGTTTGCAACCCCTTCCCCAAAACCGATATGGTGAGTTGAGTTGATCGGATGCCGCTGTTTGGTAACAGGGAACTTACCCCTTGCAGCTCTCCACTCAGGGATGCTTGATATGATATGGTTTCGCCTTGTGGGTATTGAACGGATCCGTTAGCCGTTAAGGTGCCCAATTGCGTCCGAATCTGTCCGTTGAAAATGGCTTTTTCCGGCGTTAATTTTCCGCCCCCGCGGAATTGGGCAAATCCTAGTTTACTTAAAACAGATAGTTGGCTTGGGGCGATCGACAGCCAGGTAAGTACGGGCGATGCTCGTGCAAACAATTCGGCGCGGTCAAAGGTCCACGCCCAATTCTGTTCATCCCTCCAGCCGGATCCTGTTAGATCGCCACTGATCCGCACTCCGGAGCCCCATTCGGCCCAGAGACCGGAAGTTCGTATCTGGCTCGAATCGAGTTGAATGGTTCCTCGCAATCGGATCGGATCGGCAAGCGGGAGGGATTTCCCCGTTAGTTTATACAAATCTGCCGGCGCTATAGAGGAATGCTCGATTGATACCATCAAGGTTGTTCCATTTACGGAACGGGTCAAACCAATATCTTGACGGAGTTCGCTTTGATTCGTAACCACCGATAAATCGTCGATTCCCCAACCCGCATTCTTTCCCCATGCGGTACCGGTCAATTTTTTTATTTCCAGTCCGCAGGCCTCTTTGCCGCTGATGTCAAAGGGCAATGAAACAGAATCGGCGGAGGAGCGAAGTCCAGAAACCCGAAGCTGCAATTGTTCCCACTTCATATATGCGGGGTTTAACCGCCCCGGTTGAAGGCGCTCGCCTTGCTCCCGCCATGTCAGCGAGGCATTTTCAATTTGAAGTTTATTTACCGTTCCGATAGGTCCGCTCCAGAAAGGATCCAAGGAGAAAAAATCAAATTTCGTTCGGGGCTTTGTGGGTCGATTCCCTGGATAAGCCTCCACATAAACTGATGGATTTTTTAGGAAAATGGTTCGAATGTCAAAGATAGAATCGTTGGGATCAAGTCGGTTTGCCTCTAGCAAAAATTGATCGAATACGGCAGTGGCGTTCATTCCCGTCCATCCATCCAACACATCCACGCGGGCCTGTAGGATTTCGATCTCATTGAAGTTGAAGTGAGCGGTCCCCCGACCCGATGAACTGCCACCGGATCCCTGCAGACGGCTCCATAATTTTTCATGCCGCCAAACGGAGTCGTTTCGCTGCAGTTTGAGTCGGATCGTTTCTAATCGGGTCGGGCCCAGTTCGTTTTGGCTGCGTAAAAAAAACCAGTTTGTGATCTGTGCCTGCGCCTTTCCCGCGTATAGGATGGTGTCCTGATGATCATCGTAAACGGTAAGTCCCTCTAGTTGGAGCCGGTCAAAAAGCGAGAACCGCGCACGCTGCAATGCGATTTTGGTTTGCCATTGCTTGGAGAGTGAACCGATTATTTGTTGGGTTAACCAATTTTGACCGTAGGGAGATTGCAAAAACAAATAGGCGGATAAGATCAGGAGCAGAAAGCTTCCGATCACCCATTTGGATATCCGCCAGAATTTTTTCAAGCATTAATTTGGGTAAAATTACACGATGCGATCCCCCCGGCCAATTCAAGGGCAAAAGGAATTGTTAGGATTGATGTAACATTGGGATATGCAACGAAACTTCCTCAACCGACGGACAGCCTTTCTGCTGACGCTCTTCTTATTCTTTATCCTCCCCACAGGGGCACAACAAACAAAGCCCTATACCCTTGTCATCCATGGAGGGGCTGGCACCATCACCCGAGCCAACATGACTCCGCAACTGGAGCAAGCGTATTACCAGAGCTTGCACCGGGCACTCGACTTGGGCGAAAAGATGTTGGCCAGTGGTCAGTCGGCACTGGATGTGGTGGAGAAAGTTGTACGTCTGTTGGAGGACGATTCTCTCTTTAATGCCGGAAAGGGGGCTGTATTTACGAATGCCGGCGAGCACGAGTTGGATGCGGCTATCATGGACGGAAGAAATCTCATGGCCGGATCGGTTGCGGGTGTCAAAACGATCCGCAATCCCATTTCCGCCGCACGTGCAGTGATGGAAAAGACCGAGCACGTCATGCTCAGCGGGATCGGCGCGGAGGCTTTCGCGCGTCAGATCGGATTAGAGATGGTTCCCAATACATATTTTAATACGGAAAGTCGTCGCCGGGGACTTAAACGAGCGATCGAGGAAGAGAAAAAGAATGCACCCAATCCCTCTTTTCCGACTGCCGGGACCTTCTCCGCGCGCGTTGACTGGAAATACGGCACAGTGGGAGCAGTGGTAGTGGATCAACAAGGAAACCTCGCAGCGGCGACCAGTACTGGCGGGATGACCAACAAGCGATTTGGAAGAATCGGAGATGCCCCCATCATTGGGGCCGGTACCTATGCAGATAGTTTGGTTGCGGTCAGCTGCACGGGCTGGGGCGAATATTTCATTCGGATGGTAATGGCCAAATCCCTGGCCGATCGGATTCGTTTTGCCGGCGAGTCGTTAAAGCAGGCCGGCGATCAACTCATTAAAGTTGTTCTCCCAGCGCTGGGGGGAGATGGGGGATTGATAGCCGTCGATCGATCCGGAGAACCCATTATGCCTTTTTGTACTGAGGGAATGTACCGTGGCTATATCCGAAAATCGGCCGATGAAGAAAAACCCCGACGGGTGGTGGCGATCTATGGAAATTGATCAGGAGCCCAGCTTCATCCCAACGGTCAGCACTACTTGAGCACCCTGCTGCCGTAATTGCGCCATGGGGAAATTGCCACTCGCCAAACGATAGGGTGTGTGTATGTCCTTTCCGGCAAGGTGCACGTAAGTGAGGTCAATATACACGCCCCGGTCGCGATAGCCCAATCCGCCGCTGAGTTGTGTTTTGGAACCTTTTTCACCGTACAGATCCACATAGGGATTTCCCAATAGGGCTGCCCCCGCTCGAACCATCCAGGTATTGAATTTCAACTCCCCTCCAAACCGGAAATTAAAAACGCCTTGATAGGCTTGATCGATCGCTTGGTTCAGGGCTTTGAGGTAAATTTTGGTGGAAGTCGGGTTATCGGCTTCGGTATCGGGACTATACTGAACGGCCCGGTGGTTGACATATTCCACATCGGCCGTGAGAAATCCCTTTTGCTTACGAATGTCATTCGTGGACCGCAAGACATAGGAGGCGCTGGCAATGGCTCGGTAGGGGGTGCTCATTATGTATTGGAACTCGTCGGGTGCACCGTTGTTGAACAGCGCCGAACTTTGACTTTGCTCCCCCTTGTAACGCTCTGTGTTGGTAGTGATCACGGTGCGATAAGTATCTTTCATGGAAAACCAAGTGGGCGTATGGAAAGCAAGTCCCAAACGCCAATATAGATTTGGTCGGTAGAGTACCCCCAACTTTATGTTCACTCCCACGCCTTTTGTTTCGAGGTAGTCGGTGACCTGAGCAAAATCAAAATTATTCAAAGCAGTGCCGGCATCGGCCTCGGTAAACTGTCCTTCTCTTTCGTAGCTCAAAAAGGGTATGCCCACGGTGGCTCCGTAATAAAGTTTTTCGTCCGTTGCACCGGCAAGGGCAAATGCCAATTCCGTGATGCCACCCGATTGGCGGATCCAATTTTCTTGCAGCAAGCCGCTGGCAATGGGAGCGCGCGTCTTGAATTGAAAATTACCATTGGTTCCGCCCCCCACGGTATCGATCCAATAGGTGTTGAATGCCAGACTGGATCCATGGGGAAATTGATTTGCGACCACATTTGCATCCCGAATGCCCTGGATCTCCTCCAGATATTTTTGGGAGTAGCTGGACTTCGTATTCAATCCGCGGTAAAGGATATCGTTTCGAAAATGCGCGGTTCTGTTCAGCGCCAGCGATAGAACGGATACTTGTTTTTTCCCTCTTCGGTTGGTTTGAGCGTCGGCCAGCACCAACCCGCTGGTACCAAAACTCAGTTGTTTTCGGGTTGCCTTTTCCTTTCGATTCAGAAAATCGGATTCTTGCCGGATCTGCTGAAACGCGGGCGAAAGAACCAGATCACCGGTCCGAAAGAAAGCCAGTCCGGCCGGATTCACAAACGTGGCTGAAATATCTCCTCCCAACGATCCCATCGCTCCTCCCACGGCTAATTGACGAGCCGTGCCATTGGGCTGTGTCCAACTCCATCGCAATGCGTCGGTAGGATCTTGTGCAAAGACGCCCGAAAGCGGATTCAAGTATAGGGCGGTTGTGCCCACCCAAAGGGTAAGCCGGGTAAAAAACTTCATGGGAGCAATTTAAAATTTACGGACAGGCGCAGATTGAGTGGGTGCATTGTTGCTTGGCGAGGGCGAACTGGAGCCGGGGGAGCTTGAACCCTGATTCCCGTTTCTAAATAGATCCCGCAACACGCCTCCGGTTGAGGGGCGGTTGTAGTTTGGTTGCTGTGATCCGGTACTGCGAACCGGATTAAACTTTGGATTGCCAGAGAGCGTGGGATTGTTGTTTGCGGGGAATTGATAGGTGTTCAGGTTCGATACACGGGGGCGGTTGGGGGTTCGCGTGCCGGTGGCTCCAACACCCCAGTAAGGGTTATGAAATACATTCCACGTGTAAAAAGGGTGAAAGGGAGTTCCAAAACTGTAGTTCATACCGTAGGTCCACCGCTCGTACGTGTACCAATCATTCAAATCGCTCCAATTCCGCCGATCTCGAACTTTCATCCGCAGGTAACGGTCCTCATCGGTATTAATCCGCACGTAATCGTTGCCAGCCCCTTCGGGTGAATAATACACGTCATCCGGGGTCTGCGCTTCGGGAAAAGCAGTGCGACAGCCACTGAATGAAAAACCAGCCAGCAACAGAAGAAGTAGTGTGTTTTTCATGGGTTTCATTTTTGAGGCGTTGAACTCGTTAATTTTGACCCACCAGTGTAGGTTTTACGCTAACAAAGATTTGAAGTTTTGGGTTTTGGTGTGCTGAATCGTTGTTAAAAAATCCACAATTGGCACCGCCCAAAATCATCGCTTATGAGCAAAGATATCACTTCTCGCGCAACCGATTACGCCCAATGGTACAACGACCTGGTTTTACGAGGTGAATTGGCCGATTATTCGGCCGTGCGCGGCTGTATGGTTATCAAACCATATGGTTATGCACTCTGGGAAAATATGCGGGATGCGCTTGACCGGATGTTCAAGGATACCGGCCATGTGAATGCCTATTTCCCTCTTTTCGTACCCAAGAGTCTGTTCGAAGCCGAAGAAAAGAATGCGGAGGGATTCGCAAAGGAATGTGCCATTGTAACCCATTACCGACTCAAGGCAGATCCAAATAAAAAAGGAAAGTTGATCGTCGATCCCGAAGCCAAATTAGAGGAGGAACTCGTGGTTCGTCCCACCAGCGAAGCCATTATCTGGAATACATACAAAGGGTGGATCCAGTCGTACCGCGACCTACCGATCCTGGTCAATCAATGGGCCAACGTGGTTCGATGGGAAATGCGCACCCGGTTGTTTCTGCGCACCGCGGAGTTCCTTTGGCAGGAAGGCCATACCGCTCACGCGACCCGCGAGGAGGCTATCGAGGAGACCATCAAAATGTTGGATGTGTACGCCGATTTTGTTGAGAATTGGATGGCCGTTCCGGTAATCAAAGGGGTAAAAACCCCCAACGAGCGTTTTGCCGGTGCCGAGGATACCTACTGCATCGAAGCGCTTATGCAGGATGGCAAAGCGCTGCAAGCGGGCACTTCGCATTTCCTGGGACAAAATTTTGCCAAGGCCTTCGAGGTGAAATTCTCTGACCGCGACAACAAACTGGATTACGTGTGGGCCACCAGTTGGGGAGTGAGCACCCGATTGATCGGTGCACTGGTCATGGCACACAGCGACGATCAGGGATTGGTGCTGCCGCCCCGGATCGCCCCCTTGCAAGTAGTGATCGTTCCGATTTACAAAGGCGATGAACAAAAGGCATTGATTGATGCCCGGGTAGAACAGATCCTTTCCGAACTCAAGGCTGCCGGTATTCGTGTGAAATATGATAATAGCGATCAGGCCCGTCCGGGTTGGAAATTCGCCGAGTACGAAATGAAAGGTGTTCCGGTTCGCCTTGCCATCGGTGCCCGTGATTTGGAAAATAATGTAGTGGAGGTGGCCCGCCGCGACCATCAGACCAAGGCCACGGTTTCGCTCGACGGCATCACGTCCCATATCCAGTCCTTGCTCGGCGAGATTCAACAAGCGCTTTTCGATCGTGCAAAAACATATCGCGATGCCCACATCACCTCCGCCAAAAACTGGGCCGAATTTGAACAATTGCTGGAAGAGAAGGGCGGGTTTATCTCGGCGCACTGGGATGGAACCGGAGAAACGGAAGAAGCCATCAAAGAAAAAACAAAAGCAACCATTCGCTGTATCCCACTGAACAATATGCCCGAAACCGGCACATGTATTTATTCCGGCAAACCCTCCGCACAACGTGTTCTCTTTGCCCGTGCTTATTGATCGTCCTGATATGAGAGCGGTCGATTACGAAGCCGGGCAGGTGCTTTTGTTCGATAAACCTTATGGATGGACGTCCTTTGATCTGGTACGAAAAGTGCGCGGATTGATCCGGATCAAAAAGATCGGTCATGCCGGCACTCTCGACCCATTGGCCACCGGACTCATGATTCTTTGCACCGGAAAATTTACCAAACGGATCCAGGAGTTCATGGGTCAGGAAAAAGAGTACATCGCAGAGATGACACTCGGTGCGGTGACGCCCACTTACGACCTGGAATCGGAGCCACAGGATTTTCAATCGATCGATGCCATTGCCGCAGACCGATTAGAATCGATGCTTGAAAATTTCCGCGGGCCGATCCTGCAAATTCCGCCAGCCCATTCAGCAATTAAGCAGGGGGGCAAAAGGGTTTACGAATTGGCAAGGGCCGGAAAAGAAGTGAAGCTGGAGCCAAGGCCTGTGACCATTCATCAATTGGATTGTTTGAAAATCGACGAAAGCCGCGTCACCCTGCGCGTGGTGTGTTCCACCGGCACCTACATCCGCAGCCTGGTGTATGATATCGGTCAGGCCCTGGGTTGTGGGGCATATTTAAGCGGACTCACCCGCACGCGGATTGGCGAACAAAAACTTTCCGACGCCTGGCTGATCGAGGCATTCGAAAAATCGATCAAAGGATGAAGGGGTAGCTGATCCCTAATTGAAATTGATCGGCATCCGACCATTTCTTGTAACCAAACCATTTGTTCTGGACGTTGGCATTTGCGGGAGTAGGACTGGGATCCTTCGCCTTGTAAGAGTAATCGAGCCGAACCACAAAAAAGCTGAAGTCGATGCGAAGTCCGGTTCCAACACCCACGGCCAGATCTTGTCCGAGTCGTCCAAGCGAGAATATTTCCTCCGGGGCTCTTCCCGATGCCTTTTTGAGATACCATACGTTGCCGATATCTGAGAAGAATGCTCCTTGAACTTGAAAGCCGGCAAATTGGAAAAAGGGAAAACGATATTCAAGGTTGGCTTCCAGTTGCATGTCGCCGTATCGCTCGGGTAGTCCCCGGTTCCCAAAATCCTGAATCGATGATCCGGGGCCGAGTTTACGAAGCGTCCAAGCACGCATGCTGTTGGGTCCACCGGCAAAGTATTGGCGGAACAGCGGAAGATTGCTTCTTTTCAGCGGATTTCGAGTAGCGTTTAATGCCCAACCCGCCCCCGCGAATAAGTGCAAGGCCAGGGATGATTTTTTGAACTGAATCTTGTGTGCGATGTCCAAATCGAGCTTGACAAACTGAAACAGGTTGGAGTCCAGAAATTTATTTCGGATTCTGCCGGTTAGCAGTCCCGATTCCTCAGCGTTGAGGCGAATATTGGTGGTGTGATTTTTTCGCTGCTGGCTCCAACTGGCTCCTGCCATTCCGGAAACGATGAGACCATCGGCAAAAATGTTTCGAAGTAAAGCATTGCTGTCGATCAACTCCTCTAGTTTTTCTCTCCTTTTTATGAAGGAGAGTTCAATGTTGGGCATGCGAAAGATAAAAAGCGTGTTTCGCACCCGGAAATCATAACCCCAGGCGGCATTTAAATTGGTGACATTTACCAGAAAGCGTCGTTCCGTATTGGAAGCACTGATGGAGAGAATCGAGCGAAAGTTGTCCCGAATGCTATCGGGTAGCCAGCGAAGAGCGGGTACTGCCCGAGGGAAGTACAGGTTGTGGCTTATGGAGATCTGTTGGGTTTGGATAAATCGAACGTCGGTCACGGTATCCCGTCCGGCTTCTACGCCGTAGCGAAGGTTGGTGTTGGATTGAATGGCGCGACGGGCAACGTTTCGATTTTGAAATCCAACATTAACCGCCAACCCAAATAGATTTCCGGAAAGAATGCTTTGGTTATTACTGCCCTCTACATTGGCTTGAAAGGCTCCCTTCTTACCGGGTATCATACGGATCAAAAAATCTGTGGTATCCGTTCCGGGTCGGGGTGCCTGATCAATGTTGACCAGCCGCCAAGTGCCCAACGCATTCAAACGGTTCAGTGTATTGGTGAATAGACGCTGGTCGTACTGTTGCCCCGGATGCAAATAGATATTTGGCTCCAGCATGCGGGGAATAAATAGATTTCGTTTACTGACCACGGTCAGGTTTTCGGTGTAGGTAGTATCGCCTGTTTGCAGGGATTCATCCCCCTCCAAATCAGGATACACCGTAATACGCCCTACGCGGTAGCAGATCAATTTACTGGAATCAATGCCTTCTCGCAGCACCCACTCCAGATTGGCGGTTGGATTGTCCTTTCGGGCCCGGAGTTTTTCCAGTTGCGACAGTTCTTCGAAAGGGTCCAGGGTGGGCGTGAGTACACTTCGGTCGAGTGTATCCCAAATGACTAATAGGTCTTCGCGGCCAAAACGCAAGTATCCGTTGTTTCGAAATAGGGTAACCAGTCGACTCAACTCTTGGCTGATGGTAGTTTTCGAAAAGGGCTCACCGGGTTTGATGAATGATTCCTCCACGTGTTGCCAAGCCAACCGCTGGAGGTTGCTGTCTTTAAAATTGTAACGGACCGAGTCCAGCCGTACGGGTTTCCCGGGCCACACTTGAAAAAGTACTGTTGTTCGAAATTGTTGAGCCCCCACTTGGTGGACGGTGGTGTCGACTCGAATCGAATCGTGGTAGTATCCTTCAGCTACCAGCAGGTTTCGCATGTAGTCGATGGATCGGGTAGCGGTATTGGATTCATAACGAGGGGGCCGTCTCAGCTCACTGTACAACATTTTGGAGACCGTACGTACTCGTAGGCTATCATCTAGTTGTCCTCTTAGCCGGGTAGATAAGCGATTTTTTTCTGTATTGGTAAAATTGCCGTTTACTTGGATATTTGTCTGATAAACGAAGGGCTGACCAAGGGGATATTGTTTCGGAATCACGCCACAGCCAACGCCGATCCAGATCCCTGCGAGGGAGATAAGCAGTCCACGCTCCCGGAGTTCACCACCAAAAAACCTCATGAAACTGTTGCCATGATTAGCAAGGCCATCATCAAAGATATTCAAAATCTGGCCCACAAGGAGTCTCGTACTGAGCAGAGACTTTTTCTGGCCGAGGGAAATAAATGGGCAGAAGAGCTTCTGGCGCAAGCCCCGCAGCAAATTCGGGGGATTTATGCACTGAAGCATTGGATGGATGCCCATGCAACACAGGTAACGGGTCTTCCGGTGCAGGAGGTGGATGCGGTCATGATGAGCCGTTTGTCGCAGCGAAAAACACCTACCGAGGTATTAATCGTGGTCAAACAGTTTTCTCGGTCCCCGGAACCGGCACGGGAAGGGATTCACTTGGTTCTATCCACTATCCAAGATCCTGGCAATTTGGGCACGATCATCCGTACCGCGGATTGGTTCGGCGTGCGGCAGGTGGTATGTAGTCATGACTGTGCCGATCAATACAATCCGAAAGTCGTGCAGGCCACCATGTCCAGTTTGATCCGAGTGCCGGTGGTGTATGCGTCTCTTCCAGAATGGTTAGCTCAACAAAGTCACATTCGGAAATGGGCGGCTGTGTTGCATGGCGCTGACTACACGAAAGCGCGAGGCGATGGCATTCTAATGATGGGAAACGAATCCAAAGGGTTGTCGGAAGAGCTGCTCGCGCTGGCCACCGACACCATCACAATCCCCCGCATCGGAATGGCAGAATCCCTGAACGTATCGGTGGCCAGTGGGATTTTGCTCTCCCAGTTGACTCGTTGACTCACCAAAAACGAATGGCCTCTACGGGTTTAATCCGACGCACTAGCCAGGAAGGAATCCAGGCGATGGCCAACGAAATAATTGTTGTTCCACCTAAAATGGCCAATACTTCCTCCCAGACGATTTTCACGGCAGCTCGATCCAGGTAATAGGCTTCCTCGGGGAGTCGAATAAAACCGGTACTTATTTGCACATAAAGCAGACCAAGTCCCAGCACCGTTCCAATCCCCAATCCCAGGGCCAAGATCCATCCGATTTGTCGAAGAAAAAGTTGCTGGATGCTGCTGTCAGGGGCGCCCAATGCTTTGAGTACGCCGATCATACGTACGCGTTCGAGTAACAGGATGAGCAAACAAGTAATTAAGTTGATGATCGCTACAGCAACCATGAGTGTGATCAGCAATACCCGGGTATTGTCCATCAAGGCAAGCCAATCAAAAATATTTGGAATTAAGCGGGTAATCGGGGTAGGATCCCAAGTCTGTGGAAAATGTGCAAGCGCGAAAATTTCATTGGCCGTTTTCTCGGCTTGATGCGGATCATTCAACAGCAATTCGTAGCCTCCGATCTGGTCGGGCGGCCAGCCGTTGAGTTGTTGGATCAATCGAATATCGGCAAGGGCATACAGCCGGTCGTACTGTTCGATTCCGGTCTTAAAAATACCTGCTATTTGAACTTTACGGGGACGAGGAGCTTGGTCGGTTTGCAGAAAATACAACAGCAAACTATCCCCCGCCGCAAGACCCAACCGGTTGGCTGTTTGTTGAGAAATGAGAATGCCGCGGCTAAACCCACTGTCCGGTAACGCGGGCGCACGCCCTTCCTTAAGAAAGGCCGGCAATTGGTTTTGAAAGAAGGATTGATCGACGCCCTTGATCATTAGCCCTTCCATTTCCTCCTCCGTCTTCAATACGCCGTAGCGGGTAACAAAGGCATAGGCGGAGCGAACGTTTTTATTTTTTTGGACCGAATCGAACAGCGCTGGATCGTGCTGTATGGGAATCTCCTCAGATATGAGTGAGCGGGGGGCTTGGCGCTCCTGAATTCGAACATGCCCCCAAAATCCGAAGACCTTTTCCCGGATGGCGTCCTGAAAACCATTCACCAAGCATACTGCAATAATCATTACGGCAACACTGATTGCGGTGGCAGTAATGGAAATCCGCATGATAAAGCGGGCAAAGCTTCGTTGCGGGTTCCAGGCAATGCGCCGGGCCATGAACGAGATCAAAGAGAAGGACTTGGGCAAGGCCATGATGTTTACTCAAAATTAGTCGACTAGGGGCTATATATTGGTTAATATTGTATTCCGATGCGATTGAAATTTTTCGTGGTAACCTGTTTGGTGCTGGCCGGTTGCTTTACCCTGCTTGCTCAACCGACGGATACCTTGTACAGTACCAAGATTCGTTCCGTCAAAATTTTTCGCGTGGGCGATCCCGCCTCGTACCCGCTGCTGTATTTGAATGCCAATGAACAATTGGAGTTGCATTTTGATGATCTGGACGGAGATGTAAAGTACTACTACTATTCCCTTCAGTTATGCAATGCCGATTGGCTGCCGGCTAACCTTACTCCTTTTGATTATTGGAAAGGGTTTCTTTCCAACCGCATCAGCACCTACCGCTTGTCGAACCTGGTACAAACCCGTTATACCCATTACCAGGCGGTTTTTCCAGAGCGCAACAGCGGTCCCACGCGCGGCGGAAATTATCTGTTGCGGGTTTACCTGAACGACGATACCAACCGTATTGTCTTCACGCGGCGCCTTTTGGTGGTGAATAAAAAAGTATCCGTGGGCGGTACTGTATTGCAGGCTTTTCGGGGCGATTATTTTCAAACCCATCAACGCATTCAAGCCACTGTTAACACCCAAGGATCGAACCTGCAAACACTTTCCCCCCAGGATCTCAAATTGACCATTGTGCAGAATTACAATTGGCCTTTGGCGCAGACCTTGGACCGCCCTACGATCTATCGATCCAATTATTACGAGTACTCGGAGGAGGAAACCACCCGCTTTCCCGCCGGTAAGGAGTGGCGCTGGGTGGATCTTCGGAGCCTTCGCTTACGAAGCGAGCGGGTCAGCCGCATTGTGGACAGCGACACCAGCCGCCGCATCGATGTGTATGTGACCCCCGATGAAGACCGAGGCCGACAAGTTTATCTTTTTTATCGCGACCTCAATGGATTATTTCTCACCGAGAACCGCGACAATCCCAACCCCTGGTGGCAAAGTGAATATGCCTGGGTTCATTTCACCTATATCCCCCCGGGAAATCGTCCGCTGGTCGGACAACGAGTGTTCCTTCAAGGGGAATTCTGTGGGTATCGACCCGGTCCGGGACACGAAATGATATTCAATGATTCCCTGGGTGTTTACGAGGGGAAATTTTACCTGAAGCAAGGTTTCTATAATTACCGATACTTGGCCGCGCCGGATCCCAATCCTCAACAGGTCAACCCACGCGCCTCACCCATTGAAGGCGATTTTTGGGGAACCGAGAATCATTATCTGTTGCTTCTTTATTTCCGTCCGTTTGGGGCGCGTGCCGATGAACTCATCGGTGCCGCTGAGCTTCGTTCCAATTTCATGCGCTGATCACGATGCGTTATCTTTGCTCCGGCAGGTCTTACACGACCAGCTCCTGCTGAACCCTCCCAGGGCCGGAAGGCAGCAAGAGTAGGTGGTTGAGCGGTGCGATGTAATCAGCCTGCCACTTTTTTTACACCTCTTTATCGTTTTATATGAAATTTTTCATCGACACGGCCAATCTCTCGCAGATCCGGGAGGCGCATGAGTTGGGAATTTTGGATGGCGTTACCACCAATCCTTCCCTCATGGCCAAAGAAGGCATCAAAGGCGAGGCGGCAATTCTGTATCACTATAAGGCCATTTGTGAGATGGTCGATGGCGACATCAGCGCGGAAGTGATCAGCACCGACTATGCCTCCATTCTGGAGGAAGGAAAGAAGCTGGCCGCCATCCACCCGAACATTGTGGTCAAAGTTCCCATGATCAAGGATGGTATCAAAGCCATCAAATGGTTTTCCGATAACGGCATCAAGACCAATTGTACGTTGGTGTTCTCCGCCGGACAAGCCATCCTCGCCGCCAAAGCCGGGGCCACTTACCTTTCGCCCTTCATCGGCCGAATCGATGACACCAATTGGGATGGCATCGACCTGATCGCGCAGATCGCCAATATTTATTCCATTCAGGGCTTTAAAACTCAGATCCTCGCCGCCTCCATCCGAAACGCATTGCACATCGTAAAATGTGCCGAAGCCGGAGCCGATGTCTGCACTTGTCCGCTGGACTCCATTCTCGGGTTGCTTAAGCATCCCCTCACCGATATCGGGTTGGCTAAGTTTTTGGAAGACGCCAAGAAAACTGTCTGATTCCTGGCCAATCGATCCATCGAAATAAAAAACCCCGGCAGATCCGGGGTTTTTAGTGATTACACTTTTTAGCGCAGGAATAACATCTCGCGGTATTTGGGAAGGTCCCACTCTCGGTCATCCACAATCAGTTCAAGTTTGTCTACCTGGTATCGGATCGCATCAAAATAGGCGTCCTTAATTTTTTCTTGGTAGGCGATCGCTTTTTCGCGGGTATCGCTCACGGCATTACAATCCTTGCGGGCTGCGATCATTTCCTCAACCAGCTGACTGATCTGATTCACATGCTCGGAGATCTTCGAGAGTAATGCGCTCTGGGTAGAAAAGGCGCTGTTGGAAAGTCCTGCTTCCTTTAAGCCACGAATATTCTCCGTAAGCCGGCTTTGATAACGCAAGGCCGCAGGGATGATGTGGCTGTGCGCCAACTCTCCGATCATGCGGCTCTCGATCTGTACTTTCTTGATGTACTTCTCGAGTTCGATCTCGTGGCGAGCCTCCAGTTCTTCATGTGTGTAGATATGGTGGTCTTTGAACAGCTTCTTGGCTTTCTTGGTCACCATGGCATCCAGCGCGCGAGGGGTGGTCTTGATGTTCTCCAATCCGCGTTTGGCCGCTTCTTTTTCCCAGGCCTCGCTGTACCCATCGCCTTCGAACAGCACCCGCTCGCTGTCTACGATATACTGACGGATCACATGCATCAATGCGATCTCCTTCTTTTCCCCTTGCTCCATGTATGCGTCCACTTCCTTCTTGAACTGCTTGAGGGTATCGGCCATGATGGTGTTGAGCACGGTCATGGGATTGGCACAATTGGCCGTAGAACCCACGGCGCGGAATTCAAATTTGTTGCCGGTAAAAGCAAAGGGAGAGGTACGGTTGCGGTCGGTATTGTCCATGAGCAATTCGGGAATGCTCTTGTGGATGTCGATCTTCAGTAAACTTTCATCGGTTTCATCCATTTTTTCGGAGACCCGTTCTTTTACGTCATTGAGGACTTTGCTCAGGTATTGTCCGATGAAAACCGAAATGATCGCAGGGGGCGCCTCATTGGCACCTAGGCGGTGATCGTTGGGAGCCGATGCGATGGACGCACGGAGGATATCGGCATGGTCGTGTACGGCCTTGATGGTATTCACAAAGAAGGCCAGGAACATCAGGTTGGTCTTGGGCGTTTTACCCGGGGCCAGCAAATTCACACCTGTATCGGTGGCCATGCTCCAGTTGTTGTGCTTGCCACTTCCGTTGATGCCCGCAAATGGTTTCTCGTGTAACAACACCCGCAGGCCATGGCGACGTGCCACGCGGTCCATTACATCCATTAACAAAGAGTTGTGATCAACGGCAACACTCACCTCCTCAAAGATGGGTGCACACTCGAACTGCGCCGGAGCCACCTCGTTGTGTCGGGTGCGAAGCGGGATGCCCAGTTTATAGGATTCGGCTTCGAAGTCGCGCATGTACGCATAGATCCGTTCGGGGATGGATCCAAAATAATGATCCTCCAGCTGCTGATTTTTGGCCGAGCTCTGTCCGAATACCGTGCGTCCCGTCATTACCAAGTCCGGACGCGCATTGAACATATTCTCATCGATCAAAAAATATTCCTGTTCCCAACCCAAGGTGGGCGTAACCTTAGATACATTTCTGTCGAAATAATGACAAACATCCACCGCAGCCTTGTTAATAGCCTCAACTGATTTCAACATGGGAGCTTTGTAATCGAGCGATTCTCCGGTGTAGGAGACAAAGATGGTCGGAATGCAAAGAGTTTTTCCCGACCCGATCTCCATAATAAAGGCAGGAGAGGAGGGATCCCAAGCCGTGTAACCGCGTGCTTCAAAAGTGGCACGGAGTCCGCCGCTCGGAAACGAAGACGCATCCGGCTCCTGCTGAATCAACGCATCACCCTCGAACTGCTCAATCGGAGTTCCATCGCTCTTTAAGGTAAAAAAGGAATCGTGCTTCTCCGCTGTCGTACCCGTCAGCGGCTGAAACCAATGGGTGTAGTGCGTAACTCCCTTGGTCTCCGCCCAAGCCCGGATGCCGTTGGCAATCTGGTTGGCCATGGACCGATCGATCTTCTGACTCGCCTTGATCGAAGCCGCCAAACTCTTGTAAGCTTCATCGCTCAAAAACTCCCGAGCCGTTTTCAGGGTAAAGACATTAGACCCAAAAATGGCCGTGATCTTGGTGGAACCCTCCACATTGACATCGCCCTTTCCGGATAAGGAATGAATCGCATTGTAACGAAGTGTCATGGATAAAATTTTGGTAAAAAAACGAAAATAATGCGGTTTTTGAGGGTGTTTCGACTCTAATGTGGATTATTTGATAAAAAAATGCAGTTTTTTTAGGCATAAGCCAAAAAAACGCGGCTAATACCCAAAATAAATCCATATTATAAAAAAAATGTAATTATTATTTAAATATACATAACAAGTTGCTCCAATTAATGGTGGCCAGAAGCGGGGTGAAGAGGGGTATTAGGACGATGCTTCGGTATCGAACGATGGCGCCTAAGTTATTGATAAAAAAGCCTATTAGAATCATTACCGAGATTGAAAATACAAGTAAACTGTAATCGATGGGTTGTCCGGGCCAGGGGTTGAGTTTGTCGCGAAACCGTAACCAGAGCAAAAGGAGGAGACCCCATAACAAAACCCTCCAAAAAGGCGGCAAGGGAAAGCAAGTGGCGAACGTTGCTAAAATGGGGACGGGTTAGAGCCAGGTCCATACTTTGGGGTAGGTTTCTCAGAAAGCCCTGTGGGGTGGGTTCCAGGGGCTTTACCGTCAGGGAGCTTTTCCCGCCTTTCAGTTGGAGGAATTCCCGTTGTTTTTGGGCAACGGCTTCGGGGAGGTTCAGCCGTGGCCTGATTGCAGGGCTAAAAAAGAATAGCAGCAAGCAAAGGGTGTACAGGCCAATTCCCATCCAGATTTTTTTTTGTTGGGAAGCGTTCAAGCAAAAACCAGAGCGTTAAAGCCGGCAGCAGGGCCAATAGGAGGTGGTTGCGAAACACCAGCAGCAGCAGCAGGCCCAGGAACAGGACAAGGATCCGTTTCACAGTCCATCGCTTTTCCTGAAAGGAAAAATAGAGGGAGTAGGTGATGAGTCCGAGTGCAGTAAGCAGAATTCCTTCTTTATGAATGCCGCTGGTCCAGAAGAGGACGGAGGGTAATAGGACCACGGAAACGGCCACGGCAATCTTTTGTGTATGGAAGTGGTTGGCGAGAACGCGGTAAAAGCAAATCAGTCCGATCAATCCCAAAAAATTATAAAAAAGCACATTCACAAAGTAGTACCCGCCGGTGATCAGGTTCAGGATCGCCAGGCCTTTGATCAGGGCATTTCCTTTTAGGTCGTTCCAATAGAAGTCATGAGTGCCCAACAGATTCCATTTTCCGTTGTCATAGGGGTTATAAATCAACTCCGAAATAAAATGAATTGGATCATGTAAAAGCAGCATTTCTTCTTGTAACCCACCGGCGTGAAAAGCCCAGGTATCCCGCATGTTTCCTGTACCGGCGTAAAAGACGCCCAGCCAACCATAAAAAATTCCCACCGCGACTTTCAAGAAGAAGACGAGGATGAGTTGTGTTTGGGTCAGACCCGCCGCGCGAAAAAAACGAATCCTTGTTATCGCCCAGCTAAGGGCAATCAGGTAACCGATAAAAAGGATTGTTACCAATTTTCAATTTGCGTCGAAAATAATCAACCTGTGGAATTGTCAGTAATGCGTTGAGAAGTTCCTCGTCACCCTAAAAGTCAGTCATTAATTTTGTAACCCGAATCCAATCCCCCCCGATTCATGGAAGTTACCGTTAAGACCGCCGAGCAGCTTCGGCTAACCGCCCAAGAGTTTGAAATGATCTGCTTCAAGCTGGGCCGTACTCCCAATTTCAATGAGCTCTGCGCCTTTTCAGGCATGTGGAGTGAGCATTGCAGTTATAAAAATTCCATTCGTTGGTTGAAGACCTTGCCCCGTGAGGGTGGGCGTATTTTGGTCAAGGCAGGGGAGGAGAACGCGGGATTGATGGACATCGGCGACGGACTGGGCGTGGTGTTCAAGATCGAATCGCACAATCACCCCTCTGCGATTGAACCCTTTCAAGGGGCGGCGACCGGGGTAGGGGGGATCCACCGAGATATTTTTACCATGGGTGCCCGTCCCATTGCTTCCCTCAATTCACTTCGTTTCGGAAATCTGGAGGATGCAAAGACACAGCACTTGTTGTCGGGTGTGGTGCATGGCATTGGACATTATGGAAATTGTTTTGGGGTTCCGACTGTGGGCGGAGAGATCTATTTTGATGCTTGTTATCACACCAACCCCTTGGTCAATGCCATGAGTGTGGGCATTGTGGAGGTCGGAAAAACCGTATCGGCCACTGCAGCCGGCTTGGGTAATCCCGTTTTATTCGTAGGCAGTGCCACCGGTAAAGATGGTATCGGGGGAGCTTCCTTTGCTTCGGCCGACATTACGTCCGAAAGTGTACAGGAATTACCCGCCGTGCAAGTGGGGGATCCTTTTCAGGAGAAAAAATTATTGGAGGCCTGTCTGGAAGTGATCAATACCGGTGCCGTCGTGGGGATGCAGGACATGGGGGCGGCCGGTATCATCTGTTCTACGGCCGAGATGAGTGCCAAAGGCGGGGTGGGGATGCGCATTGAATTGGATAAAGTGCCTACGCGACAATCCAACATGAAAACCTGGGAGCTGCTGCTCAGTGAAAGTCAGGAACGCATGTTGCTGGTGGCCCAGCGGGGACGAGAAGCTGAGATCACGGCTATTTTTGAAAAATGGGATCTTCCTTGCTCGGTGATCGGAGAGGTTACCGATGATAAACTTCTGTCCTTTTACATGAATGGGGAGCTGGAAGCACAGATCCCGGCGGAAGAATTGGTGTTGGGTGGGGGGGCTCCGCAATACGAACGGACTTATCAAGAACCGGCTTATTTTCAAAAGATCCGGGACTTCGATCTCAAAAAAGTTCCGGTGCCCGCCGATTTGCGTGCCGTGGCGGAAGTACTGATCGCCCGCCCAACCCTGGCCTCCAAACAATGGGTTTATCAACAATACGACAGCATGGTAGGCGCTGCCAATGCCAGCACCCATGCACCTTCCGATGCGGCGATCGTGATGATCAAGCCCACCACCAAAGCGTTGGCAGTAACCACCGATTGCAACAGCCGATACGTATTAGCCGATCCATACAAAGGAGCGATGATCGCGGTGAGTGAAGCGGCAAGAAATATCGTTTGTAGCGGCGGAGAGCCGTTGGGAGTAACCAACTGTCTGAACTTTGGTAACCCTTATGATCCGGAGGTTTATTATCAATTCGTACAGGCCGTAAAAGGCATGGGCGAAGCTTGTCGCCGGTTTGAAACGCCAGTAACGGGCGGCAACGTTAGTTTTTATAATCAAAATCCCGACGGACCGGTTTATCCCACCCCTACAATCGGAATGGTAGGGTTGTTGAGCAGTCTTGAGGATCGGATGACGTTGGATTTCAAAGAAGCCGATTCGCTGCTCTTTTTATTGGGACCGCAACCGGAGGACATCGGATCTTCTCAATACCTGGTATCGCATCACCGCATCGAATATTCCCCCGCTCCTCAATTCGACTTGGAATCAGAACATGCCTTGCATCAACTGGTTCGAACACTCATCAAAAACAAGCAGATCCGTTCCGCGCACGACCTCAGCGAAGGGGGATTGTTTCAGGCCCTTTGCGAATCGGCCTTTCCAAACGAATTGGGTTTTTCGATTCAATTGCCCAGCACCATGCGTCCGGATGCCTTCTTGTTCGGAGAGGCGCAAAGCCGGGTTTTGGTATCGGTCAACTCCGCGCACAAAGATTCCTTTTTGCAATCCGTAGGGGCATTCCCCCATCAGCAGGTGGGCATTGTCACGTCCGGCGAAGTGCGGGTAGGCGATCAAGCATGGGGATCTATTTCAACCTGGAAAGAAAAATACGAACAGTCCATCGCCCATTATATGTTGGCAGAAACAGCGCATTGATCCGTTCATGCATCCAAACAAACAGACGATACTAATTACCGGCGCGGCCGGGTTTATTGGCGGATATCTGGCACATGTACTGGCAAAACGAGCCGAGGTTCGGTTGATACTCAGCGATGATTTCACCCGGGCAGACAAGTCCCGGAATTGGTCCGATCTACAAGACGTCAGCTTGGTTCCCCGCACCGAATTGATCGAGCAGTTGAATGCGCAGGTTATTCGTCCCGATTGGATCATTCACCTGGGTGCTCGAACCGACACCACGGAATTTGATTACTCCATTCACGAGACACTGAACCTGAATTTTTCCAAACAGATCTGGACCTATTGCTGCCAACAGCAAGTTCCCCTGATCTATGCCTCCTCGGCGGCTACCTATGGAAATGGGGATAATGGCTATTCGGATGATACGGCCCTGCTTCCTTCCCTGAAGCCATTAAATCCGTATGGGTTATCGAAACATCAATTCGATTGCTGGGTGGTGGAGCAGGCCATTCAACCGCCGCATTGGTATGGCCTGAAATTTTTTAATGTGTATGGATTTCGGGAGTCACACAAAGGTCGGATGGCCAGTATGGTCTACCATGGATTCCAACAAATCCGAGAACGGGGGCAGGTTCGGCTATTCAAATCGCACCGGGCGGGCATTGCGGATGGAGAACAGCGCAGAGATTTCATCTATGTGAAGGACGTGATCGGAGTGATTGATTGGTTGATGAATCGCTTGGCCCCCGTAGGTATTTACAACCTGGGAACGGGACAGGCCCGCTCCTTCAACGACCTGATCCGCGCTGTTTTTCAGGCGATGAACCTTCCGGCGAACATTGAATATTTTGATATGCCGGTGGATCTGCGGGATAGCTATCAATACTTCACCGAAGCCCCGATGGAAAAACTCCGCTTGGCCGGATATCCGTATAATTTCTACTCGCTGGAGGAGGGGGTGGGGGACTATCTCCGGAATTACTTAGTCCCGGACCAAGCTTCTGCGTAAGTTTTAGCACCGATTTTCCACAAGTTTTTGGCAACGCCTCCCCTGGGACTTTTTTCAACTATCTTTACACGACCTCTCGGATTTCCCCATTCATTCGGCTGGTCATTTGTACTTCGCAAAATCTTTTGCGCGGGCAAGCTATTTAGAAATAAATCGCCCTATGGCTAAGTATATTTTTGTGACCGGGGGGGTAACCTCCTCATTGGGAAAAGGCATCATTGCTGCTTCTCTGGCCAAGCTCCTTCAGGCGCGAGGTCTTCGTGTCACCATTCAAAAATTCGATCCCTACATCAACGTCGATCCCGGCACCCTGAATCCGTATGAGCACGGCGAGTGTTATGTGACCGAAGACGGCGCGGAAACGGATCTGGACCTGGGGCATTACGAGCGCTTCCTGAGCATTTATACGTCGCAGGCGAATAATGTAACAACCGGACGCATCTACCAGACCGTGATCGAGCAGGAGCGGCAAGGGGTTTATCTGGGAAAGACCGTACAAGTAGTACCTCACATCACCGATGAGATCAAGCGGTGCATGCGGATACTGGGGGAAAGTGGCAACTACGATGTGGTGATCACCGAAATCGGAGGCACGGTGGGCGATATTGAGAGTTTACCTTTTGTGGAGTCGGTCCGACAACTCCAATGGGAACTGCCGGAGGAGGATACCGTGGTGGTGCACCTGACCTTGATCCCCTACCTGCGCGCAGCAAAGGAATTAAAGACCAAGCCCACGCAACACAGCGTGCGGATGTTGAGTCAGGAAGGAGTGCATCCGGATGTGATCGTTTGCAGAACCGAAAGATCGATCTCCTCCGATTTGCGCAAAAAGATCGCCTTGTTCTGCAATGTTCGGCAGGAAGCGGTCATTGAATCGCTCGATGCTTCTACGATCTATGAAGTTCCCCTGATGATGATGCGCGAGGGGTTGGATACCATCGTGATGAAAAAATTGCATCGCACGGGTAAACAAGAGCCGGATCTTTCCCGGTGGAGTGATTTTTTACACAAGTTGAAAAATCCCAAACAGGTAGTGTCGATCGGACTGATCGGCAAGTACATCGAATTGCAAGATGCCTACAAATCGATCTTGGAAGCATTTGTGCATGCCGGTGCCGTACAGGAAACGGAGGTGCAAGTGATCAATCTTCACAGCGAGCAGCTGAATGCATCAAACATACAGGATCAATTGAAGGGGTTGGACGGATTGCTGGTGGCACCCGGCTTTGGTCACCGAGGCGTAGAAGGAAAGATCGAGGCCGTTCGGTATGCCCGCGAGCAGGGGCTGCCTTTTTTCGGAATCTGTTTAGGAATGCAAATGGCGGCAATCGAGTTCGCCCGAAACGCACTGGATCACAAGAAAGCACATTCTACAGAAATGGATCCCCAGACGCCCGACCCGGTGATCGCTTTGATGGAAGATCAGAAACAGTTGCAGGTCAAAGGAGGCACCATGCGGTTAGGGGCTTATCCCTGCGACCTTAAACCCGGCAGTTTAGCGGAGCGTATTTATGGGTCGACCCGTATCTCTGAGCGTCACCGGCATCGATGGGAATTCAACAATCGCTACTTGGAGGCATTTCAACAGGCCGGTATGCAGGCCAGCGGGGTGAATCCCGGTTCCGGCTTGGTGGAGGTCATCGAATTGAAGGACCATCCCTTCTTCATCGGTGTGCAATATCATCCTGAATTGAAGAGTACGGTGGAAAACCCACACCCGATATTCGTTCACTTCATCCGGGCCGCCTTGGAACGTCGGAACCTGGCTACTTCCTCCCGGCCTCGAAAAGAGGCAGTCGAGTCTTGAGCCCTTTCCTATCTTTGATGCCCCCTAAACGTACTTCATGAATCTCGACCGCAATACGGTGATTGGCTTTGTGCTATTGGCCATTTTATTTTTTGGTTATTTCTACCTGCTTTACACCGAGCAATCGGAGATGCGGCAAAAGCAAGCGCGGGAGCAGTTTGTTCGCGACTCGCTGGCCGCTGCCAAGGCCCCGGTCGTTGATCCGCAACGTATCGTAAAAGATTCGCTGAAGGCCGACTCCTTGAGCCGGGCGGTTAAAGCCGGATCCTTCACTCCTGCAACAGACAATTCCCTTGTCTCTTGTACGCTGGAAAATTCTTCGATCAAAGTGGTTCTCTCTAGCCGGGGCGGTCAGATCGAACGGGTAGCGTTGAAGGATTATAAGGGGTTGGACAGTGGGATGGTGAAGTTGGGAGGTGCTGGCGGGACCTCTCTTGGCTATCCGATCAAAACAGGCAATGGTCAAACTACTTCAACTAATGAGTTGCAGTTCGTCCTGAAGGATTCGGGCCGAAATCAAGATGGATCCCAATTTGTGCTCTTTCGTTTGGCGGGCACAGACACGGCCCGGTACATCGATCATCGCTTTGAACTGCCTAAAGCGGGTTATCTGATCAAACAAACCATTCGGGTGCAAGGGGTTGCGGACTTAGTAGATGATCGTTCCCTTCGAACGGTATGGAACTACACGGCGGAACCACAAGAACAAGACCTGGCTTTTGAGAAACAAAATACCCAGATCGGATACGTTGAGCAAGATGAATTCGACTATCATACCATCGGCCGGAGTTCGGATCGTCGCTTCGATGGGTCGGTAAGTTGGGTGGGGATCCGGCAGCGCTTTTTTCTGGGGGCCCTTATTGCCCCCACTAAATTCCAGAAAGGCGAAGTTGTGTGGTCGGATACCAGTTCCAAGCATGTGGTTCAGTCAAGTTCCAATCTTACCCTTCCGCTCGATGGTCAGGGAGAAACCCGCTTGCAATACTTTTTTGGTCCTTCGGACTACCACACCCTGAAACAATACGACTTGGGGTTGGAGCAGATCGTGAATTTGGGCCAGGGGGTCTATGCATTTGTTAGTCCCCTTAACAAATACGTCATCCTTCCGACCTATGAATTTTTCCGTGGATTGACGGGTACGGACTTGGGGATTGCCATTTTGCTGCTGACACTGGTTATCCGCTTAGTAATCTCCCCGCTCACCTATTCCAGTTATTTGAGTGGTGCCAAGATGAAAGCGCTGCGTCCAGAGATCGCGAAACTCAAAGAGAAATTCGGGGAAGATCGGCAGTCGATGAGCATGGAGCAGATGAAGCTCTTTCGCGAAGCAGGCGTAAACCCCTTGGGGGGTTGTATCCCGGCACTGCTGCAGATCCCGATTTTCTTTGCATTGTTCAGCTTCTTCAATTCCGAGGTCAGTTTGCGGGGGGCTTCTTTCCTTTGGGCGCATGATCTTTCCACGTTTGACGCTCCGATCGAATTTGGTTTTTCCATTCCGTTGCTGGGTGGTCACCTGAGTTTGTTCAACGTTTTAGCGGCAGCGACGAGTTTTCTGATCTCTTGGTATAGCATGAGTATGACACCGGACCAGGACAATCCCATGTTAAAATACATGCCCTATATTTTCCCGGTGTTTCTATTGTTCTTCTTCAATCAGTTGCCTTCGGGCCTGACTTGGTATTACACGGTCTCCAACCTGGTCACCCTCGGACTGCAATTTGTTATTCAGGCCTACATCATCGATCACGACAAGATTCTGGCCAAAATCCAGGAAAACAGGAAAAAGCCGAAGAAAAAGTCGAAATGGCAAGAGCGGCTGGAACAAATGCAGGAGCAGCAGAAAAAATTAACGGATCAGCGTAAAAAAACGGACAAATAGGGATGCAACCCCTGCACCGATAGTGCCATCTCCAAAAATAAACGTTATGCAATGCGGTATTATTTAGCCTTTTTTTGCTGCATTATATATTTCGATCTATTTGCCCAGACGGGGACCAGTGTTCGTCGACTCTCCGAGGCAACGCTGACCTACTCCGTATCAATACGAACAACCAATAAGGAGCCAAGAGCGGCCGATTTGATGGACGGCGCACTGAACATCGTTTACTTGAAAGGAAATATGAGTCGGTCGGATCTCAATAGTTCCCTCGGCAGGCAATCGACCATCGTCGATTCCAAAACTGGTAACGCTACGGTGTTGAAAGAATATGGGGAACAGCGGTATCTTATTCAGATGACTTCTGCGGAATGGGAAAGCTCAAACGAAGCGTATGAGAATGTTCGCTACCAATATACGGGTGTAACCAAACAAGTTGCCGGTTATCTCTGTGAGCAAGCCATTGGTACCTGGGGGGATCAAAATACGTATGTAGTTTTTTTTACCCGCGCGTTGCAACCCGTGAACCATGAATTTCAATACCTGAACCGTAATCTTCCCGGCTTGGCGCTGGAATACCAGGCCAAAGTGGGCAATAGTGAGCTGACCTATATAGCTACCAAAGTTGATTTTGATCCGGTACCGCACACTGTCTTTGAGTTGCCCACCAGCGGGTATCGGATTATGACCTATCAAGAAAGTAAGGGAAGCGTAAAAAAGAATTAACAGGCTGGTTCGAAGCGCGTTTAGAAGCGGCGTATCGATTGATTGCCGAGCGTCAACTTAACCGTTGGGGTCCAGATCTGCTTTTTCAGCGGCATGGTATAGATGTGATTTCCTTTTTGTAGGGAAACAACTGTATTCACCTGGATTGCTTTTGAATTGTCCTGTAGGACGGAGCGGCCCCGGAAATCATATCCGGATTTCAATGAAAATGTACCCGGTACTTGTTCGATTCGGCTGGAGAGATTCAGCTGTGTTTTGCGCTTGGCCGATTTACGACGACCTTCTCCCAGCGTGGCATACGCGTAAAAACCGCTGAACAAGATCAGCAGAGCCGTTAAGGAAAGGAGAATCGTTTTGTTTCTCATATTGTAAAAGTATAGCTAAAAATTGATTTGATTCCAAAATTTCTACGGGTTTTTTCCGGTATGCGGCCGGAATTAGCGGAAATTTGTAATCCTGGGTTCCCGTTTTCCCCATTTGGGGATATTTCAATCTTTTTGATCTATTGAATTTCAGGAACTTAAGCAATGTTATGGGGGAATCATTTTCTGAGGATAAGGACAATTTACAGGAACTTCTGCTGCTCTACGAGCAACTGAAAAAGGGGCAAGGCAGAGGGTATTTGGAGGAGGATTCCTTCGAGCGGATTATCGTTTACTACCAAGACCAAGAACAATTCAAAAAGGCGCTGGAAGCTGCCCGATTTGCGCTGGAACGTTTTCCGTATTCATCTCCCCTCAAGATAAAATTGGCTGATGTACTGATCGCACTGCGCCGATTTCGGGATGCAAAAGCAGTCCTGGAAGAGGCGGCATTGTTAGACAACCGCGACATCAACCTGTATATTTTGCAAGTCGAGGTCTTCCTGGCCCTGGAGCTTCCTATACATGCCCATACGATCCATCAGGAGGCCTTGGGACTATTTGAAGGGGAGGAGCGTATTGAGTTATTATTTGAGTTGGCAGATGTGTATGACGATTACGAGGAATATGAGCGTGTTTTTGAATGTATTCGCGACGTATTGGAGTCGGATCCTACCAATGAGGAGGCGTTGTACAAAATTTGTTTTTGGACCGATTTCACTGGCCAGAATGAGGAAAGCATCCGGTTGCATCAATCCATATTGGAGGATTTTCCTTACAGTGAATTGGCTTGGTTTAATTTGGGGGCAGCTTATCAAGGGCTTAAGCTTTATGAAAAGGCCATCGATGCGTATCAGTATGCGATTGCCATTGAGGAAAAATTTGATTACGCCTACCGAAACATGGGAGATGCCCTGATTCGTTTGCGTCGGTATAAGGAGGCATTGGAGGCCTTGCAGCGGGTGACCGAACTCACCAAACCCGAGGATGTCATTTTTGAGGCAATGGGATTTTGCTATGAGCGGCTCAAACAACCGGCGCAAGCCAGAAGCCAATATCGAAAAGCGGTATACCTGCGTCCCGATGATAGTTTACTTCATTACAAAATTGCGGTCACCTATCATACAGAACGGCAATGGGAACGGGCTATCCGGCAGATTGAGACGGCCCTGAAACGATTTCCTCGCCAACCCGACTACAATAAATTGGCGGGAGAGTGTTACGCTCGCTTGGGACAATGGCAACAGGCCGTTGATCACTTGGCCTTAGTGGTTCGATCCAGACCCAAGACCGCTGCCAGTTGGGAGGCACTAATCACATGTCTCTTTCAGGCGGGCGATCATGCGGAGGCTTGCAAACAATCAGCGAATGCCTTTACGGCTACGGGGAACAAGCCATTGTTTCTCTACTACCGCGCGGCAGCTTTTTTTGGTTTATCGCAACCTGCTCAAGGGCTGGAATGGCTTGAAAAAGCGTTAAATCAAGCACCCAAGTTGCTTAAAAAGTTCATGGAGGTATTTCCTTCTGCCTTGCAGCACCGGGCGTTGGTAGATCTTTTGGCCAAACACAAGCGTCGTCGTTCCTTCTGAGATTCTACTTCTTTAGTACCTTCGGGCCTGAAAAAAATACCATGAATTTCAATCTCACCCAAATGCCCAACCGGCTGATCAAGCCCCGTCAATCGGGTATAACCATGGTGATGGACAAGGGACTTAGCATCGAAGAGGCGCGTAATTTTATGAGTGTGTCTCATCCGCATGTCGACTTGGTAAAATTGGGGTTTGGCACCTCTTTTGTCACCCCCGACCTTAAAAAGAAACTTGAGGTATACCGGTCTTACAACATTCCTGTCAATTTCGGCGGTACGCTTTTCGAAGCCTTTCTGATCCGCAACCAATTTGAGGATTACATCGCGGTCTGTCGTGATTTTGGAATTTCATACATGGAGGTTAGCGATGGTTCAATAACCATCCCCCACGCCGAAAAATGTGGTTACATCGAAAAACTCACCAAGCACGGCACCGTCTTAAGTGAAGTGGGCAGCAAAGACGCCGCACACATTATTCCTCCGTACAAATGGATCGAGCTGATGCGCGCTGAATTATCGGCAGGCTCCACCTATGTAATCGCCGAGGCCCGTGAGGCGGGAAATGTGGGGATTTATCGTGGAAGCGGCGAGGTACGGGAAGGATTGGTGCAAGAGATCTTGACTCAAATTCCCGGCGAACAAATTCTCTGGGAAGCACCCCAAAAGGCACAGCAACTGTATTTCATTGAACTCCTCGGTTGCAACGTGAACCTGGGCAACATCGCTCCCACGGAGGTGATCCCCTTAGAAGCGATGCGAATGGGACTTCGAGGCGATACCTTCCATCTCTTCCTCGATACAAAAGAAGCCTGATGCGGGTCTTTGGACTCATCGGCAATCCACTTACCCATTCTTTCTCGGGGAGTTATTTCGAGAAAAAATTCAGGGAACTCGGTCTTCACGACCATGTTTATAATCTTTATTCGCTGCCAGACCTGAGCGAATTCGCCTCCTGGGTCCGTCGGGTCGATGGATTGGAAGGCCTCAACGTAACCATCCCCTACAAAAAATCCATCTTACCCTATTTAGATGAAATCTGTTTGCCGGAGGGGCTTGTGACATGTAATTGCATTCATCTCCGCGACAACAAACTGATCGGATACAATACCGATGTCATCGGATTTGCCAATAGTTTGAAACCTTTGCTGAAGCCCCATCATCAACGGGCACTGGTATTGGGACAAGGTGGGGCAGCCGAAGCGGTCTGCCACGTGTTGAAACAATGGCAAATCCCCTTTCGGCAAGTTGGAAGGGAAGCCAGCGTGCCGGGTGGGTTGACCTATTCAATGCTGACCTCTCTGTTGATCGAAGAGCATCCGCTCCTCATACACACTACTCCACTCGGCACGTATCCCAACGTATCAGATTATCCGCCGATTCCCTACGAAGGAATCGGTCCAAACCATTTGCTGTACGACTTGGTGTATAACCCCGAACGCACGGTTTTTCTTTCCAAGGGTGCGGAACGGGGAGCAATCATTTCGAATGGGTGGAACATGTTGGTGGGTCAGGCCGAGGCCAGCTGGTCGATTTGGAACGGGAATTTACTTACCTGAGAACCGGTGTAACAAAATGGGTTCCGGAACACGGACCGGTTTGTTTTTTTGATAGTCAAAACAGATCATCGTCGTGTGGGCCAGTGCAGTGATCACCTCCGCGTCGCCCTCTTTTCTCCAGATCCGATACAACATTCGAAATCCTGTACCCGACCACTCCGGTACCGACAATTCCACTCGTAACAAATCGCCATAGAACATCTCTTTCTTCAACACCACGGATAGATCGCGCAGGATGAGTCCAACCCCCTCCATATTCATTTCGGTGTAGTTCCATGCGCGTAGAAATTGCACACGGGCCTCGTGTAATAAACTTACGATCCGGTCATTGCCCAGGTGATTGCCGTAGTTGAGATCGCTGATCCGAACCCCAAGCTCGCAAGAGAAAAGAGCAGGACCCTCAAAGGATAGTTCCCATTTATTCATGAGAGCAAATCTCCGAAAAGAACCCGTATTAATGCTCTGCGTCAATCAGTGCGAGCAGACCCATAAACGAATCGGCTTGAAAACCCAGCTCGGTTTGAAGGACCTCTGCATGCCACTTGTTTTGCTGCTGATTGCAGTCGGCGTTTTGCGTTTCTCCGCTCAAACAACAAGAGAGGTACTCCCATTTTAAATGCAACCGAAGGGGTTCTCCTGTTTTGCTGGCTATCAATAAGTAGTCGGACGGGATCGGAGCGGTCGAGCGCGCGGCTGATTTTTTTGTTAATGTTTGGGAGAGGGCTTCTGTACGGGGAAAGGGTTCCGCGTATTCTTGAACCGCATCAACGACGGGGCGCGGGGTAAGATCTTTTGGTGGATCGTTCAGAATTACAGAGAGAGAAGGGGTTGTTCCCTTACTGGTTTCTATCGATGTGTTAGTGGTAGGAGAGACGATCCAATACGTTGCTCCTAGCAGCAAAAGGGAAAAAATCGACACTAGAGCGTATCGGTTTCGTAAGGCCGGTTGATCAGACTTGGCTTTTCGGATCTGATGCCAGGTATTGGAAGGAGGATGTATTTCTACTTCGGCCAATCGGGTACGCAGTTGATCCCTGTCGAGTGCCTCACAGATCGAGGTCCAGGTTTTTTCGGAAGGGGGCTGCTCCCATTGATTCAGTCTATTCAATTTGGCTTGCTCCATATGCATTCAACTATTTTTTTTCAGTCGCTCCTGCAGCCATTTTTTGGCCCGGGCATATTGCGATTTACTGGTTCCCTCACTGATCCCCAACTGCTGGGCGATCTCGCCGTGGTTGTAGCCCTCTACGGCATACAGGTTAAAGACCGTTCGGTAACCAACGGGCAGTTCCTGGATCAAGGCACTCAGTTCTTTTGCCTCGAGTTGGGTGACCCCGGTTTCCTGTAAACTAGGCTCCTGTGGAGGTGTCTCTTGCTCCAATGAAACCAAGGGTTTTATCCGTCTGAAATGCTCAATGGCGGTGTTTACGATGATGCGCCTTGCCCAGCCCTCGAAGGATCCCTCGCTCCGGTAGGTCGAGAGCTTTTGGAACAATTTGATAAATCCTTCCTGCAGAATATCCTCTGCAGCCTCTCGGTCGGATGCATACCGCAAGCAAACGGCAAAGAGGCGGGGGGATAACCACCGATACAATTGCTCCTCCGCGCGGTGATCATTCACCAAACAGCCGTTAATCAAGTCGCTCAAAGGCACCGGAGGGTTGCTTTCCATCAACTTGATTTTTGCCCCTGACGTAAAAAATCGATCAATTGTTGCACCGCTTTTTTTCGATGACTGAATCTATTTTTATCAGTCAGACTCAGTTCTGCAAAGGTCTTATCCGCCCCATCGGGCTGAAAGATCGGGTCGTAGCCAAATCCCCCGTTGCCTTGAGGCGCCGTAAGCAGCGTCCCCTCACAAACCCCGGAGAAGAACTTTTCTTGTCCCGCCCAGACCAGACAAATGATCGTCTGAAAATATGCCTTGCGGTCTGTAGCACCGACCATTTCCTGAAGGACCCGCTCAATGTTATCGGCATCGTTTCGATGATTGCCGGCATAGTGTGCACTATGAACCCCAGGCCTTCCTTCCAAGGCGGTTACAAAAAGTCCGCTGTCCTCACTGAATCCCGCTTGGATTCCGGTGCGCTGCAAGGCGTATTGAATTTTGGCTTGAGCATTTCGTTCCAGGGTCTCAAACGGTTCCGGTATTTCTTCTTGGAGTCCTGCCTCAACCAAGGTCAGGATTCGAAGATCGTCCGGCAGGAGCGATTGAATCTCCCGAACCTTGTGGGCGTTATTGGTTGCGAAAAGCATATCCATGCTGTATTAAAGGACGTAGTGGGCTTTGAGTTGCTGCCATAAAACTTTTTTCGCCTCCGGCTGCTGGTCGAGCTGTTGCAGCGTCAAAGAGGCAAATACCGGAGCACCTTCAAACCGACCTGTAGTAGTTGCTGTGATGACATCGGTCATTCCCAATTGCTCGGGGGTAGGACCGAAAAGCCACCAGGCCGAGGGGTGAAACCGTTGATGTAATTGCTGTGCTGGTTGACCGGGGGTGTCTTTTAGATTGACAATTCCCACTTCGGACAAATTCAAATAACAGGCCGTGAGGATGCCGGTCAAAAAGCGCAGCTCCTCATCCGATAAAAATGCCTGCATGGGCTGGTCGACCAGAATCAGAATTTTTTTGGTGAAGTCGCCTAAAACCGACCAGGTGGGCAAGTCCACAGCGGATTGTTCGCGAACCAACTGCTGTCCATACCAGTCCGCAATCTGTTCCGCCTTCAGCCGTATCTCGTTGATAGCCATAGTGTCAAAAAGAAACTAATGGGTGTTCGTTTTTTTCGTTTATTTGCCCTTCAAATGTAGTGCAATATGACTGCTGCGTTGGATATTTTGCTCACCCGTTCTCTGCATAGTCGGCTGTCCGATTTGGATCTGGATAACATCCCTTTTGGAAAGCATTATACCGATCATATGTTGGAGGTTGATTTTTTGGATGGGCAGTGGAGGCAACCGGTGATTAAACCCTATCAGCATTTGTCGCTTGCGCCCTCCATGGCTGCATTGCATTATGGACAGGCAATTTTTGAAGGCATCAAGGCCTATGTGGATGCGGACGGGAATCCGCGGATTTTTCGCCCCTTGGATAATTTTTATCGGTTTAATATTTCTGCCGAGCGAATGCAGATGCCTGTGGTGCCGGAGGATATTTTCATGGAGGGGATGAAGCAGTTGGTTTCACTCGACCGGGCCTGGATCCCCAACAAAAAGGATCATTCGCTTTATATCCGGCCTTTTATGTTTTCCACCGATGAGTTAATTGGAGTTCGTCCGTCGGATAACTATAAGTTTCTGATCATACTTAGTCCCTCTGGCCCTTACTACAGCGCCCCCATGCGGATTCACGTGGAGGAGCAATACATTCGGGCCGCACCGGGCGGGGTAGGATATGCCAAGGCCGCCGGAAACTATGGAGCCGCGATGTATGCCACGGCACAGGCTCGTAAGCACGGATATGATCAAGTGTTGTGGATGGATGGGCTGGAGCGCAAGTATGTGCAGGAGTGTGGCACTATGAATGTTTTTTTTATCATTGGCGATACCGCGATCACGCCCAGTTTGGAACAAGGAACGATCTTGAATGGGGTTACCCGTCAATCCGTCATTACCCTGCTTCAAGAGGCTCATTTGCGGGTAGAGGAGCGACCACTGAGTTTGGATGAGATCGTGGAGGCCTACGACCAAGGTACCCTCAAAGAAGTTTTTGGCACCGGTACGGCTGCCACCATCTCCCTGATCAAGGAATTGGCTTGTCGGGAACGAGAGCTGACCTTTGAGGTAGAAAAATGGCAATACGCACCTGCCATCAAACAGAAGCTGATGGATATTCGGGCGGGCCGTATACCGGACTTGCACGGGTGGATGATGCCGGTGGGTTGATCGGCCGGATGTCGTTTTTCTCAAAAAGGTGGGGAACTCGTTAATAATCAGGGGGTATTGCCCCCTTTTTTTTAGCCCGTTTTTTTGGTGATTCGCCCCCTTGCCGTTACCTTTGCCTCCCCAAAAACAAGGGATTCGAATGCCTACTATTCAACAACTGGTTAGAAAAGGACGTGAGATCATTCGGGCCAAGAGTAAATCCCGCGCCCTGGATCAATGTCCCCAACGTCGCGGAGTTTGTACCCGTGTCTACACGACCACTCCCAAAAAGCCCAACTCCGCACTTCGTAAAGTGGCCAAGGTTCGCCTGACCAACAAAGTCGAGGTGATCGCATATATCCCCGGAGAGGGACACAATTTGCAGGAACACTCCATCGTACTCATTCGCGGGGGTCGTGTGAAAGACCTCCCCGGAGTTCGTTATCACATTGTTCGGGGATCCTTGGATACGGCCGGTGTGAAAGACCGTAAGCAGAGCCGTTCCAAATACGGAACCAAACGCGAAAAAGCCAAGAAATAACTTATTCAATATCTGATACGCCATGCGGAAAGCACAAGCCAAGAAACTTCCTCTCGCACCCGACCCCAAATTCAGTGACAAGCTTGTTACCCGTTTTGTCAACAACTTGATGTGGCAAGGAAAGAAAAGTGTAGCCTTTACCATTTTTTACGATGCGCTGGACAAAGTAGCCAAGCAAACCAGCGAAGATGGCTACGAAGTATGGAAGCGGGCCTTGGCCAACGTTTCTCCCTCTGTTGAGGTGCGCAGCCGTCGTATTGGCGGAGCAACCTTCCAGATTCCTTCGGAGGTTCGTCCCGATCGTAAGATCTCCCTCAGCATTAAATGGTTGATCCGTTACAGCCGCGAGCGCAACGGCCGCAGCATGGCCGACAAACTGGCCAACGAGATCGTAGCCGCTAGCAAAGGTGAAGGGGCTGCTTTCAAAAAGAAAGAAGATACGCACCGGATGGCCGAAGCCAATAAGGCATTCGCCCACTTCCGAGTATAACCGATCTGAACAGATTACAAGCCGTCCAGTGGACGGCTTTTTTTTGCGCATAAAAAAGGCCCGCGATGCGGGCCGGTATCGTTGCGTCGAATGTGCGCTATTTCAATTTCTTTTTCAGGTTCTGATCGATGGCTTCCAGAAATTCCTCGGTGTATAGGTAATGTTCGCCGTGTTTGACCTTGTTGCCGTGTATGCAGACGGCCAGGTCTTTGGTCATCTTACCTTCTTCCACGGTTTCAATACAAACGCTTTCCAGTGTCTGACAAAAATCGATCAGTGCCTGGTTATTATCCAATTTTCCCCGGAAGGCCAAGCCACGGGTCCAGGCAAAGATGCTGGCAATGGGATTGGTGGAGGTGGGTTTACTGGCCTGGTGATCGCGGTAGTGGCGGGTAACGGTACCATGTGCGGCCTCGGCCTCCATGGTTTGTCCGTCGGGTGTGATCAGCACCGAGGTCATCAGTCCCAAGGACCCAAATCCCTGCGCCACGGTGTCGCTTTGCACGTCGCCGTCGTAATTTTTACAGGCCCATACAAAATTCCCGTTCCATTTCAGGGCGGAGGCCACCATGTCATCGATCAGGCGGTGCTCATATACGATACCTGCTTCTTCAAAGGCCGATTTGAATTCTTTATCGTAAATCTCTTGGAAGATATCCTTGAAACGTCCGTCGTATTTTTTGAGGATTGTGTTCTTGGTAGAAAGATACAGCGGCCATTTTTTACTCAAAGCCATATTGAAGCAGCTACGGGCAAATCCGCTAATGCTCTCGTCGGTATTGTACATGCTCATGGCCACCCCATCTGCTTTGAAGTTGAACACTTCGAAAGTTTGCGGGGCACTGCCGTCTTCGGGCGTGAAGGTCATGGTCAGTTTTCCTTTTCCTTTGATGACGGTATCGGTGGCGCGGTATTGATCGCCAAAGGCATGGCGGCCCACGATGATGGGGGCGGTCCAGTTTGTTACCAGCCGGGGAATGTTACTGATCACGATGGGTTCCCGAAAAACGGTGCCGTCCAAAATATTGCGGATGGTTCCGTTCGGACTCTTCCACATTTGTTTCAATCCGAATTCTTTTACCCTGGCCTCATCGGGGGTGATGGTGGCGCATTTGATGCCCACGCCGTGTTGCTTGATGGCATTTGCCGAATCGATGGTCACCTGATCGTTGGTCTTGTCCCGGTTCTCCATACCGAGATCAAAGTATTTAATATCTACTTCGAGATAGGGGAGGATGAGTTTTTGTTTGATGAAGGACCAGATGATGCGGGTCATTTCATCGCCATCTAACTCTACGACGGGCTTGGCTACGTGGATCTTGGCGGGCATGTGCGGATGAAATTTTTAGTGAAAGTAAGGTCCGTAAAGGTATCCATTTTAGGGCGATTGGTCCTTAGCCCAGCGATACATCAAGAATCATCATCACCAAAAAACCGGCAATGAATCCGAGTACTGAGCGATCTGTGTATTTGTCCCGTTGCGTTTCCGGGATCACTTCCTCCACCACCACGAAGATCATGGCGCCCGCCGCAAAAGCCAGGGCAAAAGGCAGCAGGGGTTCAATGTAGATCACGGCAAATGCCCCGATCACCCCGGCAAGGGGCTCTACGATCGCAGAGAGTTGTCCGTACCAAAAACTGCGAAGTCGACTCACGCCTTGTCGGCGCAAAGGCATGGAGACGGCTATGCCCTCCGGAAAATTTTGTATAGCAATGCCGATGGCCAGGGTGATGGCCCCTGCATAGGTGGCATGTTCTACGCCTAAATAGGCAGCTCCGAAAAGCACGCCCACGGCCAGTCCCTCTGGAATATTATGCAACGTGATTGCCAAGATCAGCAATGTCGTACGGTGTAAATTGCTCTGGACGCCTTCTTTTTCTTCGATCCCGAAATTCAGGTGCAAGTGGGGCATGAATCGGTCCAGGAAAAAAATAAATAACGAACCGGCACCAAAACCCACGGCGGCCGGCATCCAGCTCCAGCCGGGGTATAACCGCTCGGAGATTTCAATGGAGGGTGCCAGCAACGACCAGAAGCTGGCAGCGACCATCACGCCTCCGGTAAACCCCAGCATGGGATCGAGAACGGATCGGTTCATGGTTTTGAAGAAGAAGACCATGGCCGCGCCCAGCGCTGTAACGAACCAGGTGAAGGTGGTGGCCAGCAGAGCCGACCAAAGCGGTCCGATCTGTTGGCTGAATTCCAGGATTTTTTCCATGTCTAAGCAAAAATACGCGATTGGAAATTGGAAGGAGCCTCGATTGTTCCCGAGTTTTGAGTAGAAACAAAACAATTCATGCGTTATTCACCAGGGTCAGCACACCGGACATCTATGAATTGGGATAAACCTCCTATCTTGCGACTTCGTTTAAAATCAACACATTATGGCGTTTCATGACTTTGCGGTGCCCTACGCGATCGATGCCCGGTATTCGCAGCGGGTGGCTTATTTTTCGATGGAGTTTGCCATTCATCAGCCGCTTAAGATCTACAGCGGTGGGCTTGGGTTTCTCGCCGGTTCGCATCTGCGCAGTGCCTATGAGCTCAAGCAAAACCTGATCGGAATCGGGATTTTGTGGAAATATGGCTATTACGATCAGGAGCGCAATCAGGACCAAACCCTCAACGTTGCCTGGAACGAGAAGCAGTATAGTTTTCTGGAGGAAACGGGGATCAAATTTCAGATCACCATTCACGAGCATCCGGTGTGGGTGAAAGCGTTGTATCTGAATCCCGAGACATTCAAGTCGGCTCCGTTGTTTCTTTTGTCGACCGACCTCCCCGAAAACGATTACGTTTCTCAGACCATCACGCATCGTCTCTACGATGCCAATGTAGCCACCAAGGTGGCCCAGTTCATTTTGCTTGGCGTGGGTGGCGCGAAATTGGTTGACCTGTTAAATTTTCAACCCGATCGGTATCACCTGAATGAGGCGCACGGACTCTCCGCCGCCTTCTATCTCTACCAGAAATATAACCGTCAATTGGCGGAGGTAACGAAGCGGCTGGTCTTTACTACCCATACGCCGGAAGAAGCCGGAAACGAGAAGCATGATATTTATCTCTGTCATAAAATGAGTTATTTCTGTGGACTCACCGTGGAGGAGGTCAAACAACTTTATCAGCACGACAGCGATGATTTCAATCATTCTCTCGCTGCCCTACGATTTGCCCGGTTGGCCAATGGTGTTTCTCGGTTGCACGGGGAGGTTTCGCGTGCGATGTGGAGTAAATACAGCCATATTTGTCCGATTCTCTCCATCACCAACGCCCAGAATTGGCGGTATTGGGCCGATAAGCAATTGTATCGTTTTATGGAGGCGGGTGATGATTACGGGATCTACGACCGGAAAAAATACTTGAAGAAACGCGCCTTTGAGATCGTGGCCGACCAAACCGGAAAGATTTTCAATCCCGATGTCTTTACGATCGTCTGGGCGCGTCGTTTCGCCGGATACAAGCGGGCGGGATTGCTTACGCGCGACGAAAAACGATTTGCCAAACTCTTGAGCAATTCAAAACATCCGGTTCAGCTCATATGGGCCGGGAAACCTTATCCGGTCGACCATCCGGCCATCAGCGAGTTCAACGAATTGGTGCACATCAGTCGCCAGCACAAGAACATGGCTGTTTTGATCGGCTATGAACTTACCTTGTCCAAACGGCTCAAGCAGGCAGCCGATTGTTGGCTGAACAATCCCCGCGTACCCCGCGAGGCATCCGGCACCAGTGGCATGACGGCTTCTATGAATGGGGCAGTCAATTTTTCGACCGATGATGGCTGGATCCCGGAGTTCATCAATCACGGGCACAATGGGTTTGTGGTGCCCAAGGTCGATTACGATTCCATACACGTTCACGAGCAAGATGAATACGATCTCGATACGATTTATGATATCCTGGAAACGCAGATCCTACCGTTGTACTATGAGAACTACGGGGTCTGGCGTGAGGTCATGAAAAATGGCATGCGCGATGTCCGTTATCCGTTCGAGAGCAACCGCATGGCGCACGAGTACTACGATCTGCTCTATAAATGAGTTGGGGTCAGGCCCACTGATCGTATGGCAGGGAGCTGTCAAAAAATCCGGCCAGTTTCTCCAGGATCCGTTCCACCAGTGCATCCGGACAAGACGCACCGCTGGTGATCAAAATCCGCAGAGGTCTTTTCTCCGAAAGGAAGGGCTCGGTGATTTTTTCTACGCCTTCAAAAAAATCAAAGTGGTGAACGCGGTGTCGACTTTCGATGCGATCCGGTCCGTCGATGTAATAAGTGGGCAATTTCTCGGCACAAAGTTCGAACAGGTGAGAGGTGTTGGAAGAATTGTAGCCACCCACGACCAATGCAAGATCTGCCGGTGTCTCCAGCATTCCCAAGACAGCAGATTGATTGTCGCTGGTGGCATAGCAAAGCGTATCACGGGTATCGGCTATGGCATCGGGATCGGAATATTGTTTGCGCACTTCCTCTTTCAGGTAATCGGCGATGCCTTGTGTGTCGGAGGCCAGCATGGTCGTTTGGTTGACGACGCCGATCCTTTTCAGGTCGCGTTCGATCTGAAATCCGGCGGAATATTGGTTTTCGAATTCCTGTTCAAATTCCGATTGGGAAGCTTCCATTCGGATATACCGTGCCAGCCGCTCGGCTTGGGAACGATCTTTGATCACGAGGGCCGGACCATGGACGGCGGCATGGGAGAAAGTGGCGCGTGTTTCTTCGTGACTCGGTTTGCCGTGAATGATGATGGTGTACTGTTTTTGGGCAATCGATTCGCTTCGGTTCCAAACCTTTTCCACAAAGGGGCAGGTGGTGTTGTAGGATTCCAGCTGGATGCCAATTGCGCGCAGGCGACTTTCGATCTCCAGAGTGGTTCCAAAGGCAGGTATGAGAACGATGTCGTCGGCGCGAAGCGTTTCAAACGGAATGAGTTGTTTTCCCTTGGTGTCTTGGAGAAATCGAATCCCCCGGGAGGTGAGGTCGGCATTGACCAAGGGATTGTGGATCATCTCGCTGAGTAAAAAGATTCGATTGTTTGGGTGTTGTTCGAGCGTTCGAAAGGCAATCTCGATCGCATTTTCGACCCCGTAGCAAAACCCAAAATGCCGCGCGAGGTAAATCTGTAGGGGACCTAGGTCCAATACCGTAGGGGTAAAGTCTTTCTTGAGTTTGTCGGCAGCTTTACGTTGCTGTTTGATCGCGCTGATCAGGGGACTTCGATAAAAAGGAGGCACTTCAAAACTGCGCATGGGACAAAGATACGTGGTCGCACCGCGGCATTTTATTACTTTGCAGGAAACATCCCTATGCGTCTTTTTCGCGGAATCATTTTGATCCTGTTGACCGCGCTGGCTTGTGGTCCTACCCCCCAGCAGCAAACTCAAAAAAATTACAGCATGTCTATGTCGTTTCAGACCCCCGAGTGGGCCCGACAAACTTCTATTTACGAAGTAAATGTTCGTCAATATACCCCCGCCGGCACCTTTCGTGCTTTTCAGGCGGAGTTGCCCAGGCTTAAGGATATGGGTGTGGGAACGCTTTGGTTCATGCCCATCACACCTATTGCCGAAAAAAATAGAAAAGGCACGTTGGGCAGTTACTATGCCTGTTCGGATTATACTTCGATCAATCCGGAGTTTGGAACCTTGGAGGATTTCAAAGAGTTGGTGCAACAGGCCCATTCCATGGGGATGAAGGTGATCATTGACTGGGTGGCCAACCACACCGGGTGGGATCATCGTTGGACCCGCTCGCATCCGGAGTATTATTTGCGCGATTCGGCAACAGGTGATTTTCAGATCGCATCCGGAATGGATGATATCATTGAGCTCGATTTTTCCAAACCAGCACTTCGAAAGGCAATGATCGATGCCATGCAATTCTGGGTAACGGAATGTGACATCGATGGGTTTCGTTGCGACCTGGCTTTCTGGGTAGAGTTGCCTTTCTGGAGAGAGGCCCGCGATCGGCTCGATGCGGTCAAGCCCTTATTTTGGTTCGGAGAGTACGACGAATTAGACAAGCCGGAGTATGCGGAGGTCTTTGATGCCAGTTATACTTGGACATGGATGCATCGAGCCAAAGATTTTTATCAGCAGCGGGGAGTCATGGACTCCCTCCTAAAAGTGTTAGATCGGTATACGCAATTAAGCAATGACCGGATGCGATCTTGGTTCACGACCAACCATGATGAAAACAGTTGGAATGGAACTGAATTTGAGAAGTACGGCGATATGGCCCGGGCATTGGCTGTTTTTAGCATTACCTGGCCAGGTGTGCCATTGATTTATTCCGGGCAGGAGTGGGGCAATTTAGCGCGAATACAATTTTTTGAGAAGGATACGATTCGGGCCGGTAAAGACGCCGAGGCCTTTACTCGTTTTTACACCGACTTGTTGTCGTTGAAGAAAGCCAGCCCCGCGCTGCTGGCCGACTCTACAGCATCACTCACTCAATTGCAAACAACGGCCTCTGGCTCTGTGTTGGCCTACAAACGCCAGAAAGGCGCTCATTCGGTGGTGGTTTTACTCAATTTATCACCCAATACCGACCTGCATTTTGAAATTACCAATCCTAGGCTTAAGGGGAAATACCGCAGCCTGTTTTCTGGAGCCATGAATGATTTCAATACCGATCGGGCTTTTGAGATGCAGGCTTGGGATTATTTAATTTATGTAGCCGAATAAGAAACGCCCCGTTGGGGCGTTTCTTATGAATGGTATTTTCTTGGGGAAAAGGCTCGGTTACTCTTCTGAGTCGGGCAAGGTTACGGGATAGCGGTAAATTCCATTGTATCCATCATAGAATCCCTCCACGCTGATGTTGTAACTGCGGGCAGCGGAAATGGCTTTGCTGAGTTCGTCCATATTTTTCACCTCCATGTCATTAACTCTCGTGATCACAAATCCCTCTTGCATCCGGGTCTGACTAAAGGGTCCGCCGGCGGTGATCTTATTTACAATTACACCTCCGGGGGCTTGGTTTCGTTCTGCCATTTTGGAGTCGATGTTGGCTAGTTCACCTCCTAATAGATTACCCAGGTTAGTCCCCGCTAAATTGTCATAACTCCCGGTTTCTTCTTTGAGCGTGACAGTTGAAGTTGCTTCCGTCCCGTTGCGTTTGTACGTGATGTTCACCTTATCGCCGGCGTTCAGGGAGGCGATTGTACCCTGTAATTCTCCCCAGGAGCCGATGGTATTACCATTGACTTTAGTGATGATGTCTCCTTTTTTCAGTCCGCCTGCTTCCGCTGCACCGCCCTTGGCGACATTCCCAATATAAGCCCCATCGGTAGAGTTGATTTTGGTTTGATCGGCAGCTACCCCCAAATAAGGGCGCTTGACATTGCCGAATTTGATCAGGTCGTTTACAATTTTTTTAGCCAGGTTAACCGGAATGGCAAAGGAATAACCGGCATAGGTGCCGGTGGGCGCGTAGATGGCCGAGTTGATTCCAACCAATAAACCATCTGTGGTGATGAGTGCGCCGCCACTGTTTCCTTGATTCACGGCGGCATCCGTTTGTATGAAGGATTCGATGGGGGTATCGCTCTGGCGACCATTGACACCGATGGATCGGCCTTTGGCACTCACAATGCCGGCGGTAACGGTCGTTTCCAGCGACAGCGGATATCCGATGGCCAGTACCCATTGACCGAGCTGGACTTGATCTGAATTGCCATATAGTAAGTAGGGAAATCCGTTGCCATCGATCTTTAGCACTGCTATGTCGCTGCTTGGATCTCGTCCTATTACACGGGCGGTATATGTTTTTTTGTTATTTAGCGTTACCTTAATCTCTGCGGCTACTCCATCTCCTCCGTCCGTAATAACGTGGTTATTGGTTACGATATAACCATCATCGCTGATCAGCACTCCGCTACCGGAGGCACGCTGTTCGGGACGAATTTGTGGACCAAAAATTCCATCTCCAAAAAATTGCTCCAACATTTCCTCAAGCCCTCCTTTTGTTTCAGGAAGTTGGTTGGTGACTCGTTTTGCAGGGGTTTTGGTTTTGATATGTACCACCGCCTGAACGGCTGCCTGGGATGCTTTTGTAAAGTCAATGGCGCTCCCGATATTTTGGGTTGCATTTTCCAAGAACCCGGCATAATTGGCCGGAAGCTTTGCCGCATCAACTCCATCGAATTGGGGTGCACGGTTGTTGCTGAATCGGTCGTAAGTCCAAATCGTGGCCAGTGCGGTTGTGGCACTCAGTCCAACTACGACCAAAATTTGTTTCCATTTCATATGCGCATATTTAGATAATAGATTGGGCAAATTAATTTTAAGTTGTCAAAGTACACCCGTACTCATTTGTAGTTTAACAATTTTTCAACGCGTCGGTTCAAGACCGAGAAGAAACTGGATTGTATTGGCGCCATCGGCGTAGTCGGTTAGGGTAGGTAGTTGTGTCTGGCCGAAGGAAAGCCCGTTGGCCCCGCCCACCCGGCATTGGATTTGTTCGGATTGCTCGGACAGCCACCCTTCCGCTTCCTCTACTTGGTCGTAGTATTGATACTGTACCACTCCGATCGGGGCATGGAGGGATGGGCGTTCAACCAGTAAGCAAATTCCATTGGTCATGTAATACTCCTTATTTAAAAGGCAAAGTGCCAACTGATAGTCGTAATTGTTCTTGAATTTGTGGTGCTCTTGTAGAAAGGAAAATGAAGTTCCAGCTTGTAGCAGGGGGGTAAAGTCATACCCCCTGGGCACCAGCAGGTGCGTAATACTCCTACAGCCCCTTCCGAAATAGGTATACATGTCGGCGGAAAGACGCGTTAATTCATCGGGGGTCTCATGGCCTGTCAGCAGCGCAGCAGAGGACCGGCTTTTTCGGATGATGTGTGGGTAGAGGCCAAAATAATAGTCAAAGTAGCGGGACGTATTGTTGCCACCCGTTGCGATGTAAGCGTCGGAACCACTTAATCGCTCTACTAGTTGTATATAAGGGGCTACCCGCGCCTCCCATCGCACCAGTTGCTGTACCAAGTGCTCGAAAAGGCAACTATCCTGGCCGGATAGCTTGATACGAGCCTGATGGCCAACCACCCAGCAGCAGAGCCAATCATAAAACCCAACGAGCGGTAAGTTGCTGGCCATCACCAATCCCACCGTTTGGGGGGCCGACAGGCTGGGGGGAATGGATTCGGAGGATGTCCAAGCCCACAGTTTTTCGGGGTGTAGGTAGAATTGACAGATATGGTTGACTGAGCACTTTACAAATTCGGGGATAAACCAAGGATTGCAGGCATAGGCTCGCTGCTGTGCTTCCACCCATTGCGGCTCGTCCGATCCCATGTAGTCCCCCAACCGGGAGGCAAGTTCAATCCGTTCGGTCAGATTCATGTTGAATTACTTAGATTTGTGTGGCAAAATTAGTTAACCTACCTATCACAACTTATCAATCATGGCCATTAAGATTACGGATGAGTGCATTAATTGTGGTGCCTGCGAGCCGGAGTGTCCCAACAACGCCATTTATGAAGGCGGGGTAGAATGGGCCATTGCCGATGGCACCTCGGTAAAAGGGTCCTTTACGCTTATGGACGGACAAACCGTGGAAGCAAATACCAAGCTCGCCCCCATTGCAGTAGATACGTACTACATTACCCCCAACAAGTGCACCGAGTGCCAGGGATTTCATGAGCAACCTCAGTGCGCAGCGGTCTGTCCGGTCGATTGCTGTGTTCCCGACGAGCTGTACCGAGAAACGGTTGATGAATTGTTGGCTAAGAAAGAGAAGCTGCATCTTTGATGAAGCCCTGTATAGCGCTCGTGACCGGTGGTTACTCCGGGGAATCTGTTATTTCCTATCGGACCGCAGAAACCATTTCCAAACATCTTGACCCCGAACAATATCAGGTATATAAAATTAACATTCGTTCGGACGGGTGGTGGTACTCAACCACGGAAGGAGAAACCCTATCGGTTGATAAAAATGATTTTACCATTCAGCTGGGGGGAAAAACAATTCGGTTCGATGCTGTTTTTTTAGCCATGCACGGTACGCCGGGTGAGGACGGTAAACTCCTCGGCTATTTCGACATGCTGGGTATACCCTATACCTGCTGTCCCAGCGCCACCGCAGCCATAACTTTCAATAAGTGGTACGCTACATCCATCGCAAGAGCCGCCGGTATCCCGGTATCCAACGCTCAGTATTTTGATATTACCAGCGATCGCAAAAAGGCCGTTCAAGCAATCCGTGAAAATTTGACCTTTCCCGTTTTTGTAAAACCCAATAACGGCGGCTCCAGTATTGGCATGTCCAAGCTCCTTCACCCCGACGAAAATATTGACGCTGCATTGGAACTAGCTTTTCAGGAAGACACCCAAGTATTGGTGGAGGAAATGATACAGGGGAGGGAATTTACCGTGGGTGTTTACCGAAATCAGAAAGGGGTGCAGGTGCTTCCTATCACGGAGGTTTTTGCTGACGCCCAACAGCCTTTCTTTGATTTTGTCGCCAAATACCAAGGGAAATCGACTGAAGTCACCCCCGCAACCATTGCTCCTGCCTGGGCGGAGAAACTTCAGGACATGGCCCGAAAGATTTACCTGGTATTTGGATGTGCGGGGGTTGTACGAATTGACTTTATTTATCAAGAAGACGCAGACACCCCTGTTATGCTTGAAGTAAATACCATTCCCGGCCAAAGCAGTGCGAGCATCATCCCCCAACAGGTATCTGCAACCGGAGTTTCACTCCAAAAGTTCTATTCTGAATTGCTGGAAATGACACTATTCAATAATCCCCACCTTCGAAAAACCGTATGATCCGCTGGTTATTCAATAAACCTGTTTGGCTAAATATGTTGGTGGGCGTCGGCCTGGCTGTTCTGTTATTTTTTTTCTGGCTTTCCTCTTTGAATTGGTTTACGAAGCACGGGCGAACCGCCGTTGTGCCCAATGTTGTTGGCATCTCCTATAACGAAGCAAAGACGCTATTGGAGCGTAAAGGATTTGAAGTAGTGATTGAAGACTCCATCTACTCCGATACGATCCCCCCACTTCAAGTGTTGCGGCAGATGCCCGACTCGGCGGAAACCGTGAAAGAGGGAAGGACGGTTTTCCTGACCATTACCCGTCTAGTCCCCCCCGAGGTACTCATGCCCAGCCTGAAAGGGCAAAGCTATAGAAATGCAGAGATGATCCTGAAAAGTATGGATCTCCGCGTAGGGGATACGATATATCGACAGGATTTTGCCCGCAATGCAGTACTGGATCAATTATACCAAGGAAAGCCGGTTGCACCCGGTACCGCACTAAAAAAGGGTACTCGGATCGATTTGGTACTTGGAAATGGAGTGGGTAATCAAGAAATGCCCGTTCCTAATTTATTGGGACTGCGTTACCCAGATGCGCGCTCGGTCATGGATCAAATGGGACTCGGATTGGGCGTTTTAATGATGGGGCCAGATCTTACTGATACCCTGAGCGGATTTGTGATTCGCCAAGAACCCAAACCACAAGTGAGCGAATCCCTTCCAAATCGGATTCGAGCCGGTCAGCTGATCGATCTCTGGCTGGGTACTACACCGCCGATTCGGGATACATTGCCTACTCCACAACAATAATTTTGCATGCGCACCACTACCGTAGAAATCCTGAAAGCTCGACTGGAAAAAGGAGAAAATATTCGACTCATCGATTGCAGGGAGCCACACGAATATCAAGAATTCAACTTAGGGGGACTGCTTTTGCCGCTAGGAAAAATACAAACCATGCAGATCGAACCCATTGAGGATTGGAAAGAGGAAGAGATCATCATTCATTGCCGAAGCGGTCAACGCAGCTTGATGGCCGGGTTATTCTTAGAATCAGCCGGGTACAAAGACGTCGTTAACTTGGCCGGCGGCGTGCTGGCTTGGAAAGAGTTGTACGGGGATGCGCCTCCAGCCCTATAGTTCGATCTGTACGCCCAACGATCCGTTTGTTCCGGCCATCGGGAAGTAATAATTTTCTGTATTCATTCGTCCCCCATAAAAATAACTAAACGTATATCCGTTTGGTTCGTATCGGATGTCAAAGAGATTGTTTACCTGTAGCGTAAGGCGAATGCTTTTTTCCTTCGGTAAGACCCATCGATAATCGATCAGCAGGTGTTGTATCCAGTAAGGATCCAGCGATCGGCTTTTTTGGGCGGTGTTGTCGAGGTATTGCCGACTAACAAATTGACTGATCCATTGACACTCCAATCCTTTTATCGGGGTCCAACTTAGTATGCCATTTGAAACCCAAGTGGGCGATAAGGCCAGATCCGATCGACGATAAACGCGTTTGAGTTGTCCGCCATTATCATAGTCATCCACATACTTCGTGAAATTTTTAACCCGATTACGACTAACCGCCACGTTGCCGGTCAACCTGATCGTGGGACGAAGATTCAAACTTCCTTCCCATTCAATACCCATTCGATAACTGCGTGGAATGTTCTGTCGCGTATACGCGCCCACGTCGTTGATGGCGCCAGTTAGAATCAGTTGATCCCGATACGCCATGTGGTACAGCGTGGCCGACCACCGGTAAGTGCTTTTCTTTTTCCCTATGTTCATTTCCAGGTCCAATAATTTTTCCGGATGCGGCGGTTGATTCCACCCGGCCTCAAAATCGTCTCGGTTGGGTTCTTTTTGGGCAACGGCCAACGAAGCAAAACCCGACCAGCTCTGATGCGCATAACTGATACCGGCCTTGGGGTTTACGAACCGATAGGTCGGATGAAAACGAACCTGCGGATTATTTCTAAATCCATTTAATCGGTATTCGACCCAACGCAATTGCAGATCGGCAAACAACGACCACTTGGGTTTCCAGTTCCACTGCCATTTTAAAAATTGGTTGGCATCGTTTTTATCGGCCGGCTGATCGTACCAGTTTCGGATTGCGGTGAGCCCGTTCAAGGCCCAAATTGGTTTTCCGAAATGCCGTCCAATGTAGCGCATCAGGGCCCCGCCCCCGATCCAGGACGAGCGTCCCTCTTTCCATTGATAGGAAAAAGTGGTCCCGAAAAAATGATTGTCAAGCCAGAGTTGCCGGATCAGATCGGTGGTGAACGTAGTATCGTTTCCGTTGATGGGGTAAGGCATTTGGTAACGGGCGTAATCTTGGTTTGCCTTGTACTGCTCGTAGTATCCGTTGCCCCGCGTATAAAACAAGGCGATCGATAACTCAGCCTTGCCAGCGGTGGTTCGGTTGAAAAAAAGTTGTGTATGGCTCTGACGGTAGTTGTCCGTTTCATTTTCATAAGGGCTTCCGGGTCGCTCTGTTCCGGCATCATTCACCCTTCGATTGCCGTCCCGTAGATCTGCTTCTGAAATTCCGTACCAGGCCTGATACGTTTTTTCCTTCCCGGCAAAATGCGTAATGCGAAGCGAATAGCTTGGCTGAACAAAGACCGTGGATACATAGTAAGAGGATAGCCGACTGCTGGCCCGGTCGATGTATCCATTGCTGAATAGATGAGAGAGCCGGATATCGGTGGCGAAATTTCCCTCTAGCCCGCTTTGATAGAGCAACGTGTATTTTCGGGAGTCGAACGAACCGTAGCTGTTTTGAAAGCTCAGCCGTCGCTGTGGGTTGACTTCATGCGTACTGATGTTGAGGTTGGCGCCAAATGCACCCGCGCCATTGGAAGAGGTACCTACTCCGCGTTGCACTTGTATGCTTTGAGCGGAAGAGGCCAGATCGGGTAAATTGACGAAAAAAATTCCCTGACTCTCCGCGTCGTTGTACGGGATGCCGTTGAGGGTCATGTTGATTCGGGTGGGATCCGTTCCCCGAATCCGGATCCCGGTATACCCGATGCCATTGCCCGCATCCGAGTGTACGACCACGCCCGGCAAGGTTGATAACAGGAAGGGAAGGTCCTGCCCCAGATTTCTTTTTTCGATATCCGATCGGGTCAGGTTTGACTTGGCAAAGGGTGCTTCATCTCCGGCACGAACGGCTTGTATCTCCACCGGACTAAGCACATAAAAACTATCTTTTTTTTCTGCTTGGGCGAACGATAGAAAGGGGAGAAGGAGGAGTCCCGCTAGCAGGCGATTTCTTTTCATAACGGAAAGATTTATCGCTACCGGGAATGATGATCTGGATTCCGACTCCATCCCTACGCAGGCATTATCCTGAACAGGTATTACGGGTTTGATCTCAGCCGTTGCCCTTAAAGCAGCAGCACCCCGGAAGCAATTGCAAAACTAGACGATCCGAAACATCCATACAAGCATTTTTGTCCACACGGCCCCATTCCTTATCTTTGCACCGCGAAGTAGAGCAGCGGTAGCTCGTTGGGCTCATAACCCAAAGGTCGGGAGTTCGATCCTCCCCTTCGCAACAAGATCCGCCCCCGGGCGGATTTTTTCTTCCAATGCCACCCTCATGCGATCCGGATTCATCAACCTCTTTGGCAGACCCAATGCGGGGAAAAGTACCCTGCTGAATTTTCTTTTGGGGGAGAAACTCGCCATTGTTTCGCCCAAGGTGCAAACCACCCGCCACCGCATCAAAGGCATTCTTACCACCGATGCCTATCAAATGGTGTTCTCCGATACGCCCGGCATCATCGATCCCAAGTATCCACTCCATCAACGCATGATGGACGCGGTGCGGACAGCGCTTGAGGATGCCGATCTGGCCCTACTGTTGGTGGATGTATCATCCGATTTAGCCGAATCGGATCAAATCTTTTCCCAATTGAAACTGAACGCACCAGCTTGGGTACTCGTGACGAAATCAGACAAAGTAGGGTCCCCCGAAGTTGAAAAAGCCGTGCAGTTCTTCGCGGGAAAGCCCTATGCCAAAAGCGTATTTTCCATCTCCTCCCAGCGCGAAGCTGATAGGTCACGCTTGCTGCAGGCCCTCGCGGAAGCACTTCCGGAAGGCCCCCTCTATTTCCCGGCCGATGAGATCAGTGACGCCCAAACTCGTTTCTTTGCATCGGAACTGATCCGAGAAAAGATATTTGAACTCACCAGCGAAGAGATCCCTTACCACACCACCGTGGTGGTCCGGGAGTTTCAGGAAAAAACCACGCTCACCAAGATCGTGGCCGATATCGTCGTACACCGAGAAAGCCAGAAGGCAATTCTTTTGGGCGAAAAAGGAGCCATGATCAAAAAATTAGGTACGGCGGCACGAGAATCGATTGAGCAGTTTATCGGGAGGAAAGTTTTTTTGGAGCTGTTCGTGAAGGTCAGGCCTAAGTGGAGGGAGAGTGAGTTGTTTTTGGATGAGTACGGGTACTAACCAGTTTGAGAAGTTTAGATAGTTTGGGTAGTTTGAATAATTAAGTCATGTCGTATACAGTTGCAATTGTGGGAAGGCCAAATGTGGGGAAGAGTACGCTGTTCAACCGGTTGTTGGAACAGCGCAAGGCCATTGTGGATGACGTGAGTGGGGTAACCCGCGACCGGCAATACGGCGTGGCCGATTGGAACGGGAAATCCTTCAACGTAATCGATACCGGCGGATTCGTGCACGGCAGCGAGGATGTTTTTGAAAAAGAGATCGCCAAGCAAGTACTCATCGCGGTAGAAGAATCCCATGCCATTCTCTTTGTGGTAGATGCCACAACCGGACTCACCGAACTGGATGATGCCATGGCCCGGGTTCTGCGCAAGAGTCCCAAACCCGTCTTCCTGACAGTCAATAAAGTAGACGACAACCAACGCCTGCTCGAGGCCTCGGAGTTTTACAGCCTCGGTTTCGATAAGATCTTTTTCATCGCTTCCGCCAGCGGAAGCGGAACCGGCGAGTTATTGGACGCCGTGGCCGAGGGGATCCCCGCTACGAACGAAGAAGAAATAAAAGCCGAATCTGAATTGCCGCGATTTGCAATCATCGGGCAACCCAATACCGGTAAATCCTCTTTGCTCAATGCCCTGATTGGACAAGAACGCACCATCGTCAGCAACGTGGCCGGAACTACCCGCGATACCATCCATACCCATTACAAGCTTTTTCAAAAAGAATTCATTCTGATCGATACGGCCGGTATCCGACGCAAATCCAAAGTGCATGAGGACTTGGAGTTCTATTCCGTCATCCGCGCCATAAAAGCGGTAGATGAGGCAGATGTGTGTTTGTTGATGTTGGATGCGGAAAAAGGATTGGCGGCACAGGACCTCAATATTTTTAGTCTCGTCGCCCGAAAAGGAAAAGGGCTCGTGGTACTGGTGAACAAATGGGACCTGGTTGAAAAAGAAACGCAAACGGCCGCCATCTATGAAAAAGAATTAAAAAAGCGATTGACACCCTTTAGTGATGTACCGATCTTGTTTATTTCTGCGCTGGAAAAGACCCGAATTTTCAAAGCGGTTGAAATAGCGTTGGATGTGTATGAGAACCGCAAAAGACGGGTGCCCACCGCCGCCTTGAACGAGGTGATGCTACAAGCCATTCAATCTTATCACCCGCCCGTCGTGCGAGGTCATCCGATCAAAATAAAATTTGTGACGCAACTGCCCACCGTGGTTCCCTCCTTTGCCTTTTTCTGCAATTTTCCCGACGATGTCAAATTGCCGTATAAAAATTATTTAGAAAATCAATTACGTCAGCAATTTGATTTTTCGGGTGTTCCACTGCGCTTATTTTTCCGCAAAAAGTAGCCTTGAAGGCCGGACAGATAAATTAGTTTTTTTCCTATCTTGGCTCAAATTCTTGCTTATGTGTGGCATTGTGGGCTACACCGGTTCGCGTATGGCGTACCCGGTCGTGGTGAAGGGACTCAAACGATTGGAGTACCGCGGATACGATAGCGCCGGGGTTGCTATTCAGGGGGAATCGGGCCCCATCCGCGTCTATAAGAAACAAGGAAAAGTAGCAGATCTGGAAGAGTCCGTTCTGGGACAAGATCTTCAAGGAGGAACCGCTATTGGTCACACCCGCTGGGCAACACACGGTGCTCCCAGCGACCGCAACGCACATCCCCACCGTTCTGCCAGCGGAAAACTGGCCATGATCCACAACGGAATTATTGAAAACTATCATCAACTCAAACAGGAGCTGGTCTCCAAGGGCTATGCGTTCCACAGCGATACGGATACGGAAGTGCTGTTATATTTCATTGAGGAAATTCAACGAAATAATCATTGCTCGCTCGAGGAGGCACTTTGCGTTGCACTCAAGCGAGTCTCCGGCGCATATGTGGTACTTCTGCTAAACGACGAAGAACCCGGAACCATCATCGCTGCCCGAAAAGGAAGTCCGCTGGTAATTGGTGTTGGCCAACACGAGCATTTTCTTGGCTCCGATGCCTCTCCGATGTTGGAATACACCAAACAAGTGGTGTACGTGAACGATTATGAACTCGCCATCGTTCGTCCCGATGAACTGATCTTAAAGAATCTGGGCAACGAGATCCTCACGCCTTATGTACAACAACTCGACCTGGAGCTGGCGGCCATCGAGAAAGGCGGATTCGATCATTTTATGTTGAAAGAGATATTCGAGCAACCGCAAACCATTTATGATTCGTTGCGTGGACGGATGGATGTGGTTACGGTGAGTATTACGCTGAGCGGAATGGAATCGTGCAAAGCGGAATTGATCGCCGCCAACCGGATCGTGATCGTAGCCTGTGGCACCAGTTGGCATGCCGGGTTGGTTGCCGAGTATATTTTTGAGGAACTCGCGCGCATCAATGTGGAGGTTGAATATGCCTCTGAGTTTCGCTACCGGAATCCCGTTATTCATCCAGGCGATGTGATCATTGCCATCTCGCAAAGCGGAGAGACCGCCGATACGTTGGTGGCGATTGAACGCGCCAAGCAGCAAGGGGCAATTATTCTTGGGGTAGTGAATGTGGTCGGATCTTCCATTGCCCGGATCAGCCACGCGGGGTGTTATACCCATGCCGGTCCGGAGATCGGCGTGGCTTCTACCAAGGCTTTTACGGCACAATTGGCTGTATTGAGTTTGATGGCCATCCAACTTGGCTATTGGCGGGAAACCATTAGCACCGAGCGCAAGAAGCAATTGTTGGAAGAGTTGTACTTGATCCCGGAAAAGGCGCAATCCATCTTGTCACAATCGGAATCGATCCGCAACCTTGCTAGTCGGTATGAATCGGCTCGTGATTTTTTGTATTTGGGACGCGGGTACAATTTTCCTGTCGCACTGGAAGGTGCTCTTAAACTCAAGGAGATTTCTTATATCCATGCGGAGGGGTATCCGGCAGCCGAGATGAAGCACGGGCCCATTGCGTTGGTCGATGACCAATTACCGGTTGTATTTGTTGCCACCCGTGATGCCTATCAAGAAAAAGTAGTGAGCAACATGCAGGAGATCAAGGCCCGCAAGGGTCGTGTTGTTTCCGTGATTACGGAGGGGGATGAATGGGCACGCAGTTTATCGGAGGCCTCGATCGAGATACCGGCTTGCGACGAAGTGATTGCTCCGCTGCTCAGTGTGATCCCCTTGCAATTGCTGGCTTATTACATCGGAGTAGCTAAAGGATTGGATGTGGATAAGCCTCGTAATTTGGCAAAATCCGTCACCGTAGAATAAGTACCATGAACATCATCAAACGCAGTTCGATTGGCTCGTTGGGATTTGGGTTTGTGGATCCCAAATACCTCCCCAAAGGGAAAGACGAATATTATCTTAGAAACCGGCAGCTTCGAAAAACGCATGGGTATCGGACGCTGACCAAACAAGAGATCCGGGTGCTGGAGAAAAACGATAACAGTGCGGATGATTGGAAAAATATAAAGGTGATGGATCCGTTCGAGGTGGGACTGATCAAGCGGTGTAGTTTTTTTGGTCTGATCCGAATCGGAAAGTTGGAGCCGGTCTACCACGAATTCAATAACCTGCGCCTGCCGGCAGGGCTATATCACAGCACCATCATCAGTTGTGATTTTGGCGACAATGTGGTAGTGGACAATGTTCGGTTCATGAGTCACTACATCATCGGGAACGAGGCCATGCTGGTGAACATACACGAGATCGCCACAACCGATCATGCCAAATTTGGCAATGGGGTCGTAAAAGTGGGGGAGTCCGAAACTGTTCGGATCTGGATGGAGGTGGCCAACGAAAACACCGGTCGCGCCGTGCTTCCGTTTAAGGGCATGGAATCGGGGGATGTATGGATCTGGTCTAAATACCGCGACGATGAGGTGTTGATGAACAAACTTCGTCAGTTTACCGACGATCTGTTCGATGTTCGTCGCGGTTACTACGGCAAGGTGGGAGAGCGAAGCGTCATAAAGAACTGTCACATCATCAAAGACGTCTGGGTGGGCAGCGATGCCTACATCAAAGGCGCCAATAAATTGAAGAACCTCACCATTGATTCTTCCGCGCATGCTTCGGTGCAGATTGGAGAGGGCACCGAGATGGTGAACGGAATCGTGGGTCCGGGTTGCCGGGCGTTCTATGGCGTGAAGGCCGTACGATTTATCATGGGCGCGTATTCCCAACTCAAATACGGCGCGCGTCTCATCAACTCCTATTTAGGTGAGAATTCCACGATCTCCTGTTGCGAGGTGTTGAACTCACTGATCTATCCGGGGCATGAGCAACATCACAACAATTCCTTTCTCTGTGCATCGGTGCTGCTGGGGCAAAGTAATTTGGCCGCCGGGGCCACGATCGGGTCTAATCACAATTCGCGTTCAGCCGACGGCGAGTTGGTTGCCGGAAGAGGATTTTGGCCGGGACTTTGCGTGAGCTTGAAGCACAATTCGAGATTTGCCTCTTATACTTTATTGGCAAAGGGAGATTATTCTGCCGAGCTGGATGTTGATATTCCGTTTGCATTGGTATCGAATGATTATTCCAGGGATCGGCTTACGCTGATGCCGGGGTATTGGTTTTTCCATAATCTCTATGCGCTTTCCCGAAACGTCCATAAGTACAAACAGCGCGATCAGCGCACGGATACTCGACGGCTTATTGAATATGATTTTCTGGCACCCGATACGGTCAATGAAATGTTGCATGCGCTACATCGGATCGAGGAGGCGGTGGGGATGGCCTATCGAAACGCCTATCCCAACAAGAAAAAGGGATTGGATCCTTCCACGCTTGGTCGTGAATTGTTAAGCAATGACCCCAAAGCGGTCAGCCAATTATCGGTTATCCTTTCCGGGGTAGAGAATAGTCCAAGAGCGGTACGACTGCTGAAATCGGAGCAGGCCTATGATTTGTTTCAGCGCCTGATCGTTTATCATGCCGTATCTCAATTGATACAACGTTGGAATGACAAACCGGCCAAAGGATTTCTTTCGTTCCGCGATCGCTTCAAGAAGTCGAGTGGGGGGAAGTGGAAGAACATCGGCGGACAATTAATGCCCGAATGGGCGGTGCAGCAATTGCTTCGCAGAATTCGTCAGGGAACCATTGGCGATTGGCCGGCCATTCATGCGTACTACGACGAGCAGTCGAGGCTTTATCCTCGTCAAAAGGCCGAGCATGCCCTGGCCTCAGCATTGCAGATGAAAGGAATGAAACTATCGGCACTCTCGAAATCGATGTTGCGGACATGGGTCGAGGAGGCGGTAGAAACTCGTGTGTGGATGATGGAGATGATCCGGCAGTCTCGCGCAAAGGATCATCAGCAAGTTTTTCGAAAGATGCTGTACGATACGCAGGAGGAGATGGATAAAGTGGTTGGAAAGTTTTCGGAGAATGCGTTTATCCGGGCACAGGAAAAAGAAGCCGAGCAATTTGTGCATCAAGCTAGGGCATTTACAAAGTGGCTGGGATCAAAGTAAGACACCGCGAAGCAGCCAGTAGGCCGTTCCAAAGTAAATCAGCAATCCCGTTACATCCACCAGCGTGGCGATGAAGGGGGTGGAGGAGGTTGCCGGGTCGGCGCCCAGTCGTTTTAGTAAGAGCGGAAGCATAGATCCCATCAGGGTTCCCCAGAGCACCACACCATTCAGTGCCACGCCAATGGCTAGTCCGACTGCCTGATAATGCTCGCCAAAGAGTTGGAAGAATTCATGTCCTCCAATGACGATAAGATATCCGATCAGTCCCAGGGTAACCCCCATGATCAGTCCGGATTGGATCTCGCGTCGGGCGATCGACCACCAATCTTTTACGGTAATCTCACCGAGTGCCATGGCTTGAATGATGAGGGTGGCAGCCTGAGAGCCGGTGTTTCCTCCGCTGGAGATGATCAGGGGAATGAATGTGGAGAGCACCAGTACGCTTTCCAAGGTTTGTTGAAAACCGGACATCGCAGCGATGGTCATGGTTTCTCCCACAAATAGGATCAGCAGCCAAACGATCCTTTTTTTATATAGTTTCAGCAGGGGAACATCGAGGTAGGGTTCGTCGAGTGCCTCGGTACCTCCCATTTTTTGCATGTCCTCCGTGAATTCTTCCTGGGCAACCCAGAGGATATCATCGATCGTGACGATCCCCAGGAGCTTGTTGCTGCGGCTGATGACCGGCAAGGCAACACGGTTATTCATTTTGAAGATCTCGCTGGCGGTTTCCTGATCGTCCTCGGGGGTGAGGGCAATGAATCGCCCATCGATTAGGTCGGAGATCTTTTTGTTGGGTTCATTGAGGATGATGTCGCGGATGCGGATGTCGTCGATCAGTTCACCTTGTTCGTTGATGACGTAGATGACGTTGATGGTCTCGCTATCCTTTCCATATTTTCGAATGGTCGCGAAGACTTCTTCAACGGTATTTTGTGGGTACACATAAACATAATCGGGGGTCATCAGACGCCCGATCGAATTTTCGGGATAGCCGAGTAGCGAGAGCGTAATCTTCCTTTCTTCGGGCTCCAGGAGTTTGATCAATTCCCGCACCACGTTGCCCGGTAATTCTTCGAAGAAGTCGGTCCGGTCGTCGGCCGGCAGGGCATTGAGCAAATTGGCCGTCAGGTTGGCAGGCAGTTCCCGAATTACCTGTTTTTGAAGACTCAGGTCGAGGATCTTGAATACACTGACGGCCCGGTGCATCGACATGACCGAAATGATCTCGGTGGCCCATTGTGATTCCTCATCGATCCAGGCGGCGATGTCGCTGATGTTCTGATCGTCCAAAAAGGCAGGAAGGGTCACCGGATCGCCTTGCTGGCGAACCTGGAGGAACGCTTCCCGAAGATTTTGTTGGAGGATTTCAGCCGACATGGCGCGAAATTACGAAAACCTTTTGCTGGGTGAGTGTCAATTTTCGTTCGTTAGAATGGTAGATTTGGACATGATTCTTCCCCTGTTATACCTGGCGCCTTCCCCCGGAAGAGGAAGGGGCGTATTCACCCAAGAGGCGATAGCCATAAACACGATCATAGAGATCGCACCTGTCATTGTTTTGTCGGCTGCTGAGCGTGAGCTGCTCGACAAGACCCGGTTGCATGATTATATTTTTGTCTGGGGAGAAAAAGGCGATCGCTGTGCCATGGCGCTGGGCTATGTGCCCCTCTACAACCATGCATCGCCCAGCAACTGCGAATATGAGATGGAATGGGAGTCGGAGTTGATCCGTATACGGACCATTCGAAACATTGAAGCCGGGGAGGAGTTATTCATCAATTATCAAGGAGATTGGGACAATCAAGCACCGGTCTGGTTTGAGACCAAATAAAAAAGCCCTCCGATTTTGAGGGCTATAGAAATGCGTTGAATTTTTTTAGTAGAACTTGATCTGACCGCGGATCTCCCCAATGCTCGCGAACACCCCACCGGTTCTCAGGGTGATGTAGTAAATACCCGCCAGTAGATTTTCCTCGGTTACCACAAATCCATCTACCAGCAGCGTACCGCGGTAAGAGCCACAGGAAGTGTTGGAAACGGTCGGGCAGCGAACAATGATGGCGGGATTCAAATTTTGTAAGATGGTACTGGAGGGAAATCCAACAGGGGCCGGGCCCATGATGGAGGCACTGCTCACGGGGCCGGTTAAACCAGACCAGTTCAGCGTGTAGGTCAGGATGCGCGTTTCCTTGGAATACCAGATATCCATTGTACCGATTCCGGTTGAGGGCGTTTGCGGAACATTCAGGGCACCGGTCATCGCGATGCCATTTTTTCTGAATTCCGTGATCTTGGTGAATTCGGTATCCCGCTTACATGCCGTTAAGGCGATGGATGCAAACAATACCCAAGCAGCTGGCCGGAGGAATTTCATGAGCAGTTAATTTGGTGTAAAAATAAGGTAGTTTAGGATATCAGGCAATAGGTACGCTGTTTGATCATTTATCCGATATTTTTCGCTGGATCTCCTGCAATTTGAGCAAGGCTTCGACCGGCGTGAGCCGGTTCAGGTCCAGTCCCTCGATCAACTCCCGAATCTCCTGAAAAGTCTGGCTATGAGCATCGAAAATCGATAATTGAAATTGTTCCCGGCCGGGCAGTATTTGCTCTCGTAGGACTTTTTTATTCACTTCCGTTATTCCTCCTAAGTGGCTGTTTTCCAAATTTTTAATGACTTCTATGGCACGCTCTAATATGCTGGAAGGCAATCCGGCCATTCGGGCTACGTGTATGCCAAAACTATGGGTACTGCCACCCGGAGCAAGTTTGCGCAAAAACAGGATCCGGTTACCGGATTCCTGATGGGTGAGGTGGTAGTTTTTGATACGGGGCAGCCTGTGCTCCAATTCATTTAGTTCGTGGTAGTGGGTAGCAAACAGGGTCAGGGGTTTTCCGGGGTGGTCGTGCAGGTATTCGGCGATGCTCCAGGCCAGTGAGATGCCATCGTATGTGGCGGTGCCTCGGCCGATCTCATCTAAAATGATCAGGCTGCGATCTGAAAGGTTATTCAGGATCGAAGCAGTCTCATTCATTTCTACCAGGAAAGTGGATTCACCGCTACTGAGGTTATCGGAGGCGCCAACCCGGGTGAAGATCTTATCAGTTATCGGAATTCGGGCGCTGCGGGCCGGAACAAAACAACCCAGGTGAGCCATCAGGGTGATCAGGGCTGTTTGTCGAAGCAGGGCTGATTTTCCGCTCATGTTGGGACCGGTCAGGATGATCAATTGCTGATCGGTTTTATTTAAGGTGAGGTCGTTGTCGATATACGGAGTGCCAACCGGTAGTACCTGTTCAATTACTGGATGTCTTCCGCCTTCGATCGAAAGCGGGTCGGTCTCGGTCAGAACCGGACGTTGATATCGATTCGTTTTGGATCTTTCGGCGAAGCAACACAGCACATCCAATTCGCCTAGCATCAGGGCAGTTTGTTGCAGGGAGCCGACAAATGGTTGGAGCCGATTCACCAGTTCCTCAAAAATCTTAATCTCGAGCGCCAGTATCTTTTCCTCGGCTCCGAGTATTTTTTCCTCGTACTCTTTTAATTCGGGGGTAACGTATCGTTCGGCGTTGGTTAGGGTTTGTTTTCGAATCCAGTCGGCCGGAACTTTTTCTTTGTGTGCGTGGGTGACTTCCAGGTAATAGCCAAAGACGTTGTTGAAGCCGATCTTCAGAGACGATATTCCGGTGCGCAGGACCTCTTGCTGCTGCAGGCTTGATAAATAGTTTTTCCCATTGCGTGCAATGTTTCGCAAGTCATCAAGTGTTTGGTCTACCCCTTCCCGGATCAGGCCACCTTTGTTGAGGGGGGCAGGTGCATCCTCGGCAATATGGGTATGGATACTTTCTTTCAGTTCCGGACAATCGCTCAGTTTCGCCAACCGGGCCTGCAACCAAACGGGTTTGTTCTGGGGCAGTTGAGCAAGGATCTGGCTGACGGCTTCCAGTCCGAATGAAATTTGTAACAGATCGCGCGGATTTACTTTTCGCATGGCGATCTTTCCCGCCAGCCGTTCGAGGTCGCCGCATTGCGCTAAGAACTGTTGGAGTGACTCCAGCCATTCCGGTTGGTCAATCAGCGCTTGTGTCATGTTCAAGCGGGCTTCGATCGATTGCCTGTCCCTAAGGGGAAACAGGATCCAGCGACGAAGCAAACGGGCTCCCATGGGGGAGCGGGTTTTATCCAATACCGACAAGAGGCTGTGCGGTTGTCCGTTTGCTCCTTCTAGCAGCTCCAGGTTTCGGATGGTGAAACGATCCATCCACAAAAATTCGTTTCGATCGATTCGTTGCAGCTGCCGGATGTGTTGCACATGCGCATGTTCGGTCTCCCGTAAATAATGAAAGATCGCTCCGGCGGCAATTTGCGCATTGGTCATTTCCGCTACTCCAAATCCTTTTAGCGAGTGTGTCTGAAAATGTTTCGTGAGCAATTCGGCAGCGTAGCGTTGTTCAAATACCCATCCATCCAATGGGTAGGTGTAGGTGCTTTCCGGAAGCCAGGAACGTATTTCCTTTTGTTTGTCTTTTGCCAAGATCACTTCAGCGGGGCGAAGGCTTTGCAATAATTTGTCGGCATAGTCGGCACTTCCCTCCGCCAGAAAGAATTCCCCGGTTGAAAGATCGAGAAAAGCCAACCCGATCTGTTCGGTAGGGGCAAGTTGCAACGCCGCTAAAAAATTATTGGATCGATGCTCGAGGAGTTTGTCTTGTATGGCGGTACCGGGACTAACCAAATCTGTCACCCCTCTTTTTACAATTCCCTTGGCCAGCTTAGGATCTTCCAGTTGATCGCACACGGCTACCCGATGTCCGGCTTTAACCAGTTTGTGCAGATAATTATCGAGGGCATGGTGTGGAAATCCTGCCAGCTCGGATTCGGCGGCGGCACCGTTATTGCGTTTGGTTAACGTTATGCCTAAAATACTTGCAGCGGTTACGGCGTCGCGGCCAAAGGTTTCGTAAAAATCTCCGACCCGAAACAGTAAGATGGCATCCGGATGTTTTTGTTTGATCATCCGATGCTGTTGCATCAAGGGGGTATCGCCGCTGCTTTTCGCCATTAGGACAAAAATAATGGGTTCCCGCCTGTGTAACCCGGGGAAACCCGGCATCTAAAGGGGAAAATCATCTATATGCAAATCAAACTCCTAATTCCCCTATTGTTGTCATTGCCTTTTCTGTCAAGCGCGGAAGATACCTTACGGGTTCGTTCGGGGCTTCGAAGTGCCAATGTCTATTTTGGATATGGGGCCGAGTTAACCCATGAAGGCCGGGTGCGCCTGGAAAATGGTTCCCGGCTGATTTTATTGGAAGGGATCAGCACATCGGTTGACCCGAACAGTTTGCAGGTGAATTTACCAGAGGGGATTGCGTTGCTTTCTCAGCAGTTCCGGGTTTATCAGCCGGCTGTGCCTCCTTCCAAATATCAAAAGCAAATTGAGGCACTGCTTGATAGTAACCGGCAACTGACAAAAGATATTGCCCGGTTTCAGAACCTGATCAGCATCGATCAAGAGATCTTGAATAAGACGGGTTTACTGATTGAATCATCGCTCAATGGCAAGTCCGACCGCCCCGTTCTGGCGGCCGACATCCTTCGGATGCTGGAGGTGTACACGGCTCGGATTGAAAAAGCCAAATTGTCGATCTTTCAACATCAAACGGCGGTTGAAAAGATCCAGCAATCCATTCAGGAGAATCTGAAGAAGATTCAGCAGTGGTCGCTGCAACAGGCAGTTCCCTTGGAGCCCCAAGGTCAACTTCTTCTGCAAGTCGTTTCTGAGCGTACGGATGATTTTTCGATCCAGGTTTCGTATTACACCCCGCAAGCGGGGTGGACAGCCAATTACGACCTACGGGTAAATTCGAAAGAAAACAAGATGAAGCTTGTGTACAAAGCGTCTTTGACACAAACTACCGGCATTCCGTGGAAGCAGGTGAAACTAACCCTGAGTACCGGCACACCCAATTTCGGGGTAGAGGCTCCCATCCTTGCGCCTTGGTATTTGCAGCTGTATGTGCCGGCACTGTACAAGGATGCGCAGGCGCGGTCGGTGAATGGAAACAGAAATGTAATTCAATCAATGCAGGGTTCTGGGGTGTTGAGTGACCAGTTGGTGAGGGAGGAAAATGCCGATCAGTATCGATTGGCTCCGGCTCCCTATAGCGTTGATCCCAGTACGTTGGGCAATTATACTACCCTTCAGCAGGGCCAGCTCAATACCAGTTATGAGATATCCATTCCGTACGACGTTCCGAGCGATGGGCAGATTCAGCAGGTTAATATTCAGGAGCGGTTGGTGGATGCCGGGCTCAAAAACTACTCCGTTCCCAAGCTGGATCAAGAGGCTTATTTAATGGCCGAGCTGGCGAATTGGCAAAATCTCGATCTTATACCGGGTTTTGCGAATATCATCATGGATAATACCTACATCGGAAAAACACAGATCGATCCCCAAAACACAGCGGATACCCTGAATTTGTCATTGGGACGCGACAAGCGAATTGTTGTGAAACGTACGCAAGTCAGAGAATCCGCACCCTCCAAATCCGGCGGCGGTATGCAGAAGCAACTATTCACGTACGAGATCACCGTGAAGAATAATAAAGTAACTCCCGTTCAGATGCTGCTAAAGGACCAGCACCCACTCAGTGCTGTCAAGGAGATTGAAGTGTCTTTGGAAGAATCGGGCGACGCAGAGGTAAATCCGGAAACCGGGGTGTTGACTTGGAAAGTAGATCTCAAACCCGGTGAGAGCAAATCTTACCGATTTGTTTACAGTGTGAAGCATCCGCGCGACAAGCGGATCGTGAATCTCTGATCTGGTTTTTTTCTGTAGGCAGGTCCCTTTCTTTTATGGAAGCGGACCTGCTTACCTTTGCGCCATGCGAAAGCTATCAATGGAGGAGTTAGAACGAAAATCTACCGCAGAGGCTCGCCGTGCCGAGAAATTTCCGATCGTTCTTATTCTGGAAAATATTCGAAGTGCCTACAACGTTGGGAGTGCCTTTCGCACAGCCGATGCTTTTCAAGTGGAAGCTATTTATTTGACGGGTTACACGGCTTTTCCGCCCCACAAGGAGATCCGAAAAACCGCGCTGGGGGCGGAGGATTCCGTGGTTTGGCGGCATTTTCCCGATGCCGGCACAGCCATTGAGCGGGCTCGGTCGGCCGGGTACAAAATTCTAGCCGTAGAACAGACTACCGAGAGTCAGGCATTGCAGTCGCTGCATCCGACACCGGAGCAAAAGATTGCGCTGGTTTTTGGCAATGAAGTAACGGGGATTGAATCAGAAACGCTTTTGTTAGCTGACGCCTGTCTGGAGATCCCACAAGGAGGGATGAAGCATTCCCTGAATGTAGCCACGGCACTCGGGATCGCGGTGTGGGAATGCGTGCGTAGTTATATCAAGGAGAAACCGATTCTGAAATAATACCATGAATGCCCTGAAACGATATCTAAGTCTGATCAAATTCTCGCATACCATTTTTGCAATGCCGTTTGCATTGGTGGGATTTGGTTTGGGAGTTGTCGATCAGGCCATGCTGTCGTCGGCGCTTTCAACGGAACAGTGGTGGTGGAAAGCAGTGTTCGTTTTGGGTTGCATGGTTTTTGCCCGTAGTGCAGCCATGGCATTCAATCGGTATTTGGACCGAACATTTGATGCGTTAAATCCCCGTACGGCGATGCGGGAAATTCCGGCCGGGATCATTTCACCGAAAAAAGCCTTGCGGTTCACAATTCTTAGTGCCGCATTGTTTGTGGGTTGTGCCTATTGTATCAACGCACCCTGTTTTTATTTGTCGCCCGTTGCCTTGCTGATCGTTCTGGGCTATAGTTATACCAAGCGGTTTACGGCGCTTTGTCACCTGATTCTGGGTCTGGGTCTTTCTCTTTCTGTCACCGGTGCGTACCTGGCGGTCACCGGCACATTCGACCTGCTGCCCATTCTTTTTTCGCTTGCCGTGTTGACGTGGGTATCGGGCTTTGATATTATTTACGCCCTGCAGGATGAATCGTTCGATCGCTCGCATCGGCTTCGTTCCATCCCGGCCTGGCTGGGTGGAAAGCGGGCCTTACGTGTTTCTTCCGCGCTCCATTTCCTTACCATATCTGCGCTGTTTTTTGCCGGGATCTGGGGCGATTATGGCATCTGGTATTGGACAGGAACGCTTGTTTTTTCTTTGTTACTGATCTATCAGCATGCGTTGGTAACGGCAGAAGATTTGTCGCGGATCAATCTGGCTTTCATGACCACCAATGGGGTAGGCTCAGTGGTCTTCTCCTGTTTTGTAATAATCGAATTGATCTTTTCAAGCTAACTATGGGACGTATTCTGGCCATTGATTACGGGTTGAAGCGCACCGGGCTGGCGGTTACCGATCCTTTACGCATCATTGCCACGGGGTTAACAACCGTGCCTACGCGGGAGCTTATGAATTATTTACAGAACTATGTAAAACGGGAGCCGGTTGATCTTTTATTGATCGGCTGGCCTACAAATTGGGAAGATACACCCACGGATGCAACGTCGGGCGTGGAAAAATGCATCAAGAAACTTGAAAAATCGTTTCCGAATATTCCGGTCGAGAAATCCGATGAGCGGTTTACCTCCAGGATGGCACAGGCGGCCATGTTGGAAATGGGTTTGAAGAAAAAGGATCGGCGCAACAAGGCGTTGGTGGATGAGATCGCGGCCACCATCTTGTTGCAGGAATACCTTCAGCGAAACGGCTGAGCAAAGCCGAAGGATTCGGTAACTTTACCAAAATTATTTTAGTTGATCCTACCTATTGTTGCATATGGCCATCCGGTATTGCGCGCGGCTACCCGGGAACTGCAGCCGGGTTATCCCGGATTGGAAGCGCTGATCACGAACATGTGGGAAACCATGTATCAGAAAGGGATTGGCTTGGGTCTGGCTGCGCCGCAGGTAAATCACGCACTTCGCTTGTTGGTGTTGGATACGCAACAGATCATCGCCCGAATGAGCGAGGAGGAAAGGAAGGAGTCGGGTTGGGAAAACGATCCGGGATTAAAAGCGGTGGTTATCAATCCGCGAATTCTTTCGGTCAGTGAGGAAGATTCGGTGGACGAGGAAGGTTGTTTGAGCCTTCCGCGTGTTCGGGTAGAAGTTACTCGTCCCCTTGAAATTCGAATTGCATACCAAGACGAACAATTTCAATCGTTCGAAACTACGTTTGTGGGTTTGACGGCCCGCGCGTTGTTGCACGAGATCGATCATTTGGAAGGCAAATTGATCGTTGATTATTTGTCTCCGTTGAAGAAAAAATTGATGCAACGAAAACTGCAAGACATCATGAAGGGTAAGGTCGATGCCGAATATCGAATGATGTTTGCCGACCGCATCTAGGTTCCAATGCTTTGGGTGTATTGCCGCCACTTATCGATCACCTCTTGTAGATCCGCGGGCAGTTCGGTGTCAAAGCCCATTTCTTCTTGCGTAACGGGATGTTTGAACCCAAGTGTTTTGGCATGAAGTGCCTGGCGGGGACAGATGGCAAAGCAATTCTCCACGAACTGTTTGTAACGGGGGAAGATGGTTCCTTTGGCGATGCGATCGCCGCCGTAAAATTCATCGTTGAATAAGGGATGACCGATGTGTTTCATGTGCACACGGATCTGATGCGTGCGTCCGGTCTCCAGCATGCATTCCACCAACGTTACGTAGCGAAACCGCTCCAGCACCCGGTAGTGGGTGATGGCTTCTTTACCATGATCTCCTTCCGGGTAGGCTTCGAATAATTTCCGGAAGCGTTGGTGTCTGCCGACGTGGGCACGGATGGTGCCGGAATCGGCTTCTACATCTCCCCAGACCAGTGCCTGGTAGCGGCGGCGCACGGTGTGATCAAAAAATTGTTTGGCCAGCCCGCGCATCGCCACATCGGTTTTTGCCAACACCAACAGTCCACTGGTGTTTTTATCGATCCGGTGTACCAATCCAAAGCGGGGGAGTGTATCCTCGGTGAGCTGGGGGTTTTGTTTTTTTAGGTAATAAGCGACGTGGTTGAGCAGGGTACCATGGTAGTTGCCACTGCCGGGGTGCACGACTTGACCGGGCGCTTTGTACAGCAACATCAGGTCGTTGTCCTCGTAGCGTATGTCAAGTGGACCTTCTTCGGGCTGCACATCGGTTTCCTCGGGGTGCAGGTCGGAGTAGATCAGGATCTGGTCGCCTGGTTTGATCTTATAATTTGGTTTTACAGGTTGACCATTGACGGTCACCATCTCCAGGTGCATGGCCTGTTGCAATTTGTTGCGGGTGGCCCGCTCGATGCGTTGGCTCAGGAATTTATCGATTCGGATGGGTTCTTGGCCGCGGTCGACCGTTAGCTGAAACCGTTCATAAAGGGCATCCCCGGTATCGATCGGTTCTTCTGCTTCGTTGGGTTCCGGGTTTGGCCATTGATCGGACATGGCGCAAAGGTAGCATGGGATTGTTCGTAGTTTTGCATCTTCATGAAACAGGTTGTTTCTTTTGAGGATTTGGGGCAGCGGCCTTATGCGGAGGTATGGGATTATCAGGAATCCCTGTTACAGGCCAATGTGGCGTTGAAACAGCAGGGACGGGGAGCAGAAACCCGTCATCGTTTATTGTTTGTCGTCCACCCTCCCGTATATACACTCGGCAAAAGTGGCGATCCACAGCATGTCTTGATCAGTGCCGAGGAGCGTTCGGCGCGTTCGATCGAGTTTTTTCACACCAATCGGGGGGGTGACATCACCTATCATGGTCCGGGTCAGTGGGTGGTTTACCCCATATTGGATTTGGAGAAGTTTGAACGGGACATTGGTAAATATCTTCGGAGTCTGGAGGAAGTGATCATTCGATTGCTGGCGGATTATGGGCTGAAGGGCGCGCGTTCGGTGGGGGAGACCGGCGTTTGGTTGGATCCGGCCGATCCAGTCAGGGCCCGCAAGATCTGTGCGATCGGGGTGCGGTGCAGTCGGTGGATCAGTATGCATGGACTGGCCCTGAATGTGAACACGGAGCTAAGTTATTTTCAGCACATCGTTCCCTGTGGCATACCCGATAAGCAGGTGACTTCGTTGGAGAAAGAGTTGGGAATACGGCTTCCGATGGAGGAGGTGAGGGAAAAGCTCCTGTTTCATTTTGCACAGGAATTTCATTGGTCGTACCATTAAAACTCCAGCGGCAGATAAAATCGGTTCGTCTCGATTTTCACTCCCTTGTGCCAAATTTCAAAATTGTACCATCCGGCGCGGGTGAAATTTGTTTTGTCAATTCGAAAGGTTCGGATGGGCGGATCGGTTAGCACAAACAGCTTCTCTCCATTTTCTTCGAAAAAACGTATTTGCACCTGTGTCAGTACCCATTCGGCCGGAAGTTTGATGAATGGATACCCATCCGGGAGCGTGCTGAGATAAGGAGAAGGAGCGCGTTTAACGGGTTCAGGAACGGGTTCAGGAACGGGTTCTTGTTTTTTATTCTCCTTTTTTTCTGCTGGAAACTTTTCCTTTAGTACAGGGACTTTGTTATCGCTGCTATCCTTTTTTACCCGGTTGGCTGGCGGCGTTGTTTTGACGGATACATTTTTTACCGTATCCGGCTCCGCCTTGCTTTTTGACAACTCTGCTTTTGTTTTAGTGGACAGTGGGGGTGAAGGCGTATTCTGTACAGCGGGTGACTTTTCCCCGGGTAATTTGGAAGCGGTGAAAATATATTTTCCGCGCGGATAGAGCAGGTAGATCCGATAGAACATTTTGCTTGCCTTGGGACGTCCGATCACCGAGCCGTTTTGTTCCAGTTGTGGGCTCAGCACGGTGATGATGGTTTTAAAACCGGTGAGGGAGTCGGCCGACTGTTGAATGGACAATTGACGAAGGGTTGTATCCGGATTTTTCCAGTGAATCCGTACTTTATCTGTGTTCAATTTTTCCAAGGAAAAATTAGGAAGGGTTTCCTGGGCAGCAACAGGGTTAACAATCAGGATCATCCCTCCTGCGAGCAATATGTTCGTTAGACGGACCATATTTATTTCGTAAAGATACAGGGACGGCCATGCAGGCAATACTTTTTTAACATCGGTACGTTATTTGTTTACCTTCGCGTTTTATTGAATATGAAGCTCACACTAGTGATCCTTGCAGCCGGTATGGCGTCTCGATATGGGAGTATGAAGCAGGTAGAGTCTTTTGGTCCGGGTGGCGAGACCATCATGGACTATTCCATCTACGATGCCATTCGAGCAGGATTCGGAAAAATCGTTTTCATCATTCGGGAGCAGCATCAAGAAACGTTTCGTAGCTTGTTTGCTCCACGTCTGGCGGGGAAGGTGGCGGTTGAATATGTGAATCAGGAGCTCTTTATGCATACGGAGGGGTATCCTTTTTTATCAAGCCGAAACAAGCCCTGGGGAACGGCTCATGCAGTTCTCTGTGCAGGGGATGTGGTCCGGGAGCCGTTTGCGGTGATCAATGCAGATGATTTTTATGGCCGACATGCCTTTGAGGTGGCAGCCTCTTTTTTGAAGGAGGCTTGTCGCCCCAATCGATTTGCCATCGTCGGTTATCCGCTGTCCGGGACCCTGTCTGCGCATGGTTCCGTCAACCGGGGCGTTTGCTCCATCGATTCTTTCGGAAAATTGGTTTCTGTAACGGAGCGGATAAACATTGCTTCTCGGGATGGAAAGATTCTGGTTGAAGATGGGCTGTTGCCCAAGGAGTTGTTGCCCGACACCCGCGTGTCCATGAATTTCTGGTGTTTTGATCCGGCTTATTTCCCCTTGGCGCAGGAGTTATTCTCCGTATTTTTACAGACGCAGGGTCAGCTGGAAAAATCGGAGTTTTTTATTCCCCTAGTGGCGGATTCATTTATACAGAAGCATGGTGAGATCGAAGTCATACCCACCGAGGCACATTGGTTCGGGGTTACTTATAAGGAGGACGCACCCGCAGTACAATCCAGTTTGAATGCTTTGATCCAACAGGGAGAATACCCTGAGAGACTTTGGTCAACGCAGGGTTAGTTTACTTTGACCAAATAAACAAACTCCTGAATTTTTTTGACTTGTTGCGTGCGGTCCAAACCGCCCAGACGGGATAGAATGGGTGGACTAATGCGTTCGTTTCCACTTGTTTTTTTGAATTCTTGTAAACACGCCAGTATTTCTTGGCTGCGAATCGCAAAAACAGATCCCTGTTGGTCTGATTGGCGACCGTTCAATATACCAATCACTTCGCCGTTTCGGTTGAGCACAGGACTTCCGCTATTGCCCTGGTGGGCCGCAATTTCCATCTGATAGCTCAGGGTATCGCCCTGGTAGCCGGTACGGGCACTGAGGTACCCTTGCCCATACACAACCTCATCTCTGGGATAGCCAAGCGTAAATAATGGCTCACCCAATGCAGCATTCTTTCGCGAGAGTCCGTAGGGGAGCGTAACAGCAATGGGATAATTTTTATCGATGACGCGTAAAAGGGCTAGGTCTCGTTTGGTGTCAATGTACGCCACCTCAGCCACATACTCATTATTCCCTTGCTGAATGGCAATTTGCTTGGCATTTTCAACCACATGTCGGTTGGTTACCACCAAGCCGGTAGCATCCACCAAAAATCCGGTTCCCCCTTTTGTGTAGGCGATGCTGGAGACAGGAGGAGTATTTTTTTTGATTGCATCGATTTCGTTGCCTTGCTCCTTCGTGCGCGTGGCCAACCAATTGTACTTGCGGTTTAACTCTTCAAACTGACTTCCTTCACCCCTGGTTGAAAATAAGGTGATGAGTGCCGAAAGCGCCAGTGTTGTGATACCGGCTATCGAGGCGGCAATAGCGCCCGTGCGCTTGTACCGGTTCCAGAGGTAAACGATCTTGGCCTTTCCGATCAAGCGGGTGGCTTCGATTTTCCCCGCTTCGGCAAGATCGGTGTGAATGTTGTGTAGGGTGTGCTTGAATTTTTTCCATTCTCCAAAACGGTTGATTTTCTGGAGGAAGAGGGTATGTTCCACTACCAGTTGATCTACCGATGCATGGGTTTTTCGATAGTTTTCAAAATGGGCCCGCTCATCTGGATTCATTTCTCCCTTGATGTATCGTTCTACGGTCTCCAATATATTAAGGTCACTCATTTCGGGTTCATTCAAGATTAAAAAATAATTTTTTCAGTCGTATCAAGCACTTGTATTTCTGATTTTTAGCGTTGTCGGCGTTCGTATATCCAAACTCAGCCGCGATGGTCGACATTTTTTGTCGGTGTAGGTAATACGCCTCCAGCAGACTTTTGCACGGTTCTCCCAACTGCTGTATGGCCTTCTCCATACGAACATACTCGGCTTCCTCCTGCTCATGCCTGTCCAAATCCGGCTCCACAGAAACGGGATCGGCCACGTCGCCCCAGTCCGATACCATTCTTTTTTGCTGCTGCAATTTCTTCAGCCAAAGCCTCCGGCTAACCGAGTAGAGGTACGTGCGAATTTGACAGTTTAGCTCAAAATCGCCTTGCCTTACCTTTTCGTAAAGAACGATCAGGGCTTCCTGAAAAATGTCCCGAGCATCGTCTACCGAACCTTGATTATTGATAATCAATGACTGTATGCTATTATAGCTTCCCTGATAGATGGCTTCAATAGACTTACGGTCGTTCGTAGCAAGCCCGTGGAGAAGTTGATTTTCATCCATGTATGGCTTCGGTCACCCTACCTTTTAATACGGGCGGGTAAAAATAGTAACCTTACCCGGCTCAAAAAAAATCACGGGTATTAGGTTACCTTTTCCTGTTTTCAGTATATATTCGCGAAATATTTCACAAAAACCCAAAAAATCAACACATGAAAAAGTTTTTTGCGATCGCTTTTCTTGCTGCTTTCACTGTAGCTTGTGAGCCTAAATCTGGTGATGCTACCACAACAACTGAGGACACTACCAAGAAAGAAGCTGCTGCTGACACAACTAAGAAAGAAGCTGCTGCTGACACAACTAAGAAAGAAGCTGCTGCTGACACAACTAAGAAGCCCTAATTCACTACAGGGTTTTTTAAAATCATTGGCCGTTCAACTTGAACGGCCTTTTTTTATTTATTGGTAAGGCCGGCCTTAACGGCTTCCATATTTTGAACACATTTGAATCGCTTGGGCTAGATCCCACTTTAGTTGCTACTGTCGCCGGATTGGGGTTTGTACAACCCACTGAAATACAGGAGAAGGCCATCCCGGTGCTCTTGCAGGGAACCCGTGATTTTATTGGACTGGCGCAGACGGGTACGGGCAAGACGGCCGCATTTGGGTTACCCCTTTTGCAGTGGGTGGAGGCAAGTGCCCGAATTCCACAGGCTCTGATCATCTGCCCGACGCGGGAGCTTTGTCTGCAGATCACACAGGATATGAACCGGTATCGCCCAAAGGGTAAGGGCAATCTGATTTTGGCAGTGTATGGCGGATCGCCCATAACCGGACAGATCAAGGATCTTCGAAAAGGGGTTTCGGTGGTGGTGGCCACACCGGGTCGATTGATCGACCTGATCGAACGCAAGGCCATTGATCTGGAAGAAATAAAATGGGTAGTGTTAGACGAGGCTGATGAAATGCTCAACATGGGCTTTCAGGAGGATATTGAGTTCATTCTAAAAAATACGCCCAATCGAAACAGTCTCTGGCTCTTCAGTGCTACCATGCCATCGGAGATCCGGAAAGTAACTAAGCGTTACATGCAAACACCCGTGGAGGTCACGGTTGGGACGGCCAATTCCAGTAACATAAATATTGACCACCAGTACTACGCTTGTTTGCATCACGATCGGTATGAAGTCCTTAAACGCATCATTGATTTCAATCCCGGTATGTATGGTATCATTTTTGCTCGGACCAAAATTGAGACGCAGGAGATCGCAGAAAAATTAACCCGAGAGGGATACGACATTGACGCCATTCATGGTGACTTGACCCAGGTGCAGCGCGATAAGGTCATGGCCGCGTTCCGTTCCAAGCACCTGCGCTTATTGGTAGCTACCGACGTGGCTGCCCGGGGCATCGATGTAAAAGGGATCACGCATGTAATTAATTACGAGTTGCCAGACGATGCGGAAGTCTATACCCATAGAAGTGGACGAACCGGCCGTGCCGGACACAGCGGGATCTCGGCCAGCCTTGTCACCCCCAAAGAAATGTATCGACTCAAGCAGATCGAACGGTTGCTGCAAACCAAATTTCACCCCCTGGATATTCCCAGCGGAAAAGATGTTTGCCGAAAACAATTCTTTCATTTCACGGATAAGTTGTTAAGCACCGACATTCAACACGGCGATTACGAGACGTACTTGCCCTTGCTTCAGGAGAAATTCGCAGCTATATCAAAAGAAGAGATCTTGCAGCGGGTTGCCTCGATGGAATTCGATCGGTTCCTTCAATATTATGCAAATGCGGCCGACTTGAATTTGCGCGGAGGTAAGAAAGAGGGCCGTAAGAAAGGTTCGGAGGGCAAGCCCTCGGCACCTGGACAATACCGCCGTCTGTTTGTCAACCTCGGCATCAAAGACGGTTTCTATAAAGCCAGTTTCCTGCAATTCATCCTGGACATGAGTGAACTTCCCAAGTCGGTTTTGGGGCGCATCGATATGAAGGACATGAATAGTTGGATCGAGATCGAACCCGATTCCATGAACCAGATGATTCGCGCCCTGGACGGAAAGAAATTTCGAGGCAGAAAGATTCGGATGAACGATGCCGAGATGGGAGGCAAACGATCCCGTTCCTGAACGGCATTTGTTTTTCTATTTTTGTGTATTCATTGATCCATGTCTACCCCCGCCGCCACCGCTAAAAAATGGACAGGTCTTCCCCGTCCGTGGATCATCAGCGGTCCCTGCAGCGCAGAAACCGAATCACAGGTCCTCTCTACCGCAAAAGCACTGGCAGATTCTGGCAACGTGCATTTATTCCGAGCCGGGATCTGGAAGCCCCGCACGAAACCCGGCGGCTTTGAAGGGGTAGGAGTAGAGGGATTGCAATGGCTCAAAACAGCCCGCCAGGAATATGGTCTCCCTTTCACCGTGGAAGTGGCCACAGCAAAACAAGTGGAGGATGCCTTGCAATACGAGGCCGATGTACTGTGGATCGGGGCCCGTACCACGGTCAATCCGTTCAGTGTACAAGCGTTAGCCGATGCCTTGAAAGGAGTCAAGATCCCCGTTCTGATAAAAAATCCCTTGAACCCAGATCTCGAGTTGTGGGCGGGCGCTTTGGAGCGTATTGCCGGAGCCGGCATCGAAAAGATCGGACTGATCCACCGCGGATTTTCCAATTACGGAAACAGCGAATACCGAAATGTTCCGATGTGGCACCTCGCCATTGAGATGAAACTTCGTCACCCTCAACTCCCCATGATCAACGATCCTTCTCACATCTGCGGTCGGCGTGACTTGTTGATGGACGTGATGCAACGAGCCATCGATCTTGATTTTGATGGACTGATGATTGAGTCCCATCCCAATCCCGACCAAGCCTGGAGCGATGCCAACCAGCAGGTAACGCCCGTCCGGTTGATGGAAATGCTTGCTGCCATGCGCTGGCGTACCGAGGATATCAACTCGGATAGCTTTCACACCGCGTTGGAAGCCCTTCGGCAACAGATCAATCAACTCGACAATGAGATGGTCCAGTTGTTGGGCAGACGCATGCAGGTTGCCGAGGAGATCGGTCGCTATAAAAAAGAAAATAACATCACGATCCTTCAAGCCGGACGATGGCAAGAGATCATAGAGCGGGCTTGTGCCCAGGGGGAGCGCGTTGGTCTTAGTCGGGAATTTATCACCCGTTACCTAGAGGCAGTGCATATGGAAAGCATCAACCGTCAAAAAAAGGTCCTCGACAATTAACCCATACTATGCGACCCCTTCTTTTCCCGATCGATGACCAACGTGTTCGGTTCTATCCAGACACGCCGATGGCAACCTTGTCGACCTTATTGCCCGGAAGAAGAATGGTACTGATTACCGATCAACACGTATACCGCTATCATAAAAAAGTTTTTGCACCTTTTGATACGATCGTGCTACGTGCGGGGGAGCAATTCAAAGTACAGGCCACCATCGATGGCTTGATCGATCGGTTGATTCAGCTGGAAGTAGATCGTACGACGGTATTGGTTGGGGTTGGCGGTGGGGTGGTGACCGATCTGGTGGGCTACCTAGCGGCTGTTTATATGAGGGGAATCGACGTTGGTTTTGTGCCTACCACGATTTTGGCCATGGTGGATGCGTCCATTGGAGGTAAAAATGGCGTGGACGTGGGGCAGTATAAAAATTTAGTTGGCTCCATCCGACAACCTCTTTTTGTTTTACATGATTACACCTTTCTGTCCACGTTGCCGAAACGCGAGTGGTCGAACGGTTTTGCCGAGATCATCAAGCATGCCGCCATCGGAGACGCCGCCATGTTTGCGGAACTGAAAAAAAATAATTTGGACGGGTATCGGAACGATTTGGTCAAATTGCGTCGACTCATTGTTCGAAATGTTCGCTTCAAAAATCGAGTAGTGGTGAACGATCCCTTTGAAAAGGCCGGTAGAAAATATTTAAACTTTGGCCACACCCTGGGGCATGCCCTGGAGATGCAGTACGAACTTTCTCATGGAGAAGCGATTTCGCTGGGAATGATGTTTGCCGCGCAGCTCTCCGAAAAAAAACTGCATTTCTCCGAAACGAACGAACTGCGCCAACTGTTGATCGGATATGGGTTGCCGGTGGAAGCCGGATTTTCCGCGCAAAAAGTATTTCGCTCTCTTTCGATGGATAAGAAACGTGTAAAGCGATCCGTTGATTTCATCCTCCTTTTCCGAATCGGCCGGGCGGTGGTTCATCCGATTCCATTGACCGAACTGGCTTCGCGGCTAAAACAATACGTATGAACGTCCGGGTATCTCCCGCCGCCATCTGGGGCGTGATACAGGTTCCTGCCTCCAAAAGTGCCATGCAGCGGGCCTTGGGGGCAGCATTGATCCGTTCAGGTAAAACGCTTCTTCGAAACCCCGGGCATGCGGCCGACGACCTGGCGGCCCTTTCCTGTATTCGGGCACTGGGCGCTTCGGTTCATTGCGAACCGGATGCTTGGACGATCGACAGCCAAGGGATCCATCCCACGGATGCTGTACTGGGTTGCGGGGAGTCGGGTTTAAGCATGCGCATGTTTACAGCGATCGCTGCACTTACAGATCGACCCTTGCGCATCACCGGTTCGGGAAGTTTGAGAAATCGACCCATGCATTTTTTTGAAAAGACATTTCCGGCTCTCGGCGTTCAAATAAAATCAAATCAAGGGCGCTTGCCCCTTGACATCCAAGGGCCGCTTAAGCCCGCAAGCATCCGGGTAGATGGATCGCTCAGCTCGCAATTTCTGACCGGTTTGCTGATGGCTTATGCCGCAGCGGGAGCAGTAGGAGTGGAGATTGAGGTCACCAACTTGAAAAGTCGCCCCTATATCGATCTCACGCTTGACCTGTTAAAAAGATTTGGCCTGCCAGTTCCGGAAAATCGAGGGTATCAATCTTTTTCTTTTACGGACAAATCCGTTATGAGCGTAGGAGAAACAATAGAGTATACAGTGGAGGGCGATTGGAGTGGTGCTGCTTTTTGGTTTGCGGCCGCGGCCATATCCGGACCGGTTGAGTTGTTCGGATTAGATAACGTTAGTGCTCAGGCAGATCGGACAATCCTGGAGGTTGGTCGGGCTGCCGGCCTGGAGGTCATTAACAGGCCCCATTCCATTCAACTTAGAATGGGAACGCCCCGCGCTTTTGAGTTTGATGCAACCGATTGTCCAGACTTGTTTCCCCCACTGGTGGCAATGGCCATGTACCTACCGGGGGTATCGGTCATTCACGGAGCGGATCGTTTACAGCATAAAGAAAGCGACCGGGCTCAGGCATTGAAAATGGAATTTGAAAAGCTTGGCGGATCGGTTGAGATCTCAGAAAATTCCCTGCGGGTGAACGGGGGGCGTGGTTTGAGGGGCGCAACGGTGGATTCGCAGGGCGATCATCGGATTGCCATGGCCCTCGCGGTTGCAGCTCTGGGTTCCACCGGGCCGGTGAATATTCAGGGTGCCGAGGCAGTAGGGAAATCATATCCTGATTTTTGGAGGGACTTGCAAACCGTCGGGGGCTCCCTATCTTTAACCGAATAAATTTTTGATGTGAACAGTTTTGGCAGGTTGTTCCGGATACAAGTAATGGGCGAATCGCACGGTGAATTCGTGGGCGTGGTGATCGATGGTTGTCCCGCTGGCCTTCCCTTATCAGCTGAAGACTTCTCCTCCGATATCGAACGGCGAAAAGGGGGCGTTCAAAAAGGTACTACGCCCCGTCAGGAGTCCGATTTTCCACGTCTTGTCACGGGGTTGTTTCAGGGAAAGACCACCGGCGCACCGGTAACGATCCTTTTTGCCAATGAAAATGTTCGCTCTTCTGATTATGAGAAACAAAGAGCCATTCCTCGTCCGGGTCATGCCGATTTTGTGGCCCATAAAAAATTTGGTGGGCACGAAGATTTTCGTGGCAGCGGCCATTTCAGCGGGCGGCTGACACTTTGTTTGGTAGCGGCCGGGGTAGTGGCCAAAAAATTACTTTACGGTATCCACATACAGGCATCACTCATTGAGGTAGGGGGACTTCCAACGATCGAAGCAGGCATTGACCGGGCCGTTGCAGAGAAAGATAGCGTTGGAGGTATTGTGGAATGTCGGGCTGAGGGATTGCCAGTGGGACTGGGAGAGCCTTTCTTTGACTCGACCGAATCTTTATTGGCGCACCTGGCTTTCTCGATTCCGGCGGTAAAGGGCATTGAATTTGGTTCGGGCTTTGCATCGGCGAAAATGACGGGTAGCACACACAATGATCCGATCGTTGATTCGAATGGCACTACGTCCAGTAACCATGCGGGCGGAATCGTAGGGGGGGTGACCAATGGAAATCCGTTGGTATTTCGTCTTGCGATCAAACCAACCTCTTCCACGCCTCGTGAGCAATCCTCTCTGAATTGGGAAACGGAAGAAACGGAAAATTTTTCTGTGAAAGGACGCCATGACCTATGTATTGCCCTGCGGGTGCCCGTGGTAGCAGAAGCGATCTTGGCAATCGTGCTGGCCGACCTAATGCTGCTGGAACAGCGGATTTCAAGGGTGACGGACTAGCTTCTTTGTTTTTTTAATTTGGCGAACGGGATGTCCAGGATCTCATATCGGATGGAGTCGGGCCAGCTATAATGCCACCATTCTTCCTCGTAGGCTTTGAATCCGTGTTTTTCCATTATGGTTCGCAACAGTGCTCTGTTGTTTAATATATGAACCGGTAAGGCACGGAATTGATGATGGGCGGTGTCGCTGAAATGGTCAAACCCTGTGCCCATGTCCAATTCGGTTCCATCATTTGTTTGGATAAGGGTCAGATCCACTGCAATGCCTCGGTTGTGTCCGCTACCCTTGGCAGGATTGGCCACGTACCGTTCATCTCCAATCAGTTCCCAAAAAGCAACCGTGACCCCATAGGGTCGGTATGCATCCCAGATTTTGATGCCCAGTCCGCTGCTCTGCAACTCCTCCTGCACCCGTTTTAGTGCCAGGGCCGGTTGTTTCCTCAGATACGTTGTTCGGGTTCGCGCGGGGTACATGTTTTGGCGGACAAAGTTATTTTTACTGGCATACCGGAGGTCATATATCAGATTTGGGCAGACGGATTTAAGCTCCACCAGCTGTTGGTCCTCATCCTTTTGTACGGTTTTTTGCAAATCTTGTATGCTTCGGCAAACAGTCAATTGGGCTTGCAGAATGCTTATTCGGGATAGGCAGGGCTGCAGCAGACAGAAAACAAGGAAGGGGAGACGCGGCGGCATTGGGGATATGTTTGGGGTAAAAATAGGTTGCAACCCTATGAAAATTAGACAAATAATTTATTTTCGGATGTAGTTCATACCCGTTATTTTTGCTTAGCTTAAACCAAACTGTCTGTCTATGAAGAAGGTCCTTTACGTGATCGCTCTGTTCTTCATGATTCCTTCTGGAACATCTGCTCAAAACAAGCCATTGTTACCAAAATCGCTCGGGGCGAATTTTTTCTTTAATGATTTCGTTACCCCCCAACGGATCCGAACCACTTCGCTGAATCAGGTTTTGGCCAACAAGCGATTTGCCCGCATGCGGGAAATGACATCCGGATTAGCGATCACCTACATGAAGGGAATTCGCCCACACCTGGATATGTCTGCTAACCTAGGGGCATCCTTTTTGCGTTACCCCATGCCCGGCAGGGAGTTTACAAACAACAGCTTGCTTCTGGAGGCAACCGCTAGCATGCATTTCAAAATGACCACGGAGGCCTATTGGGTGCAGCCCTACTTGATCGCGGGTGTTTCGACGCATAAATATCGTTCGTACTACGGTGCGACCCTGCCCTTGGGCATGGGGTTCAAAATTAATTTTCAAGACGATACGCACCTCTTCGTAAACTCGACCTACCGAGTGCCTGTCACAACCGAGTCCGCAAATTACCATCTTCAGCACAGCATAGGTGTTGTTAGCAACCTGACCAAAAAGAAGAAGCCTGAAATTAAAATGCCTGATTTGCCTGTACTACCCACTGACAGCGACAAAGACGGAATTATTGATGCTGAGGATAAATGCCCGACCGTTCCTGGTTTAGCAAAATACCAAGGCTGCCCCATTCCGGATTCTGACAATGACGGAATCAACGACGAGCAGGATAAATGTCCAACTGTGCCGGGTATTGCCAAGTACCAGGGATGTCCGATTCCGGACAGCGATGGAGATGGGGTAAACGATGAAACAGATAAATGCCCCACTGTTCCGGGTATTGCCCGTTACAACGGCTGTCTCATTCCGGATACGGACGGAGATGGAGTAAACGATGAGCTGGATAAATGTCCTTCCGAAAAGGGATCCTCGTCCAACAATGGTTGCCCGCTGCTGGAAGAGGTGGCTGAGTATAATTTTGACTTCCGTAAAGTTCAATTTGCCTTAGGCAGCGACGCTCTTACCAAGGTAGCCAAAGCAGAACTGGATAAAGCCGCTAAGATCATGGGAGAACATCCCGATATCAAGGTCTCCGTTGAAGGGCATACCGACAATACCGGTAGCGACGCTTTCAACCAGAGCTTATCAGAACGACGCGCGGCTTCAGTAAAAAATTATATTGTGGCCAAGGGTGTTTCGGCTGACAGAATCAAAACCAAAGGATTCGGAGAGACCCTACCGATCTCGACCAATAACACGGCTGCCGGTCGGGCACTGAATCGCCGGGTTGAATTCAAGTCTGCCAACTAAGCTTTTTAATACGCTTGAAAACCCCGCCTCGGCGGGGTTTTTCTTTTTTCGGCAGCCTATCTCGAATTCGCTTTGGTCAGGAAAAACGGATGTTTTTTCCTACTTTTGCGCCGCCTTAAGGAGAAACCGTAGCAGGCACAAACCCAGAAAAACACCTTTTATGGCTGACCTGAAATACCAACGGAATTTTGGTATCGCGGCACACATCGATGCCGGTAAAACCACCACCACGGAGCGTATCCTTCGTTACACCGGCATGATTCACCGCATCGGTGAGGTACATGACGGAGCGGCCACCACCGACTGGATGGAGCAAGAAAAGGAGCGTGGGATTACCATCACTTCCGCCGCCGTAAGCTGTCAGTGGAATTTCCCCACCGTGCTGGGCAAGGCTACCCCCGATACCAAAAAATTCTATTTTAACATCATCGATACGCCTGGTCACGTTGACTTCACTGTAGAGGTAGAACGTTCCATGCGGGTGCTGGACGGACTGATCGCGCTGTTCTCCGCAGTCGATGGGGTTGAGCCCCAGTCCGAGACAGTATGGCGTCAGGCAAACCGTTACGGTGTACCCCGTATTGGTTTTGTCAATAAAATGGACCGTGCCGGAGCCGACTTTCTAAACGTGGTAAAACAAGTGAAAGAAATGCTCGGATCCAAAGCCGTGCCCCTGCAGTTGCCCATCGGTGCGGAAGATAATTTCAAAGGCGTGGTGGACTTGATCAAGATGAAGGGAATCATCTGGCACATGGAAACCGAAGGAATGACTTTTGACGAGGTGGATATTCCTGCCGACATGGTCGAAGAAGCCAATGAATGGCGCGCTTCCCTGGTAGAGGCCGTGGCCGAGTACGATGATAAATTGATGGAGAAATTCTTTGAAGATCCCAATAGTATCAGTGAAGACGAGATCCATGAGGCGATCCGCAAGGCCACCATCGATCTCAGCATTGTTCCGATGATGTGTGGTTCTTCCTTTAAGAATAAAGGCGTACAAACAGCGCTTGACGGAGTTTGCCGCTACCTGCCCTCACCGGTGGATATTCCCGATACCATCGGGACCAACCCCGATACGGGTGAGCAGGTCACTCGTAAGGCAGATCCCAAAGAACCCTTCGCTGCCCTTGCCTTTAAGATCATGACCGATCCGTTTGTTGGCCGTTTGGCCTTCTTCCGTGCCTACTCCGGCCACCTCGATGCCGGTTCATATGTATTGAATGTGCGCAGCGGGAAGAAGGAGCGGATCAGCCGGATCATGAAGATGTTCGCCAATAAGCAAAATCCGATCGATTTCATCGAAGCCGGTGACATCGGAGCCGCGGTTGGTTTCAAGGAGATCAAGACCGGAGATACGCTCTGCGATGAAAATCATCCCATCACCCTCGAGAACATGTTTATTCCCGAGCCGGTGATCGCGATTGCGGTAGAACCCAAGACGCAAGCCGACGTAGATAAAATGGGTATGGCGATCGCCAAGCTCGTAGAAGAAGATCCTACCCTTCGGGTAAATACCGATGAAGAGACCGGACAAACCATTCTTCGTGGAATGGGTGAATTGCACCTGGAGATCATCATCGACCGGATGCGTCGTGAATTCAAAGTAGAGGTAAACCAAGGAGCTCCACAGGTGGCATATAAGGAGGCCTTTACGTCTACGATCGAACACCGGGAGACCTTGAAGAAGCAAACCGGAGGCCGTGGTAAGTTTGCCGACATCGTCTTCAGCCTCGGGCCCGTAGATGCCGAGTGGCAAACAGAAAATCAGGACAAGAACTATCAGTTCGTCAATGATATTTTCGGAGGTTCCATTCCCCGTGAGTTTGTGCCCGCCATCCAAAAAGGATTCGAGCAATCTATGACTACCGGGGTGCTGGCCAACTATCCTGTGGCCAACATGAAGATCCGTGTGTTCGACGGAAGTTTCCACGCGGTCGACTCCGACTCCATGTCATTCGAACTTTGTGCCAAGCAAGGTTTCCGCGAGGCGGCCCGTAAAGCCAAGCCCGTATTGTTGGAGCCCATTATGCGCGTCGAGGTGGTTACCCCCGATCAGTACATGGGAGATGTAACTGGAGACCTTAACCGTCGTCGTGGAATGATGGAGGGAATGGACAGCCGTGCCGGTGCTCAAGTCATCAAGGCCAAAGTTCCGCTCAGTGAAATGTTTGGATATGTAACCCAACTGCGCTCACTGAGTTCGGGCCGCGCCTCCTCAACGATGGAGTTCTCTCATTACAACCCCGCGCCGAACAACATTGCCGAAGAAGTTATTGCCAAGGTGAAAGGGAAAGCGAATGCCTAAATTTCGCTTATGAAATAGTGAATCCCGACCCCTTCCGGTCGGGATTTTTTATATCCAATTCATCTTGATGTGATCGATTCGGTTTGATCGAAGTTGTGCTCGGATCTTTTCTAGCGCAGGCACTTGCTCGGGGATCTTTGTCTCATGTGTTTCCACATACATTCGGCCGAATAAGTCCCAAGCGTTTTCGGCCAAGATCTTTTCAAGGATAGCGATTTCGGCACCTTCTACGTCAAGCTTGATCAGCGACACGGGATTGGGTTGGGATCTCAGAAACGCGATCAGGTCGATCAGCTTGACAGGTCTGCTTTTCGTAGCATCCACATTTGTTTTCTGAGCGATGAGCGAAGACCCAACCGTGAAGGCAGTATCTTCTTCGCTTCCCTGCGCATGATCGAATAGGGGGAGGGTGGCCTCCTGATTCCATACGCCCTCGTTTCTTAATTGAACATTCGACAGGTGGCCGCATCGGCGTTGCAGGACTTTAAAAGCTCGGGGGTCGGGTTCAAAAGCAATGATGGTGGCACCCGTAGTAGCGAGGAGCCGGGTGATTAATCCCACATTCGCCCCGCAGTCCAACACGACATCTCCCTTCCTCAGCCGAAGCCAATCAGGAATGAGTTTCACATAACTGATCGCGATGGCACCGGTATTGAGAAGTTTTCGTTTCAGCAGCGCAAGTCGAATCGGCATGGGTTCAAATCTACTTGGATTCGTCCAACGAATTTTTGAGAAGTACTTGAAGACCGATAGTGCCTCTCGCAGCACCGCCCAAAAACACCAAGCTCTTTCCGGAGACGCTCAGTCAATAGGTTCTGATATATAGCGCCATCGGTGTTGGTGCATTTTGGAGTTTCGATTTAGGTGATATTTATTTAGCATGCTGGATTTCAGCAACTTAGAGGAAAACTGGGCAGCCCGGGTGACTGCGATTCTGGCGTAAAAATTAGTCGACAACTATTTGGTTGCTACCAACTTGTGACTTACCTTTGCATCCCCTAAACAAAAGGGACCCACAAACATGTCGCAGCGTATACGTATCAAGTTGCAGTCTTACGATCACAATCTGGTCGACAAATCGGCCGAGAAGATCGTTAAGACCGTGCGCAGTACCGGAGCGGTGGTCACCGGCCCCATTCCTCTGCCCACACACCGTAGGATCTTTACGGTGTTGCGTTCGCCTCACGTCAACAAGAAGAGTCGTGAGCAGTTTCAACTGGCAACCCACAAACGCCTGTTGGATATTTATACGTCTACCAGTCGCACCGTAGACGCGCTGAGCAAATTGGATTTACCGAGTGGGGTTGAAGTCGAGATCAAGGCCTAACCGCTTTTCTCGCAACGTTCTTATTGTTCGAACACGTAATTAAATAGTCATCTCTCAATTTGCCTACGGCAGAAAAAAGAGCGCTGACTGATTCACATAAAACAAGCCATTCAGGGTTTGTTTACCGTCGGTACTTCCCCAGAAAGGAAAAGGTCGACGGCGAAACGGGGATTGAAGTCTGGTTTATACCACCGGATTGTCCCGATACCCTGGAGGCATAAACGAAAGGTTTATGAAAGGTATCATTGGGAAGAAAATCGGAATGACCAGCATCTTCGACTCCGCAGGCAAGCAGACCGCCTGTACCATTATCGAAGCGGGCCCCTGTGTGGTGACCCAGGTCAAAACCCAAGCGTCTGACGGCTACAACGCCCTTCAGCTTTCCTATGGCGACAAAAAAGAGAAACACGCTACCAAAGCGGCGGTGAATCATTTTGCCAAATCTCAAACCACTCCCAAAAAAGTTTCCCGCGAATTCCGTGACTTTTCTATGGAGAAATCACTCGGGGAGACCATTACCGTAGACATTTTCGCCGAAGGCGATAAGGTCGAAGTAGTGGGCACCACGAAGGGTAAGGGATTTCAAGGGGTAGTGAAGCGTCACGGGTTTAGTGGGGTTGGACAGCAAAGCCACGGTCAGCACGATCGTCAGCGTGCTCCCGGATCGTTGGGTAACTCCTCTGATGCGAGCCGGGTCATGAAAGGCATGCGCATGGCAGGTCGGATGGGAACTGACCGGGTAAAGATGAAAGGGCTGCAGGTGGTTAAGATCTTCCCCGACAAAAACTACATTTTGGTGAGCGGGTCTGTTCCTGGTCACAATGGTTCCATTGTATACATTCAGAAATAATCCGGCGAACAAACCAACCGCCGACAAACGATAAAGTATGAAACTCGATGTATTGAATAGCCAGGGAAAATCAACCGGACGTTCCGTGGAACTTCCGGAGGAGATCTTTGGTGCCGAGCCCAATGATCACGTGATCTATTTGGCCGTCAAACAATATTTGGCTGCACAGCGCCAGGGAACGCACAAGGTAAAGACCCGAGCGGAGGTCAAAGGAGCCAGTCGCAAATTGCACAAGCAAAAGGGAACGGGGGGAAGCCGTAAGGGAAACATCCGCAACCCGCTGTACAAGGGGGGTGGTACCATTTTTGGTCCCAAGCCCCACAGCTACGACATCAAACTGAACCGTAAGGTGAAAGATCTTGCCAAGATCTCTGCGCTTAGCTACAAAGCCAAAGAGCAAGCGATCGTGGTGTTGGAAGACCTGAAAATGGACACCCCCAAGACCAAGGAATTCGTGGGCATCCTGCGCAACCTGAACATCGGCGAGAAGAAAGTCATGTATGTACAACCCGAGCACAACCTCGAGCTGGAGATGTCGATGCGCAACGTGCCCACCGTACAAGGGGTGATGCTGAGCGACATCAATACCTATGACATCGTAAATGCCGACGTGTTGGTCCTTACGGAAAGCGCAGCCAAGATCTTTTCTGACAACGAAGCCTAAACCACAGACATTAACGATTCAAACGATATTCAATGAAACTGAGCGAAGTACTGATCAAGCCCATCCTGACCGAAAAGGCAAACAACCAACAGGAGAAGCTGCGCCGCTATGCCTTCAAAGTGGCTCGCAAGGCTAACAAGCTGGAGATCAAAAAAGCGGTTGAGAGTTTTTACGGCGTTTCCGTGACCTCCGTGAACACTTCCGTGGTGCCGGGCAAGCACAAAAGCCGGTTTACCAAATCCGGCGTGATCGAAGGACGCAAGCCGGCCTATAAAAAAGCCTTTGTTACAGTAGCGAAAGGGGAGACCATCGATCTGTACGCCAGTATTTAATTAAAAAATGAATGGCCGCAACAGCCGCAAATGTTGATTTAAAATAAAAGAACATGGCACTTAAGAAATTCAAACCCATCACCGCCGGAACCCGTTGGCGCATTGGCAATGCCTATGCAGAGGTGACAACCAACGTTCCGGAAAAAACCTTGGTGGAACCCAAACCCCGCACGGGCGGACGGAATTCTTCCGGACACTTATCCATGCGTTATCGGGGTGGCGGACATAAAAAGAAATACCGCCTCATCGACTTCAAGCGGAACAAAACCGGATTGGCCGAAGTGGTTTCAATCGAATACGATCCGAACCGTACGGCGTTCATCGCCTTGTTGCAGTATGCCTACGGAGAGAAGCGTTACATCCTGGCCCCGCAAGGGTTGCAGGTAGGTGCCAAAGTGGAAAGTGGAAAAGACGTGGCGCCGGAATTGGGCAATGCCCTTCCCATGCGCAACATGCCCTTGGGTACCAACATTCACAACATTGAGATACAACCCGGACAGGGTGGCAAATTGGCTCGAAGTGCCGGTTCTTCGGCGCAGCTGACCAATAAGGAAGATCGCTATGCGATCCTGAAAATGCCTTCCGGAGAACTCCGCAAGGTGCTCATCGATGGATACGCAACGGTAGGCGTGGTCAGCAACAGCGATCACAGTTTGCAAAGCATGGGTAAGGCCGGTCGCAACCGTTGGAAAGGCATAAAGCCCCGTAACCGAGGCGTGGCCATGAACCCGGTTGATCACCCGATGGGGGGTGGTGAAGGAAAGGCCTCTGGTGGACAGCCTCGCAGCCGCAATGGTCAGTACTCTCGTGGTCTGAAGACTCGTACCAAGGGTAAGGCCAGCGACAAGCTGATCATCCAACGCAAGAACGGAAGCAAGATCGCTAAATAATAACCGCACAAACGAATAAGAAAAACATATGGCTCGTTCGATTAAAAAAGGTCCCTACATCGCCGCCCACCTGGAAAAGAAGGTGATCGGCATGAACGAAGGAAAAAGTAAGAAAGGCGTGATCAAGACGTGGAGTCGTCGCTCTACGATCAGTCCCGATTTCGTTGGGCACACCTTTGCCGTTCACAACGGAAATAAATTCATTCCCGTGTACGTAACGGAGTTCATGGTGGGTCACAAGCTGGGCGAGTTCGCCCCGACCCGTCAGTTCAAGGGACACTCGAAAAAAGAATCTTAATCAAGTAACTGTACCACCTCATGGAAGCTGTAGCAAAACTTAGAAATTATCCGACCTCGCCTCGTAAGATGCGCTTGCTGGCCGATTTGATCCGCGGACAGAAAGTGGAGAAAGTATTAGCGCAATTGGAGCACAATCCCAAGCACCCGGCTGTGCCGCTGCGTAAGTTGATACTCAGTGCCATCAGCAATTGGAAGCAAAAAAATGAAGGGGGAGATGAAAGTCAGTTAGTGATCAAAACCATTTTTGTGGACGGGGCAAGATCTCTCAAGCGGATGCGTCCGGCGCCTCAGGGCCGCGGGTACCGCGTACGCAAGCGCAGCAATCACGTAACCGTCATTGTAGACACAAAATAATTATTTAAACCAATTAACGCATAAACAACGACCATGGGTCAAAAAGCAAATCCGATCGGCAATCGTCTGGGAATCATTCGCGGGTGGGAATCCAACTGGTTCGGGACCAAGAAGGATTACGCCGGGAAACTGATCGAAGACACCAAGATTCGCAATTACCTCAATGCCCGTATCAACAAGGGGGGCATTTCGAAGATCGTCATCGAGCGCACCTTGGGTAAATTGATCGTGACCATTCATACCTCCAAACCCGGTATCATCATTGGTAAAGGGGGTGGGGAAGTAGACCGCATTAAGGAGGAATTGAAGAAACTTACCGGCAAGGAAGATGTACAGATCAATATCCTCGAGATCCGTCGCCCCGAATTGGACGCGATGATCGTGGGCGATAACATTGCTCGTCAGATCGAGAACCGCATTAGTTACAAGCGTGCCATCAAGATGTCGATCGCTTCTGCGTTGCGGATGGGTGCCGAGGGGATTAAAGTGAAAGTAGCCGGACGATTGGGTGGTGCCGAGATCGCTCGTACCGAAGAGATCAAGCAAGGTCGCGTGCCGCTACATACGTTCCGGATGGACATCGATTATGCCAACGTTTTTGCGCAAACCGTTTATGGAAAGATCGGCATCAAGGTGTGGATCTGTAAAGGCGAGGTGCTGGCAAAGCGTGACTTGAATCCCAATTTTATTGGTGGAAAAAGTGAGGTGGCTGAGCGTCGTGGCGGCGAGCGGGGAATGGAGCGCCGGGACGACCGTCGGGGAGGAGGTGATCGCCGCGGTGGAGGACGAGCCCGCAGTTAATAATATTATTCAAATACTCATTCGAAACAACAAGATATGTTACAGCCGAAACGTACGAAACACCGGAAAATGCAGAAGGGTCGCATGAAAGGCGACGCGAAGCGCGGCACCACCATTTCCTTTGGCTCCTATGCCCTTAAGTCCCTCGATGAACATTGGATCACCGATCGTCAGATCGAGGCGGCCCGTCAGGCCCTCACCCGTGAAATGAAACGGGAAGGAAACGTGTGGATCCGCATTTTTCCCGACAAGCCCATCACCCGCAAGCCGCTTGAAGTGCGTATGGGTAAAGGAAAGGGTAACCTGGAATTCTGGGCGGCCGTGGTAAAACCGGGTCGTATCTTATTCGAGATCGACGGAGTCAGTGAGCAGGTGGCTCGTGCTTCCTTGTCGCTCGCAGCCGGCAAACTGCCCATCAAAACCAAATTCATCATCCGCCGTGACTTAGTCTCGGCCTAATCATATTCAAAAAAACTGGCCATGTCCAAAAAAGCTGATTTTCTGAAAAGCATTCAAGGATTGAACGAGCAAGATCTTCGTTCGCGCCTGGAAGAGGATAAGCTCCGTTTGAAGAAGATGGAGTTCGCCCACGCCATCTCTCCATTGGAGAACCCGATGACTCTGCGGAGTCTGCGCCGCGACATCGCTCGTCTGCAAACCCAACTTAAAAACAAGCAAGAGCAAGCTTAATAAATCCACCCACTGATGGAAGCAAGAAACTTAAGAAAGACACGTATCGGCGTTGTTACCAGCAACAAGATGACTAAAACCGTTACCGTTGCCGTAGAGCGTAAAGTAAAACACCCGATCTACGGAAAATTCGTGAAGAAGACCACCAAGTTCCATGCGCACGACGAGAAAAACGAGTGCAGCATTGGGGATCTGGTCAAGATCATGGAAACCCGCCCCCTAAGCAAGACCAAGCGCTGGCGCCTAGTGGAGATCGTGGAGAAAGTGAAATAAACTGACCTTAAAAAAAGAAACTAAATGATACAGCAAGAAAGCCGGTTGAATGTGGCCGATAACAGCGGCGCCAAGGAAGTACTCTGCATTCGGGTGCTGGGTAACAGCGGACAGCGTTATGCCGGCATTGGAGATAAGATCGTGGTAACCGTTAAAGATGCCTTGCCCGCCGGAGGGATCAAGAAAGGCACGGTGGCAAAAGCCGTGATCGTGCGAACCACCAACAAGCTGCGTCGGAAGGACGGTTCCTATATCCGATTCGACGACAATGCCGTGGTGATCCTCAATCAATCCGACGAGCCTCGCGGTACCCGCATATTCGGCCCGGTGGCCCGCGAACTGCGCGACAAAGGCTATATGAAAATCGTATCCCTGGCCCCCGAAGTCCTCTAATCCCCTAATTCTACAAAGCCCTTCATATGAAAGCACGTTTTAAAGCCAAATACAACATCCGAAAGGGAGACACCGTGGTGGTGATCGCCGGAGATGACAAGGACCGCAGCCGTCCCCGTCAGGTAAAAGAAGTTTTGCTTGAGGAAGGAAAAGTGATCGTCGAAGGAGTGAACCTGATCACCAAGCACACCAAGCCTTCTGCTAACAACACCCAGGGTGGAATTGTAAAGAAAGAGGCGCCCATCCAGATCAGCAATGTGATGCTGTGGGATGCGCAGGAAAAGGCTGCCACCCGCATTTCTAAAAAACGCGGTGAGGGAAAGACCCCGCGGGTTTCCAAAAAATCGGGTAATCCTATTTAAAATAGATCAACGTAATTGACACGACCTATGAGTACGAAACAATACAAACCCCGACTGGCCTCCAAATACAAGACTGATGTAGTGCCGGCCTTGGTTAAAAAATTTGGATACAGCACCGTTATGCAAGCCCCCAAACTGGAAAAGATCTGTGTAAATAGGGGGGTGAATGGCGCCGTATCCGACAAGAAAATGATTGATGTAGCCATCGATGAGCTTTCTCAGATCACCGGACAGAAAGCCGTTGCGACCATGTCAAAAAAGGACATCTCCAACTTCAAGCTCCGGAAGAACATGCCCATCGGAGCGCGGGTTACCCTGCGGGGCGAAAAGATGTATGAATTTCTCGACCGCTTGGTATCGGTTGCCCTTCCTCGGGTACGCGATTTCAAGGGCGTTAGCGAGAAATCCTTTGATGGTCGCGGGAACTACACATTGGGCGTAACCGAGCAGATCATCTTCCCGGAGATTGACATCGACAAGGTGAGCAAAATCACCGGTATGGACATCACGTTCGTGACCACGGCCAATACCGATGAGGAAGCCTTTGAATTGCTCAAAGAAATGGGTATGCCCTTCCGTAACAAACAAAACAGTTAAACAGATAAACTAAATCAATATGGCGAAAACCTCCGTCAAGGCCCGTCAAGTAAAACGTGAACGTATGGTGGATCATTATGCTGCCAAACGAGAAGCACTAAAACAAGCCGGCGATTGGAAAGCCCTCGATGAATTGCCCCGCAACTCTTCCAAGGTGCGCCTCAAAAATCGTTGTCAACTCACCGGTCGCCCGAAAGGCTACGTACGGTACTTCGGTATATCCCGTGTGGCCCTGCGCGACATGGCCCTTAATGGGAAGATACCCGGACTTAAAAAAGCCAGCTGGTAAAACCAAAACAATCAAAATCCAAAACATCCGGTTCGGACCGGATATCAGGAGGAAAAATATTATGGTAACCGATCCTATCGCAGATTTTCTGACCCGCATCCGGAACGCTCAAATGGCCGGCCACCGCGTCGTCGACATCCCCGCTTCCAATTTGAAGAAGCGGATGACCGAGATCCTGTACAATCAAGGGTATATCCTGAAGTACAAGTTCGAGGACAACAACAAACAAGGCATCATCAAGATCGCCTTGAAGTACGACCCCGCGACCAAGCAGCCGGCTATTCAGAGCATGGAGCGCATCAGCCGCCCGGGTCTTCGCCAATATGCCAAGCCCGCCGAGTTTCGTCGGGTAAAGAGTGGTTTGGGCGTGGCCATCGTGTCAACCTCCAAAGGGGTGATGACCGACAAAGATGCCAAGGCGCAAAACGTGGGAGGAGAAGTCCTTTGCTACATCTATTGATGTAGCACCGCTCGGGCCCAACCTCCGGGGCCCCTGTGGGTATGATTCGGCTGGTTCCTAAGAGCGCTATACGGCATCTGAACCCAGTACGAAAACCGGAGATATAAATTAAATGACAAACCATTTGTTATGTCACGTATAGGAAAAAAGCAGATCACCCTCCCCGAAGGAGTCACCGTTACCGTCGGTAAGGACAATGTCGTTACGGTTAAAGGAAAGAAAGGTGAGCTGAAGCAAACAATTGATCGAGACATCGCCATTGAGGTGAAAGACGGTCAGGTGCACATTAGCCGTCCCACTGACCAGATCCGTCACCGTGCCCTGCATGGCTTGTACCGCGCCTTGCTCGCGAATCTGGTAAAAGGGGTAACGGATGGCTACGAGCGTAAGCTGGAGTTGATCGGGGTTGGTTTTAAGGCTGCCAATACCGGAAACCTGCTGGATCTCTCACTCGGGTTTTCGCACAACATCATTTTTGAAGTGCCCAAGGAGCTGAAAGTAGCTACGGCGCAGGAGAAAGGACAAAATCCGATCATCACTCTGGAAGGAATCGACAAACAATTAATAGGTCAGGTAGCCGCCAAACTCCGCAGCCTGCGCAAACCGGAGCCATACAAAGGCAAGGGGGTACGCTATGTGGGAGAAGTGGTCCGTAAGAAAGCCGGTAAAGCAGCTGGTAAATAAACATAAACTGTCGAAGGACAACGGTCCGAAAAAATAAACAAGATGAATCCGAAAGCCAAAGCCCAGAAAAAGCAGAACATCCGATACCGCATCCGCCGTAAGGTAAGCGGTACCGCTGCACAACCCCGTCTGGCTATTTATCGAAGCAATGCTGACATCTATGCGCAGTTGATCGATGATAGCAAAGGACAAACCCTTTGTTCCGCCTCTTCCCGCGACAAAGACATTGCCGCGCAAAAAGGTACCAAAACCGAAAAAAGCAAGTTGGTGGGCGCCGCGCTCGCCCGCAAAGCAACTGAACTGGGAGTTCAAAGTATTTGCTTCGACCGCGGTGGAAACCTCTTTCACGGGCGGGTTAAAGCCGTGGCCGATGGCGCCCGGGAAGGCGGACTCAAATTTTAAACAATCGAATCAATTCAAACCGAATACATGTCAAAGCATACGCTGAACCGAGTAAAAGCCGGAGATCTGGAACTCAAAGACAAGGTAGTTGCCATCAACCGCGTGGTTAAGACCACCAAGGGAGGTCGAACCTTCAGTTTCTCTGCCCTGGTGGTTGTGGGAAATGAAAACGGAGTAGTGGGGCACGGATTGGGCAAAGCCAAAGAAGTACAGGAAGCGATTACCAAAGGCATTGAAGACGCCAAAAAGAACCTGATCAAGGTGCCCGTCATGAAAGGAACCATCCCCCACGACCAATGGGCCAAGGAAGGAGCTGCAAAAGTTCTGATCAAACCGGCCGCCCATGGTACGGGTGTAATTGCCGGAGGTTCTATGCGTGCCGTATTGGAAAGTGCCGGTGTTACCGATGTATTGGCAAAATCGCTCGGGTCCGCCAATCCGCACAACGTGGTTAAAGCTACGTTCAAGGCCTTGGCACTGCTGCGCGAACCCATTCAAGTCGCGAAGACCCGCACCCTCGGACTAAAGAAAGTTTTCAACGGATAATCAGCGCACGCGCGACAAAACGAATCGTATGAAGAAAATCAAAATCACCCTGGTGAAAAGTCCGATCGACCGCCCCGAGCGTCAGAAATTGACCTTGCAGGCACTTGGACTGAACAAAACCAATTCCTCCAAGGAAGTGGAGGCCACGCCTCAGATCCTGGGAATGGTACGAAAAGTTACCCACCTGATAAAAGTGGAGGACGTTAAGTAAGACATTCGTTCCGCTCCGTCGGAACCATTTATAACAAGCGAGGGGAGCCAACCCCGTTGAGTAAAAAACAGATTATGAAACTGCATCAAATTCGTCCCGCCAAAGGCGCGACACACAAAGAAAAACGGATCGGTCGCGGTGACGGATCCGGACACGGTGGAACCGCCACCAAGGGTACCAAAGGGGCCCAAAGCCGTACCGGTTACAAACGCAATTTGGGTCACGAGGGCGGACAGATGCCCATCCAGCGCCGCGTACCCAAGCGTGGATTCAAGAATCCCCATCGCATCGAGTACCGCGTGTTCAACCTCGGACAACTCCAACAATTGGCCGACAAATATCAATTGAGCGAAATCACGTTGGAAAATCTTTACATCCACGGATTGATCGCTCAAACCGATCGCGTCAAACTGTTGGGTAATGGAGAGCTGAAAGGAAAATTCACTTGTAAAGTGAATGCCATCAGTGAAAAAGCCAAATCCGCTATTGAGGCGGCAGGCGGCTCCGTAGAAATCGTAGCGTAAGTTTTCCTATATTGGTTGAGCGAATGCATCGCTCCACCGGTAAACAAACTGAAACCAAGTGAAGAACTTAATCAAGACACTGAAAAATATTTGGAGCATCGAGGAGTTGCGGGGGAAAATCCTGTATACCATCCTGATGATCCTGGTGTATCGCATCGGTGCACATATTGTATTGCCGGGAATCAACCCATCGGCCATGGATGCGGGTATGCAGAACAACACTGGTATTTTAGGCCTGATTGATGCATTCTCCGGCGGTGCTTTCAACCAGGCATCGATTTTTGCGTTGGGTATAATGCCCTATATCTCCGCCTCAATTTTCATACAATTGATGACTGTATTGGTTCCTCAATTCCAGAAAATGCAAAAAGAGGGGGAGAGTGGCCGCAAAAAAATCAATCAATACACCCGATACCTGACCGTTGTCGTTACCTTACTTCAAGCTTCTGCCTACGTGACCTACCTAAAGGGTATGACGCAGCAATCCGGCGCCATATTACCCGGGTTCGCACCTTATTTCTGGCTTTCAACCGTTATGGTGTTAACCGCTGGGACCCTTTTTGTTATGTGGATGGGGGAGAAAATCACCGATCGTGGATTGGGGAACGGCACCTCGCTGATTATCATGATCGGTATCTTGGCCCGTCTGCCGCAGTCCTTCCTCCAGGAGTTGAGTGATAAATCGGTTCGAAACGGACAAATCCTTCTTTTCATTGTTGAAATAGCCATCCTGATCGCTATTATTTTAGGATGTATTTTATTGATACAAGGAGTTCGTAAGGTTCCCGTGAATTATGCCAAACAAATTGTTGGCAATCGCCAGTACGGCGGTGCCCGTCAATTCCTCCCCTTAAAAGTGAACAGCGCGGGTGTCATGCCAATCATTTTTGCGCAAGCCATTATTTTTATACCGACCATTTTTGCGAATTACAATACAGGCGGTAACGAATTTCTTTTGGCGATCACTGACCAAAGCAACATTTGGTATATGGTCACTTATTCCGTGGTGGTAATTGCGTTTACTTATTTGTACACGGCACTAATCTTCAATCCCAAGCAAATTGCCGACAACCTCAAGCAAAGCAATGGATTCATTCCCGGAGTAAAGCCGGGTCAGCCAACGGCCGATTACATTGGAGCGATCATGGACAAGATCACCCTCCCTGGAGCCATCTTGCTGGCATTGCTGGGCATTTTACCCGGGATTGCGCAACGCCTAGGCGTAACCCAGCAGTTTGCCACCTTCTTCGGTGGAACGTCCCTTCTGATCATGGTGGGAGTGGTGCTGGATACCCTTCAGCAGATTGAAACACAACTGCTGATGCGGCAGTACGACGGACTCATGAAAGGCGGACGCATTCAAGGTCGTCAAACCTCCTCCGCCGTTCAGATGTAATCTTCCTGCAAACTTTTTTCAAACCCGGCCCCGGCCGGGTTTGTTTTTTGGGATATTTGTTCAACTATGATGTACTGCAAGACCGAGGAGCAAATCGATAAAATGCGCGCCAGCGCCCGACTGGTTAGCCATACGCTTGCACACATCGCTGCGGAACTGCGTCCGGGGATCACCACCCGATCCATCGATCAACACATCGCAACCATCATCCGCGATCACGCCGCCATCCCTTCCTTCTTGCATTATCACGGCTATCCTTTTCACTCCTGTATCTCCGTGAACGATGTGGTTGTACACGGATTTCCGTCCGATCGAGAATTGCAAGAAAAAGATGTGGTTTCGATCGATATTGGAGTGATATTGGAAGGTTGGCACGGCGATCATGCCTATACCTTCGTACTCGGCGATCCCGGCCCACAGACCATGCAGCTCATTCGCATTACCAAAGAGTCGCTTTACAAAGGCATCGAAAAATGTATTGCCGGTAATCGGGTAGGAGATGTATCCTTTGCCATTCAGGAACATACCGAAAAGAAACACGGTTATGGGGTGGTGCGCGAATTGGTAGGCCACGGACTCGGCACCTCCCTGCACGAAGACCCGCAAGTGCCCAACTACGGAAAACGCGGAATCGGCCCCAAATTAAAAGAGGGACTGGTGCTGGCCATCGAGCCCATGATCAACCTGGGAAAAAAAGAAGTGTTTACGGATTCGGATGGATGGACGGTACGCACCAAAGACGGTTCCGTTTCCGCTCATTTCGAACACGATGTATGCGTTCGGAAAAACACAGCAGAGATCCTCTCCGATTATGCACCCATAGAAGAAGCCGAGCGAAAGAACCCCAACCTCTTTACCGCCAGTTGAATCCGGCTCAATCCGTTTGAGGAAGCCACATCAATAACGCACGAACCGCGATCGGTGCAATTAGCACCATACTCATGGCACCCACTCCCCAAATGGTAGTTCCCAGATAGCCCAACCCCAGCCAGTACAGGGGCGCAAGCAATAGTAAGAGTCCCGCTACGATCGAATCAAAGTGGTCGTTGTATTTCGAAGCAATGGCTACCAAGGCCCTGATGGGAAAGTAAAGGGGTGCATGCAATAACCAGCCCAACACAGCGGGTAAAAAGGTGATCGCTCGCATGTATGGGGAGACAGGCCGATGAAAAATATTCCTTCTTCCCTCCGCATCTTTTTTATCCAGCTCAATTACCCCGGAGCGCAAGGCACGTTCAAGTTTTTCATTGAATGCCTGGTGTCGCTTTCCCTCCGATTCATTCCAGGGTATGTCGGTCGACTCGATTGCTTCCCCAAAACGGATAATCAGGTTCTTTCCATACCGATAGTAGGAACTATAGTTAAGCGAAACGGGCAGCACCTTCAGGGGAATGCCCGCCCCCCATGTTTGCATGGCCAAACGCGCCGTGCCTTTTCGCAGCGGACGCAACCGCCACTCATTGGTACATTTCGCCTCGCTGTAAATGGTTACGATCCCTTTTTTCTGAAATAAAAGCAAACAGGATTCAAACGTGCGGTAATTGATGTGTAGGTTCTCCGGACCTTCACTGGTTCGATACACGGGTAAAATCCTCAACGCATGCAGGATTCGTCGCACCAACCGATTGCGAAACGCATCTCCTCGGGCCAGCGACCAAACCGGTTGCTCAAATAACGTGTCTAAAAGAACCGAATCTAAAAAAGAATTCGGATGATTGCAGGCCAACAACAACGGTCCCTCCCAGCCCAATACCTCCGGTTTGTCGGTCCGAATGTGGCGTACATACAAGGGAAGCAGCAGGCGCGACCAGATCTTGAGTATCGAGTAAAGCAAAGGGTTCGGTTGAGACTTTTAATCTGTTGTTTGCCAAGTAGTTGCAGGGTGCATCGGCGAGCTGATTTTCTGACTGAAAGCGCTTGAAAATCAGCCCCTTTTACTATCTTTGCATCCCCGAAATTAAAACCCTTTCGGGAAACACACATGTTTCAGCACCTGATTTTCAAACAACTAAACGCTGATGCACAGGAGACCGGCGCGGATACCGCGGCCGCTACAGCGACAACAAAGGCACCTGTGATCGCCACCGCTCACGATGATTTCGATTGGAGCGTGGACCGTCGTAACCTCATCTCTTACTCGGATAGCGAGCGGGAGAAATACGACAAAGTATACGACAACACGTTTGTTCAACTGAGCGACGGGGAGTTGATCAAAGGTCTCGTGGTGGGACTGACCAAGACCGACGTGGTCTTGAACATTGGCTTCAAAAGCGATGGTCTGATCTCCCTGAATGAGTTTCGCGACTTACCCGGTCTTTCCATCGGCGATGAAGTCGAGGTAATGATCGTGGAAAAAGAAGACCGCGACGGACACCTGAACCTCAGCCGCCGTCAGGCCCGTATCACCCGTGCCTGGGAGCGCATCGTAGAAGTGCACAAGACCGGCGAAGTCATCACCGGTACCGTAACCTCCAAAACAAAAGGCGGTTTGATCGTGGATGTGTTCGGTATGGAAACCTTCCTGCCTGGATCTCAGATCGATGTGAAGCCCGTTACCGATTACGATCAGTTCGTCGGAAAGACCATGGAGTTCAAAGTGGTGAAGATCAACGAAGCCATCAAGAATGCCGTGGTATCTCACAAGGCCTTGATCGAAAGCGACATCGAAGCACAACGTGCCGAGATCATGAGCAAACTCGAAAAAGGACAAGTACTCGAGGGAACCGTGAAGAACATTACCGATTTCGGTGCGTTCATGGACCTCGGCGGACTCGACGGATTGCTCTACATCACCGATATTTCATGGGGGCGGATCGCACATCCTTCCGAAGTGCTCAAACTCGACCAGAAGATCAATGTGGTGGTATTGGATTTCGACGACGAAAAACGCCGCATCAGCCTTGGCTTGAAACAACTCACCCCGCATCCATGGGATGTGCTGGGCGCCAACATCGCCGAAGGCAATGTGGTCAAAGGGAAAGTAGTCAACATCGAAGATTACGGTGCCTTCCTGGAGATCCAACCGGGGGTAGAGGGACTGGTTCACGTATCCGAGATCAGTTGGTCTAACTCTCCAATCAACGCCAAAGAATTCTTCAAGCTGGGCGATGAATACGAAGCCAAGATCGTTACGCTCGACCGCGATAGTCGCAAGATGAGCCTCTCGATCAAGCAACTCACCGAAGATCCCTGGAACGATATCGAAGTACGTTTCCCGCCAGAAAGCAAACACAGCGGATTGGTGAAGAACATCACCAATTACGGCGTGTTCGTGGAATTGGCCCCCGGCATCGGAGGCATGATCCACATCAGCGACCTGAGTTGGCTGAAGCGTTTTAACCATCCGACAGAGTATACGAAAGTGGGACAAACCATCGATGTGATGATCCTTGGAATCGATAAGGAGAATCGAAAACTCCAACTTGGACACAAACAGCTGGAGGACGATCCCTGGAACGCGCTACAAGAGACCTTCACCATCGGCAGCATCCACGAAGGACATGTTACCCGTCGCGACGACAAAGGCGCTGTGGTGCAATTGGCCTACGGCTTGGAAGGGTTCGCGCCGAATCGTCACCTTGCCAAAGAAGACGGTAAAAGCATCGCAGCCGACGAAACCGCTAATTTCATGGTCATCGAATTCGATCGCAATGAAAAGCGCATCGTTCTTTCCCACACCCGTATCTGGGAACAAGGGAAAGTAGAAGAAGTAGAGACCGCTAAGAAAGAGGCCCGCAGCGATGCAGATAAAACCAAGAAGGCTGTTAAGAACATCCAAAGCAAAGTGGAAAAATCCACGTTGGGTGACTTAGGCGTATTGGCCGAGCTGAAGAAAAAAATGGAAGGCGGAGAAAGTTCGGAAGCCCCGGCTGCCGAATAAATATTACTTGCTGTAAAGTTTAAGGCTGTCCATTCGGACAGCCTTTTTTTGCACAGTTGATTGTTATTCTGGTGTACATTTGGAATCAACCAACGGCGATGGATATAAAAACTAGCAGATGGGAGATCCGAAAACGACTGGTTCATCTGGTCATCGGACTACTGAGTTTTCCCGGCTTGGCTTGGTTCAACCGCCTGCAAATACGAGGGATGGAACACCTATCTAAACTTCCTTCCCAACGGGTACTTTTCGTCAGCAATCACCAAACGTATTTTTCAGAGGTCATCACCTTTCTTCATATTTTTTCTGCCGCTAAATGGGGGCATAAAAAAAGGCTCTGGCTTCCATTTTATCTTTTGGCGCCTTTTCTTCGGGTCAATTACGTGGCAGCGGGCGAGACCATGCGCAAGAATTTTCTGAGTCGTTTATTTCTGTTGGCAGGGGGTATTACGGTCAAGCGTGCCTGGCGGGCAGAAGGTGCAGAGAAGATCCACGGACTGGATACGTCCGATAGCCGAAAAATTCATCGGGCACTGGAAAAAAATTGGATCATCAATTTTCCGCAAGGAACCACCGCACCTTTTGCACCGGGCAGAAAAGGTACCGCTCGCATCATGAAGCAAATGCAACCCATCGTAATTCCGGTGGTGATCGAAGGATTTTCCCGGGCCTTCAATAAAACCGGATTGAAAATGAAGCGCTGGGGCACGCGGCTGTCGGTTACGTTCAGGGAACCTTTGGTGTATGATCCGGAGGCTTCTCAAGACGATCTGCTTCAATTGGTAATGGATGCCATTGAGCAGTCTACTCCGTTTTATCCCCGGCCCTAAAAGCCAACGATTTAGTCTTTTACGAACAGCGCTTTTAATTCTGCGGCCTCATCGGGATGCATCTTACCGCCCAGAATCAAGCGAAGCTGACGACGTCGAAGCGCACCGTCGAATAATTTTTTCTCATCCGGTGTTTCGGGAGCCACGGAGGGTACCGGCCGGGGTTTTCGGTTGGGATCCAACGCCACAAATGTGTAGTACGCTTCGTTGCTTTTGTATTTGTATTGCTGCGTAAGATCCTCTCCCCAAACTTTCAGGTGGATTTCCATGGAGGTATTGAACGACCGGGTGATCTTAGCCTCAATGTGCACCACATTGCCCAGCTTGATCGGATTTTCAAAGGAGATATTATCCACCGATGCGGTGACCACAGGGGCATTGCAGTGTTTCTGGGCAGAAAGTGCCGCGGCAATGTCCATCCAATACATAAGCCGACCGCCCATCAGGTTACCGAATACGTTAGTGTCATTTGGAAGCACCAACTCCGTCATGATGGTCAAACTTTCTGAAGGTAATTTAGAGATCATGCGATAGGTTTTCGCAAAGATAGACGTTAGACAGTGGGCGCCAGAATGGACTTATTGGAAAAGGCTGCTTTGGCCTGTCGCTCCGCTTGTTTCCAAAAACGGAAGAAAGAGGTATGATTCACGCGCAGCCCGGGAAACATCCAGTCCCGTTCCTGCTTGATCCCCGGATAATGTTGAAAAGAGGGGTGTTCTTTGGAAACAACCTGAGGGATTGATTGGATGCCGGGGATTGAATTTATTTCACCGGTATAAACCTGAATGCCTTCGATGTTGTCCGCAAGGGCCAAAATAAATTGAATCACTTTTGAACTGACGGGAAAACGGCGAAAATGATCCGGCTCTAACAATAAGATCCGATTGGCATCTACCGCGCGATCCCAATTAGGGTCCAGGTTGTAGGCATTATATAGGTAAAGGGGCTTGGAGGGATCCAACACTGGCAGTTTTGTTTTTGGGAGCGGGGTCTGACCTTGAAATTCCACCAATTCTTTAAGAGGGCCGGGAATCGGCCCGCTGGGAAGAGATTCATACGAGCGGTCCAGGAAAGAGTCGGGTTGAGGCGTTTGAAAATACTTGTCGATATTCCCCTGGTTGCAGTAGTATTTTCGTCCGTTGAAGGTACCGGCTACCCATTGCCAACTGCAGGTGTTGCTAGCCAGGTCTCCGTCCAACAAATGATAATAGAGCCAGGCCGCCGGCATGGGCCAATGCGAGTGCCCTAGGTTGCAGGCCAAACTTGCCACGTACATCCGCAGGTGGTTGTGCATGTATCCGGTTTCCTGCAGCTCCCGAATGCCTTCGTCAATGGCCATGATTCCCGTTGATCCCTCGATCATGGCTTTTGGCAGGAGGCGGTTTTGAACACCGGAACGGACTTGTAAAATATCCTCAAAAAGATCATCTTTCAGCGATTGCCACAAGCGTTGATAGAACTCCCGCCAAGCCAGTTCCTGCACAAATTTTTGAGACGTTGTCCAGGAGAAACCTCTGTCAACCAGCGAGGTAAGTATTTGCCGGGGACTGATAACCCCCCTCGAAATATAGGGTGAAAGCTGGCTAACAGCCCCTTCTTTAAAATTTCGGGTGCGTGCATAGGCAATCGGATCGACGCGCTCAATCCGCTCTACAATGGACCCGATATCAGTTGGGAAAGCCTTGTTCACTATTTTATCTACAAACTACCGGGAAGATGGTTGTGGGGGCGGGGTGTTGTTTTGGATTGCCTTCTGCAGCGTTCGCTGCAATAGAGTACCCGATCCCAGTCTCGTTCCCATTTTTTTCGCCAGGTAAACGGGCGTTGGCAAACCGGACAGGTTTTTTGCGGTAACTGGTTTTTGGGGATGGCTTTCATGTATCCAGCTTTTTCAAAAACTGTTCCGCTTGATGCAAATGAGCTTGTTTTTTGGTAGGGTCCATCTTATCCCAGCTTTGGATCAGCATCCCCAGGCGCGGATTTTTGGTAAAGAAGGAGCGGTGGTTCGACATAAATCGCCAGAACAATCCGTCCCAGACCGCTTGCCATTCGCCTTTTTCCCATTTCCCCATTTTCATCAGGTAATTACTGCCACTGATGTAAGGTTTGGTTGTCATCAGCCCCCCATCTGCAAACTGCGTCATGCCATATACATTGGGTACCATTACCCAGTCGTAGGCATCGATATACAGGGTCATGAACCATTTATGTACTTCATTCGGATCAAATTCACAAAGCAGCATGAAATTACCCAAGATCATCAACCGCTCGATGTGATGCGAGTAACCGGTGCGCAGCAGTTTTCGGATGGTTTGGTCCACCGGAACAATACCCGTCTCGCCCTTCCAAAACGATTCCGGGATGGTTCGGCTGAATTTCCAATAATTGGTTGTGCGCTGCTGGTTGCCGGCTTGTACATATACGAGCCGAATGAATTCCCGCCAGCCGGTGACTTGTCGAAGAAATCCTTCGGTGGAGGCCAGTGGGATATATTTCTGTTCTGAAATTTTCAGCATTCGCTCAATGACTTCTGTGGGTGAGATCAATCCCACATTTAGCATGGGGGTCAGTCCGCTGTGAAAAAGCAATATCTCCTCCGGATGCATCGCATCCTCATAGGCTCCGAACGACGCAAAGCGAGTTTCCAAAAAATCATCCAGCCATCGGAGTGCGTTTTTTCGGTCGATGGGGAACATGGGCTTGAGGGCCTTCCCATAATTTTTCGGAAAATTTTTTTCTACATAGTTCAGGGCTTCGTCGATGAAATTACTGGCGACTGTTTTTGGGGGAACTGGCACCGCCAGCCCCTTGGGAAGAGGTTTTCGGTTGTCGGCATCGAAGGACCATTGTCCCCCCACCGGTTTTCCGCTTTTATCCATCAACCAACCCTGTTTCTTTCGCTGCCGAACGTAAAAATCCGTTTGAAAATACATGGGCTGTTTTCGGCCAGCAACGATCTCATCCGCCGAGCAAAGAAAATTGGGGGAGGAGAGTAGGGTCTGCTTCAGCCCACACCGCAACGATGCCGTTTTTACTCTTCGCAATAGCCATTCATCGGTCGGATCACAAAGTCGGATTTCGGTGATTCCCCTTTTTTTCAAATCCGGAATGAGTTTTCGAACATCCGCCTGATCTTGTTTGGACTCAATATATTCTACCCGGTAGCCTTGTTTGATCAGATCCGCTTGATAAGCAACCATGCTGGCACGGTGAAAGACCAATTTGGCTTTGTGAAAAGGATATTGACGGAAATAGAGAAATTCCTCGATCAAAAAGACCTGGCTACCCGTTTGTATGGCCGGATGGACAGGGTAGAGTTGGTGCGGAAAGATCAAAGCGGCGGTTGACATACGATCAGAACAAATGCCTTGGAGGATTGTTGAAGAGAAAACGATCTATGGAATCTGTAAAAGGGAAAAAAGTATTACTGGTAGGTGCCACGGGCGGGATTGGTCGCCGCGCAGCTGCCCTGCTTCGTCAATCCGGGGCTGATTTATTCCTGACCGGCCGCAAGGCCAATGCGTTGTCGGAACTGGCTACCGAGTTGAGTATTCCCGCTTTACAAACGGCTTTGGTCGATCTTCAGGACCCCTCAAGTTTGGAGTGTCTGTCTACTTCCTTTTTTTCTGTGTTTCCACAGATCGATGTATTGGTCAATGCTTCCGGTATTGGAATCATCAAACCGTTGGAGCAGTTGGAAGAGGACGATTTTCGTCGAACCCTGGAGGTGAATCTCACGGCTCCTTTTGTACTGATGAAAAAATTTTTACCCTCGATGAAACAGGCCGGCAAGGGGTTGGTCATTCACATCCCCGGTGTACTCGGGAAAGTGCCCATGGCGGGTGCGGCAGCATACAGTGCCAGTAAGTATGGGTTGGTGGGAATGATACAAAGTCTACGGGAAGAATGCAAACGTACGCAGGTCCGTTTTACCCTCCTGTATCTGGGTGGGGTTGATTCTCCCTTTTGGGATGGGATCGATCTGCGGGTTCAGCGGGATAAGATGATCGTAGCCGAGGAAGCGGCTAAGGCGATCTGGTTTCTTTGTCAGCAACCTGCCTCCGGCGTGGTCAGTGAAATGGTGCTTCAGCCCTTCAACCACCAGGCGATTTAAGGGATTCGTGCTGCATTGACTAATTTTGCGACGAACGTTTTCTTGCACATGCCTACTCCCACTCCTGAAATCCGATTTGACGAAACGGAAATTGCCTTTGCTCACCGTTCGGATTCGGATTTAAGGAATTCCCTGCTTCTTTTTAGAATGATGTCCTGGTCGCTCTTGGTGCAATTGGGTACCCGCATCACTCCTTGGGCAGTCAAAAATCGTTTTCCCATCTTGCCGTTGTTACGAAGCACGATCTTTCGTCAATTCGTGGGCGGAGAAAATCTAACTGAGACCCGTCAGGTATCGGACGCCTTGCAAACGTTTGGAGTGCAGGTGATCCTGGATTATGGGGTCGAAGGGAAGGAAGGAGAGGACAATTTTGAGGCCGCCAAAAACGAATTCATCCGTGTCCTTGAACACGCGGCCACCTGTACGAACATACCCTTTATCAGCATAAAAATTACCGGTCTCGCCCGATTTGCGCTTCTGGAGAAATTGCATGCATTGCAACAACTGCAAAGCGGAGCATTCCTGTCCTGCTACCAGAATGCCCAGCAAAGATTGGCACCGGATGAACGAGAAGAGTGGAACCGCGTGATCGCTCGAGTAGAGGAGATCGTAGCCGTTGGTGCGCGCAAGGGAATTGGCGTCTTAATTGATGCGGAAGAAACTTGGATACAAGATCCGATCGATGCCTTGACCCTTCAGTTGATGGATCGGTACAACCGCGAGCGCGTAACGGTTTTCAATACCTACCAGATGTACCGACACGATCGGTTGAATTTTCTGATCGATAATTTCAAGGCGAGTGTGCAGGGCGGCTATCGGCTCGGTGCAAAGTTGGTCAGGGGGGCCTACATGGAAAAGGAGCGCTCCCGCGCCCGAAAGATGGGATATCCTTCGCCGATTCAAGCCGACAAACGGGCTACCGACCGAGATTACGATGCGGGACTTGCCTTCTGTGTCGAGCACCTCGATCAAATCTTTCTGTTGGTTGCCACACACAACGAGCAAAGCAGTTTGTATGCAGCAAACCTGCTGGTTGAATTGAATCATCCCATTCACCATCCGCACATACATTGGAGTCAGTTATACGGCATGAGCGACAACATCACGTTCAATCTGGCCAAGGCCGGTTGTTCGGTCAGCAAATACCTGCCGTTTGGTCCCATTACCGACGTGATCCCTTACCTCATGCGTCGGGCCCAGGAAAACACATCCGTAAAAGGACAAACCGGTCGGGAATTAAGCCTCTTGCTGGAGGAAAAAGCACGCCGCACCCGCTTAGCCCGTTAGTATCCACAGTTTCCCAACATTGTGCTCCGGATCCCGATGGTTCGGGGCAAGGATTGGTTAACTTGCCTGCATGGAAGCGTATCACGAACTACTTCGTCACATCCTCAAAAACGGAGTGGATAAGTCCGATCGAACCGGAACGGGTACCCGCAGTGTGTTTGGGTATCAAATGCGGTTTGATCTACAAGCCGGATTTCCGCTGGTAACAACAAAAAAACTACACCTCAAAAGCATTATCTACGAGTTGTTGTGGTTTCTGAGAGGGGAGACCAACATTGCATACTTAAACGAGCACGGAGTTTCGATATGGGATGAGTGGGCCAATGAATCGGGTGAGTTGGGACCCGTGTATGGAAAACAATGGAGAAGCTGGGAAGGTAAAGAGGGGAGCGTTGTGGATCAGATCAAGGAATTGATCGAACAAATCAAAAAAACACCCGATAGCCGGCGGCTCATCGTCAGCGCCTGGAACGTGGCCGATCTTCCGCAAATGGCCCTGATGCCTTGTCATACCCTCTTTCAATTTTACGTCGCCAACGGAAAACTCAGTTGCCAGCTTTACCAACGAAGTGCCGACGTGTTTTTGGGCGTGCCGTTCAACATTGCCTCCTATGCCTTGCTTACGTTGATGGTCGCTCAAGTATGCGACTTAAAGCCGGGAGATTTCATTCACACTTTTGGGGATGCACATATTTACAACAACCATTTCGATCAGGTGCATACCCAATTGGCGCGGGAGCATTATGCGCTGCCCACGATGCGGTTAAATCCGGCTGTAAACGACATCTTCTCTTTTCAGTATGAAGATTTCACCTTGGAAAACTATCAATGCAATCCGGCAATTAAAGCACCGGTGGCCATTTAAATGGATTCGATATGTATATCCCTGGTCGTGGCCACCGCGCGCAACGGTGTGATTGGTTCCAAAGGAAAAATGCCTTGGCATTTACCGGCCGATCTGAAGCATTTTAAGAATGTGACCTGGGGGTTGCCCATTATCATGGGAAGAAAAACATTTGAATCGTTAGGGAAACCGTTGCCGGGCCGACAGAATATCGTCATTACCCGCCAACCCAATTTCAAACCACAAGGAGTGGATGTCGTGGAAAGTCCGGAGCACGCACTGGTCGTCGCTCGGTCTGCCGAGTCAAAAGAGGTTTGTGTCATCGGTGGGGGAGAGATCTACCAGGTCTTTTTTCCATTGGCCGATCGGATCTATCTGACCCGGGTACAGGCGGATGTGGAAGGCGATACTTTTTTTTCTGCCGTTGATCCCGAGCAGTGGAAGCTTACGTCCCAAAGACACCATCCGGCCGACGAAAAAAATGCGATGGATCTGGTTTATGAACAATGGGATCGAATCGGAAAGTCGCCTGCATGATGAACTCCTTTCGAACGGCCGCCGCATACCTTACCCATCGAATGCATTGCGCCAACAGCCAAGGCCATGGGGTGCATTCTCCTTTTCTCTTTGAGTTTATTACGCAGGTCTTGCCCGATGCGGCTCTTTCTGTCGACTTTGAGAAGCCCGAACAATATCGAAAAGATCTATTGTCGGATGAAACGGTTTTTTCTCGAACCGATTTTGGAAGCGGCAGGGAAAAACCACAGCAGCAGACCTCCGTCCGTTCCCTGGCCCGAAGGGCCTTGCAATCTCCCCGGGGTGCTCGCTTGCTCTATCGAATGATAAAACATTATCGACCCGGTCCGATGTTGGAATTGGGAACCTGTTTCGGGGTAACGACCGAATACCTGGCTGTTGCCGACCCCCATCAACCCGTTTATACGCTGGAAGGAGATCCTTTACTTGTGCACAAAGCGTCCGAGCGATTTCGCGATGATGGATTTACCAACATTCAATCCATCGTAGGTGATTTTGAGGAGACTCTGCCAGACCTGCTTCAGAAAATAAATTCGATCGGATTTGCCTGGGTCGACGGCAATCACCGCCAAGCACCCACGCTTCGGTATTTCGAGCAACTTTTGGCGCATGCGACGGCCGAGACTATTTTGGTATTCGATGACATCTACTGGAGCAAAGAGATGGAAGCGGCCTGGCAACTCATTCGGTGTCACCCACGCGTGGGCGCCACCATCGATCTGTTTCGGTTCGGAATCGTTTTTCTTCGTACCGAATTTCGGGAGCCCGTTCACCTTCGGCTGCATTATTAATTCCGTACCTTCATCCCACAAATCAATTGCATGTTCACCATCGGAGTTTTGAAAGAACCAGCTGCAGAATCGCGTGTGTCGTTGCTGCCGGAAGCGGTAGCGGCTCTCCGTAAAAAAGGCCTCACGGTGTTGGTAGAAGCGGGTGCCGGAATCGGCGCTTTTGCATCGGATGAATCCTATCAACAAGCTGGTGCCCAGATCGTTGGTCGGGCACATGCCATTCAAGCATCCCAACTCATCCTTTCCATACATACCCCAGTCGATTTGGACGGCGGATCCTTCAACGGCAAAGCCCTGATCGGTGTTTATCAGCCGTTGTACGTACGCGATCGGGTAGAATCCTGGGCACAGCAAGGTGTTATCTGCTTTTCGTTGGATATGCTGCCCCGAACCACACGGGCCCAATCGATGGACGTACTCAGTTCCCAAGCCAATATTGCCGGATACAAAGCGGTATTGTTGGCCGCCACCGAATATGGAAGATATTTTCCTATGTTCATGACGGCTGCCGGTAGCATAGCCCCCGCCAAGATCCTGATCTTGGGGGCCGGCGTGGCCGGTTTGCAAGCCATTGCTACCGCCCGTCGCTTGGGTGCGGTCGTGGAAGTTTTTGATACGCGGCCTGCCGTAAAAGAAGAGGTAATGAGTTTGGGTGGGAAATTCATAGAAGTGGAAGGTGCCGCCGATGCCAGTCAGGCCGGTGGTTATGCAGTTGAGCAATCCGATGAATTCAAACAACGTCAACGAGCACGCATCGCTGAATCGGCCATCAAATCCGATATCATCATTACGACCGCTCAGATCCCAGGCAAGAAAGCACCATTGCTGATCACCGAGGATATGATCGATGGCATGCGTGCGGGTTCAATCATAGTCGACTTGGCAGCCGCTACGGGCGGAAATACCCCATTCACCGAGAACGACAAAACTATTGAACGGGGTGGGGTTCGCATCTTTGGCAATTCAAACCTGGCCGCTTCCATGTCGGCCGATGCGTCAAAACTTTATGGAAAGAATATTCAAAACTTCCTTCAGCTGCTGATTGGCGCAGATGGGGAAATGCATCTTAACTGGAACGATGAACTGGTCAGCGGCGCCTGCATTACCCATGAGGGGAAAGTGGTGCATCCGCGACTGACCGCCTAAAAAAAAGAGTATGCAAACATTCTTACATTGGATTGAAGCGAATCAGTCGATCCTCTACATTGTGATCTTGATGATTTTTGTGGGTATCGAAGTGATCGGTCGGGTACCTGCGGTACTGCATACTCCGTTAATGAGTGGCGCCAACGCCATTCATGGGGTGGTGATCATCGGGGCGATCATTGTAATGGGACAAGCTGCGGCCGACAATTACCTGGCCTTGGCCTTGGGATTTTTGGCCGTAGTGCTCGGAACCCTGAATGTGGTGGGTGGGTTTGTGGTGACCGACCGCATGTTGGAAATGTTCAAAAAGAAAAAATAATACGTTGATGTATTCATCCTTGCTTACGTTCAGTTATTTGATCGCGTCGGTGACTTTCATCGTCGGATTGAAAATGCTCTCTCACCCCGCCACCGCCCGTAAAGGGAATTTAGTGGCGGCGGTAGGCATGACCCTCGCGGTGATCGGCACCATTTTCCTATATGAGAAAGACGGGGAGTCATTGGGCAACTACGGCTGGATCTTCGCCGGTATTGCAGTGGGTACGATTCTGGGTACGGTCTCCGCTAAGAAAGTCAAGATGACCGCCATGCCCGAGATGGTAAGCCTTTTCAACGGAATGGGTGGTGCCTGTGCCGCGCTGATCAGTTTGGTGGAGTTCGATCATCTCTCCTACGCCGGTACAACAGCCAACCCCGATCTTTTATTGATCGTTGTACTGGGACTCGTGATCGGATCTATTTCTTTTGCCGGTAGTGTAATCGCCTGGGGAAAGCTCAACGGATCCATCAAGGATTTTGCCTTTCCCGGTCAGCATATTTTTAATCTCCTTGTACTTGCTGTCATCATTGGAATGGCCGGCTATCTGATTGCGCTGTCACCCGCACAGCCTCAATGGTTTATCTACGGAATATTCGGGCTTTCCATTCTATATGGACTCTTTTTTGTATTTCCCATCGGGGGTGCCGACATGCCGGTAGTGATCTCTCTGCTGAATTCCTTCACCGGCGTAGCTGCTGCCTGTGGCGGATTTTTATATGACAACAAAGTGATGCTAACCGGCGGGATTTTGGTTGGAGCAGCCGGTACCTTGCTCACCATCCTGATGTGCAAGGCCATGAACCGTTCACTGGCCAATGTACTGATCGGTTCCTTTGGCGGCGGTGCCAAAGCCACCGCAGCAGCCGGTGCCCAAGGGTCTTACAAAGAAATCACCCTGTCTGACACCGCTGTACTGATGAGTTATGCCAATAAAGTTTACATCGTACCCGGATATGGATTGGCAGTGGCGCAAGCGCAACACATCTGTCACGAATTGGAGAAATTACTCGAAAGCAAAGGGGTGGAGGTGAATTATGCGATTCATCCGGTAGCGGGACGCATGCCTGGGCACATGAACGTACTGTTGGCGGAGGCCGATGTTCCGTACGACAAGCTAAAAGAAATGGAACAGGCAAACGATGAGTTTGCCACCACCGATGTCGTGCTGGTTCTTGGCGCGAATGACGTGGTGAATCCCGCAGCTAAGTCGGATCCTGCATCACCCATCTACGGAATGCCCATTTTGGATGTGGAATTATCCAAACACATCATCGTAAACAAACGAAGCATGAAGCCGGGTTATGCGGGTATTGAGAACGAACTGTTCTTCCGCCCCAAGACCTCCATGCTCTTTGGAGATGCCAAGAAAGTATTACAGGATCTTGTAGCTGAGATCAAATCGCTCTGATCCCCGTGTCTTTCCCCGATACTTTTCTGGATCATCTGGAGGGGGTACCCGGTTTTTCCTCCCCCGCATTCCAGGAGGCGCATCGGATGGCTCCACCCACTTCGATTCGACAAAATCCCTTCAAACCTGTATCGCTTTCATTTGAGGCCTCGTCCATTCCCTGGAGTAAACAGGGCTTTTATTTGGATCAACGGCCCTCTTTTACATTCGATCCCTTGTTTCATGCGGGTACGTATTATGTCCAAGAGGCCAGCAGTCAGCTGCTGGAACCGATCCTGTCGGCTTGTACGGATCTGACGCAACCACTTCGGGTCTTGGATCTTTGCGCAGCACCCGGAGGAAAGTCGACCCATCTTTTGTCTTTGCTCTCGGAAAACAGTTTGTTGGTCTCCAATGAAGTGATCCGTTCCCGCGCTGGAATTTTGCAAGACAACCTCGACAAATGGGGCTGCTTCAACGTTGTTGTTACGCAAGAAGACCCTTCTGTATTAGGACGCGTAAAAGGTTTTTTTGATGTGATCGTGGTGGATGCGCCTTGCAGTGGCAGCGGTTTGTTTCGAAAAGATCCGGAGGCGATGACACACTGGAATCCGGCTGCGGTAGAACATTGTTCAGGTCGACAAAAACGGATCCTGAAAGACATTTGGCCGGCCCTGAAAGAAGGCGGATCACTGATTTATAGTACCTGTTCTTATTCCCAACAGGAAGATGAAGAAGTCGTGCACTGGATCTTATCCTCTTTCGACGCTGCTCTGCAGTTGCCCGATCTGTCCTCGTCCTGGGGCATAACACACACGGAGATGGGTTTTCGTTGTTGGCCGCACCTAATGAAAGGAGAGGGATTCTTTATTTCGGCCATTAAAAAAAAATCAGCGGAAGCTCCGTTATCGAGTCGCAATCGAGTAGAGGTCGGAAAACTTTCAGCCTCGCAACAACAAACGCTTTCCGAATGGTGGCAACCGGTTGGCATTACGTGGCTCGAAGGAACAGAAGGTCTATGGGCGTTTCCAAGTTCGCTGTTGCCGGAATTATCGGTTCTCTCTGCGATTTGTCGACCTATCCGCACCGGAACCCTTTTGGGCGCTTGGTCTCGAAATGATATTATACCGGATCATGCCCTCGCACTGAGTCGATACCCGCATCCTTCCATACCACGGTTGGAGTTGGATCGGGCGGAGTCCATCCGCTATTTACAGCGTGGCACGCTGGATCGTCCGGAACTGAGGAAGGGATGGCATCTGGCAACGCATCTGGGCCAATCCATGGGCTGGATAAAAAGTTTAGGCAATCGGCTTAACAACTGCTATCCGAAGCACTTGCGTATTTTGAGGCAATCAGTTGGGTAGTCGAACGCCTCTTAGCCAGGTTGCGACATCCATTCTCTTTTTCCCGGCGGGTTGGAGTGCTTGCACGTGTATCCAGCCATCTTTGGTGGCAAAGGAAAAAGTTGATTTTCCATCCGATTTCCAGGCGCCGGGTTCAAGTCCGTGTGCCGCAATTTCCTCGGTGGCAGAAAAAATCTTCAGGGTGGTTTCATTCCATTGAGTGAACGCGCCCGGGTAGGGACTTAGTCCCCGGATCAAATTATAAATATGTTCCGTTGAATGATTGCAATCGATCAGGCAGGTTTCGGTGAAAATTTTGGGAGCGCTTTGCAACGGGTGATCGGGGTGGATCTCCGGTTGGGGATATTCGATCAGTGTGCCATCGGCTATTCCTTTTACGGTGCGAACCACCAAGTTTGATCCCACTTCCATCAGCTGGTCATGCAGCTCACCGGCATTCATGGTTTTGGGAATTATAACTTTCTCTTGCAGCAGGATGCCACCGGTGTCGATCTCGTGTTTTAGCCGAAAGGTGGTGACGCCGGTCTCTGTTTCGCCATGGAGAATCGCCCAATTGATGGGGGCGGCTCCTCTGTATTTGGGAAGCAGGCTGGCGTGTAGGTTTATCGATCCCAACGGTGGCAAGTTCCAAACGGATTCAGGGAGCATGCGAAAAGCGACCACCACTTGAAGGTCGGGTTTCCAAGCGCGCAGTTTTTCCTGAAATACCGGATCTTTTAATTTCTCGGGTTGCAGCAGCGGGAGTTGGTGGCGTAAGGCTGCTTTTTTTACTTCGGAGGATTGCAATTGGAGTCCGCGACCTGCGGGGCGATCCGGTGCGGTGACCACGCCCACGATGTTTACTCCGGCCGATAACAAGGCCTCCAGGCTGGCCACGGCAAAAGCTGGGGTGCCCATGAATACGATCCGGAGGTCGGACAAACTTCGGTTCACGCTATTCGAAATCGGGGTAAAGAAGATATTTTTTTCGAATGGCTTTATATTCGGATAATTTAGGTTCCCAAGTGGCTCGGATCTGCTCTTCGGTCATTCCTTTTTTGATCTGCTGCCAGAGTTCATTGTTGCCCGATAGTTTGGTGAAAAAGGATTCTTCCATCTTACCGGATTTGGGAATCAGAAAAAAGCTGTCTTTTTGCGGGAACAATTTATATGCCTCCAGCAGCCATTTTAACTGGATGCGGTTGTTGACCAGCTTAGAGACTTTCTCGGGTGTTCCGCTGAGATCCCATCCATAGCATTTCTTGCCATAGTGTTTGGAACTTTTCGCACCGTCGTTTGGATTGGGGGTGAATGTAAAAAGCGTTTTGGGGAGGGTCGGGTGACCAAACACCTGAAACGGCTTATCGGTGCCCCGTCCCTCGGTCAGCGCCGTTCCTTCAAACAGACAGGTGAACGGATACAAATAAATGGATTGAATGTTGGGCAGGTTGGGGGAGGGTTTCACCGGCAACACGTATTTGGTGCGGTGATCATATCCCTCGCAGCGAATCACGATCAGCTGAAATGTTTTTTCTTGAATCGTGAATGACTCGGATGCCTCATCTGCTTTTTGTTGTGATAGCTCGTCTTCCGAAACTTCTGCCGCGACGGTAAGCACCATGGGTGCGATGACATCGGCTCCAGCCTCTTCACGGCGGGCCCTGACTTTCCGGATGCTGATCCATTCCTCACCCAACAGCATCTTGGCATATTCACCGATCGTTGAACCATATACGATGGGAACGGGTTGTCGTCCAACAAACGAACTGTAACGGGTATCCAGCACCGGACCATCTACGTAATGCCCGTTTGGGTTGGGCCGATCCAATACGATCAAGGGTTTTTGAAATTCAATGGCCGAGACGATGTATTCTTCCAGCGAAGAAATGAATGTATAAAAACGGGTGCCAACGTCTTGTATGTCGAACAACATGACATCTACTTCGGCCAGGTCTTTTTCATCCGGTCTTCGTTTGGCGCCATAGAGGGAGATGACCGGGATGCCGGTTTTTTCATCGACCGTGTTGCCTACTTTTTCACCGGCATCGGCCTTGCCCCGAAAGCCGTGCTCGGGACCAAAGATCACAGACACTTTTACGCCGCTGGCGAGCAGGGTATCTACCAAATGTGTTTTACCAACCATTGAGGTTTGGTTGGCAAAAACGCCCACTCGTTTGCCCTCCAGGAGGGGTAGATATGTTTTTAGCCGTTCGGCTCCGGGGGTGATTTGAGCGAAGGATACCGTTGTCAGCCAGCTAAGTAGAGTTGCTGCTAGCCAGACTCGAATTGAAGTATTGTTGAGCATGCTTCAAAATTGAGAAAAAAAGCCGGTTCCACCCGCTGCAATTCAGCTACCTTGTGAAAAATTTGATTTTATGTCAACAGCTCAATCCGGTGACACCGTACGCGTGCATTACCATGGCCGGCTTCCGTCCGGCGAAACGTTCGACAGCACGGCCGAACGGGAACCACTGGAGTTCGAGTTGGGAAGTGGTCAGGTTATAGTCGGGTTTGATACCGGTGTATCCGGTATGGCAGTAGGAGAGAAGAAAACCATTGAGATCCCGTTTTTGGATTCATACGGACCGCGCAACGAATCCATGATCATCGAAATGCCCAAGGAACGTTTTCCAAAGGATATGGAGATCGAATTGGGTATGCCGCTGATGATGTCGGATGGGCAGGGACAGCAACTGCAAGTGGCTGTTACTTCCATACAGGAAACCACTGTAACACTCGATGCCAACCATCCGCTGGCGGGTAAAGACCTGATCTTTGACCTGGAGCTCGTGGAGATCAAGGGCGCTTCCCGCATCATCTTATCTGAATGAGTTAATTCCATGTTCGATCAGTATTCTTTTACTGCAGCCGAGCGCTTTTGCCGTTATGTCCAGTGCGATACCCAAAGCGATCCGCACTCGACCGGTTTTCCCTCCACCGAAAAGCAAAAAGCATTAAGTCGCTTGCTCGTTGAGGAGTTGCTACAGATCGGAATAACCGATGCACACCTAGATGACCAGGGGTATGTTTATGCGACCATTCCGGCCACAACGACCCGCTCGGCCCCTGTGATCTGTTTATGTGCCCATGTGGATACCGCACCCGACTGCAGCGGAACCGATGTCAGGCCCCTTATTCATTACAAGTATCAGGGATCGGATATCGTTTTGCCCGACGATCCGGCGCAAGTGATCCGAATGGCGGAATATCCCTATTTAAAAAATTGTCTGGGTAAAGATGTCATCACCGCTTCCGGCAAAACCTTGTTGGGATCGGATGATAAGGCCGGTGTGGCGGAGATCATGGACCTGGCAAATTTTTTAATGAAACACCCGGAGGTGGAACATGGACCGGTCAGGATCCTCTTTACACCCGATGAGGAAGTGGGACGGGGAGTGGATCACGTCGACATCGAAAAACTGGGGGCTGATTTTGGATACACATTGGACGGGGGAGAACCCGGATCAATTGAACAGGAAAATTTTAGCGCCGATGGAGTCACCATTACTCTATACGGGGTCAGTGCACACCCGGGATATGCGAAAGGGAAAATGATCAACGCCCTGAAATTGGCAGGTGAAGTATTGGCCCTCTTGCCTCGGGATCTTTCGCCGGAGGCCACCAGCGACCTGGAAGGGTTCATGCATCCGTCGCAGGTATCCGGGATTGCTGAAAAATCAACTTTGGATTTTATCATCCGTGATTTTATTACGGAGAAATTAGCTGAGAAAGAGGCCCTGTTGAGATCATTGGTTGAGTCGGTAATATCGAGGCATCCTGGCGCTCGGTTCACGTTTGAGGTGCGGGTGCAATACCGCAACATGAAGGACGTGCTTTACAAACATCCTCAAGTGGTAGCTTATGCCATGGAGGCCATGCGCCGTGCGGGTTTGACACCCCTTCCCGGCTCGATCCGGGGCGGGACCGACGGAAGCCGTTTGTCTTTCATGGGGCTTCCCTGCCCCAACCTCTTTGCCGGTCAGCAGGCCATACATTCCAAACATGAATTCATCTGCGCACAAGATATGAACAAGGCGGTAGAGACCCTGGTTTACCTGGTGCAGATTGCGGCCGAGAATCAGTAACTTCCCCCAAAACATTTTATATGCTGCTAACGCTTCTTTCCACTTGGTGGGTTTGGGTGCTGTTGATCTTGTTCTTCAGCTCTCTGTATACCGTGAACCAAGGCTATATCGCCGTGATCGTCATGTTTGGCAAGTATCGTCGGATCGCCCGTCCGGGACTGAACATGAAAATCCCTATCCTGGAAAGCGTCTTTAAAAAAGTATCCATCCAAAACCGCTCGGTTGAATTGGAGTTCCAAGCGGTCACGGCCGACCAGGCAAACGTATATTTCAAAAGCATGTTGCTGTACTCGGTACAGAATTCAGAGGAGGAGACGATCAAGAAAGTTGCTTTTAAATTCATTACCGATAAAGACCTGATGCAGGCCTTGGTACGAACCATCGAAGGAAATATCCGTTCGTTTGTTGCCACCAAAAAGCAAGCAGAGGTACTGGGCTTACGCCGCGAGATCGTGCAGTATGTGAAAGTGGAGGTGGATCATTCGTTGGAAGAGTGGGGGTATCATTTGCAAGATCTGCAGATCAATGACATCACTTTCGATAAAGTCATTCTGGATTCCATGAGCAAAGTGGTGGCTTCCAACAACCTGAAAGCAGCAGCTGAAAATGAGGGGCAGGCCTTGTTGATTACCAAAACAAAAGGTGCAGAAGCCGATGGAAATGCCATCAAGATTGCTGCAGAAGCGGAACGGGAAGCGGCGCGTTTGCGCGGACAGGGGGTAGCCTTGTTCCGAATGGAAGTAGCTGCCGGTATGACGGAGGCAGCCGAACAGATGAAACAAGCCAATTTGGATACCAATGTTATCCTGTTCAGTATGTGGACGGAGGCCGTGAAAAACTTTGCTGAATATGGGAAAGGAAACATTATCTTCTTGGATGGAAGCCCGGATGGCATGGAAAACACCATGAAACAGATCATGGCCTTGATGGTTAAACAGGCCGGAGAATCCGGAGCAAAAAAGTCTTCCTGACCCCTTGCTTTGTTAGGATTGATTTAAATCCGTCGTCCGTTTCCAATTCGGGCGGCGGATTTATCGTTATTCAGGTCTGTTGAAAAAGCATACGTAACATCTTAAAGCGACCAGCTTATTTTTACAAAAATCTATTCACGATGTTTTATTTCTTGCAGATAACGGATTCCCTGACCAAATCCGTTGCCCAGATACCGGGGGATCGAAATGGAGACGGATACATCGGTTTTGGAGAATTGCTCTTGACGGGCGGGTGGATCATGATCCCATTGAGCATTATGCTTCTTTTGGCGATCTATTTCTATTTCGAACGCAGCCTCGCCATTCGGCAAGCTTTCAAGTTAGATCCGAATTTCATGAATATAATCCGGGATCAGATCATGACCGGTAACCTGACTGCGGCTCGAAACTTGACCAAGAATACGAATAATCCAGTAGCACGTGTCATCGATAAAGGATTGCAGCGGATCGGGAAGCCCATCGACAGCATAGAAAAGAGCATGAACAACATCGGCGCGTTGGAGATGTACAGCCTGGAGAAAAACCTAGGGGTACTTGCCGTTGTCTCCAAAGCGGCTCCCATTTTTGGGTTTGTTGGAACCCTGGTTGGCATGATGCAGCTTTTTTCCGGCATCACTACTTCCGCAGAATTTACGCCGGCCTCGATCGCCGGCGGTATTTATACCAAGCTGATCACCTCGATCGCCGGTTTGCTGATCGGGTTGGGCGCATATTTGGCGTATCAGTATCTCAATACCCAGATCGATAAGGCAGCCAATCGCATCGAGTCTGCTACGGCTGATTTTCTGGACATTCTTCAAGAAACCACTCGCTGATCATCATGTCCCGTCTACGAAAAAAACATCGAACCGAATCGGAGGTCTTTACCGACACGTTGGTAGACATCCTTTTTATCGTGTTGATGTTCTTTCTGATCGTATCCACCATCGCTAACCCCAACGTGGTTAGTGTAAACAATCCATCCGGCAGCAAAGACACAAAGGCCAAGCAGCACATCATGGTGTCGATCGATCAGAACCAGCAGTTATACTTGGGGACTACTGCCATTGCTAGCGCTTCTTTTGATTCTGCACTGGTTGGCGAGATCCGTAGATACCAAACCCTGGTAGATACTCCAACGGTTGTAATCAATGCTGATACTGCCGCCCAATACGGTGAGGTTTTTCGAGTGATGCGTTTGGCCAAAAAGGAAAAAGCCCGTGTGGTAGCCCGCGTCGATTGATCAACTTAGGATCGTTGCTCGTAGCATTCTTTTTTTTCCTTGCATATCGAGCCGTACAATCGTCTGATAGCCCATTTCTTCGAAAAGTATTTGAGTCTGCTGGGACCGGTCCTCATGCATTTCCACATAGATCCGTCCTTTTGCCAATAAATTTTCCCTCCCAAAGGTTGCGATCAACCGATAAAAGAGCAGGGGGTCTTCCGCAGGTGTAAAAAGCGCCAGGGGAGGTTCATATAAGCGCACGTGGTCGGATAATGAATCCTTCTCACTCAGCGGAATATAGGGAGGGTTGCTAACGAGTAGATCAACTTTCGGGAGTTGATTCCAAGCTTGTGGATCCGTGAAGTTCATTTTTTGGAAATGCACGGACTCCCCAAAATGTTCAGCATTTCTTTTTGCAACGATCAAGGCTTTTTCGTCTACGTCAATTGCCGTTACAACTGCCTGTGGAAATACTCTTTTCAGCGAAATTGCTAAAATACCACTCCCGGTTCCGATCTCCAGGATCTGATTGAGTATGGGGAATTCGTCCTGCTCGGTTTTTATCCAGTGAAACAATTCCTCTGTCTCCGGGCGGGGTATTAAAACCGATTCATTCACGTAAAAGGCTCTTTCGTCGAACCAGGCCTCCTCCAAGACGTATTGAATCGGCCTGCCGGATCTCAGTTGAGCGAGTATCTGCTGGGCGGTCGTTTGAGTATTTGGCGTCCTCTCTTCATCGGGGTTGGCAGGCGCGAATGCTTTTCGGATCAAAAAATCAGCTACCATTCTTTCCATGACAGCTGATTCAGATGCTCCGTATTGGGGAAACAAGACTTCCCTCAGTGCCTTGAGAAAAGTTTTTGTATTCACGGAAAGGCTTAGGCGTTGAAACGGGGGTTTGCCTTTAGGTCCTTGCTTCCGGGCGTATATACATAGAACCCTTCACCGGATTTAACACCCAGTTTTCCCTGGGCAACCAAATCTGCCAGTGTATTGGCCGGTGTGTATTTCGAATTCTGGAATCCGTCCTCCAGTACCCGCAAAATGGACAAGCATACATCCAATCCGATCAGATCAGCCAATTGAAGCGGACCCATCGGATGCGCCATACCTAATTTCATAATGGTATCGATGGATTCAACGCCGGCGACTCCTTCTTCCAAGCTGAGTACCGCCTCATTGATCATGGGCATGAGAATGCGGTTTGAAATGAATCCGGGAAAATCATTCACCACGCAGGGCACTTTTCCGAGTTGCTTGCTAAGGGAAACGATGGTATCGGTCACGCTCCCATCGGTTTGAGGGCCCTGAATGATCTCTACCAATTTCATCACCGGGACGGGATTCATAAAGTGCATGCCGATCACTCGATCGGGTCGCTGGGTAGATTGTGCCAGTAAATCGATAGAGATGGAGGAGGTGTTGGTAACCAGAATGGTGCCCGGATCGGCCGCCGTATCCATTTGGGCAAATATTTTTTTCTTTAATTCCGTGTTCTCCGTGGCAGCTTCTATTACAAGCTTGACACCGGAAACGCCTTTTTCGATCGAGGTCTGTGTGGTGATCCGATCAAGTGTCTCCTGTTTCAATTCGGGGCGGATGATTTCCTTTTTGACCAGTCGATCCAGGTTGTTTCCGATCGTTTGCAAAGCTTTGCTCAGAGCTGTTTCCGATACGTCGATAAGGGTGACGGGGTATCCGTGCTGGGCAAATACATGGGCAATCCCATTGCCCATCGTGCCGGCACCGATCACGGCAATTTTTGAATTTATTTCCATTCCGCTTATTTTTTGGCAAAGTTACCCGAAAATCTGTCTATCGTTTTCGCTTGAAATCACCCCGTTTCCAGGCTTGGATGAATTCTCCCCAGGCGGCGGGATTAAATATATTCATCGGGGGCATTTGTCCCTGATACACGGCCCGGGTTGCAATTTTATTTAGTTGTAATTGGGTTGCCTCCCCACCGTCTGCAGGTGTTGATTCCATCCAGGCCTTGCGCTTGGCCTCGCTCATATTTTTTCGAGCAGTCTCGTAATCGTCATCGGGTATGGGGATGTTGACAAAATCGCGAAAAAATTGTTCCGGTGTGGGACGAGGTTTAATGATCGTGGCGGGTAAGTAGACGGTATCTGCGATCATGAGCTGAACAATGCTGTACTGATTGCCGGTGATGGTGGTTGGGATTTTAACCAACTTGCTTTGATAGGAAACGTGGGTAAATTCCACTTCGTCTCCTTTCAGCACTACAATGGAAAATACGCCTTGGTTGTTGGTGAGAGTGCCGCGATTCTGACCTTTTACCTGTATGCTCACGGCGGGTATACCAACCAGACTATCCGCCGTCATAACGATGCCATATAGCTGCACAATTGAATCTCGCGTCGTTTCCACTTGCGCTTGAGACGAGAAAACGGCCAGGGAAGCTAACCCAGTCAACAGAATTGCAATCTTTCTCACCCCTCAAAAATAATTGCTGCCACACTATTTTATCCAACAATTTGACCGTTCTAGCAGTTAATTTTGCACCGCGTTCCTCTTTTAACATTTTATGATGACTACCGAACAAGTCCTGGATGCCCTAGTTCACGTACAAGAACCCGATTTAGGGAAAGATCTGGTCACCCTCAACATGATCCAAGACATCCAGATCGAGGGGAACACGGTATCCTTTACCCTGGTACTCACCACGCCTGCCTGCCCTATGAAAGAGCATATGCAACATGCCTGCGTGAACGCAATCCGCCTGATGGTTGATCCCCAAGCGGAAGTACGGGTAACATTCACCGCAAATACCACCTCCAAACGTCAGGATCCGGGCAGTCTGCTACCCGGAGTCAAAAATATCATAGCCGTTGTGAGCGGGAAGGGAGGCGTGGGAAAATCGACCGTTTCTTCCAATTTGGCTATTGCCCTGGCTCAGGGCGGGGCCCGTGTCGGACTCATGGATGCGGACATTTATGGCCCGAGCGTACCCATTATGTTCGGCGTACGCGGCGAAAAGCCCTTAATGAAAGAGGTGAATGGCAAAGGCATGATCGTGCCATTAGAACGATTCGGTATCCGATTGATGAGCATCGGACTCTTGGTCGACGAGAAAAACGCAGTGGTTTGGCGCGGACCCATGGCCAGCAGCGCGATCCGTCAATTTGTCTCCGATGTAGATTGGGGCGAGTTGGATTATCTGATTATCGACATGCCTCCCGGTACCGGAGATATTCACCTCACCCTGATGCAAACCGTACCCGTTACCGGTGCCGTAATTGTCAGCACCCCGCAATACGTAGCCCTGGCAGATGCCAAAAAGGGCATCGCCATGTTCGGGCAAGCCCAATTGAATGTTCCCATCATCGGATTGGTAGAGAACATGAGTTATTTTACGCCTACCGAACTGCCGGATAACCGTTACTATATTTTTGGAAAAGAAGGGGGACGAAGACTGGCCAGCGAATACGATCTTCCCTTTTTAGGAGAAATTCCGATCGTGCAATCCATTCGCGAAGGAGGCGATCAAGGCATTCCGGTTATGATGGGAGATGACGTCGTTACCCAAAAAGCTTTTATTCAATTTTCAGCCCAAGTGGTTCGAAGCATCGCCATGCGTAATGCCAATTTGAATTCAGAAGCCATCGCACAACAGCTTTAAATGGTTCAGCCGTAAAGCCAACGAAGGGCATTGCCCGATCGGATCTTGTCAATCTGCTCCTTATTGAACCGGGCTGGGTCAAGCAGCGACAGAGGATTTCCATCCCCGAGGGGGAAAGGATAATCGCTACCCACACAAACGGCATCGGATCCTACCGTATCCAATAGGAAAGCGAGCGCTTTGGGATCGTGGACCAAATGATCCACCCAAAATCTGCCCAGATATTTTTCCGGCGACACGGGATTGTCTTTCGCGACCAGATCGGGTCTGGCATCAAATCCATGCTTGATCCGTCCCAGCGTATAGGTAAACGATCCGCCTCCATGCGCAAAGGCCACGCGTAAGTTTGGAAAGGCTTCCCATATTCCGCCAAAGATCAACGAGCAAATGGCGCGAGTAGTCTCTGCCGGCATTCCAACTAACCAAGGCAGCCAATACTCCTGCATTTGACTTTCCCCCATCATCTCCCACGGATGAATGAACACCGCAGCGCCCAAGCGTTCGGCTTCCGCAAAGAAAGAACGAAAACGTGGATCGGATAGATTCAGTCCGTTCACATTGGTGCCGATCTCAACACCCGCCAACCGCAATTCTTGCACACATCGTTGCAATTCACCGATCGAAAGCTCGGGGTCCTGCAACGGAACGGTTCCCAATCCAACAAACCGATCGGGATTTGCCTGCACCGTTTGAGCAATATGGTCGTTAAAGAAACGAGCCGTTTCCAATGCATCATTCGGTTTGGCCCAGTAATTAAACAGCACGGGAATGGTCGACAAGACCTGTTTTTCAATTCCCATTCGCTCCATGTCCCCAAACCGGTCCTCCGCCCGATAGCAATTCGACTCAATTTTTCGAAATATCCGATCGCCTTTCATTATGCAGGCCTCACAGCCTTGGTGCTCCATGTGAATGAAATCGCCATAGCCAAAGCGTTTTACCCAATGGGGCATCTGCTCCGGAAGAATGTGGGTGTGAATATCGATTGCCAAAACTTATGCTTTACGCACGGGCGGTTGCATCACCGATCCGCATTTTTCACAAGTGCGCTTATTTTCTGAACTGTAAAACGACTCTATCACCGGTGGAAGTTGTGTTACGATATCGCTCACCACCAATTTGGATTCGTGCAGGAGGTGGCCACATTTTTCACAGAACCACAGAAATCCATCTTCTTCGTCCTTGCGGACTTTTTCAATTACCAGTCCCACTGTATTCGGACCGCGTTGCGGCGAATGCGGGGTACGAGGGGGCAATAAAAACATATCGCCCTCCTTTAGGTGGATGTCCTTGGGTACGCCTTCGTCGATGATCCTGACCGTAATGTCTCCTTCGATCTGAAAATACAATTCCTCGGTCTCGTTGAAGTGATAATCTTTGCGGGCATTGGGACCGCCTACCACCATTACGATAAAATCTTCTGCTTCTTTGTAGACGCATTGATTGCCAACAGGGGGTTTGAGCAGATCGCGGTTTTCATCGATCCATTTTTTTAAATTGAAAGGGGCAGTTACTGGCATAGCGATCGTTTTAGGGTTGCATTGCGGATGAAAAATTACAACAATTTGGCGTAGGTTTGACACCATGAATCTTTCGCTTGCCGGCAAAAGCGCCCTGATCGGTGGTAGCACCCAGGGAATTGGTTTGGCCATTGCACGGGAATTGTCCCACTTAGGTGCCGCTTGTGTTTTATTGGGGCGATCCCAACCCGCGCTGGAAGCAGCCCTGAATCAACTCGATCGTGCAGCCGGGCAATCTCATCAAACCTGTCTGGCCGATCAATCCGATCCCGTTCAATTGCAGCAATCGGTACAACAGGTACTGGCAAGCGGACCCATTCATATTTTGATCAATAATAGCGGCGGACCCGCTGCTGGTCCCATTCTTCCCGCTACCGCCGATGCATTCCTTCAAACGTTCCAACAACATTTGCTGGCCAATCATCAATTGGCGCAGCTATTGGTGCCGGGCATGCGTCAATCGGGTTATGGACGTATCATAAATGTGATCTCCACGTCAGTGCGGATACCTTTAAAGAACCTGGGTGTATCCAACACCATCCGGGGAGCCGTAGCAGCCTGGGCCAAGACACTCTCCAACGAATTGGGTCCGGATCAAATCACCGTCAACAATATTTTACCGGGCTTTACCCGAACGCAACGACTTCTCTCCTTGCAAGAAGAAAAAGCCAAGAAGGAAAATAAATCCATCCATCAGATCGAGGAAGAATGGAAAAATGAAGTTCCCCTTCGACGGATCGGTGAACCGGAGGAAGTAGCGGCATTGGCGTCTTTCCTTGCTTCCCCCGCAGCGGCCTACATCAACGGGGTGAGCATTCCGGTAGATGGAGGCCGAACCGGAAGCATTTAATCATGTCAACGCTACAGAAACCATATCGGTTGACTCATTGGGTCGGTGGTGAACCAATTGTGGATCCGGCATCTTCATGCCTCCCAAATATCAATCCCGCTACCGGTGAAACCATAGGAGAGGTGCCGATTGCCACTGCTCATGTGATCGATCAGGCCGTGCAAGCCGCTCAACAGGCTTTTTCTTCATGGTCTGCCTTGCCTGCCGAAGAACGGTCACATTGGTTGAACCGCTTGGCCGATGCGATCGAGTCGGACTCCGATGCATTGGCATTGGCTGAAACGACCGACAGTGGGAAACCCCTTTGGCTGAGCCAGAAAATGGATATCCCGCGTGCGGCTTCGAATTTTCGATTCTTTGCCGCTGCCGCTACGCAATTTGCGTCGGAATCGCATAGCGGACCCTCTTCCATCGACTATACCCTTCGCCAACCCTTGGGTGTGGTGGGATGCATTTCTCCGTGGAATCTTCCCATTTATCTTTTTACCTGGAAGATCGCCCCGGCCCTTGCCGCCGGAAATACGGTGGTCGCTAAACCTAGTGAAGTAACACCCAGCACAGCGTATTTACTGGGTGCGCTGATGAAACGAATCGGTTTTCCGAAAGGGGTGTTGAATATTGTGCAAGGAGATGGTCCCACTACCGGCGAATCAATCGTAATACATCCACAGATCAAGGCCATTTCCTTTACGGGCAGTACGCGGGCAGGCCAACGAATCGCTTCTTTGTTGGCTCCCCAACTCAAAAAATATTCCCTGGAACTTGGCGGAAAAAATGCCGCAGTGATTTTTTCGGATGCCAATCTTGATCACGCAGTCAAAGAAACCGTTCGCTCCGCTTTCACGAACCAAGGCGAGATCTGTTTGTGTACCTCACGAATTCTGGTGGAACAATCCATTTATGACCGGTTTCGTAGCGCTTTTGTGGAACGCGTCAAACAGCTAACGGTGGGCGACCCACTGGATGATTCCAGCAAACAAGGAGCACTGGTGAGTTCCTCTCATTTTGAAAAAGTTCGGCAGTGTGTTGATCGAGCCAGACAAGAAGGAGGAAAGATTTTGATCGGGGGCGAACCGTTTGCGGCAGCAGGCTCCTGTGCAATGGGGTTCTTTTATAAACCCACTGTTATCGAGGGACTAGGTCCCGATACCCAAACCAATCAAGAGGAAATCTTTGGTCCGGTTGCAACCCTGCAGCCCTTTCAAAACGAAACCCAAGCCATCGAACTGGCCAATCATTCGGGATACGGTTTGGCTGCAACGGTTTGGACTACCGATCTCCAAAAAGCACACCGGGTTGCCACTTCCATACAAGCCGGAATTGTGTGGGTGAATAGTTGGCTTTATCGCGACCTACGCACACCTTTTGGTGGCGTGAAGAACAGCGGTCTGGGAAGGGAAGGTGGTTGGGAAGCCATGCGCTTCTTTACCGAACCGAAAAACATATCCATTCGTTTCTAACAGATTCATCAGCTATGTCAGACCCCATCGTACACACCGATCAGGCAGCCAAACCACTGGGTGCCTATCCTCATGCCCGCCGAGTAGGGAACCTTTTGTTTCTCTCGGGAATCGGGCCGCGCAATCCGGTCGATAACTCCATTCCCGGGTTGGTCTTGAACGACGACGGTACCATTCGCAGCTATGATATTGAGGCCGAGTGCCGAGCTACGTTTGCCAACGTCAAAGCCGTGCTGGAGGCCAGTGGTTCTTCGTGGGATCGGATCGTGGACGTCACCGTATTTCTGACCAGCATGAAAACGGATTTTCCGATCTACAACCGTGTTTATGCGGAATATTTCACCTCCGTTCAGGCCTGTCGTACGACCGTGGAAGTGAAGAGTTTACCTACGCCAATCGCAGTAGAATTAAAAGTCATTGCCACCATCGAGTAACATGAAACTGGCTTCCTTATCTGAACAGGCAATGCAGTTGAATCGGCAAGATCCCCTGAGCGGATTTCGGGATCGATTCCACATTCCCCAGCGGGAAGCAAAGGAGGTGGTTTATTTCACGGGCAATTCACTGGGACTAATGCCCAAAAATGTTCCGGCCTACGTGAATCGGGAGTTGAACGATTGGGCAACGTTCGGGGTGGAAGGACATTTTCAGTCCAAGCACCCTTGGTTGTCGTATCACGAGCTCTTCCCGTCCTTATTGGCACCAATCGTGGGGGCATTGGATTCGGAGATTGTTGTGATGAATCAGCTTACGGTCAATTTGCATTTGTTGATGGTAAGTTTTTATCGTCCCACTTCAAGCCGCCACAAGATACTCTGCGAGGGGCGGGCATTCTCCTCCGATCAGTATGCAATGGAGTCGCAGGTATGTTTTCACGGATTTGATCCGCAACGATCGATAGTGGAGATCTTTCCCCGTGAAGGAGAATCGTACATTCGAAAACAAGATCTGATCGAGGCAATCCGCCTGCATGGAGAGGAACTGGCATTGGTGTTATTGGGGGGTGTGAATTATTATACGGGACAACTTTTTGACCTAAGGGAGATCACTCGGGAGGGACAAGCACACGGTGCTGTAGTGGGATTTGATTTGGCCCATGCCGCCGGAAATGTTTCTTTGCAACTACATGATTGGGGGGTAGATTTTGCCACTTGGTGTTCGTACAAGTATTTGAACAGTGGTCCGGGTGGCGTCAGTGGTGTATTCATACACGAACGACATCATTTGTCCGATCTGCCCCGTTTTGAGGGATGGTGGGGTTATCGGAAAGCGGATCGGTTTCAAATGAACAAAGGATTTATTCCCATTCCAACCGCCGAGGCCTGGCAGCTCAGCAACGCGCCGGTACTCAGCATGGCTGCGCATCACGCCGCGCTCTCGGTCTTTCAGGAAGCGGGCATGGATCGCTTGCATGCCAAACGCAAGCAATTGTCCGAATTAATGGTAGCGGGATTAGTCGAATTGCAAGCCTTGCATTCCGGAAAATTTGAGGTGCTCACGCCCATGGAAATGTCGGAGCGGGGTTGTCAGACTTCCCTCTATTTTTCAACCGGCGGAAAATCCGTGCACACCGAATTGGAAAAAGCGGGTTTTATTTGCGACTGGCGAGAACCCGGTGTGATCCGGTTGGCGCCGGTGCCGTTGTATAATCTTTTTTCGGAGGTGACTGACTTTATTTGTTGCCTGGATAAAATTCTTAAAGCATAGTTCAGCATGAGTAAGCGTGTGATCATTGTCGGAGCTGGATTGGTGGGTTCCTTGTTGGCGATCTATCTGCGAAGAAGGGGCTATGAAGTGAATATCTATGAGCGCCGGGGCGATATGCGACAGCAATCCCTAGTAGCGGGTCGCTCGATCAATTTAGCGCTGAGTGACCGGGGCATTCGGGCACTTGAGGAAGTGGGGGCCATGGATCATATTCGTCCCATTGCCATTCCCATGCACGGACGGCAGATCCATCAGCCGGATGGCAAGGAAGTGTATCAGCCCTATGGAAAAACCGGACAATACATCAATTCGGTATCCCGAGGCGAACTCAACAAGACCTTGATGACGCTGGCCGAGCAGAGTGGTGCACGGATTCATTTTCAATACCGATGTTTACAGGTCGATTGGTCGGCCAATCAATTTGTCTTTGAGAAATCAGACGGTTCAGAGGTGCGTGTAGCGGGCGATCTGGTGTTCGCAGCGGATGGTGCTTTTTCTGCAGCCCGGCTGCAATATCAATTGCAACACGACCGGTTTCAGTATCAGCAATCTTACATCGATTTTGGATATAAGGAATTGACGATACCAGCCGGTGCGAATGGCCAATTTCAGATGGAGCCCAACGCATTGCACATCTGGCCGCGAAAGAATTACATGTTGATCGCTTTGCCCAATCCGGATGGAAGCTTTACGTGTACGCTTTTCTTTCCCTTTGAAGGCGATCCGTCGTTTTCCAGCTTGCAATCCGATGAGCAGATCCTGAATTTTTTCCATGCTCAATTTTCCGATGCCACGGCGCTCATGCCGGATATTCTTTCGCAGTACCGCAACAATCCTACGGCTTCGTTGGTAACGGTCAAGTGTTATCCCTGGGTGCTGGAAGATCGGTTTGCCCTTATTGGAGACGCGGCTCATGCGATTGTGCCCTTTTTTGGTCAGGGGATGAATTGTGGGTTTGAGGACTGTTTTGTGTTGAATACGTTGATGGAAAAGCATGGATCGGATTGGAAGGCGTTGCTGCAAGAATACCAGTCATTGCGTAAGCCGGATGGCGATGCGATCGCTGAGTTGGCACTTAATAATTTCTTGGAGATGCGTGATCGGGTAGCCAATCCTCGGTTTTTGCTTCAAAAAAAGATCGAAGCAAAAATTCACAGCCAGTATCCCGATCAATGGGTACCGGCTTATGCGCAAGTGACCTTTAGTCCGCACATAAGATACTCCGAGGCCTTGGTAAATTCGTTGAAACAGGAGGCGATCATGCAACAACTGATGGCTAGACCCGATATTGAATCCGTTTGGGAAAGTCCGGAAGTGGAAGCTTGGGTGATCGATAAGCTGCACAAACGGTAAATTTGTGTCATGAACAGGACCCAGCTCATCGAACAGATCAAGGCCAAGCGGTCTTTTCTATGTATTGGGCTGGATACGGACCTCACCGAGATTCCTTCGCATTTGCTCGAGGAGCCGGATCCGATCTTTGCTTTCAATCGCGCCATCATTGAGTCTACCCGCGATCTCTGTGTTTCCTACAAGATCAACACGGCCTTTTATGAGGCGGAGGGCGAGCGGGGTTGGGTTGCGATGCGCAAAACCTTAGACTTTATTGGACGCGATCATCTGGTCATTGCAGATGCCAAGCGAGGCGATATTGGAAATACCTCCGAGCAGTATGCCCGTGCATTTTTTGAGACCCTTTCCTTCGATGCCATCACGGTAGCGCCTTATATGGGATCCGATAGCATAAAACCTTTTTTGAAGTGGAGGGATAAATGGGCGGTTGTGTTGGGATTAACATCCAACGAAGGAGCAGCAGATTTTGAACTGCAGCCCTCGGGTGACGAACTGCTGTATGAGCGCGTGCTGCGCACGGCTGCCGGATGGGGCACAAAAGAAAACACGATGTTCGTGATCGGTGCCACCCGCGCAGAGGCTTTCGCCAACGTACGCCGGATTCTGCCCGATCATTTTTTACTGGTGCCCGGGGTTGGCGCACAAGGGGGAAGTTTGACCGAGGTTTATCAGCAGGGAAGCAATCGGGAATTTGGGCTCTTGGTGAATGTAAGCCGTGCGGTGATCTATGCTTCTGCTCAGGCGGATTTTGCCGCAAAAGCCCGCGCGGCTGCGCTGGTCTACCAACAGGAAATGGCAGTTTTACTCGGATAGTACAGACTCCCCCGATATCTTGTACTTTTGTGCCTATAAACTGATTACATGGCAGCCCGCACCGATCTATTTGTCAGTCCCGATTATTTTGCCGTAGATGAATTGCTCACCGACGAGCAGAAGTTGATCCGGGAGACCGTTCGCGCATACGTGAAAAAGGAGATCTCACCGATCATTGAGGACTATGCGCAGCGCGCGGAATTTCCCGAACACATCGTATCTCAATTGGGTGAATTGGGCTGTTTTGGTCCCACTGTTCCGGCCGAATACGGCGGTGGTGGGTTGGATTACATCTCATATGGGTTAATGATGCAAGAATTGGAACGAGGCGACAGCGGGGTACGCTCCACCGCTTCTGTACAGGGTTCGTTGGTGATGTTTCCGATCTATGCCTATGGAAGTGAGGAGCAGCGTAAAAAATTTCTTCCCAAGCTGGCCAGCGGGGAATGGTTGGGTTGTTTTGGACTCACCGAACCCGATCATGGTTCCGACCCCAGCAGTATGATCACCAACATGCGTGACGCAGGCGATCACGTGATTCTGAATGGTGCGAAGATTTGGATCAGCAATGCTCCTTTTGCGCAGGTAGCAGTGGTTTGGGCAAAAGATGATTCCGGCGAGATCCGCGGCGTGATCGTGGAGCGGGGAATGGAAGGATTCACCACACCCACTACCCACGGGAAATGGAGTTTGCGTGCCTCAGCTACCGGCGAATTGGTTTTCGATAATGTAAAAGTTCCCAAGGCAAACATTTTGCCGAACATAAAAGGATTGAAAGGTCCGTTGAGTTGCCTGACCAAAGCCCGTTTCGGGATCGCTTGGGGTGTGGTGGGTGCAGCAATGGATTGTTACGATACGGCGTTGCGCTATTCGCAAGAACGCCAGCAATTCGGCAAACCGATTGGCGCGTTTCAATTGCAACAAAAAAAGCTGGCCGAAATGATCACCGAGATAACCAAGGCACAGTTATTGAACTGGCGGTTAGGGGTCTTGATGAACGAAGGAAAGGTTACTCCGCAGCAGGTTAGCCTTGCCAAACGAAATTCTTGTGAGATGGCCACGCAGATTTGTCGCGATGCCCGTCAGGTATTAGGCGGAATGGGGATCACGGGTGAGTATCCGGTGATGCGGCATATGATGAATCTGGAAAGCGTCATCACCTATGAGGGTACCCACGATATACACCTGCTGATCACCGGTATGGACGTCACCGGCTTCAACGCATTCAAATAATCCATGGTCGAATATCCCGATAAGATTTTTCTGATCGGTTTTATGGGCGTGGGAAAATCTCACTGGGGAAGGCTTTTGTCCACGCAGTTGGGCTATGCCTTCATCGATCTGGATGAGGAGATCTCCCGGATGGCTGGGGGCAGAACCATCACAGAAATTTTTGAGGAGGAGGGAGAGGAATTTTTTCGTCGCCTGGAGGCAAATTGCCTGGATCAATTTATCGCTACCGATCAGCAAGGGGTCATGGCTTGTGGCGGTGGCACTCCTTGTTTTCTGAACAATCTGGGTCGGATGAAGAAGGCTGGCAGAGTGATCTGGTTACAGGCGACCGCGGAGGAGCTGTTGCCCCGTCTGTTGGCGGAGCGTGATAAAAGACCCTTGATCCGGGAACTTTCTGAGGTGGAGTTGACGCATTACATCACCAAGAAAATGGGGGATCGCCAACTGTTTTATCGAGCGGCGGATCTTGCGGTAGCCGAATCTGCATTGACTGAGAAAAATTTGACTCAATCCCTTTTCTATGAATAAACGGATGGTTTACGGAGCTTGTTTTTCCATCGCAATTTCTATTGCTTTGGGTGCATTTGGTGCACATGGATTGCGAAAACTCACGCTATCCGAAGACATTCTGCGCGGTTTTCAGACAGGAGTCGATTATCAACTCTTCCATTCCGGCGCCTTCTTTGTTTTGGGTCTCTGGGGGGCTCGCTGGATCGATCGTTCGTCGATGCGCGTAGCGCTGCTGTTTTTATTGGTTGGAATCTGTTTATTTTCCGGCTCTTTGTATCTGTTAACCGCTTGCCGGATCTGGGGCTGGCCATCTGCATGGGTAGGACCCATAACGCCCCTTGGCGGAACCTTGCTCATCTTAGGCTGGGCCTGGTTGGGCTATGCGCTCGTGAAAGGTGAACGCGCAAACTGATTATCTTTGTTTGGATGGCCAAATCCTCGAAAAACAAGACCAAAAAATCTGCTCAAGCCAGCCAACCCAAATCGGGTTTTGCCTCTGAGAGAGAGGAATCGATCGATCTAAAAGCCTTGATGTGCGATGAGCGTACGTGGAAGATCGTAGGGATTATAATGGTTTTCTCCTCTTTGTTCTTATTCGTCTCCTTTCTCTCTTACCTATCCAATTGGAAAAACGACTCCTCGGTCGTGAGCTTAGGATCGAGTGCCTTTTGGGGTAATCATACCGTTCAAAATGCAGCCGGGATCTTGGGGGCCTTGACCGCTGCTTTTTTCATTGAGGATTGTTTTGGATTCGCCTCCTTTCTCATTTGTACCTTTTTTTTCGTCGTGGGCGTGAACTTGTTATTTCGTCGACGGGTCTTCTCGATCTGGCGAAATGTAAAGTATGTGACCATCGGCATGCTCGTTTTCTCGGTGATTCTTTCCTTTTTGTTTCCGGAGAGTAAACCCTTTGGCGGGGGAGAGGTGGGACTCCTCATTAACCAGAAAATGGACCAGTCCATCGGAAAGATCGGAACCGGTGCCGTATTGTTCCTTTCTCTTGCCGGGTATTTGATCTGGCAATTCAATCCCAAGCTGACCTGGCCGACCCGAAAAGATGAGCATGAAGAGACGGCTGAGGAACTGGAAGACGCGGGGACGACAGAAATTCCCTCTGAACCTACACCTCCGGTGGGTGCTGCAGTTGCTGGAATGACCGTAAATGAATTGTACGCCAATGGTCCAACCGATACATCCACTTCTGATGCTGAGGCCCCGGTTGTGGTTGAATTCCCGTTGGAGGAAGAGCCTGCAATACCGATGGAGTTGATCGAAAAAGCACCGGAGCCTTCTGTGGAATTACCAAAGGAAGAAGAGACTACACCCATTCCATTGAATCCTCATGTGGCGGTGTCCATGCCCTCCACCGGAGTAACCGGCTTACAGCATGTATTAACGACTGGACAACCGCTACCGCTTGACCCGGTGCCGGCGGACGTTGGGGACCAAGAGTTAGCACTAGAGATTAAGACAGCCCCTGATCCAATCGATCATCTCGAGGAGTCTTCTTCAGATGACCTTACTCCTTATGAACCCACCCTTGATCTGCGTGATTTCAAATACCCAACGCTGGATTTACTCGAACAGCACGGCAGCGAGAAAATCATTCAGGACAACAACGAACTGGAGAATAATAAAAATCAGATCATTGCTACCTTACGGAATTATTCCATCGAGATTCAAAAGATCAGTGCTACGGTTGGTCCAACCGTGACCCTTTACGAGATTGTACCGGCGGCAGGTGTGCGTATCTCTAAGATCAAAAATTTGGAGGACGATATTGCATTAAGTTTAGCGGCTTTGGGAATCCGGATCATCGCCCCCATTCCCGGCAAAGGAACCATCGGTATTGAAGTTCCCAACGTTAAAAAGACCGTGGTAAGCATGAAAACCCTGCTTAGCAGCGATCGTTTTCAGAATAGTCCTTTTAGTTTGCCCATCGCAATCGGTAAGCGAATCGACAATGAGAATTTTATCGTTGACTTGGCCTCCATGCCTCACCTGCTGATGGCAGGGGCAACCGGACAAGGAAAATCGGTGGGACTGAATGCGATCTTGGTGTCTTTGTTGTACAAGAAGCATCCCTCTCAGCTCAAATTCGTGCTAATCGACCCCAAGAAGGTGGAGTTGAGTATTTATCGCCAGATTGAGCGGCATTTCCTGGCCAAGCTGCCGGGAGAAGAGGACGCCATAATTACGGATACCAAAAAGGTCGTTTATACCTTAAATGCCTTGTGTATCGAAATGGATAATCGGTATGATCTTCTAAAAGAGGCGGGCGCCCGTAACATCAAAGAGTATAATGAAAAATTCATTAAACGAAAGCTCAATCCGCAAAAAGGACATCAGTATCTGCCTTTTATTGTTTTGGTGATCGATGAATTTGCTGACCTGATCATGACCGCGGGAAAGGAAGTGGAGATGCCCATTGCTCGTTTGGCTCAATTGGCGCGGGCTATTGGCATTCACTTGATCATTGCTACCCAACGCCCATCGGTGAATATAATTATCGGAACCATCAAGGCGAATTTTCCGGCTCGAATTGCTTTTAAAGTATCCAGTAAGATCGATTCCCGTACCATTCTAGACACGGGCGGCGCCGAGCAATTGATTGGAAAAGGGGATATGTTGATATCCTACAATGGGGAGCTAACACGTTTGCAATGTGCCTTTGTTGATACCCCTGAGGTTGAAAAAGTGGTGGAATACATAGGGGATCAAAGAGGGTATCCGCAGGCTTTTCTTTTGCCCGAATACATCGATGAAAAGGAAGCGGAGGGGAGGGATTTCAATTCTTCGGAAAAGGATCCGCTCTTTGAGGATGCTGCCCGCTTAATCGTACAATATCAGATGGGTTCCACCTCGCTGTTACAGCGTCGTATGAAATTGGGGTACAATCGTGCAGGTAGGTTGATGGATCAACTGGAGGCTGCAGGAGTGGTTGGTCCCAGTGTAGGCAGCAAGGCCCGTGAGGTATTGATTCGTACCGAAGCTGAGTTGCAACAGCATTTGGATCAGATCGGTTAACGTTATCTTATTGTTAATTAGCCCCTGCCGGGAAAGCCAGCTGTCCATTTTTTCCCTCGTATACATGTGAGGCATATCTTTGCACCATGAAGAAATCGATGCTCTTTTGTTTCTCTTTCATTGTCAGCCTGTTGGCTTGGTCTCAGGATAATGTGACCAAAAATGACCCTGCGGCTACCAAGATTTTGAATGGGGTAAGTACCAAATTCAAGACTTACAAAAACGTCCAGGCCAATTTTTCGTACAAAGTTGAAAATGCCGCCGGCAAAGCGCTTTCCAACCAATCGGGAACCATTCTGATAAAAGGGACCAGTTATAAATTGAATTTTAATGGACTGGAAGTTTTTTGTGATGGAAAAACCGTTTGGAACTATGATAAGGCTGCCAAAGAGGTAACCATTACCAATTTGGATGCTTCAAGTGGCACCATTACTCCCCAAAAGCTTTTCTCTGATTTTTATGATAAAGACTTTTTTTCGCTTCTTAAGGGGGAGAGTAAAGTGGGGACAAAAGTGATCCAAGATATTCAAATGACGCCGGTCGATAAGACCAAGACGTTCCATTCCGTTTACTTACAAGTTGACAAAGCGGCGCAATCTATCTACAGTACCAAGGTTATGGAGAAAAACGGAAATCGGTTTACCTATACGGTTAATTCAATGAAAACCGATGTGGCGGTGACAGACGGTCAGTTTGTTTTCGATCCCAAGAAGTATCCGGGTGTAACGGTCGAGGATTTAAGATAAAATCTCCTGATTCATATTCAAGGGCCTGCAGGGGCCCTTTTTTATTGCAGTATAGCGTTTCGGACCGCAATTGATTTACGAAGTAATTGCTCCAGATTATGGAGAGGAAGCATGTTGGCTCCGTCACTTTTTGCCGCTGCAGGGTTAGGATGTGTTTCAATGAAAAGTCCATCGGCGCCAGCTGCCAAAGCGGCCAATGCGATGGTTTCAATCATATCGGGCCGCCCTCCTGTTATACCGGCAGCCTGGTTTGGTTGCTGTAACGAGTGTGTTACATCCATTACTACGGGTGCTTCGGTTTGCTGCATCCAGGGGATATTACGCATGTCAACCACCAGATCTTGGTAGCCAAAGGTGGTACCGCGTTCAGTGAGTATTACTTTGTCGTTGCCTGCCTGAAACACCTTATCTAAGGCAAATTGCATAGCGGGTCCGCTCAGAAATTGTCCTTTTTTAATATTGATGATCTTTCCTGTTTTAGCGGCGGCAACTAACAAATCAGACTGTCGGCACAAGAAAGCCGGAATTTGTAACACATCGGCAAATTCGGCAGCCCGAGCCGCTTCTTCCGGGGTATGGATATCGGTGACCACCGGCAAATTAAGTTCGTGTCTGACTTGCTGAAGAATTTCACCTGCTGCGGCATCCCCAAGACCGGTAAAGGAAGCGGCACTGCTCCGGTTGGCCTTCCGATAGGATGCTTTGAATACGTAGGGAATCCCCAGGCGTTCACAGATCTCTTTTACGGCCACAGCCACTTGCCATACACCCTCGCGGCTTTCCACTACACAGGGGCCCGCCAGCAGAAAAAAAGAGCCCGGCTGGTAAGATTGTCCGTTGAACAGTGGCTTTAGAAAATCCTTCATGCTCCAAAAATAACCCGAAATTCCCCCTCAATCCACATCTTTGCAAAGAAACCAACGGCCATGCCTAAAGAAAGAATCTTGGTGATCGGTGCCTCGGGACAGATCGGGGTGGAACTGACCTTGGCCTTGCGAAAAATTTACGGAGATCAACAGGTAGTCGCCTCCGACCTCCGGGAGATGAACCCCTTGCTGGAAGGTACTGGTCCGTATGTGGCCCTGGACGTGATGAACAAGGAAATGCTTCACGGGCAGATCATCCGGCAAAATATCACGCAGGTCTATCATTTGGCGGCTATTCTTTCAGCTACGGGCGAAAAGAATCCCTCCCTGGCCTGGAATTTGAATATGCAAGGGATATTGAATGTGCTGGAGATCGCCAAAGAGGAGAAACTTAAAAAAATTTATTGGCCTTCTTCGATTGCGATGTTTGGGCCCACCTCTCCGAAAAAGAATTGTCCCCAACAAACCATCATTGAGCCTACAACGGTTTATGGAATCAGTAAATATGCGGGAGAATTTTGGTGTCAGTACTATCATCAGAAATTCGGAGTGGATGTCAGGAGTCTTCGTTATCCGGGCTTGATCTCGTATAAATCAGCGCCCGGGGGCGGAACCACCGATTACGCCATCGACATCTATCACAAAGCGCTCCAGCATAAACCGTTCACCTGTTTTCTGGAAAAAGATACGTTTCTGCCCATGATGTACATGCCCGATGCGATTCGGGCTACCTTGGAATTGATGGAAGCGCCGGCTGCGGATATCCGGATCCGCACTTCTTATAATATTGCGGCGATGAGTTTCTCTCCGGCTACTATCGCGGCATCCATTCAGAAATACATGCCTGATTTCACAATCGATTATCGTCCCGATTTTCGTCAGGCCATCGCCAACAGCTGGCCACAAAGCATCGATGATTCTTGTGCACGGGTTGATTGGGGCTGGAAGGAGCAGTACGATCTGGATATGATGACCCGCGACATGCTCGAAAAGCTCAAGGCCTGAGCCAACTGCTTATCTTTTCCAAGAAGATTTGATCGGTTTCATCGAATTGATCCAGTTCCTGACTGTCTACATCCAATACGCCCCAGACGCGCTCCCTATCTTTTAGCGGTATTACGATCTCTGATTTGGACAAGGAGCTACAAGCAATGTGTCCGGGGAATTTCTCCACATCCGGCACGATCAGGGTTTTGCCTTCCTTCCAGCAGGATCCGCAAACTCCTTTTCCGAATCGAATGCGCGTGCAGGCAACCGGACCTTGAAAAGGACCCAATACCAATTCATCCGCTCCAGCGGCGGCATTTGGTTTGACCAGGTAAAACCCCACCCAAAGCCATCCAAATTGCTGTTTCAGGGCTGCACATACGTTTGCTAGGTTGGCGGTTTGATCTGCCTCCCCTTCCAATAATCCCTGGATCTGGGGTAGCAATGATTGATATTGCTCCTCTTTAGATCCGGTTGTAATGTGTAAGTCCTCTGCCATATCAATAAACAGTATAAAGATATGTTAGCTGGTTGCGTTTTTGTTTTTCCTTAGTTGATCTTCGGATCCATTTTTGTGCTTGGTGGGTCGTCCACGCACAGGCTGTTCCCAATACAGCACCTGCTACCACATCGCTTGGATAATGAACTCCTAGGTAACAACGGGTGTATCCCATGAGAGAAGCTCCCAAGTAAGCAGGAGCTATTATGTACCATTTTGGATAATCCAAACTGATGGAGGTTGCCAAGGCAAATACAGAAGAAGTATGCCCCGACGGAAACGAGTGTTTACGCGCATCCTCTAAGGCGACTAAAGTGGGGTCTGCTACGGCGGGTCGCGATCGGTTAACGACTACCTTCAACGTGGTGGTAACAACTCGATTGACAACCTGCGCGGCCATCCACCTCAGGCCTTCTTGGGTGATTCGGGTATCCTGTTTAATGAGTCCTACCGCCAGCCAGCCAGCAGGAATTCCAATGGTAAGCGGTGCATTCGCGTCCGAAACTACCTGGTAAAATTGATTTTTACCAGCCGTACGGTTCTCTGCCAATTGGTGTAGCCATTCCAGCTCCCAACTCGCCTGCCCAACAGACAGCAAGGGCAACATCCCCAATAACACTATCATGCTTCTTACCATCAACTATCCAAACTACCCAAACTTACATATTGCGTAACGACTCCTCAATCACTCGAATCTTCGACTCCGCATCCGCTTTCTTTTTCCGCTCGGCTTCGATCACCTCCAGCTTGGCATTTTGTACAAATCGGTCATTGCCTAATTTCTTTTCAACCGTAGCCAAAAATCCTTTGTAATACTCCAGGTCTTTGCGCAGTTGGGTTTTCTGCGTTTCGGTATGCGTAGAATTTTGGGAAACCAGGTAGAAGCGGTCTTGATCGACCACCAGATGGATGGACTTGGCCACAGCTTCGGATACAAATTCAACCGACTCTGCATTGACCTGTTTTTGCAATAAGGTTAGGGCCGGGTGATACATCTCAACTTGGACGGATTGAATAAAGAGTTGAATGGGGTCTTTGGGTTTGATTTGATTGCGTGTGCGGGCATCGCGAATGGCGGTGATGGCCGATTTCATACACGCCCCGGCTTCTAACAGCGTTTTATCGGGCTTTTCAGTTTTGGGGTAGCGGGTGTTGGTCAGGTCGCTTTCCCGTTCGCGCAACTGGTGATAGATCTCTTCCGTGATAAAGGGCATGAAGGGATGGAGTAATTGCAACAATTGATCAAAAAAGTCAATGGTGTCTTTGTAAACATCCGGATGGATGGGTTGCTCAAATCCGGGTTTTACCCACTCGAGGTACCAGCTACAAAAGTCATCCCAAATGAGGGAGTACAGGGTTTTCAGCGCTTCGCTCAACCGAAACTCTTTGAATTGGGTATCCAGTTCGCTTCGGGCTTCCATCAGTCGATTGCGAAACCACGCACGGGCAAATTGGGCTTTGTCTTCCGCATCCGCGTAGATCCGAGGCGCCCACATGTTTACCAGACGCATCGCATTCCAGAGCTTGTTGTTAAAGTGAGCACCTTGTTCATTCGATGATTCGTCCCACAATAGATCGTTTCCGGCAGGAGAGGAGATCAAAATGCCAAAACGAACGGCATCGGCACCGTATTGATCGATCAACGCCAGCAGATCCGGGGAGTTGCCGAGGCTTTTGCTCATCTTTCTTCCCTGCTTGTCGCGTACGATGCCGGTGAAATAAACTTGCTGAAAAGGTTTGATCTTTTGGTACTCAAATCCGGCCATGATCATTCGCGCAACCCAGAAGAAAATGATCTCGGGGGCGGTTACCAGCGTTTGCGTGGGGTAGTAGTATTGAATCTCCGGGTTGCCGGGATGGCTGTAGCCTTTGAAGACTTCAATGGGCCAGAGCCAGCTGGAAAACCAGGTATCCAAGCAATCCTCATCCTGTTTCAAGACGGCCGATTTTCCGAATTGCTTTTCGTATTTCGTGTTGGCTTCCGTTTCGTCAAGGGCCACGACAAAATTTCCTTCAGCATCGTACCAGGCGGGAATGCGATTGCCCCACCAAAGCTGACGGGAGATACACCAATCCTTAATGTTCTCCATCCAATGGCGATAAAGATTCTTGAATTTGCCGGGATAGAATTGAATCTCTTCTTTCATCACGGCGCGTAGGGCAGGGTCTGATATTTTTTTCATATCCACCCACCACTGCAACGAAAGCCGGGGTTCTACTGCGGCATCGGTGCGTTCACTGTATCCAACTTCACTGGTGTATTCTTCGGTTTTGACAATATGTCCTTTTTCTTCGAGCTCGGCAGCGATTGTTTTTCGGGCTTCGAATCGATCCATGCCAATGTGGATCTGCGCTTCGTTGCTCAAGGTTCCGTCGTCGTTGAAAACATCAACGATCTCAAGTTTATGTTTTTGCCCGAGCTGATAATCGTTCGGGTCGTGTGCAGGGGTAACTTTCAAACAGCCCGTTCCGAAATCCATCGCCACGTATTCGTCGGCGATGATGGGGATGCGGCGGCCAATTAGCGGGACGAAGGCATAGGAACCTTGTAGGTGTTGGTAGCGGGCATCGTTTGAGTTTACGCAGATGGCGGTATCGCCCATTATGGTTTCCGGACGTACGGTGGCAACGGTTATGTACGCTTCCTCGGGTACATCCAGTCGGTAGCGGATGTGATAGAGTTTTTGGTTGGTCTGTTTGCGAATGACCTCCTCGTCGCTAAGAGCAGTTTTGGCTTTGGGATCCCAGTGGATTATGCGCTTTCCTCGGTAAATGCATCCTTTTTCGTAGAGGTCATTGAATACGCCAATCACCGATCGGTAATAGTCCGGGTCCATGGTGAAATGCGTTCTCGACCAATCAAGGCTGCAACCCAGTTTTTTGAGTTGCTGTAAGATGATCCCACCATATTTTTCTTTCCATTCCCAGGCGTATTGAAGAAATTCTTCGCGCGACAGGGTAGATTTTTGGATGCCTCGTTCCCGCAGCAGTTGTACCACTTTGGCTTCCGTGGCGATGGAGGCATGGTCGGTACCCGGTACCCAGCAAGCATTGAAGCCTTGACCACGAGCGCGGCGAATGAGCACATCTTGGATGGTGTTGTTGAGGCAATGCCCCATGTGTAAGACACCGGTCACATTGGGAGGAGGCATGACAATGGTATAGGGCTCCCGCTCATCGGGTTTGCTTTCAAAGTAGCCTTTCTCGAGCCAGTGGTTATACCAACGCGATTCAGCAGCGGCGTGTTCAAAGTATTTTCTGGTCTCCATGCGGGGGCAAATTTACCTTATTTTCGTTCAAACGCCCGAATGGAAAGAACCCTCAGTGGTTGGTACAGTCCCTCGTTGCACAAGGAGATGCCCATTGCCGTGTACGGTCATTATGGGTTCGCGTTGCTGTTGATTCCCACCGCCGCGGCTGATTACCTCGAATACGAACGGTTTCAGCTCATCGATGCTATGAAGCCACACCTCGAGGGCGGGCTGTTAAAGGTATTTTCCATCGACAGCATCAACGCGGACAGCTGGATGAATGATCACATGGACCCCCGTCACAAATCCATGCGGCACCAGCAGTGGAACGATTATGTTTTTCATGAGGTGATCCCTTTTATGCGCACACACACCAGCAAGGATACCCCCATCATCGTGTGCGGTGCCTCTTTTGGGGCACTTCACAGCATGAATTTATTTTTAAAGCGGCCCGACTTGATCCAGGGAGTAATCGCCATGAGCGGGGTGTATGATCTGACGGAATATACCAAAGGATATTTCGACGATGACGTGTATTTCAATAGTCCCCTGCATTACATGTCGAACCTAACCGATCACGCGATTCTGGAAACGATCCGCGCGAGCCGGCATATCCATATTCTGAGTGGCCGGGGGGCGTATGAGGATCCCGGTGCGTCGGGAAGATTTGCCCGGTTGCTGTATGACAAGGGGATAAATTATGAATTGGATCTATGGGGACCGGAATGGCCACACGATTGGAATACGTGGCGGCACATGTTGCCTCAGTGCTTATCTACCCGCTTTTAATCGATTATTCGGCCATTGCCTCGATGGTGGCTTGTATACCCCTGTCTACAATGGCCTCGCAGGCAGGTTTCAAGTCCTCGTAAAAGCCAATTTTGACCGCATGTTTCCCACCATAATGTATTAGGTAAGCGCTTTGCTCCGCCTGTTCTGGCGTGTGGTTGCATATTTCAACCAGGGTTTGGATGACCCAATCAAACGTGTTCACATCATCGTTCCAAACGATCAGCTGGCAGGGTGGCTCGTTGGTCACTTCCGTGACGATCTCAAATTGGTCTTGGGTATAGGGTGACCACCATGGGTTCATATCCACAAAATTACCCAACCTTCCTGAAAATTTGCAAAAAAACCCTCCCAGCCCTATCTTTGCCCTCCCCAAAAGGGAGCTTAGCTCAGCTGGTTCAGAGCATCTGCCTTACAAGCAGAGGGTCGGCGGTTCGAACCCGTCAGCTCCCACCCCGAATGCAGAAAAGCCCAGGTTCCCCTGGGCTTTCGCTTTTCAGTTCGGATGTACCTCCGGTAGCCGGTATTGCTGCCCATCCAGTACAAACAACTCATCTATTTCCAGGATCCAAAAAGGGAAAAGGGGGGACTGAGCCAGTACTTTCCGGGCCGATTCCCGATCCTCCGCATTTAAGGTGATCCAGGCATGTTGCGATTCCATGCTCACCGCATAATGTTCGACCACCCCTTTTTTGATCAGAAAGTTAATGTAAGTACGATGCGGCGGTACCCGCTGCATAAATTCATCACTCATCTCAAAACGTATCGTGGCCTGAAAGGATTTCATTGGATGAAACAAATATAAATGGCCCTGAATTTCATTTACTCGTTGTGGAAAACGATCCGTCTAAAAAATATCCCCATCGAAGTTTTTGCGCGTACCAAGTAAATCCCGGAACCAGGGGCATGTAGCGTAAGAGAATTTCCTGTGATCGCTCGCTGGGTTTGGATCAGTGACCCATTGGCATCGAAAACGGAGATTTCTTCAAACCGACCCCGATTCAAGGCAAGCATAGCTCCCGTATGCACTGGGGCAGGATTCGGGTAGCTCAGTAAAGGGGACGTGCCGGGAGAGGTTGGAACCCCGGTTACCACACAACCCAGCGGATCGCTGTTGCATACACGTAGAGTAGTGGCGCCGGTCAACTGAGCAAAGGTCGATTTAAACATACTGGCAGCACCACAATCAGCTTTTAAATAATGTTGAAGAAAAGGGTGCAACAAGCTGATAGTCTTATTAAAAAGTACGGAAGTATTGATGGCCGAAGTATTGCATCCGGAGGATACCTGTCCAAATACACACGTGGCATCGTTGTTTCCAAAATGGCAATGAAGTCCACCGGTAATATTCACATAGGACTTGCACGGATAAGGAATGTTGTTGTACATCACCTGCTGCTCGGCCGGCGCAACGATGCAGTCCGAGCTTCCGGAGAAAATCAGCGCAGGCTTCTGAATGCTGTTGGCGGCAGTTTTAGCGGAGGGGGTGGTTTCCGCAGCTGCAAAATTGAAAAGGGCCAGCACTTGAGCATTATAAGTCATCCCTAAAAAGCTACATCCGCCGCCCATAGAATGTCCTCCGAGCGCTGTTTTATTTGATACGCGTCCGTAAAGAAAATTTCCAGTCGAATCATTCAACGAGCAAACCCGTTGGGCCAAGAAGGCCAAGTCGCGGCCAAATTGCTCGTGGCTGGGCGAAAAGCTGCTTTCTGTTGAAGGCAGCGCTACAATAAAACCATATTTCACCAATGAATCGGCCAGCCAAACATAGGCCGCCGGGGTCATCACAAATCCATGTCCGAATACCACCACCGGGTATTTTTCTGTGCCTCCAGCCAAAGGGGTATTGTTCCCGGCAACCGTTGCCGGATAATACAGTTCTGTAGGCACCGTTCGATTGGATCGATTTCCATCTGTGAAGGTGATGGTTCGCTTGCCAACGGGAAGGTTTTGTGCACCCGCTGGCATCGAGTGGATCAGGACCCATACCAATAGAGCAGTGCGCAAGGACATGCGGCAAAGGTATACAGGTAAACAGAGGTGAAAATCGCTTATTTTTGTCGTCCCTTTTGGAACGTTAGCTCAGTTGGTTCAGAGCACTACTTTGACAGAGTAGGGGTCACTGGTTCGAGTCCAGTACGTTCCACGGGCCCGAACACGAAGTGTTCGGGCAGTTTGGATAGTTTGGATAGTTTGGATAGTTTGGTTAGTTGGGTTAGAGTTTCCAGTTGATGAGTTGGTTGACCCATGCTGCTCGGTAGGGGGTGGAAACCCGGATGTAGTTATCTGTATAGCCTTCCATCATGTCTTCTTTTTCCGTTTTCTCGAATAGGACGGGACGCGTGGTTCCTTCGAAACGTTTGGAGAAGTTCTGCATTTTCATGTACGAAAGTTGACGAAGGATTTTATTTCTTTCCTGTCGAATCCGAATGGGCACCACCGGCCTGAGCGTCAAAGCATGTGTGTGCGCGCGCTCGCTGTATGTAAATACGTGTAGGTAGGACACATCCAGCTCCGTCAAAAAATCAACCGTCTCCCTGAAATACGTCTCTGTCTCCCCGGGCGATCCCACGATCACGTCTGCCCCGATGCACGCATGAGGCATCACTTGGCGGATTCGATCGACCCGCTCGGCATACAAGTCGCGACGATATCTTCTGCGCATCAGTCCCAACACCCGATCGCTTCCGCTTTGCAGCGGAATGTGAAAATGCGGCATGAAATTTCTGCTCCCAGCCACCCAATCAATGATCTCGTTGGTGAGCAAATTCGGCTCGATGGAAGAAATTCTAAACCGATCTATACCCGGCGTTCCATCGAGCGCCTGAATCAATTCAAAAAAACTTTCCTTGCGATGGGGCTCAGCATTTGCATCCGTTCCAGCGATCCCAAAATCGCCCAGATTCACGCCCGTAAGGACGATCTCTTTCACCCCACTAGATCCAAGTTCCTGTGCATTGGCTACCACATTTTGGATGCTGTCGCTTCGGCTGCGGCCCCGGGCCAGGGGAATGGTGCAGAACGAGCAACTGTAATCACATCCGTCCTGCACTTTTAGAAAGGTTCGGGTGCGGTCGTTAACCGACCACGACGCATAAAAGCGATTCACATCCTCGATGTCACAACTCGAGATCTTGGCCGAATCGCCTTTGCTCAATTCCCGCAAATGCGCTGCCAAATTGAATTTCTCCGCGGCTCCCAACACCAAATCCACGCCTGGGATCTCCGCGATCTCTTTGGGTTTTAATTGCGCGTAACATCCGGTGATCACCACCAAACTCTCCGGGGCACGTCGCTGGATGCGCCGAACCAGCTGTCGACATTCCTTATCCGCATTTTCCGTCACCGAGCAGGTATTGATCACATATACATCTGCCGACTGCTCAAAATCTTTCTTCTCAAAACCCTCCGATTCCAGCATCCTGGAAAGCGTGGAAGTCTCGGAAAAATTCAATTTACAGCCCAGGGTGTGGAAAGCGACGGACTTGGCAGCGGTTTCAAGCATAAACGACAAAGGTAATTCGGAGTTCGGGGTTCAAAGTTTTAGTTTTTCGTTAATGAGACTTGGTTAGGGACTAAATCTGCAGGGATCGGGGTAACTTGCACCCGTGAAAATCTTGGTCTCGGTTTTTCAATTCTTTTTTTCGCTCTATGCCTTTTTGGTTTTTGTGGCGTTATTGGTTCTGCTCTTCCCCTTTTTCCTTTTGGCAGCCCTAGGGGGTAAAATAAAAGGGGGAAATGCCATCATGCGTCTGTGTCGGTTTTGGGGCGACTGCTGGCTCCTGCTGATCGGGATCCGACACCAAGTGAGTGAGGAGAATCGTCCCGATCCCAAGAAGTCTTACATTTTCGTAGGCAACCATATTTCCTACATCGATGCTGCCTTTATTATCACCAGCGTTCGTCAGCCTTTCCGGGCACTGGGGGCTGCCGAATATGGCCGCTATCCGTTGTTCGGATATGTATATCAATTGGTGGTGGTCTGTGTGCACCGGAAAGACCCGGATAGTCGCGCCGCGAGCGTACAGGTCTTGCGTACTTTTTTACGAAAAGGAATCTCCGTTTTGATCTATCCCGAAGGGACGTTTAACATGGGCACTACTGCTTTGTCGGAATTCTACAACGGAGCTTTTCGTCTTGCTATTGAGACCCAAACTCCGATCAAGCCACTGCTCTTTCTGGATGCATTCGACCGGATGCATTACCGGTCCTTGTTCACGGTGAATCCGGGCAGAAGCCGTGCCGTTTTTCTGGAAGAAGTGTCGGTTGAGGGATATACCCTCGATGATCTGGAGACCCTAAAGCAACGGGTCTATCAATTGATGGAATCGCAGTTGCTTCAACGTAAGGTACCTTAGGTAAATCCCCCGGTATAATGCTAAGCGGGTTGATTAGATTTGCTATCCATGCCGGCCAAGTCAAACACCTCCTCTTTGTTCAAGAGTACGCAGGAATCGTCTCTGTATGCAGAGGTCATTGTCCCGATTGCCACCCCCACAAATTTTACTTGGTCTGTTCCGAGTAACCTCCTACAGGACGTTACTGTGGGGAAGCGGGTGGAGGTGAATCTAGGGAGCCGGCGCCGCTATGCCGGAATCATTAAACGGTTACATTCGGAACCACCGGTTGGTTTTCAGCCCAAGCCCATACTGCAACTGTTGGATCCAGTGCCCCTTGTGACCGGAGAACAACTTTCTTTTTGGTCCTGGATCGCAAACTACTACTGTTGCACCGAAGGGGAGGTAATGGCTGCCGCCTTGCCCACCCATTTCAAGCTGTCGAGTGAAACCTGGATTCGCTTTCTTCCGGAGTCAACCATCGACCCAAATACATTAGGCGACAATGACTACCTATTGGCGGAGGCGTTGTCGATCAAAAAACAATTGCGGATTGACGAGGTGCAAAAGATCCTGCAAAACCGTAATGTATATTCAACTATCGATCGATTGGTACAGCTTGGTGTGGCGGAGCTGGTCGACTCGTTGCACGAACGCTATGTGCGTCGGGAAAAAGTCTTTATCGAATGGGCACCTGCCTACAAAACCCAGGAGGCCTTAGCCGAGTTGCTGAATGGGAAGTGGCGATCCGCTAAACAGCTGGAGTTGCTTTTGACTTTTTTACATCTTAGTCCTGATCAAGCGCCCATCGAGCGGTCGGTACTGCTCGCAAACAAGGCTGGCTCAAGCGCTGCATTGCAGGGGTTGATCGAAAAAGGAATTCTTTTGACGTGTAAACGAAAAGTAGATCGAATCAATCGGGAGGAATCATTCATTCAGGTAGATTCTTCGTTGAGTGAGCAGCAACGGATTGCCCTCGATTCTATTCGAGGGCAATGGGATAAAAAAGATGTGTGTCTGATTCGTGGGGTAACGGGCAGCGGGAAAACACATGTGTATATAGAATTGATTGCCGAGGCGCTAAAGACAGGAAAACAGGTCCTGTATCTGCTTCCGGAAATTGCACTGACCAGTCAGATCATTCGAAGGCTTCAGAAATATTTCGGAGGTTCGGTTGGGGTTTACCATTCTCGTTTTTCGGGTAATGAGCGGGTGGAGATCTGGAACGATGTGATGGCTGGCAAGATCAATGTGGTATTGGGGGCACGTTCCTCCCTATTTCTGCCGTTTTCGGGGCTGGGACTAATCCTTTGCGATGAGGAGCACGATGCCTCTTTCAAGCAACAAGACCCTGCTCCTCGATACAATGCGCGCGATGCGGCCATTTATTTGGCTACGATCCATGGAGCCAAGGTTTTATTAGGGAGCGCTACCCCGTCTATGGAGTCGTTCTACCTGGCTCAGGCGGGAAAATATGGTTATACAGAGCTGACGGAACGCTACGGAGCCGGCCAATTGCCTGTCTTGCGATTCATCGATCTGCGGGCGATCCTGAAAGAGGACCGAACACGGGTCTCTCTATCTCCGTTGCTATTGAAAAGGATGAAAGAGGTATTGGACAGAAAAAGACAGGTCATTCTTTTTCAAAACCGGCGTGGATATTCCCCCTATCAGACCTGCACGGTCTGCGGGTGGATACCTCGTTGCGAACATTGTGATGTTTCCCTTACCTACCATAAAAAGAACAATCAGCTTCGTTGCCATTATTGCGGTACACAATATCCGCTTGTCGCGCGTTGTCATGCCTGTGGCAATCCTCGTTTTGGACAACGAAGATTTGGAACCGAGCGAGTAGAAGAGCAAATACGTTCCCATTTTCCTCAGGCGCGTGTGGCCCGCATGGATGTCGATACGGTTCGGGGCAAGGATTCGCATGATCAATTGATCAAATGGTTTGAGGCAGGAGAGGTGGATATTTTGATTGGCACACAAATGGTGGTAAAGGGGTTGGACTTTGAGCGGGTCGACCTGGTGGGCATTCTAGATGCCGATGGGTTACTTCATTTTGCTGATTTTCGCGCCAGTGAGCGGGCGTTTCAATTGATGGCGCAGGTGAGTGGTCGCGCAGGCCGAAAAGACGCACTAGGGGAGGTGGTGGTCCAAACATCCGACCCCACGCATGCCGTCCTGAAGTATGTCGAGCATCACGATTATCTGGGTTTTTACAATTCGGAGGAGAAAAAACGAGCCGAGTTTGGGTATCCGCCTCATTTTCGATTGGTTCGGATCCTATTCAGACACAAGCAATCCAACCTGACGGCCTTGGCTGCTGAAGAATGGGTAAAGGAGATGGGTCTTATGTGGAAACCATATATGGTTGGCCCCAGCGAACCACTCATTGCCCGCGTTCGGGATCAATATCGAATGGAGGTGTGGATGCGATTGCCGCGTAATTCGCCGCACTGGAAGCGCGCCAAGAGCGATATGGCAGTTGCAATACAGCAACTGCAAAAGGGGAAATTATTGGCTCGTGTAGACGTGGTAATTGATGTGGATCCTGTTAATTAAAAACCCCGGCGTTTTGAGCCGGGGTTTTTTCTATTTATTCTTGCTTCCGTTATTGGGTGGCGGGTTATTTGGCAAGTTGGATGCCTTGTATTTGGTTTCGATATTTTTCAGGGCCATTAGCAGGATTTCACATACCACTCTATCCCGATCAAACTCCAGTTCAATTTTTGAGAAATTTCGGTTATTGGTGTTGTACGATAATTGTTGCTCTAGGTCGGTTCGTAGTGTCTTGGCAATACGTTCTGCTAAGTCAGTTTTTTTAGCCTTATAGGCAGCTTCCAGCACGAGTAAACCACACTGGTTGTGTTGATTGTCTCGGCTGGTCAAGGCATAAGGCATATTCGACTCTTTCATGCCTTGATCAATCTGATCCAGAAGCTTTGCGGCCTCCGTCATTTTTCCGGCATCTGCTAAATTTCCGGCAGCTTCTGCAAAGATGCCTCGGATGTGGAGGAGGTGTCGTCGATTCTCTTCATCAAAATAGACTCCGGGCTTGTCGGCGCCTCCCAACCTGAATTTTTGAGTGAGTACGTTGTACGTATACGGCAGATTCATGTTGCTCACGCCACTTCCCCAGATCCGATTGTTCCGCATGGTATTTTCCAATTCCCAGGCAGTGGAGTTGTATTTGCTTTCCACCGGAGTCAGTTGATAAACCAGGCCGTTCTTTCGGAAATAAGGTCCCCAGCCAAACTTTCCATAGGGCGAAGTAAAACAGACGGGTCTTTCCCATTTGATTGTGGCGACCGTACTTAGTATCGCAAGATCGCTACGAGTTAGGGTAACACGCTCTCCTGGAATGGAGAACTTCAACTCATTTAAGATGCTGTCATCTGGGTTGATCCATTCCATTTTTTTAACCAGCTCTTTGTTGACGGGTATGGACAGGTTTCGGGTTGGTAAAAGTGGTTTTGGCTCGTTGTCCTCATTATCAAAATACATTTTACTGGTCTCATACGTGCCTACATAAGTTCGGAGAATTTCCTCCAGAAAATAATAATTCGACGGGGAGATTTCCGGACGAGGCACATAATTCACCATATGGCGATTCATACCAGCGAGCTGATCGGGCCGAAAGATCACATCCATCGAATCGGACTCATTTACCTTAAAGCGTAACTGATTTATATAATAGTCGCTTTGTAATAGACTTGTATTGATCACGCGAACATCCGGCCGAATGCCCTCTACCTCTTGAGCATACCAGAGCGAATAGGTATCATTGTCGCCGAAGGTGAATAGGATCGTATTGGGCGGGCAGCTTTCCAGGTAATCTCTTCCCAGGTCGGGAGCGGTTGTTTTTTGGCTACGGTCGTGATCGTCCCATTCTTCTTTAGCCATCAACGCAGCTACGCCTAGACCCAGCAGGGTGGCCAGAGCTGCTCCGGGGATTATTTTCGTTCCATTGAAGGAAACCAATCGATTAAGAAGGATGCTTAGAATGGCTACGGTTAGAAAAATTGCCGCTGCGATCAGTCCCGATAGCAACGCGCTGAAACCAGTGTTCGGGAAGCAGCTCATGAATGTGATCAAGAAACTCAGAAAGGCCCCACTCATTATCACCGGGGTTGCTGCCGCACCTATATCCCGGCTGCGGGCAAGTTGCACCATGGCTACAACTGAGAGCCCAATCCAAACGGCAAAGGCATAAAAAGATCCCACATAGGCATAATCACGCTCTCGGGGTTGATTGCCGGGTTGATTTAGGTATAACACGATCGCAATGCCAGTGAAGAAGAAGAGCAGGGCGCTGACCGTCCAATCCTTAGGCCTGTTTGTTAACTGAAATACGAAACCAAAGATGCCCAGCACAAAGGGAAGCAAGTAGAGTTTATTATTTGCTTGATTTTCCTGGATGCTTTTGGGTAGCATGGATTGGTCGCCCAGCCGAAGGTTATCTGCTAGTGGAATTCCGGTGATCCAGTTTCCGTCGCGATAGTTTCCTAGTCCTTGGGTATCGTTTTGTTTGCCGGCAAAATTCCACATAAAATATCTCCAGTACATGAAACTCATCTGGTAGCTAAAAAACCAGTCGAGGTTGTCTTTAAATGTGGGGGCCTCGAATTTACCGGATTGTGGATCTTGCTCCAAGCCAAGCCAATCGGCATAGAAGTCTGCATGCCCTTGTTCGTTGTTGCTGTCCCAAACGCGGGGGAATAGCATGTTCGCTTCGAACTTAAAATTATAGTCAAATCCAGCATCTGTTAGAATGTATTTGTCGCCCAGTTTTGTGAAGCGTTTCGGCTTATAGATTACCGGTTCTTCTGGTACTAAGTCCTCGCCGGTAGCAGCAAAATGGGGTCCCCAAAGAAGCGGGGCGCTTCCATACTGTTCGCGGCTCAAGTATTCCACTAAGCTGATCGGATTATCGACGTTGTTCATGTCGATCGGCGGGTTGGCATTCGATCGGATCAGGGTTGTGAAATACATAAAATAACCGACCAACATGAAGGCAAAGCACCAAAGACCCAGTTTGAGGGTGCGCAGTGCATTTGGTTTTAAAATCAAACCCAGTCCAATTGCCAGCACGATTACAAATAACGATGCGAAGATGCCTACTTTACCGTCGGAGGATACCATAAAGGGCAAAAGGGTTAGAATAAAAAAGGCGATCGACCAGATGATCTTATTTGTGCTTGAAAATGTTTTTGGATTAAATGTCAACGCCCAGGCGATCACACCCGCGAGCAGAATAAAATAGAAAGCAAATCCACTAAAGAAGGGGAAATCTAAGAAGTTGACAAAAAGAACGTCAACGATTCCAGCTGCTTTCATGGAGTATTGAATCACGCCCACTTGTACAATACCCGTGATCAGGCAGCCGATCAGGAATGCCAAAAGAATCCCCGGCACACTGAATGAGAAACGGCGATAGTAGTAAACCAAAACGATGGCTGGTATGGTCAAAAGGTTGAGCAAGTGAACGCCGATGGATAATCCCATCATGAAGAAGAGCAGAACGATCCATCGATCGCTTCTGATGCGGCCGGCCGGGTCATTTCCGGCTCGTTCATCTGCTTGTTCCCATTTCAAAATTGCCCAGAAAACAAGTGCCGTAAAGAAAGAGGAGAGTGCATATACTTCTCCTTCTACGGCGCTATACCAAAAAGAGTCACTAAACGTATACGCGAAGGCGCCAACGGCTCCGGCGCCGAGAACCGTCCACCAGTTTTGTGGTTCGATCTCCCTTTTATCATTTCGAATGAGTTTTCTGGCAAAATGGGTGATGGTCCAGAAGAGAAGTAAGATGGTTGCCGCGCTGGCCAAGGCACTCATAAAATTGACGGCGCTGGCGATAGTTTCAGGTTTGTCTCCGAATAAGATGATGAAAAATCTTCCAAGTAACGTGAATAGGGGTGCTCCGGGCGGGTGGGGGAGTTCTAATTTGGCCGCACAGGAGACGAACTCTCCGCAGTCCCACAGGCTTCCGCGGGCTTCTCGGGTTAGGTAATAGGTGGTCAGGGCGATGGCAAAAACGAACCATCCAGTAAGGTTGTTAGCTTTTTTGAATGTCATACGATGCAAGATTAAAAATGCCTGGGTGGGGAAGCATACAAAAATAGTGGGCTTTGGTGACACTAAGTAGTTTTCAGCAAAGACTCTTCAGGTCATCCAAAAACAATTCGAACGGTTTGATAGGCGAGTTGGCTTTGCTGGCTGTTCTCCACAAATCCCTTGAGGCCAAATAGTCCAGCGGCATTCGCTTTATTCAGGGCAATTTCCAAGTATCCGGCACTGTTGAACAGAGCCACTTTACCGGTGGGACCTACATCTGCGTAGCTGGTGCTGATTCGATCAATTGTTTCGTCTCGTCTAAACTGTATCCGAAAGGGACGGCCCTTGCGTTGTCCCTCAAAAAGCGCTTGGGTTACATTGACTACAATATTTTCAAAACTGTCAATAAAAATGATCTGCGCCTCGATATAATCGGACTGAATAATAGGCCGGAGGGGTCTTTTATCCATATACGACACATCCGGGATGCCTACTGAAAGAATCGACTGCCCCTCCACCAATCGCTGGATCGTGTTTCCCATAATGGCTGCAATCTCCAGGGTGTTGGGCGTTTGCTTTTCCGGGAAGGGGATACCCATTATAATCTCGGGTTTTTCGCCGAGCATCATTGTCAACAATCCGTTGTCGGCACTTAAGTAATATTGTTCCTGGTGATAGGCCAGCAGTAATTGATCCGTCTGTTGCTCGTATAAGCTAATTAACAACAGGTGATAGGTAAATGCAGGAAATTGACGGGTAGCTGTTCCGCATACATAGGCGGCTTGGGTAAAATGGAAAGGGGGGATTTGGTGGGTTATGTCGACCAGCTGAAAATCGGGATTTATTTGAAGCAACTTAGCCTTGATGGCGCCGACCAGGTAGTCTGGCTGACCGATGTCGGAGGATAAGGTAATCAGGGGCGCAGGCATGAGGGGAGAGGCGTTACTTGACTAATTTTCCATGTTTAAAAAAGAAGCGGTGAACCAGTCGGTCGGCCCATCCGGAGAAAAATTTATTCAGTAAAACTGTTCGTTTGCCGTTGAACGTGAGCACCAATGTTCGTTTCTTTTTTTCCATTGCCGCCAGGATGTGGCGAGCACATTCATCGGCCGGCATCATCTTGGATTCATCCATGGGTGTTTCTCCTTGTTGATTGCCTTCTTTATTCAGGGCTACCTGCCGGATATTCGAAGTGGTAAATCCGGGGCAGACCCACATCACGTGTACGCCCTCCTCCAACATTTCCGTGCGAAGCGCCTCCAACCAACCTTGTAAAGCAAATTTACTGGCCGAATAACCACTTCGTCCGGGTAGTCCCCGGTATCCGGCAATGGAAGATACCCCTACGACCATTCCCTTGGATTGAATGAGCGATTCCATCGCAAATCGAGTACAGTACACGCTTCCAAAAAAATTTATATCCATTACCTGTTTGATTACGTCCAGGCTGGTCTCTTTGAAGAGGGCGCGCATGGAAATACCGGCATTGTTGATGAGTACATCGATTCGTGCGAACGATTCCAGAGACCGTTGGATGAAAAGTCGACAGTCATTTTCCTTGCTGACATCCGCTACCTGGGTGAGCAGGGGCGCGGAAGGATAGGCTTGCTGAAGTTGATATAGTTTGTCCGCGTTTCGTCCACATGTGGCTACCCGGGCCCCTTGCGCCAAGCATTGATCTACCAGAGCTCGTCCAATGCCATCGGTACCTCCCGTGATTACAATTACTTTATCTTTCCAGACAGACATGGTTAGTTTTTTTACAAACCTACCTCAAAATACGCAGGCGGGTTGATAGTTTTCCGGCAATCCGGGGGCAAAAACTTTTGGGACATACCCGGGGGCATACTATTTTTGCACTCCCTAACGAAAACGGTCGATCTCGTAGCTCAGTTGGTAGAGCAATACACTTTTAATGTATGGGCCCTGGGTTCGAGTCCCAGCGGGATCACAAACAGGCCAAACCCCTCGCATGAGGGGTTTTTTTTATATCCTTTCTGCTTTAATTATTGCTGGGAAGGGGGGGCTGATTGAAGCGTTTCCCGCTCCCGAACTAAGTACAGCATCAGGTGCTGTAGCATCCGTACATATTGTTCTTTTCGCCCGTGCTCCGTCTCTATGTTAACGTACCGTTTGCCCCGAAGGGCTGCATATACGCTTAGGGAGCCATCTCGTTTCACCTGAGCGGAGTCCTGCCATACTGTATTGTAGCAGGCCGATGCCATGTGTGTATAAAGTAAACTGTCGGTGGTGATGACAATGTCGTCGGGATCCTGTTGCGGGTCGGAAAATACCTGCCGCGCATCGGTTGCGCGCTTCCCACCTGGCAAATAGTCGTGGATCGAGAAATTGCCCTCCGAATTATTATGAAGCGCAATGATGCAATTGGCAGTTTCGGGCAGCAGCGAGGCAAATTGCTCGCCAAAGGCTTTTATTTTCTCAACCAGTGACTCCGTGAATCTGTACTTATTGAGTTCTCGTAGGTTCATCCGAATCCCCGTATCGGAAAATATTCGGTTTGGATCCAGTTTCCACTTTCGTTGTTGCCAAGTCACCAGCAGATTCCGGTTTCTGCCATTTTCCAACCCAATTAGATAACCACCCGTTAGCGGTAAAATCTCTTGTGCTGCCTCCCGGGAAGTCCATTCCGTTCCGTGCAGATGTACAAAAACCCATGATTTGGCATCTCCGTACTGCTCCTCACGAATGGTTACCGATTGGTCCGACAAGGAGAGCGTACGCGTAGTGACGTGGGGAGAGAAGGCGACAATAGGATCGGAAAGTGCGATGCTGGTTTGCCCTGCCAAGCTCAATTGCAAGAGAAATGCCAAAAGAGTTGAGAAAATCCGCATGTTTTTTTTGTAATCTAACGTATTTCTTACTGAGTTATTTTGCGGGTGCCGGCAATCTCGTCTGCCATTTTCGTTAAAATATCGGTTCGCAGCATCTGCTCGGCCAACCGAATCATATTGGAAAAGGCGAGTGAACCGGAAATACCGTGACCAACAATCACCGGTTTGCGTACGCCCAAGACCGGGGTGCCTCCGTAATTCTCGAAGTGAAATCGATCCAAAAATGGATGCTGTATGCCTGTATGTTGGGCCATATCGTAAAGCGACTCGGCCATTTTCAGCAGAATGTTGCCGGTAAACCCTTCGCATACCATCACATCGGCTTTGTCACTCATCAGGTCGCGGCCTTCGATATTTCCCACGAAATTGATGGAGGTATTTTCTTTCAGTAGGGGATAGGTGGCTTGTGCCAACAGGTTTCCTTTGCCTTCCTCTTCGCCCACGTTCAAGAGTCCCACCTTCGGCTGCTTGATTTCCAGGATGTGACGGGCATAAACCGTTCCCATGGTTGCAAACTGGTTCAGGTGCTCTGGCTTGCAATCGGCATTTAATCCCACATCCAGGATCAATCCGGTTCCCCCATTCAACTTCGGCATGACCGTGCCCATCGTCGGCCGCAAAACACCCTCCAGCGCCTGTATGCTAAACAAAGAACCTACCAGCATGGCACCGGTGTTTCCGGCACTCAGAAAAGAATCGATCTGCCCACCGGCTAACAGCTGAAACCCTTTCGAAAGAGAAGAATCCGGCTTTTCTTTCAACGCCCTTGTCGGATGCTCCTGCATGCCGATTACTTCTTTGGTAGGATGAAATTGATAAGCAGCTTCCGGAATCGATTCTTGATCCAGAAGGGGTTTTGCGGCATCCCAATCGCCGAACAGATGCAATTCAGCTGGTTCGGACGCTTGATCGAGGTAACGCCGGATACCCCGGATCACTTCGGTCGGGGCTTTGTCGCCCCCCATCAGGTCTATGCCAATGCGAAAGCTCATACATGCAAAAATCCCATCGCAGCGAAAAGCCGAGGGCGGGATTTTGAAAAGTAGGTTTGATTAGAGGGCACGCAGGGGGGCTTTCACGGCCACCAACTTTCCTTTGTAGTAAAGTTTGCCTTCGTTCACGTGCGCGCGGTGACGACGATGCGTTTCACCGGTGCTGCCATCGGTACTCAAGGTAACCTCGCTGGCTTTATAGTGTGTGCGGCGTTTGGCACTGCGCTGCTGGCTGTGGCGTCGTTTGGGATTTGGCATATAATGGGTATTACCGGTTTATATTTTTTAATCGTTCAATTCTTTTCCTTTAAAACGTTCCAAACCTTTCCAGATGGGATTCTCCGAGGGTGGGGGCGTACTTTCTTTGCGGTTCAACCACTCGCGGGCTTGGGGATTGCAATGAGGACCGTCCATGTTTTCAAAGGAACAGGTTTTTTGCATCGGCAAGCTCAGGTTGATGAACTCATAGATCCAGGCGGCAACATCGAGGTGGCTTTCAGTCCGACCAATGTAGTACACATCCGGGTCTTCCTCTTGGTTGTTCATGGTTTGCGGATCCTCCACCATTTTAACGGTGACCGGAAACTCATCCCACAACTCAAGCGGTAAGTTGCTGTTGCATCGGTCGCAGGTAACTTCCAGTTGCCCCCCCAACTCAAACTTGAGACGGAGAAAGCCATTCTGTTTGTCCAGCGACAGATGTACCCGAGCCCGGCACTTCCGGAAATCAGGTGTTTGGAATGCTTCAAAGAACGAATCGTCAATCTCATATTCGAACACATGAAGACCGGGTTTCAGGCCCACAAAAGCGATCTGGAAATCTCTCCGACGGCTCATGGCTCACAAATGAGTGTGCAAAGTTAGTAAATAGTTTCAAAAGAAATGCCTCTGATTTAGGCTATTTTTGAGCATTAGAGTGCTCATATCTCGCTGATAATGAATAGCTTTCATGCATGAAGAAATGGCTCGCCCGCTTCTATGCCCACCTGATGCGGCGGTGGACCTGGTGGCTTCTGATTCCACTCGCCCTGTTCATTCGGGTGCTCGCCTATTTCCCGCAGTGGGTAGATCGTTATTACAGCAACGGACTATTTCCTCTGCTTTCCCGGATGCAACGATTCATACTGGGATGGATACCCTTCAGTATCGGCGACCTGCTTTATGGTTTTTTGGTGCTTGCATTGCTCTACCAGCTGATTCAATTGCTTTATGGATTGATCCGAAAACGATTTACCCGGGTAAGCTTGGCTGAATTGCTGCAACGCATATTTTTTCTCTTGTTGCTGGGGTATGTGGGGTTTAATTTGTTATGGGGACTCAATTATAACCGTCCCCCACTGGCCGATCGTTTGCACATGCAAGTTGTCTCACCCACCCCCGCAGAACTGGATACATTAGCCACCGACCTGTTGCGGGGGTTGGATCATTATGCGCGTCTCGTTACACCCGCCCAGCGCGACTCCTTCAATCAAAAAAAACGTCTTTTTGATGGAGCCGTCGAAGCGTACCAGCATCTCCATCCAGGTTCTTTTCCAAGTTTGTATGTCACTCCTTCCATCAAACCCTCGCTGTTCAGTTACCCGGGTAATTACCTGGGTTTTCAGGGATATTACAATCCATTTACCGGAGAGGCGCAGGTCAACACCACGATTCCGCGCTTTTTAGAGCCCTTTGTTACGGCCCATGAGATTGCCCATCAATTAGGTTATTCCCGAGAGCAGGAGGCAAACTTCATGGCCGTATTGGCCTGTGATCGATCGACCGAACCCACTTTTCGCTACTCGATGTATTTCGATCTGTTTCTGTACACACTGGGGGAGATCTCCCTTCAAGACACCACTCGGGCAAAGCAATATCTTGAGTCGGCACCCCCTCAGGTCAAAACAGACCTTGCTACCTATCGTCATTTTAAGCGGCTGCATCGTAATCCCTTGGAGCGCGTGATCATGTGGCTGTATCATGAGTTTTTGCGCGCCAACAATCAGCCCAATGGAAAATATACATACAACGAGGTGGTGTCCTGGGTGATCGCCTATCGTCGTACATTCGGAAGAACTTCCCTGCTATGACTGCAATACAAAAACTCGGTGCTTTTCTGATTTCCCTGATCCTCCCACTTGCGGTTGGTGGGCTCAGCGGTTTTTTTACCGTATCCGCCATACCCGGATGGTATCAAACGATCCAAAAGCCTACGTGGAATCCGCCGAATTGGGTATTTGGTCCGGTGTGGACCACCCTCTATGTGCTCATGGGCATAGCGATGTATCTGGTATGTAGGCAGCCTAAAACATCCGAGAGACAGAAGGCACTTTGGTTGAATGCCACACAATTGGTCTTGAACTTCTTTTGGTCACTGATCTTCTTCAACCTGCATGCGATCGGTTGGGCACTCGGGGAGATCGTGTTGTTGTGGGGACTGATCGGTTGGACGATGTTTGCTTATGACAAGGTGTGCAAACCGGCCGCCTGGTTGCTATTGCCCTATATTGTTTGGGTGACGTTTGCAACGATTCTCAATTTCACGATCTGGCGCCTGAATTGATCAGAACGTATTCTTCCACATCATGGATTCGATGGGACGGTCGGGTTGGTTGCTGTACTTAGCGTTGCTTTTGCTTTGATACGCAGTGAGGATCTCGCCCTCTACGGGAAAATAGATCAGTTGTCCTATTGGCATCCCTTTGTAAACACGTACCGGCTGTTTGACGGAGATTTCCAAAGTCCAATTTCCGCAGAACCCTACATCGCCCTTCCCCGCGGTTGCGTGAATGTCAATTCCCAGCCGACCCGTCGAAGATTTTCCTTCCAGAAACGGAACGTGGGCATGGGTCTCGGTGTATTCTTCCGTAACACCCAGGTAGAAAACATCGGGCATCAGCACATACCCCTCCTCCGGGATTTCAAAGTACTCGATGGTATTGTGTTTTTTGGCATCCAACTGAGCATCGACGTAGGTGGCCAGGGTTTTTCCCAGATGCACATCGTAGGAGTTGGAGCCCAGGCAATGGGTCCGGTAAGGACGGATCAGGATGGTGCCTTTTTCAATCTCCTGAAGGATTCGGGAATCGGATAGGATCATGGGGATTTTCCGTTAATTCGTGGTGCCGAATATCCGACGGGAAAAAGGATTTGGCCCGATCTATGCCGGTTTTTTTTCAACATCGTTTTTTCGGAGCCGAGATCCGCGTCTGGAATATCGAGGAAGAAGCAGATTTCTTTCAAGAGGGCCTGCCGGTTTTCCCCAATTTGCCCGCTCACCCCGCCCGTCGACTGCAATCGCTTGCGGCCCGATTTCTGCTCCGGCAACAATGCCCCGATTTCCCGTTCGATGAGTGGACGCTCACCGATTCAGGCAGGCCGCACTTGCGTGATGCACCCATCCAGTTTTCACTTTCGCATGCAAATCAGTACGCCGCGGTCATCACCCACCCTCACTTGCCGGTAGGTATTGATGTAGAACCCATAACCGAGCGCATTCATCGGATACGAAAGAAATTTTTAAGTGAGGCGGAAGAACGGATCATCGGATCGATCATCGATCCTTCTCCGGAGTACACGTTAACGACATTTTTCACCCTGGCCTGGTCGGTCAAGGAAGCGGCATTTAAGGCTTTGTATGAAAGCGGGGTGGATTTCATTCGGGATCTTCCCATTACTCGGATCGATCCTTTCGAAGAGAAATGGATGATTCAGTTGGGTGAAAAGGCGCATGGGCTGCACATACAGGCTTGGGTAATAGAAAATGTTTGCCTTGCCGCTGCCATTAGGGGTTTAGGGAACAGAGTTTAGAGAACAGGGTTTAGTGATCGGACATGTCTCATACAAAATTTATGTTTTATGCTAAACTCTAAACCCTAAACGCTAAACATCCTGCTCCTCTCCGTCTTCCAATAAATTCAAATTCACATCATTACCGGAGATGCCTTCGATGGAGCCGCGGATATGAGCGGCGTTGAGCAGTACTTTTTCCAATTGTTTTTCGCGTTGTTTCCAGAGTTTTTCCATGGCGTCTCGTTCGCGTTGGATGGAGTTTCGCATGGACAGAAATCCTTCGCGGATGGCTTGCCATTGCTCGCCAAATTCCCGGCTATTCAGGTAATCGTAGAGCAGGTGCATTTTATCGCCTTTGTTTTCCTGACTTTTGGTGGCATTGAAGATTCGGATCAAAGCTTCGCGCAGCAATTGAACCACTGCTCGCACATCCTGGAACGTACAGATCCAAACACCTTCTTTTTGCCCGAAGCTGTTCATATCCTTTGGCAGGGCCTGGGAAACGATCACCGCCACTTCAGCTCCTTGGCTGCGCATATCATTTTTTATCTTTTCGATCCAGTCGGCCGAAAAATCTTTCGTTCGTTTGCTTTCAAAAATGATTTTGCCGCAGTCTTGGGCGAATGGGTTGCGGACGGTTTGTATGCAATCGGCTCCGCGCACGCCTTTTCCCACTTCCTCCACTAGGTCGAACGGGAAAGTTGATTTAAGCAGTTCTTCCAACAGTAATTCTTGTGCTTCGCCTTGGGATTGCATGCTGCCTTGTTCGGCTTTTCGTTTCATTTCTTCGGCCAGTTTGCGTTGGGCTTCCAGTTGTTCTTTCATCTCTTTCATCTTGAGTTGAAAGTCGGTTTCCAGTGTGGCAACCCGCTGATCCTCTTGTTTTCGGATTTCGCTTGCCAGCGACTCGCGCGCTTCCAATAGTTTTTTCTGAAGGGTGATCTCGAGTTCTTCCTCTTTGGCTTTCAGGGCTTGTTCTTTTCGCAGGTATTCCAATTGTTGGTCGCGCGCCGCTTTTAGTTTTTCTTCATTTTGTTGGTTGGTAGCCGCCATTGATTGTAGTTGCACTTCGTAATCCACCTTGAGTTGGTCGCGCAGGTTGGTTTCTATCTGTTCTCGAATGGAGACTTTTTCTTTTTCCAACTGTGTTTCGAATTCAGCGGTCTTCTGCTTCTGCCATTCGATCACCTTGGCCCGGGTTTCTTTTTCCACTTCCTCACGTATGGCATCCCCCGGGGCAAAGGTGTGCTGGCAGTTCGGGCAACGGATCTCAGTCGACATAAAACGAATTTGAACAAATGTAAAAAACTATATCGCCCCAACTTCTCAAACTTCCCAAACTATCCAAACTGTCCAAACTAAAAACCCCGAATCAGATCAGCAACGCTGATCGATTCGGGGTTTTTCCGTGCCCCGGATCGGAGTTGAACCGATACGGCCCTTTCGGGCCACAGGATTTTAAGTCCTGCGTGTCTACCAATTTCACCACCAGGGCGTAGTGGTCGGTTGTCAACCTAATTTACCCGCCGAAGGAAAATTCCGAAGGAGGGTTTCACCACCCGGGCTAGGGGGGCAAAAAAAATCCTCCGCCGTAGGCAAGAGGATCGTGAGCGGAAGACCGGGCTCGAACCGGCCACCCCGACCTTGGCAAGGTCGTGCTCTACCAAATGAGCTACTTCCGCTTAAAAGAACGTTCCGATTTGGGTCGGGCGACAAAAATACTGTCGTCGCTCAAATCAAAAAAATTTAACTGATCCTATTTGTACTGCGGGGTGTACAGGCTACTTTCCTGAACCGGGGCTTTGATCTTCTCGTATCGCTTGGAAGTCAGCATAAGGATGGCGCCAAATAAAAAGGCTACCAGGCATCCAACTTGCAAATAGAAAAGAAAACCTGAACTCGATACCCAGCTGTGGGTAAAGTCTCGCTTTTCTGATTTAGCCAATTCCTGTTGGTATTCTTGCTCGAGATTCATGGGGTTTTAATTGTTTGGCAAAGATACGTTGCCCTGCATTTTTAAGAAGCAGATGTCGAAAAAATGTCGCGGAATTGCTTTTTCCCTTTGATAAAATGCGCCCAGATCAGGTTGCCGCGATAAAATCCCTTGAGCCCGGAAGTCTTTTTGCCCGAAGACCAATAAGGGCCACTTCGGGTGAAAATCCAACCCATAAAGGCCAGGTGCGCCCGAAAGATGACCAAAAAATACCCGGGATCGCCACTTAGCAATCCCTTCCAGGCGGAAAGTCCGTCCAGTGCAAATCGTATGGGCAACAGCACCAGCTTTCGGGTAAGCCTTAGGTTTTTGAAAAGCATGATGTGATTGTTGCGAAAATTCAGGAAGGTTTTCAGTGAATTGCCGCGGGGCAGGGTACCGCCTCCCAGGTGGTGCACGACGGATCGGGGACAGGAAAAGATCCGGTATCCCTTCTGCTGGATACGCCAGCAAAGATCGATCTCTTCCTGATGGGCAAAAAAATACGGATCGAAGCCACCTACCTCATGAAAGACGGATGCACGAATGAACAAGGCGGCTCCGCTGGCCCAGAAAATGGGGGAGGAGTCATCGTATTGCCCCTGATCGGTCTCACAAAAATCAAAAATGCGCCCTTTGGCGAAGGGATATCCGTATTGATCCAGCCAGCCGCCCGCACCCCCGGCATAATCGAACCGGTCGGGTTGTTTCAAGGAGCAGATCTTAGGCTGACAGGCAGCGATCTGCCGATCCGATTCCAATTTTTCTAACAAGGGTTGAATCCATCCCGGTTCCACCCATACATCCGAGTTCAAGATCATGTAGTAATCGGCATCAACCTCACGAAGGGCCCTATTATACCCTTGGGCGAAGCCATAGTTTCGGTCAAGCCGGATCGTTCGAACACCGGGATAGGACTGTTCAAGCCAATTCACGGAGTCGTCGGTCGACCCATTATCGGCCACCACCACCTCCAGGTTTCCGTATTCCGTTTTCAATACCGAGGGCAGGAAACGCTGTAAATGGTGCAGACCATTCCAGTTCAGGATGACGAGCGCGATGCGGGGGAGGGGATTCACCTGTTAAAATATGCTACAAAATTAAGTCTCCTGCCCCCAGGTTCCTTATTTTGTAGGCATGATTCCTGCTTGGTTTAACTGGCGCACCGGGGTAGCCGTTCTTTTCATGGCCATTGCCCTAGGTACGATCTTTTACTCCCAGTACCTTGCAAAAAAAATTGAAGACGATGAAAAAGCCTATGTGGAGCTGTGGAAAGAGGCGGTTAATTATAATATTCAGTCCAAAGGAGACGACCGGGGCCTGGAATTGACCAGCCGCATCACCAACCAAAACAACCGAATTCCCATCATTCAAACGGATGAAAAAGGGCGTCCGATTGGAATCCCCTTGAACATGGGGGAACTCGATCTCCAAACAGATTCGCTTTTCATCCAACAAAAGATAGCGGAGTTTAAAAAGCAACGCAATCCGATTCGTTTGGTAATTGAATCCGATCCGCCGCAGGTGATCCTTTTTTATTATGGCGATTCCGATTTATTGAATCAGGTCCGCTACTATCCGCTGATCCAGCTGGGCATTGTGGGCCTGTTCATTTTCATCACCCTCAATGCGCTTAGTACCCGTCACCGCTCGCAGCAAAACCAAGTATGGGCGGGTATGGCCAAAGAAACCGCTCATCAGCTCGGAACACCGGTTTCCTCCTTGGAAGCCTGGGTAGAGATGCTGCGGGAAGATCCAACGCAACAAAAACTGGCAAATGAGTTGGGAAAGGACGTAGCCCGTCTGCGCTTGGTATCGGACCGCTTTGGTAAGATTGGCAGCAAACCTCAATTGGAGGAGTTGAATCCGGCACCGTTGCTGGAGTTGATGATCGAATACATGCGGGGGCGTTCTTCAGATAAGGTTCAACTGCAGTTTGAGGATCGTCTGCCTGCTGCCACTACGATAAAGGTATCGGCTACGCTTTTTGATTGGGTAATCGAAAACTTGATCCGCAATGCTCTCGATGCGCTGGATGGATCTGGTTCGATTGAGATTTCTCTAGATCGGTTGGGTGATAAACTGTTTATCGATGTAGCCGATACGGGGAAAGGCATCGCCTCGGCGCTACATAAAAAAATATTTGAACCCGGGTTTAGCACCAAGAAGCGCGGCTGGGGACTCGGACTCTCCCTTGCCAAACGCATCGTGGAGCAATATCACGGGGGACAATTGCAATTGCTTTATTCCGAACTCGGCAAAGGCACTCGCTTTCGGATTGTCCTGAATGCCAAAACCACTTAATTTTGCCTCGCCCGCCGAAGGCCTTTAGGCCGTAGGAGGGGAGGTTAGCCCAGGTGGCGAAATTGGTAGACGCACTACCTTGAGGTGGTAGCGCTGGAAACGGCGTGCTGGTTCGAATCCAGTCTTGGGCACTTTATTGAACTGAAGCCGATTCTTTGATGAATCGGCTTTTTTATTTTTTGATGAATCGCCCGCCAGCAAAGGGATTGCTTCGAACAAACTATTCACTCTTGGAGTTCGAACTACCCCTTTTTGCTTGTTATACAGGATTCCATCCGGGAATACCAGTTTTTGCAGCCGCTGTTTCTGCTCATATTCTGCTGAAACCCACGCCTGGCTGAGGTTTTGAGCGATGGTCAAACATTTAGAAACCGCTAATTCCAAGTTCGAACCCTCTATGTGGCTCATGTCCGTTTCTTTTGAAAGTGCAGCAATCTCTATTCGTATTTTCTCACTATGCTTTTGATAAATATCCTCATTGATTTGATCGGTGATGAACTTGTGTTCGATCTTTTCAAGCAAGGCTTTTTTCTCAGCGATTTTCTTTTTCATTTGTGCTGCCTCTCTCTCAACACCTGCAAGCCGCTGTTTTAGTTTGGCACTCATGGCGGCTTCGATCTTTTTTCTTAGTAGCGGGTTGTACTCGTATTGTGATAGCAGACTGGTAAAAGCGCGATTTAGATATTTCGCATTTACATTAACTGGCGTTGGACCATCTTTTGTTTTGTAGTACCAGATACCCTTTGTTTTGTATCCGGTAAATGGTTTCATGCTTGCTTCATCGCAAGCAAATGTTTTAAGTGGTACTTCATCGTGTCGAGATACTTTTGGCACTCCAGCAATTGGATTATCATTTAAAATATCTTGAACCTTCATGAATGTTTTGATATCCACCAGCGGCGGATGCTGCCCTTTGATGAGTTTACCTCCGACTAGCCTGCCGGTAACGAAGCCTGCATAGAAGGGGTTGGAGAAAACATGACGAAAACTGGTTTTAGTGATGCGCACCCCTCTGCTGCTTAGATAATCCACTACATCTTTAAATTGATACTTTTGTTCGGCTATCATCTGAAACCCTTTCTTTAGTTGTTTACCTTCTTCTGTAATTACATACTCATGAAAGCAGGCCCGGTGTTTGGGCTTTAGGTTTTTGTAACCCATGGGAGTGGCATAGGGCCAGTAGCCTTTTAGCATTACCTCTCTTGTATTGATGCTTGTGCGATCACTTTTCAACCGGTTGTCAAAGTTATTGAGCATGTGAAAGAAGTTCTCCTGCAGTCGACCTATGGCGGTGGAGGTATCGATATCTTGTGTAACGGATTTGACGATTATACCCTCTATTCTCAGCTGCTCACTGAGCTGAGAGGCTGCAGCTCCTGTTCGGGAAAAGCGGTCGTAGTTAAATACGATGATGTAGGAGATGCTTTTATTTTTTCTGACATACTCCAGCATGCGCAGGAACTCTTTTCGTCCATCGGTCTTGGCACTTTCAAAGGAGCCACCAAAATATTCTCTGATGGTAATGGCATTACTGCTAGCGTAGTTATCGCAGTATTTGCGCTGCACCTCCAAGCTTCCATTGTTCTCAGCTTGCTCTTTACTACTCACCCTGGTATATACCACACCCTCACCACCACGTTTTTTTGAACTATCCTGATAGCGGTTACGGGTTATATTCTCCAGAGCGGTTTGCATGGGTTGATTCTTCATAACTACTGTTGTTTTCAAAGTATATATCAATAATTATTTTAGAAAATAAATCAATTTGCTCCTCGAGGCTCCGGTCTACCTCAAAATTATTTTTTAAAACAATTTCCTTCTTACCAGCAGCCGGTGTGTTGGTAACTTTGATTTTCCTTCCCCCTCTCATTGCTTCAATGATTGGGATAGCCGCCGGGTGATTCCCGTGGGGCTTTCATGTTTACAAACGGGCTGAGAACTTCAGCACCAACCAACAGAGCATTAGAGTTTTATAATCTCGGTGTGCTCAAAGTACTTTATATGACCATCTCTGGTTTTTACCACCAGGTCGCAATAATTGCCCTGTTTTCTAAGCCTGCGTACCTGTTTTTCCAGATCTTTAATGTTCATCTCACTTCTTATGATAGCCAGTGGCCTTCCTGCCTCATTTACCCGAATGGTCACCTCTTTTACCTGGCCATCCCTAAATTGATCTTTGAGAATTTCAACCGAAGAATCGGACATCATTTGCCCTAATCTCAGGTTTTGAGAAAAATGCTCGTGCGTACCAGAAAGGTCAGCGATTATTATTCTAATGTTTACAAAAAGAACTGTCTCCTGGCTTAGTAATTTATATATCTCCATCACGCCAACTATAGGGTCCCGTAGTGGTGTATCAAGGTCTAATACATCAAATTTGCCATGGCTATCCATATACAACATGTAATGCTTTTTTGATAGCATCGTTGCATATAAAAGACAGGAAAAAAGGCTGAACTGCAACTCTTCCATCATCTTAATTATCTGATCATTTATAACTATCTCATCTCCTTTAATGAGATTTTTCTGCTGTGCTAGTTTCAGGGTTTCCGGGTCAAGAGACGCCTCCAAGTTCTCTACAGGCTTTGAAAAGAACTCCTTTATAAAACCCGTGGGGTAAAAAAAGCTCGTCACCTCTTTTAGCTTATCAATGCCAATGCCCACGGCACGGCACTCCATGAGGACCTTGATCCAACACAGCTCAATAAAGCTGAATTTACCCCAATTTTTACCCCTTCCTCCTTTTTTGGGTAGTCCAGCATGAGGCAAAAGCCCTTGCTTTTTCCATGTATAAAGCAGTTTGCGGTCAAGACCAATACCTGCATCCGAGAGGGTAAGATCTTGGGCTGAAAAGGCCCGGAAATCACTTATGAATCCTTGTGCGTCTGTTTGAAGGCGCGCTGCAACCTCCTCCAGGCCAAAATTGGATATTTGATTATGCAGTATCATTTGTCGCATAGTTTCGACAAAAATAATTACCTTCGTAAAGCCCACCAAATTTTTCTGCCCATTCCGGAATTCCCGGCAAGCAGGAGTCGAGCGAAATCGGTGGTTTACATCCGTAAACACGTGTACACTGGCGAATACTGCCGTTTACACCTGTTTACCATTACTAATCTTATAAATACAAAATAATGTCAACAAGAGTCGTGTCATTTAGAATGACTGAAACTGAGTACAATAAAATGATGGTTGAATGCCATCAAATGGGGATCAGTAGTGCAGAATGGATATTACAAAAAATTGCCTATGCCAGCTATGTTACTTCCAGAGATGAGGAACTACTTGAAAATCTGAAATTTGTTCGCAGAAAATTTAAGTACGCCGAGGATAAAAAACCGGGATTGGATAAGTTAGATGATATTATAAAATCACTACTTTAGGAAAGTAAATAGAGAAATCTTTAGCGAGACAAAGGATTTTTAGCTATTTGATAATTTTAGAGAATTAAAAAAGCCTTATGAAAAAAGTAAGTTTAATTTTAACTGCAGTTTTCATTACTGCAATGCTGGTAACATCCTGCGGAGGCGGTGAGGGCAATGAATCCCCATCATCCAATGAAGTAACATCATCCAATGAATCCGTATCATCCAATGAAGTAACCATTGGAACCCAAGTATGGATGACTCAAAACCTGGATGTAGACAAATTCCGTAATGGAGAGGTTATTCCGGAAGCAAAAACTCAGGGCGAATGGAAAGCGTATGGGGATGCTGGAGAAGCTGCCTGGTGTTATTACAACAATGACTCAGCGAATGGTGTGATATATGGTAAGTTGTATAATTGGTATGCGGTAAGTGATTCAAGAGGTCTCGCACCTGTTGGGTATCATATTCCTTCCGATGCCGAATGGACTATACTTACTGATTATTTGGGTGGAGCAGAAAAAGCAGGTGCTAAAATGAAATCCAAGCAGGGCTGGGCTGTAGACGGCAATCCAAACGTTTGGGGGACCAATACCAGCGGTTTTTCAGGTCTTCCGGGCGGTTACCGTAACTACAATGGAGCATTCGCCAGCATTGGCGAGAGCGGTTACTGGTGGAGTTATACGGAGCTCGGTACGAACAGTGCCTGGGTCTGCGGCCTGGATTCCAGCGTTGGCGTTGTAAACGGGGGCGTCAACAATAAGGGACTAGGGTTCTCTGTTCGTTGCCTCAGGGATTAATTAATTTATTTGATTCATTTGACAATTTGATTATTTCACAGCATTTAAAAAAAATAACTGATGAAAAGATTAATCGTACTCATTGCAGCATCGGTATTTACTTTACAGTCTTTTGCCCAAACCGTAACCATTGGAACCCAAGTGTGGATGACCAAGAATTTGGATGTTTCTGTATTTAGGAACGGAGACCCTATTCCTCAAGCGAAGACAGATGAAGAATGGGAAAAAGCAGGTGATAATAAACAACCAGCTTGGTGCTATTATGAAAATGACCCAGCGAATGGTGCGAAATATGGCAAGTTGTATAATTGGTATGCGGTAAGTGATTCAAGAGGTCTCGCGCCTGTTGGGTATCATATTCCCTCCGATGCCGAATGGACTATACTTACTGATTATTTGGGTGGAGCAGAAAAAGCAGGTGCTAAAATGAAATCCAAGCAGGGCTGGGCTTATGACGGTAACGGCACCAATAGTAGCGGCTTTTCAGGTCTTCCGGGCGGTCTCCGTTACCTCGATGGTACATTCGTCGGCGTTGGCGAGGTCGGTTACTGGTGGAGTTCTACGGAGGGCGATTCAAACTTTGCCTGGGGCCGCGCCCTGGATTGCTGCGTTGGCGATGTGGTCAGGTACGACGGCGTTAAGGAGAGAGGGTTCTCTGTTCGTTGCCTCAGGGATAATGAATCAGCATCATCTAATGATGTAAACATTGGAACCCAAGTGTGGATGACCAAGAATTTGAATGTTTCAACCTTTAGAAATGGAGACCGTATTCCTCAAGCGAAGACAAATGAAGAATGGAAAAAAGCAGGTGATAATGGACAACCAGCTTGGTGCTATTATGAAAATGACCCAGCGAATGGTGCGAAATATGGTAAGTTGTATAATTGGTATGCGGTAAGTGATTCAAGAGGTCTCGCGCCTGTTGGGTATCATATTCCTTCCGATGCCGAATGGACTATACTTACTGATTATTTGGGTGGAGAACAAAAAGCAGGTGCTGAAATGAAATCCAAGCAGGCCTGGGCTGAAGAAGGTAACGGCACCAATAGCAGCGGCTTTTCAGGTCTTCCGGGCGGTTACCGTGGCGACGTTGGAGCATTCTACGGCATTGGCGAGCGCGGTGACTGGTGGAGTTCTACGGAGAGCATTTACTACGGTGCCAAGTACCGCTACCTGCTTTTCGGCAGTGGCAGTGTAGGCAGGGGCTACGAATATTCGGAGTTTGGGTATTCTGTTCGTTGCCTCAAGGATTAGATTTATTTGATTCAATTGACTATTTGATTATTTCACAGCATTAAAAAAAATAACTGATGAAAAGATTATTCGTAGTCATTGTAGCATCGGTATTTGCTTTAGTGTCTTATGCCCAAACCGTAACCATTGGAACCCAAGTATGGATGACCACGAATTTGGATGTTTCTGTATTTAGAAACGGAGACCCTATTCCTCAAGCGAAGACAGATGATGAATGGCTAAAAGCAGGCTTTAACAAACAACCAGCGTGGTGTTATTTTAATAATGACACAGAGAATGGTGCGAAATATGGCAAGTTGTATAATTGGTATGCGGTAAGTGATTCAAGAGGTCTCGCACCTGTTGGATATCATATTCCCTCCGATTCCGAATGGGAAAAACTTGTGGATTATCTGGGCGGGGAAGGTAAAGCAGGTGATCAAATGAAATCCAAGCAGGGCTGGCCTGAAGACGGTAACGGCACTAATAGCAGCGGTTTCTCAGGTCTTCCGGGCGGTCTCCGTAACTTCGATGGCTCATTCTACACCATTGGCAAGTACGGTTACTGGTGGAGTTTTACGGAGTCGGAGTACGATGCACTCGTTGCCTGGTACTGCAACATGTTTTACTTCAGTGGCGATGTACGCAGGAACTACGGCCTTAAGGCGATAGGGTTCTCTGTTCGTTGCCTCAGTGATAATGAATCCCCATCATCCAATGAAGTAACATCATCCAATGAATCCGTATCATCCAATGAATCCGTATCATCCAATGAAGTAACCATTGGAACCCAAGTGTGGATGACCAGGAATTTGGATGTTTCAACTTTTAGGAATGGCGACCCTATACCTGAAGCCAGGACAAAGGAAGAATGGAAAATAGCAGGTGCTAATAAACAACCTGCTTGGTGCTATCATGAAAATGACCCAGCGAATGGTGCGATATATGGCAAGTTGTACAATTGGTATGCGGTAAGTGATTCAAGAGGTCTCGCGCCTGTTGGGTATCATATTCCTTCCGTTGCCGAATGGGAAAAACTTGTGGATTATCTGGGCGGGAAAGGTAAAGCAGGTGATAAAATGAAATCCAAGCAGGGCTGGGCTGAAGACGATAACGGCACCAATAGTAGCGGCTTTTCAGGTCTTCCGGGCGGGGACCGTTACGACGATGGAACATTCAACGGCGTTGGCAAGCTCGGTTCCTGGTGGAGTTATACGGAGCTCCATACAGACCTTGCCTGGAACTGCTACCTGAATTTCACCAATGGCAATGTTTACAGGAACTCCAACGATAAGGAAAAAGGGTTCTCTGTTCGTTGCCTCAGGGATTAATTTATTTGATTCATTTGACTATTTGATTATTTGGGGTTTGGGTGAAGCCCCAATTTTTAAAGCCTTGACCTAAAAGGCAAGCTGACAATAAGTTCAAATCTGTGGATATTTCGTTCGAACTCAGTCCAGCAAAGGGCACGATAAAAAAGTCCTGTACGAAGTGCGGGATTTTTTATTTGGCGGTGTGGCAAGCTTGCTTGCCTAAGCAGACAAATAAAAAGACCGGGTGTGCGAAGCAAGCCAGGACTTTTTTATTAGTAAGCTCCCTCGTAGGACGAAGAGGATCTCTGAACGTATTCCGGTATTGAGCACAAATAAAAAAGTCATGCAAATTGCGCGAAACTTTTGTACGGACACGACCGGAGTCAGCGTTTATCAATTACCGCACCTGGATACTTAGTGCTGTTTGTGGTGTGGGGTAGAATGCCTGACAAGTTACGCAGTTTACATTAGCTCTAGGGCTGATCCGAAAATAAAACTCGTCTCCCTCCCTAATGTGGCTTGGGAACTGACATGGATTAGCTAAACGAAATGCCTTTTGATAAGTGATGCCCGTAATAGGGTCAGTCCAACTATTTTCAAATTGTGTCGGGTCAAGGTTGCCCTCTACAAGTATTATCGTGATATTAGAGCAAATTCCGTTGACAGCTAGCTTCCCCTTTAGGAGGGGACCATCAATTTGCTTTTCGCACTGAAATCCTGAAAGTGAAAAAGTAATACCAACCAGCAATAGTATTCTAGACGCTTTTTTCATGGTAAAGCTTTTCTCAAAAATAAGGAAATTTAAGCTAAATAATTACTCACTTGCGAAAATCAAATTCATATGGCAAGGTAGAGTCATATGATACCCATCTTTGCCGAAATGTGTAGGTTAGCGCCACAATCACCTTACGCCCTCATCCAGCAATTGCTGTAAAAGTAATGCAGCTGATGCATTTGCCGGCAGGAACTTTTCTTCATCGCTGCATTCTCCCAAATAAACTGCTCCGTTCCCAATCAGGGATACCGCTGCCAGAATTTTGCCCTCTCGGTTTTTAAATTCAAAGCCTACAGATCCTCCAAAGGGAAGGTCAACTGTCTCACCCTTTGGGTTGCGGAGTTTGTATACTGGAACATCGATGTAATATTCATTGCTATCTCTGGCCAGTAATCCAATATAATTTTTAGCATAGCGCCGAGCAGCATAGTTATCGATTAGCTTTTCCCAAGGCTCCTCTTGTCTGTCAGTAAAAATGCGTACTGCATAGGTATCATTAGCTTCATCGCCTACACGCAGCATGCCACCCATTATATTGGTAAAGGTACTAGGATTACCTCCTATCTGTAAGTCCCGCCATTGAACCCTTGCCAGTGCCGTTACTTGGGAAATACGACCTTGATCGTCAGTGAGAGCAAAACGAACGGTTTGCTTGTGGCGCATCCACTCCACAGAAGTTAAAAGTATGATAAAGGCATATGGCTTTTCGATGCTACTGCCTTCAGTTTTTTATAGCTGTAAGATTAAGCACTTTTCAAGAGAGAATTCAAATAAATAGCATGATTGATCCTCCTCGCCTCTACCCCATGTGTAAGTAGATAATCACAACCGGTTGTAGACGCCGATCATTTCAATAGCTGTTTCTGCAAACTCTTTCCCTTTATTCATACGATCCGAAAGCGCTCTTTTCAGTGCTTGCTCTTCGGTTTGTGTAGTTAGAATACCAAAAATAATGGGTATATTGGCTTGTGTGCTGAGCGTGCTTAGCCCCTGCGTTACAAAATTGCAAACAAATTCGTAGTGGTCCGTATCACCCTTTATGACAGCACCAATTACAATGATGGCTTTATAAACAGAACTAGACAATAGTCTTTTAGAAGTCCCAACCGTTTCGACGGCTCCAGGCACTTCGAAGACTTTATAATGGACTCCACCACTTTCAAGAGTTTGCTTGCAGCTGGTAAGTAAAGCATCTGTAATTAGTTGGTTAAAATTTGATTTGACGATAGCAATCATGGCTTTTGGATTAGTTGATGATGACCAATAGTTTTCTTGTCTGTGAGATATTGCTGGTTATAAGGGTTGGTGGTATAAGGGATCGATTTTTGTACAAAAGAGAAACCTGCCTCCGCTACAGCAGCTACTTTTTTTGGATTATTGGTCAATAACGTAAACTGATCGAGTTGCAGGTAACGAAGTATGCTGGTAGCAGCCGCGTAGTCTCTGCCATCAGCCGGAAAGCCAAGTTTTTCATTCGCCTCGTAGGTATTTAGCCCCTTCTCTTGCCAGTGATAGGCGGCGATTTTATTACCAAGACCAATTCCTCGACCCTCGTGACCTTTAATATACAACAGATATCCGTGGCCTGCTTCTGCCATTTGCTGAAGGGTAAATTGTAGTTGTTCCCCACAATCACAACGCAGGCTACCAAAAATATCACCCGTATGGCACTCACTGTGAATTCGAACAAGCGGAGTAGCCTGTGGGTTATCAATTATGCTTATAAGTGAGTGTTCTATTCCACTAGTCTCCATCCGAAATACTTGAATGGTAAACTTTCCGTATAGAGTGGGCAGCCCCGCTGTTGAAACTAGTTTGCAGGACGGCTCATTATTTGAATTATGGTTGGCCAGCTGTTCTATCGAAATCAACTTTAGTTGATGCTTAGTAGCAAACTTTCGCAGTCCCTCCCTTCGGAGAATTGTGCCATCTACGTCAAGAATTTCACAAATTATGGCAGCTTCGGGTTGTTGGGTAAGGCGGCACAGTTCAACAGCGGCCTCCGTGTGGCCTTTTCTTGCAGCAAGGCCACCGGACACTGCTTGTAGAGGAAAAAGATGCCCGGGCATACTAAAGTCGGCTGCCGTGCTGCTGGCATCTGCCAGTAGCCGTGCTGTTAGCGAACGGTCAGCTGCAGAGATTCCGGTGGTAATCCCATGCGCTTGAATGGCATCGACTGAATTTAAAAAAGCCGTGGCCAACGGATCTTGTTGATTAGAAGTTACCTTGCTTAACTGAAGGCGATGAATAATAGGTGAGCCTAGTGCGACACAAACAAGACCACGTCCTTCAGATATACAAAAATTAATTTTTTCTGGCGTAGAGTGCGCAGCAGCAAAAACAATGTCACCTTCATTTTCACGCTCTTCATCATCAACGACCACGATGGGATAGCCAGCTGCAAAGGCCTCTAATGCTTCTTCGATGGGGTCAAACAATTCATAACTCATTTCTGCAGTAATTTCTCGGTGTATTTGGCCAGAATATCAAACTCCATGTTGACCATAGTGCCTGGCCCTGCATTCTTTAAATTGGTTTTATCTAGTGTAACCGGAATAATGCAGAGCTCAAGCGTAGTTGACTGAATTGAGTTGACGGTAAGGCTAACTCCATTAACAGTAACCGATCCTTTATAAACAAGGTAGCGACAGAATTGTTCGGGTACCGCAATAGTCATAAACCAGCTGGTCTCCGTTTGATCAATCTTTGTAACAGTTGCCGTGCAATCTACGTGTCCCAAAACATAGTGTCCACCTATGGGATCTTGCGGACAAAGCGGAAGCTCAATATTAACCAATGTGCCTAGATGGTATTGTGCAATGATGGTTTTATCGATGGTCTCGGTAGAGACATAAAAATCAAGCATTTCATTTTCCGCACCGCAAATAGTCAAACAGGCTCCATCAATAGCAACACTATCACCATGTTTACTCTTTTTGTATATCTCCGGTGCCTCTATAGTTAACTTTATTCCTGAAGCCTCGGGAACAATGCGCTGAACCCTTGCTGCGCTAACTATGCCGGTAAACATGAATGATTTGGTTATTTTTGTGGCGCAAAGTTATGGAGAATACCCTCATTTCCATGTTAATAAACCATGCCATAGCGTTGGCTGAAGCAGTTGATTACCAGGCTGTCAAACCAAATCCCAGGGTCGGCGCTCTTATTTTAAACAAAACTGGAAAAACGGTGGGTATGGGAGCTCACCAACAATGGGGTGGCCCTCATGCAGAGGTACTGGCTATTCAAGAAGCGTTACAGACAGGAGCTGATTTATCAAACTGCACTTTGTATGTAACCCTCGAGCCCTGTTCCCACACCGGAAAGACGCCCCCCTGTACCGACCTGATCATCAGGGAGGGTATTCCCCGCGTTGTATATGCGTCTAAAGACCCAAATCCTAAAGTGAATGGAGCCGAAATACTCAATGCCAACGGGGTGGAGGTTATTTATTCACCCACTGAGAAAGCACTGGAACTCAATAAAGAATTTTTTGTAAATCAACTTTTTAATAGACCCTACTGCATTCTCAAGATGGCGCAGACTGCCAATGGCTATATTTCAGAAGCAGAAGGGGTTCAAACTTCTATAAGCAATTCGTTTAGTAAGGCGCATCTTCATCAACAGCTTCGAAGCAACTGTGATGCCATTCTCTCTACCGCAAAAACAGTGATAACTGATAATGCCACGCTAAATATTCGCACCGGCAACAATCACCGAGAATTAACTGCAATAGTCATAGATCACGACTTAGCGTTATTGGGCAGGCCTGATCTCGCTATACGTTACAAGAGAAATAACTCCAGGTTGATGTTGGTAACTGATTCCAGGTACAGCGGCCCTCAACGAGTAGAAGGTATTGATATCATTACCATTCCTTTTCTAAATCGAAAAGCCGATCTTAAAGTGTTATTACACCAGCTTTACAGCGAATTCAGCGTCCATCGCTTGCTGGTAGAATCGGGTCCTCTACTCGCTAACAATTTGCTGTTACAAGATTGTGTAGACGAGTATCACCTATATACAGCCAGCCATTTAATTTCTCCTAAAAATGGCATTCGCGGCATAGAAAGCTCCTTATTGCAAAAGGCTACTAAAAATCGGCAACTGGATCTACAAGGAGATCGATATGAGGTTTTTACGTTGAGACATTTAGGTAAGATTTTCCCTAATTTAGTCTAAACGATGCTAGATGAGTACCACCGCTTTTTCCTACCATCAGCAACTCCATGAGCCCTATCTTTTGTCGAAGGAGCAAATCGAGTTCTATCAAGAGAATCGTTTCATCAAACTAAAGCAAGTTTTTGATCAAGCCACCCTCTCTTATTTAAATGAGCTCATCTCTCGACGCGTCGAGCAGATGAATACACAGACTAAGCCCTTAGAAAGCGCGAAATGGTGATCGGTGATATCTTGATGGGGGGGTGTTGGGAGGCGCGTTATTCCCAGGCAGGCCCGGCTATCATTATTTCATCGAGGATCGCGCTGAGGTACATCGATCGATTTAGCGGGTGCTGGACCGACCTGTAGAGCGTTTTTGGGTGGGACATGGGGGACCGTTAAAAGCAAACGATGTTCGGAATTGGTATAGACGTATAAAGTCACTGCAATAAAAATATAAATTGAGAGGCCAATTATGAAGGTTGATCATTTGTGGAGTTTTTCTATTTCATGTGCATGCATTGATTTCACTTCTGCCAAAATGCTGTGGTAGTATCGATACCAGGTCGATTTTCCTTTTTGTTTAGCCTCAACATGCAATGGATGGGTAGCCCAGTTTCGAATGCAGTCCATGTCTTTCCAATAGCTGATGAACGTACCGCGTCCGCCGTGCTTGAAACTCTCATATCCTAAATAACCGGGCATTTTCTTCGCTAGATCAAGGGTCAGTTCATCATATTCCTGATATCCTTCAAGTTGATCGGATAGGTAATAATTGAAGATGGAGGCGATGAAGGGAGGCGTAGGGAGTTGTTCATTTACCCAATTTATCATAAGGCAGGTATTTTTATGTTAAACGTTTACTGGATTGACAAGTTAATCATCTTCTGCTTAAACTTTTTAGTCCAAAAAATGTCTAAACCCTCATGTTATCAAGAATCATCCTCCTGCTTCTGCTTGTGTCAATGTTGTCCTGCAAGAAAAAGGATCCTGTTCCAGCTCCCAAAGAAATTCCATATCCAGAAGGAATGAGCACCAATTATTTAACTGTCAATTCCGTCAACCGCAAATACTTGGTATACTGACCGGCGGGGATCACCTCGGCCAAGTCATTGGTGATGGTACTTCATGGGGGAGGGGGCGCCGGAATTACGGTGGCCGACCCCGGCACACATCCTTTATCAGTTTTTCGGCAGGTGACCGATACGGCCAAGTGCATCTTGGTCTATCCGGAGGGGAGTCTCGACGTTCAAAGCAATCCAGGTTGGAACGATTGCCGGGAAGATGACGACTCAGGTAGTCAAGGAGATGACATGACCTTTTTAACTCAACTCAATGCCAGGCTGGCGGGTGAGCTGGGACTAACCGCTGCCAAGATGTTTTTGACCGGCACCAGCAACGGGGCCCTGATGACTTTAACCTATTCCTTTCAGCAACCCCAAACGATTCGAGCCATTGGCATTTCGGCCGGTAACCTGCCGTTGAATCCGGAGCCGGGACTCTGCACCACCGGCTCATCCTTACCCTTACCTGTTTTGATCACCTATGGAACCTCCGATCCGGCCATGCCAGCGGCGGGGGGCTGTGTAGCCAATTTGGGCGGTGCCTGTAACCGGGGTCGAGTTGTTTTGCAGACGGCTACCATCAATTATTGGTTACAGCGAAACGGGCTGACGGGTGTTACGCCACAGTCCACCACCTTCGATATCAACACCAACGATGCCGGGAATGTAGAGAAGCGCGTTTATGCCGGAGCAAATCCGTTGGTTCATTATGTATTATACAACGCCGGACATACCGTGCCCAGTCGGTATGTTTTTTCCGCTACCACCCCTGCTACGGGCGCTCAAAACCGCGACATCGAATTTGCCGTGGAAGTGTGGCAGTTCTTCACAGGGTTTTTGTGAGTAGTTTAAGAAGATTTAATAGCTTGATTTGATCCGCTTTCTTGGTAAGGCAGATGGGTGAAATTAATCTACTACAAACGCAGTCTGATAGAAATTATTGACTGCGGCTACCGGTGTTAGTTTTATGCCAAACGTACTTGTGAATTCGCTGAATGCCTTGAACTCATGGAGGGCAACAGTGAACTCATCAAAAAGGATCAGGTCTCCTGTTTTCAAATAGCGAACCAGCTGCGAAAGCGTGAAAGCGGTTGATGAGTATAGATCCGCATCCAGGTGGATGACCTTTTTTGGGCTCGACTTTAGTACGGTATCATGTTCCTCCAAGAAATCATAAAGTGTATCCTGAAATAGACCTTTTACAAACCGGGTTCGGATGTCGTCTAAAACAGGCGTACTGGCTGACATATCGCCCTTTTTATAAATCCCTCCCCAATTTTCCGGCAAACCCTCAAAAGTGTCAAATCCTACAAAAAGGGAGCCTTCATGTTTATTTTGATCCGTCCACCATCGAAAAGACGAACCAGTAGCTACGCCAAACTCTAAATAAAGGATGGGTTCCTTGGTCAGCTGAAAATGCTCAACTAAAAAGCGATACAGCTCGAAACGCTTTTCGTAGCGTCTGATCGGCGAATAAAAATCGGAGTACAGTACTGTTCTTTTATTTTTCTGTATCCAATTGATAAGCTTATTGAAATGCCCGATAAAGATGAAAATCTTGCTTAAAGGGGCAAATAGCAATGTAGCAGGAAAGAAAAGTAAAAAATCCTTTAAAAATTTGATGATGCTTAGCATAGCAGTCAGATCTGGTTCAAATCAGTAAAGTATCGTGCCTTTCTGTGGTGTACCAATGCATTATTATTTAACATTCTTAACATACTTCTCCAGCCATTGATGTTGCTCCCAGAGCATGTGTAGCAGATTTTCTTTACCGCGATACCCATGTGCCTCATAGGGAAGCACTACATACCGAGTCGTGCCCCCGTGACCTTTGATGGCATTGTAATACCGCTCACTTTGGATGGGGAAGGTGCCCTGGTTGTCATCCATTTCTCCATGGATCAGCAGGATCGGGGTCTTGACCTTGTTGGCGTAATTAAACGGACTCATATCAAAATATAAGTTGGGAGCCTGCCAATAGGTTCTGTCCTCATTTTGGAACCCAAACGGAGTGAGCGAACGATTGTAGGCGCCGCTTCGGGCAATACCTGCTTTGAAAAGATTTGTGTGCGATAACAGATGCGCAGTCATGAATGCCCCATAACTGTGCCCCCCAACGGCCACCCGATCTTTGTCGCCTACGCCCATCTCGGTCAGTTTGTTGATGGCAGCCTCTGCATTCATCTTCAATTGATCGATGAAATTGTCGTTCGGTTTCTTGTCGGCACTAGTGGCAACGATCGGCATCTCCGCATTATCCAATACCGCATACCCTTGTGTCACCCAGTAGATGGGGCTTCCCCAATTGATGGTTGTGAATCGATCCTTCGATCCCCGAACCTGTGCCGCGTCGGCGGCCGAGTTGAATTCACGCGGGTAGGCCCACATAAACACCGGAAGCGGCCCACTCTTACTTGCATCGTATCCTTTCGGTAAATACAGATCACCGGTCAGGTCCACAGCGTCCGCTCGTTTGTATTGTATCTTTTCCTTGTAAATCCCCTCCAAAGCCGGATAGGGATTTTTGAAATCGGTCAGCATACGGTCGGCAATGCGAGCCTTTAAGTCTTTCAGGTAATAATTAGGGACCTCTTTTTGCGATTCTCGACGGGTGATCAAGGTGAGCCGATCTGCATTCAGTACATCCACGATGGACTCAAACTGACCCTCCGGACAGCGCCAGAGCATGTCCAGTTGTTTTGTAGTCAGATCGAAACTTGCCAAAAAGGGAAGATCGCCCTTTGGGGAAGAGCCGCTGTTATTGATCATGAGCAGCTTCGTTCCATTTTCAATAGGTGTTATAACCGAGCGACCCCATTTGTTGCGGCTGGTATACGGCTGTCCGGGATCGTTGTAGGCATCGGTTGTAGACCGCTCGAACAATACTTCCATTTCACCCGTCGATGGATTGAATCGATGCGCACGGGCTTTCTGGCTACCCGTCAACCCCTCGCTGATGATTGCAAATGTCTCATTTCCCCAGGATATGCTTCGATAACGCCATTTTGTTTTAAATAACTCCTTTGCATCTCCGGTGAATGGGGCCGAAAGAGCATAAACTGCATCGTGGTAATCCACTTTGCTTTTGATCAATCCGCTATCTAACGGATTGCACCAGATAACCGTGGCCGGTGCATCGTCGCGCCAGTCAAATCCCCTAGCCACGTCTTGCACATTGTCGAATCCGGAAGGAGCGCCCTCACCGGAGGGTAACTCGGCCAGTGTTTTGAGCAGCTTTCCATTCAGGTCCGTGATCTGAACGACTGCGTGAAACAAGGCTGCGGGGACTAAGTATGAATATGGTTTACGGATGGTGCGGACCATCAGAAAGTTTTTGTCGGGCGACAGGCTGATGGAGGTGTATACGGCAGGCTTTCCGATCTTGGTCTCTACCCCATTTATATTTTTTACCAATTGGGCAGTTGCCATGAATTCAAACAGATCTGCATCGTATGGACTCTTGATCAGGTCTTGGTACGTTCGTATGGGGGCGGCCTTTCCCATATTTTCCTGCATGGCCGGACCGGACGGGGTGACGGGTCGTTTGGGTGCTGCATTGGGAGGCATCAAGGTCGTTTTATACAAAAGCGCATTGTCGTCAATCCACGAGAACGATCCACCCATGATCGTGTTCAAGGGTCGTTGGTTGATCTTTTTTGCGACTTGCGTGCGCACGTCAATGACATAGAGGTCGACCCGACCACTGGTGGTGTTGGTGAAGGCAATTTTTGTCTGACTTGGATTCCACGTGGGCTGACCGGCCAGCATATTGGCTGGCAGACCCTTTACCTGCAGGAGCTTGTTTTCCTGGGTATTTTTTAATTGAAAATTGTTTATGTAGTTCTGCCGGCTGGGCGAAAAATTCAATGGGTTGATCCGCATCCCGGCGATCCGGGCTTCCGGCTGACCTAATTCATCCACGGTTGGGTAACTGTTGCGTTCTATGAGCAACATCCAATTGGCTTTATCGTCAATACTTACCGCGGGGGTGGGTTTTGCCAATAAGAGATCGGATAAGAGGGCAGGAGGCGTTTGATAGCCGATGGGCTCTTGGGCAAATACTTGCAGGTTTCCTGTTAGTAGGAGAATAATGCAAAAAATGCGACAAAGGATTTTCATGGCATCAATGATTTGGATCGTGAAGATAAGTACTGCCGGGATACGAATGATAGACCGCCTGAGAGGGGATAAAACCAGGATTACTCCGAAGATACCCGTTTGCGGTTTCGACTGAAGAATCCATGCATGACCTGCATGTGCGGTATGGCCAAGATCGATAAGCCAATGAAGAAAATGAACAAGCCATTGCTGTAATTCAAATACCGATCGATCAAAAAATACAGCCCGAACAGGATCACAAAGGCCAGTCCGGCGAAAGACACTGTTTGTGGCGTAATGTATTTACGCATGAATGTCAGGGAAGTGAACTGCGCTTCCTGGCGAATGGCCTGTATGGAGAGCAAGGAATGCCAGAGGCCAAAATAGAAAGCAAATCCGATCAAGAACGGAAGATTGGATACCAAGTACTGAACCAGTACCAATACCATTACCCGAAAGAATAAGTTTTCGTCTTTTTTTGTAAAGATCAACAGCAGCAAGAGTGAACTAAACAGCGTGCCTTGATAGATTGCATCAAAATGCTGAATCGACCATCGAATAAAATCACTTCGTTGGATAAAGCCCCCAATCTCAGGAATATATCCGATCAGCTCCTGGTGGTGACCCAGAAGCAGCAGGATGAAGGTAGAGGCTCCGTAGAGAAATACGGCAATCGTCTTGATCTTCGGCTGCAACCGAAACTCTTGTAAGTCTGTCTCCCCAAAGTGAAGCGCGGAGAAGATCAAAAACAAGGTTAGTGCCAGGGGCGGCCAGATCCACATTAGTAAAAACAAGATGGACTGTCCAACATAGAAAAAAAGAAAGCGACTTAAGGAGTAGGCCCCATTTTGCTTTTCGGCATTGTGCCTGGCCACGATGAAATCCAAGGCACCGTGTGGGATACCCAGCCCCACGATCGTCAAAATAAAAAATCCCCATTGCCAGGGCAGAGGGAGATTGGTTTGTCCGCATAATATGGCCAGTGACCAACCGAAGGCCAGCAGATATAATTGCGTGCGAAAGGGGATGGACATAAATAAAAAAACCGGGGTACTTGATTCCCCCGGTTTTTTCGGAAAGTAAATTAAGAATTCGAACGGCTCAGGCTATAGATAACCAGGCCAAATCCGATCTTGTTGATGGCGTCAGCGATGTTGTAGTAAATATCGATGTTGCCAATTCCAGCGAAAGAGGCATACCACTGACCAGCAGCAGTACCCGCCAAATAACCTAGCGGATAGATCGCCCATCCGACGAGTACGAACCATCCGAGAACGGAGTTCGCTTTGGCTACAGCCGGACCTGCCGCTGTTGCCAATTTCTTTACATCACCGGCCCAGATCAGGTACACGATGTAGAAGTAGGCAATCGCAGATACCGTACCCCACAGGGTAGCGTTGGTGTTGTCGGCAGAAGCGCCCACCTCACCGAGGTAACCAGTCACCAGCATCACGACAGCCGCGAAGATCAACTTCCAAAGCAGATCGCTCTTCGCGCCGGCCTTTTTGGTGATGAGATAAAACTCCACGCACATCAGAGGAACGGTCAACAACCAGTCCACATAACGGAAGAACGTGGGTGATTCGTGATTTGCCATGTAATAATCGCGCATGTAATAATAATGCACGGCGGCGATGAACGTGATCAATCCTGAAACTAGGAGTGATGTTTTCCAGGCTTTGTCTGTGTTGCTGATCTCAAAAAAGAAGAACACAGAGGCGGCCATCATGGCCATACAGCCAACGAAGAAAGTGAACGAAACGTAGTCGGTGGGGTCGATCTTCGACACATCCGCTAGTAACGTGATGTCCAGTAATGATGACATAAAATTGGGTTTGGTTAATGAATTAGGTTATCAAGCTTAAACAAGTTACGTAAAACTAATGCTGTTGGAGATTGTTCAAAATGAACTACCCTCAAGCAATGTCAAATGATTTTTTTGATATAAATAACTGTCTATCAATCAAATAAAAAATTGGTGCTGCAATTCCCCCCTTTTCTTAAGAATTGCTCAATCATGGCTGGATCGTGTATTAAGTACATGTAAATGAGTTGTTTAGAAACGCTGCACGTTTTTTTATGTTTTTTTTGAAATGTGGACAAATTGATATTCTTTGTTGATATCAATCTTTTTTGTGAAGGCTACAAAGGAGGTGTTTAAACGGCCAGTAACAAGTTATTTTGTGATGGAAAGTTTCGCTGGCCCGCACAGCGGAATGATCCCCCTGTTATTAAAAGACCTGGCCAAAACAGGTATTCGGTTTTTTGGAGAATTGTCTGCTTTGATCTTGCTTTTTCAAACACTGTGTTTGCTGTTGGCTGTTGCATTCAAATCTTCGTTGTCCACCCATATGGATATTTCTCAAGCCTTGTCGGGGTTGGATGATTTAGTTACTGGATTGATCGCTGCCGTGTCTGGATTGTTCCAATCCGTTTTTGGCATCGTAGGTATGAATGCTGATATCTCATCGTTAATCCAGCTTTATTCATCAGTAGTCCCGCCCAGTGGCGGAACTTTTTTTATACTGCCCATTTCCTTTTCTGCTGATAGGCCAGCAGGATTTGCAGGATGCCGAGCAAAACAGCACTCACGTGAATGAGGTATAACTCACGGCTTTGCAACAGCTCCACGATGATCCAGGTAGTTAGGCAATATCCGCCCAACATAGACCGGTAGTACTGCCGGGGATGCTCATTTATTAAATTCAAGGCAGCCCAACCATTGGTTGCCCCCACCAACGCCAACAGCAGCAAACCGGGCAGGCGAAGGTCTGTAAAGGGGGTGCCCAACAACCATTGCTGGGGCCATAGGATCCAGTCTTCCTGAGGCATCAAGATTAAAATCAATCCGATGACGGAGGAAACCAAACTGATAAACAGACAGAGCGCTAGCAAAGCGTTTTTTCGCATTCGATGGATCATTCGCGTTGATAAATCCCGATCAACTCCCCAAAAGCCAGGATATGACCACCCATGGCCCGCTCCAGATCGGGTTGTTTTGTCTGACTCCCTAAGGTTAAAAGACAATCCAATGCATACACCTTAAAATGGTAATGATGCCGACCTTGGTGGGGACAAGGACCATCGTAGCGATTTCGCTGGAAATCGTTTCGTCCCGCTTCGCCATGTGGATGGTTCGATCGGATACGGGTGGTTACGGGAATGTTCCAAACCACCCAGTGTGACCAAGTACCTACCGGTGCATCCGGATCCTCAACAATAATAGCCAGCGATTGTGCCTCCGGCGGGCAATCCTCAATTTGTAGCGGGGGATTGATGTTTTCCCCATCGCAGGTATAGGATTTGGGAATGAACCCGCCAGCTAGGAAAGCCGGACTGCGAACTACCAGATTTTCGTAAAAAACTGTTTTTGCGATGCCTTTCCTAAATATTGTTTTTTGCATAAGTTTTCCATTTTTATAAAGATTGGGGAGCGTCCGGATCTTCCCACTCGGGCCGTAAATCCCGCTCGTCCGCATCCTCCCAGCGTATCAGATCTTTATCCGCATCTGCTTCCGACAAGGGATCCTCCGGATCGGATGGTTGCAAGGCAGCCGGAGCAGAATTTTGCTCGTGTTTGGGATGTACCCCATGCTTGGAAAGCGTCGGTTGATCCATTTTTCGTTTTGATTTTTTTTCGACATCTGCATCAACAATATTTTTTCAAAGTAGTATGCGCGCTAGAACGGAGAAAGAATCAATGTCATCTTTTTATCAAGTAGCAATCACCAACGAACAATGTCAAAGCACCCATTGCCGTTCGTCATCTCCTCTGGAAACCGGAGAAAATAGATTTGAACCCAGTATGACCGGACAACTCACCCGAACCGAAATGGAAAACCTCTTACACAGCCAACTAATTGGACGCTTGGCCTGCATCAACGGAGAGGAGCCCTACATTGTACCGATGGCCTATGCGTTTACGGGTACGGAATTGGTCGGACAAACTTCCCCCGGACTCAAACTCCGCATCCTTCGGCAGCACCCAAAAGTCTGCTTTGAGGTCGATCAGCTCATCGATCTCCGAAATTGGAAAAGTGTGATCGTATATGGTACGTTTCTGGAAACCCCCGAGGCATCGATGCCACAAGCCAGGCGTTGGTTGTTCAATCGCATATACCCGCTGAGCACACCTGCGCAGATTCACAGTCAGGGACACGCGGTTGAAGCCCAGCTGGCAGACGATACCCGGATGAAGCCGGTCCTGTTTTCCATTTCGATCGATCGAATGACCGGTCGATACGAACGACAATGAATCATTATCAGACTGGCCACTGATGACGGTCCTTTAATTCGGTTGTTCGTTTCATTTGATTTGTATCATCTTATATCAATTCTTTTAACCCAATAAACAAATGCACATGAAAACAGATGCACAACTTCAAAAGGATGTGATGGATGAACTCAAGTGGGAGCCGCTGCTGTCGGCCTCCGAAGTGGGCGTTTCCGTGAAAAATGGAATTGTTACGCTCTCCGGTATGGTAGATACCTATTCAAAAAAGCTGGCCGCCGAAAAAGCCGTAAAGCGGGTGCAAGGGGTAAAAGCGGTCGCAGAGGACATACAAGTAGGGGTCTCGACCGGCTTTCGTAAATCAGATGCCGAGATCGCAGAAGCCTGCCTCAGTGCGCTCAAGTGGCATACCGCTGTACAGGAGGAAAAGATCAAGCTGAAAGTGGAAAAGGGGGGATATACTGCTCCAGTAAACGATGCCATTTATTCAGAATGCTATTCTCTTTCTCTACGAATAGATCGCTTGCAATTTGATGTAGCTCCATCCATTCCTTAAGCATTCCCGAACGATCATGGGTATTGTTTCGAATGAGAAACCATACCATCCAATCTTGATGCTGCTCAGTTTTCGGTACTGAAAGTTGATTTTTACTTTGTTGTGCGGGTTGAGTCAGGCTTGTTGCGATCATGCCTAAACATAGCCGGCTATTTGTTACTGCTAGAAAGCATATATCAGCACAGGAGCTGATATATTTAGCAATTATGGCTGATAAAATTCGTATGTATACCGTATAGATCCGGTATGTTGCTTTAAGTTATTGAATAGCCCCTCTTCCGTCAGTAGTCCATTGCGCTCATAATCAAATCTCCAGATCAAATAGGATGCCTCTCGCATGCCGGTTAGTTGTATGCGCTGAATCATGTTCCCGGTTGTATCGTACTCGAAGAGTTGGTCGGGCAAAAGTTTTTTCCATTTTTTGTTATACCGAACCATATCACTGATCAGCCCGTTTTCACTATAATAATAGTAGAGGAAGTCGGTTTCTATGCCTTTTTTGAATGTTCGCTCCTCCATTACACGACCCATCGCATCCAACTCCAATCGTATCTCAGAGGAGTCTATGGTTCCGTCTGATTGTTCAACTCGTTTCCACATGCGAACGGGTCTGCCTTTTTCGTCATATTCCCAGTTATGCGTTTCGCGGATGATTAGCGATATCAGTCTGTCGTTAACTGAATTTTCGATCCATTTGATCAATCCTAGATTGTTTCGGCTGTAGCGCGTGGAGATCAAGCGGTCTATTTGTTTTTCGGTTTGTTCGGTCAATTTTCCTTCTCGATCAAATAAGGTGGTCAGGATAATTGACTTACCGGACTCTACTCGGTACTGTTTGTTGGTATCTGCATTTGAGGAGACTAAGGTGTATTGCTGATAGTCGGCTTGCTGCTCCCCGCTAGGAAGAGAAGCCAATTCGTTTATCTTTTTGACCTTTAGCAGTCGATAGGTCGATTGTTTTTTTTCGGTTTGCTTGGCTGCAACCAGATCGCTGTAATAATATTGTGCCTGTACGGTTGATCCGAGCAGCAGGAGGGGGACCCACCCGGTTAATATTAATAAATGTTGGTAACCCATCCCCCCAAATTTACCGGTTCATGTCTATTTTTGAGCAGATGCCACCAATTGATGATAAAGTATCCGCTTCGATCGCCTTTGCGCGATTGCTTCGCATAATGGATGAGTTACGGGAAAAATGTCCATGGGATCAAAAACAAACCATCGACAGCCTTCGATCCCTTACGCTGGAGGAAACCTATGAATTGGCCGATGCCATAACGGTCGGCGACTGGTCGGCCATCCGGGAAGAGTTGGGCGATCTGATCCTTCACCTCGTTTTTTACAGCAAGATCGCTTTGGAGCAGGGGGCATTCAGCATGTCGGATGTTTTAACGGGAATCTGTGAGAAACTCATTAAGCGTCATCCACATATCTATGGAGACGTAAAGGTAAACAGTGAAGCGGATGTAAAACGAAATTGGGAGCGGATCAAATTATCAGAGGGAAAAAAATCAGTCCTTGCCGGCGTACCTGCTTCCTTGCCGGCGCTGGTCAAAGCCGTTCGGTTGCAGGAGAAGGCCCGACAGGTCGGGTTTGATTGGGATTATGCCGGTCAGGTCTTGGAAAAAGTTCGCGAGGAAGAAGCTGAATTGAACGAGGCACTTGCCAAAAAAGATCCCGCTGAAACCGAAGCGGAATTTGGCGATCTGCTTTTTGCCTGGGTGAATTATGCCCGTTTTATACAAGTGGATCCGGAGTCTGCGTTGAGTCGTACCAACCAGAAATTTATCCGACGGTTTCAGGCGTTGGAGGCCCTAGCTTCCGAGCGAAGTCTGGATCTGCATTCGATGGGATTATCTGAGCTGGATCTTCTCTGGGAGGAGGTCAAGCGATCGGAGTAAATAGCTTGTCCGTCCCCCGATCATCCCGTACCTTTGCCCGGCCGAAAACGGCCCTTATCCATGAAGCAGATCCGGAATTTTTGCATCATTGCCCATATCGACCATGGGAAGTCGACCCTGGCCGACCGCCTGCTTCAGTCCACCAACACCATCACCGAACGCGAAATGATGGAACAGGTGCTGGACGACATGGATCTCGAGCGGGAAAAAGGCATCACCATCAAGAGTCACGCCATTCAGATAAATTATCGGTACAAAGACGGAAAGGACTATACCCTGAACCTGATTGATACTCCCGGCCACGTCGATTTCAGCTATGAGGTCAGCCGCGCCCTGGCTGCCTGCGAGGGTTGCCTGCTTTTGGTCGATGCTACACAAGGCATACAAGCTCAGACGATCAGCAATTTATACCTGGCAATTGAAAATGATTTGGAGATCATCCCGGTGATCAATAAGATCGACATGGATGGGGCAATGGTGGAGGAAGTGGAAGACCAGATCGTGGACCTGATCGGTTGCAAGCGGGAAGAGATTTTGCACGCCAGTGCCCGAACCGGTTTGGGAGTGGACAAGATCCTGGAATCGATAGTGGAGCGCACTCCGGCGCCGGAAGGAAAACCGGAGGAGCCTTTACAAGCGTTAATCTTTGATTCTGTTTTTAACTCGTTTCGAGGGATAATCGTCTATTACCGAATCCTGAACGGTTCGATCCGAAATGGAGACAGAGTGAAATTCGTCAGCACCGAACAAGAATACGAAGCCACGGAGATCGGCATTCTAAAACTCAAGCTTACGGAAAAAGAGTCTGTCCATGCGGGCGACGTTGGCTACATCATTACCGGTATCAAAAATGCTAAGGAAGTAAAGGTGGGCGATACGATCACCTTGGCCAGCAACCCGAATCCGCAGATGATCAAAGGATTCGAGGAAGTGAAGCCCATGGTCTTTGCCGGAATCTTTCCGGTAAATACCGATGAATTTGAAGAACTCCGCGATTGCATGGATAAGCTTCAGCTGAACGATGCCTCGCTGACCTTCGAATTGGAAACCTCGCAAGCCCTGGGATTTGGATTTCGATGCGGTTTTCTAGGAATGTTGCACATGGAGATCATCCAGGAACGACTGGAGCGGGAGTTCAACCAGACGGTGATCACCACGGTTCCAAACGTGAGCTTTATCGCCTTTACCACCAAAGGAGAGAGCGTAGTCGTTAACAATCCCACCGAATTCCCCGATCCCGTCAAAACCGAACACATCGAAGAACCATTCATCAAGGCCCAGATCATTACCAAGCCCGAGTACATTGGCAATATCATGACCCTTTGCTTGGGAAAACGCGGGATCCTGATCAATCAAAGCTACCTCACCCAAACCCGGGTGGAGCTGATCTTTGAGATGCCGCTCACCGAGATCGTGTTTGATTTCTACGACAAGTTAAAGTCCCAGACCCGCGGGTATGCCTCATTCGATTATCACCCGATCGGATATCGCGAAAGCGACATCTGTAAAATGGATATTCTGCTAAACGGCGACAAGGTAGATGCGCTTTCTGCACTGATCCACCGCAGCCGCGCACAGGAATTTGGCCGAAAGCTCTGTGAAAAACTGAAGGAATTATTACCCCGCCAACAATTTCAGATTGCGATACAAGCAGCCATCGGCGCAAAGGTGGTTGCACGAGAAAATATCTCCGCAATGCGAAAAGACGTTACCGCCAAGTGTTACGGTGGCGACATCAGCCGGAAGCGGAAATTATTGGAGAAGCAAAAAGAGGGAAAAAAGCGGATGCGTCAGATCGGAAACGTAGAAGTACCGCAGGAGGCGTTTTTGGCGGTGCTGAAATTAGACGAATAGGTTCGTTCAGAGTTTAGCGTTTCGTTTTTCGTTTCAAGTCGTCCGTCCTTGGCTATTTGGTTGAGCGGTTGGGTAAGTAAAGCTGGTCCAGCTCAGGAAGAATCGGGTGTTTCCAAATAAAATGTTGGGTTGCCAAGTAGATTATTCCGGAGCAGATGCCCCCGATCAGAAGTTTACTCAGATCGGTCAATGAGGTAACGTTCAATGCCTCGTGGAGTGGTATGAAAACTAGGCAAGAAAGAAAAGTGGTGGTTATTCGCTTCAGATGTAGCTGAGGCTTCAGCAGAAGAATAAAAAATCCGGCAAAGCCACATTCAATGGCCATTGAGTTAATGGCTGTTCCTACGGCCCCGAACCGATCGATCAACCAGGTGTTCAACCCTACGCTCAGGAGTAGTCCCGCTGCAACCCCTATCACGATCCATTTTTTTGTCGTTTTGTTTCCGGCAGACAGCCCATAGTAGATCAACAAGTTTGACAGACTGATGCAGAGCGGGATCCCGGCCATCCATCTGACCATAGGTATCGAAGAGGCAAATGCCTCTCCGGCTATAAGATTCACCAAGACATCGGCATACAGCCAATATAAAAAACAGATCGGCAAGCTGAGATAGAGTAGCCAATCGGCCGAGCGGCTCAGTAGTTCGGTTAACCGCTCCTGGTTTCCTTTTGCCCGTTGCTCCGAGAATTGCGGATAAACGACCGTGTTCAAGGCAAGAATGATTACCAGTGATATGCGCGTCAATTTTGCTGCATTGCTGTAATAGCCCAGCTGTTCTTCATTTGTAAAGATCCCCAGCAGGGTTGCATCCAAGAAGACGGTGCAACTGATGAATACCGAACCGCTGTAAAACAAGAGCAACAATTTCCATTCGATGGTTGGATGGTTTCGCGTGGGGGCTTCGGTGCGTAGGTCTCGCCGGATCCAATAGATGTTGTATAAAACAGATAGGGCGACCGTTGTTAAGATGATCCAATAGTAAATACGGTAATCACCCGGACTTCCGATCATAAATAATATTGCCGCAACGCCGGCAATTCGTAGGATCATGGTTCGGTACGCCGAAATGTCAAATCGCTGCATTCCTTGCAGATACCATTCAGCTTGAAGGCAGTTTCCGATCAGGTGGAACAGTCCGATGGGTAGGAGGACTTGTACATAGTTCCATTGACTTTTATCTTTTACCAACCAATAAAAGAGTCCGTATGAAACCACGCTGAATAGCGTATGAAGTCTGATCAATTGCCAAAAGATTGTACGCTTGGAAAGTCCAAGTGCCTGTAATTGTGCGATTCGGTACATCCCGTAGGCCGGGATGCCGATCGATGCAAGACTCCAGATCAAGCCAACGGCATATTCCATAAAATTCACGGCACCCAGCCGTTCAGGTCCTAATACCCGTGCCAGGTATGGGTAGGTGATCAGCGGGAACAGTAGCCCGGTGATACCGTTTAAGATCTGATATGGAAATTGACGGAACGTACCCGAAGATTATTGACCTTTTACTTTCTGGTTGGATTTCTGTTCCAATATAGGGATTTCTCGGGGTGCTTCGCCTTCTTGAAGTATTTGCGTAAACACTTTTTCTACATGTATCCATTTTCCGTTTTTCCACGTGAATCCTTCCTGATCGCCATCGGGTATATAGGTCCACTTATTGTCGGGATCATTGTTTTCAGAGATCAGGTGATCGACCAATACCATGTTTAGATCGGGAATAAAGTTTAATAGCACTTGTGCATTCTTCTTGAATTCAAGTTGGTACCGATATTGTGTGGGTTTTCGAGTGGCATCGTTCTCGTAACTAAAGAAAGGTCCGCCAAAAACAGGTTCTCCTTTTGCGTTGAAATGCAATACCTCCATCCACTTCATGCTGCTCATGGCTCCATTAGGATCAAAGCCAAATAAGGTGTAAAAACTTTTCCCTTGATGTTGCGTTTTGATCATGTTGTAGTAGGCCGCACCGATCCAATTCATTCGATCGCGGGCAGAATCGGTCGCATTTTCAATAAACTCCGAAACATCGCGTAAGGGATACATCTTCAGCGAACCATCTTTTGTTCGCATTTGAATTGTGCCTCGCTGTCGGTGATAATAATCATCATACGAAAGGTTCCAAGTAAAAATCCGAAAGCTGCTATCGGGGGCATAGAGTTTAGATATTCCTATAAGCGAATCAAATGAGTACCAGAAAGAATATGGTATTTGCAGCGCGCGAACCAGGACGCGGGTAAATTGGCTATCTGCCTTCATCCGAATGGCTTGAATGGAATCTGTGTTCAACTTTAAGGAGAGCGACAGGAGGGTGTCTTCTTTGGCAGAAAGTTGTATTCGATTTGCCTTATTTAAGGCGGACGGCTGGGCAAAGGCAGAACTACACATCCAACACGTAATCAGGAGGGAGATCATTGATAGGCGTATCATGCTGTCGAAAGTAATAAATGCAGTCGACAGAGATTTCGTTTGAGGGTTCGGGAAGCGTGAAAGATTTGTCAATATTTATTTTTTAGAATCCATTTTGCGAATTCCGGAAGGGAATCGAATCGAATGTCAATATCGGGATGTGGAAAGTTGAATTCGGGATTTGTTGTCGCCATGTAGCAGGTATAAAACCCGGCATTTTTCCCGAACAACATATCGCTGTGCTTATTACCTACCATCAGGGATCGGTCGGGATCGATGTCCGGGAATTCTTGACGTGCTCGGTAGGCCATTCCCGGATTGGGTTTGCGATCGGGGTGCAGGTTATCCAGGCTGGTACAATAATAGATCCGGTCGATGCGGCCTCCTGCGGCCTCGATCTGATCCAGCATAAGTTGGTTGATGTCCCGCAGGTCCTTTTCAGTCATTAATCCCTTGCCAACACCGCGTTGGTTGGTAACAATGATCAGTCGACCAACCCGCCCACTTAAACGAGCCAACGTTTCGGTTACTTCTTTATAAAAAATGAATTCAGACGGATCTCGGATATAATCCTCATTTTTTTCTTGGTTGATGACTCCGTCCCGGTCCAGAAATAGGGTCCACGTTCGATCGATCCGGTCCGGTCGTAAAGGGAGGGGACGAAGTTCTCGATCGGCCATTTGAAAATCTTCCGGAATGCCTATGTCCCGAAAGTAACCGTCTTGTGAGAGTCCCATGAATTTGCGTTCACCCACCATTTTTTCCAGGTAATCTTTCTCGAAGGAAAACTTCTCGGGCAGCTCTTCTTCCAGCAACTTGTGTCGGTCTACCAAGATCACCCCGGCATTGATCTGTCCGGCTGCGGTGGGTTTTTTCTCTAAAAAGGCTAACACCTGTCCCTTTGCATCCGTTCTTACCACGCCGTAGCGGTCAAAATGTTCAAGCGATTTTAGCATCAGTGTACACGCAGCGGCTTGTTCCTGATGTAGACGCGCAGCGCGGTGGAGGTCGCCTTTGAATAAGGTATCGCCGTTTAGGACCAGCACGTGTGGCTGTTCACAACTTCTCAATGCCCGTAAGAGTGCGCCACCGGTTCCCAGGGGTTCCTCTTCGATTACTTCGATTTTGGAGAGCGTTGGAAAATACGTTGATAGATATTCTTGGATTTGCTCGTGTTTGTATCCGAGGGAGAATATAAATTTTTCCACGCCTTGAGTTCTCCAATAATTGATGACATGAAATAAAAAAGGGCGTTCTGCCACCGGCGCCAGACATTTCGGGGTATCGGGGATTGCGGAGCGGAGACGAGTGCCCAATCCACCTGCCAGTACGATCGCTTCGCGGATCATTTTGTTGGTCCCTTCGGTTGAAAGTATGATTCTTCAACGAGTTGGCAAATGATATGTCCCACCGTAATGTGTGCCTCTTGAATCCGAGGGGTATCGGAACTGGGGATGCCGATCCAGTAGTCGGACAACATTTTCATTTTTCCGCCCTCCAAACCGGTAAATCCAATGGTCGTGACGCCCAACCGGCGGGCAGATTCAAATGCCTTTACCACATTGGGCGCGTTTCCAGAGGTGGAGAGTCCGATCAATACATCTCCCGGTTCGGTGATGCCATCGATCAATCGGGCATAGACCTGGTCGTATCCATAATCATTGGCTACTGCGGTCAGATAAGAAGTGTTGGCATGCAGGGCCTCGGCGGGGAGGGCTTTTCGGTCGCTATAAAACCGTCCCGAAAATTCGGCAGCCAGGTGTTGGGCATCAGCGGCGCTTCCACCGTTGCCGCAGAGATAAAGCCTATTTTTTTGTTGGAAAGAGTGAGTGATGCAATGGGCCGATCGATAGATCTGCTCCAACAGCGTTTCATCATTCAGGATCAGTTGCTTGGTATGAATGGAGGCCTGAAGTATTGAACGGATCTTTTCCATCCCTCAAAGATAGCGGGAGAATCTCAAGCGGTCCAGGATCGGATGCCGCTGCAGGTAAATTGATAGGACTGCACGCGTCCACCCAATCGGGTAAGGGATTCGGCTACGGCATTACGGGTTTTGGCCGGGCAATAGAAGATCATAAAGCCGCCCCCGCCGGCTCCTGAGATCTTGCCCCCACTGGCCCCCGCTTTACGGGCCGTTTGATAGATCTCTTCCAGCCAGTCGTTGCTGATTCCTTCTGCCATGCGCTTCTTTTGCTGAAACCCATAATCCAGGATTTCTCCGATCAAGTCTAGCCGGCCTTGCATCAGGGCTTCTTTCATTTGATGCGCTTGATCTTTTAGTTGATGCATGGCCTCGATGGAACGGATATTTTTTTCATGAACATTTTTTTGCTGGATGGCAATGATGCGGGCCGATTCCCGGCTGGTGTCCGAATAATAAAGCAGCAGGTTGTTTTCCAATTCATCCAAATATTCCGGTTTCACTCGTAATGGATTTACGATCACTTTATCGTCTGAAGAAAATTCCATGAAATTTACGCCGCCAAAAGTGGCGGCATATTGATCCTGTTTGCCTCCGGCCAGTCCGAGGTCTTTTCGTTCGATCTCATAAGCCAGGTGGGCCAGGTCGTACTCGCCGTAGGAAAGTTTGCAGGCCTTCGCAAAAGCTCCAAGAATGGCAACCATGAGGGTGGAGGAGGTTCCCAATCCGGAACCGGCTGGTGCATCTACCTCGGTTTGGATGCGGATGCCACGAGTAGGTAATTTATTTTCTCTTTTCAGACGGTTGAAAACACCCTTGACTAAATCCAGCTCTCCATTGATGGGAAGTTGATCGGTAAGGGGGAGGGTGATGGACTCGGAGCGGTCCGTTGCTTCAATAAGCACGATCGGTTCCTCCAGAAACGCTATACTCGCTCTGGCGTAAAGGGAAATGGTGGCATTCAGAATCGCGCCGCCAAAGAGGTCGCTATAGGGACTGACATCCGTCCCCCCACCGGCCAATCCAATCCGTAGCGGAGCTTTACTTTTGAATACCATTAGCCAGGTCGATCAATTTATCAATAAATCTTGTCCAGCTGAGTTCCTGCTTGATTCGAAGAAGATGTGGTTGAAAATAGAGTGGTCCCAGTTGGTATAATTTTAAAACGCCATTCGCGATGGATTCGGGATTGGGTTCACAGACCAGTCCGGATTGTTCATGAGGGACCAGTCCGGGCAATCCACCCACATTGGTGACCAGCATGGGCTTTTCAAAATGATAGGCCAGGGGGGTAACCCCGCTTTGCGTAGCGTTTTTGTAGGGTTGGATTACAAAATCAGCGGCGCATATATAATCCCGCACCTGAGAATCAGGGATGAAATCGGTTTTTAGAATCAACTGATCGTGAATATTCAATTGCTGGATCAGCTTGTCGTAAGCCGCACGGTCCTCATAAAACTCACCGGCCACCAGCAGTTTGATGTTTTGTTCGCGGATGGTTGAATTCGACATGGCTTGCAGTAGCAGATCGAGACCTTTGTATCGTCGGATGAATCCGAAGAACAGAATTATTTTTTGGTTGGGGGCGATCCCCAGTTTGGCACGGGCCGTGGTGGAATCGATGGCCGCGCCGAAATTATCATAGCGCGGGTGAGCGGCCAGGGTAACGGATTGTCTTTTTACTCTGGGCAGTAGGTCTTCTTTTACTTTTTCGCTCATGGTAAGGAAGGCCTCACAGGTACGGATAAAATAGCGGGTGAAGGTCTCGTCGCCCGGCCGGGTTTCGTGGGGAATGATATTGTCGGCCAAACAAACGATACGGCTATGATTATTTTTTCTAATGCGGCGCAGGATGGTTCCGAGCGAGGGACCCATGAATGGAAGCCAGTAGCGCACGATAACCAGATCGGGCTTTTCCTTGGAGAGTTTATTGCCTACCTGGATCCAGTTGATGGGGTTGATCGAATTGATCAGGGAACGAATGGGGGTGCCTGCGGGGGCGGGTTCGTCGGTGAATTGCGTTTTACCAGGAAATAAGAAGGAGGGGTATTGGAGGCTGAAGGAGATGATCTCGGCGGTATATCCTTTTTCTTGGAATGCGCTAGCTAGGCGATGGTCGAAAGTGGCGAGTCCGCCACGCAGCGGATGGGCGGGACCGATGATCATCACCCGTTTCATTAGAGACCAATTTTCGATTCCAACAGATATTGGTTGCGCGTGAAGGAGTTGCGGGCGATCAGTTCACCGATGTATCCAGCCAGAAAAAGTTGCATGCCCAGGATAACGGAGGTCAGGGAAATGTAGAAGGCCGGACGGTTGGTTAGGGAAAAACTGGGTTCGATGAATTTGGATAAAAGAAGATAAAACGCCATGACAAATCCCGCCAGAAAGCAAAGGCTTCCCCAGAGCCCGAAGAAATGCATGGGGCGTTTGGAGAATCGTCCTACAAACGAAATGGAGAGTAGATCCAGGAATCCGTTGATGAAACGGTCCCATCCAAATTTGGAATATCCGTATTTGCGGGCGCGGTGTTCGACCACTTTCTCTCCGATCTTATGAAAACCCGACCATTTGGCCAGCACCGGAATGTATCGATGCATCTCCCCATATACCTCGATGCCCTTGACCACTTGTAAGCGGTAGGCTTTGAGTCCGCAATTGAAATCATGCAGTTTGATGCCCGACATGGAGCGGGTAACGGCATTGAAGAATTTGGAGGGGATGTTTTTGGTAAGGGTATTGTCGTATCGTTTCTTTTTCCATCCGCTGACCAGATCGTATCCTTCCTCCAGGATCATTCGGCGCAGCTCGGGGATTTCATCCGGACTATCTTGTAGGTCGGCGTCCATGGTGATCACGACTTTGCCGGTAGCTGCTTTGAAGGCCTCATAGAGTCCGGCCGATTTTCCATAATTGCGTTGGAATTTGAACCCTTTGATTCGATCATTTTTTTTATGGAGGGCTTCGATCACCAACCAGGAATCATCGGTACTTCCATCGTCAATATAAATCACTTCATAGGTGAGTCCCTGTTCCTGCATCACGCGCTCGATCCAGGCGGTCAGTTCCGGGAGCGATTCTGCCTCGTTATATAGGGGGATGGCGATGCTAAGGTCCATATGGCGGGTTCTTACGGGTGAGTAGGGCACTGCCGGCGGCAGCGAAAACGGCACCCAATAACAAATATCCGAAAACAGTGGCGGAAATAAAGCGAACCGGGAATTGTTTCTCGGCCTCCGTCACCAACTCCTCGATCTGATTGGGCGTATATTTCTTGGTTTCCGTTAGTAGGGTTCGTTGATAAGCCGCTTCTTCTCTGGCAAATTCCGGATGACGCCAAAGGATGAATAAAGTAAATCCGACCATCAATAAGGCGGTAACGGCAAAATGACGAAAGCCCTGTTGAAACAGATTACCAAAACTGCCGGATCGGGATGAATCTTTCCTGGCCATCCAGATCGACCAAATAATTCCAAATCCGTATTCGATGAACAGCAAGTACTTTGCCCAAATCTCATTTCCCGAGTTGGTTTCTCGCAGTGTCACCCCGGTTGTGATCATAATAATGCCGGTCAGTGCCCCCCGGGCTGCAGGATGGTTGAAAAAACGGCGCATATCAGGAGTGGCGGAATGTTCCGTTTCGGATGGTGCCAATGGATCGGCCCATCAGTTTTTTCCCTAGAAACGGAGTGTTCTTGGATCGGGAGTGAAGGGATGATTCTTCCACCAGCCATTCCTGATCGGGTTGAAACAACGTGATGCAGGCTTCGCTCCCCAACACAAGGTTGGAGGGGAGGAGTCCGAATATTTTTCGGGGGTTGATCGCCATCATCTCTATGAGTCGCTCTAGGGTTGCCTCCGGGAGTGCGGTTCTCAGGGCTGCAAAAGCGGTTTCCAATCCGATCATGCCGGGTGCGGCTTGTTCGAATTCGCAGATTTTTCGATCATTCTCCTGGGGGAAATGGTGCGCGGCGAGGCAGTCGATGGTGCCGTCTGCCACCGCTTGTTTGAGCACGTCGCGGTCTTCATTGGTACGAACCGGCGGAATGGTTTTAAGCAGGGTGTTGTATCCGGCAAGATCCTCATCGCAGAAGTGCAGGTGGTAGGGAGTAACAGAGCAAGAGAGACCCGGTTGTGATTTTTTGCCCGTCCGGATGGTTTCTACGGTTGCTCGGCTGCTGATTCCGGTGAGGTGTAAGTTGGATTCGGTGTAATGATTCAGTGCGATGTCGCGGTGGGATTGGATTGATTCACTGATGTCGGGTCGACCGGGCAATCCCATTCGCGTAGATGCTATGCCCTCGTGCATGAGTCCTTGTGGCTGAATGGAACGATCATCGGGCAATTGAATGATGGTGGCCTGAACCGCTTTGACGTATTGAAGCGCTTTGAGGAGTAAGCCGGCCGATTGGATGCTTTGGGTGCCGTCGCTAAAGGCCCGTGCACCGGATCGGTGCATGTCATAGAGTTCGGCCAATTCTTTTCCTTCGGTTCCTTTGGTGATGGCACCAATCGGATGTAGATCGACCGCCCCGTTTGCCGCTTGCTGTTTCAAGTACTCGACACTGGCTTTGTCGTGTGTGACGGGCTTGTTATTGGGGATCAAAAAAACATCGGTGTATCCGCCGGCCAGTGCCGCGCGGGATCCGGATATAATTGTTTCTTTCTGTTCGTAACCGGGTTCGCCAAAATGAGAGAATACATCCACCCATCCGGGCGATGCACACAAACCGGGGAGTTCAAGGATCTGATCAGCCTTAGCGTTGATGGAAGAAGCGGTTTGTTCGATACGGCCCTCGTGAACCAAGATATCCAGAATCTGGCCATTCAGGGGATTTTCCGGGTCGACGATCCGGGCTTTTTTAATGAGTAGTTTCACTAAAGGACAAAGATAAGCAACCCATATCGTACTGGGAAATTGGTGTTTTCTGCCTACATTTGCCTTCCCTTTTCGGTCCGGGACGTAGCGCAGCCCGGTAGCGCACTTGCATGGGGTGCAAGGGGTCGCTAGTTCGAATCTAGTCGTCCCGACTTCGCCCGCCGAAGCTCGTTAGAGCGAAGGCGGGCTTTTTAATGCGGGCTACATCGGGCAAGCCCGACAGGATTAGGAGACACATTCGAAGCTCATCAGAGCGAGGGCGGGCTTTTCTATTGGATTAGTAAGTAAACTTTCAATTCCTATCTTGTGTGACCAATCTATTCCTCTGCGATATGACCCCCGCCCGAACCGATAAATTGACCAACGTGCTAATGCGCCGTCAACCGGATCTGACCGTCGTGTTGGAAAATGTATTTGACCCGCACAATATTTCGGCGGTCATGCGAACCTGCGATGCGGTGGGGGTGCAGGAAATTTATATTTTGAATACAAAGATCCCACGGCATAAGAAATTCGGGTCACGCAGTTCCTCCAGCGCTGCCAAGTGGCTCACCATCCATGCATTCGAAGATGTGGAACGTTGTTTTGAGGCGATCCGTCGTCGCTACGATCGAATCCTTACGACGAATTTGGGGGATGAGTCTACAGGCTTGTACCAGCTCGATCTGACCTGTTCTACCGCGTTGGTATTTGGGAACGAGCACACTGGGGTAAGCGATGAGATACGCACCAAAGCCGATGGCAATTTTCTCATTCCACAGGTTGGGGTGATACAGTCATTGAACATCAGCGTAGCCTGTGCCGTAACGTTGTATGAGGCGTTCCGTCAAAAAGAAATCGCCGGACATTATAGCCGAGCCGATCTTGACTCGGCGTATAAACAGGGGATTTGGCGAAGTTGGTCGAATACAGAGGAGCCCCCAGTTCATTAGGCCGGTTCGATCTGATCGGCTTTTCGATCGGCCGCTCGTTGCAACAAGGATTGAATGCTCACATTCAGCTCGAACCCGATCAGCAAGAAAAGGGAATTCACAAATAGCAGTATCATGATGATCAGAACCGTACTGATGGATCCATAGATCTGATTGTATTGTGCAAAATTGGTGACCCACCAGGAGAAGGCCAGAGTCATTAGTAACATCAGTCCGGTAGCCAATATCGATCCCGGATTGATCCATTTCCATTTCTTGGGGATCGAGGGGGCATATCGATAAATAAAGGAGATGCAGAAGAAGTAAAGCATGACAATTACGATCCACCTCAATTTATCGATCAGGTCAATCAAGTAGGTATCGGTTACGCCGAACCATCTTAGTACCGCTTCCCGTGCTACCAGCAGCGCAACCGAACCGATGACAAACAGATAAAGCATGGTGGTGATCTTGAGGGCAACAAACCTTTTTTGCCAGCCCTTTCTCTTGGTAAAACCGGGGTAATTTTTGTCGAAAGATCGCATAATACCCATCATGGCATTGGAGGAGAAGAATAGAGAAAGGATAAACCCCACCGAGAGCAAACCATTTCTGGGGCGACTGATGAAATCATTTAAAAAATTAATTAATACGGAATTGTCTTTTTCACCCGGAATAACATCTTTTATCAGAGTGTTCAGTTCCTCTTGAAAGGCCTGTGTGATCGGAAAGTAGGGAATGAGGGTGAATAGGAAAATGATAGCGGGAGGGATGGCCATAACGAAGTTGAAGGCAATGGCAGAGGCTCTTTCTGTCATTCCAATGGCACGAACCTGTCCCATAAAAAAAACAACGACTTCATAGATCGGTAAGCGACGAAATCCGGGTAGGGAGTGTGTCTGGCTCCAGTTGATAGCCCAGGTTGATAGGGTGCTTTGGGAAAGCCGATGAATGAATCGTTGCCAGCTCATGGCGATGAAGTCTTTTTCTTATTCAATCGTTTGGTCAGTTCTTCCTGATAGAGGCGTGCTTTTTTTAGGTGCTCTCCATAGTCTTTGGAGAATACAGAGGTTCCGTCAAAAAGATGACTGGCCACAAAAAAAAGGTATTCAGTGGAAGGGGCTTGTAGCACGGCATCAATGGCAGCGATGGAGGGCAGGCAAATGGGGCCAGGCGGAAGGCCGGCATGCAGGTAAGTATTATAGGGCGATTCATGGCGAAGGTGCGCGAACGTGACTCGCTTGGCGCCAAAATCGCCAGACCCAAATTTTGCGGATGGATCTGCTTGTAAACGCATGTTGGTGCGAAGCCGATTCAAGTACGTGCTGGCAATCAGTGGGCGATCGGGGCCGTGTTGTGTTTCTTCCTCGACGATGGATGCCAGTATATGAACTTCGGTGGGATTCAAGTTGATCGTTTCAGCTTGACGTTTGCGGGTCGCATTCCAAAAAACATTCCAGGATTTCATGAACGTTTGATATACCTGGTGGGGTGAATCGGTCCAATAGATCTCGAACGTCAACGGTAATAATCGAGACATTACGGTAAGGGTATCTACGCCAAATACTTTCAAGGAGTCATTGGATCTCAAAAAACGAATCCAGGCCATTGAGTCGGCCCGGGTAAAATCGGATCGTTGCATTTTAGAGGCGAATTGATAGGGGGTGCGCAAGCGTGTTCGTTCATTTCCCAATATCAATTTTATGGGCGTTTGTCTTCCCTTCGCCAATCGTTGCAACAATTGGTATAAATTTTCTCCGTCGGATACGAGGTACGAGCCGGGTTTGACTGACCGGAGTCCCATGATTCGCGCCGAACCGGTAAGCCACGACGCATTGCTTAGCATGCCTTTTTCTTCTAATTGTTTGCCTACGATTTCAATGGGGGTATCCGTGTATAGTTGAAGGCGATTCTCCTTTGGATTCTGCACAAGCGGATGCAAGAATACCCACATCGATCCCCCAAGCATCAACAGCACAACCGCGATCGTAATTCGTAGCCGCATGATACAATTTAAAAGAAAACCCCGATAAGTCGGGGTTGGTTAAACATAAAAGCGGTTGATTATTTTCCGCTACCGGGAGTTGTGTTGGGAGGAGTGGATGAACCAGATGAATTTCCGGAGGCAGGGGGAGCGGTAACCGGACCCTTGGCATCGGTGTTCGTTTTTGTGGGTGCTGGGATGGAAGTGCCGGTTGCTTGATTGATCCTGTCTACTCCGCCTTTTACATTGTCGCCGGGCATGAACCAAACGGATATCATACATAGAACTGCTATCAAACCTACAAAAATCCAGGTGCCTTTTTCAAGCACATCGGTTGTTTGTTTTACCCCCATGAACTGGTTGCTAAGCCCTGCGATGTTACCGGCTAAACCACCTCCTTTGGGGTTTTGAACCAATACGATAAGGCTCAGAATTACGCAAGCCAAAATGATCATAATCAGGAAAAATAGCGTCATGACAGGGTATTAAGTTCGTTAATCTTTGCTGCAAAATAAGCACTTTTCGAGGGATCAAGCAAACTCAATTGTCGATAGGTTTCAATGGCTTTCTGTTTTTCCCCTTGCTTAATCCAGACCGCTGCCATGGCCTCTGTCCAGATTTGTTTTTCATCCAGTGATTCATGCGCCAGATCCGCCACTTGTTTTTCCTTCTCTACCGGGATCTGCCGGGTAACCTCCGTGAGAGGGAGTCGCTTCATCACCTTTAGCCAGTCCGTAAAACTCTTAAGTTGCTGACCAAATCTGTCCGTCGTATGATCCAGCGCAGGGGGTTTTATGCCCTGGGAGGCAAAATAGTCGACCGTGTGGTACGGTTCAAAAACAAAAGGCTCATTTTCGGATGGGGGGGACAACTTGCTGTTCGAATTTTTTGGGTCAGCAGAGGATTCCAAGGGAATCTGAGGGGTAGGGAAAGTACTAAAAAGTGCTTGACGGATGGAGGCCGAAGCGGATCCGGAGTGGGCGTGTAGTTGAAGGGGACCGCTGAAAGGAAACTGCTCGACCAGCTCAGAGGCCGGCTGAGGAAGTTGGTTAACCCAGATGCTCCATTTTTTTTCTATGTACTGCCCCGGGTTTACCATTTCGAAAATATTTTATTGAATATTTCATCCGTTAAGGTTCTCAACATTTCATCCAGTAGCGCATTCTCTGCCTGGGTGAATGACAAGTTACTTCTAAAATCGAAACTTCGGCTGATGTCCGATCGATCTGTTTTCCCGGCCTTCAAATCGTTCACCACTACATTGATGCCAACGGTTAGTCGGTTGGTAGTTACTTGCTGACCGCTGATGGCAGCAGTGGAAAAGGAATATTGGGTGATGGTGGCAATGACTTCCCAGTCGGCTGCTGCATTGGTTTGTGTTAACCGGGTTTGCCCGATAACCTTTTGCCGCAGCCGATCGGTGAGACGCGGACTCAGCTGCGGGTTGACATAGCTGGCCCGGTTTTCAATAAAATTGATTTTAATGGTCTTTATACTATCGGGCACGGTTGCATCGTTGAATTTGTATACGCCGCAACTGATGGGTATGCTACCTACGATAAACAGTGCAATGATTACAGCACCCAAAGAGGCTATTGAATAGATGATTTTTTTCACTCTTCTATGTTATATTCTTTGAGTTTTCGATATAGTGTTCGTTCGCTTATTCCTAAATCCGCCGCAGCATCCTTTCGTTTGCTTTTGTGTTTTTTTAGGGCTTTTAGAATGAGCTCTCGTTCCTTGTCTAAAATATTTAAACTTTCCTCCACTTCCACGTGTGCATCGACAGTTGTTGGAACGGATACAGGCACTGTGGGATGAGCGGCTCCGGCTACGCGCGTAAAAGAGATTGGATTGTTGTGCTCCGGAATGGGTTGTAAACGTTCCAATTCATGTACAAACTGAGGATGCTGCGCGGCCAGCTCCGGGTTTTGAATCAACTCCAGGAATAGACGCTTCAGCTCGGTCACATCCTTTTTCATATCAAAAAAAAGTTTGTATAAGATTTCCCGTTCATTGGCAAACTCCGGTCCAGCCGCTACACTACTAGCCAGCACCGGCATTCGGTTTGCTGAAACCGGAGGGAGAAACTGTTTTAAGGCAGTAGCCGATATGCGCTTATCTTTGGCCAGTACAGAGATTTGTTCAGCAATGTTTTTCAATTCGCGTACGTTTCCGGGCCAGGGATATTCGTTCAAAACCCGTTGGGCCTCCTCATCCAACTGAATGGAAGGCGTCTTGTATTTATTGGCGAAATCTGCCGAAAATTTTCGAAACAGCAGATGAATATCCTCCGCCCGATCCCGCAGTGCCGGCACCCGAATCGGAACCGTGTTCAATCGATAATAAAGGTCTTCCCGAAATTTTCCTTCCTGTACCTGCTGCAGGAGGTCGCGGTTCGTGGCAGCCACCACCCGTACATCGGTGCGTTGTACTTTGGAAGATCCCACCCGAATGTATTCGCCGGTCTCCAATACCCGAAGCAGCCGGGCCTGCGTTCCCAGCGGCAATTCGCCTACCTCATCCAAAAAAATCGTGCCTCCGTTCACTGCTTCAAAATAGCCTTTGCGCGATTCCACGGCGCCGGTAAATGACCCTTTTTCGTGGCCGAATAATTCAGAGTCGATGGTTCCTTCCGGTATGGCACCGCAGTTCACCGCGATAAAGGGATTGTGTTTGCGGGCCGACAAGTGATGGATGATCTGTGAAAAAACTTCTTTACCTACACCGCTTTCTCCATTGATCAAAACCGTCAGGTCGGTGCCGGCAACTTGTTCTGCCACTTGCAACGCAAAATTCAGCGCAGGAGCATTGCCAATGATGCCAAATCGATTTTTTATGGATTGTAATTCTGACATAAAAAATTATTCTGTTACAAGGCTGCCCAGCAAGGTGGCCTGTGTACAGGCATCCACTTTTACCTGCACATAGTCGCCGGGCTTTAATATTTTTTCGGTTTTTGGGAATACCAACACTTTGTTCTGCGTGTTTCGGCCCATCCAAGCCTGGTCGTCTCGTTTGCTGTTTCCTTCAATCAGCACCTCAAATACCTTTCCAATGTCTTGTTGGTTGCTGAGCAGAGACAATTCGTTTTGAACGGCTACGATCTGCTGCAGTCTTTCCTTTTTAACGGTCTCCGGGATGTCATCGGCATAACGGCGCTGTGCCAAGGTGCCGGGTCGCTCGCTGTAAAAAAACATATAGCTGAAATCATATCGGCTGTAACGCATAATGTCAAGCGTATCCTGATGATCCTCCTCGGTCTCCGTACAGAAACCTGCGATGATATCGGAAGAGATGCCGCAATCCGGCAGGAGCTCCAGGATTCGATCCACCTTGGCCTTATACCACTCCCGGGTATAGGTGCGGTTCATGAGTTGGAGCACCCGGGTCGATCCGCTTTGAACGGGCAGGTGTATATAGCGACAGATATTTGAAAACCGCGCCATGGTATGCAATACCTCATCGGTAATGTCTTTGGGGTGAGAAGTGGAAAAACGTACCCGTAGCTGGGGAGAGATCCGTGCAACCTGCTCCAGCAGTTGTGCAAAATTGATGGAGTTGCTTCCCGACGCGGGCGTGTAATGATAGGAATCCACGTTTTGCCCCAATAAAGTTACCTCCCGATATCCTTTTTCAAAGAGATCGGAACACTCACCCAGTATGGAAGAATTGTCCCGGCTGCGCTCCCTTCCACGCGTAAAGGGCACCACGCAAAACGAACACATATTGTTGCAGCCCCGCATGATGCTGACAAAAGCACTCACGCCGTTGCTGCTTAATCGAACCGGAGCGATGTCGGCATAGGTTTCATCCCGACTCAATAATACGTTCACCGCTTTTTGTCCTGTACCGGCTTCGTCAATCAACTGTGGAAGGGTTCGGTACGCGTCCGGTCCTACTACCAGATCCACCAGCCGCTCTTCCTCCAAGAATTTTGATTTTAACCGCTCTGCCATGCAACCCAATACACCAATCAGCAAGCCTTTTTTTTCTCTTTTGAGCTGCTTGAATTCGGTGAGACGCTTGCGGACAGTCTGTTCGGCCTTCTCCCGGATGGAACAGGTATTCAATAATATCAGATCGGCTTGGTCCGGCAAACGCGTAGCTCCATAGCCCTGATCCTGTAAAATAGAGGCAACAACCTCGCTATCGGCAAAATTCATCTGACATCCGTAGCTCTCGATGTAAAAGAGCCGGTCGTATTGGTTCGGATCAGCAGAAAAAGGCGCATAAGCCTCTCCCTGCCTCGATTCGTGGTGTTGTTTTTCGGTGGTCAACGTTTGCATGGTAAAAACGGACTGCAAATATAAAGAATATATGAGTTTCGTGACATCCTGTCAGTCATATAAAGATCATTGATTAACAATATATTATGTCATTGAATTCAAGCGGTTGAGGTAAATGGTATCTTTCCGTGGTTATGTCTTACCGAGTCTTTGCAATAATTCAAAGTTGGCTATTGCTTCTTGCTATATTATCTACAGGAGGCACGTTGGGGGCACAGACGAATTTGGGTCGGATTTCCGGGTTTGTGGTGGATGCGAACCAGCAACCCTTACCGGGAGCGAACCTGCGGTTGATGTTTTTGACCGATTCGCTAGGTGCAAAAAATGCCATTGAGGTTGTCAAAAACAAACAGACGGGTGCAAGCGGCGAGTTTATATGGGAAGATTTAATTGATGGAAGGTATTCGTTGTGGGTAAGTGCTGCCGGATACCGCACGATTCGGATCGATAGTCTGCAGTTGGATAATCGACGTCGCTTGTATTCGCTGGGTTCGATTCAGCTATCCCTGAGCGGAGCGGCTCAGCTCGATTCGGTGGTTATTGTGGTTGATCGGTCCTTGATTCAATCCAAGGACGGGAACGTTACGTTTATGGCGGGTGATTCACCGCTGGCGGCCGGTTCCAACGTATCGGACCTGATGACGCAGGTACCGTTGGTAAATAAGGATCCGGACGGAAAATTGACCGTACGGGGAAAAGAGCCTAAGATCTTGATCGATGACAAGCCAGTGGAGTTAAATATGCAGCAATTGCAGGAATTGTTGGAGTCGATGCAAGGTAGTTCGATTGAGAAGATCGAGGTAATGACCAACCCCCCGCCTCAATTTGCGCAGGAATCGGCAGTGATAAACATCGTCACCCGAAAAGGCCGCGTGGGGCGATCGGGCCGCTTGGCGCAGTCGGGCGGAACTAGAGGCGAGTGGTCGGCCAACGGGCATTTCACCTATCGAAAAGACCGGCTCTCGCTACAGATCAATGCAGGATTCAATCAAAATCGATTTGCCGGGGATGGATATTCGAACCGGCAGAATATTTACCGCGACTCTACAAACCAATTCAATACGGTCTCGGATTATCAGAATCGATCGAAAAGACCCTCCGCGCGGGTATCGCTCGATTATGAATGGCATAAAAAGCATTCGATCAACCTGGTGTTGCAGTACAACGACAATCAGTTCAACAACGAAAACAATACCTACTTCAGCAACATCAATCGGTCGGGGGAGCAGTGGCGATATAGTTTGCGTGCCGTTACTTCAACCGGAGCCAATCAATCCCTCGCTCAAATTTCCACCTATACATGGCGACCAAAACCCGGAGAGACCCTTCGGTTCATTTTTCAAACCAATGCTTCCGATAATTCAAACCTGCGTCGATTTGAACAGAACTTTTTATTCAACGACAGGACCCCTACCGGGAAAGATTCTATCCAATACCAAGACAATTTCACCCGCATCCTTGGCTGGAGTACCCGACTGAATTACGATCGGATGCTGGTTGCAAAAAAAACCTATTTATCAAGCGGAATTTTCTACAGCCAATCCCTCAATTGGGTCGATGTATTGGCTCAATATCTGAAAGTACCCGCGTTTCAGCTGGTGGATATGCCGGCGCTGAATCAGGATTTTCAATTCAGACAAAATATCCAGCAGTACCGCCTGTCCATCAAACAGCTTTTCACAGAACATTTTAGTTTGCTGGCGGGACTGATCTACGAGCACACGTTGATCCGGTTCGATCTTCACAAGGAAAACCAGATCCGGGAAAATCAATACGGGAATTGGCTTCCCTTTGCCACGTTGAATCGATCTTGGAAGGATCGCTACAACCTGACCCTATCGTACAAGCAAACCATTCGTCGACCCGGACTCGCAGAACTTAACCCTACGGTTGATTTTTCAGATCCGTACAATACTCGATTCGGAAACCCCGACCTCATCGCATCCGCCTCCCATAACATCTATCTGGTGACGGGGTGGAGTCGATCCGGCCGTTTCTTCAACATAGGTTTCGGACACAACATCGTGAAGGATGTATACAGCCAGGTACGCACCTTGGCCGAAGAGGGAGAGACCCTGCTCACCTGGGAGAATATCAGCAATCGAAATGAATGGGAGGTCAGTTTTTGGAGCAGTTTTACAGTTTACAAAAAGCTCAAGATCAATTCAAATGCAAGCTACATCTATAACTTATATGGAAGTTATGACAAGCTGGTTCGTCGTTTTCGTGATGGGGGATCGCTGACCTCGACGGTTGGAGCTAGTTTTACGCCACACGACCGGGCGAGTTTCACAGGGCAGTTTAACCTGAACCGGTTTGCTTCTCCACAGGGCTATGCGCGGTGGAACGGGAGTTTGAATCTGGGGACGCAATGGAAATTCCTGCAGAAAAAATTGGTGATTTCGTTTAATGCGATCGACCCGCTGCGCGACCAGCGAAGATATACGTTCACCTATGCACCCAATTTTTCGTTGGAGAGTTTTAGCCGAACCCGCACCCGGAATTTTAGGTTAACAGCCGCCTGGAACATTCAGTCCAAGCCCTCCAAGCCGACTAAGCCGGCTCGTTGAAGGCCAGCGTCGGAAGTCGCTTTGCCAACCAGGAACGACCACAGGGAATGATCCACTGCGTCTGAAATTCAAAGAGGGTAGAAACCAGATTATTGAAATAGGGTGTAGCAGGTCCAATATAACCATGTTCGATTGCGTAAGGCAATTGAGCCATCGGAAGTAATTGGATCTTATCCTTAAGTAAAAACGCCAGAGTGGTAAAGTCGAGCAGCAGTACGCCGTATTCTTTTTCGATGGATTGAATGAAGTGAACGGATTTGTCGGTGCTGCAACCGCTGACGGTTGCGGCGGTTTCGTCGGCGATCAGGATCAGAAATTGTCCAAAGAATAAATATCCGGCTCCTTTTACGGCTGCGCCGTGGCTGGTCCACTCCGCTGTAAACGCCTCCAGTTGTTTTTCCAATTTAAGTGCTTCTGCAATGGTGAAGGTTCGGTTGGACTGGTAGATCCAAACCCGGGATTGAGGCGCTAGGCTTGGGTCGATCAGGTGTTGATATTCGAGCTTCATTCAGAAAAATTAAGAGAAGATTCCACGATCTCTGCGATGTCCAAGACTTGAACGACGGACTCTCGTTCGGCCAGTTTCACGCCATCGCTCATCATGGTGTTGCAGAAGGGGCAGGCGGCTGCGATGATGGAAGCTTGTGTTTCGAGCGCTTCCTGGGTGCGATCGATGTTGATGCGGATTTTTCCGGTTTCTTCTTCTTTGAACATCTGGGCGCCGCCGGCGCCACAGCAACTTCCTTTTGAGCGACAGCGTTTCATCTCGACCAGTTCCACATCCAATGCCTCCAGCACTTTACGCGGTGCATCATAGATCTGGTTGGCGCGGCCCAGGTAGCAGCTGTCGTGATAGGTAATGCGTTTGCCCTTGAAGATGCCGCCCTCTTGTAGTCGGATTTGCCCGGAATCGATCAATTGCTGTAAAAAGACGCTGTGGTGGATAACCTCGTAGTTTCCGCCCAGTTCGGGGTATTCGTTTTTTAGCGTGTTGAAGCAGTGGGGACAGGCCGTCACGATTTTTTTGATGTTGTATCCGTTCAGAATTTGGATGTTTTGATAGGCCATCATCTGAAAGAGAAACTCATTGCCGGCGCGGCGTACCGAATCGCCGGTGCACATTTCTTCTTTGCCCAGAATACCGAAGGGGATCTCCAATTTTTGAAGGATGCGGGCGAAGGCCCGCGTGATCCGTTGTGCCCGTTGATCAAAACTCCCGGAACAGCCGATCCAAAACAGCACTTCCGGTTCTTTTCCTTCGGCCAGCCATTCAGCCATGGTTTTTATGGGGGGAAGCGACATGCCAGTTTTGTTTTGATCAAACAAAATTAACGTAAAACGATGGGCTCCGGATAAGCCCCTTTATTTTTGCCCATGCCGATGAAACTGCCTGATTGGATGCGTTGGGAGAAATGGCCTTTCAAGCTGATTTATTTTCCTCTGACCCCTTTTTGGTTGTGGTATTGCCTGCGAAGCGGTTCCTTTTGGTTCTTTAGTTCCTCCAATCCAACGATTACGTTTGGCGGAATGGAGGGGGAGGGGAAGAAAGAGATGTATGACCAGCTGCCCTTGGAGTCGTATCCGCGCACTATTTATATAGATCCCAAGCTGCCCGAAGCCGAACTGCTCAAGCAGATCGAGACGGGGTATCAATTTCCCCTGGTTGTAAAGCCCGATGTAGGCATGAAGGGGCTATGGTTTGAGCGCATTGATCAAAATGACCAGCTATTGAATTATCATCGATCGGTACCCGTCGAGTATGTGGTTCAAGAATGGATCGATTGGCCGGCTGAGGTCAGTATTTTTTATTACCGACATCCATCCAGTCCGACCGGAACCATCAGTGGATTCATTCATAAAACGATGCTTCAGGTACGGGGAGATGGACGTTCTACGTTGTTGGAATTGATTCGGCAGCATCCGAAGGCTTCGAGTCGGATCGAGGAATTATCGGATCGTCATGCGGCCCAATTTGAGCGGGTCATTCCCGACCAGGAGCCCTATTTCTTATCGCATGCAGCCAATCACAACCGGGGGGCTTTTTTTTATAATTTATCCGATCACATCTCGGATTCGCTGACTTTGCGCTTCGACGCCATCAGCCACCGCACCCAATTTTACTACGGTCGGTACGATCTGAAGGTTCGTTCCATTGATGATTTCTGCACCGGAGGTGATTTTTCGATCTTGGAGTTCAATGGGTGCGGGGCCGAGCCCAATCACATTTATGATTGCGGGAAGAGTTTGTGGCAGGCCTATCGCGAAATCCTGAAGCATTGGGAAGCACTGTTTGAGATCAGCCGACACAACCACCAACAGGGGCATCGGTACTGGTCCTTCATGCGGGGTTTGAAATTTTTGCATGCATCCGGTAAGCATTTCAAAAAGTTGGAATGGCGCCCCCGGCCGAGTTTGTAACTTTATATCATGCCCCGATTCCTGAAAGTTTTTTTGGCCGGATTGACCGTCAGTTTTCTGGGTTCCTTGCCGTTGGGTACCACCAATGTGGCGGCCATGCAGTTGTCGATCGATCGGGGACTTTCGGCTGCCATTCAATTTTCGATCGGATCCCTGACGGTGGAGCTGATTTATGTGCGGTTATCGCTGTTTGCAGTGGATTGGCTACATCGAAACAAAACGTTCATGCGCTACTTGAATGGAATTACGCTTCTCATTTTGATCCTTTTGACGACCGAGAGTTTTCATACGGCCTTGTATCCGGAAAATGTCACTCCTGTAGCTATTAGCAACGTATTGCCCCCGCTACTTTTTGGTATGTTCCTCTGTTCGATCAGTACCGCCCAGATTCCTTTTTGGTTAGGCTGGTCAACCGTTCTGATGGAGCGTAAGATCCTTTATCCCAATGGAGGTACGTATTGGGAGTATCTGATCGGAATTGGATTGGGTACTTTTTTTGCCAACGGCGTCTTTATTTACACCGGACAATTGGCCGGAAAAAGTTTCCAGGAAGATCCATCAACCTTGCATTGGGTGATTGGTAGTTTTTATTTGATCACGGCGCTCTGGCAGGGATGGCGGATGTGGCGTTCTTGTAAAAAAAATGCTGCGGCGCCGGAAGATTGATTAGCTATCCACCCGCATCCAGGCGTCTCGATCTTCGGGGGAGAATTTCCAGGGAGCAAAGTTGTTTTCTACGTTTCCGAACATGCCGGTCCACTCGCCCGGTGCATTGCTTTCTTCCATGACCAAATAGCGCCGAAGTTGCAGGATGATGTCGAGCGGATTGATGCTGACCGGACATTCCTCCACACAGGCCTGACAGGTAGTGCAAGCGCGAAGTTCCTCTACCGTAATGTAGTCGTGCAAGAGTGACTTTCCGTCGTTAGTGCGTTGGTCCGGGGGCAATTTGTTCAGGTCTTCCATCCGGTCGCGGGTTTGCATCATGATTCGACGAGGAGAGAGGAGTTTGCCGGTGTGCTGCGCGGGACAAGCGGCAGAGCAACGTCCACACTCCGTGCAACTGAAAGCATCCAATAAATTTTTTTGTCCCAGATCTTGCACATCCTTGGCACCAAATCGTCCGGGGGGCTCAGTTGACGGGGTGGTAACTGCGGCCGGATTCATGGCCAATTCCACTTCCTGTTGGATCGAGGGCATGTTAACCATTTTTCCTTTTGGCTCGAGCGGGGCATAGTAGGCATTTGGAAAGGCAAAAAGGATGTGAAGGTGTTTGGAGTAGGGCAAGTAATTCAGGAAAGCCAAAATGCCCAGGATGTGCAGCCACCAGCACCCTCGTTCCAAAAAGATGAGGGAGGCGTCGCCCCATCCCGACAACAGGGGATGTAGATATTGGGAAATGAGAAAGTTGCCGGTGTAGGCGGTTGCGTAGGGTTCAATTCCGCGTGTTTGCAAGAGTGTATCGGACGCATTCATCAATAGAAACAAGCTCATCAGTACGATCTCTATGGCGAGAATCAGGTTTGCATCGGTACGGGGCCAGCCATTTAGGTCGTTCGATCGTAGCCGCTTTATGTATAATATATTTCTTCTGACCAAAAAGAAGACACAGGCCACCCAGACTCCCAGGGCCAACCATTCAAAACTATTGATTAGCAGGGGATAGATGGTACCCAGCGGATTGAGGAACAAACGGTGCGCACCGGTCAGTCCATCCAGCACGATCTCCAATACTTCGATGTTGATGATGATGAATCCGACATAGATAATCAAGTGCAGGAGGGCCACCGGAATGTTGCGAAACATTTTTTGCTGCCCCAAGGCCAGTCGCATCATTTGTGCCCATCTTTTTATTGGTTGGTCGGACGGTAGATCGGGTCGGCCAACCCGAATCATTTTAAGGATCGATTGGATCCGGCGGGCAAACAGAAACACCCCCGTGCCGAGGGCGATCAGAAAAAGGAGGGGGGAGATCCAAGTCATATTAGTCGATGAGTTGAAAGGATACCTCTTTGCTGACGGAGAAGCCAAGCTTGTCTGTGGTGGTAACGATTAGTTTGGCAGGGGTTATAGTAGTAATGCCTGTGATGGTCCAATTTTGAGAATAATCAAAAAAACCTACGTTGCCGGTGCTGAGGGTACGGTTGTACAAAATCGCATTGTTGTTACTGTTTCGTATGGTGCAGGTAACCGAGGCCAGTACATTATTATCCGTAGCCGATCCGCGGATTTGCAGCGCGCTGCCGTTTAGGAAAATGGTTCCGGCCGTCGGATTGGTGATCGTTATCTCGGCGGCCACATCCGGCTCCGGAGTCGTATTCTTTTTACAGGCGGTAAGGGTCAGTGCCAGCCAGAGTGCCCAAATTGATTTTCTCATGCTACGAAATTAGGGATTAGAAATACAGGGGCCGAAGTCTCCATTTTCCGGCCTCCATTTCCAGGGTGGGCAGGGGAACTTTGAAAGCACTAAGCGCAAGCAGGGCGAATCGTACCCATTTTTTCCGCGTGTGTATTTTGGTATGGTCGATATCGGGCGATAAATACCATTGTCTGCGTCTGGGGATATCGCTGCGATCGAACAACACATTTCCGGCCGCATCTTTTTTGATGTTGCGCGCTCCGCCCCAAAGACCCGAGGCACCCGTGCCAAAAGAGACGCAGAGCCACTCAGGCACCTTCGCCTTTTTTAAAAAAGATTTGATTCGTACGCTGGCCCAGTAGGTTTGCGCATTGTAATCTTTCATTATCCGGGAAGCCCAGTTTTCTCCGAAGAGTTCAATACTTCTTTGCTGAAGTTGGGGGTCGCTATAGCGGGTAGGGTGAAACGAGAGTTTCAATTGAATGCGTTGTTCGTCCCATGCCAATTCCTGCGCAATCAAGGCTGTACTTCCCAGCAAATTCGCACCGATATCGCCCCAGCTCCATCCCCATGCAGCGCTCCGGCCGTCCATATACTCCACCAAGGTTTGAAAGGCGGTACCGGTGAGTCCGCCTACCCAAATCCGGGTTTTACGCGGCACACCGGCCCAGCGCCAGATCTCCATACTGGCCCGTCCTTGCACATAGGTACCGTATACGTGGCCGAATTTGTCCATTTGTTTCCACTCGCTCCAGTCGTTGAAGACTTTCCAGGAACTACGCGGGTATTGGCTGTACCAAGTTTGATTCAACAATACGAGGGCCGTGCCATAACCCAGGGTTTGTCCGGCACCCGCCCAGATCCGTCTGGAATTGTAGGAGATTTTTTTTGTCGAATCGGGGCGATCGGATTGCGTTGTGTCGGAGTAGGAATTGGGTTGGGAGAGGGAGGCCGACCAACAGAAAAAAAATACAACGGATAGCCGCGTGTGCATGGCCTAAAGGTATTCAAAGAGTCTGTGTGACCTGCTTCAATTTGGTTATTTTTGCGTAAATTTTTTACATGAATGAGCTGATCGAAAACCGTATAGCCACTTGGTTGTCCGATCAATTTGATCTGCAAACACGCGAGGAAGTCCGCCTGCTTCAGCAAACGGATCCGGCGGCACTGGCCGATGCGTTTTATCGAAACCTTGAGTTTGGTACGGGCGGATTGAGGGGATTGATGGGCGCGGGTACCAACCGCATGAACAAATACACCGTGGGCATGGCTACCCAAGGCTTTTCCAATTACTTGAATCGATGTTTTCCGGGTGGGGTGAAAGTGGCTATTGCACACGACAGCCGCAACAACAGCCGTTTTTTTGCTGAAACCACTGCACAGGTTTTCGCAGCCAATGGCATGGAAGTTTTTTTATTTGAGGACATGCGGCCAACACCCGAGCTTTCTTATGCGATCCGCCAATTGGGTTGTCAAGCCGGTGTGGTTTGTACCGCCTCCCATAACCCGAAAGAATACAACGGCTACAAGGCCTATTGGAACGATGGTTCTCAATTGGTGCCTCCGCACGACAAAAATGTTATTACGGAAGTTGAAAAGATCGCTACGGTGCAGGAAGTAATGTGGTCCGGTGGGGAACACCGAATTCATTCACTCGGTGCCGAATTCGACCGACAGTACATTCAAATGGTCAAGGGCCTCAGTGTCTACCCGGAAAAGATCGAGCAGCAATCCGACTTAAAGATTGTCTATACGCCCATTCATGGAACGGGCATTAAGCTGGTCCCGGATGTATTGAAAGCCTTTGGATTTCGGAACGTTCATATCGTGGAAGAACAAGCTACGCCCGATGGAAATTTTCCAACTGTTGACTATCCCAATCCGGAGGAATCCGAAGCCATGCGTTTAGGGCTGAATCTGGCAAAAGCGTTGAATGCGGATATTCTTTGTGGCACCGATCCGGATGCCGATCGCATTGCCATCGGGGTACGCAACGATCAAGAGGAATGGATGCTGATGAATGGCAATCAAACCGCCGTGCTGGCGTTTAATTATCTGATGGAAGCGCGGCGCAGCAAGGGGTTGGCCCAACCCAACGACATGGTGATCACCACCATCGTCACCACCCCCATGATCGATGCCATTGCTCAAAAGAATTCCATCGCCTGTTACCGGGTACTTACGGGTTTTAAATGGATCGCGGATCTCATCCGACAAAAAGAGGGAAAGGAAAATTATATTGTCGGGGGCGAAGAGAGTTTTGGGTTGATGATCGGCGATCAGATCCGGGATAAAGATGGCGTCAGCGCAGTAGCGCTGCTTTGTGAGATGGCCGCCGTTGAACGTGCCAACGGCAGAAGTCTGTACCAAAAAATGATCGATTTGTATGTGGAATATGGATTGTATAAAGAGAAATTGATCTCCCTGACTAAAAAAGGAATGGACGGACAACAGCAGATCGCCGCGATGATGGAAGGGTATCGAACGCAACCTCCCAAGCAAATAAATGGTGTAGCCGTCGTGAAGTTGGATGATTATCAAACGAGCAAGTCGCTTGATCTGCGAACCGGTCTTAAAACCGATTTGACCCTACCGGCATCGAATGTATTGATCTTCGAATTGGCGGATGGAAGCCAGATCGCGGCCCGCCCCAGTGGTACGGAGCCCAAGATAAAATTCTATTTCAGTGTGCATAAACCATTGCCATTGGCCGATGCGTATCACCGGGTCGATGCGGAGTTGGAAACACATATTCAGGGAATCATTCAGGAACTGAATCTGAAGGGGTAATTACATGCACAGACCCAACACGGATACCTTTCGTCACCAAGGGTTGCGAAAAAAGCTGGTCAAACAGCTCGAAGCCAAAGGCATTTCAGATCCATTGGTGTTGGGGGCCCTGGAACGGGTACCGCGTCATTTCTTTCTGGATGTGGGTTTTGAGGAGATTGCGTATGAGGACCGCGCCTTTCCCATTGAAGCGGATCAAACCATCTCGCACCCCTACACGGTTGCCTTTCAAACACAATTGTTGGAAGTAAAAAAATGGGCGCGGGTCTTGGAGGTGGGTACTGGCAGTGCCTACCAAGCCGCGGTATTAGCTGAAATGGGGGCTCGCGTGTTTACGGTCGAGCGTCAGCGGACTTTATACGATCAGGTGCGAACGTTTCAGTGGTTGTCCAAGAAATACCCGATGATCGAATTTTTTTATGGCGATGGCTACGCGGGTCAGCCTACCTATGCCCCCTTTGATCGGATCCTGGTTACAGCCGGGGCTCCTCATATACCGGAGAAATTGATCGCGCAACTGAAAGTTGGAGGTATACTGGTTGTTCCGGTTGGAGAGGGGGATGCCCAACGGATGTACCGGGTGCTGCGGGTGTCTGAAACCGAAACAAAAGAAGAAATCTTTGGTGAATTTCAGTTCGTACCCATGCTGAAGGGAAAGACTTGAGTTGGGAAAGCACATTTTCTTACCTTGTGCTTCACACGTTCTTTATGAAATATTTCCTTGCCATTCTGTTTGCCGGCTTAACGGCCGGTCTGATTTATTTATTGGATAAACCGTTTGGGGCGTTGCCACCCTTAGGACCTTTACTGAGTCCACAGCATGGCTTTTGGCAGAACGCGGAGTCGCGCGAAAAAAATTATGGAGGGGAGTTGAAGCTACCCGGATTAAAAGGCAACGTACAGGTGCATATAGATGACCGGTTGGTGCCGCATGTATTCGCTGAAAACGATGAGGATCTCTATTATGCTCAGGGGTATTTACACGCTCGGTTTCGATTGTTCCAGCTCGACTTGCAAACCCGCGCCGCAGAAGGGAGGGCCAGTGAATTTGCCGGTGAAAAGGCCTTGCGCTTTGATCGAGAACAACGTCGACTGGGTATGCGCTACGCTGCCGAAAATGCGTTGACGGAAGTAGAGAAAGATCCTTTATCCAAACAAATCTTTGATGCTTATACCCAGGGTGTGAATGCATACATCGACAACCTCACCGTTGCCGAATTGCCTCTGGAGTATAAATTACTCGGTGTAAAACCGGAGCGGTGGAGCAATATCCGCTCGGCGCTGCTATTGAAAATGATGGCTCGAAATCTCTCCAGCAGCACCGAGATCGACCTGGGGATGACAAATGCCAAATCGGTCTTTGTCCCGGATGAACTGCGGATGCTCTATCCGCAGGTGCATGATTCGCTGGTGCCGATCATACCCAAGGGAACGCGCTTTGAGGATGCCAGCATCGAGCCGAAACGACCCGAGTCGGCTGATTCAGACTTGTTCGGTCGCGCTGCCCGGGAACCCATCTTGTCGACAGAAGAAAACCGCCCGGATCCAAACAATGGAAGCAACAATTGGGTGCTGTCCGGATCCAAAACGAAATCCGGCGCTCCGTTTCTTTGTAATGATCCGCACCTGGAGTTGTCGTTGCCCTCCATTTGGTATGAGATGCAGTTAAACGGACCCGTCTCCAGTGTTTACGGCGTTACCTTGCCCGGTTCTCCCTTTGTGATCATTGGTTTTAACGACAGCATTGCCTGGGGAGTAACCAACTCGCAGCGGGATGTAAAAGATTATTTCCGGATTCGATTCAAAGACCGATCCAAGTCGGAATATTGGTTCAATGGGCAGTGGCAAAAATCCCGTTTGCGGATTGAAGCCATACGAGTGAAAGGTCAAGCTACCGTTTATGACACGGTGGCTTATACGGTGATTGGACCGGTTATGTTCGATGAATCTTTTGGCGATAGTTTGTCACGCGGGGAGAACTTGGCTGTGCGGTGGACCGGTCACGATCCCAGCAACGAAGCGATGACCTTTTATTACCTGAACCGGGCCCGGAGTTATGAGGAGTACGAATCGGCCTTGCAATATTTTACTTGTCCCGGACAAAACTTCGTATTTGCTTCCAAAAACGGAGACATTGCCATTTGGCAACAAGGTCGTTTCCCGGCGCGCTGGCAGGATCAGGGCTTGTATGTGATGCCCGGAGAGGATACTACCTATTTCTGGCAGGGTTATATTCCATACAATGAAAACCCGCACGCTAAAAATCCCGATCAAGGTTTTTTGCAAAGCGCCAATCAGCGTCCGGCCGACAATCGGTATCCGTATTTTATTCCGGGTAGATACATCACTCCTCGGGGAGTGACCATTGATAATAAGTTAAAAGCCATGCAGCAGGTAACGGTTCAGGATGTGATGGACCTGCACAATGATTACTACAATTCATTGGCGGCCGATGTTCGTCCCCTGTTGCTCAACTATGTCAAACGCGATTCCTTGAGTGCGACGGAACGTCGATACCTCGAGCTGTTTGAGCAATGGGACCTACTCGCCTCGCCGGACTCAAAAGGGCAAACCATCTACGAGTGTTGGTTTGATAGTTTGCAAGCCGCAATCTGGCGCGATGACCTGGAGCGAGTAAAACCAACGGCACCATGGCCTGAGGAGCAAACAACCTTTGAGTGGTTGGCGCGGGAACAGGAAGACATGCCGTTCATCGATGACCGAAATACGCCAGTCAAGGAAACGCTGTCCGAGTTGGTCACGGCTTCCCTTAAAATGACAACCGCCTACTTGCTTCCATATGAGAAAGAAGGTAGGCTGAATTGGTCACTTTTTAAAGAGCCCTCCGTTAATCACTTGTTACGCGATGCGTTGCCCTCCTTTGCGCGGAAGAAATTAAAAGTTGGTGGAAATGGAAACATCGTAAATGCGATAACCAAAAGCCATGGTCCCAGTTGGCGAATGGTGGTACACCTCAGCAAAGAGATTGAAGCGTATGGTATTTATCCAGGCGGACAAAGCGGAAATCCTGGCAGCCGTTTTTATGATGGATATGTGGATACTTGGGTTGAGGGGAAATACAACAAACTTTGGCTAATGCGTCCGTCGGAAGTAAATCAATCGGCCTGGACGTTGAATCTTAAACCCACTAATTGACCTCTATGAAATTTTTGATATCGCAGCTCGCCGTTGCCTTGGCTGGTTTTTTGACCGGATTGTTTTTCCCTTGGTGGACTTTTGCTGTTGCGGCCCTTCTTATCGGGGCCCTGATGCCTCAAAAAGGAGGCTGGAATTTTGTAAGCGGATTTCTGGGTATATTCTTGCTATGGCTGGGATTGACCCTTTGGATCGATTCGGCTAACGGTGGCATCCTTTCGGCGCGGATGGCTTGGGTACTGCCCATGAAGGGACAGGTCATCTATCTTCATTTGCTGACGGCTGGATTGGGGGGACTGATTGCCGGACTTGCTTCCCAGGCAGGTAAATACCTGCGTGCCCTGTTTCCAAAAGAAAAGTACTGAGGGTAGTATCTTTGCATTGGTTTAGAATTTTGCCCAACCTGCCATTGGGATTCTGAACAAGAATTAAAATTCAATTCGATGGCCCCTTTACACAATCGGGTGTCGCGCAAGGAACTCAAGCAAAAAGTCCTTTCCGACCAAACACCCCGCACCACCCTTTCCTTTTATCGGTATGTAGAACTGTTGGATCCGGTCCATTTTCGTGACGCGTTGTACCGATTGCTTCGTCCGATTGGAGTACTCGGAAGGATCTATGTAGCCACTGAGGGCATCAACGCTCAGATCAGTGTGCCCGCCGAAAATCTGAGTGCGCTTAGAGATTGTCTGGATTCAATTCCTGGGTTGCAACAACTTCGGCTGAACATTGCCGTTCAAGATGACGGTAAATCTTTTTTTGTGCTGGATGTGAAGGTGCGAAAAAAGATCGTGGCCGATGGAATTGAAGATCCCAGTTTTCGGATCGATCAGAAAGGGAAATACCTGTCAGCCGAAGCCTTTAATCAGCTGGCTGCAGATCCGAATACGATCTTGGTGGACATGCGTAACTATTACGAGTATGAAGTAGGGCGGTTCAAAGGGGCCGTCGAGGTGCCCTCCGATACGTTTCGAGAGCAACTTCCCATGGCCGTATCCCTATTATCAGAAAAAAAAGATCAAAACATCGTGATGTATTGCACGGGGGGCATTCGCTGTGAAAAGGCCTCAGCTTTTTTACTGCATCATGGGTTTCAACATGTCTATCACCTGGAAGGCGGCATCATTCATTATGTCAACCAGGTTCGGGAACAGGGGTTGCCAAATTATTTTATCGGCAAGAATTTTGTTTTTGATGATCGGTTGGGGGAGCGGATCACGAATGATGTGCTGGCGGTTTGTCACCTATGCGGTGAGCCGGCGGATACCCATGTGAATTGTGCCAACGATGCTTGCCACCTTCTTTTCATCCAATGTGAGTCTTGTGCCCGTAAACTGGACAGCTGCTGTTCTGCCACCTGCCAGCAACAAATGCACTTACCGGTTGCGGAGCGAAAAAAGCTTCGTCAGGGAATCGATCGGGGACAGCATATTTTTAATAAATCCCGCCAGCGGATCGGTCGGCTATCGAGTAGGGGCGGTGAGGATCCGGTCTAGGGACTGCTGAATCTTTTTTTGTGTCTCTTCTGAGGTCTGTGGTTGCGGCACGAAGGGTTGGCCGATCAGTTTTTCATACAGTTCGATGTATCGGTTTGAGATGGTCTGGATCCATTCATCTGACATGGGGGGAACGGATTGTCCCTCTTTTCCCATGAAATCATGGGCGATGAGCCATTCCCGGACAAACTCTTTACTAAGTTGTTTTTGTTTTTCCCCTTGTGCTTGCCGTTCGTTGAAGCCTTCTGCATAAAAATACCGGGAGCTGTCGGGCGTGTGTACCTCGTCCATCAAGGTAATCTGCCCATCCAGCAGTCCAAACTCATATTTGGTATCGGCCAGGATGAGTCCGTTTGCAGCTGCCATTGCTTTTCCCTTTTCAAAAAGCGCGAGGGCAGAGCGGCAAAGTTCTTCCCATTGTTCTGCAGTGGCCAAGCCACGCTGAAGAATTTCAACTGCGCTGATGTCTTCATCGTGCCCTACGGCGGCCTTGGTGCTGGGGGTCATAATCGGGGTGGGAAAGAAATCGTTTTCTCGGAGACCTTCTGCCATTTCAACGCCACAGAGCATCCGCATGCCGGATCGATACGTTCGCCAGGCATGTCCGGTCAAATTACCTCTTACGACCATTTCAATCGCAAAAGGGCTGCATTTATGTCCGATCGATACTTGGGGGGCCGGCGACTCGATCAGCCAATTGGGGCAGATACTTCGAGTTGCCTCTAGCATGTAGGCTGCTATCTGGTTGAGAACCTGACCTTTAAAGGGGATCGGACGGGGCAAGATTACATCAAAAGCCGAAATCCGGTCGCTGGCCAGCATCACCAAGAGTCGATCTTGGATGGTGTATACGTCCCTTACCTTGCCTTGGTAAAAGGCGGTTTGACCGGGTAGTTGTAAGGGGCTCATTTGGCCGAAGATAAAACCCCTCCAAAAAAGCACCCAATTGATTGGGGCTCAAGATTTCAACATATTCTCCTGCGGGGTCAAAATAAAATTTCCCGTTTCCCCCTACAATGACTAATTTCCCTCCCAAATTTCAAAAACCAAAACTCCCTTTTTATGAGAATAAGCTACCGTTATTTAGCTTCATTGGTCTTGACGGTTTGTTTTTCTGTTCTGGCTAATGCTCAGGCAGTTACCGTTTCCGGAACCGTACGAAACAGTTCCACCAAGGAAGTTGTTCCGGCTGTTTCTGTGTCCGTGAAAGGAACCAGTCAGGGTACCTACACCAACTCAGACGGAGTCTTTAGCCTGAAAGTGGCTAAGCTTCCCGTTACCCTGGTGTTCAGCTCGATTGGATTCGAAGACCAAGAGGTGAATGTGACCAGCGCCGCCAATCCGGTAAGCGTTGATTTCAAAGCCAGCACCAATTTGGGACAGGAAGTAGTGGTAGCCGCCACCCGTACGGCTACTCGTATACTTGAGTCGCCCGTAACCGTGGAGCGTTTGAGCAACACCGCGCTTCGTGCAGTTGCTGCCCCGAACTATTATGAGGCATTGGGTAACCTGAAGGGAGTGGACGTTCACACCGCCAGCTTAACCTTCCGTACCATTACCACCCGCGGTTTCGTGAGCAGTGGTAATACTCGGTTGAACCAGTTGATTGACGGTATGGATAACCAAGCACCTGGGTTGAACTTCTCCGTTGGTAGCGTTGCCGGACCGGTTGATCTCGATGTCGACAACGTGGAGATCCTGTCGGGTGCCTCTTCGGCACTTTATGGTTCCGGTGGTATGAACGGAACGGTTTTGATCACCACCAAAAGTCCCTTCAAATTCCAGGGCCTCAGCTACAACATTAAACAAGGGTTGATGCACGCCGATGGTCGCCAGCGTTCCGCCTCGCCTTTCTACGATTGGGCGATCCGGTATGCCAAGGTGTATAAAAATAAATTGGGCGTTAAGTTTTCTGCTCAATTGGTTCGTGGTGCCGATTGGGAAGCAGAGGACTATCGCAACAAGCGTCAGATCGGTATCCTGAGCACGGTAGCTGATGGAAACCGTATCAGCGATCCGAATTTCAACGGAATTAACGTGTATGGCGATGAGACAAGCGCCGATATGAACGCCTTCTCCTTTTTTGTACAGGAGCAGACCCGTCGAGCACTTTTGCAGGGCACGGGCGGTTTGTTCGATGTGGTCAATGCAGCAAACGGTTACTTTACCTTGATCGGTAACCCCATGTATCCGTCCAATGCCCAGATCGGTGCCTTTATCGGTAATCTGGCTTTCTTGGGACCATCCGGACAGCAAGCCGTGCAAAATATGATGCCTTTCTATATTGGCCTGCGCAACAACTATTTCAACCGTGCCAGCGTTTCCCGTACCGGTTACAATGAACAGGATCTGGTTGATTATGGCACCATCAACGTTAAACTTACCGGTGGCGTTCATTACAAACTGACCGACAAACTGGAAGCATCTTTCAATACTTATTTCGGAACCGGTACAACGGTTTATACGGGTGCTGATCGTTACTCCCTTCGCAACCTGAAAATGGCTCAGCACAAGTTGGAACTGCGCCACAAGAATTGGTATGTGCGCGGGTATACGACGCAGGAAAACGCCGGTGAATCCTACAACGCCAGTGCATTGGGTGCTTTCTTGAATGAAACGCACAAACCTAGTGGAACCTGGTTCCCGCAGTACATCGGTACCTTCTCAGAAGGTCGTCGTTTGAATGGTGGACTGGCCAGTGATTTTGTATTGCATCAGGCTGCCCGTGCTGCTGCCGATGCCGGTCGTTTTATTCCAGGTACCGCGGCCTTTAACAATGCTGCCCGCACCATCAAAAGCCGTCCAATCCGTGACCCCAGAGGAGGAGCCCTCTTCCTGGACAAGTCGGACCTCTATGCCTCTGACGGACAGTTCAACCTATCTGATATCTTCCGTTTCTCGAACGCGGTTGAAGTGATCGCAGGTGCCAGCTGGAAACAGTGGATCATGAATTCTCAGGGAACCATCTTTGCCGATACAGTTCAACGTCTTCGTGTCAACGAGTACGGTGGATATATCCAATTGAAGAAGAAACTTTTCAACGATAACCTGACCCTTACCGCTTCCGGACGCTACGATAAGCAAACCAACTTCGAAGGCAAATTCACCCCCCGTGTATCTGCGGTACTTAAAGTGGTTCCGGAGAACTTTGTTCGTCTTTCTTACCAAACCGCTTATCGCTTTCCGACCAACCAAAACCAATACATCAGTTTGGTCACCGGTTCTGGTGCCCTTATTGGTTGCTTGCCTCAATTCCAAGATTACTATCGTCTGAATTCTGATCGTCCGGGTTACACCGCTGCCAGCGTGCTGGCCTACCGGGCCGGATCTTTTGCCGATTCCAGCCGACTGGTTCGTGCTACCTACAGAGAGGTGAAGCCGGAAACCGTAAAGTCCTACGAATTGGGCTACAAGGGAATCATCGGAAAGAAGATGTTAGTGGATGCCTATGTATACAGTAGCTTGTATCAGGATTTCCTGGTGGGTGTAGCCGTTGCACAATCCCGTAATGGGGCCAATGCCGAACTTTATTCCCCTTTCACCACCAATAACGTTTCGTATAACCAGAATTCTACCGATGATGTTCGTTCGATCGGTTGGGGTGTAAGCTTGCAGTATCAGTGGATCAAGAACTTCATTCTTTACGGAAACGTGTTCTCGGATGAACTGCGTGATGTAGATCCCACTGTTGTTACCTATTTCAATGCGCCACGCTACCGGTTCAACCTGGGGGTTCGCAACGACAACGTGTATAAAAATTTCGGGTTCAACGTTGTTTACAAGTGGCAGGATGAGAACTACTACGAAGGAACTTTCATCACCGGCACCCTTCCCAGCTTTGGCTGGTTGGATGCACAGGTTACCTACAACCCGAAAGATACCAAGAGCACTTTCCGTGTCGGTGGAACCAACATCATGAACAAATATCAGCGCACGGGTTTTGGCTCTCCATATGTAGGAGGTCTCTACTACGTGAGCTATGGATATAACCTATTCTAGGCAACTCTCGTTAGCTGCCAACAAAAAGCCCTCCCGGTTGCTGGAGGGCTTTTTTATTATGGGGAGGTTAATTATTTCAGTGGTCGAGAGGCTTCCCCGATCTTAAATCCGTTCTGATAGATCTCAATCCGATACGAACCCGAGCCAAATGATCCGCGAATGGGATATTGAACATTTTGTTTTGTTCCTTGCGTATAGTTTACATCCACTTGCGCGGTGAAAGTTCGGGCGCCCTCTTCCCGGGTGTTGAATATACTTTCAGCACCGGTGGTGATTACCTGGCCATCCGGACCGGTAACGATCAATTGGATGGGGGTTGGGCCCGATTGTGCGATTCGGTTTTCTACATCAAAACTGACGACCAATTTATCAACCCGCTTGGCTTTGGCGGTCGTTTTTTCTTTTCCGCTTTTCCGCTCGTCGACTGCTTGCACCTGAATGTTGGAGGCAACAAAAGTGGAGGCCTTGTCGACGGTTGCAGACAAATTTTTATTTTCTCCTTTTGTCCGATTCAGATCTTTTTCAAGTTCTTTTTTGTCTTGCTGCAGTTGGGCGTTATCGAACCGCAGTATTTTATTTTCACCAGTCAGCCGCGCTACCTCTTCGTCTAATGTCAGTATTCGGTCGTTCAATTCGGCAATGAGGTTACGGGCTTTTTCCAGGTCGGCTTCTTTGGCATTGTTGTCTTTGAGAATGCGACGGATCTCAGCTTTTTTTGAATTAATATCTGTTTGTAAGCTAGCCACTTTCTTTTTTAGGGAGTCGCTCACATTGCCAACCGAGTCCAATCGTGTCAAGCTTTCATCAAATGCTTCTTGTAGGCGTAATTTCGCTGCATCCAAGTTGCTTATGTCGGCCTGTTGTTGTTGGATGGTTCCCTTCTTTTCTTGTTGATCAATCAGCAAGAAAGTCCAGGTGGCAACCAATGCCAGCGCCAGTATGGCAATAATCCAATTCTTTTGTTTGGAAACGGAGTGTTCTCCAGATTGATCCAGTTGATTTACCATAATTTATTTTTTAAGTTAAATACAAAGTACACGATAAATCCACACCCATTGGGCAAGTTTGTCTTCTGTTTTTCATCATTTTAACGAATGATGCTTTTCTGCGCGTTCTTTCTACCTACCTCCAAGCAGGTAGTTTTTCAGAGCTAACTGCCTGAAAGGCTGTATCTTAGCCATCATGAAACCGGAAGATATTCTCCATCATTGGAAAACTGGTAGCCCTGCACCGGTTTATTGGTTGGAGGGAGAGGAGGAGTATTTTATTGAGCAGCTTTTATCCAGCGCAGGCGAATATTTACTGCCGGCGGAGCAACGCGATTTTAATTTGACTGTTTTTTATGGCCGGGATTGTCAATGGGCTGATTTACTAAATGCCTGTCGGCGTTATCCGATGTTCGCAGAACGTCAAGTGGTCATTTTGCGGGAGGCACAATCAATGCGGGATCTGGATAAGATGGAAGCGTATTTGGAACAACCCATGGCTACCACAGTATGGGTGGTTGGATATAAGGATAAAAAGCTGGATGCCCGCAAACGGTTTTCCAAACTCGTAAAAGAGAAGGGGGTAGTGCTGACAACAAGAAAGTTGTATGCCAACGAATTGCTTGGTTGGGGTGAGCAGTGGTTGCGTGCCCAAAACCGGATGATGAGTGAAAGAGCATTGGCGCTGTTGATCGATTTCGTAGGCGATGACCTGAGTCGAATGGTGAATGAGCTGGAAAAATTAGTACTGAATGTTCCTGCCTCCATCCCCATTCAGGATAGTCATATAGAAAAATACGTCGGAATCAGTAGGGGTTACAATCCCTTCGAATTGCAGCGGGCCCTGGCTAACAGACAGCTGCAAAAGGCTATCCAAATCATTCAATATTTTGAATCGAATCCCAAAGCCGGACCGATTCAGTTATTGCTTCCTACGCTTTATTCTTTTTTCAGTAAGTGCATGCTTCTTTTTGGGCCTAGCAGTGGTAATGTAGCCGCCTTGTTGGGGGTGCCTCCTTTTGCCGTAAAAGAATATCAAACGGCTGTTCAGCTGTACGGATACAGTGGTTTGGAACAAATATTACTGCTTTTGCATGAGTACAACTTGCGCGCGGTTGGTGTGGGAGATCCGGGCACCTCGGATGGGGAACTGATGAAAGAGTTGATCATTAAGATTGTCCGGTCGGGAGGGAAGTAGGCAACATCCGCAAGCTTTGTTGCTTATCGAGGTGCATTTGCGCTACCAGTTCGGGTAACCCGTCAAATTTCACTTCCGCGCGCAGATACTGAAAGACATGTACTTTAAGGGTGCGATCATAAATATCGGCATCAAATGCAAACAAATTAACTTCTACCACTCGTTGGGTGCCGCCCACCGTGGGCCTGAATCCAATGCTCATCATTCCCTGGAAAGGTTTTTCATATTGCTCAGGCTGTGCAAAGACAGCATAGATTCCATTTCCGGGGATAATTTTATCGTCGTGCGGAAATTGTAAGTTGGCCGTCGGATACCCCAGCGTACGTCCGATTTTATTGCCGTGAACAACCATCCCGCTGAAGAAAAAGGGATAGCCCAGTAGCCGGTTTGCGTACTCTATTTGATGATGTAGCAAGGTATCGCGGATCCGAGAAGAGCTAATGACGTTGGCTTCCAGCAGATGGGGGGAGATTTCCATAAGCGAAAAGCCATAAGTGTTTGACTGCTCTTTGAGAAACTGAAAATCCCCGTCGCGGTCTCTTCCAAAGCGATGATCATACCCGATGACCAACGTATGGGGATGAAATATGTTTACAAGGAAATCCCTTACATATTGTTCGGCCGATAAATTGGCAAATAGTTCGGTAAAGGGTACGATCACCAAGTGATCAATGCCGCAGGATTGAAGCAATTCGATCCGTTCTTCGAGTGTGTTGATCAGCCGAATGCCCAGGATGGGTGAGGATACAACACTCCGTGGATGCGGGTGAAAGGTGATGAGTACACTTTCACCATTGATTCGAAAGGCTTCCGATCGGACCTGATCCAGTACTTGACGATGTCCGGTATGTACTCCGTCAAAGGTGCCAACCGTAACCACTGCCCGTCGAAAAGTGGGCAATTGATCAATGGATCGATGGATTTGCATGGCGCGCAAAGATACGTCGGCCCGCTTCTGAAAATAGGTGCAGAATTCAGTAATTTTACCCCTCATTCAACCGGTTTTTATGTCCCGATACAGCCAACGGGGTGTTTCTGCGCAGAAAGAGGAGGTTCATCAGGCGGTTAAGCAGCTGGATCCAGGACTGTTTCCCCATGCATTTTGTAAAGTTTATCCTGATTTACTCTACGGCGACCCGGGATGGGTGAATCTATCCCATGCCGATGGGGCGGGAACAAAAAGTATACTGGCCTATCTATACTGGAAAGAGACGGGTGATCTCTCTGTGTGGGAGGGAATCGCCCAAGATGCCATTGTAATGAATCTGGATGACTTGCTTTGTGTGGGCATCACTGACCAATTCATTTTTTCTTCCACCATTGATCGAAACAAACATCGGATACCGGGCGAAGTAATTTCGGCGCTGATAGAGGGTTCCCGATCTTTCTTGGCTCGGATGGAAGACCAGGGCATCCGGATCGCCTACCTGGGCGGCGAAACGGCTGATGTAGGGGATCTGGTACGGACCGTTGGCGTAAATGGGACACTTACGGCTCGTTGGCCCGCAAATCGCATTATCACCAATGAAAAAATTCAGGCCGGGGATGTGATCGTTGGTTTGGCAAGCTATGGACAGGCAAAATACGAGCATCAATACAACAGCGGAATTGGTAGCAATGGACTTACTAGTGCGCGGCACGATCTTTTGTCGAGTTACTATGCCCAAAACCATCCTGAATCGTTTGAACCCACTATGGATGCCTCTGTCGTCTATACGGGGCCATATCGACTCACGGATGCCATGCCCGGTAGGTACAAAATGAACATTGGACAACATTTACTCAGCCCCACCCGAACCTTTGCTCCGGTTCTGAAAGCCATGTTGGACACCTATTTTGATCAGATTCATGGATTGATTCATTGTTCCGGCGGCGGTCAATCCAAATGCCTAAAGTACTTGCCCAGGCCGCTAGGCATTATCAAGGATAACCTATTTGCACCTCCTCCCATCTTTGAATTGATCCAGTCGGTTAGCGGTGCAGACGACTCCGAAATGTATCAGGTTTTTAATATGGGAACGCGTCTGGAAATTTACCTGGAACTTTCAATGGCTGATACACTGATCAACTTGGCCAGATCATTTGGCATAGACGCTCAAATTATAGGCCACGTTGTAAATGCCGAAGCCTCCTACGTGCGAATCGAATCTGCCGGAAAATCACCTTTACAATATCCTAGATAATTTTTTACCTTCAATTTAAATCTTCTTATGGCAGAACCTATTATTCAAATCCGCCAAGCCAATATTTACCAGGGGTCAAATCTAATTTTGAACAATGTCAACCTGAGTGTATATCCTGGCGAGTTTGTTTACCTGGTGGGAAAGACCGGAACCGGGAAATCCAGCCTTTTAAAAACGCTTTATGGAGAACTACCCCTGACGGCCGGGGAAGGATGGGTGGCCGGATACAACTTGCGGGAATTGGACTGGAAAAAGGTGCCGTATTTGCGTCGCACATTAGGCGTTGTATTTCAGGATTTCCAATTGTTGACCGATCGAAATGTTACCGATAATTTGCGATTTGTTCTACGAGCGACGGGTTGGACCGACGAAAAACTCATACAGGAGAAAATTACAGACGTGCTCGATAAAGTGGGTCTTAAATCCAAAGGTTTTAAAATGCCTTTTGAATTGAGTGGGGGAGAGCAGCAACGTGTTGATATTGCTCGTGCCTTATTAAACTCCCCTAAGTTGATATTGGCAGACGAACCCACCGGAAACCTCGATCCGGAAACATCTGATGAAATCATGCGATTGCTCTTTCACATCGCGCGGGATTATCAAACGGCTGTGGTCATGGCTACTCATGACTATATCGTGGTTCAGAAATACCCCGCTCGGATGATTCGTACAGAAAACGCCGGCATAACGGAAAATGCTACCATAAACGTTTAAGTAGTTCTGTAAGGGGATTGAGTTGTTCTCCCCAAAATAGTAGCCTTGTCCGACGCGCTTCAAATTGCTCTTTTGTAAAGGGGGTAACATACAATTTTCTTAGCTGTTCGACCATTTCCTCATCATTCGATACGACCACGCAGGAGTCCGTCCACGGGGCGGAGGCACGCATCTCCTGATTGATTACACAATGTCGTCCATATTGAAGGGCATCAAATATTTTGAGCTTTATGCCCGAACGCGTACTGGCAGGTAGTACATTTATTTGTGCTTTGCCGATGAGGTCTATTAGCTCTCGTCGGCTGGGATTGGCAACTAAGCAGGCATGTTGATAGAAATGTACAAGTTTTTCCAATTTGGGGCTGGGAGATTTTCCGGCGATCACCAAGGGTAATTTTAACTTGGCAAAAACACGCTTGAGCAACCAAATGGCTGACCGTTCATTCGTTGCCACCGATAGATCACCGTGATACAAGCAATACCCTCCGGATCCTACTTGGGAAAATACCGATTGGGGTATCACGGGCGGAAGTAGGAATGTCGATAGGTTGGGATAGAGGGTTTGTAGCCTGTTTTTTTCATGCTCTTGAATGCATCCTAGGGAAAGTCCTGCAGGTAATTTTTTTATCCATCGATGTAATTGAATCGATTCCCATAAAAAATATATGCGCTTCCAAAGATTTTTTTTCGTTCTAGCCAGTTCTCGATAGTAAAATACTTCATTATTGTGCATTCGAACCACCATTTTTCTACCGGGTTTTGCCAGTGCAGAAAGCGATTCGGTGGTATGTATGCCATCGAACAGTATCGGATGTGAATCGGCAGAAAGCCAGTTTCGAAGTGCTGTACTGGTTCGACAAGCAAGAATATAAGGCAATCCATTAAGTAACTTCCCCCAGGTTAATTTTTTGGGATAGGAATGGATAGAAACACAATAAGGGGATAGCACTTCTAGGGTCGTAGGGGTATCCTTGGCAGTGAAATAATGTAGGTGGATGCGAATTCCATTTTGGTGCAGCATTTTTAGCCGGTCAAACATATCTCGGGCCCCACCCGTATCATCCGGCCAGGGTGCGCGAAGGCATACCAAGTGTAAGATCCTATTCATGCAACGAAAACACTTTTGTATAAGCTGATGAGTGTATTTTTTTCATTTTCCCAGCAAAAGACTTCCCGTGCCTGGTAACAGGCTGCAGTCATCGCGGCTCTTTGATTCTTGTCCTCGATAAGCCGATTGACCGTAGCCGCGACTGCTTTGGGATGGATATCATCTAATAAAATTGCTACCGGATAAAGTTGATTGATTTGTTCATATTCGGGAAAGCGACGGATGATTTGAGGTAGTCCGGCTTCAATATTGTCGAGGAATTTGTTTGCCAAGCCCAAATATTGGTTGGCTCCTTCTTGGTCGGGCAAAAAGACTCCCACCGTTGCCCGCAAGGACCACTGTCTTAATTCTTCGGGCGAAACCATTCCGGTTAAGACAACTTTCTCGGTTACTTTTTCACGTTGTAGTAAAGCCCTTAGCGCTCCCATAAAATTTCCATCACCACAGATTACCAATCTATACGGGATATCGCGCATCGCCGGGATCAAGGTTTCAAATCCACGTCCATGGTTGACGGCACCTGGATACAAAAGAAAGGGTTCCCCGTTCTCCTGACGTTCGATGGAGGGCTGTTTTACGGGTACATTTCGTACTAATACGTACGAAACTCCGTATAACTCTTTGAATCTCGCTGCAATCTTTTCTCCCACCGTATACCCGATGGGAAATCGAGGAATGAGAAATTGAGCCAGGATCGACCAGATTCGATGAATCGTTGGACGCGTCCGTACCTCCTTCATCTCCGTAAAATGTTCGTGGGTATCCAGTATGCGTGGAATACGGCGTAATCGGGAGACCAGCCACACCGGCAGGGCGGTATCCAAATCATTTGCCACGAACAGATTGGCCTTTTTCGTTAGCAAGTAAAAAAAGAGACGGATGTGATTTTCGAGGTAAAAAAATTTCCCTTTTTTAAACCAACTGGTAAGTCGAATTTGCCGGTACGGACGATCCGGGAGCGGATCATTTCTTCGTATACCAACCAAAATCACTTGAAATCCCTCTTCGTGCAAGGTTTGACAGATACGATACATGCGCTGATCGTACGTGAGACAGTTGGTAACGGTTAAGTAAACAACGGGTTGTGGGCCGCTCATGTTATATCAATTACATGCTCATGCCTTCCATGCCTTCGCCACCTCCTTTATTATTTTTACGCTTGAATAAACTGGCATCCACTTTCCCGAAACGCCAATTGAAATTAATTCGTAACAAGCGTGGATCTCTTCTGCGAAATACCTCTTGAACAAAGTATTCGGAGGAAGTGAAGGATTGTTGACGTCTTGTGCGAAATACATCACTCCAATTAACGGATAAACTGGTTTGACGTGTCTTTCCCATGTCAATTCGATAACCGGCATCCATAAAATAATTTGGAAGAGAATATCCTTGCGCCGTACTGGCGGTTTGTCCCCACACACCTCCGCCACCGCCACCACCCCAGCCACCGCGACCGGAGCCGCTGGGGGGGAGAACGGTTTTCGAGAGATATTCCATATTCAGCTGCAACGTCATTCTTTTCCCAATTTTGACGGTGTGATTCATTTTTAGTTGCCAGCTAGGAATGGGATCGGCAACCGCCTGATTTGGATCAGCCAGTTCGATGCCAGATTGAAAAAGGTTGAGGTTGGTGGTCAGTTCCCAGCTGCGGGTAATTATATTTTTGGATATCAGTTCCATTCCCGCCAAATAGCTAGAGAGGGCATTTATAAACGTATTAACCAGAACATCGTTTCCGTTGGTGGGCAAGATCTCTTTGTCTTGAAAACGGGTGATCAGTCCTTCGGTTCGCTTGTAAAAAAGGGAAGCGATCAAATTATCCTTGTTTTTGAATGTCTTTTGATAGGAAAATTCCAATGAGTTGGTGAATTCGGGGCGCAGGTTCGGATTGCCCCGGTTAATGTTCAGCGAGTCAGAATAGTCCGTGAATGGATAGAGTTGCCAGAAATTGGAGCGGTTAATCTTTCGGGTATAATTCAGCTGAATCTCCTGTTCCTTTTCAACTTTGCGGCTAAGGAATACGCTGGGAAAGAGGCTAAGGGGGAATTGGATGTCGAACGATTGATTTTTGTCAGGTAGTTCGCCTCGATAGTCAGAACTTTCCAACCGAAGTCCGACCTGATAATTCCAACTTCCCAATACGCTCGTGTAGGTTGTATAGGCAGCGTATACCCGGTCATCGCTTTTATAATTGACCGATAGGTCGGGAAGATAAAGGGTCCCGCCTGAGGAGGTAATCAGATAAAAATTATTGCGGTTATCAACTTGTCGGATCTGTGCTCGGAGTCCCGCTTCCCATTTTTTCTTGTCGGAGAGCGGAAGCGCATAATCGGTCTGGATCACCAGGTTATTGTTTCGCCCGGTTCCCAATTGAAGTTGCTGGTTGCTGAAAAGCAGTGGGGCATTGGAAGTCTTGTAAAAGTTTGTAAGGATCGAGTTGGTGTTTTCATTGGTCATGCCGTTAAAGGTCAGGTCGGCAGTCCACTCTTGTCCCGCTTTTGGATAAAGATGCTTGAAGCCAAGTGTCAGCCCTCGATTGTCAAAAGCCCCTTTGTTGTTGGCCAGGCGCTGATTGAACGAAGTGGTGACGGGTCGACTGCTATGAAGGGAGTCGATCCAGATCGAACTTTCAGTTTCCGGACGAAAACGACCCTGTCCAAGATTCATGGTCAGCGAAAGGGTATTGCGATTATCAATGAACCAGTCGATTCCGGAGCGAACGAAAGCATGTCGGCCAATGGAGGTATTGGTGTCGAGTTGATAAAGGTCCGTAAGTGGATTTCCAACTAACGTAAGCCGTTCGGTGGTGCCGGTGCTTATGGATTTTCGCTGGTTATAATTAGCATTTAAAAAGAAATTGACTTTGTTTTGACGAAAGTTCAAATCTGCACTGCCGCCCACACGCGCCCGGGAGTCAATATTGGTCCGTATGCTCCCGTTGTAACCCACGCGCTTGTTCTTTTTGAGAATGATGTTCAGAATGCCGGCCGTACCGCCCGAAGCGTCGTATTTAGCGGATGGATTTGTGATCAGCTCGATGGATTCAATGGCATCGGCCGGGAGTTGTTCGAGGGTGAGGTTGGTGGGTCTTCCATCTACAAACAATTGGGGCGTGTTGTTGCGCATGGTCAGGTTTCCATCCAGGTCTACGTTGAGCGATGGAATATTCCGAACCACATCGATCGCCGTGCCGCCGGTCGCTACGATGTTCTTGTCGACCGAGAATATTTTTCGATCGATGCCCAGTTTGAGTCCGGAGCCCGTACTGGTGACAGTCACATTCTCCAACTGCTTTTCTTGAATCTGAATGCGTATGTTGCCCAGGTCTCTTTCCGAGGTAGCGTCAAACGAGCTGCTGGACAATGCCAACGTCTGCCGATAGGAATCATATCCAATTACACTTACTACCAGGTCGTAGGACCGTTTGATTGTAATGTTTTCAAAACGAAACTCGCCATTATTTCGAGTAATCGCTCCTGCCACAATCAAAGGCTTGGTGTTCTTATTGTTGGAGTCCAATTGCGACAAAAGCTGTACAGAGGCCAATTCGATGGGTTTACCGGATTTACTTTCCACGATTTTACCGTAAATCGTTCCGGTAGAACCCGCTCTGCTCATAAGTGGGCGACCGCCCGGTACCTGACCAAACAGTGCCGCGGGGATCAGAAAAATGCTGACAAGCAGCTTCAGGAGGGTAGGAGTAGTGCGTTTCATGTGGGTACGAGTTATTCTAACAGCTTTTTCGGATGAATGTTCATCGATTTATTACAGATAAGGGATTAATAATTTGACCAGTAGGGCTATGGTTGAGCCTGCCAGGACAAAAAATAACATTACAATAGGGATTGCCTGCTTGAGGGAAGTCCATATTTTCTCCGTCCAACACTCTGTTTGTTCCAGCTGCATGATCCGGATCAATAGTTCCTCAAATTTCTGCGGGGTAAGGTGATTCTTCTGAAGTTCAAGAAGGGAGGGCGTCCAAGCGGATTGAATATGTTCAGATACTGCTGCGCAGACCTTGTCTTGGGTTTTTTCTCCGATCATTAGGCTTAGCATTGGCCATTTCTCAGGTAGAGTCGTTGTCAGGTAGCGTGCAATTTGAGATTGAACCCAGCGATCGGTCAAATCACGGGTTGAGTCAGCCAACAGATAGTGGTGGACCTGCTCCGTAAGTTTAGCGGTTCTCACCACCTGAAGAACTTGTTTCTTAAACTGGTTTTGGACCCAATAGGGCAAGAGGCCCATCCAGCTAAACGGACCTACCCTTAGAGATTTGCGCGGAAAACGAATCAACAGGATCAGCAGTAAGCTAAAGAAGCCGCCCATAAAAGCACCCGCAAGCGCGGTTAGGATCCAAGTCATATTTAAAAATCAGGAATCCCGTCCAGGCAATTTCAACCGGAACGGGATTAACAAGGGGTGGCTGACCGGGTTCGAACCGGCGACCCTCAGAACCACAATCTGATGCTCTAACCAGCTGAGCTACAGCCACCAGAAACGGCTACAAAAATAGGGGAAAATCTAACCATCCTTTTACAATAAAATCGCTGTTAAAGACGTATTGCTCAAGATTATCGCCTGAAATTCAATTAATTTTACCATGTGATTTCCATCCTAAAATACTTGTTTTCCATGAAGAGACTACCGGTGGTTTTGGCCCTTTTCGGGGTAGCCCTTTTGCTTACCCTTTCCAGTATAGGATCCAATAAGAAATCAACGCCCCCGGGCAAGTACGAAGAGGTGCTTCACCGGGTTGTACAAATGCTTCAAGAGGATCATTATCAACCACAGTCAATCGACGATGGTTTTTCCAAAAAGATCTTCAACAAATACCTAAGTGAGTTGGATGGCAATAAAAATTATTTTTTAAATGCCGATATCGAGCAGTTTCAATCCTACGCCACTCGGCTTGACAACGAGATGCTGGGAAAGCCGGTTCGGTTCTTTCTGGTTGCCGGAGGACGTTTTCAGGAACGAATGGAGGAGGTAGCCACGCTCACTCGAAGTCTGTTGGAGAAGCCGCTTGAGTTCACTAAAAATGAAAACATACGGCTGGAAGATGATAAACTGATGTGGCCGGCCAATGAAAAAGAGCGTCAAGAAAGGTGGCGGAAACAGATTAAATATCAAGTGCTTGAGCGGTACAATGAATTGATTGAACAGCGAGAGAAAAATCGAAAAGTACCTGATTTTGTGGTTAAGTCTGACCAGGAGTTGGAGAAAGAAGCTCGGGATCGGGTACGCAAAGTCATGGATCGAACCTTTGATCGGTACCGAAATAAATTTTCAGCCGATGATCAATTCAACTTGTATGTGAATACAGTTACAAATGCCATGGACCCCCACACCGAGTTTTTTCCGCCGATCGATAAGAGGTATTTTGACGAAGAGATGAGCGGTCGTTTTTATGGCATCGGCGCGTCCCTACAATACGATGAAGGGAACATCAAGATAACCAGCGTGGTAACCGGTAGCCCGGCTTATAAATCCGGTCAGATTCAATCCGGAGATATCATTCTGAAAGTTGCACAAGGACCCGAAGAGCCCGTCGACCTAACAGGTTTTCTGGTGACCGACGCCGTTAAATTAATTCGAGGCAAACTAGGAACAGAAGTCCGTCTGACCATCCGAAAACCCGACGGAAGCCTCAAAACAGTTGCTTTGATCCGGGATGAAATTGTACAAGACGAATCATTTGCCCGTAGTGCCATTTTTACCCGAAATGGTCAGAAAATTGGATATATTTTCCTTCCTGAATTTTATGCTGATTTCGATCGGGCCGACGGAGCCAGATGCTTTCTGGATGTATCAAAAGAGATCAGGAAACTTAAGCAGCAAAATATAGAGGGACTGGTCATGGATCTTAGGAACAATGGAGGTGGTTCTTTATACGATGTAGTACAAATGGTTGGACTTTTCATCGATGAAGGCCCAATTGTTCAGGTCAAAGACCGAGCTGGAAGACCTACCGTTTTACGGGATAAAGACAAGGGGATCTTGTATGACGGTCCGCTTACGGTAATGGTGAATGAATTTAGTGCCTCCGCCTCCGAGATCTTTGCCGCTGCCATACAGGATTATGGTAGGGGTATTGTAATCGGAAGTTCCTCTACCTACGGCAAAGGAACCGTGCAGCGAAACATGGGCTTAGATCCTGCTTCCGGTTTTTTTAGCTCCAACTCTGACCTGGGAACCGTTAAGATGACGCTTCAGAAATTTTACCGGATCAACGGCGGATCTACGCAGCTAAAAGGGGTTAGCTCGGATATTATTCTCCCCGATAACTTAGAAACTCTAAAAATCCGGGAAAAAGATAATGAGGATGCACTTACGTGGGATGAGATAAACAAAGTGACCTATCAACCTTGGTCCCCCACAATAAACCTGGCTGCCCTGAAACAAAAACATCTGAAGCGCATGGCGAATAATACCCGCTTTCAGAAAATCCGAGAAAATTCCAGCTGGTTAGCCAAGACAAGAGAGCAAGACTATCCGCTCGACTTGGTGCGCTATCAGCAACTGCAACGTAAAATCCAAGAAACCGTAAAACTAAACGATCAGTTATCGAAATTGGAAATCCCTCTAACCGTGACTCCGCTTCCAGGTGATCTTGAACGATGGAACAACGACAAGCCGAAGCAAGAACGTTATAAAGCTTGGCTGAAATCCCTGGAATTGGACATTTACCTCGAGGAAACGATCCAAGTAACTACGGACATGATCCGCTTAGAGGGCACACCAGCGAATCGATAGGGGGCCTAATCAGCCGTTTCTGTTTATGCAATTCAGGTCGATGAATGCCTGTTCCAAACGTTTGGCAAAGGAGTCTTCCCCTTTTCGGAGCCAAACACGCGGGTCGTAATACTTCTTGTTGGGCTTGTCATCTCCCTCCGGATTACCCAGTTGGCCCTGCAGGTATTTTTCATTTGCCTTGTGATAATTCATTACCCCTTCCCAAAAAGCCCACTGCAAGTCTGTATCGATATTCATCTTGATGGCGCCGTAACCAATGGCTTCCCGGATCTGATGCTGAGGGGAGCCACTGCCGCCGTGAAAGACAAAATAAACGGGCTTTTCAGCGGTTTTGAATTTCTCTTGGATGTACAGTTGACTGTTTTGCAGGATATCGGGACGAAGCTCCACGTTCCCCGGTTTGTACACTCCATGTACGTTGCCAAAGGCGGCTGCCACCGTGAATAGATCTCCAATCGCAGAAAGCTTTTCGTAGGCATATGCTACTTCGGAGGGTTGCGTGTAGAGTTTGGAATTTTCCACGTCCGAGTTATCTACCCCATCTTCCTCGCCGCCCGTTACTCCCAGTTCAATCTCAATGCTCATCCCCAACGGCTTCATGCGCTGAAAGAAATGCATACATTCAGCAATGTTTTCTTCGATCGGCTCTTCGCTCAGGTCTAACATGTGTGAGCTGAATAAGGGTTGTCCTTTTTCCTTAAAGAATTTTTCCCCGGCATCCAACAGCGCACTTATCCACGGGAGCCATTTTTGGGCTGCATGGTCGGTATGAATTACCATCGGGACACCGTAATACTGGGCTACCTGATGTATGTGCAAGGCCCCGGAAATGCCCCCTTGAATGTTGGCTTGGAGTTTATCATTGGGCATTCCCTTTCCGGCGATGTACTGGGCACCGCCGTTGGAAAATTGGATGATCACAGGCGAATTGACCTTGGCTGCGGTCTCCAATGTGGCGTTAATACTCGAGTGGCCAATGGTGTTAACGGCCGGTAAGGCGAAGTGGTTGTTCTTCGCATCTTGATAAAGGGCTCGAAGTGAATCGCCGTGTAATACACCGGCAGGATACTTGCTCATGCGATTGAATTTATTTCTTAAGGCGAATATAGGGCATTCTGTAGGTGAAATTTAAGGGGTTGGTTCCCGATCAAACGATTGGGATCAACTGCCGACCGATTGAATGATATCGTACTTGGTTACAATATGATATTGACCCGCTTCATCTTTGGTAAGAACCGCCCCGAGGTCCTTGTTGATGCTTCGACTAAGTTTCTCCAAGGGCATATCCAGTGGCACTACCGGAAACGCCGGCTCCAAATGACCGCCAATGTTATCCTGCGGCAACCCCGGGTTATCGATCAGCTTTTGGAAGAGTCCGCCTTCACTGATGGATCCAACCGGACCCGAAGCCAAAAAAATGGGTATGTGCTCTATGTCGTATTTTCGCATCAGGTGTATGGCCTCCGAGATCAGATCGGTGGCCGTTAGCGTGATAAGTTTTTTAGGTCCCCTGGAACTCACCACATCTCGCACGGTTTTGACTTCCAGGAAGCCCCGATCCCGCATCCATTGATCGTTGTAGATCTTGGCAACATAACGAGAGCCATGGTCATGCAAGATGCAAACCACCACATCGGTTGGTTTTAATCGATCCTTCAACTGCATCAATCCCTGTATGCAACTGCCTGCACTGTACCCGCAAAACAATCCTTCCTCTTTGGCCAAACGCCGGGCCATCAAGGCACCGTCTTTATCGGTAACCTGCTCAAAATGATCAATAACGCTCATGTCATAATTCTCGGGAACAAAATCCTGTCCAAAACCCTCGCTGATATAGGGATGTACCTCGTTCATATCTACCTCCCCGGTTCGAAAATATTTTGTCAGCAAAGAGCCATAAACGTCGATGGCCCAAATTTGAATGTTCGGATTTTTTTCTTTCAAGAACATCGCCGTACCTGTGATCGTACCTCCGGTGCCGGCCGTACAAACCAAATGGGTGATCGTTCCGTCGGTTTGGTCCCAGATCTCCGGTCCGGTTGACTCATAATGCGCCTGACGGTTGGCCAGGTTGTCGTACTGGTTCATGTGGCAGGAGTTTGGGATCTCCTTTGCCAGGCGTGCCGCAACGCTGTAATAGCTGTTTGGGTCCTCCGGAAGGACGTTGGTGGGACAAACGATCACCTCCGCGCCAACGGCTTTTAGAATGTTAACTTTTTCTTTCGATTGTTTATCTGTGGTAACAAAAATGCATTTGTATCCTTTCACTACGGCCGCCAGGGCCAGTCCCATTCCCGTGTTGCCGCTGGTTCCCTCAATGATGGTGCCTCCGGGTTTCAGGCGACCCTCTTTCTCGGCAACCTCCACCATTTTCAAGGCCATCCGGTCTTTTATGGAATTACCTGGGTTGAAATAATCGACTTTGGCCAAAATGGTGCCGGGAAGCGAACGGGTAATTTTATTCAACCGAATCAACGGAGTGTCGCCAATGGTCTCTAGGATGTTGTTTTTGATTCGCTTCATTTGCAAAAACGTTTAATGGGATTTTAATAACTGGATGGCGCTTAACACAAAGGGGTCTTTGAGTTGTTGGAGTCGAAAGAATTCCGCCTCAGAACGCTGCAGGCGAATGCCTTGCAGGTATACTTCAAGCTGGATCCGGCTCCAATCGGAGGGTCGAAGGGAAATGCTATCCGGAATTGCCTCTTGCAGAAAGTAGCGCTTCATTTGATTATCTGGCTGAAGCCTTGCCCATTGGGCTGGATCTTTAAAGGAATCGATCCGGACGTTGTACTGTGTGAAATAACGATACGACCAGATTATAAAATCCGGTGAATTGAGAAAATGAAATACGGCCGGGTTGTCGGATTGCACCTCCTCGTTAAGTATTTCGAGGTCTGGTCGAATGCCACCGCCTCCAATCAATGTATCTCCACAAGGGGAGCGATATTTTTTCATTTGGGAAGGCAGGTTGTCTGCATTATTTAATTGCCCATCCGACCCGAAAGGAAGGAAGCTGCTCGGGTAAGGCCGCTGTATACAACGCCCCAACGGTGTGTAATAACGAGCTACTGTAAGACGTAAAGCCGCGTCGTTGGACAATTCAAATTGCTCCTGAACCAACCCCTTCCCAAAACTGCGACGGCCAACGATCTTGGCCCGACACCAATCCTGCAAGGCACCTGCCAGTACTTCACTGGCACTGGCGGATGATTCGTTGATTAGGACCGTTAATTTTCCTTCTTCAAATAAACCGGGTCTTTTGCACAAATAAGATCGTTTCTGCAAGTGGGCACCTTCCGTATAAACGATCAGCCGGTCGTCTGCCAAAAATTCATCCGCCAAATCGATTGCTTCCTGCAAGAAACCTCCCCCGTTCGATCGTAGATCCAGGATCAGCGAGCGCATCCCTTTTTTGATCAAACTGTCAAGCGCACTGACACACTCACGATAACTTCCCGTTGAAAATTTAATGAGTTTGATGTACCCGATGCTGTCGTCGATCAAGTGGGCATGGGTCACCGCCGGGGTAGCGATGGCGGCCCGTCGAATCGTTAATGGACGGATCTTCCCTTGACTTGAAACGGTTAGGGATGCGATGGATCCAATGGGACCGCGAATAAGCCTGAGCACCGTGTCGGGATATTTCTGGAAACCAAGGAGCGACGTTGTCCCAATAGCCAACAGTTGATCGCCCACCTTCAGACCGGCGGCTTCGCTGGGACTACCCGCGTAGACAAAAGAAACGGTCAGGGTATCCCTCAGCCAACCATAACCAATACCAATACCAGCAAATCGATCAGACAAATCCTCATTAGCCTTTTGAAGTTCCAAGGGATTTAAATAAGTGGAATGCGGATCAAGTCGAGCGACCAAACTGTCCAGGGACAGTCCGACCAAGGAGTCGGCAGCCAGGCTGTCAACGTACCGCTCTTGAATCAATTGAAGCACCTGCGTTAGAGCGTCGGGTTGGCCCCACTGAAACCACTTTTTGGGTCTGCCGGCAAGTTGCCAAAAAAATAAAGTAGTACCCAGGGCGATCAGCACGAATAACAGCATCAGCCGTCCAGCAGAACTCTTTTTATTGGCTTGCATTCGATTAATCAGGAATTTTGTGCAAAATAGGGCATAGAACCTGTTTGAAAACCCACAGTTATTCACGTATGCTTAGACAGATCCTAATAGCCGACAGCGGGGCCACCAAAGCCGAGTGGGTGCTCTTGTCCAACAACAAGTCAAAACGAGCTCAAACCGCGGGGATATCCCCTTATTTCATGGATGGGGCTACGATTGCTCAATCCTTAACCAATCAACTTCCAGCCTCCATACGCCAGGCCAAGATTCAAGAGGTGCATTTCTATGGAACCGGTTGCGCTGCCCTAGCCAATGCCCGCGTCGTGAAAAAAGCCCTTCAACAACTTTGGCCCAAGGCAAGCATACACGTGGCAGATGACCTGTTGGGGGCCACCCGCGCGCTTTGTGGTCATGCGCCAGGCATCTCCTGTATTCTGGGAACCGGATCCAGTTCTGCCTATTACGACGGCAAAAAGATCCGTCAGCAGCGTCCGGGATTGGGCTACGTTTTAGGAGATGAAGGGAGTGGGGCATATTTGGGTAAAAAATTGATCCAGTACTTTTTATATGAACTATTTGACAGGGAATTAGAGAAGAAATTTAAATCGAAATACAAAATGGATCGAGCAGTTATTCTGGAGGCGGTTTACAAAAAGCCCAATCCCAGTCGACTACTCGCTTCCTTTACAACCTTTTTATCTGAGAATAGAGGACACTACATGATCGAGAACATCTTGGAAGATGGATTTCAGGATTTCTTTTTTCATCACATTCGCAGGTACAAAGCGACCGATCGGGTGCCCATTCATTTTACGGGTTCGATCGCATATGTATTTCGGGATTGGATCCGGTTTCTGTGTCAGTCACACGGCTATACGCTTGGGCAGATCCTTCATAAGCCCATGCCGGGACTGATTCGTTATCACCAAAAATGAGCAGCCATGGCATTTGAACGCATTACGGAATCACCCAGTAAGCACCGGTATTTGGAACAGCAATCCATACCGGATTTGCTAAATGGAATCAATGAAGAAGACAGAACGGTTGCCGCGTCGGTGGCAAAAGTCATTCCCCAGTTAACGCTTTTCATTGAGGCCGCTGCCGATAAAATGTTGGCGGGGGGCAGGCTTTTTTATATCGGAGCGGGCACCAGTGGTCGTTTAGGTATTGTGGATGCCAGTGAGTGTCCGCCTACTTTTGGGGTTCCATATGGATTGGTGATTGGGCTGATTGCCGGAGGTGAAAAAGCCATTACCCGTGCGGTAGAGCATGCGGAGGACGATCCCGAACAGGGCTGGAAAGATCTTCAGCTGCATCATCCAACCGAGAAAGATATTTTGATTGGCATTGCCGCCAGTGGCACCACGCCCTATGTGATCGGGGCACTCAATAAGGCCAGAGAAAAGGGACTATTGACCGCCAGCATCTGTTGCAATCCCGACTCGCCGGTCAGCCAGGCCGCCGAACATCCCATCGACGTGATCGTGGGTCCGGAGTTCATTACCGGCAGCACCCGGATGAAAAGCGGAACGGCTCAAAAACTGGTATTGAACATGATTTCCACCACGCTGATGATCCAGCTGGGCCGGGTAGAGGACAATCGGATGGTGAACATGCAACTGGTCAACGATAAACTACTCGACCGGGGTACCCGCATGCTCATGGAAAAAAGAAACATTCAGGACTATGACCAGGCCCGCGTCTTGTTGCTAAAACACGGCAGCGTTAAAAAGGCCATGGAAGCGATACCAAACGAAGATGCACGCCCTTGAACCCTTTTACAACTGGCAACATCAATATGTGAGCGAAGCAGACCCCCGCTCGCCTTTTTATGGCCGACAGCATTCGGAGTTCGAATATTCACACACCATTTATAATTTCTATATCCATCCGCAGTGGGATGACCTCGGTAGCAAAACCTTATATGGCAAAGTGCTGATCGCTGATTACGAGGAAAGATATGTGATCTTGGAGCTGATCGGGGAGTGGAATGATGCAGTGGAAAACGACATCATGACCTTGAAACGGGAGGTGCTGGAGCCCTTTGAGTCCGAAGGGATCCGTTCCTTCATCCTCATCGCAGAGAACGTACTGAATTTTCACAGTGATATCTCCGATTATTACGAGGAGCTGGCTGAGGAACTGGCCGAATTGGGCGGCTGGGTCGTCTGTTTAAATATGCCCGAAGCATCCCGCAATGAATTTGAACAAGCGGGACTGGATCGATTTTTGCCCCTTCGAGAACAGCTCGACTGGCGAAATTTTAAGCCCATCCATTTATTCCGAAAATTAAAAGCCGAATTTGAATTGCCCCGTCTCGAATAATCGGTTTTCGGACGAGTTATTTGGATTTCCGACCGTAATTTTGCCCTGTTGTACTGAAAAAAATTGCTTCTATGAAATGGTCTGAAATTTTCACTTCTTCGGTTGGAAAGAAATGGGTAATGGGACTAACCGGAATTTTCCTGGTCCTTTTCCTGATCGTACACGTGGGTCTCAATGCCTGTATTTGGGCAATGGACAATGGAGAGATGTTCAACCGGGCGGCCCATTTTATGGGATCCAATGCCGTTCCGCGGATCTTGGAGGTGGGCTTGTTCGCCGGTTTTCTGTTGCATATGATCCAAGGATGGATGCTCGAATGGCAAAACCGATCGAAGCGCAAACAAGGCTATGCCGTATCGATGGGAAACCAGGGAAGCAAGTGGTACAGCCGCAGCATGGGCATCCTGGGAACCCTGCTTTTTCTTTTCTTGGTCATGCACATCAACCATTTCTGGGTACCCAGCCGAATTACGGGACTCGATGCCGTTACGATCGACGGAAAACAGTATCACGATCTGTATCGCGAGATGCTGACTGTCTTTCAAAACAATCCGCTGGTGGTTGGGCTCTACACTTTGGGCTGTATTTCTCTTTTTTGGCACTTGTTGCACGGTTTCCAAAGTGCTTTTCGAACGTTGGGCGTTACCAATCCCAGATACCTTGCTTTTATTGAAAATACCGGTTTAGTTTTTTCACTTGTTGTATGTACCGCTTTTGCCCTCATGCCCATCAGCATGTACATGGGATGGGTAAAATGAATGATTCACTCTTAACTTGAAAATGAACTCCATGTTGGACGCTAAAATACCTGCAGGACTGCTCGAACAGAAATGGAACTACTACAAGGGCCACTGCAAGCTCGTCAATCCTGCCAATAAAAGAAAACTAGAGGTCATTGTTGTTGGCACCGGACTGGCCGGCGCCTCCGCAGCGGCCTCACTTGGTGAGTTGGGATATAAAGTCAAGGCCTTTTGCTTTCAGGACTCTCCGCGCCGTGCACACTCGATTGCCGCACAAGGGGGCATTAACGCAGCCAAGAATTATCAGAACGACGGCGATTCAGTATTTCGTCTTTTTTATGATACAATCAAGGGGGGCGATTACCGAGCGCGAGAAGCTAACGTGCATCGCCTGGCCGAGGTCAGTGTCAACATCATCGACCAATGTGTGGCTCAAGGAGTTCCTTTCGCCCGTGATTATGGCGGATTGCTCAATAACCGATCTTTTGGAGGTACGCAGGTTAAACGTACTTTCTATGCGGCCGGACAAACCGGACAGCAACTGTTGATCGGTGCCTATCAGGCGCTGGAGCGTCAGGTTGCCTTGGGCAACGTAACTATGCACAGCCGTCATGAAATGTTGGAAGTCGTGGTGATCGACGGAAAAGCCCGCGGAATCATTTGTCGCAATCTGGTGACGGGTGAGTTGGAAAGACATTTCGGCCACGCCGTTCTACTGTGCACCGGCGGATACGGCAACGTATTTTATCTTTCGACCAATGCCATGGGTAGCAACGTGACCGCTGCTTGGAAAGCACATAAAAAAGGGGCCTTTTTTGGAAATCCCTGCTTTACACAAATTCACCCCACGTGTATACCGGTAAGTGGCGACCATCAGTCAAAATTGACCTTGATGTCCGAATCGCTACGAAACGATGGACGTATTTGGGTACCCAAGCAAAAAGGAGATAAACGCAAGCCCAACGACATTCCCGAGGACGAAAGAGACTACTATCTGGAACGTCGCTATCCGGCTTTCGGAAATCTGGTGCCCCGTGACGTGGCCTCCCGAGCCGCTAAAGAACGCTGCGACGCCGGCTATGGCGTGGGAACAACCGGACAAGCCGTTTACCTGGATTTCAAGTACAATTTGATCAACAAATACGGTCGGGCAGAGGCCAATAAACTGGGCATTCAAAATCCCGATACCGACACGCTGATCCGCCTCGGAAAAGAAGTGGTGAAAGAGGAGTATGGCAATTTGTTCGACATGTACGAAAAGATCACAGGCGAAAACCCCTACGAAGTACCCATGCGGATTTATCCGGCGGTTCACTATACCATGGGCGGACTTTGGGTTGATTATGAACTGATGACCTCCGTAAAAGGCTTGTATGCCCTCGGAGAAGCCAATTTCAGCGACCATGGAGCCAACCGATTGGGGGCTTCTGCATTGATGCAAGGACTGGCTGACGGGTACTTCGTGATCCCTTACACCCTTGGAAATTACCTGGCCGATGACATTGCCTTAAAAGCGATCGCTACCGATCACCCGGCTTTTGTGGAGGCAGAACAATCAGCCGCCGATCGAATCGCAAAGCTGATGGGCATACAGGGAAAACAAACTGTGGAAAGTTTTCACAAAAGACTGGGAAAGATCATTTGGGACAAATGTGGCATGGCAAGAAGTGAAAAAGGGTTGAAAGAGGCCATTGCCGAGATCCAAGCCCTGAAAAAAGAATTCTGGTCAGATGTACGCATCCCCGGAATTGTTAATGGCATGAATCCGGAACTGGATAAGGCAGGCCGAGTGGCTGATTTCATCGAACTCGGCGAACTGATGTGCCTAGATGCGTTGGATCGAACCGAGAGTTGCGGAGGTCATTTTCGCGAGGAAAGTCAAACGGATGAGGGGGAAGCACTTCGAAACGACGAACAATTCTCCTATGTTGCGGCCTGGGAGCACAAGGCGGAACACCAGTGGGCGCTCCACAAGGAACCCCTCACGTTTGAAGTCGCTAAACCTTCTCAACGGAGTTATAAATAAGCAGAAAAAACAACGAGATGGAACACTATACCATGAATCTCACGCTCAAGATCTGGCGGCAGCAAAACACGCAAACGCCCGGTCGTTTTGAGACCTATCCGGTCAAGAACATCTCCTCCGAGATGTCCTTTTTGGAGATGATCGATGTATTGAATGAGCAACTCATCAAAGAGGGAAAAGATCCGGTGGCATTCGACCACGATTGCCGTGAAGGTATTTGTGGCATGTGCTCGATGTATATTAACGGTCGACCTCACGGACCCTGGCAAAAAAATACTACCTGTCAACTGCATATGCGTGCCTATCAGGATGGTGATACCATCACCGTTGAGCCCTGGCGTGCCAATGCGTTTCCGGTCATCAAAGACCTGATGGTAGATCGCTCCGCATTTGACCGGATCATTCAGGCCGGCGGTTATATCTCGGTAAATACAGGAAGTGCGGTGGATGCCAACGCGATTGCAGTGGAGAAAGATCATGCCGATGCAGCCTTTGCCGCAGCTGCATGTATCGGTTGTGGTGCCTGCGTGGCCGCCTGTAAGAATTCCTCCGCAATGCTTTTTGTATCGGCTAAGGTTTCACACCTGGCCTTGTTGCCACAAGGTTCTCCGGAGCGAAAAACCAGGTCGATGAACATGGTTGCGCAAATGGATAAAGAAGGTTTCGGCGCCTGTACCAATACAGGAGCCTGTGAGGCGGTTTGTCCCAAAGGCATATCCATCGAAAACATCGCCCGGCTGAATCGTGAATATATGATGACTGGCTTGTCAGACGATTGATTAAAACCCTAAGCCTGCCTGGAGCAGGCTTTTTTAATAATTAAAACATGAAAAAGATCTTTCCATTCGCGGCACTCTGGGTATTACTCGTTTTTGCCGCCTGTCAAACCAAAACCATGAAACGCGAACCCCACCCTTGGCCGGAGGACGTATCGGCACCTGTTGCCATGAAAAAGCCCCGGACGTTCGTTCAGCATGGCGACACGCTGGTGGATGATTATTACTGGATGAACGATTTCTTTAAAAATGGTCCCGATAGTAGCAACGTTGTCGAATACCTCCAAGCCGAAAATGCTTATCTGGACACGATGATGGCCGGAACAAAGGATTTTCAGCAGAACCTCATCCGGGAAATGCGGGGTCGCATTCAGGAAAAGGACGAGTCGGTGCCTGTAACCGATAACGGCTACAGCTACTACAGTAAAACGCAGGAAGGGAAGCAGTACTACCAATATTACCGAAAATCGCTGGCGCCCGGGGGGCAAGAAGAGTTGTTGTTGGACGTGGATAAAATGGCAGAGGGGAAAGGATATTTTTCGGTCAGGGGGTTGACGGTCAGTCCCGATAACCAATGGCTGGCTTACGGCGTGGATGAAGTCTCCCGCAGACAATACACGATTTATATCAAGAATTTGAAAACAGGAGGGATGTTATCGGAAAAGATTACCGGAACGGCAGGGGATCCGGTTTGGTCGGCCGAGAGTAAATACATCTTCTACACTTCCAACAACCCTGTTACTCTCTTGTCGGAAAAGATCCGTCGACACCAACTCAATTCATCCGAGAATCAAGATGTAACGGTTTACACAGAGACCAATCTAACCAATTACATTTATATTAGTAAGACCCGTTCCAATAAGTTCCTACTGATTACATCGGCTGGCATTCTGTCCAGCGAATGCCGTTTGCTCGCGGCCGACAATCCCACCGGCTCGTTTCAGGTATTTCAGCCCCGAATGAAAGATGTTTTGTACAGCGTGGAGCATTGGGAAGGGGAGTTTCTGGTTGCCACCAACTGGGAGGCAAAGAATTTTCGGTTGATGAGTTGTCCGCTTGACAAAACAACACGTGAAAACTGGACCGAACGAATTGGCAACAGACCCGATGTGCTGCTGGAAGGGATCGATGCGTTTCGTAATTTTTGGGTGATCACCGAACGAAAGGAAGGTCTTCTCCAAATGCGAATTCGGGAAATGCCATCGGGAAAAGAGCATTACCTAGATTTTGGTGAGCCGGCCTATCTGGCATATGCCGGAAATACACCGGATTACAACAGTGCCACGTTTCGGTACCAGTATACATCCTTAACCACGCCGAACAGCACCTATGACTATTCGGTTGCTCCTCGTAAAAAAGAACTCCGGAAACAACAAAAGGTTCTGGGCGGATTTGATCGAAAAAACTATGTAACCGAAAGACGGTTTTTGACCGCTCGGGATGGGGCGCGCGTACCCCTTTCCATCGTCTACAAAAAAGGAACCCGTTTGGATGGTACGGCACCCTGTTTATTGTATGCCTACGGGTCCTACGGAGCGAGTATGGATGCAAGCTTCTCTTCAAACCGACTGAGCTTGTTGGACCGTGGTTTTGTTTATGCCATTGCGCATGTTCGGGGGGGGCAAGAAATGGGTCGTTCTTGGTATGAGGACGGAAAACTCCTGAAAAAGAAAAATACGTTTTACGACTACATCGATTGCGGAAAATATTTATTGTCGGAGAAATTTACCGGCTCCGGACATCTCTATGCCATGGGGGGCAGTGCCGGCGGACTCCTTATGGGAGCCATCGTAAACCTGGAGCCAAGTATGTGGAACGGTGTGATTGCGCAAGTACCTTTTGTGGATGTAATTACTACCATGTCTGATCCGAGCATCCCGCTAACAACTAATGAATACTCGGAGTGGGGGAATCCGGCTGACAAAGACGCCTACACCTACATGAAATCCTATTCTCCTTACGACAACGTAGCGCGAAAGGAATATCCCCATCTACTGGTAACCGCAGGCCTGCACGACAGCCAGGTTCAATATTTTGAACCCGCCAAATGGGTAGCCAAGTTAAGGACCATGAAAACAGACAAAAACCTCTTGCTGCTTCATACCAACATGGCGGCAGGCCATGGAGGTTCCTCTGGACGCTTCGACTACTTAAAAGAAGTGGCATTGGAGTATTCATTCCTTTTGGCGCTGGAAGGCATTCATCAGTAGCAAATGGGATAAATAAGCGATAATTTTACGGAGAATCCCCTCCGTGCATCGCTTTATCTTACTTTTTGGTATCCTTGGATTGCTGTCGCTTTACAGCCAGGCTCAATTTGTGCCGGCAACAAAACCCGCATCAAATCTCCGTAGCCGGGTGATCTCTACCCGGATGGATAGTATGGCGATCGACACCCTAAGCTTAGTCCCGGGCAGTTGGACCATCGAGGGGGTTTCTCCGAATCAATATCGAATTGAATCGGTCGGTGCCCGCTTGTTTTGGATCATTCCCCCTCCCTCCGATAGTGTGCGCATCCAATACCGTGTGTTCCCGTTTGGTATCAATCAAATTCAGGCCAGAAACCGATACGACAGTATAAAAAACAGGTTTTATGTTATGCCCTTTGCGGGCAATCCATCCGGAACAGAAGCAGGTAGCGGGCTTTCGCTGAGTAATATTCGAGCCGATGGAAGCATTGGGAGGCAGATCGGTTTTGGAAATGCCCAAGACGCCGTCGTCAACAGCACCCTGAACCTGCAACTCACCGGCATGTTGGGTGACTCCATTCAATTGGAAGCTGCGATCACCGATAATAATCTACCCATTCAGCCCGACGGGAGCACCCAACAACTAAACGAGTTCGATCAGGTCTATATCCGCTTCCAAAAGGATCCCTGGCAATTGCACTTGGGCGATATTGATATCCGCGAAACCCGATCGCATTATCTGCGTTTCTATAAACGCATGCAGGGTATCTCTTTTCAAACCCGTTATGATCTGGGCGGTTTGGTACAGGCGTCAACGCTTGTCAGCGCTTCGATCGCAAAAGGGAAATTTTCTCGCCAAGAGATCCTTCCGCAGGAAGGCAATCAAGGTCCTTATCGACTCAGGGGACCGAACGGGGAATTCTTTTTCGTGGTGTTAGCAAACTCCGAACGCGTGTATTACGATGGGGTGTTGATACAGCGCGGAGAAGATCAGGATTATGTCATCAATTACAACACGGTCGAGATTACGTTTACTCCGAAGCGAATGATCACCAAAGACAGTCGGCTACAAGTCGAGTTCGAATACGCCGAACGCAATTACCTGAATTCGAATCTTTTTGTCCGACAAGACCTCGCTGTAGGATCCAAATGGAAATTTTTTCTGGGTGCATTTAACAATGCAGACGCGCGCAATAGTCCCATCAACCAAACCCTCGATACGCGTCAAAAACAATTTTTAGCTGAAATAGGCGACAGCGTGCAGCGGGCATTCTATCCCACGGCACAAGTAGACACATTCGCCGCCGATAAGATTCTTTACGAAAAGTTCTATATCGGTACGGATTCATTCTATCGCTATTCCATCAATCCCCTTACGGCCCGTTTCCGATTAGCGTTCACCGACTTGGGGCAGGGGAATGGCAATTATGTGCCCGATTTCAACGGGGCCAACGGAAAGGTTTATAAATACATCGCCCCGGTGGGAGGCATCAAACAAGGACGTTATGAACCCATTCAGTTGTTGATCGCGCCCCGCCGACAACAAATCATGAATGCCGGTATAGCCTATACGATCGATAAGTATGCAACCCTGCAAGCAGAACTCTCCACCAGCAACAACGATTTAAATACACTTTCCAGTAGGGAAGGAAAAGATGATCGCGGATGGGCCGGGAAAATTCAACTCATTGATGCCCGCGAATGGAAACGCTTTAAAAAAATGAAATCGGAGGTGTTATTAGAAGGGGAGTGGGTAGATACAAAATTTCGACCGTTGGAACGACTTCGCAGCATTGAATTTACCCGTGATTGGGGACTGGACGCCCTCCCCCCAGACCTATTTGCACAAGAGCGGATCTTGCAGGGTCAATGGACGCTAACCGATTCCCGCAACCAAATGATTCGCGCCCGGGTGCTTCAGTATCGTCGGGGAAAGGATTACAATGGATTTCAGTCCGTTTTGAACCACCGACATGAATGGAAAGGTTGGCAGTTGGATAATCAGTGGACACGCACGCAATTTTCCAAGACTGACCTGAAAGGTGATTTCCTGCGTCCCCGTCTGGATCTGTCTAAACAACTAAACGCCCTCTGGAAAACCCGGTTGGGAGTCAATTATTTGCTCGAACGAAATCAGATCCTTGACCGCGCCGCCGATACGATTCAATTCAATTCGTTTCATTTTGATGTGTTGACCGCTTATTGGCGGGCACCCGATTCGTGGAAGAATCGATGGAATCTTCAATTTTTTACGCGGGCCGACCGAGGAGCCGTTGGAAAAGAATGGAAAATGGCCGATCGAAGTCTGAATGGAAACTTACAGCTCAGTTTGGAACGTAGTCCCCGCCGACAATTATATGCCAATTTAAACCTTCGTCGGCTGCAGGTCATGAACCCACAGGTCTCCCGCCAAAAAAGTGAATCTTCTTTTCTGGGACGGGTAGAATACGTTTTCAAAGAATGGAAAGGCCTATTGCAAGGGAATGCGCTGTATGAGGCTGGAACGGGACAAGAACAGCGACGCGATTTTTCCTATTTTGAAGTACCGGCCGGGCAAGGCGAGTATGCCTGGATCGATTACAACAACGACGGCATTCAGCAACTGAACGAGTTCGAGCGAGCCATTTTCCCCGACCAAGCCAAATTCATTCGAATTTTTACACCCACCAATCAGTTTGTGAAAGCCAACTACAGCAATTTGAATTATCGGCTCGAGGTGAGTCCTCGTAATTACTGGCATGGTGAAAACCTGTCCGGATTTCGAAAATTCATTGCCCGCTGGGGATTGAATTCCGCCTTACTGATGAGCCAAAAACAAATCGCCGGTGGCAGTCCCCTAAAAATCCCGATCGGGAAGCCGATCAATGATACCGCTCTGATCAATCAACAATCGAGTTGGACACACACCATTACCTACAACCGTTTCAGTGCCATAGCCGGTGTTGACCTTATCTATTATCGAAACGCCGGGAAAGCGCTTTTGACCTATGGATACGAGAGTCGTTTGCTGGAGGAGTGGCAGACCAAAGCACGGTGGAACCTGAACCGTTCGGTCTCCATTCAATTGATAGGGAAAACGGGTGAGCAGGGACTTTTCACGCCTCAATTTGCCAACCGGAATTACAACATTCGCTTTTACTCACTGGAGCCAGTCCTGAATTATGTACAAACCACCAAACTTCGGATTACGACCTCCTATAAATTCAGTCAAAAGAAAAATATTCTGCAGTTTGGCGGGGAACATTCCATCTCGCATTCCATTCAGGCAGAAAGCCGGTGGAATCGCTGGCAGAGCAGCAGTTTAACGGGTAGGCTAAATTTTCAATCCATCGATTATCCGCATCCAGCCAATACTGCCGTGAGCTTCATGATGTTGGAGGGATTGCTGCCCGGAGCGAACTTGGTTTGGTCGCTCGGATTCACCAAGCGCCTTATCAATAACCTGGAGCTGACGGTTCAATACGATGGTAGAAAAGCTGGAGGTTCCCGGTTCGTACACCTGAGTAGGGCAGGGGTGACGGCCTTGTTTTGATCAGACGTTGAATCGGAAATGCATGACATCTCCGTCTTTCACCACGTACTCTTTTCCCTCAATACGTAGTTTTCCGGCATCCCGGCATGCTGATTCGGACCCATATTGCACATAATCATCGTATCCAATCACCTCCGCCTTAATGAACCCTTTTTCAAAATCGGTGTGAATTACACCTGCTGCCTGGGGGGCTTTCCATCCATGCTGGATCGTCCAGGCCCGAACTTCCTGCACCCCGGCCGTAAAATAGGTGTATAGTTTTAGCAGGCTGTATGCCGAATGAATCAGCCGATCCAGCGCAGGAGCTTTCATCTGATACTCCTCCATAAACAATTGCTTGTCCTCCGAATTTTCCATCTCTGCGATCTGTGCCTCGATGTTGTTATTCATAACAATCAGTTCAGCTCCTTCATTTTGAGCAACTTTAGCTAGACTGTCTGAATATTTATTACTGGTATGCATCGACGCTTCGTCTACGTTAGCCACATACAGTACGGGTTTTTCTGAAAGCAGGAACAGGTCGGCAATGGCAGGGCGATCCTCTTTGGTGAGCTCCAGGGTTCGGATATTCTTTCCTTGTTCGAGGTGGGCCAGGCAGCGTTTCAGTATTTCGAGTTCCGCTTTTGCTTTGGGATCGGTTTTGGCAAGCTTTTCGGTTCGTTGAACCTTTTTTCCGACGCTTTCCAGGTCTTTTAGTTGTAATTCGGTTTCAATGATCTCTTTGTCGCCCACCGGGTTGATGGCGCCTTCCTCTCGAAGGATATTTTCATCTTCAAAGCATCGGATGACATGAATGATGGCATCCACTTCGCGGATATTGGCCAGGAATTTATTTCCCAAACCTTCGCCTTTGCTGGAACCGCGGACCAGTCCGGCAATGTCTACGATCTCAATTTGGGTAGGCACGACGCGCTGGGGGTTAACAAGCTCGGCCAGTTTTTGCAACCTGGGGTCGGGCACATCCACCAAGCCTACATTCGGATCGATGGTGCAGAAACGGTAATTGCTGGCCTGCGCCTTGGCACTGTTGCTGACAGCATTGAAAAGGGTAGATTTTCCAACGTTTGGAAGACCGATAATACCTGCTTGTAACGCCATAATGTAAAGTTTGTGAGTTTGGAAAGTTGGGCGCAAAGATAACCCTCTGTGTTCAACACTAATTATCCCTAAATTCGAACTATTCAAACTGCCCAAACTCCCAAACTATCCAAACTTTTTATATGGCTCTCTCCCGTCTCTGGTCCGCTTTTATCCTCATCGCCCTCTTGGTGGCAACCTATCAATTCATCAGCCACCCTTCGGAAAAGGCGATCTTTTCTCAGTTGGTGATCGGGAAGGCGGGTGATTCGACCAAGGTAGGACAGATGCGCTGGTCGGAGGCGCCGGGGTCGGTGGTTGCGGGCTTATCCGCATCGACCCGGTACACCGAAGGTAAACTCACCTATAAGCGAGAGGGGGACCAGGTGGTGGCGATGCGCCCCCAATCGGTGAACGGAATATTAGAGACCTGCAAAGACGCGGTGAATCTTTGTCTGGGACTGATCGGGGTGATGACGCTGTTCATGGGACTCATGCAAATTGCCGAGCGGGCAGGAGGGGTACGATTTCTTTCCCGTCTGATTGCACCTTTTTTTACACGCATTTTTCCAGAGGTACCGGCTGGTCACCCGGCGCACGGTCATATGATGATGAATTTTTCAGCGAATTTATTGGGGCTCGACAATGCAGCCACTCCGTTCGGGCTTAAAGCCATGGAAAGTCTGCAGACCTTAAATCCCTCCACCGATCGTGCTTCCAATGCCCAGATCCTTTTTTTATGCCTACATGCTTCTGGCTTAACCCTGATTCCGGTAACCATCATTGCGATGCGTACAGGGCTCGGAGCGGCCAACCCCACCGATATTTTCATTCCCTGTATGATCGCCACCTATATGGCCACGTTGGCGGCTTTGATCATTGTATCGTGGAAGCAGGGGATTCGGCTGCTGCAGCCCGTGTTATTTATGTGGATTGGTCTGGCCTCAATGCTGGTCGCCGGTCTGGTGCTTTTTTTGGCCAGTTTATCTCGAACCGATTTGGAGTCGGTTTCCGGTTTAATGGGAAATGGCTTGCTGTTGCTAATCATCTTTCTGATCGTTCTGGGCGGCGTTTACAAAAAGATCGATCTGTTCTCTGCCTTTGTGGAAGGCGCGAAGGGTGGATTTGAAACGGCGGTGCGGATCATTCCCTATCTGGTAGGAATGCTGGTTGCGATCAGCATGCTTCGGGTGAGTGGCAGTTTCGATGCGGTGATCGAAGGGATGAAAACCCTTTTCTCCTCGCTGGGGGCGGATACGCGTTTTGTGGACGGATTGCCTACGGCGCTGGTTAAGCCCTTCAGCGGGGGCGCGGCACGTGGGTTGATGGCCGATACGATGAAGACCTTTGGTCCGGATTCCTTTGCCGGCCGTTTATCCTCCATTTTGCAAGGGTCTTCGGATACAACTTTTTATATTGTTGCCGTATATTTTGGTTCTGTGGGCATCAAGAACACGCGCTATGCCATTGGTTCGATGCTGCTGGCAGATCTGGTGGGGATCATTACTTCCATCGGTTTAGCTTATCTATTTTTCAGTTGATCCTAGACTACATAAACTAAAAAAGCCGCCTGAGGGGCGGCTTTAAATGTATGCGTGTGAAGTATCAATAGTTCACGAATGAGCTGAGGAAACGAGCGGTGGGTCCGCGGTGGCTTCCCCGATAAACCAGGGTATAGCTACGCTTTTCTGTACCAAAGAAACCGTTGAGCTGTGCCAACACATTGGATGTTCCCGTTTCGCGCACCTGCAGGGTATCACTGAGGCGGGAAGCGAAAGGAATATATCCGCTTACAACTGTGGGGTTAATGTTGGTAAACACATTCGCCATCCGTTTGAAGGAATAGATGTCCACATTCGGCATCAGAATCGGCGAGTAGGCAAAGTGGGCAAATCGGATTCTACAAGTGGTATCAGCTGGGATCGTGATCATAGTTTCCACGGTCTTTTGCTTCACTGCAGTGATGGTATCGTAGGTGAAAATGGTATAATTCTTACCACCACCCAATACGTTTGCGAAGCTGAGGGGTACCTGAGTAGTTGTGCTCAGTGTATCACGCACTAAAAAGGCGCGCTGTCCGGCCGGAACAAAAAATCCATAGCCCGTACCCGGAAAAACCGATCCGGAGGTGAGGGCTGCACCATTTTGGGGCTTGCCATCCACATAAACGTAGTTTCTGCTGGCTCCCACGGTGGCCACATAAACCTGTGCCACGCTGTTTGCACTGAGATCAGTTTGCAGTGCTATTTTCTCATCGAACGTCTTCTCACAGGATACCAGTACGATACCGGTGAGCAGCAGAACGCCCAGTCCAAGTATATGTTTATTATTCACTTTCATATGCTTAATTTAAATAGTTATGGTAAAGAGAACCATTGCTCTTTGGTGTGATAATCGAGTGCCAAAGCGCCTACGCTCTGTAAGGCAGCGATGTTGTACAAGTACTCAGAGTTATAGCGGGGGCGACAGCGATAAACCAACTTACTCGCATTATTGGTGAACAGATCGATACCGGAAGGAGGGGTAAAGCCGGCGTAAACTTGCAGTCCGGTCACCGGATCCAGATCCGTATAATGATATCGACGCATATCGACCCAAGTTTCCTGCAAACCCCATCCATACATCGCAATGTATTTCTGAAGCATGATGTGGGATCGGGTAAGCGCGCCAACAGCCGGTACAACGGCCGGGTTGGCTAGGTAGGCAGCACGGGTTGCGGCCGTAATTTGTCTGGTAGCTGGTACGCTGTTGTGATAATCCGGCGTATTCATCAGCATATCAAAACTGGCGTTGATGCCCGCGATATAGGATTGACGGGCTTGCGCAGCATCTCCTTTACGAAGAAAGGCTTCGGCCTTCATGAAATGGTTCTCGGCAGCGGTCAAAATCGGGAAGGGTGCCCCGTTTCGGAAAATATACCTTGAATCAACGTCGGTTCCGGGAGCAGCTGTTGACGTGAAGGCGCCGCCCCAATAATTCTGAGGCTGGTCGTTGGTAGCCAAACCATCCGAGCCTTTGTTGGGTCGGATACCCCGATAGGTTCCATTGGTATTCTCACGGAGCAGATAAGGGGTACGCGGGTCGGTCACACCGGTGAACATAGTGCTTAAGCCGGTCATTAGGTCAACCACAAAGCGACCTTGACGCATACTTCCGACGTTGCTACGGAAAGGACCATAGAAATTGAAGGTTCCGGATAATCCGGTAGCCAGAAATTTGGCTGCGGCATCATCTGCTGCACTGTTGATGCCAAGATTTGCATAGGTGATAACGGAATCGGGCTGATAGATGCTCTTGTTGGTGAGGTGATTGAAACTGCGAGCCAATACGGAATAAACGAATTTTTTCCATTTTTCACGGTCTCCATTGTAGAAATAAGCATCCCCAAGAGCCAAGTTGGCTTGGCTTACATTATCATCAGTACGGTTGAGATAGAACAAAGCCATATGCGCCTGTTTGCGACACTCGGCATACATATCTTCTTGGGTGTCGTAATTGAACACGAGCAAGTTGGCATCGAAGGCTTGCTTCAAAATAGCCTCGCCGTAGGAAGTCGTTAGCGTAAGCCAACTCCAAGCCAAGATCGCATGTCCTACTCCTGTGTAGTCCCATTTTTTCTCTTCCTTGCTCCAGTCGATCATGCGTTGGAGGTTTTGTCCCATACCATAATAATGCATGGCCCAAATGGATCCGAGTTCATCGCTGGCGCCGGTGGCACCGCCCATCTGGTCGTATTGGTTGCCGGTGGTATTGGTTGCCCAAAATTGGATATATCGACCAATACGCATTCCGTCGTTGGCTGTTCCATAGGCGCTTCCTTGTGCGGAGGAGCTACCCACAAAATTGCCGATTATGCCCGGTAGTAATGTTTCAACCGGTACACGAACGGCTGCATTGGGATTCTTGTAGGCCTCATCTATTTTTTTGCTGCAGGAAGACATACCCAATAAGGTTAGGGCGACCAGCGGCAGGGCTACTATTTTTTGCATGTGTTTCATAATCATTTTTTTTCGTTTATCAGAAGGAAGCTCTTAAACCAAAATTGAATTGAATGGGAGAGGGAAGCGTTCCATAATCAAAACCGAAGGCCCCTACACCCAAACTGCCGGCGGTATTTCCGTTTACGGCCGGGTCGGCTCCACTATAGTTGGTCAAGAGGATTAGGTCGTTACCGGTGACAAACAGGCTGACGGCCTTGAAGTTTTTGATGAAACTCTTGGGAAGCGTATAACTCAAGGTCAGGTCACGCAAGCGGAACCAGTTTACATCGCGCTCGATGAAGGCTTCTTCCGGCATAGTGGTATAATACTGCTCATTGAAGGCAGGGATAACTGATATGGTATTTACCGTGGGGGTTGCTGAGTTTTGCAATCCATTGTTCAGCACGCCCTGAATGACCCGGGGGGTATACCGATCTTCGGTGAGTTTGCTCTTTCCGATACGAGTCAGGTAGGCATTGGTTCCGTTGAAAATATCTCCACCTACTTTCAGGTCCCAGAGCATGCTGAGCTTCCAGTTACCGAAACGAAGGGTATTGTTCCAGCCCAGGGTAAAATCGGGGTTACGATCTCCCTTGATGGTGAAGATACCGTTGCCCACCGGCAATCCGTTGGCCGGATTGATCAGGATCTGTCCGGCGTTGTTACGCGCATATCCGAACGCGGTAATCGAGGTAGTAGCACCACCTAGTACCAGACCACCACGGGCGTTGCCATAGAGCCAGGTATCGGAGATATAGTACTCGGATACGTTACGCGGTAAGCCGATCACTTGATTCCACATGCGGTTGAAGTTGAATCGTATGTTCCATGTCAACCCTTTTTTGCGGATCATGTCGTAGTCCATACTGATCTCGACCCCTTGGTTTTGGGTACTGGCTGCATTTTGAGTATTCAATACGAAACCGGTTCCATAGCTCAAGCGGAAGGCCTGCACGATCTGACCTTTATTCTTAGTATTGTAATAGGTCATTTCTAAGTTCAGACGGCTGTTAAACAAGCGGAATTCGGTACCCAGCTCATAGGTGCTTTGACGCTCAGGGGAAAGATCCGGACTGTTGTTAAAGAAGCCGTAGGAGAATCCACCACCACTCGCGAAGTTGTTCACGAATACGGACTGGGTGGAGTAGGGCGTGTTCAGACGAGCGGTACCTGCCAATGAAGTGCGCAGTTTCCAGTAATTGACGATCCCGTTCTTCTTGACAGCAGGGAAGATATCACTCATAATCAAGCTGAGGCTTCCGCCGGGGTAATTATACTTGCGGTTTTGGACAGGCAGGGTAGAAGCCTCTTCAAAACGATGGGTATAGCTGAAGAAAGCCAAGTTTTTGTAGCTCATGGCAAACTCCCCAAAATAAGCTCCCTGACGCAGGATCTGCTTGTTGTATTCGCCAAACGCGTTGCGCAACAAACGAAGCCGGGTATTGCGGCGGGTAACGGTGCTATCCATGTAATTACCAAGCAGGGTTTGCAGGTCGCGGTCGGAGATTACTACGGGCGTACCACCTACGACCGGATCACCATTGGCATCCCGGGGAGCTCGATACATTTTACCATCGGCGGTATTCACGTTATCTACGATGTTGGTACCGGAGATGGCCCACATACGGGTTTCATAATCTTGCCACATGGTACCCACCATCAAACGCATATTGAAATTCTTGCCAATATTCTTTTTGAAGGTAGAGGTAATGGTGTGGTTGTAGCCAATGAATTTTCTCCAGTATTGATCCAGTGAACCACCTGAACCGGCAGTTACGTAAAAGGACTGAGGATGATAGAACCAGTATCCATTCAGGTCATAGGTATCGTATCCAAAACGTCCGGAGATGCTCCACCACTTGGTGGGGTTGATGTTTACACCCAACGAGGCGGTAATGCGGTCGGTTTGATCGTAAGCCCGATTCTTTTTTACGTTGAACAGCGGGTTATCGACCTCCCCGTTTGCAGATAGGCCAGAGAAAAGATCAAGCTTGTCGCCGGTGCTCAGGTCTTCGTAGTTGCGGATGTCGTTGTTATTCGGCCATGCCAGTAGCGCCAGCAGGTATCCACCGGCACTTCTAAGCACTTTATTGTTCTCAGACCTAATGTACGCGATTGACGGCAGGATCTCCACCTTATCCTTGAAGAGTTTGGTGGTGTTGCTTAAACGCAGGTTGTAACGGCGAAAATTGTTTTCCGGAACTACACCCTCCTGATCGAAGTAGCTGGCAGATAGACGGAAAATGGATTTCTTGAATCCGAAATCAACTCCGAGGTTATGAGTTTGAGCTTTCCCGGTGCGGAAAAACTCGCTCTTGTTATCGAATAGTTGGGTGCCGGGGGCCCATTTGGGACCGAAATAAGCGAAAATGTTAGAGGGTAATCCATTGGAACCATTGGAATATTCATTGTTGATCTCAGGCCAACGAGTCACGCGCTGAACACGGAAACTATTATCGTATTGAACGGATAGTTTATTCGTTTTGGCACGCTTGGTCGTGATCACAATTGCACCGGAGCTGGCCTGTGAACCATATAGGGCGGTTGCCTCCGGGCCTTTCAGCACCGTGATGATTTCGATATCGTTGGGGTTGATATCCGCGATGCGGTTTTGGTAGTCGTTGTTCCGGTTTGGACGATCTGAGGCAAGTCCAATTCCTTGACCACCACTGGAAGTTTCGTTGATGGTTTGGTTGTCGAGGATAACCCCATCTACTACGTAAAGCGGTTGGTTGCTCAGGGAGAGGGAGTTAAAACCACGCAACACTACAGAAGAAGAAGCACCGGCTACACCCGATGTTTGATCAAGTGTCAGACCGGCTACCCGTCCTTGCAAACTATTCAAAAAGTTTTCTCGTTGCGTTTCTTGTACCTCATCGCCTTTTACCGTCTGTACCGAATATCCGAGGGAGCGGGGGTTTCGCTTGATATCCATGGCGGTAACGACCACTTCCCCCATGGTGTTATCAGCTGTTTTCAGCTTTACGCCAATGCTGGTACTGGATCCCACTTTAATGTCTTGTGTGGTGTACCCGACATAGGAGATCTGAAGGGTTTCCCCGTCGGATGCCTGGATGCTGAACTTACCATTTGCATCGGTTTGGGCCACGCGGCGTGTGCCCTTGACTTTAATGGTTACACCCGAGAGGGGGGATTGATTTTCCTCAGCGAGGATCGTTCCCGTGATTGTTTTGAGCTGGGCTTCTGCGGAGGAAGAACAGAGCAAAAACAGGGAAAGCATCGCTAGTACAAAGCGAAATTTTCTCATAGTTTTTTGTTTAAAAATTTGGTTGGCAAACAATGTCAAGGCCTGAATAGCCCGAATAATTGTTAACGAGCAACTAAAATAAGGAAAGACACTGATTTAGAAATAGATAAAGAAAAAAATGTGGATAATCCAGAAAACCTTACTGTAATGATAAAAATTTAATAATCAGTCTTTTAGATTCAGGATGGAAAACCGACTGTTGGGACGTTGCCCTTCCAACCATCGGAAGCCGGGCAAACGCATCGTTGCTGGATTTTTTTCTCGTAAGGGCCAGACGGTCCCTGTTACCTCAGAACGGAAGACGACGCGCGATAGCTCGCCGGTCTGAAAATAAATATCAAGTCGGTCGGCGGATGATTCATTAATCCCGATGTAAGCACTATCGTCGTCTTGGATAAAATAGATGCATTCGGCGTAGGAACGGGCCTGTAGCGAATCCATACTCCCGGCAGTCAGGAAAGCGGCCATCCGGATGGATTTGATCTGGTTATAAACTTCCGGATCGAGCCGCTGCACCAGCATACTATTTTCAAAAACATCCATCTTTTCGGCTTTTTTGTTTTTAGTCCGCAACAGGATGGTATCTCCGCTAATTTGGCTATCGCCTGACCAAACAACTGGTTCTTGATACAAGCGGAATACGGAATCGGCATAACTATAGTACAAGCTATCGCAGACCGCTTGTAAAGAGTCTGTAAAGATCTTGACCTGGCGAAAGGCTTTGAAAAAACGCAGGGTGCTGTCAGTCGTAGAATGGTTTTCTTTTTTTGATTGAAGGCTTTTGGCCAGGGGGCCGGAGAATAGCGTATCGGCAGTGATAAAAACAGAGTCTTTCCCTTGTTCCACGATCAGCACCGGGTGGTCTGTACCAATCACTGTATTTTCCTTGCTGTTACGAATTACTCGACCCGCAAGGAGTTTTGTGCCCTGATCGGGATCGGTAAATACAACCGATCCCTCCGCTTCGGAAATTCCGGTAGCGTCGTCGAAACGGATCGCATCGCCCGTGATGCGCGTACTTCCATCCTTGATGACCGGCCGTTTTCCAAATTCGGCTTTCCCGGTTGTCATATTATAAAACCCCTCCCGGGTTTCCACTATTCGTCCGTTGCTGTCTCGTATCTCGGTTGTGGTCAAAAAACGAGAGATACGTGCATCCAAATTGTAAAGCAGCGAATCGGTACTGATTTGATAGCCGGGATCTTTTAGCCGGACCTGTTGAACAAAATAAATATCACGTAAAGCCGCGTAATAATAGCCCTCTTTGCTGGTGAGGGTCGTTCGTCCATTTTGCACCGTGCCTCCGTTTCGATAGATACCGACATCCGAGTTCAGGTCATACTCCAACGAGGGAGTTTGAAGTTTTCCTTTTCCGTCGTTCAGCCGAACATCACCATCCAGGTAGGCGACTCGCTTATCCAATAGATACAAAAGATGTTGTGCCCGAACGTCTGTGGTGTCTTTTTCAATGAGTCGAACAGATCCCCAGGCCTCAAATGAGTTCATGGTTGCGTTGAGCACACAACTGTCGCAATAAAAAAGAGAGGTTCCTTGTTGCAGTTGAACGTTGCCAACCGCGATTTGTAATTCAACACTATCTTTTTTTTGTAAACGCAGCCGATTGGCATTGCGTATAAGCAATGGTTTGGTGGTATCGGCAGGTGAAACCGAAACAGAATCGGGGGGAGGCGTACCCCTGCGTTGGGCATGAAGAGTAGATCCCGTCATTCCGCAGGAGACTAGAAAAAAAACATAAAACCAGCGCGTCATCGAAGCGTATCAGCAGGCTTTTGGCCTTTCTGAGCAGGCGAAGTTAGCGGACCTGTTTTGTCTTTTTTCCCAAATACCGATAGGTTAACATATCGTTTTGGGTGTGTTCGCAAATCATCTAATAAGATTTCGGCGCTCAATACGGCATCTGTTAGCTTGTTGTATAGCATTTTGTCTGCCGTAAGTGCGCCCAGACTGCCCCCCGGATCCGTGAGCTTCTGAAGGGTTGATTTAACAGCAGACAAGGTTTGTGAAAGTGAATCCAACGAGGCCTGCATATTGAGTTTAGCTAATTTTTCCGAAGCGGTTTGCGCGTTGGAAAGGGTAGTGGTGATGCGCTCATTGTTGTTGCGCAAATTCTGGGTAATCAGCTCTACATTTTTCAAGGTCTGGCTCAAGCTACCTGTTTCCGGATCCAACATCAGCGAGATCCCCTTGGTAGACGCATTTAAATTGGCGATACTGGCTTGCAAGTCGGCGCGGGTAGCAGGACTGAGTGTAGCGTTGATGTTGTTCAGGCTGGTTTGCAAGGCATTCAGCACCTCTTGAACTTTGGCTACCGTAGGATTTAGTTGAGCTTTAACATCCCCTAAAAGGCCGGACTCCACGCGCGTGATCAACGTGTCTCCCGGTTGAATAAGATCTTTTGAGTCCCCCCGTTCAATAACGATAAAGGAGGAACCTACTAATTCAGATGCTATATAGGCGACTGAATTTTTGGGAATGTGTATATCGCGGATCAAATTGATCGTAACAACGATCGCACTTACATCTTTGTCTAACTCTTTTTTGGCATATACCGTACCAACGGCCAAGCCGTTAATTTTCACCTCGTTTGACTTTTCCAACGTCCCCAATTCTTTAAAAACCGCATGAACCAGGAATTGTTTTTGAAATACATCCTTCCCCTTTAGGTAATTAAACCCGATGAACAGAAGCGTCAGCGCGGTGAGCGTAAGTATTCCTACTTTCGTTTCGTTGGAAATAGACATAAATGACAGTTGGTCTGTAAAGGTAATCCATTTCGCCGGGTAGGGAAAATGCTTATCCTCATTTGCCCCATCGTTCTCTTTCCCGCGCCTCCACATATTCCAAAAAGCGTTCTGTTTTGATAGGGGCCGGTATGTATCGTGCTTTTGATTGCGTGGGGGGAGGCTCTTCCGTTTGTCGCTGCTCCAGCCAGGTAAAGTAGTTACCTAAAGCACGCAAAATGCATTCGCTAAGCTCATTTTGTCCGATCTCGCTATTCAAGTAACGCTCTTCCTCTTGATTCGAAATAAATCCTGTTTCAATTAGCACACTGGGCATGGCGGTTGCCTGTAACACCCAAATGGGCACTGGACGTTGACGAACATCCCGGTCAACGCGACCAACTTTTACAAATTCATCCTGAATAAAACCGGCGAAGGTGGCGCTGCGCTTGAAGTATTGTTTTGTCTTCAGCAGCGCCAATGCTACAAACTCGGGCGAACTGGGATCCATTGTGCCATAAGTTGTCTGATAATTGTCCTCCGCCAACATCGGTGCATTTTCCCTTACCGCCACTTCTTTCTGCTCACTTATGTTGGCTCCCCAGATATAGGTTTCGGTTCCTTTGGCTGTACTCGCAACCCGATAAGTTTTGTACTGCGGAACTTGACGGGTAACTTTTTTTCTTTTTTTCCCCTTGCCCTCGTAGGTTACTACCGTTTTGTTGCCAATGAATTCTTTTTTGATTTGATCGGGAGCGGAGTTCACGTGTACGCAGATAAAAAGATCGCCATTGTTGTTATTGGCAAAGTTAGCCCGGTCGTACAGCGTCGGGTAAGTGTCCGTTGTTCGGGTAAACAGCAATTTGATGTCGGGATATTTTTCTTGAATCAATTTTCCCAACTTGAGTGATACGGCCAGACAGATATCTTTCTCATGTGAGAAAGAGCCGCCGGCTCCATAGTCTTTTCCTCCATGACCGGGATCAATGATTATGGTGCGTACTAGTTTGGTGTTTGGGTTGAATTTGGGTTGTGTTTCCGGCCGGAGGGAGGTAAAGGAAACTACTGCCGCAACCAAGACCATAATGAATGCAAGGCGAAAGGTCATGTTTCAAGTTTTTCCGTTATTGGATGGCGTCTATGGCAAAATTCACAATTTCTTGGGTTGCAGAAAGGATCGCTCCCAAACATTTCCGTTACATTTGCCGACGGCATGTCAGTCAACTGCGAATCTACATTTTTTCGTCGTGAGTTGTTGAAAATCATAGGGATTTTGATTTTTCTTAGCACCGTTAACCCCATGATCTCATCGGCGCAAAATCCTAATTTTCGCAGGCCTTTAACATCTCGCAACGATTCAATGACAACTGAACCGGGTGTAAAAGCGATGGATACGGCGGGCTTTCGAACAGACACTTTACCTCCTACACAAAAAGTAGATACCTTTTCCTTGCGAGTCTCCAAAGACACTTTAGAGGCTCCGCTAAAATACCAAGCTGCTGATTCGGCTGTCATTCTGATTGCCGTCAAAAGAATCATTCTTTACGGGAAAACACAAACGGACTACCAAGACATTCAATTGACGGCGCCAAAAGTTGAACTCGATCAAGGCCGGCAATTGGTTATCGCCACGAACCTAAAAGATAGTGGCGGACAAGTCCTAGAACCCGCGCATTTCAAGAGTGGGGAATCTGAATTTTCAAGTGATACAATTTTATACAATTTTCAAAGCCAGGTTGGCTTAACGAAAAATACCTACTCGCAACAAGGGGAAATCCTGGTGATCGGTGACCTGGCCAAGAAAGTAAATGAAAACACCACGTTTATTCAAAAGGCCAGATTTACCACTTGCATGTTGGATGAGCCGCATTTTGCATTCGTGACCCCCAAAATGAAAGTGGTCAACCAAAAATTAGCCGTATCCGGACCGGCGCACCCAGAATTCGAAGGGGTTCCCGTACCTATTTATCTGCCATTTGGTTTTTATCCTTTAAGTCAAGGAAGACACTCAGGATTTCTGCCACCACAATTTGCTAACAACGAACGATGGGGATTGGGGTTGGAAGGGCTGGGGTATTACAAAGTCTTAAATGAAAATTGGGATGCCAAAGTTTTCGGAAACATCTATTCCTATGGGGGATGGTCGATCAATTTCAATCCCACTTACCGAAAACGATACCGATACAGCGGAAACCTAAATTTCAGTATTCAGACCACCAAACTCAATTTCAAAGGAGATCCCGATTACCTCAAAAACAAAAGTTTCCTATTAACCTGGTCGCACAATGTCGATAGCAGGGCCCGACCGGGAACGACCTTTTCCGCAAGCGTGAATGCCGGTTCCACTCAATTTAACCAGCTGATCCCCAACAATACCCAACTTAATTTCCAAAACCAATTGGGATCTTCCATCACGTACTCGAAATCCTGGACCGGCAAACCCTATAATCTTACCGTAAGTGCCAACCACAACCAAAACAACCGCACCCGGCTGATAAACCTGAGCCTGCCGGATGTGGGCTTCACCGTCAACACCCTTTATCCTTTTCAACAAAAAGAAGGCGTTGGGACTGCTAAATGGTATGAAAAGCTCGGGATCGGCTACAATGGCAATATCCGTAATCAACTCTCCTTTTATGATTCGGCTTTTAACCTCAAACGGTTGATAGATACCCTGCAATGGGGTGCCCAACACAATTTTCCCATAACCTTGGCCCTTCCACCTGTTTTAAACGGTGCGGTGATCATTTCGCCAACCGTGAGTTATTCTCAGGTCTGGATCGCACAGCAGTTCCGTCGCTCTTGGAATACCGCCCTTCAAAAAGTAGATACAACCATCACCAAGGGTTTTTACCAGGATCACCAAGCTTCTTTTTCTCTGGGTTTCAATACTGCGTTGTTTGGGACCTATTCTTTCAAAAAATCAAGAGTCCTGGCAATCCGACACGTGGTGCGGCCGACTCTTAGCCTAAACTACCGCCCCGATCTTTCCAAGAAAAACTTTTACTCGGATACAATTTTTCCAGGCGTCACCGGTCGATTCAGTCTTTTTGAAGGCGCCCTGTATTCAGGTTTTTCGGAAGGACGAACCGGTGGGTTGGGATTTCAATTCGACAACAACCTGGAAATGAAATGGCGATCCCGAAAAGACACCGGTGAACAAGCCATCAAAAAAGTGAAACTCATCGACGGCTTTGGGTTTACGACCGGTTATAATTTCCTGCGCGATTCCATGCAGTTGGATCCGATCAATCTGTACTTCCGTACTACGCTTTTTGAAAAGATCAGCATTACCGCCAACAGCGTCCTGGATCCGTATCAAACGAACGCCAACGGATTTCCCATCGATCGCTATGCCTGGCAAGGAGGAAAATTCCGTTTGGGTAGATTAACCTACGGGAGTGTGGCTATCAGTACATCCTTTCGAAGCAAGCCTACTGACGAGAAAAAAGACCAAAAACAATCCCAACAGTTAGAACAAATGATGCAGGATCCGAATCTACGCGGACAACAACAGCAATTAATGGACTTCATGCAACAAAATCCGGGGCAGTTTGTGGATTTTAATATTCCCTGGCAATTAAACCTTGGTTATTCGCTTAGTTTCAGCAACCGGATCAAGCCCGACTATTCCGGGTTTGCCACCGAAGTCAATTCAAACCTCAATTTTAGCGGCAGCTTTAATCTGACAACCAAATGGAATGTTTCCGCCAACGGGTACTATGACATCAGCTCGGCCAAACTGCAAACCTTTCAACTGAGCATCAACCGGGAAATGCACTGCTGGCAGTTATCGATCAACGTAACCCCCGTTGGTTTGTTCCGCTCTTTCAATTTCTCGATCAGTCCAAAAGCCTCCATGCTCCAAGACCTTCGGATCAACCGGACGCGTTTTTTCACAAATTTCTAGAGGGTCCGTTTCCATACCGCTCCCACATGAGCTGAAATACCTTTTCTTTTAGCGATTCAACCGTTTCCCCAACAGGAGAAACGGGCGTCAGAAATTCCATCACAATGGGATGAGGAACGAAATAGAAAAATCGCTGGGGAGGGAGGATCGTGCGGGTGTGGAAAATGACCGCTGGAAGGATCGAGTGGCCTGAATCAATAGCCAATTTGAAGGCGCCATCGTAAAAGGATTTGAATGGCTGATCGGTACGGTTTCGGGTGCCTTCGGGATAGATACACATGTGCATCCCATTTTCAAGAACCCGGCGCATGTTCTCTATGCTTTTTCGTCGGCTGTCTTCGCTTTTTCTGTCAACCATTACCCCGCCCAACCGATAATACCAGCCAAATAGAGGGACTTTCGTAAAACTGGCCTTGGCGATCGTCTTGTTTGGTCCGGGTATAAAAGCCGAAGACATGGGCGGATCCATGAGGGAATTGTGGTTGCATACAACAATGTAGGATTGTCCCGCGCGAAAGTTTTGTTCACCGATCAATCGCGGCGGACAGCCAACCAGCGGCATCCATATCCGCATCCATATTCGTGCGATCCGAATAAACCAGGTTTGTCCGGATGGATTCGGCAACAAACCACAAAGCAAAGAGGGGATCAGTACAATCAAAAAACTGATTGAAAAGCTCAACAGCGCCCACAGCGCCATTATTCGGTAGAGAAAAGCGTGAGCATTTTTTTTCATACACTCCAATCTATGGGATTCACCTTGTGTGTAACAAGGTACGCATTGGTTTGTGAAAAGGGCCGGCTTCCCAGAAAACCATTGTGAGCTGACAGCGGAGAGGGGTGTGCCGCTTTCAGGATCAGGTTTTTATTCTCATCTATTAAGGAAGCTTTTTCCTGTGCAAATTTCCCCCATAACAAAAAGACCAGGTGTTCCCTTTTCTCCGATAAAACACGGATGGTCGCATCGGTGAAGCGTGCCCAACCAATTTGAGCGTGACTCATGGGCTCACTGGCTCGAACGGTCAGAGAGGCATTTATTAAAAAGACCCCTTGGCGGGTCCACGCTGTAAGATCTCCCTGATCCGGTTTACGTAGTCCCAGATCAGAGGCAAGTTCCTTAAATATATTTTGCAGCGATGGGGGAGGCGGTACGCCGGGCGGAACCGAAAAACAGAGGCCGTGTGCCTGTCCGGGCCCGTGATAAGGATCCTGCCCGAGTATCACCACCTTTACCTGATCGAAAGGCGTGCAGTTATACGCATTGAAAATAAGCGGTCCGGGCGGATAGATCGTGCGACCCAATTCCTTCTCCGTACGGATATGGGTAGCCAATTGCTGGAAATACTCCGAATCAAACTCCTTCTTCAACACCGCTTTCCAAGTAGGATGGATTTGTACTGACATACGGATGCAAACTAGAAAAAAACTAGCTTTGCCAAAGCCAATTATAAAAATTGGTGATTGGTTCTTTGTTTTATTGGTCCGGTAGCTCAGTTGAATAGAGCAGCTGCCTTTAACAAATGGAGCCTTGTCCGGGAAACAAAACCGGCCAAGTGGATGCCACCGTATCGGTGAACCCTAACCTACCCATAAGTAGTAAGGCAACCCCGAGGAAACTTTAGATCTTTAATGGATGTTCATACATCACACGAAAACCAAAGGAGATCTGGGCGTTTTGAAGGTCAAGATTGATTTGTGTCTGCAAGGATTTCTGATTTCTACCCCGGAGACGGAACATGCCCCCTTTGACCTTATTATTTATAAAAAGGGGACATGTAAATCTGTTCAGGTGAAATACAGAAATATGACACAAAGCGGTAAGATTGAAATCCCTTTTTCTAATTCATACAGCACCTCACATGGCGTAATAACTCGTAAAGTAAACAAAGCGTTTATTGATCTATACGCCATCTATTGTCCACAGACGGATGCCTGTAATTATTTAGAACCGAAAAATTACAAGAATTCAATCTCCTTGAGAGTAAAAACGCCTCGAAACTACCAACGCCTTCGTATACATTATGCCGAGGATTTTCGAAAGGTTCCGTAGAGACTAAACGTGGCACACCTGAAATGGTGAAGTTATAGTCCAGACCCCAAATCCAATAGGAGCGGCGAAAGCCGTAGCGGGTAAGCTAAGCAGCAGGTCATTGGTTTGAATCCAATCCGGATCACAGAGCGGGGCAAGCCCCGCTAGTTTGAAAAGTTTGAGAAGTTTGAAAGTTTGGGTAGTTTGAAACATTTTTAATGAGATCATTTCAGCTTGGTGTTGATTGTATGTCGGTGGCAGATGCCATTCGAATGGTCCGTGGAGCGGGTATGCCGGTAGTATCTGACAAGGCCCGGGAAAAAATTCAGGTTTCTTCCAATTGGGTGCAGCAGATCCTCGACAGCAATCGGACCGTCTATGGCATCAATACGGGCTTTGGTATATTAGCCCATACCGCCATCGATGCCGAGGACGCAGAAATTCTTCAACACAAGATCCTGCAAAGCCACAGCGTTGGCGTAGGAGAGCCGGTCAGTTCCGAGATCGTGCGACTCATGCTGCTGACCAAACTTCATTCCCTTGCGTACGGACACAGTGGCATCCGTCCCCAAACCCTGGATCGTATTCTCTGGCACCTAAATGAAGATGCACTTCCGGTCGTGCCCGAAAAAGGAAGCGTGGGCGCCTCGGGCGACCTGGCCCCCTTATCCCATCTTTTTTTGCCGTTGATCGGAATGGGGGAGGTGATCTGGAAGGGAAAGCGAATGCCAACCAACGCGCTGTTTCAACAAACCGGAATGGAGGCGCTGATACTTGGACCCAAAGAAGGACTAGCCCTGATCAACGGAACCCAATTCATTCTCGCGCATGCCGTCAGTGCTGTAAGTCGTTTTCATATAATACTGCAATCAGCCGATCTGATCGGAGCCCTATCCCTCGAAACCCTCCAAGGCACCAACGCTCCCTTCGATGAACGGTTGCATCAACTCCGGCCGTTCAACGGATCCATGCTGGTGGCCCATCGATTGCGCATGCTATTGATGAACTCAGCGAATCTGAAAAGTCACGCCAACTGCAACCGCGTGCAAGACCCGTACTCGATCCGTTGCATGCCACAAGTTCATGGCGCTTCGCGTAACGCCTGGCTTCATCTCAAACAACTCACCGAAGTAGAACTGAATTCTATTACCGATAACCCCATTCTTTTTGGAGCCGATGATACCATCAGCGGGGGCAATTTTCACGGCCAACCCCTGGCCCTGCCACTCGACTATGCATGTCTGGCAGCCGCCGAAATCGGAAACATCAGCGACCGTCGATCCTATCTGCTGATCGAAGGGAAATTTGGATTGCCAACGCTCTTGATGGAGAACGTGGGACTCAACTCCGGACTGATGATCCCCCAATACACATCCGCCGCGCTGGTCACCGAAAACAAAACCCTCTGCTTCCCGGCCAGCGCCGACAGCATTCCAACTTCGCTTGGGCAAGAAGATCACGTAAGTATGGGATCGATCAGCGGACGTAAGTTGCACCAGATACTCGACAACCTCGAATACATCCTGGCCGTTGAATTGCTAAGCGCCGTACAAGGATTTGAGTTCCGCCGCCCGCTAAAAAACTCGCCCATCCTCGAAGCAGTCATCGATTCTGTACAACAAGTTGTTCCCTTCGCGAAAGAGGACCGAATCTTCTCGATCGACCTTGAAAAATTGAGGACCTACCTACGGGAAGGAACCCTTGTACAGGTCTCGGAAGAAGCCGCCACCTCAGAAAAAATAAACCTAAACGGAGAATTTACCGCCTTTAGCCTCTGATCAAAGCGCTCGGGCCGATTCCAACGCTATTTCCATCATGGGCAATAAAGCCGTTTCGCGCTGATCGGCAGAAATCTTTTCATGCGTAGGAATGATATCCGAAACCGTCAACAAGGTAGCAGCCGATCTACCCAACTCCTGCGCATTGGCAAACAAAGCAAAAGCCTCCATTTCCACCGCCTGGCACCGATATTTAGTGGCAATAGCCGGTATTCCAGACTCCTTTCGATAAAAAACATCAGAGGAATGAATATTTACTTTTTTAACTGATTTTGATTGATTTAAAGCTGTTAACTCAATCTTATTCGTAGCTATACCAGGTGCCTGAATGGATTCGGTGGGTAGTCCCCATGCATGAAGGGCGTAGCTCGACTCACTACAGGCAAGATCGGTGAGTAATAGGTCGTACAAAGAAAGATTGGTTTGATAAGCCCCGCAGGTTCCAATCCGGATGATGGTTTGAACGCCGTAGAAGGAGAAGAGCTCATAGGAATAAATACCGATGGAAGGACAGCCCATGCCACTGGCGCCGATGGTGATCCGTTTGCCCATGTAATTGCCGGTGTAGAAATAAATGTTTCGGGTCTGGCTAACCAGCTCGGCACCAGTCAGGAATTTCTTGACCATGAAACGAGCCCGAAGGGGATCACCGGGCATCAAAACAACCTCGGCAATCTGACCTTCTGGTGCGCTAATGTGAATACTCATAAGTAGGATTTCGGGGCTTCAAGTTATCCTTTTCCCCGCGAATATCCACAGTATATTTGCACCATGAGTACCGTCAGCACTTACGATTTTGCAAAATACAAGACACCCACCGGCACGCAGATGCAATGCAAGGGATGGATTCAAGAAGCGGCACTTCGCATGCTCTTAAATAATTTGGATCCCGCAGTAGCGGAAAGACCGGAGGATCTCATTGTGTACGGCGGCAGGGGAAAAGCGGCGCGTAATCTGGAAGCGCTCGACAAGATCATCGCCAGTCTGAAATCACTTGAAAACGACGAGTCCCTACTTATTCAATCCGGCAAACCGGTTGGCATCCTGAAAACCCATCCCGATGCGCCGCGGGTGCTGATCAGCAATTCTCAATTGGTTCCGAACTGGGCCAATTGGAAACATTTTACGGAGCTCGAGCAAAAGGGGCTGATGATGTACGGCCAAATGACCGCCGGAAGCTGGATCTACATCGGCACACAAGGGATCGTACAAGGAACCTACGAGACCTATGCGGCTGCTGCGGACAAACATTTTAGCGGTACCCTGAAGGGAACCCTGAATGTGACTGCAGGACTTGGCGGTATGGGAGGTGCGCAACCCCTTGCCATCACGATGAACGAAGGCGTTGCCTTGATCGCCGAAGTAGAAGAATGGCGGATCGATAAACGATTAGAGACCCGGTATCTCGATGAAAAGCATTTGGATATTGATGAATCCATCGATGCGGCCTTAGCATACAAAAAAGAAGGAAAGGCCATCAGCATTGGCGTACTTGCCAATGCCATCGATTTGTTGGAGCGTTTGTTGCAACGCGGGATCGTTCCCGATACGTTGACCGATCAAACTTCTGCGCATGATCCGTTAATTGGTTATACCCCACAAGGACTTACCAACGAGGCTGCCAACATTTTACGCGAGTCAAACCCCGATGAATACATCCGTCTGAGTTATGCCAGTATGCGAAAGCATGTAGAACTCATGCTGGCCCTGCAGAAAAAAGGAGCCATCACCTTCGATTACGGAAATAATATCCGTGCCCGGGCCCAAGAACAGGGCTTAGAAAATGCCTTTGATTTCCCCGGGTTTGTACCCGCATATATTCGTCCGTTGTTTTGTGAAGGAAAAGGTCCGTTTCGGTGGGCGGCACTTAGCGGCGATCCGGCCGATATCGCCGTTACCGATGAGCTGATCTTGCAGCTGTTTCCTGATAACAAACCGCTGGCACGGTGGATTAAAATGGCCAAGGAGCGGATCGCCTTCCAGGGATTGCCGGCGCGGATCTGTTGGTTGGGGCAAGGTGAACGGGAAAAAGCTGGACTGGCCTTCAATGAGCTGGTCAAGACCGGAAAAGTAAAAGCACCCCTGGTGATTGGGAGAGATCATCTCGATACGGGATCAGTCGCAAGTCCCAACCGCGAAACCGAAGCCATGCTCGACGGAAGCGATGCGGTGGCTGATTGGCCCATTCTCAACGCGCTGGTGAATACCGCCGGCGGAGCCAGTTGGGTATCGCTTCATCACGGAGGAGGAGTGGGAATGGGTTACAGCATCCATGCCGGTATGGTGATCGTAGCCGATGGAACAACAGAAGCAGCCACCCGATTAAAAAGGGTATTACGAAACGATCCGGGCATGGGTGTAATCCGTCACGCCGATGCCGGATATGATGTTGCGAAGGAGCAGGGACGAAAACACGGACTGGATCTGGATCAGCGATTGGGATCCTGACCACCTACGCAGAGCCATGTCTTTAGTCGCCCGCGCCATCACCAAATCCTACGCCGAGCAAACCGTACTGCATCCGCTTGATCTCACGATTGAACCGAGAGAACGTTTGGCCGTGATTGGCGAAACCGGCTCTGGAAAAACGACGCTGCTGAAATGTTTATCGGGACTATTGGATTTGGATGGTGGTCAGGTCCTTTATGAAGGAGCGCGCGTGAAAGGTCCAAGTGAAAGATTGCTTCCTGGTCACCCTGCAATTTCCTACCTCTCGCAATCGGTCGATTTACGCAGCCATTACCGGGTGGTGGATCTGTTGGAGCGACATAGCCTACAAGAGCAAGAGCTGGACCGGAAGCTGGCCGATCTTTGTCGGATCGGTGACTTACTTCACCGCATGACCGATCAGCTCTCGGGAGGTGAGCGGCAACGGGTTGCCTTGGCCATAGAATTATCCAAACATCCTCAGCTATTGTTGTTGGATGAGCCCTTTTCGCATTTGGATAACAGTCATCGGAACATCCTGCAAGAGGTATTGGACGACTTGCATCAGCACCAGGGCATAACGCTGGTGATCGTATCACATCATCCTACCGAGATACTGGGCTGGGCCGATCGTATGTTGGCTATGCGCAAAGGAGCGTGCATGCAAATTGGAAGTCCGGAGGAACTTTACGAAAACCCTAAAGATGCGTACATCGCCCAACTGTTGGGTCCGTACAACCTGATACCGATGGGAAAGAAGGGAGATTTAACGATCATTCGACCCGAACGGTTACGAATCGTTGAACCAAATTCATCCGCGCTATCTGGTGTGATCCAAAAAAAACAATATGCGGGAAACGGCGCGCTCTACACGGTGCAATCGAACGAAGACACCTTCCTCGTGATGGACCAAAATCGTCATCATTCGATTGGACAAGAAGTTGGTATTTTTGTTGACTTAAATCCCAATGCATGAAAAAGTTTTATTTGCTGCTGTTGACGGTTGGACTTCTAACACAAGCCCTACAAGCGCAGAAGAAGTCCAAGAACATCAATCAAAAAACCGTTGAAGCGAGCTGTGCACAGTGCAAATTCAAGGTTAAAGAACCCCAGGGTTGTGACCTGGCGATCCGTGTCAAGGGAAGGATCTATTTTCTCGATGGTACGAATCTCGATGCGCACGGTGATGCACACGAGGAGGACGGATTTTGCAATGCCATTCGCCAGGCGGTTGTAACGGGAACGATCAAAGGCAACCGGATCCAAGTCAGCCAATTCAACCTTAAACCGTTGGAAAAAAAGAGTAATCAAATTCTGACTGAACTTTCTATCTCGCAGAAATCGTCGGTCACTTTGTGTTCGGCCACCTCATTTCCTGCCAAATGAATTTTCAAGTTGAACGATATATGCAATTGTTGTTGCTGCTGCTATTGATACTTGGGGGGACTAGAGCAAATGCCCAGTCAACCTTGATTGTTTCGATCAGTGGTATTCAAATAACCCAGGGGCGGATCTTATATAGTCTGTATTCATCGGCCGACGGTTTTCCCGACAACCCGCAAAAAGCCTATCGCAGTGGCTTTGTGAATGTCACTGAGCGAGCCCTAAGTTTGAATATTGCTTCCTTGCCCCCCGGCACCTACGCATTGTCGGTGATACACGACCAAAATGGCGATGGCCGGTTAAATGTAAATTTTGTTGGAATTCCAACCGAGCCACTCGGATTTTCAAACAAAGTAATGGGCGCTTTTGGTCCTCCTAAATTCTCCAAAGCCCGTTTTACCTTACAACCGGGAAAAAATGAAATCCCCATTCGGCTTCGAATGGGACAATAAAAAAGCCCTCCAGGAGAAGGGCTTTAGGGATGATTTGGTTACGATCAGAATTGTTCCAGTCCGCTGAACATAAAATCGCCTTCAATTTTTGCATTGGCGTCGCTGTCGCTTCCGTGAATCGCGTTTTCCCCGACGGAGGAGGCAAATTGCTTGCGGATGGTTCCGGGCTCCGCTTTGGCGGGGTCAGTGGCTCCAATCAGTTTTCGGAAATCCTCCACGGCATTGTCTTTTTCGAGGATCGCGGCCACGATGGGACCGGAGCTCATGAAAGCGACCAGTTCGCCGTAGAAAGGGCGTTCTTTATGAATGGCATAAAACTCTCCGGCTTTTTCACGGGATAGTTTTAGCATTTTCATGGCTTTCAACTGAAAGCCTGCTTTTTGAATTTGATCCAGAATGGCGCCGGTATGTCCCTTTCGAAAGGCGTCGGGCTTGATCATGGTGAATGTGCGGTTACTCATTGTAATAGATTTGCGCCGCAAAGGTAGGGCATATAGAGCAGAAGAAGTACTTTTGCAACCTGTTTATGAAACCGCTTTCCGATCTCTATCCCTTGCTTTCCGCTCCCCGGAAGGTTGTGATTACTACACACCAAAAACCGGATGCAGATGCCATGGGATCCATGTTGGGACTGAAGCTCTTTTTGGAGAAACTTGGTCACGCGGTAACAGCGGTTTCACCCACCAACTGGGCCGGCTGGGTGAGTTGGATGCCGGGTGCCAAACAAGTAGTCGACTTTGAACAACATAAAGAATGGGTTGCGAACACGATCTCGGAGGCAGATTGGCTTTTCTGCTTGGACTTTAACATCTTTCACCGCACCAAACATCTGGCTGAATCCTTGGCACAGGCCAATTGTACGAAGATCTTGATCGACCATCATCAACAACCCGATACGCCTTCCTTTCAGTTCGGCATCAGCGATACGGCCAAAAGCTCCACCTGCGAATTGATCTATGATTTTATTGTTGGTTCTGGTAATGCGGAGCGAATTGATGGCGATCTGGCCGCCTGTTTATACGCCGGGGTGGTAGGCGACACCGGCTCGTTTCGGTTCGACTCGGCCACCGCAGCCGTGCATCGAATGGTAGCCGACTTAAAGGATCGGGGGCTGGATCATGGACGGGTCTATGAGGGGCTTTACGATAATTATTTGGAAAACAGGCTTCGTTTCATGGGGCATGTTCTAAGCAATCGGATGGAGGTATTCTATGAGTACAATGCCGCCCTGATCGCGATCCCCAAATCAGACTTGCTTCGTTTTCAAATTCGTACCGGCGATACGGATGGGCTAGTGAATATACCTCATTCCATTCAGGGCATTCGCCTCGTTGCGCTTTGCATCGATCGGGACGAAGAACGAAAGTGGAGTTTTCGCAGCAAGGGCGATTTTGACTGCAATCAATTTGCCCGTAAGCACTTTGAAGGCGGCGGACATTTTCATGCAGCCGGCGGAAGAAGCAGCGACACGTTAAATGGAACCGTTGAATTTTTTAAAAATATACTCCCTCAATACCGGGCGGAGTTAAACAAAACAAACACATGAACCTGAAAATCAACCTAAGCCTTTTATTGTTTGGCGCACTTTTTATCACTGCCTGTCAACTGGCAAACCTTAAAAAGACCCCCGGAGGAATGCCTTATCAGATTTTCTCCGATGCCAAACAGCCGAAAGTAAAAATGGGTGGCTTTCTAAAGTTGGCGATTACCCAGTCAATCAACGACAGTGTGGTTTTTACCAACAAAGGAAAAATACCAAATTATATACCTGTCGTAAACCAGTCATTCCCCTACGATATATCTGAGATTTGGTCTCAGTTGCGGCTGGGCGACAGCGTCATCGCTACACAGCTGATTGATACTTTCATGAAAAGAAGTCCCGGAGGCTTACCCCCCTCCTTTAAAAAGGGAGATCGGATTATTACTCGAGTGAAAGTACTGGCAATTTTTGATAACGACAACTTGCGCATGATCGACGCGGACAAAGAAGTTGAGGCATTCAAGAAAAAAGAGATCGAAGAAGTAGCGGCCTATGTAAAAAAGAATTCGGCAACAGCAACGCGTACCCCCAACGGCGTATTTGTACAGATTCTCGAACCCGGTACTGGCAACTTGATCGACAGCGGCAAATACGTTTCTGTTAATTATACCGGTCGCACGTTTGATGGAAAGATTTTTGACAGCAATGTAGATACCAGTTTTCAACATACGGAACCCTTAAGCTTTACGGTTGGAGCCGGTCAAATGATTCCCGGATTTGACGAGGGCATTCGATCTTTTCGACCAGGAGCCAAAGGCATCCTTTACTTGCCTTCGATGCAAGGGTATGGCCCCATGGGATCCAACGGCATAAAAGGATATGAGCACCTAAAATTCGAAATTCAAATTTTATCCGTTGCCAACAAGGCTCCCGAGGCTCCCCCAACAAGTTTTCCTCCGCCTCCAACTTCTCCGCCGCCACCGACCGAAGGAAACAAACGCAAAGGCTCCGATAAGTAGGCTCAATCGGTCTGCAGGGCTTGAAAGAGTTGGATGGTTTCCCAAGCGGGCCGAACATCGTGTGCCCGGAGGATTTTAGTGCCTTTCAACAGTGCTTGCATATGTAGTGCCGTGGTACCGTTTCCAGCCAACAATGGATCGATATCCAACGTTTTATAGATCAAGGATTTTCTGGATAGTCCCACCAATACAGGATAGGGGAGGTTTGTGAAGCGATCCCATTCACGAAGCAATTGAAAATTTTGTTCAATTGTCTTTGCAAAGCCAATTCCCGGATCTAAAATCAATTGGTGGATTCCTTGTGCTTGGCAATCGTCGATCTGCCTTTCAAAATACTGCAGTACTGCATCGGTAACGTCTGCATAGCTGGTCATGCCCTGCATGGTTTGGGGCGTACCCTTCAGATGCATGAGTACATACGGCAGATGATGCCGGGCCACGATTTGACGGATATCCGGATCGATCTGCCCCCCGCTGATATCATTGATCATATCGGCACCCGCGTCTACCGCAGCTTGCGCCACCGCCGCCTGAAACGTATCGATGGAGATAAAAACTTCGGGGAATTCTTTTCGGATCTCGCTGAGCAGGGGAATAACCCGGGCGATTTCCTCGGAAGCAGCAACCGGTTCGCTGCCGGGTTGGGTGCTTTGTCCGCCCAGATCCAAGATCATTGCCCCTTGACGGATCTGTTCCTCCGCCAGACGCAGTCCCTGATCGATTTGTTGAACGCGGCTGCCGCTGTAAAAGGAATCCGGGGTACAGTTTATGATACCCATCACAACGGGACGTTCTAAAACCAAAACCTTCCCGGCACCAGATAGAGAAAACATGATCGCTTTTGTTACTTTTGACGAAGGTAAGCCAGTACTGTTAACATGAACAATACAAATCATCAATACGACCAGATAGTATCCTCCGCCGCCGAGATCTTTTTCAAAAAAACTAAGGACTACGGCACGGCCTGGCGCGTGTTGCGTCCCATATCGATCGTCGATCAGATTTTCATCAAAGCCCAACGGATTCGTACAATCAAGGAACTTGGGGTGCAAAGGGTAGGTGATGGCATTGCCGATGAATTCAAAGGGATCATCAACTATGCCGTGATCGGGCTGCTCCAATTGAAATTGAGTCTCCAGGACCCGGAAGAGCTTTCCCTCGAACAAGTAAAACCCCTTTTTGAGAAGGTTCTTTCAGAGGCCAAGGAACTCATGCAAAACAAAAATCACGATTACGGCGAGGCGTGGCGATCGATGAGCCAGGAAAGTTTCGTGGACCTGATCCTAATGAAGCTGCAACGCATGCGTCAGATACTCAGCAACGAAGGAAAGACTCTGATCAGCGAGGGGTTGGACGCAAATTACCTGGACATGCTCAATTATGCCGTGTTTGCATTAATCCTGTTGACCGAATGAAAGGCCTGATCGAATTCTTGCGCTATGTGGTCGGAATTTTGTTCATCTTTTCCGGCCTCGTAAAAGCCAATGACCCGATGGGGTTGGCTTACAAAATGGAGGAATTCTTCGAATTGTGGAAATGGTTTTGGTTTATTCCCTACGCAAAAGTATTTGCCGTGAGCATGAATGCGCTGGAGATCGTATCCGGATTTGCCCTTTGCATTGGCTGGAAAACCAAATGGAACCTGCGGCTTTTGTTGAGTCTGATTGTTTTTTTTACAGGACTAACCGGATACACCTACTTCACGGGCTATCCAAAAACCTGCGGGTGTTTTGGGGATTGTTTGCCAATCCGTGCCGCTACCTCGTTTTACAAGGATATTTTCCTATTGATCACGATCGTTTTCCTGGTAATTTATCAAAACAAACTTTCTGCACTAAAAAAAGGGCTTTCGAATTTTTTGGTGCTGGTGGTGTTTTTAATGGCAGTAGGACTGGAGTATTATGTTCTACATCATTTGCCGATCATCGATTGTTTACCCTATCAAGCTGGCATTAACATACCAGAAGCCCGCAAGCAACCGCCTCGTCCACCTGGCTCCATCACTATGTTTGTGTATCAAAAGGCAGGGGTTGAAATAGAATTTCCTGCCGATCAATTCCCAGCTGATTTTTCGGCCGAGAACTATCAATTCGTTCGCCGATATGATACCGGCACGATCCCGGAGCCTAAAATTCAGGGATTTGCACTGACCACGCCAAGCGGGAAGGACTCCACCGATGCCGTGTTGGAAATGGAGCAAGTTTACCTGCTGGTCAGTGAGGAGATCGGTGCGGGCCCGGATAAATGGGGTGCCGGCTGGAAAAATCTCACCGAGGCAAGCAGCCAAAAGAGGATTCCTATTTATTTTATCACCAATCAGATCATGGGTTGGAAACAGATTTGGTCCGTTAATTATCCAATGGTCAGTTTGTTAAGCAGCGATCGTACGCCGATTCGCACCATGGCCCGTGTCGATCCCACCGTATATGCCCTGAAAAAAGGAACCATAATCAACAAATGGGCCCTGATTGATTTCCCGCGGAGGGGTGATGGGCTGGTAAAACAAATCCCCGCAACCAATTGAATCGCAGTTGATGTTATCCTACCTGCTAAAGAAAGTTGTTTATAGTCTGACTGTATTGATCGGTGTGGCTGCATTATCCTTTTTTCTATTCCAGGGCATGGGGGATCCGGCTCGTATGTCGATGGGGCAATCCGGTGATGCCAAAACCCTTCGAACCATCCAGCAAGAAATGTACCTGATCGATCAATCGGGGAATCCGATTTCGGCATGGAAACAATTCGTATATTATTTGAACGATGTTTCTCCGCTTGCCATACATGAACGCGCTGAGATCAAACAAAAAGAGTTACGTGGATTTTTCATCGGTGGGAAGCGGGTGCTAGCCGTTAAATGGCCCTATCTGCGGCGGTCATTTCAAACAAAGCGACCAGTGAATGAGCTATTGTTTAATGCGTTGCCGGGCACGTTGCTGTTGGCAATGACTGCGATGTGCATCGCCATTGCCGTTGGCATTCCGCTGGGTGCACTGGCTGCCATCCGACGCAACAGTTTGCTCGACCGAGGCTCGATCCTCTTGGGCACGATAGGAATTTCTGCCCCTTCTTTTTTTGTGGGGTTGATCGTGGTTTATCTGTTCGGTTTTATTTGGAATGAATGGACGGGTTTACCGGTTGCCGGAAGCTGGTATACGATCGAGGCAGATGGTCGGCCGGCACTAACCTTGCAACACCTGATTTTGCCAGCCGCAACCCTCGGCATTCGCCCCCTTTCGATCATCGTGCAACTAACCCGTAGTGCCGTGCTAGATGTACTTGAACAGGATTATATCCGGACCGCGCGGGCAAAGGGGCTATCAAATTGGCGCATATACTTTAAGCATGTCTTGCCCAATGGGCTGAATCCCGTCATTACGGCCGTTACGGGGTGGTTTGCCGAATTACTGGCAGGTGCCTTTTTCATTGAATATATTTTTGGATGGCAGGGGATTGGAAAGATTACAGTTGAGGGACTGGAAAAACTCGATTACCCGGTAGTGATGGGATCGCTGTTGTTTTCCGCGTTCTTGTTTACCCTATTGAATTTATTATCGGATGGATTACAGGCGCGGCTGGACCCGCGGATCCGGTCGGATCACTGAATCACCACTTCCCGAATGACCTCTTGGCCCAAGGCCTCATTCACGCGTTTTCGAATGGAATCGCGTTGGAAACTCAGTTCTTGACGCAAGGGAGCTACCTGTGTATAGATAAAAAGCTTATCGCCCAGGATCTGGATCCGGTCGGTATATACGGCGATCAGCGGTCCCATCAGGTCTGCCCACACATCGGTGATTTGCATGGCCCGCATGTTGCCCTCAATCCGGCTGCCCGTCAGAAAGGCTTGTATGGCTTCTTGTATCCGGTATTCACCCATTGAACGAAAGTACCAAATTATGATTGATCGGGGATTTGTATCAATTGCCAGTCGGAACACATCGAACCGAGTTGGGATGCTAATCGATGTGGGTCTGTATCCGAAATGAACACTTGTGATTCCGTTTGATCGGCTAGCCAGCGAAGAAGGGAACAGGTGCGGCCTGCATCCAATTTCTCAAAAATATCATCCAGCAGCAACAGCGGCGGCAAAATCAGTTTTTGCTCGAGCATTTGGCAAGCGGCCAATTTAAGTGCAAACAAAAGCGTTTTGCGTTGCCCCTGAGAGGCTACCAGTTTAAAAGGATAGGTATTCAGTGAAAAAACTAGTTCGTCGCGATGCGGCCCGACTGTGTTGCGTTCAGCAGCCAGGTCCCTGGCCCGGTTTGATCGGATCAACTCCAGCGAATCGTCCGGTTCCAAATTCATGGCATATCTCATCGAGATCTTGTCTGTAATTCCGGCGATGCGCTCGTATTGTTCCAAAACTCCTATCTGTAATTCTGTGATCCATTTTTGGCGCGCGGGCACGAGCTGTTGCACTTCCTCTGCAAACTGCTCATCCAACACATTCAGTAGGTCCGTTCGAGCAGGAGAGGAGCCTTGTGCTCCCCATTCCCGCAGCAGGACCTGGCGTTGGGCGAGGATTTTGTTGAAACGCGAGAGCGAAGAGAGATAATTGGAATCGAGTTGACAGATCAAGGCATCCAGAAACTGTCTGCGAAGTTTGCTGTCGCCTTGTATCAGCTCGGCATCATCGGGGGCGATCATCACCACAGGGTACCGGCCGAGCAGATCGACCCGTCTGGGCAATGGATCCTTGTTTACCCGAACTTCTTTCTTCCCAGTTTCACGCCAGATCATCTCTACCTCCTCCAGCTGGTTCTCTTTCAGAAAACGCCCATCCAAGCGAAAGCCATTTTCACCATGACGAACCATTGTTTGATCGTTTCGGGTAAAATAGCTACGGGCGAAACAGAGGGTATGAATGGCGTCCAGCAAATTGGTTTTACCCACACCGTTTGGTCCCGTAATCCCGACCACCCGGGCGTGAAAGGAATAGTCGGTATCCGGATGATTTTTGAATTGGGTTAGCCGTATTTGCTCGAGCCGTAGCATGGGAGGCAAGTTAGTCACCCTAAGTGGTTCAACAAGACGGCCCGACCGGGGCTTTTTCCCTATATTTGCGCCACAAATTTTTTTGACCTTGGTCACTAAATTTTCGAAAGAAACTTACCTCTATTGGTATGAGCTGATGCAGCTGATCCGTCAATTTGAGCTGATGGCGGAGGAAAAGTATAAAATGGAGGGTAAGATCCGCGGATTCTTTCATGCCTATGTGGGGCAGGAAGCCATCGCCGCCGGTTGCATGACCGCTACCCGGCCCAACGACTTGTTCATCACGGCATACCGCGACCACGGGCTCGCCATCGCCAAAGGTGTTTCGGTGAACAGTTGTATGGCGGAGCTTTACGGAAAAGCTACCGGTTGCGCCAAAGGGAAAGGAGGTAGCATGCACTTTTTCAGCAAAGAATGCAATTTCTATGGCGGACACGGGATCGTGGGTGCGCAGATTGGTACCGGTGCTGGATTGGCCTTTGCCGAAAAATACCGAGGTTCAGATCGAGTAACCCTTACTTATTTTGGAGACGGTGCGGCCCGTCAGGGAATGCTGCACGAAACCTTCAACCTGGCCATGCTTTGGAAACTACCGGTGATCTTTATTTGCGAGAATAATCACTACGCAATGGGAACCTCCGTAGAACGCACCTCCAACATCACCGACATCTACAAACTGGCCGATGCATATGAAATGCCCGCCGATGTCATCGACGGGATGAGTGCCGAAGCCGTGCACGACGGCGTGGCCCGGGCCGTGCGCCGGGCAAGGGAAGGCGATGGACCAACACTGTTGGAGATCAAAACGTATCGATACAAAGGTCATTCCATCAGTGACCCGCAGAAATACCGAAGCAAGGATGAAGTGGATGATTACAAATCAAAAGATCCCATCCAGCAAATAATGCAAACCATCCAAACCAACCAATTGGCCACAGACGATCAAATTCGCGAGATCAACGAGCGGGTCGACAAAATGGTGGCAGAATCGGTTAGGTTTGCGGAGGAAAGTCCCTGGCCCGATGACAGTGAAGTCTTAAAAGACATCTACGTAGATCCTCATTACCCTTTTATTGTTGATTAACGCTGAATCATTTTTTATGAGTGCAGAACAGAAAATAACCTCTTCAACACCCAACATTCTCTCCCATTTGCCTCCCCGCCTGCAAGCTGCCGAAAAATGGGTTCTGGTGACAGCCGGTGTCCTGGTAATCGCGCTCGGAGCCTGGTTTGGATACTCGGAGTTTTATCTCAAACCACGTGAGGCCAAGGCGCAAGATGCGGCATTTAAAGCGGAGGAATATTACCGACTTGATTCGGTTCAAAAAGCGCTCAACGGCGACGGGCAGTATCCAGGCTTGTTGGATGTTATCAAAAAATACGATGGGACCAAGATCGCCGACCTGGCCTGCTATCAGGCGGGTATCTGTTACCTGAAACAGGATAAGTATGAAATGGCGATAAAATACTTGGGAAAGTTCAAGACGAATGAGAAACTCACGCAGGTCAGAGCGTATCGTTTAATGGCTGATGCGTATGCGGACTGGGGGAAAAATGACGAAGCGCTTGAGTATTACCAAAAAGCCGGACGTCATTTCAAAGACGATAATGCCGGTGCCCCCGAAAATCTTTTCCTGGCAGCCCGATTGGCGGATCAGGTCATGAAAAAATCCGATCTGGCCATTAACCTTTACCAAGAGATCAAAGACAAATATCCTTTCTCTAAAGAGGCCAGTCAAGCCGATACTTACCTGGCTCAATTAGGTGTTTACGAGGATGCTGACTGAATCGGTACAGATCCGTAAGGAATAGCCCCTGATGATTTCATCAGGGGTTTTTTTTATTTACATTTGATCCTTGCTATGAAAGTTCACCTATTCATCCCCTGCTTTGTAGATCAATTGTATCCGCAAACCGCCTTCAACGTGATAAAACTGTTGGAGCGGGTGGGTTGTCAGGTTTCTATAACGAAGAACAAACCTGCTGCGGACAACCCGCTTTCAATGCCGGTTATTGGGAAGACGCGCGATCGGTCTGCGGAAAATGGCTGGCCGATTTTGCCGATGCCACCACCATCGTTACCCCCAGCGCTAGCTGCGCCGGGTTCATACGTAATTATTACGCTAAATTATTCGACAGCTCCTCTCTGCACCACGAAGCACAATCCACCCCCAAACGGATCTTTGAGCTGAGTGAATTTTTGGTAAATACACTGCATGCCACCCAATTCGGTGGCCGTCTGGTAGGCAAAGCAGCGTATCACGACGCCTGCGCCGGGTTGCGGGAATGCAAGATCAAACAAGAACCCAGAGCCCTGCTGAGCGGAGTTGAGGGATTGGAACTGCTCGAATTGCCCGATGCAGAAACCTGCTGTGGATTTGGAGGAACTTTTGCCGTTAAATACCCCGATATATCGGTTGCCATGGGACAACAAAAAGTTGAACAAGCCCTGCAGCTGGGGGCCGAGTACCTGATCTCCACCGACCTATCTTGCCTCATGCACCTTCAAGGATACGTCCAAAAAAATGGACTCTCGCTGAAAACCATGCACCTCGCGGATGTGTTAACCAGTGGTTGGTAAAAAATACTCATATGGCATTCTGGCTGATGAAATCCGAACCCTTCAAGTACTCCTGGGATCAATTGCTGAAGGATAAAAAAACTTTTTGGGATGGCGTGCGCAATTATGGCGCCCGAAACAACCTGCGCGCCATGAAAAAAGGCGATTTGGCTTTTTTCTATCACAGCAACGAGGGAGTAGAGATCGTGGGCGTGATGCAGATCGTCAAAGAAGCATATCCCGACCCAACCAGCGACGATCCCAATTGGGTGGTCGTAGAGGTAAAGCCACACCTCACCTTGAAGAAAACCGTTCCGCTGGCTGCCATCAAAGCAGAAAAAAAATTAGCAAATATGGCCTTGGTTCGTCTTGGACGCTTATCCGTTCAGCCCGTTACCCCGGAAGAGTGGGGATGGGTGATGAAAATGGCCGGACACTAACCTTCCGACTCCTGAAAATCGATCCCATATTCTTTTAACGCCTCCAACACCGGCAGATAGATCTCCGGCAGGGTAGGAATCCTCAAGCCGCGAACCTGAATCTTACCGGTTACATATTGAATGGCGGCAATGCCCAGGGGCAGTCCGACTGTTTTTGCCATTGCCGTACGAACCGAATCTTCGCCATCTTGAATGAACCAACTCCTTATTTTCTTTTTTTTCGATTGCTGCAGGTACTCGATCTCATGCAGCATAACGATACGGTCTTTATCGGCCGGTTTCAACACCCATTTGTTCTCCATACAAAACTGAAGCAATTGAGCAGGCGTTACCTGTGAAAAGGGTACGCGGGTATCCCGATCGGCCCAACCCAAATCATTCAGCAAGTCACGCAAATCGGGAGAAAGGGAATCGTTCAACGGACAACACTTGACCAATGCCTCCGCCAGGGAAATCTGTGGCGACAAATCGATCCGTCGCTCATCGTCGGTCATCCCCAAACGCACGAGCTCGTGCCAACCCTGAATAAAATCAGGATGACGCAACGTTGTTCGCAAAAACGTGCGCATTTCAGACATGCCATAGAGATCAAGATATCGAAGTGAATCACGGTTAGGATAATAGGCGAGCGGTCCCGCTCCGGGCACCTCTACCAAATTCAAGGTTTCGAATAACTGCGCATGGGTGCGGGTCTGTATTGTTCCGTCTTCCAAGTATTTAGCACCGGCTTTTCCGGCCATGACCACATTCTTTGGATTCCAGCTGATCTTATAATGCCAGATGTTGTCATCGCTGGTGGGGGCGACCAGTCCCCCGCAATGCGAATGGATCTCTGTCGGACGACCGCCCCGTTGCCGGATTTGATCGAGTAGCAACAGAAGACTCATGTGATCGATCCCCGGATCGAGCCCCATTTCATAGAGAAAAAGAAGTCCCTTAGACGCAATCTCGTCTTGCACGGACAATACCGTGTCATCCAAATAAGAGGCCGTAAAAAGTGATTTCTGCAGCGACAAGCAAACGGCTGCCACAACTGCATGCAGGTGAGGGGGCAAAAGGGATATGACCAGGGAGGCGGAAGAAATGCTGGCGCTGCGCTCCTCTTCCGAATCGATCGAATAACAATTGGCCTGAAACACCGCTTCCGGAACGGATGCAAGGCGGCAAGCCTCTAGCAATTTTTGTTTTGCCAGTTCCGGAAAAGCATCTACCACCTCCAGCCCGATCTTCAACCGGGAACATTGTACCACCAGGTAATCGATCAGTACGGTGGCCGATTTTCCCGCTCCGTACAAAAGAATTTTCGACATGCTGCGAAGTTCGCGTTTTCTACTAGTCAAGACAGGGATCCCCCTGGTTTTTGGCATAAAAGTTCGACAAATAAAGTAATTCACATTCGTGGATAAAACCACTCGATTTTCCGTCTAAAAAGCAGCTGTTTTTACCCCGTTCTACCGATGGAAAAAACTACATTTGTCGTCCTGTATTTCGATCGTTTTTCCACCCCCTGGAAAGTCGATCGAAGGGTAAAAAAACAGGTGTTTTCAGATGGACGAAAATCGTACACCCGAGCGGACGCAGGATCAGGACCGGATCTTACCGGTACAGATCGAGGAGCAGATGAAAACGGCCTACATCGATTACTCGATGTCGGTGATCGTAGGGCGGGCCCTGCCCGATGTGCGAGACGGACTCAAACCTGTACACCGGCGCGTCCTCTATGCCATGAACGAACTGGGCATCAACTTCAATAAACCCTACAAGAAATCTGCACGTATCGTGGGAGAGGTATTGGGTAAATACCACCCGCACGGCGATTCATCGGTTTACGATGCCATGGTACGCATGGCACAGGAGTGGAGCATGCGGTACCCAACCATTGACGGACAAGGAAATTTCGGGAACCAGGATGGTGACGGACCGGCAGCCATGCGTTATACAGAAGCTCGTCTGGAGCGCTTGGCGGAACATTTATTGGATGATATTGACAAGGACACGGTAGATTTCCAATTGAATTTTGACGATTCAGAAAAAGAACCCACTGTTCTGCCCACCCGCATTCCTCAACTTTTGGTAAATGGTTCCAGTGGCATCGCGGTGGGAATGGCCACCAACATGATGCCGCATAACCTCTCGGAAGTAATCGATGGGTGTGTGGCCTATATCGACAACCGACAGATCGATATTGAATCGCTGATGCAATACATCAAAGCCCCGGATTTTCCGACGGGCGGCGTGATCTATGGCATGGAAGGCGTGCGGTTGGCCATGCATACCGGAAGGGGACGGGTAGTGGTGCGTGGAAAACTGAGTGTGGAAGCAAAGGCTAATGGACGCGAGCAGATCATCATCACGGAGGTTCCCTATCAGGTGAACCGCGATGCGCTGGTCAACCGGATCGGCGAACTGGTCAATGATAAAGTGATCGAGGGGGTTTCCAACATCAACAATGAATCCACGCAAAAAGACGGAACCCGGCTGGTACTGGATCTCAAAAAAGATGCCATCGCCAATGTGATCATCAACCAGCTGTATAAATTCACCGATCTCCAGACTTCTTATGGGATCAACAACGTGGCAATCGTCAAGGGTCGGCCGCGTACGCTGAATCTAAAAGATCTTATCTCGGAATTTGTCGAATTCCGGCACGAGGTGGTAGTGCGTCGTACCCGTTTTGAACTGAATGAGGCCCAGAAACGCGCGCATATTCTCAAGGGATATTTAATCGCGCTGGATCACCTCGACGAAGTGATCGCCCTAATCCGTAAATCACCCAACCCGGAGGAGGCAAAAGATAATTTGGTCAATGCCGGCTGGGGATTAGATGAAATCCAGGCAAAGGCCATTTTGGAATTGCGCTTGCAGCGGCTGACCGGCATGGAGCGCGATAAGATCCGTGCTGAGTACGATGAGCTGATGAAACTGATCGCCTACCTAGAGCAACTCCTGAGCGATGAGGGAATGCGGTATGGCATCATCAAGACTGAATTGCTGGAGATCAAAGACAAATTCGGAGATACGCGGAAGACCGAGATCACGTACCTCGACGATGAAGTGAAGCTCAAAGATCTTATCAAGGAAGAAAATGTGGTAATCACCATCTCGCATCTGGGATACATCAAGCGTACACCGGCTGACGAATACCGGGCGCAGCGAAGGGGCGGGAGAGGGGTTATTGGCGGAAGAACCCGCGAAGAAGATTACATCGAACATCTTTTCGTTGCCTCTTCCCACCATACACTTCTGTTCTTTACGGAAAAAGGAAGATGTTATTGGCTGAATGTGTGGGAGATCCCGGAAGGGGAGAAGACCGGAAAAGGAAGGGCCATTCAGAATTTGATGCAGTTGCCGCCTGACGATAAAGTACGAGCCATCATCGATGTTAAAGATTTGAAAGACGAGGCCTTCGTCGCCCAACACAACATCGTGCTCTGTACCAAAAAAGGCGTGATCAAGAAAACGGCCTTGGAAGATTTCTCCCGTCCCCGTCAAACGGGTGTGAACGCGATCACCATCGTGGAAGGCGATGAATTGTTGCAAGCCCGTATGACCGACGGATCCTGCGAGATCATGTTGGCGGTGCAAAGTGGCCGTGCCATTCGTTTTTCAGAGGAGAAAGTACGTCCCACCGGTCGAGGTGCCATCGGCGTAGCCGGCATCGAAGTGGAAGGCGAAAACGATTCGGTGGTGGGCATGATCTGTGTGAATCCGAGCATTCAATCGGATCGGACGGTTTTGGTGGTCAGTGAAAAAGGATATGGCAAACGAACGCCAATCGATGAATACCGCTTCACAAACCGGGGCGGGAAAGGTGTAAAGACCATCAACGTGACCGATAAAACCGGATCGTTGGTAGGTTTGTTGGACGTAGCCGGGCAAGAGGACATCATAATCACCTGCAAGAGCGGCGTCACGATCCGCATGCCGGTGAGTGGTATCAGCGAGCAGGGTAGGGCCACGCAAGGCGTAAAACTGATTCGCCTCGATGAAGGTGATGAGATTGCTGCCATCACCAACCTCGATGATAAATCCGCTGAAGAAGGAGAGGAGAATATTAACATCTCCGATAATGCAACTCCCGCAACCCCGAGCGAGCCAAACACATCCTCACTCGAAACACCGCCCACCGAATAATATAAATTCATCTAAATGAAAAAGATCCTCTTACTCGTATTCGCAAATATCAGCCTATCCCTGGTCGGCTGGTCGCAAAGTATTGAATCAGTCAAAACATTAACGCTGCTGGGACAAACCGACAAAGCAAAAGCCGAAATTGACAAGGCCGCCAGCAACCAAAAGTTCATGGCCAAGGCAGAAGCTTACATCTTAAAGACGGCCATCTATGCGTCTCTATCCATGTCGGATGAAAATCGTGCCAAGCCAACCGGCAACGCACTGGTAGAGGAGGCGCACAATGCGTTTGAAAAGTACAAATCGATGGAACCCGACCTAAAGAAGATGAACGAGGAAGATTTGTATAAGAATGGCCCCATCAACATTTATTATAATTATTACAACCAGGGGTTAACCGATTACAATGCCAAAAATTGGGAAACCGCTATTCCAAAACTTGAAAAAGCTATTTACTATTCTGATTTTCTGATCGGAAAATCAATATTGAATTTTCCACTAGACACAAATTTGTTGATCCTAACCGGATTTGTAGCGGAGCGGGCCAACAATAATGAGGTTGCGGTGATGGCATACAAGCGTTTAGCCGATGGCAAGGTGGCTGGACCCGATTTTGAGATAGTTTATCAATACCTGGTACGTTATAACTTCCTTTCAAAGGACCTGATAAACTTTGAAAAGTTCAAATCTTTGGGAGCTTCCCTTTATCCTGAAACTGAATTTTTCAAACTGGATGAACTCGATTTTACAGTGGGAATAGTGGAGAGTATTGCAGAAAAGATGAGCGCTTTAAACGGGTTCATACAAAATAACCCTGATAGTTACAAGGCTCATGAATTGCGCTGGACCTATCTCTATGATACATTGGCAAATGTTCAGGAAGGGGATGCAATACCTACTGAAAAAGCACAATGGGAATCCGACATGCTTACCTCACTAAAAAAATGTGCCCAACTTCGTCCTGAGGAAATAAAGAATCACCAATACCTAGGCAACTATTATGTAATTAAGAAAGAACTGGCAAACGAGGAGCGTAGAAAATTTGCAGAAGAATTACAAAAGAGAACCAAACCCGGAACAAAAGCCAGCCCGGCCGATATCGCCAAGCGTGAACAACTTGATAAAGAATATCTGGAAGCTATGGACATAATCCTGGAACCGTATTTGCTTACAGCCAAATTATACGCCGGCCTCAAAACACTCGACCCGCGTGAAAAACAACAATACAAGAACATAGCCGGTTATTTGGCTGAGATCTATGAGTCCAAGCAAAAACGCGCCGTCAAAGATCCTGCTCTTGCCGCTAAATGGGGGGCAGAGGCAAAGAAATGGAACGATACCTACGATAGTGTAAAATAAGTTCTATAAGGAGGCCATCCCAGAGATGGCTTTTTTATCACTATATTACTTAACATAATGTAAATTATGAGAATAATATATTGAGATGTTAGTAGAGCATCCGGACTTTGATAGTGCCCTTAACCTCTTTAAGCAGGCTCATCGCCTGGGTCGATAACCGCTTGTCGACATCCAACACTACATAACCGATCTGAGAATTGGTTTTCAGGTACTGCCCAAGGATGTTGATGTTGTTTTTGGAAAGTTGTCCGTTAATGGCCGACAATACGCCGGGTTGGTTGGCGTGAATGTGGAGAATACGATGGCTGCCTTCTTGAGGCGGCAAAGCCAGTGCCGGAACCGTATGCGACCCTAAAGTCACTCCTCGCTCCAAATACTGTAGCATTTTTTGACTGACATCCTCTCCGATGTTTGCCTGGGCTTCCTCGGTGCTTCCGCCTATGTGCGGGGTTAGAATTACGTTGGGCAGATCTTGCAGCGGTGTCTGAAACCGATCGCCATTCTTTTCGGGCTCCACCGGAAATACGTCTACCGCCGCGCCGCCAATTTGTCCCGATAAAATCTCTTTTCGCAACGCCTCCAGATCCACGACCTCACCGCGGGCATAATTGATCAGGATAGCGCCCTTCTTGCAGTGCTTTAATTGGGCTTTCCCGATCAGGTTCTTGGTTTGCGGGGTTTCCGGAACATGCAACGTAACGATATCGGAATTCGATAAAACTTCTTTTAACGATTTACCATCAATAGCATTTCCCAGTGGCAATTTGGTCTCGATGTCATAAAAAATAATGCGCATACCCATCGATTCGGCCAGTACACTCACCTGGCTGCCGATGTTTCCGTATCCGATAATGCCGAGTGTCTTTGCGCGCAATTCATAACTGCGGCTGGCTTCTTTCATCCAAATACCCTTATGGGCCGCTTTATTTTTATCGGGGATGCGTCGGATCAGCATAATCGAGGACCCAATCACCAATTCCGCCACCGAGCGGGTGTTGGAATAGGGCGCGTTGAAAACCACTACCCCGTTCTTGCGAGCAGCATCTAGATCCACTTGGTTCACTCCGATGCAAAAACAGCCGATGGCCTGTAGCTTTTTTGCAGCGTTCAAAACCCGGGGGGTGATCTGAGACTTGGAGCGGATACCTAGGATGTGGACATTCCGTACGGCCTCCACCAACTCATCTTCCGTCAACGCCTTGCCGATCCGGTTCACCTGTGAATAGCCCTGCGCCCTGAAATTTCGGGCGGCCGATTCGCTGATATTCTCCAAAAAAAGGATCTGGATTTTCTCCTTGGGGTAACTGGTTAGAGCCATGGGCAAATATACCCGTCCCCCTCGAAAATAATGGCCTCAGCCCTTATCTTTGCGACCCGGCTGAATCAGCCGTTTTTTTTGAAACACCAAGCTAACGTATGATGAACAATCTATTTATTTGGGTGCCCTTGATGGGACTGGTCGGACTCCTCTATACCCTGATCAAATACAACTGGGTAGGCAAACAAGATTCCGGAACCGACCGCATGAAAGAGATCAGCAACTACATCGCTGAAGGAGCCATGGCCTTCTTGCGGGCAGAATTGAAAATCCTGGGGTATTTCGTGGTCGTTGTAGCCCTCCTTCTGGCTTTCATGGCCACCCGTAACCCCCACTCCCACGTACTGATTGCCGTATCGTTTGTGCTGGGTGCTATTTTCAGTGCTTTTGCCGGTTATGTGGGTATGAGCGTGGCCACCAAGGCAAACGTCCGTACCGCACAAGCCGCGCGTACCAGTCTAAGCAAAGCCCTGAACGTTTCGTTCACCGGTGGGGCAGTAATGGGATTGGGTGTAGCCGGACTGGCCGTATTGGGACTGGGCGGACTTTATTTTATTCTCAAAGCCTATTTCGTTGGCGATCTTGCCAATGGAACGGATGTTTTCAATGCTGAAATGCTCCGCACCATCGAAGTGCTGACCGGTTTTTCACTCGGAGCCGAGTCAATCGCACTTTTCGCCCGTGTAGGTGGTGGAATCTATACCAAAGCCGCTGACGTGGGTGCCGACCTTGTTGGAAAAGTGGAAGCCGGCATCCCGGAAGACGATCCCCGTAACCCCGCCACCATCGCTGATAATGTGGGCGATAATGTGGGTGATGTGGCCGGAATGGGTGCGGACCTGTTTGGATCGTATGTGGCCACGGTACTAGCTACCATGGTACTGGGACAAGAAACAAAATCTGTTGATGCTTTTGGTGGGTTAGCCCCCATCCTACTTCCGATGTTGATCGCTGGCGTGGGAATCATTTTCTCGATAATCGGAACCTGGTTCGTGCGCATTAGTGAAAACGCCGGTCTGAATACCGATACCGTTCAAAAAGCGTTGAATATGGGCAACTGGGGATCGATCGTTCTAACCGCGATCGCCTCTTTCGGATTGGTAAATTATATCCTTCCAGAAACTATGATCCTTCGTGGGGCTGAATTCACCAAATGGGGTGTACTCGGTGCCATCGGGGTTGGATTAGCCGTTGGAACGCTCATGTCCATCATTACCGAATACTATACTGCTATGGGCAAGCGCCCGGTGCTCTCGATTATCCGTCAGTCTTCAACCGGACATGCCACCAATGTAATTGGCGGACTTGCCGTAGGCATGGAATCTACTTTCCTGCCGATCCTAGTTTTGGCTGCTGGCATCTGGGGTTCTTATGAATTCGCGGGTCTTTATGGCGTAGCCATTGCCGCTGCCGGTATGATGGCTACAACCGCTATGCAATTGGCCATCGATGCTTTTGGTCCTATTGCCGATAATGCCGGTGGTATCGCCGAGATGAGTGAACTTCCTAAAGAAGTTCGTGAAAAAACTGATATTCTTGATGCAGTTGGAAATACGACTGCAGCTACCGGAAAAGGATTTGCTATTGCCTCTGCCGCACTGACCGCCCTGGCCCTTTTTGCGGCCTTTGTCGGAGTGGCGATGCCCGACAATCAACACATCGATATCTATAAGGCAGATGTATTGGCTGCCTTGTTCGTTGGCGGAATGGTTCCCCTACTCTTCTCTTCGCTGGCCATTCGGGCTGTGGGCGAAGCCGCGATGAGTATGGTGGAAGAAGTTCGTCGTCAATTCCGCAGCATCCCGGGCATCATGGAAGGAACCGGCAAACCGGAGTACGATAAATGTGTAGCCATCTCCACCCAAGCGTCTATTCGTAAGATGATGCTTCCCGGCGCGATTGCCATCGTCTCACCTCTGCTGATCGGATTTCTCATGGGTCCGGAAGCCCTGGGCGGCTTCTTGGCCGGTGCAACGGTGAGCGGTGTGCTTATGGGCATGTTCCAAAACAATGCCGGTGGGGCTTGGGACAATGCCAAGAAATCTTTTGAAAAAGGAGTCGAGATCAACGGAGAGATGTATTACAAGAAATCAGACCCACACAAGGCCTCTGTTACCGGAGACACGGTTGGGGATCCGTTCAAGGATACGTCTGGTCCGTCGATGAACATCCTCATCAAACTCATGTCGATCGTATCGCTGGTGATCGCCCCTACCCTGGCCGACATGAACAAGAACGTCACCACACAAACGCCTGCTCCGAAATCCATCGAAATGCCTGCCGCTACTGGTAATACTCAGCCGGCCAATACAGTTTCGATCCAATAATCGGAAAACGATAAAAGTAAAATGTCCCGCCGCTGGCGGGACTTTTTTTATGCTGACTTCTTTTGTTATCAGATCAGTAACAACGCGGACATTTTTCGCTGTACTTATTTCCAAGAATAAAACCAAAGACCATTTCATGTGTGCCGCGATTGAAATCGCGTAATATGTTATTGTTTGCAGATTTTTCGAAAGAATAACTGATGTTGAACGTATTGCTCACATTCAGACCCAGGTAACCGGAATAGCCGTCATCCAGCCGGTAACTCCCGCCGGTCCAGAGTTGGTCGCGGTACTGCAGCTTCAGGTTTACTTCGGGCTGATATTGACGAAAGGAACTGTTCTGGATGTACTTCAGCATAAAGGAAGGCGTGACATTCAGGTCATCCCCCACCAGGAATCGATAGCCGGCTGTCAAAAACAGATGCGGAATGAATCGACCTTTTGTTAGTACAGCAGTGTTGTCGTCCACAAAATTGAGGGTCTGTGGTAATACGTTCTGAGCCGAGAAGCCCACGAAATAGTTACGGGAGTAGAGCCACAAACCAGCGGCCATTTGCGGTTTGATACGGGTCAATTCGGTCAAAAATCCCGATCCGGTTGCCGGATCGCTTTGATCTCCCGATCCATTGTAATCGTGCAGGGTGTTGTCGACCGATACTTTGGTGACGCCACCGCTGAATCCGCCCGACAGGTTGGTGGTCGGATTCAACCCAACATGATACGCATAACTAAGGGCCGCGCTGAAAAAATTGAAACTACCGGTTCGATCGTTGATCAAATTCATTCCGATGCCGTGATGGGGTTCTGCTGCGGTATAATTTTCCCAATAGGCTTTTCCACGTGGATTTTCGCCGGGCACGGCAAACGAAGTGGAGGAGGATCGGTAATCACTTTTGCCCAGGGGACCATGAATACTGAGATAAGTGGTCTTGGGCGCGCCGCGCAATCCAACCCACTGATCTCGTATCGCCATTTTAAGATCGGTGTAGTTGTCGATCCCTGCGATGGCCGGATTGATAATAAAGGGATTGATCACGTATTGCGTATAATGCGGTCGTTGCTGTGCGTTCGACAGAGCCTGAATCAAAATGAATATGGATACTAAGACTACTCGCATGGATTATCGAATGATGTCAACATAGCCGGCAACCCGTTTACGACCATTTTTAGGATCGATCACAAAATAATACGTACCCACCGGGGCAGGGTTCCCATTGATTCTTCCATCCCAAGGAGTCGGATAACCTACTGAACGGAAAACAAGTTGTCCATACCGGTTCACGACTTCTACCGTGCAGCCCGGATAACTGTCGAGATACGGGATTACCCAGGTATCGTGCACGCCATCGCCGTTGGGACTGAAGATATTGGGAACAATGGGCGTTTTCAGCACTTTTACAAAGACCACATCCTGCGCCGCACAACCTTTATCTGTTATAAGGTACAGGGTGTAATAGATATCATCTATTGGGCGTGCAATTGGAGAAAGTATGGTGGGATCGCTTAAATACGAGGAAGGTCTCCAACGAATCGTGATCGGCATGGTATTGTTGTTGACCGGCGTGAGTTGGGTTTGTCCGCCTTCCAACATCAGCTTATCTGGTCCGGCATCGGCTACCGGATACGGATTCACGGATACTGAAGTGGTAGCCGTTGTACTGCGACAATTAAAACTATTTACGATATAGTGACTTACATTATAGTTGCCTATTGCTGAATACGTATAGGAAAAATTTGGCTGGTTGCGTGTTGTTCCATTATCCAGATCCCAGAACCATTGTGTGATGGTGCCATCGGCTCCATTGCTGGTGCTGTTAAACTGAATCGCGCCTCCGATACAGACATCGATCTTATCGGTCGTAAACGAAGCGATCGGTTGTGGATGAAGTGTATTAAGCACGAGCATGGTATCGCGAATACAGCCAGCACCCGTGGTGACCTGAAGATTTACACTATAGGGACCCAGTGCGGTGTAGATATGCGCGGGATTCATCGCTGTGGACGTATTGACGGGTCCGCTGACGGGATCGCCGAAATTCCACAGATACGTAAAACTGCTTTGCGTCCCGTCAGGAATGGAAGATAGATTGGTGAACTGAATGTTTGCGTTCGGCAGACAGCTGACGGCGGGGAAACTGAAGTTGGGACGGGCCAGCGGCTTCACGTCCAGATTGACCGTTTTGGCAACACTCACACATCCGTTTGAAGTAACTACATTCAATTTCACCACAAAGGTTCCAAAGGTGGCGTAAGTGTGTTGTACGGGATTGCCATTGGGACGTACCAATACCGGTGTTCCATCCCCAAAATCCCAACGCCACTGAGTTAAGGTGCCTTCCGTTGAGGTGGAGGTATTGGTAAAGGTTACGGATTGGCGTTCGCAAACCGGACTGCTCACGGTAAAATCTGCTACCGGTGGAATCCACACTTTGATGGTTTGGGTTGCGCTGTCGATACATCCGCCGGCCGTAGACGTGAAATAATAACGGATGGTATGGGTACCTGCACCGGCAGTTGAAGGGTTGAATAGTCCGGTTGAAGAAATGCCCGGTCCGGTAAACAACAAACTACCCGGCACCCCTCCTATTTCAGAGGCCTGTGTGATCTGGTATGGTGGAGCATCCAGACAGATATTCGGGATCGGATTGAATTGAACTTTTGGTGCCGCGTTGATGGTAATCGGAAGCACCTTATCATTCGAACAAACACCACCGGAATAGGAGCGGTATCGAATGTTGTAGGTCTTGGACAGAGGTGATTGGAAATTAGGATACTTATGCTTGTATACCTTGCCGGGGGTTGGGTTTTGATCGATTTCCACCACGGTTGGTTGTGCAACATCGTCCCAGAAGATCTCCACTTTTGTGATCACACCCGGTAAAACGGTTGACAGATTTGTAATTGAGATGGAATCATTCGCACAGAGATTATTGGTGTTATTGATGCTAAAATTGGATACCGGGAAGCTTCCGTTCACAATCAAGGTTTGATTGACGGTATCCTTGCATCCCTGATTGGAGGTAACAATCAGCACCACCGGATAAGATCCCAAGGCCAGATAACTGTGCTGGGGGTTCTGAAGCGAGGAGGTATTGTTTGCCCCACTGGTTGGGTCACCAAAATCCCAATTCCAGTTGTTCACGGCACTGGGCGAAGCAACCGAACTGGTATCGGTGAATTGCGCATAGGTATCAATCAAACAAACTTCGGGATTTATGAATCCGGCCAAGGGTTTTGAATGTATGACAACTGGTATAGCAGGATTCACGCTGACACAGCCGTTATTCGTAGTAACCGTAAGGGTAACGCTATAGGTTCCTGCCGTTGCAAAAACGTGCTGGGGATTTTGCAAGGTGGAGGTATTGTTCGCGCCACTGATTGGATCACCGAAATTCCAACTCCAGCCGGTTACATTGCCGGCATTGGCAACCGATTGATCCGTAAAGGATATAATTCCTGTTTCACATCGGGGTGTCAGTGAACTGAAAGTGGCAGTGGGCAGCGGATATACAACTACCGTGGCGGATCCGGATTGATTTTGCGTACAGACCGTTGAGCTGGCATCGGTAACACTGATCAGGTTATACGTAAACGTTCCAGCCGTTGCGGTAGGAACGGAAACCGTTACCGAATTGCCGGTGGTAGTGGTAACCGTTTGCGTGGTACCACCATTAATGTTAAAGGCAAACGTATATGGGGCCGTGCCCACGGCACCGGTGAACGTGATGAAGGGAGATGTTGCATTTAAACAGACGTTGGTCGTTCCGGCTATCGATGCAGTGGGTAGCGGATTGACGGTAATAATTGCCGTACCGGTCTGATTTTGCAAGCAAGTCGTGCTGCTGGCATCCGTTACACTGATCAGGTTGTATGCAAAGCTGCCGGGTGTTGTTGTAGGTACGGAAACGGTAACGCTGTTACCGGTGGTGGTCGTTACAGTCTGCGTGGCGCCACCGTTGATACTATACGCGAACGTATAGGGCGCCGTGCCATCAGCGCCGGTGAACGTAACCGTGGGTGCGGTTGCATTTTGACAAACCACTGTGGCTCCGGAAATGGAAGCTGTGGGCAGCGGGTTGACCGTTACGATTGCATTCCCTGATTGAAGTTGTGTACACAGAGAGGCCGTGGCATCGGTTACGCTCTGCAGAGAATAAGTGAAAGTACCCGGCGTTGCCGTAGGTACAGAAACTGTTGCTATCCCGTTTGCCCCAGAAATCACTTGCTGGCTGGATCCTCCATTGAGCGTATAAACAAACGTGTAAGGAGCCGTGCCACCGGCACCGGTAAAGGTTATGTTGGGTTGTGTAGCGTTCTGACAAACAGACAAGGTTCCTGTAATAGAAGCCGTGGGCAATGGATTTACCGTTACCGTGGCAGAGGTATTTATATTGGTACGGCACAAAACATTACTGGGATCTTCTACACTGGTAAGATTATAGGTGAAAGTGCCCACTGCATTGGTCGGAACGGTGATGGTTGCCGCACCTCCCGTGGAACTAAGGGTTTGATCGGGACCTCCATTCAAATTATACGTAAATAGATAATTACCCGAACCGCCTTGCCCTGTTAAAGTCAATGTTGGTGCCGTGCCGTTCAGACAAACCGCCGTGGAACCGGTTATCGTAGCTCCGGTGGGCTTGGCAAATACCGTAACCACTGCACTGCCTGTTTGAGCTTGCTCGCAAGCCAGGGAACTGGCATCCTTTACATTGGTGAGCGAGTAGGTATAAATGCCCACGGTTGCCGTGGGGACATTTATGCTAACACTGTTTCCGGTAGTGGTCACGATCTGTTGTGCAGGCCCGCCGTTTAACGTGTATGTAAACGTATAGGGTGGCGTTCCATTTGCACCGGTGAAGGTAATCTGGGGTTCCGGAGCTCCCTGACACAAGCCAACTGTTCCAACAAGTGTTGCCGTAGGTTTGGGAAAAACGGTAACCGATTTTGTGATCGTATCGGATATACACCCAATATCGGTGATGATCGAATAGCGCGGGTTATAGGTGGCTGGTCCGGGATACAAGTGTGAAGGGTTGAGAGTGGATCCGGTCGTGTTATCTCCAAAGTCCCAGTAATACGTTGAAATCGGCCTGCTGTTAGTAGACGAAGCATCGGTAAACTGTACCGGATTCCCGTCGCACACATTGCTTAGCGTAAAATTGGCTATCGGAGTGGGCTGTACATCCAAGTCGAAATTGATCTCTTGCAGGCCCGTACAACCATCCGGAGAGGGGTTGGTTGCCAGTACTTTGATTTGATACGTTCCTGCCGTACTGATGGTATAAGGATTGGGCAATTTATATATATAGAGGGTACGCCCATTTACCACCACCGTTCCAGTTGGTGTTGGATTAGGCAACGTAATATCCGATATCCCTTGTCCGTTAAGGGCTGATCCGAATATCCACTGAATCTGTGTGGGTTGATACGGGAAGGTCATTGAGAAAAAGAAGGGAGTATTTCGACAGGTAGCAGGAAAATTGACCGTGGCAAACTGATTCTGGATCGATATGTACTGATACAGGTCCTTTACGTTGGCGCCGGCTGAGTAACCATATGATTCCGCAGCGGCATAACCATAGGCAAGCGCGTTGAAACCCGAATCGGAGGATAGGGTATGATACCCTGCCGTAACGTTGGATAGATACAAATAGGAATAGCCGGTGAGTGCCGGGTGAGGCACCCACGAGGCCGTACTGGGGATCACCGCCCCATCAAAGCGAAAAGAAGAAATTCCCGTTCCGCCGCTTCGCATGATTACATGCATATGATGCTGTCGGTTGGCGGTCGCTACCAAATTAGAGCTGACGAGGGTGACTTTTGAAATATTTTGCTCGATCGGATTCAGGACGATCATGTCTGGATCATAAGGAGTAGCGTTCGACGAACACCCTTGAGTCGTAAAATACTGAGCAACGCTGATGGGCTCATCCGACGTAATGTAATTGGGCGTACCGTTAGAGAATTCATAATACCCATTGATGAAAGAGCCGCTCGGCACCAACGTACCATTCACATATACATTGGTGGAAGAGGTGCTACGAATGACCCGATAAAAATTATTGGGACGGCTGAAACTGGGCACTGTTAAATAGCTCTTGCCCCAAGTGGCTTGAGGATAAAGTTGCTGATAGAGATTATCCGATGAATTGTTGGTGCCACAATTGGTTCCAATCCGGATCTTACCAGCACCGGAGAAAACGGCAATCCGCTTACAGGGATTTTGTCCGGAAGTGACGGATTTGATCTTGGAACCGGTCAGGTCCACCCCGGTATACAAGCCACCCGTGGGGGTATTGTTATGGGTACCCAATACCTGATAGATCTGCCCTTTGTTTAGATTGATGGTGTAAGTCGTTCCGGCCACCCAACCATTTTTGGTGTTGGCGGTGGGCGTAATCTCAACGGATGTATTGTCCTCCGCCGCAATGATCGTAAAGTACGAGTTTGAATTGGCCGCGTTAGAGACCTGGGTAAAGTTCATGGAGTAGTACTCTCTTCCCAATACATTGGTAGGCAGGCATACCGTTGCCCCGCTCACGGCACTTTGTGTAATGTATGAATAGACCACCACCCCCTTATCTGAGGTGACCACAATGGCCTTGCCGCTGTACAACCCCTCGTTAGGTATAAAATACGTGTTGGGAACAATACAGGTCACAACCTGACCGGCCGTCAGGCTCCCACTCTGAATCGTAACACCCCCATGAATGGCAACCTGATAAGTAGTGGCAACATCAGATGTTATGTAAAGAGTCATTACCAGACCGGCCCCACCTGCCCCCACGTGATAACTGTACGGAATCCAAAACTCCTTGCCTTTGTTGGAAAAATCCTGCGCACCAACCCCCAAACCGGATAGCAAGAAGGTGACTAGTAAAAGGTTCCGGAAATGACGCATAATGGTTTGGAAAGGAGAGGTTAAGGTCAGTTGGTAAAATTAAGCGTATAAGACGAAAAAGTCATACACGGGTTTAATGTTTAAACGAATAAAAACCAATCGGGTTGATCGCAATCAATGCTTGATATTTAACCCTGATGAAAGTGGTTTATGAATAATTCTTTTAGCGTATGTTTTGATTATCAATATATAATATTGAGATAAAATTATTTAATCAATTATTAATCAAATATTTACAGTATAAATTATCAAGCTCAATGAGGCTTTGAGAAAATAATAAATAAGCATAAAAAAAGAATGATATTACTAAATATTTAAAATGGCAATATTCAATATAATATAATGTTATTCAAATTATTGAATAAATAGGTTTATGCTAATTAACTTAGATATCAGAGAAATCATTAAATGCTAATAAAATTAGTTTAAAGTAGGCGGAATTTTTGGTGCTGGGTGTCCTCCCCCATCGGATTTTTTCTTACAGGTTCGGGGGAGTTTCTGGTAGGCCTCCGGTAGGGCGGTCACGTCATCGGCATCGAACCCGCAGTTGGCGATGGCGGTTTTGATTTGTTCGATGTCGGCTCGGTCGGATAGGAATTTGACCCGGGTTTCCCCTTTTCGAAAGTTGACATTAATTTCCAGCAGTCCGTCATGCCGCTTCAGGTAGGTCTCAACCCTCCCTTTGCAGGCCTCGCAAAGGATCTCAGGGGTTTTGAGGGTAAATGTTTGAACCGATTTTACCTGGGCCTGGATGGTGGGATTAACAAGCAGCAAACAGGCTAGCAGCAGACAGAAACGTATCATATGGTTAAAATTTATCGTCCCCAATTGGCTGGATTTTCCCGCCAGGCCATCAGTACTTGTTGCTGCTCCAGACTAACCAGCCCTTTTGAAATGGCCCGATCGATCAGGGCCGGATAATTGGACAAGGTCACCAGTTTTAGGTCTGCTTGCTTAAACGCTTCGTCCGCAGCGGGGAATCCGTAGGTAAACAGAGCTACCATGCCCACAACCTTAACCCCGGCATTACGGAGAACATCCACCAATTGCAGGGAGCTTTTACCGGTAGAGATCAGGTCTTCGACTACTAAAACGGACTGACCGGCTTGAAGATTGCCCTCGATTTGATTCCCCAGACCATGTTCCTTTGGTTTGGGACGGACATAACAAAACGGCAGCTTCAATTGATCGGCAGCCATTGCTCCCCAGGGTATTCCGGCAGTGGCCACTCCGGCCAGTACTTCGGCATCCGCAAATTGCTCAAAGATCACATTGGCCAACTCACTTTTCAGGAAATCCCGCTCGTGCGGATGTGCCAACACTTTTCGATTGTCGCAATAAATGGGACATTTCCATCCGCTGGCCCACGTAAAGGGGGCTTCGGGACTTAATTTTACGGCGCGGACCTGAAGAAGTTTGTCCGCCACCACCGTTGCATTATCCATATGTCAAATGTATCGGAAATCAAAACCTCGTATGCCAATCTTTATCCACCATGGATCCGCCACTTTGGAAATCCGCTGCAACGCACAGGCGGTGGAGGCATCCTCCCTTTCGGAAATCGATCAAAAAATTGAGGACCTGATGAATTTCAGTCAGTCTTATTCCCTTCTGAATACGCAAGATGAAAAAACAACCCTCGCACAAATTTCCAACCGCTTTCAATGGATCGAGGCGGCGGGTGGAATCATCAAAAACAAAAAAGGCGAATTACTTCTGATACACCGACGCGGACACTGGGATTTACCAAAAGGAAAGATCAACGCGGGCGAGACCCCTTTGATAGCCGCCATCCGGGAGATTGCCGAGGAAACCGGGCTTACCCACCTAAAAAAAATGGACGATTGCGAACCCACCTTTCATGTATATAGAATGAAGGAGAAATGGTTTATAAAGAAAACGCATTGGTTTGTCTTTGAATTGGAAACAGAACAAGAATTGGTATTACAAACCGAAGAGGACATTACCGCGGCTCGCTGGATGAATCAAACGGAGATTCGCTTGGTTTGGAAGGAGATCTATCCTTCCCTGCAACCCCTGTTGGCAACGGTTATTGACTGATCGAACGGGCGACGCGTTCGGGCAGGAACGGAGATGCGTCTCCGCCATTTCGTATGATGTCGCGAACGATGGTGGAAGCGACGGAAGTGTATTTGGGCTCTCCCGTCAAGAAGATCGTTTCGATGGATCGATCCATGGTACGGTTTGCATCGGCAATGGTTTTCTCATATTCAAAGTCGCTTACATACCGAATGCCCCGCAATATAAAATGAGCTCCGATTGAGCGGCAAAAGTCAACGGTCAATCCCTCATAGATCGCCCCCTCTACCCGGGCATCGTTCTCATATAAATCTCGAATCCATTGCAAGCGCTTTTCGGGGGTAAACATCGGAGCTTTGGCCGCATTCAATCCGATTCCAACCACGATCTTATCAAACAAGGGAAGCGCCCGGTCGATGATGTCGACATGACCCAAGGTGACCGGATCGAAGGTTCCCGGGAATAAGCAGATTCGGCTCATGGATTAAAGCTACGCAATATTGCGATTGGAGAGTAAATAGAGCACGGCCATTCGAACCGCCACCCCATTTTCAACTTGTTGCAAGATGATGGATTGATGCGAATCGGCTACGTCGCTATCCAGTTCTACTCCCCGGTTGATCGGGCCGGGGTGCATGATGGTGACGGGCTTGGGTAGGCCATCCAACAATTCACGGTTGATCCCGTAATGCAGTCGATATTCCCGAAGGGAAGAAAACAATACTTGGTTTTGTCGCTCCAATTGGATCCGCAGTACATTGGCCACTTCACACCATTCCAAGGTTTCCTTTAAATTATAACTGACCGTTACATTCCAGGCCGATTGGATGTATTTGGGGATCAGGGTAGGTGGTCCGCATACCACCACTTCCGCTCCCATTTTATTCAGGAGGTGGATATTGCTTTGTGCCACCCGGCTGTGCAGGATATCGCCGATCAGAGCCACTTTGCGTCCTTTCAGCTCGCCGAATTTCTCCTGAATGGAGAAGGCATCGAGCAAGGCTTGTGTCGGATGTTCATTGATCCCATCTCCGGCATTGATGATGGCGGCGGGAATGTGCTGCGCCAGAAAATGCGGTGCGCCGGTGGCACTGTGCCGGATCACCACCATGTCTACTTTCATCGACAAGATGTTGTTCACGGTATCGAGCAAGGTCTCCCCTTTTGCCGCGGAGGAACTGGAGGCAGCAAAATTTAAGGTATCGGCACTCAAGCGTTTTTGAGCGAGTTCAAATGAGAAGCGCGTGCGGGTGGAATTCTCGTAAAAAAGGTTCACAATCGTGACGTCACGCAGGGAAGGAACTTTTTTTACCGGACGTTGCAAGACTTCCTTGAATTGCTCGGCAGTCGATAAAATAAGGGAGATGTCTGAGGGGGTCAGTTCTTTGATGCCCAGCAGATGGCGGGTGGATAGTTGCATCAAAGGACGAAATTACACTAAAATCAGGAATCGCGTAAAATCAAGTTCTGACCGCCGCTCTCATCTGAGACCAATTTTACTTTTTGATCCTTGGTAGTGGGAATGGTAAGTCCCACATAATCAGCTTGTATGGGAAACTGACGATGTTCTTTTCGGTCGGCCAGAACGAGGAGTTCTACGCGCTGGGGCCGACCATAATCCAACAGCACATCCAGTGCTGCCTTGATTGTACGTCCCGTGAAGAGCACATCGTCTATCAAAATCACATTTTTCTCCTCAATTGAAAAAGGAATGTTCATCCGATCCGGTGCCAGGATGGAGGTCCGAAAATCATCCCGATAAAAGGTGATATCCAGCAATCCCAGTTCCAAATCCTTTAATCCAGGCTCTTTTCGAAGTACCCGAACGAGGTCCCACCCCAACACTACCCCACCCTGTTGAACGCCCACCAATGCGGTGTTTTCCAAACCGGGATGTTTGGCAAGCAAGGCCTGGGCGAGCGATTCGACCGCAGTCAGGTATTCGGTATGATTGAGGATTGTCTTCATCGGCTATGCACAAATTACTGCTCTTGGAGGAATGGATAACGATAATCGGTCGGCGGGTTAAATGTTTCTTTGAGGGTACGTGCGCTTAACCACCGCAATAAATTCAATTGCGAACCCGCCTTATCGTTCGTTCCACTGGCCCGGGCTCCGCCAAAAGGCTGTTGACCAACCACCGCACCCGTGGGCTTATCATTGATATAAAAATTCCCGGCGGCATGACGCAACCGAGTGGTTGCCCGATCGATCGCGGCACGATCCTGTGCCAGAATCGATCCCGTCAAGGCATAGGGCGACGTACTGTCCACCAGGTCCATAGCCCGCTCGAATTGACCGGCGGGATATACATAAAGGGTCAGCACCGGCCCGAAGATCTCCTCGCACATGGTCAGCGAACGCGGATTCTTGGTCTCGATGACAGTGGGCTGTATGAAGTACCCTGTTTTCTTATCGCATTTACCGCCCACCAGAATCTGACACTTGGGATCTTTTTTTGCTGCGTCGATGTATTTTTTGATGCTGTCGAAACTCTTCTCGTCAATCACCGCATTGATGAAATTGCGAAAATCTTCCACCGAACCCATCTGAAAATGCTTCACCCCCGCGACTAATTTTTTCTTTACCTCCTCGGCGATGTTGGAGGGAATATACGCACGCGAGGCGGCCGAGCATTTTTGTCCCTGATACTCAAACGCCCCCAGCAACAAGGCGGTTGCCACTACATCCGGATCGGCTGAGGCATGGGCGAGGACAAAATCCTTTCCGCCCGTCTCCCCCACAATGCGTGGATAGGAACGATAGCGAGGCATGTTCTTTCCAATAGTCTCCCACATTTGATTGAATACCCCGGTAGATCCGGTAAAGTGTACACCGGAAAAATCCGGATGGGTGAAGCAAACGTTTCCGACGGTGGGACCACTTACATAGATTAAGTTGATCACCCCATCGGGCAATCCCGCCTCTCTCAAAATTTTCATGAAAAGTTGTGCGGAATAAACTTGTGTGTAGGCGCATTTCCAAACCACCACGTTGCCACAAAGCGCGGCTGAGGTAGGAAGGTTGCCGCCAATGGCAGTAAAATTAAAAGGGGATACGGCCAGTACAAAACCTTCCAGCGGACGATACTCCATCCGGTTGTGAACACCCGGGCTGCTGATGGGTTGTTGTTTATAGATCTCCGATAGGAAATGCACATTGAAGCGCAAGAAATCGATCAATTCACAGGCCGCATCGATCTCTGCCTGAAACGCATTCTTGCTCTGACCCAGCATCGTGGCCGCATTGATATAAGGCCGGTATTTGGTAGCGAGTAGATCCGCTGCCTTCAAAAAAATATGTGCTCGTTGCTCCCAGGGCATGGCCGACCAAGAAGCACGTGCTGCCAATGCCGCGTCAATGGCCATCTTTACATGCTTTTCCTCTCCCAAATGAAACCTTCCCAGCAGATGCGCGTGCTCATGCGGGGGGCGCATGTCACCCAAGCGACCGGTACGAATTTCTTTGCTACCGATGTACATAGGCACATCGATTACCTGTGATTTAAGCTCCTTGAGCGCTTTTTTTAAGGCGATCTTTTCAGCCGAACCGGGACCGTAGTTTAATACGGGTTCGTTGGTGGGGAGGGGGTAGGAGAAGGTGCCGTACATAAGGTAAGTTTGAAAAGTTTGGGTAGTTTGGATAGTTTGGGCAGTTGGAGTTGTCAGTTAGTTTTTAGTTGGTTTCTTTTTCGGTCATAAGGTAGGCTTTGATGAAGCCGTCGAGTTCGCCGTCCATAACGGGTTGAACGTTGCCGGTTTCAAAGTCGGTGCGGTGGTCCTTAATCATTTTGTACGGGTGGAAAACGTAAGAACGGATCTGACTCCCCCACTCGATCTTCTTCTTCTTGGAATTGGCCGCATCTTTGAGTTCGTTGCGCTTACGCAATTCTTCCTCGTATAGACGGCTTTTCAACATTTGCATGGCTTTTTCGCGGTTGCCCAGCTGCGTTCGTTCGGTCTGACAAACCACTACCATTCCGGTGGGCAAGTGCGTGAGCATCACTTTGGTCTCTACTTTGTTCACGTTTTGTCCGCCGGCTCCCCCACTTCTTGCCGTTTCCATTTTAACGTCTGCATCCTTGATCTCAATGTTGATGGTATCATCTACCAGCGGGTAAACGAATACGGAACTGAACGAGGTATGGCGACGGGCATTGCTATCAAAGGGAGAGATCCGAACCAATCGATGAACCCCGCTTTCGGATTTCAAAAATCCATAGGCAAAGGGACCATCGAACTGCAATGTCGCCGTTTTGATACCGGCCCCATCGCCCCATACCCAATCCAACTCTGTTACTTTCCAACCCTGCCGCTCGCCATACATGCGATACATACGGGCCAGCATCTCCGACCAATCCTGGCTTTCCGTACCCCCGGCACCGGAGTTAATTTGCAAGACGGCCGGCAATTCGTCCTCCGGCTCGTTTAGAGTGGCTTTGAATTCCGCGTCGTCAAGTCCATTCATCGCCTGATCAAAGGCCACCTGCGTTTCTTCTTCGGTCGCATCACCGGCCTTCCAAAAATCGAAGAGCACGGCAAAGTCCTCCACCGATCGTTCAGTCGATTCAAAAAGCGAAACCCAATACTCGTTTAGCCTAATATTTTTTAGGATCTCGGTGGCCCGTTTGTTATCGTCCCAAAATCCGGGGCTCAGCGAAAGCTGTTTATCCTGTGCAATCTTTTGAAGTCGGTTCTCGACGTCAAAGAAACCTCCTTATCCCGAGAACGCGGGACCGCATGTCCTGTAATTTTTCGATTGTCATGGAACAAAGATAACCCGAATGATGGGAAAAAATGCTACAAGCCGATAAGCCGGATTCGGTCGAGGGTCATCATTGATCTGTCTTGGCAGTTACCCACCAAGCTCAAGCTGCCTACCCTGTACCTCGGACGAGCCGCCCTCAAACGGTACTTTACATGGCATTTCAGCATGCAAGGTTTACCCAAGAACATGGTTACCCATGTTCCCCGTAGGCCCTTACCCCACGTTTTCACCTTTGCCAACCGGTTGACCGGTCGGTAGTTATTTTCTGTGGCACTCGCTGTTTTCGATTTCTCGAAACCCGGCTGTTCACCGGTGCATGGCTCTGTGCTGTCCGGACTTTCCTACCCCGCTGGAAGCGCGGGATCGATGACCTGGCTTGTAGCCCGGCAAAGGTACGAAAAAGCTATAGCCCTTGCCTACTCCGCCAAGCGGCTGTGTCGGTAACCATATAGAAAATAGATCCCCAAGCCCCCGGCCATCCAGCCCAGGAACCAGACCCAACTGATGGCCGGGATCTCGATCATCAAATACATGCAGGACAAAACCCCTAGAATGGGAATGAGTGAATAATTCCTTAGGAACGTCTGCACCGATAGATACAATCCGATCCCCAGGCAGATCAAAAATAAATACTGCACCAGCGATAGCGCATCCCATTGACCGGAGATCAATTGATTCAAACTCTCCCCTACCCGATCTTGAAACAGATAGATCAACCCCGCGTATAAAAGAGGCACGATCCACTTGCCATTGATATAGGGCAGCAAAAATTTACCAGGCTCGGGTTTAATCTTGGGCAAGAACATTACACCGGCAGATACAAGTACAAATGCAAAGAGCGTACCGATGCTGGTCAGATCCGTCACCAAACCGCTTCGAATCAACATCGCACCGATCCCAATAAAAAAACCGGTTACGATGGTGGCAAAGCCCGGCGTTTGGTAACGGGGATGTACTTGCTGAAATTTTTTGGGAAGCAATCCGTCTCGGCTCATACTCATCCAGATTCGAGACTGACCGATCTGAAAGACCAGCAACACCGAAGTCGTGGCGATGATGGCGCTGACCGAAACGATCTTCTCGATCCAAGGTGCACGCTTTTCAAAAACAAAAGCCAACGGATCGTTCACTCCCTCAAAACGATCGTATCGCTCCATGCCCGTCAACACCAGTGTAATTAAAATATATAAAACTGTACAGATCAACAGCGAATAGATCATCCCTCGGGGCATGTCGCGTTTGGGGTCCTTGCACTCCTCGGCCGTCGTGGAGATCGCATCAAATCCGATGTATGCGTAGAAAACAGCCGATACCCCTTTGAGCACGCCCTCGAAACCATTGGGTAAAAACGGTTGCCAGTTGTTTGTGTCTACAAAAAAAGCCCCGGCTATGATCACAAAAATGATCACCCCGATCTTGAACAGCACCATGGCATTGGCCGATTGTTTGCTTTCCTTGATTCCGATGTACGAGAGCCAGGTTACCAGCAACACAATACAAAGCGCCGGGAAATTAAAAAAGATCTTATAGCCCAACCACGTCGGTGCTTGCTCGTAGGCATCAACCGCATAACGATAAGAGGCCAACTTATCGACATCGGTGATGCCAGCAGCATTGGTTAGAGCGGCAACCGATTCACGGTATGCATTCGTAGCCGTATCCGGATCGATCAATAACCAACCGGGCAAATGAATATCAAAAATGTGCACCAGCAAATTGTTGAAATAGCCGCTCCAGGAAATCGCGACCACCATATTCCCGATGGCATACTCCAGGATCAGGGCCCAGCCGATGATCAGGCCACCAATTCTCCAAACGTTACATACGAATACGTATAGGCACTGCCCGCCACGGGTACGCGACTGGCAAATTCAGCATAACAAAGCGCGCAGAAACCACAGGTAAGCGCTGTAATTACAAAGAGCAACATAATGCCTGGTCCGCCTTGGAAAGCCGCCCCGCCGATCGTAGAGAAAATTCCAGCCCCGATCACCGCGGCGATTCCGAGGAAAGTAAGGTCGCGCACGCCCAGGATGCGTTGCAAACCGTTGCCGGATTTTTGATTCTCGTCGTACTGAGCTTGTATGGATTCAATCGATTTTTTCCGAAACAATTTGGATCGCATGGGATTGATTTATAATTCGCGTTGGATCAGGTATTGAGCAAGTTCGATCAGGGGCTTTTTGCGGGCCGACAAAACCGCGATGTCTTCCAGTGCATGCATTGATTCATTCAAAAACCGCTGTTTTAGCTCCAATGCCCAAGCATCTACACCAGTCTCCCGGTAGAGACCAAGTACTTGCTCTACTTTATCTTCTGGCTGATTTTTGAGTAACTGATTCAATCGGCTGGCTTGTGCGGAATTGGCCGTTTCCAAGGCATGAATCAATAAAAATGTTTTTTTATTTGCCAGAATATCACCCCCTACTTGTTTGCCGAACTTGGTCGGATCGCCAAAAGCATCTAGGTAATCGTCTTGTACCTGAAAGGCCAGTCCCAGTTTCCGACCAAATTCATACATCCGTTCCTGGTTTCGTTGGGTGGCCCCGCCGAGCAGTGCGCCCATTTGGAGACTGGCGGCCAGCAGCACGGAGGTTTTCAATTCGATCATCCGTAGGTATTGATCGAGCGAGACCTGTTCCATTGTTTCAAAATCCATATCGAGTTGCTGTCCCTCACATACTTCCCGGGCCGTTTGATTAAACAGGTGAAGGATCGCGGGCAAATGTCCCAGTCCGATCCGGTTGAGGTATTCATAGGATTTGATGAGCATCACATCACCGGCAAGGATGGCGGTGTTTACTCCGTACTGGGCAGGTACGGTGGGCAACCCTCTTCGCAGCGGAGCTTGATCCATGATGTCGTCGTGGATCAGGGTGAAATTGTGAAACAGTTCAACGGCCATCGAAAGCTGCCAAGTCTCTTCCGTGATGTCGTCGAACAACTCATGCCCCATCAAACAGAGCACGGGGCGTATTCGTTTTCCGCCCAGCTGCAAAAACGTACGGTTGGGATCGTATAAAGATGCAGGGGTTGCCGGAAAATGATCGGAGGTAAAACGCTGGGAAAAGAGTTGGGAGAGTTCTTCAAAGGAGCGCATGCGACAAAATACTCAACCTTTTGGGCTTTTTGGCTTTCTAGCTTTTGTTTTTTTGGGAGCAGCGGACAAAGGGGATACCCATTCATAATCCAACTGGCGCTTCGCCAGGTTGGCAGCGATGACCGTGATGCGCACCTTGTCGCCCATACTAAATCGCAATCCGCTTCGCGTTCCCAACAAGCAATAATCGGATTCCACATGACGAAAATCGTCGATCGCGTAAAGGGATTGGGCAGATACCAGTCCTTCGCATTTGTGATCGACCGTTTCCACCCAAAAACCAAAAGAGGCCACGCCGCTGATCACGCCGTCAAATTCCTGACCAAGAAATTGCTGCATGTAGCGGACTTGCAAATATTTGTTTGAGGATCTCTCCGCCTCCATCGCCCCTCGTTCCCGCTCGCTGCAATGCAGGCATTTGTCGGCCATCTTATTATCGAGCTGCGGTTTCCCTTTCAACACTTCAAACAATTGACGGTGCACCAATACATCCGGGTAGCGTCGGATCGGCGAAGTAAAATGGCAGTAATGCTCGAAACCCAGACCGTAGTGCCCGATATTCTCAATGGTGTACTTGGCCTTGGCCATGGTTCGAATTCCCAATTGCTCCAGTACATGTTGTTCCGGTCTCCCTTGCACGTCTTGCAACAGTTGGTTGAAAGAATCGGTGATGGACTCCGGAGAGGACAGATCAAAACCATGTCCGAATTTCTTGGCAAAGGCCACAAACGGCAGGAGTTTATCGCGGTCGGGATCGTCGTGCGTCCGGTACGGAAACGGCAGTGGATTTTCCTGTATCCGAACCTTTCCCAGGTACTCGGCCACGGCCCGATTGGCGAGCAGCATATATTCTTCGATTAGCTGATGGGCCTCTTTGCTTTCTTTGATCGTGATGCCGAGCGGCGTTCCCTTTTCATCGAGTTGGAAGCGCACTTCCTGTGAGGAAAAGTTGATTGCACCGTTGGCAAATCGTTGGGCTCTCAGTTGACGGGCCACTTGGTTCAGGGAAAGCAATTGATCAACATAGATCCCTTCCCGGGTTTCCAAGATCTGTTGTACTTCTTCATAGGTAAACCGATGATCGGAGTGAATGAGGGTTTTCCCCAGCCAGGTCTTACGGATCTGCCCGGTCTCGCGGTGCATCTCGAATACCGCAGAGAAGGTGAGTTTATCTTCCTTGGGACGAAGGGAGCAGAGCACATTGGAAATATGTTCAGGAAGCATGGGCAGCACCCGGTCGGGCAGATACACCGAAGTGGCCCGTTCATAGGCGTCATCGTCCAACACCCCACCGGCAATTAGATAATGGCTGACATCCGCAATGTGCACCCCCACTTCGATCCAATTTCCTTCTAAAAATTGAAGCGACAAGGCATCGTCAAAATCGCGGGCATTTACCGGATCGATGGTAATGGTAAAGATCTTTCGGAAATCGCGCCGGCGAAGGACCTCTTCCTCCTCGATCGTTTCCGGGATGCGGGCCGCTTCTTCAAGTGCCTCGTCGGTAAATTCCAAGGGGAAGCCGGCATCGAGTAGAATATTTTTCATGGCGATCTCCTGCGGTTCCTCATGGGTTAGCAGGGTGATCACTTCTCCGGTGGGTCGTCCACCGGCCTCTTTTTCCCATTCGATTAAACGGACCAATACCCGATCGCCCGCCACCGCTCCATTTTGTTTGGACGAGGGGATGAACAGATCGGGTATGGGTTTGTCGTATTCGGGGATCAGGAAAAGTCCCCGTTTCCCTCCTTCCAATTCCCCTATGAATTCGGTTCGTCTTCTTTTGATCACGCGCCGGATCGTGCCTTGCATGCGACGGCCCCCTGCGCGAATTTGCTTTACGCCCACTTCCACCAGATCGCCATGAAGCGCGGTGTTGAAGTCACCGGGACGAATCAAAATGTCCATATCCATCCCCGTTACCCGCACATAGCCCACACCGGATCGGGTGATCTCCAGGGTTCCTTTCAGTACGTTGGGGAGCGAACGGGCCTGTTTGGCTTGTTTGACTCGTTTATTGTTTTTCCTACCCATGCGCACGTATCTTTTGTTGGGATAAAAAATGTTGAATGCGCTGTTGGAAAATGATTTCTTCCTCAAAAAGAAATTGATGCTCATAGTCGGTTACGTACACCGGCAAATCTTGCATCTCTTGCGCAAACGGTAAGAGGCGCACGGCGTCTTTGGCAGTAGTCAGGATCCAAGCATCGGGGTTTTGGAGTTTTCTGTATTGATCACGGATCTCCCGGATATCGTTTATATTGAAAAGATGATGGTCGGGAAAAGGCAGAAAATGGTAGCTGGCCGTTTCTTCCTCCATCCAGGATTTTAGGATCGTTGGGTTGGCGATACCGGTTACCAGCAGCACTTCTTGTTTTAGGGGAGAACGGCTATACTGTGGTTTGTGCCACTGCCGGGGCTTTTCCAATACTTGGCTGGTAAAAAAAACCTGTTGATGCGGCAAGGGATCAATCTCTTGACGAATAGCGGCAGCTTCTTGCACCGTGGTTGTTGCAGGACATTTAGTCACCACGATTACATCTGCCCGTCGGTAGCTACGGCGCTCATCCCGTAAATCACCGGTAGGCATGAAAAAATCTCGGGTGAAAAGGTTTTGATAATCGGTCAGCAGAATATGAAAACCGGGATGGATCGATCGGTGCTGATGAGCATCATCCAACAAAATACAGTTCACATTCGGACGATCTTGCAGCAATTGAGGTATCGCCAGTAGGCGTTGTTCACAGACTGCAACGGATAAGTCTGGGTAGCGTTGATACAACAAGAGTGCTTCATCGCCCAGTTCTGCAACGGTTGAGTCGGGTTGCGCCAACCGGTACCCTTTGGAACGTCTTTTATAACCACGACTCAACACGGCCAGCGTTTTCGGGTCACCGATGCGATTTACCAAGTATTGAACAAAGGGAGATTTCCCGGTTCCGCCCACCGCCAGATTTCCCACACTGATCAGGGGCAATCCGAAAGAGGCCGAGCGAAGTATGTTTTTATCATACATCCAGTTGCGTAAGAAAATCCCGATTCCGTATAGCAGCGAAACGGGGAAAAGCAATAAACGGAAAGAGCGTAAAAATATCTTCGGAAATAGCATAGGTCTTGACCTCAAAGGTAGTCATTCAAGCAGGCATCCCCGCCAGGGGTTATTCGGTTGGACGGATAAAGGTGGTAAACAACGTCGTTCCATAGTGGCGTTCAGAGGAAAACCCGGGAAACGATTGGTATTGATTTCGAGGGGTATGTTCCAGTATGAAACGACCACCGGGCTGAAGCAATTGACGATCCCAGATGATTCGGGGCAGGTCATCGATCTGCGAAAGTGCATAGGGAGGGCCGGCAAAGATCAGGTCGTGTTGCTGATTGCATTGATCGAGAAATTTGAATACATCCATTTTAAGCACTTGCATCCCTTGAATCCCTAGTTGATCGGATGTTTTACGGATAAACGCATACATGACCGGGTCTTTCTCAACAATGGTCAGATTATGCACACCGCGAGAAGCAAGTTCATAACTGATGCTGCCGGTGCCGCCGAACAAGTCGAGTGTTTTCAACGATTCGAAGTCCAGCTGATGTTGCAAACTATTGAACAACCCTTCCTTTGCCAGGTCGGTCGTAGGCCGGGTATGGGGCATATGAGTAGGTGGGTGAAATCGTCTCCCCCCATATTTACCACTAACTATGCGCATGAAAAAACATCCTCCAAGGGGGTGAACCAATGTGCGGGTCGATCGCTGCTCAGGTTCTTCCAGGTCGATTCGCGGGTTGTCAACCAGGCAAAGCGTTGGCGAAGGGGGATGAGCCATTCCGAGTCCAATGACCATTCGCCGGTAAGGGTCAGTTCCAATTTACCGGTTTGAAATTTGTAAGTATCGGCAAGCAGGGAGACAACGTAAAGCAGATCCTCCGCAGTTGTAACGGGGTGTGGCTGACCATACAGAAAGCGATCTCCTTCGAAAAGGGAAAACCAACAAACTCCACCGATCCGAAGAATTTGCAGATGCGCTGAAGATTTTGTTTTAGGGCGGGCAAAGAAAACAGCGGTGTGCTTATACTCCAGCGTGGGAGTAAGTTCATGAAGCTGACGAAGGATGTGCTGAGGTACTCTGACCCAGGCCGTCGCATCGGCTGATGGATTTGTATCCGTAATCCAATCGTGACCAGCTTTTTCGGGAAAACCGGTAGTTGGACCCAGTGTTTCGGGAATTTCTGCATCCAGCGAGGTAGGCGTCCAAAACCATTCAGGCAACAGAAAGCAGACCCGAATCTTTCGAATTTCCGCCCGGTCGGTGAAAATCGCTTTGGCCTGCTGGCGAAAAAAATCCGGAGAGTAAAGATCCAAGGTTGAACATTCCGCCTGCAGCACATAACGGTTAAACGGGTCGATGGCCGCGGAGGCGAACCGATCCGGACCAATCAGCAGGATCCAGGTATCTGGCTGACAAGAGGGATTAAATGATAACGAATCGGTAGCCATGTACTGATATTGTTGCAATAATAGACAAAATTAAATTGCCTAGGTTTGCGCTCGTTCCATGCATTCTCCCTCAACCGACTCCCTTCAAGTTTCCAACTCATACCGGCAGATCTGGAAAATGGCATTGCCCATCAGCTTTGCCATCTTCATTCCGCAGATCAATTTTTTCATCAACACGATCTTTCTGGGGCATTACAGCCAAGATCCGCTGGCGATCGCTGCCGGTGGGATCACGGGCGTTTATTATTTAATTTTTGCAGCCATTGGGTACGGTCTGAACAACGGTCTTCAGACCCTGATCGCCCGACGAGCCGGACAGGATCAACCTCACGAAATCGGAAAATTATTTACACAAGCGATCTGGATCGGCATCGGGCTATCGGTTCTTGGCATCACCCTCACCTACACCGTTACGCCAACCATCTTTCGCAGCCTGCTCAACGATCCGGTGCTGTGTGAGAAATCCATCCACTTTTTGCAAATACGCATCTGGGGATTGCCTCTACTGTACATATATCAGCTTCGCAACGCCCTACTGGTGGGAATCAATCAAAGCCGTTGGCTGGCGATTGGAACACTGGCGGAAGCCGGCACGAATGTGATCTTTGATTATCTCCTCATATTTGGGATGGGGGGATTTCCGGAATGGGGGTTCAACGGAGCGGCCGTCGCCTCCATTCTGGCAGAGGGGATGGGATTGATCACCATCTACGCGGTAATCAGCAACCGAGGCATCAGTAGACAATTTCAATTGTTCCGGGAACGAAAGTTAAATCGAACGTATGTGGGACATATTCTCGAGGTATCCGCTCCTTTGATGTTTCAGACGGCGATCAGCATCATCAGTTGGCAGTATTTCTTTCTTCTCATCGAACACCATGGCAACACCGCTCTGGCGGTTTCCAATGTGATGCGGCATTTATTCGGATTACCGGGTTGCCTGACCTGGGCCTTTGCCACCACCACCAGCACCATGGTCAGCAATCTGATTGGACAAGGCCGCAGCGAAGAGGTCCCCTTGTTGATCCGCCGTATCCTAACCCTTAGCGTAAGTATGATCTTGATCGTTTGCCTGCTGCTGAATATATGGCCTGAATTGTTTTTACTGCCCTTTGGTCAGACGAAAGCTTTTGTAGCAGAGGCCATCCCAGTGATGCGGGTGGTGACCGGCGCGATGGTATTGATGTCGTTCGGAACTGTTTTTCTGAACTCGGTGACGGGATCGGGAAACACCCGGGTCACGTTTCTCATCGAAGCCGGTGCCATCTTGGGTTATTGCACCTATGTATACCTAAGCGCCGAATATTTCAACCTGTCGATCTCCATTATCTGGATGAGTGAGTGGCTGTATTGGTTAAGCATGTTCCTTCCGGCCATGTGGTATATGCGGTCGGGTCGATGGCGAAACAAAGAGATCTAATACCTGCGGAGTAATTCAATTCCCAGCCGGCCATCCAACCCGGCTACTGGCGGAGAAATTTTCTGAATGTGTATTTTGAGTTCACTAACCCGGGGAAATTGATCGTGTATCTCCGAAAGGATCGATTGCGCCAATTCCTCCAACAGTTTTCGGGGTTTTTTCATTTGAGCATCCAGCAGATCATAGACGAGGGTGTAATCGATTGTTTGATCCAGTTGTTCTACTGAAGTGTCTGGTTCCGGGTAGGTGATCCATAGGTTTATAAGGAATGGCTGCCCTTTTTCCGCTTCTTGTGCATACCATCCGTGGTACGCAAAAAAACGCAGGTCGAGCAGGGTCAGCGTGATCAGTCCGTTCATAGAATCAATGAAATCCGGCGGCACTTAAGTAGCGTTCGGCATCCAGCGCGGCCATGCAACCACTTCCGGCCGCGGTGACGGCCTGTCGATATGTTTTATCCTGCACATCTCCGGCAGCAAATACTCCTTCGATGTTGGTGCGGGAGCTGCCTGGAATGGTTTTTATGTACCCCGCTTCATCCATCTCCAGCCAAGGTTTGAAAATATCTGAATTGGGTTGATGCCCGATGGCTACAAAAAAGGCACTAACCGAAAGCTCGGTGTGCTGGTTGGTTTCGGTATTCAGGATCCGAACCCCCGAAACGACCTTATCGCCCAATACTTCTTCCGTAACGGAATGCCAATACACCTGAATGTTAGCTGTTTTGAGTACCCGGTCTTGCATGATCTTGCTGGCGCGCATTTCTCCACGGCGAACGATCATATTGACTTTTGAACAGATCTTGGATAAATAAAGTGCCTCCTCGGCAGCCGTATCTCCGGCCCCTACAATGGCCACTTCTTTCCCTTTAAAAAAGAATCCGTCACAAACTGCGCAGGCACTGACGCCATGCCCATTGAGGCGGTGTTCACTTTCCAAGCCAAGCCATTTGGCACTGGCTCCGGTAGAGATGATCACGGAATTAGCCTCTATCCACTTTTCTTCATCAATTTGAATGCGGTGTACGGGTCCGCTAAAATCAACTGCCGTAGCCAACCCGTATCGGATATCGGTTCCCATCCGGGCAGCTTGCTTTTCAAAATGGACCATCATATCCGGACCTTGTATACCGTCCGGATAACCTGGATAATTCTCAACTTCCGTAGTAATGGTAAGTTGCCCGCCCGGCTGAATCCCCTGGTATAGAACAGGCTTGAGTCCGGCCCGGCTGGCATAGATGGCTGCGGTATAGCCGGCGGGACCGGAGCCGATGATCAAACAGGAAACATGCTCAGTTGCTGACATGAGACAAACGTATTTCCGGCGAAATTAAGCGATTCGTTCGGCTCGGCACGAGGGTCTTATCGGGGAATGATGAGGCGACGGTATTGGGCCGCATATCCGCCAAAGTAACCCAGTGCATTGCCTTGTATATTGGAAAGAACCCGGGTCGGTGAAGAAAAAGGATTCCCGATGCTGGCGTAAGAAAATTCCATCGTGCGCCAAAAATCGAAAGTCGCCTTATCGATGTTGCAGAGTTTGAACTCCACCGTATCGCCCCGATCGAAATAAGAATATCCATCCTCCAATTCAATCCCCCTGGGCACCCCCCGCTCGATTTGCACTTCATAGGAACTTCCGTCAATGAATTGATCATCAAAAACTGAATTAAGGCCCGGATAAAAAGGGTCACGGTTCTGCTTCGTGTAATACTGGATATAATCCCCCAGTCCCGGCTTGTCAGATCCCCGCAACATAAGCGCAACTTTAGAGGGGTCATTAAGAACTACCGGAGCGGGTTTCCAATAAATTGAATCAATGCGACGGGTTGTGTCCGGAATGCGGGTTCTGGCTGTAAAAACTTCTCCTCCGCTTCGTATGGTGAGCGTGTAATTGGTCTTAAGTGCGCCTAGGAAAGCAGTGCTGAGCTGAGCCGAATCAATCCCATAATAAAAAAAATAAATTCCCGGAAAAGGCTCCACGCGGTATTCTTTGAGGCGGTGGGTTCGCTGGCCATTGGAGATCTCTACTTCCGCACCGCGCACAAATGTATTTGTCAGATCTGAAAAGTTTACAGCGGAAAAATATTGAAAGCTTCGAGTCAGGATTACCTGGGGAGGCTGATCGTTCTCGATCGTGGCTTCCACCACCAATTTGGGAGGAACCCGATCCAGGTTCAAGTCGATCGCTTTTTCGCAGCTGATCAACAAAACCGCCACTCCCCACAACCAAACTTGTTGTTTTAGCATACACACCCCTTACAAAAAATCCGGGGCAGAACCCCGGATCGTTATACGTACTAACCCATTTTCATTTATCCGAGATACGCCTTCAGCGCGCAGCTGTAGCGTGCTTTTTGAAGACGCTTGATGGCGCGTTCTTTAATCTGACGAATACGTTCCTTGGTGAGGTCGTATTTCACGCCGATCTGCTCGATGGTTACTCCGTTTTCACCATCCAGCCCAAAGTAGGCATTGACGATCTCCGCTTCACGGGGGGACAGCGATTTCAAGACGCGGCGAATCTCATTTCGCAGCGAATCCTTCATGACCTCATCATCGGTATCATCGCTTCCCTCCAACAGGTCACCCATGGCTACATCTTCAGCCTCGTGCACGGGTGCATCCAGGGAAGTGTGACGGGTGTTGCTCTGGAATATATTATTGATCTCGGTTTCACTCATTTCCAACAGTTCGGCTAATTCTTCGGTTGAGGGCTCGCGCTCGTGCTCCTGCTCAAAAGCCATGTAGGCTTTGTTTGCCTTGTTGTAGGTACCGATTTTGTTTTGGGGGAGACGGACCAGACGACCCTGCTCGGCCAATGCCTGTAAGATCGATTGACGGATCCACCAAACAGCATAGGAGATAAATTTGAACCCCTTCGTTTCATCAAAACGCTGAGCAGCTTTGATGAGCCCTAAATTTCCTTCGTTGATCAGGTCGCTGAGAGAAAGTCCCTGATGCTGATATTGCTTGGCAACGGAAACCACAAAACGAAGGTTGGCCTGAACCAACTTATCCAAGGCCCTTTGTGAATCGACCGGATTGTGGTGAGCCATTTTGATCCGCTGAGCAAGGGTGGTCTCCTCTTCCGGCGTGATCATAGAGATTTTGGAGATCTCTTGTAAGTACTTCTCAACCGCCTGTGAATCGCGGTTGGTAATTTGGGTAGCAATTTTTAATTGACGCATGGATCGATGTGGGTTAGTCTATCAACGTTAACTGACCAAAAAAGTTGTAGGAACGTTGCATGAACATCAAAAAATAAACGTTTGATGATCAAGTGCAAAATTAACGAAAAAAGCGCGAGGGGAAAAATGCCGGGTGGGGTTGACTGCTGTCAGGACTTCCTTCTACCCTGCCAGAACCAAAGAAACAAACCGGCAAAAATTAGGGTACTGGAAATAACTTCCGCCTGTGTTGGATGAAAACCAAAAAGATCCAGTCGGTTGTTGACTCGTATTTTTTCTATCAAAAAACGCTCTAGTCCATTAAATATCAAGTAGATAGAGAATATTCTTCCAGGAATATTCACTTTATTTCGCAGCAGCATCAGGATTCCAAAAAGGAATATACAAGTAATTGCCTCGTAAAGTGGTGTGGGGTAGGCAGCCAGTCCCAACTGATAGCAATACTCCCCCCACATGTTCGGATCGCATGCCGGCAAGGGGGTATCCATCTTTAGGACATTGTGTGCGTAATGGGAGGACCAAAGCCAATCGGGCAGAAAACCGGGCTTTTCGCTCAGCTTACTGGGTATGCCCCAATCGCCGTCGCCTGCAAAATGACAGCCGAGTCTGCCCACCCCGTAGGCGAGCATCAATCCCGGTGCTGCGGCATCATTCAGGTTGTGAATGGAGATTTGATTTTTGCGGGCATAGACCCAAATAGCGATGGCCGCACAGATCAGTCCACCGTACATGGTTAGTCCGGCCGGTGAAAAGAAAGTACCCAGCGGATCTTGTGTGAAACTATTCCAATCTTCAAAGATGGAGAAGATTTTGGCGCCCAATAAACCAAATATCAGGGCCAGCATGGTGATCTCCCCTACCCGGTCTTGAGGCCAGATCCGAATGATTCGTTTCTCTGGCTTATCGAGTTTTCGTTGATTTTTCTCTCTCCATTTAAGAAAGGTGAATAAGGCCCCGATCAATAGTCCCAATGGCCAGCTCCCCTCCCTTGAAAACAAAAAAGCCTGCGGATCGGCCGTGATCTCTTCATTCAGAAAAAACAACGCCAGCAATTTGAACCCAAAAAGGAATCCGATGAGAAAATTGCTGAGCAACTCTCCCCAGCCGGCCGGTTCACCGATCAGGATTTCGGTTTCAGTAGGCTGAAACAAGCCGGCCTTGCTTTTTCGAGACAGCTCATTGGAAAGAACCCAGGCAGCCAACAGAAAAGCGATCGCTACGAAAAATCCAAACGTATTGACAAAACGCAGGAAGGGCAGATCGAGCCCAAAGAGGTCTTTAAAGGCGTAATAGAGATTTGGATACATCAGGCGGGAAGGTACGAAAGCTGTCTTGATCAGCAGTAAGTCTCAAATGCAGCCCGAAGATTTTCGGCGATCATACCTGCCGAGCGGCCCTCGATCTGATGTCTTTCAATATAATGAACCAACTGTCCATCCTTGAACAGGGCGATGGCCGGTGAGGACGGCGGGTAAGGTTTCAAATGATCCCGCACGGCTTTCACCGCATCGATGTCAAATCCGGCAAAGGCAGTGGTGAGGTAATCGGGTTTCTTTCCGGCACCCATTACTGCATCGAGCACTCCCGGACGAGCGGTTCCGGCTGAGCAACCACAAACCGAATTGATCATAACCAGTGTAGAACCCGCTTTGCTCATTTGTGCTTCAACGGCGGCCGGTGTCAAGAGCTCCGAAAAACCTTTTTCGGTCAACTCTTCCTTCATTGGAATAACTATTTCAGGAGGATACATCGTACTATTTTTCGCAAAGATAATTCAAAAAGAGGCTACCTGACTAACTGAAGTCGATCGATTCCAAAATCCTTTCACAAAAGTTTTGCAACTCGCAACGTATCGTTCTGCAAAGGTTGGCGTTAACTATACATCTATTGTATCAGAAAACAAACGATCTCTTTCTCATAAGCAGTTGGTTTTGGTTAAAACCCTCCGTTTCCACGGAGGGTTTTTATTTTGGGAGCTTTTTGCGTTGTTGCTGCACTTCTTTGGGAGTGACAAAAGATGCTCCGCTACCAAACCGCGTCCGCACAAATGATAGGATATCGGCTAGCTGGATGTCGTTCAGGTGTTGGAACGAGGCCATGGGACTGTAATACTCCTCTTCCTGCACTACAATTGGTTCATTTAGGCCCTGCAAAAGAATTCGGATCAATCTACCCTTATCCCCAGAGACATAATCTGTTCCAACCAGTGGAGGGATCAACCGAGTTACTCCTTTGCCGTCCGATTGATGACAGGAGGCACAATGTTGCTGATAAAGCGCCGCACCTCGTTTGTAGGTTGGTTCCTTGTCTCGCTGCGACGAGACTTCAATTCCCAGCACAAGGCTCCATACCAACAGACATATCTGAATCAGTTCTTTTTTCATTTCCCTTTGTACTCGATCTTCCAGACCATGCCCCGCGCATCGTCGGAAACATATATTGATCCGTCAGGTCCCATTGCCAACCCACAGGGCCGATGTTGTGCATCTCGGGGGTTTGCCACCTTTCCTTGACCGGTAAATCCGTCGGCGAATATTTCCCAGTCGCCCGTTACCTCCCCCCCCTTCATGGGCACAAAAACGACATAAAAACCCTCTTGTATTTCCGGACTTCGGTTCCAGCTACCATGAAAGGCAATAAAAGCTCCTTCCTGATATTTTTTCGGGAATTGATCGCCCCGATAAAAAAGCAAGGAATTTGGGGCTAAATGACCAGGAAACCCCATCAACGGATCCAGCGCTCCGGGAGCACCCTCTTTTTTACCATCGCCGCCATATTCCGGCGATAAAATTTTCTTTTTTTGAAATTGATCCCAATAAACATACGGCCATCCGCCATCGGCTCCTTTGGGAATCCGATAAAAAGTTTCGGCAGGCAGTTCTGCTCCCAGTTTGGCATCATACATCGACGGGTAATGCTGGTGCAACATGTCGCGACCATGCACGGTCACAAAAAGATCCTTGACGAAGGGATTCCAGTCCAACCCCACTACGTTTCTAAATCCCGTGGCATACCGAACCCCCTCGCCGTAAGACTGATCGAGCTTGTCGGTCCGAAATTGCCAAATGCCTCCTGCAGAATCAAGCAAGGTGCAGGGCATCATACCCGGTGAGCCTTGGAACCGGTCGCGAACCTGACAAACATTGGATGGGGCTCCGATATTCACGTACACAAAGCCTTTGCCGTCAAGAGTGATAGATTTGGAGGCATGTTGTCCTTTATCCACCAAACCCTGAACGATCCGTTCCGGGTTCTGGGGATCTACCGGATCCTGCAGTGCATTCAGCATGTATCGATACACGGCCTGATTGGAGGAGGCGTAGAGGTATTGATCGTCGAGCGCAATACCCGTACCCACATAATTTCCAAACGTCAACGTGTCGTCGTAAAGTCCATCATTGTTTTTGTCCCGCAACCGAACGATTCCAAAACCATTTTTCAATCGCTCCAGTTTCATATATAAAACTCCGTTTCGGCCAACGGCGATGTGCCGGACCCTTCCCCAATCCGCCGCCACTTGTGTAGCCTTAAATCCAGGGGGCAACTGTAAGGAAACGGGCGACTGCCCAAAAGAAAGCAGCACCAGCAATTGGAAAAAACAGCATAACCAGCTTTTGTGGATCACACGTGATTCCATAGCATAAAAATTAGTTGGCCGGGGAGCATTCCTTTCGACGGGTATCGATCAGGTATTGGATCTGCCATTTTCCTTGCTGGCGGATCAGTTGAAAAGAATTCACCCCGCAATGACTATATCGTCCGTTAAAATAAAACTGATAAGGCGTCCAGACGATCGCAAGAGGACCATCCGTTTTCACTACTTCAAATTCGATGCGTTCATCCAGCGCCCCGGCAGGCGTTCTGGCCACACTTCCCAAAAAATCGGTAACGGAAACCTGCGCCAATACCGGAGTTGCATTGGGACGAGTCTGCGTTGCTTCCATGTGAATAGTCGGACTCAGTACCGTCCGCATACGGGCCGTATCGGAAGATTTCATGGCTGAGAAGAAATTGATGATCACCTGCCGAACGGAATCCTCGGCTGTTTGGGAATGAAGTTCCAACGCTGGCAGTAAAAAAAACAGCAGGACCAGTATGCGCATGTATCGATTATTTATACCCAAGAATTTTAAGCATGCTTTGGGCCGTTTGTTGCTTGGCATAGACCCAGTCGGTGAGTTTCCCGTTTCGGTCGTAACCAACGATCACGTGTTTGGGAGAGGGGATCAGACAATGTTTGATTCCCCCGTAGCCGCTGATCTGATCCTGGTAGGCACCGGTATGAAAAAAGCCCACATAGAGTGGCTCCTCTCCTCCGCTGGTTTTGGGTAGGAAAACTTCGTTGATATGTTCCTCTGAATCGTAATAATCGTGGCTATCGCACGTGATGCCACCCAACACAACGCGCTGATACTCGGATTCCCATTTATTCACGGGCAGTAAGAGGAACTTTTCTCCGATACCCCAGGTGTCGGGCAGTGTGGTGATGAAAGAAGAATCGATCATGTACCAGGTCTCCCGGTCGTTCTGGACTTTTTCGGCGATGACGCAATAGATATGCGCCATGCTCTCCCCTACAGTATAACTGCCAAACTCGGTGTAAATGTTTGGCATAGGCACTTTGGCTTTTTTACAGGCGGCTTTGATATTGCCCACGATCTCGTTGATCATAAACTGGTAATCGTACTCAAAGCCCAGGTTGTGTTTGATGGGAAATCCGCCACCAATGTTGATCGAGTCGAGTTCGGGGCAGATCTTTTTCAACCGGCAATAAAGGTTGACCACCTTGTTGAGCTCACTCCAGTAATAAATATCATCCTTGATGCCTTTATTCAGGAAGATGTGGAGCATCTTGAGCTGAAATTTGGATTCATAGCCTTCGATGCGATCTACATAGAACTCCAGGATATCTTGAGCGCGGATACCCAATCGAGAAGTGTAAAAAGGAAAATTGGGCTCCTCTTCGGCGGCCACCCGTATGCCCAGCTTGAAGGGAACTTTTACCGACTGCGCATAATCCTTCAACTCCTCTTTGTTATCGAGAATGGGGATCACGTTGTGAAAACCGCTGTTCAGCAAATTCGCGATCCGGCGGGTGTATCCTTTTTGCTTGAACCCGTTACAGATGATGTGTATGTCTTTGTTGATCTTTTTCTTGGCGTATAGCTTTTTGATGATCTCGATGTCGTAGGCATAGGAAGTTTCCAGATGGACTTCATTTTTCAAGGCTTCCTCCACAACGAAACTAAAATGAGAACTCTTGGTGCAATAGCAATAAAAATATTTTCCCTCGTATTTATGTTTTTTGAATGCGGCCGAGAACATTTGCTTGGCCTTCTTGATCTGCATACCGATCTTGGGCAGATAGGTCAACTTCAAAGGCGTGCCGTGCTTGGCAATCAGCTCCTTCAGGTCGAGTCCGTTGAAGATCAAATTCCCCTCCTCCACCTCGATCCCCTCCTGGGGAAAATTAAAGGTTTGCTTGACTAGGTCGAGGTAAGAATTCGTCATCGGAATGGAGTTTTAATGAATGCAGCAACAAAAATATCTTTTTTTAAAGGCATACGGACATAAAAAAGTCCCCCCTGAATGACAGGGGGGACTGACTTCGATTTACGTAGGTCATTTTACTTCCTCGTACGGAACGTCGGTCACATCATCGGTGGCGGTTGATCCGCTGCCGGCTTCACCGCTGGGCGCTTCGGTTCCCGGGGCTCCCTGAGTCTGCTTGTACATATCCTCAGAAGCGGCCGTCCAAGCGGCATTCAGGGCTGCCATGGCAGAGTCGATGGCTGCGATGTCTTTGGATTCATGCGCGCTCTTCAGTTGGGCGGCCGCGGTTTCGATCGCCGATTTCTTTTCTGCGGGGATCTTATCTCCGTATTCCTTGAGTTGTTTCTCGGTTTGGAACACCAGGCTATCTGCCTGATTGAGCTTTTCGATCTTTTCCTTTTCAGCTTTGTCGGCCGATTCATTGGCCTTGGCCTCGGCCTTCATGCGCTCCACTTCTTCTTTGCTGAGACCGGAACCGGCTTCAATGTGTATCTTTTGCTCTTTGCCGGTACCTTTATCCTTGGCCGTTACGTGCAAGATGCCATTGGCATCGATGTCGAATGTAACCTCGATCTGCGGTACGCCGCGGGGTGCAGGCGGGATGCCATCCAGGTTAAAAATTCCCAGGCTCTTGTTGTCTTTGGACATGGCTCGTTCTCCTTGTAGAACGTGGATCTGTACGCCTGGCTGGTTGTCGCTCGCGGTGGAGAAGACTTCGGATTTCTTCGTTGGAATCGTGGTGTTGGAGGGAATCAAGGCAGTCATCACACCGCCCATGGTTTCGATACCCAAGGAAAGCGGGGTTACGTCCAGCAGCAATACATCTTTCACTTCGCCTGTGAGTACGGCGCCTTGAATAGCAGCTCCGATGGCAACCACCTCATCGGGATTTACGCCGCGATTGGGTTTTTTGCCAAAGAATTTTTCGACGATCTCTTGCACCTTGGGGATGCGGGTGGAACCGCCCACCAAGATCACTTCGTCAATCTGAGATGCGGAGAGTCCCGCGTCTTTGAGGGCTGCCTCGCAAGGTCTTAAACAGCGGGCAAAAAGATTATCAGCCAATTGTTCGAATTTGGCGCGGCTCAGTTTTTTTACCAGGTGCTTGGGCACGCCATCAACTGCGGTAATATAGGGGAGGTTGATCTCTGTCTCGGAGGAAGAGGACAGTTCGATCTTTGCCTTTTCAGCTGCTTCTTTAAGACGCTGAAGCGCCATGGGGTCTTTGCGCAGGTCGATCGATTCATCTTTTTTGAATTCCTCGGCCAGCCAATCCATCACTACTTTATCAAAATCGTCTCCTCCCAAATGGGTATCGCCGTTGGTGGATTTCACTTCAAACACGCCATCGCCCAATTCCAGCACGGAGATATCGAAGGTTCCACCGCCCAGGTCGAACACCGCGATCTTCTGATCGTTTTTGGCCTTGTCCAATCCATAGGCCAGGGCAGCAGCCGTAGGTTCGTTTACGATGCGGCGCACGTTGAGTCCGGCGATCTCTCCGGCTTCTTTTGTAGCCTGACGCTGGGCGTCATTGAAATAAGCCGGAACCGTGATAACGGCCTCGGTCACTTCGTGCCCCAAGTAGTCCTCCGCGGTCTTTTTCATTTTCTGTAAAACCATGGCTGAGATCTCTTGGGGGGTATACAGACGGCCGTCGATGTCAATACGAACTGTATTATTATCTCCTTGGGCCACTTTATAACTCCAATGGCTGATCTCCTCGGTTACTTCGTCGAATCGACGTCCCATAAACCGCTTGACGGACGCAATCGTATTTTGAGGATTTGTGATCGCCTGACGCTTGGCTGGATCGCCCACTTTGCGTTCGCCATTTTTCAGAAAAGCGACCACGGAGGGGGTTGTTCGACGCCCTTCGTCGTTTGCAATGACAACCGGTTCATTCCCTTCCATGACCGATACACAGCTATTGGTAGTACCAAGGTCAATACCGATTATTTTTCCCATGTTTTATAAGTTTTACGGAATTCATTGTTCAATCACCGTGCCGAACGAATTCAGGGTGAAAAAATGGCAGTCTTCCCCTTCAGAAGAGCAAAAAGTCAGCCAACTTGAGTCAGGCAAAGCATTTTAACGGCAAAATGTCAATTTGGATGACCAAGGGGATCACTCAGCGCGATACTTTTGGGTCATGTTCAAGAAAACCTTTTTTCCCCTGGTGCTGTCCATCGTGCTCCCCTTGTTTACTCAGGGTCAGTTAAGTGAGGTTGCCGCATCGGAAATAAATATTCCGTTGCAGCTATCCTTGAAGCCTTTTTATGAGTGGATCGAACGATCGGTAGATACGGTGTTTTTATCGGAAGGATATCCGGAGGGTTGGGTACAAAAGGGCTGCGACCTTCGGTATAAATATAAATTCTGGAGAGGTCCGCTTCGGCTTAAGGCGAGCGGACAAACCCTGGATCTGGCATTTTCCGGAAATTACCAAGTGGAGGGGTCTACTCGTGTATGTCTGAGGAAGGTGGTAATAAGTCCCTGGTCGCCCTCCTGTCGTTGTGGCTATTCAGAGGGGCCACGAAAAGTGGAGATGCGCTTTTTTAATACGCTCACGGTTCTTCCAACTTACCAGCTGCAATTGAAGATCCAGCCGGAGGCACCCCAGCCGATCAATTCCTGTAAGGTGTGCCTTTGGGAGCAGGACATCACGCGAGACGTGATGAACGGAATATGGGAGGAGCAGCTAGCTACCAAAAAGGACTTGGAGCAACAATACGGCGTAATCGATCTGAAACCTCATTTAATTGAGACCTGGAATAAGATGAGTCGCCCGGTTGCGATGGGAGCATACGGTTGGCTGATGATTCGTCCCCTTGGGTTTAGCCTAAACAAAATCAACGCCAGAGGGGATAGCGTGGATATTTCTGTAGGACTCCGAGCCAGACCCGTAGTGGTTAGTTCGGTACCCAAGGCATACATGACTGCTCTACCGGCGACATGGGACAATCCCACTGCCTCGGATAGTTTCACCATTCGAATGGCAGTAGACCTTCGGTATGATTCGCTGAGCCAGGTCTTGAACCGTAGTTTCTTGCCCATGAGCGTTAAACCCTCAAAGGGACCGTTTCGGCGAAAAGTGCACATTGATTCACTGGCTTTGATGGGTGTTGGCGATGACCGGATATCCTGCAAACTAAATATCTCGGGTAAATATGCCGGCATCCTGATGTTGGCGGGTAAACCTGTGTGGGATTCTGCCAGCGGCCTGTTGCGGTTAACCGAAATCGAGTTTGACTTAAAGACCCGGCACGGCATTCTAGGCAAAGCGGCCAAATGGTTCGATCGCCCCATACGCAAGTGGCTGGAAGCTAATTTTCAATTTGATCTGGCCAGCGAAATGAACACCCAAAAGAAATGGATCGAGGAAAAATTAAATGAAGCGGAAACCGGCCCGGTAAACTGTGCAGGGAAACTAAATCGTGTGGAGTGGCTTGGATGGGAAAACCGAACGGACATACTCAGTGTTCAAATTGGGCTACATGGGCAAATGCGTTGCACCGCAGATATTTCCCGATTCACTCTTTAACCCCAATGCTTCGAAATGAAAAATATAGCTGCGCCAGATAGCTTACGGCCACCACTACGGAAATGGTGATCAGCTGCGCGGGCAGCGGATGAATTTGCAGGTACTCGACTCCGATTTTTAGTAAAATCCAATTCAAAAAAAGATTGAATTGACAGATCAAGAAATATCGAAAGAGTTGAATCCTTCCCGACAAAAACGAGTCTGGGAAAACGACATACTTAGCCATGAAAAACCCCACCGGAAAAGTCACACAAAATGAAAGAAAGAGAGCTGCTGAGTGAGGCTGAAGGGCATAAAAACCCAAGTCCCACACACGCCCTTTAAATAAGTATTCAAAACTTCCGGAGTAGATCGAAAAACCCAGTACCACATTGGCCCCTCCACTGGCAGCGTAACGAAAGGTTTGCTTCGAAAATATCCGCCGAAAGGGCGGATAAAAAAAATCCAGCACCGGCAAAATCCAGTCTCGCAGATGATTCATACGGTTTCGCACGCGACAAAGTAATCGAATGAGAGCTCAAATGCCAAATCGGATCGTAAATTTGCGGATATGCAGGAGTTATCCCTAAATCAACAAGTCCGTCTGGCCATTCATCAGGTGCTGGCTGAGAATTTCTCCTGGCAGGGCTCATCCGATTCGTTGGTGATCAATCAAACAAAACCCGAGTTTGAAGGCGACTTTACGCTGGTTCTCTTTGGACTGGCTAAGACCTTGGGGTCTTCCCCCGACCAGATCGGTCAATCCGTAGGAGCATCCCTTCTAAAAAAACAGCCTGCGCTTTTTTCCGCCTTTCAAGTCGTAAAAGGATTTTTAAACCTTTCAATCCCGGATAAAAAATGGATTGAGGACTTTACCCGTACAAGCCAAAACAAAACGTCTGTCGACACCCCTCGGCCCCGCCAACGGGTACTGGTGGAATATTCCTCTCCGAATACCAACAAGCCGCTGCATTTGGGTCATCTTCGAAACATTTTTTTGGGATGGAGTATATCCGCCATCTTGAAAAAGATGGGACAATCGGTTGTGAAAAGTTGCGTGGTGAACGATCGCGGTATTCATATCTGCAAGAGCATGATTGCTTGGCAACGCTTTGGGAAGGGAGCAACCCCCACTACCACCGGAATGAAAGGCGATCATTTTGTAGGTCATTATTATGTTCTATTCAATGATGCCTATAAAAAAGAAGTGGACGCCTTAGTTGCGGAGGGAATGACCAAAGAAAGAGCCGAGCAAGAGGCACCGATCCTGAAGGCAACACAAGAAATGCTCTTGCGCTGGGAACAAGGTGATGCCGCTACGCGGGAGCTCTGGAAAATAATGAACGACTGGGTATATGAGGGTTTTGACCAAACCTACCAGCGCGTTGGGGCTGATTTTGACAAAATTTACTATGAGAGCGAGACCTACCTGCTTGGTAAAACTTTCGTGGAAGAGGGACTGACATCGGGTGTGTTCTTCCGCAAACCAGATGGGAGTGTGTGGATTGATCTGACCGATGACGGACTAGACGAAAAACTGGTACTGCGCAAAGATGGTACATCGGTTTATATTACACAAGACCTGGGACTGGCTCAGCAGAAATATGACGAATTCGCATATGATCAAAGCATCTATGTGATTGCCGATGAACAGAACTACCACATGAAGGTGCTAAAACTCATCCTTCGAAAATTGGGCAAACCGTATGCAGAGGGAATCCTTCATTTAAGTTACGGGATGGTGGAATTGCCAACCGGACGAATGAAAAGCCGGGAAGGGACAGTAGTGGACGCAGATGACATCACCCAAGAAATGGTGGAGGTAGCGCGAAAAAAAACGGAGGAGCTGGGTAAGGTGCAGGATTTCACCCATCAGGAACTAAAGGAACTATATGAAACCTTAGCGCTCGGCGCCTTGAAATTCTATTTACTGCGGGTAGATCCAAAAAAGAAAATGGTTTTCAATCCGGAAGAGTCGATCGATTTTCAAGGCTTTACTGGCCCCTTTATTCAATACACCCATGCGCGTATTCGGTCTATCCTTCGAAAAGCGGGAGAACCATTGGCCATTCCGATCAACGCGTCACTACTTCCAAAAGAGAAGGAGCTATTGGTACTCCTGGCCCAATACCCCGCTCATCTTCATCAATCGGCTCAGGAGCAAAATCCCTCCGTTTTAGCCAATTATACCTACACGCTAGCCAAATCATTCAACGGGTTTTATGCGGAGCATTCGGTTATGCAAGCAGAGTCGGAAGAAAAAAGATATCTCCGAACAAAGATTTGTCAAGAGATAGCCGCTACCATATCGGAGGCGATGGCACTTTTGGGGATCCGTGTACCGGAACGAATGTAATTTATAACCCGGCCGTCATTTTCTTCTGCTTTAGGCTAGGCAGGCTTGGGTCCATTTGTATTGCCCGATCGCAAAGAGAAATACCTTTAGATACTTGATTGCCCCCCATTTTTTGATAGCACATGCCGATCATATAAAGAGAGGAGGCGTTTGTCTTGTCTTGCTCCAGTATCCGGTCCCAATACTGCATCGCCTCAGTGAATTTACCTTGATCGTAATGGGCTTCGCCCATTAAGTTGAGAAGATTTAGATCGACTGGACGGCGTCCAAGCGCCTCTTTTAAAATCACAATCCCGTCTTCGAACATTCCTACATTCAAATAAGCGATCGAAAGGTTTTCCATATAATCATTATCCTTTTTATACCCGACCGCAGCGGCCCGTTGTATGTAAGTAAGTGCATTCACATCGTCTTGCACAGCGTAGTAGCTTAACCCCAATTCGTATGCCCACTGCGGCTGATTCGGGTTCAGGACCAGTGCTTGTATAAAGTACGGGATTGCGGCTTTAAAATTGGTCATGTCTGCATAGCATTTTGCCAACAAGTAGGGTATTTCAGCCAAGGTGGGATTTTCCTTGGCTGCTTGCGTTAGCTGCCCAATGGCTCTTCCGTAGTCGTCCATTTGATAATAGATCTTGCCGAGATAAAAGCCAACAGATGCTTTAGGATCCACTTTCTTGAGCATTGAGGCAACTTCAATTACCCGATCATACAATTGAAGCTGAAAAGCCATCATCAATGTTTGTCGAAGCAATATCGTATCGTTGGAATTGATGGCAATGGCCTTGTCAAATTTCTCCATGGCCTGCACATATTTACGTAGATCGGACAGCATCTCCCCCATTCCTTGAAGCGTTGCGGGGTCGGCAGTGTGGAACGTCAACGCTTTGTCCAATTTCTTCAACATGTCCAGGCGTCTACCATTCTGTTTATCTACCTGTGCAAGTTTCAGATAAAAGGCGGCACTGTCGCCTGAAATACTACCCTGCGCCATCAGTTTGGGTCCAAAAAGAAGCAGCACGATCAGCAGATAAGTGAGAAAAATTAATACATAATACCTTTTCATATTAAAAAATTGGAGTTGGCATAAAGGTATCTGGGCCTACTCCAAATGGCAAAGTTGAATGAAGGAATATGGGCTGGGATCGGGAAAAAACAGTCGCTATTTAAGTACAATTCCGCTGAGGGCTGGTAGATTTACGATAATCTGTGACCGTATAGCCTTTTTATCGATCCATTGGTGACGAATCGAGGGATTAAAAACCTGGCCGCTTCCCCAGAATTCTGCAGCATCGCTATTGAAGACCTCTTTTTTGTAGGGTCTTCCAGTGTACTCGATCGACCAATCCAACCGAACCACGGGGGTCAAGTTTAAGATCACCAACAGGTCCTCTTGCGGTCTACTACCCTTTCGGCGGTAAACGATCACCGATTCGGATCGGTTTTGCAAATCAACCCATTCGAATCCATCGGTCGTAAATTGATTGGCATACATGGCAGGTTCATTTCGAAGCAGTTGATTCAGACGCGTTACACAATGACGCAGGCTTCGGTGGCAATCGAAGGATAGAAGACCCCAAGAAAGCTCGGTCCGGTAATCCCACTCGGACGTCTGACCAAATTCGCCTCCCATAAAAAGAAGTTTAGCCCCGGGATGTGTCCACATATACGTATACAGCAACCTCAGGTTGGCAAATTTTTGCCATTCATCGCCCGGCATTTTATAGAGCAGGGGGCTTTTCCCGTGCACCACTTCATCGTGGCTGACCGGCAGCAAAAAATTCTCGTCAAAAAAATACATCATACTGAAAGAGAGGGTATCCTGATGATCTTTTCGGAATAGTGGATCGATCTTAAAATAATCCAGCGTATCGTGCATCCAACCCATCATCCATTTCATCCCAAACCCCAATCCGCCTTGCACCGTTGGCTTAGAAATCCCGGGCCAGTCGGTGGCCTCTTCCGCCATCGTTTGCACATCCGGGAAATCGCGGTAGATGGTTTCATTCAGCTCTTTTAAGAAAGCAATTGCCTCCAGGTTTCCATCGCCCCCGAATTCGTTGGGTTCCCATTGACCGGTTTGGCGCGAGTAATTCAGCTTGAGCATGGAGGAGACGGCATCGACGCGAATGCCATCGATGTGAAATTTATCGAACCAAAACCGGGCACTGCTGATCAGAAAGGATTTAACTTCTCCCCGTTTGTAATTAAATACATAGCTGTTCCAATCGGGATGAAAACCCTTTCGCATATCGGCATATTCATACGTATGGGTTCCATCGAACAAAAAGAGTCCGTGTGCATCATACGGAAAATGGGAAGGCACCCAATCGAGAATGACGCCCATCCCGGCCTGATGCAGCGCATCGATCAATCGCATAAGCCCTTGCGGGTCGCCAAATCGCGAGGTGGGCGCAAAAAATCCCGTGCATTGATAGCCCCAGCTTCCGTCGAACGGATGCTCCATCACGGGCATAAACTCCACATGCGTAAAGGCCATCTCTTGTAAGTATGGAATGAGTTGCTCGCGGAGCTGGTCGTAGGTATTATAACTTTCCTCGTCGGTAGGCACCGGTCGTTGCCAACTAGCCAGGTGAAGTTCATATATGCTCCAGGGGGCATCGAGGCCATTGTGTTTTTTTCGTTGACGCATCCATTTTGAATCGTTCCAGTTGTATTCGAGCGACCAGGTAATGGAGGCTGTCTGGGGTCTTTTTTCCCAGAAATGAGCGAAGGGGTCGCCTTTATCCAGCCGACACCCCTCGTATCCTGTGATGTGATATTTATAAGTTTCTCCCAAGGCAAGTCCGGGAATAAACCCTTCCCAGATCCCGCTGTTGTCCCACCGCGGATATAAATTATACTCATGATCACGCCAGCCGTTGAAATGACCTTTCACAGAGAGTTGCGTGGCATTGGGGGCCCAAACACAGAAATACATTCCAGCCACGCCGTTTATTTCCGTTGCGCGGCTGCCCATCACCTCATAGAGCCGGTAGTGCGTTCCTTGCTGAAAATTTTGGACATCGGCTTCTGTGAGCAAGGAATGGTTCCAGACCTTATCGTGGTTTTCGGTTTGCGGCATGTGACCGGCGTTATTTCAGGAGTTCCAGCACACGGCTTTCTTTGGAACCGATTGACCAGCCCGTCAGTGAAAAAATCTCCCCGCTGACCACATCCCGGGCCCGGGTGAATCCCTCTACCCGCTCGCGATAGATCGTCCAATCCGGTTTTACGGATTTCTCGGAACTGTTGGCAATGACCATAACCGTTTGCTGATTGGTATAGCGAAAATAGAGATAGGTACCTTCCCGGGGGATGAATTGCATCAGTTTTCCGGCACCCAGAGCGGAAGAGGACTTACGGAATTGAGCCAGTCGGCTGATGTAATCAAAAGTCTTTGATTGTTCAGCGGTTCGGCCGGTGGGTAGAAACCGGTTTTTGGAAGGGTCATCGGTTGGCCAGCCCCCTGGAAAATCCTCTCGCACGGTTGCATCAGTATTTACTTTATAATTTTTCATCAGCACTTCGGTCCCGTAATAGAGTTGGGGCATACCCCTTAAGGTGAAAAGCCAATTCATGCACATTCTGAATTTAGCCTCATCCTCTCCCAGTACGGAAAAGATCCGATCCATGTCGTGGTTGTCCAGAAAAATGCAATTGCGCATCGGTTCTTTATAGAGCACGTCCTGCGCCAGGGCATAATAAAGTTTGATCAGTCCGTTGCTCCAACCATTTTCTTCCTTAGCGGCTGCGATCATGGCAAAGCAGGTCTGAAAATCCAACATCCCTTCCGCGTTGTGCTTAAAGGGGGTGATCATGTTGTTGCGGGTAAAATAGGCATTGGCCACCGGCGAGGTTACCATTGACTCACCAAATATCATCAGCTTAGGAAATTCACGGGTGAGGGCATCGTTCATCTCGTTCAAAAATTTCTCTTCGTTGTATTTGTAAGTATCAACGCGCCAGCCATCTACGCCGAACTCTTCCGTGGCCCATATATGGTATTGGATCAGGTATTTGGCTACATCGGCGTTGCGTTGGTTGAGGTCGGGCAGATGCGGCACGAACCAACCATCAAGCATCTGTAGTTTGTCCTGTTGCGACGCGTAGGGGTCGAAAAAAACCTCTTCGCGGTGGTGTGGTGGATTTTTCCCTTGTGAACTGTTTAGCCAATCAGCAGTAGGCGGATCCAGCGCGATCCAGTGATAACTGCCAATATGATTATATACAGCATCTTGGATCAGTTTCATTCCGTTCTGGTGTAAGCGATCCGACAGTTGCCGATACGCGGCATTTCCGCCAAACCGTTTGTCGACCTGGTAATGATCCGTAAACCAATATCCATGATAACCGGCTACGGAATTTCCCCACTCGTTCATGCGGGGCATATCGTTTTCATTTACCGGGGTGAGCCAAACCGTGCTTACGCCTAGTTCTTTCAGATAACCCATCCGATCCACCACCCCTTTCAGGTCGCCTCCGTGACGAGAAAATTTATTCGTCCGTTCGCAGAGGGTATCTCGATAGCCCTGTACGATGTCGTTGGACGGATCTCCGTTGGCAAACCGATCGGTCATGATCAAGTATATAAAGTCACTGCTCTGAACGCCTTGAATTCGACTTTTTCCATTTTGAGGAGCGCGCACCTTGAGTTCGTAGGATACATTTTTGGTGGCAAGTCCCTTCCCGTTTAATTCGATTTTGAAAACTCCCGGTTTAGCAGAAGGATCAACTCGAAGATCCAACAACAGATAGTTGGGACTCTCTGCCCTTCTTATACGGATCAATTTGACCCCGGGATATTGAATCGACACAGCCGTGTAGGCCGAAAGATCGTTTTCGTGCAGGATCAACTGAAGCGAAGTTTCCTTGAATCCCGCGAACCAGTGGGTGGGATAGCATTTGGGTTGAGCCAAAGCAGTGAAGGGGAATAAAAGAAGAAGGATTGTTATACGCATATAATTTAAGAGTTCAGTGTTTAGCGATCGAAGTTCAACGTGAGGTTTTAGTTTTCGGGGAGGAATCTTTTACGAGTAAAGCGCAGGCGAGAGCGGCGGTGCAAAGAAGTATACCACCAATGAGTACAGCAAGCAGCCGATCGTTGTGTAGGTGATTTTCCATTATCTTCCCAAAGCTCAGTGCGGCAATGATCTCCGGCAGGACGATGAAAAAGTTGAAAACTCCCATGTAGATGCCGGTCTTTTCAGCCGGAATGGAACCAGCCAGGATCGAATAAGGCATAGAGAGAATCGAGGCCCAAGCGATGCCGACCAAGCTCATCGAAACATACAACATCCAAGGCTCGTGGATAAAATTGACGGAGATAAGTCCCATCCCGCCCAGCAATAAACAAAAGGTATGCGCCCATTTTTTACCCAATCGCACTACCCAGAATGGTATGGTAAAAGAAAAAGCAAAGGTGACCAAATTCAGGATCGCAGATGTTTTATTGGCATATTCCAATCCCTCCGTGTATCGAATGGCATTTGTTTGGGCATCACCGCCGAAAATATCCGCCGCTACGCCCGTGCTGTAGTAGAACCACATGAGAAAAAGTCCGGGCCAGGTCAAAAATTGAACCAATGCCAACCGCTTAAAAGCACCGGGCATATTGCCAATGGCCTGAAAGATGTCTTGCAATCCGGAAAATAGATCGGTCTGCGCCGCAGTTTTCTTTTCCTTCCAGTTCGGATCAGAGGGCGGATACTCCTGACTTTTGAAGACCGTATACAAAACCGCGACCAGAAAAACAGCCGAGCCGATATAAAACGACCACATGATGTTTTGTGGAATGCCCCCGGCTCCTTTTTCGCGAGAAACACCGATCCAATCAACCAAGAGTCCGGGCAAAAACCCCGCTATAAAGGAGGCCGCCCCGATAAACATGCTTTGCATCGCATAACCAAACGATTGCTGCTCCTCGTCCAGATTATCTGCCACAAAAGCCCGAAAGGGCTCCATCGTAATGTTAATGCATGAATCCAGGATCCAAAGCGTTCCGGCTGCCATCCAAACGGCAGAGGAATTGGGCATGATGAACAACGCAAGGGAACTCAGAATAGCCCCGACCAAAAAAAATGGCCTACGCCGACCCAAGGTTGGATGCCAGGTTCGATCACTTAGATACCCCACAATGGGTTGAACCAATAAGCCGGTCATCGGAGCAGCGAGCCATAAACCGGGAATCGCATCCGCTTCCGCCCCAAGAAATTCATAGATGGCACTCATGTTACCCATCTGCAAGCTCCATCCAAATTGAATACCAAAGAATCCGAAACACATATTCCAGATCTGCCAAAAACTCAGTCGGGGTTTAGGGCCGGTGTATGCGGTAGACATAGAATTCGATTTGCCCCAAGATAGCAAGAATATGTATTCAATACACGATGTGTGCAACGTTCGCTCAAATCACAAATCCGTCGGGCAGGATGGCACCTTTCTTGACCACCACGATCCCATCCTTCACCGTGTAAAGCGGGTGGTCGGAGTTCGACAAATGATCTCCTCCATTTATGCGCACATCGTTGCCGATGCGAACATTTTTGTCCAATATAGCATTGCGGATGTAACAGCGCTCCCCCACCCCCAGCGCAGGAGTAGCATCCTTTGCAGCCATTTCAATTTCTTCCAGGGTTTCATAGTAATCACTCCCCATCAGGTAAGAGTGTACAATGGTGGTACCGTGACCAATCCGGCTTCGTATTCCGATCACGGAGTATTCCAGTCGGGAGGCGTGAATAATGCACCCCTCTGCCACTAAAACCTTTTCGAGGGTGGTACCGCTGACCTTGGCCGGGGGGAGCATACGGGGACGGGTATAGATGGTCCGATCGCTGTCAAACAAATCAAAAGCCGGAAGGTCCTTGGTCAATTCCAAATTGGCTTCAAAAAAAGAACGGGTATTCCCAATGTCGGTCCAGTATCCGGAGTATTGGTAACTGGCCACCTTGAATTGCTGGATCGATTGCGGGATGATCTCCTTCCCAAAATCGGTTGACTGTAAAAACTCATGCTGCAACAGATCGAACAGCAGGGCGCGGTTGAAAATATAGATACCCATCGAGGCCAAGTAATTTCGTCCGCTTGCTTTAATCTCCTCTCCGGTATCGCTGACCCAATCGGGCAATAATTCTTTATTTGGTTTCTCGATAAAAGAAGTGATGAGTCCCTCTTTGCTTTTCAGGATGCCAAACTCGGGTGCCTCCCGCTCCCCTACCGGAATGGTTGCGATGGAAATCGCTGCCCCCAACTTTTTATGATTTTCCAGCATCTCCACGAAATCTATTTGATAGAGCTGATCGCCGGAAAGGATCAGTACGTATTCACTTTCAAAGGGCTCGATGTGACGAAGTCCTTGTCGCACCGCATCGGCGGTTCCTTGATACCAGGTGGGATTATCGGGTGTCTGCTCCGCGGCCAAAATATCCACAAAGGCCTTGCTGAACGCACTGAAATGATACGTATTCTTAATGTGTCGGTTCAGGGAGGCGGAATTGAATTGCGTCAGCACAAACATGCGGCCAATGCCGTTGTTCAAACAGTTGGAAATGGGAATGTCGACCAATCGGTACTTGCCCGCGATGGGTACGGCGGGCTTGGAACGACTGGAAGTCAGCGGATACAAACGAGAGCCGGCTCCTCCTCCCAATATCACACAGAGGATCTCGTTTGAATTGGAGATGGTACGAATGGCCATAACTTATCGAATCGATTGATAGAGCTCCAAATATTCAACGGCGGATCGGTCCCAAGAATGATCAAACCCCATCATATGCCGCTGCATCGATTGCATATGACCCGGATCTTGCTCATAAAGGTCCAAGGCCCTGCCTACCGAATATACGATATCTCCCACGCTTGCCTGGTCAAACCGGATTCCAAATCCGTTCAGATCACCCATATCCACCACCGTATCCCTCAGACCACCTGTATTTCGAACCAAGGGAAGGGTACCATAACGCATGGCATAAAACTGATTCAGGCCGCAGGGCTCGACGCGGCTGGGCATCAACAAAAAATCAGCCCCCGCGTATATACGGTGACTTAGCTCTTCATAATACCCGATATAGGCACCGAACAGTCCCTTGTGACGATGCGCCATCTCCTGAAAAGTCGACTGCAAACGCGGGTCTCCGCTTCCGAGCAATAAAATGCTTACGCGAGCCTGGTAATGATGCAGGCATTGATAAAACGCCTCCGGCAACAGATCGGCCGCTTTTTCATGAACCAGTCGTCCAATGTAAGTAAGCAACGGCTTGGATGCATCCAATCCGAATTGTCGACACAAGCTCTCCTTATTTGCCAATTTCCCGAGAAACGGATCTTCCTTCGAGTAATTCTTGATTAATAAAGGATCGGACTGCGGATCCCACACCTCCGCATCGATGCCGTTCAGAATACCCCGGCATTTTCCTTTTTCATACTCAAACAGTTTTTCTAATCCATTGGCCTGGTGGCGAAGTTCGTCGAGGTAACTGGGGCTGACGGTTGTCACTACCCAAGCCGATTTGATCGCAGCAGCCAGGGGATTGATCTGATCGGCCCATTCGAGCAAACCCGACTTCCACTCGTCGTGCGGCGGCAGCCACTCACGGTGTTGCCAACCCAGCCATCCTTGGTATTGCGCATTGTGGATGGTAAAGACAGAGGGAATATCGTGTAACCGATCCCGAAACGCATGCGCATATTTCATAAAAAAAGGAATCAGACCTGTGTGATGGTCGTGCACATGAATGATATCGGGGCGATGCTTCCAACTGTTCACCCAATCCAGCACACAAACCTGAAAGGCCAAGAAGCGTTGCGGATCGTCGTCGTACCCGTAGATATTCGGACGGTCAAGCAGCTCATTCACATCCACTAAATAAAGGTCGAAACCCAACTCCCGAGAACGTTCCCGGATCACGCTGTAGGGAAAGGAATAACTGCCCAATTGCTGGTGTCCTTCATGAACCAGTTCCCATTCTTTCTTGTACAGATAACGGGTGCGGTACATGGGCACCACTACTTTAGCGATATGCCCGGCCCGCTCCTGGTATTTGGGTAATGCACCCAAGACATCCCCCAATCCCCCGGCTTTTGCCATGGGATAACACTCTGCGGATACATGTAAGATTTCCATAAATTACAAATAAATATAAACAAACTGATGAAAACATCCAGCTCCATGAAGGGCATGGGATTTTTTTCCTATTTTGTCCACCTACCAACCAAACGTCCGCTCCATGAGCCAACCCAAACAACCCACCAACTACGGGGCCCTCAGCACCCTGGTCACCGTTTTCTTCTTCTGGGGATTCATTGCCGCCGGCAACTCGGTCTTCATTCCCTTTTGTAAAAATTATTTCCACCTCGACCAATTCCAAAGCCAGTTGATCGATTTTGCTTTCTACTTGGCCTATTATATCGGAGCATTGTTCTTGTTTGCCTATGGAATATTCGGCGGACAAGACCTGGTCGGCAAATGGGGTTATAAGAAAAGCATCATCTATGGACTGCTCTTCTCCGCTCTCGGCGCCGGAGCCATGATCCTGGCCGTGAACGGCAACACTTTTATTGGAATGCTTATTGGACTGTTCATCGTGGCACTTGGTTTTTCGATCCAACAAACCGGTGCACAGCCCTTTGCCATTTCACTGGGCGATCCCGCAACAGGTGATACGCGTGTAAATCTGGGGGGCGGCGTAAACTCGCTGGGTACCACCATTGGCCCCCTGGTTGTTGCCCTGGCCCTGTTTGGTAGCGCCAGCTCAGTTTGTGATTATGAGATTCAACATCTGCCGCTGAGCAAGGTGATCGGTCTGTATATTTTTGTGGGGATTCTGTTTGTTGCAGCTGCAACGTTGTTTGGAACCAGCAAAAAAGTGCCCGCAGGCATCAATCCGGAAAAACCGGAAAAAGCTAGTCGTGCTTTCCGGGCCATGTTGATCATAACCGGGCTGCTGATCATTACATTCATTCCCGTCTTTTCTTCCTACCGCTCCGAAGGGGTACAAAAGATCGAGCAGATCGAAGCCATTTACAAAGAGAAAAAGGCCGAGATCAATCAACTGGAATGCGAAGCCCTCAAACAGACCGGGGCAGACCGAGCCGCCATCTATACCAAGATCGAGGACATAAAAAAAACCTTTAGCCGTCAAAGCGATGAGATCGGTGCCATCAAAGGTCCGCTGGAACGCCAGCGACTGACCTGGCTCCTACTCGCCCTGGCGGTGATCGTAATCGGACTACCGCTGTGCAACAGCATCGCATCAAAACAAAAAGAAGGCTGGGGCGCCATGCAATACCCACAATTGGTGTTGGGCATGCTGGGAATCTTCGTGTATGTGGGGGTAGAAGTTGCCATCGGAAGCAACTTGGGGGAGTTATTGAAACAACCAGCGTTCGGAAGCTATAAATCGTCCGAGATCGCCCCCTTCATCGCGATGTATTGGGGAAGTCTGATGATCGGTCGCTGGGCCGGCGCCGTGGGTGCCTTTAACCTCAGTGAGGACCGTAAAAGATTGTTCACCTTCATTACGCCTCTCGTTGCCTTTGGAGTGGTTTTGCTGCTGACCAAACTTGCGGGGCACGACATTCAAATTCTCTACTGGTATATCGTATGCGTACTGCTGCAGATCGGAACCTTCTTCCTCAGCTGCAGCAATCCCGCTCGCACCTTGCTCCTCTTTAGTTTGTTTGGCGTGGTGGCGATGACGGTGGGAATACTCACTGCCGGAACCGTTTCCATCTATGCATTCTTGAGTGGCGGACTGGCCTGCTCCATCATGTGGCCGTCGATCTTTGCGCTTTCCGTAGCCGGACTGGGCAAATACACCACGCAAGGATCTGCTTTTCTGATCATGATGATTCTCGGGGGTGCCGTCATCCCGCCGGTGCAGGGTAAATTCGCCGATATCATTGGTATTCATCAATCCTTTTTCATCGCGATCCTCTGCTTTGCTTACCTGGCACTTTTCGCATACTTGGTGAAAGGGATCTTGCAAAAGCAAGGGATTGATTATGAATCGGCCAGCACGAGTGGTGGACATTAATTCGAAAAGAAAGAAAGAAACAACAGCATGGCAGATCTCGCAATTGGTATCGACATCGGCGGCACCAACACCAAGTTTGGGGTGGTTGACCGCAACGGACACATCCTGGAGCAGGGCCGAACCCTAACAAACGATAAGTCCACTCCCCAGGATTTTATCGAGGATCTTTTCACGAAGATCAAACCCATGATTGAGCGGGCCGGCGGAAAAGAAAAATTCGCCGGCATCGGAGTGGGTGCCCCAAACGGAAATTTCTATACGGGCAACATCGAGTATGCCGCAAACTTGAAATGGCGGGGCATCATTCCGTTTGCCAGCATGATATCCGATCGGTTTGGAATGCGGGTCAAACTCACCAACGATGCCAATGCAGCAGCAATGGGAGAAATGATGTATGGTGCCGCTCGGGGAATGAAACATTTTATTACCATCACCTTGGGTACCGGCGTGGGTAGTGGCATTGTGATCGATGGAAAAATTGTGCTCGGGCACGACGGCTTTGCCGGAGAGTTGGGACATACTATTATTCGACCGGGCGGTCGACTACACAAAGGAACCGGTATTCGGGGTCCGCTGGAAGCCTATGCCTCTGCAACCGGTATGCGGGAAACCGCACTGGAAATGTTGGCCAATCAATCCGATACACCCAGTCTGATGCGGGAGTTAAAGCCGGAGGATATCACCAGTCAGTCCGTCTTCGATGCCGCCGTGAAGGGCGACAAGATCGCACAGGAAGTCTTCGCTTTTACCGGACAATTGTTGGGAGAGGCCTTGGCCAATTTCGTGATGTTCTCCTCTCCCGAGGGGATCGTTCTATTTGGCGGTGTAACGAAAGCCGGAGATATGATCCTAAATCCTACGCGTCAGGCGATGGAAGCGAACCTGGTGCAAGTATTCAAGAATAAGGTGAAGTTGATGTTCAGTGAGCTGAAAGAAGCCGATGCCGCGATCCTGGGTGCCAGTGCACTGATCTGGGAAGCCTGATCAATTTTTTTTACGGCGGATATAGAATACTCCGGGGACGGCCCGCTGGCCTTCTTTATCGGAGGGCTGGATGGTCTCTTTCCCATTTACCAGCATGCAACTGCTTCCACCACCGTCCAAATTCAACCCTTCGACACAACCCAGCGAAGCCAGCATCTCGGCTGTTTGTGTCAGCGTGGCCCCTTCTGCTTTGCCGGGATATCTTCCTTCGATAACCAGCAGGATTAACTGACCATCAGCGGTGTAACCCATGGCGGAACGAGGGTGACGATCATCGATCGCCTTGCCTGCAAATTTCCACTCCTCGTTGTTGGTGACCTGTACTTGACCATTTTGAACCAGTACCGGTCCGCCTGAAACCGCTGTTTGCATCTTCCATTTTTCCAGAGGTGCCATTACCTCGCGGTGGGTAAACCGAATGGATTCATTAAGGATAAGTGGCATGGGTGTTTGGCTGGCCCAGGGAACGGATTTGGTTGAGTCTGTAAAGGTCCAGGCTACATCGGCCATGCCTTTTGGGGAGATCCCCAGCGTGGCCACGAGCGGATGTCGGTATTTCAAGGTGTCTTTGCCTTTCCCAGGAATCGTATGAAAGTTGTAAGCAGTCATCTTTCCTTGATCCATCATCATATTCAAGTTCTGATGCGTCGTAAACGAAAAGAAGCTGGTATTCAGGATCACTAAGGGGGCGGATAGCTTTTGGTAAAACTGATCGGGTGTAAAGCGACGTTTGTAAGTCGTGTCGGACCTAAATTCCAAGATCGCATCCGAGAGATTGGCTTTCACATAATAAGCGATGTTGGGTTTTCCGGCGATTGAATCGTTCGTGCGATACACCTCTACCGATGGGGGCAGCTCTCCATAGTGGGCATTGACCAATTGCCAGTTCCACTGCGCATGGCCGATCAATGGGAGAGCAATCAAAATAAAGAGGAGCTTTTTCAAATCAGGATTGTTTTTGAGCGAGCCACTGATCGCGACCATAGTTCGGAATCACGTGTTTTTCGCTGTGGTAAGAAGAGCGTACCAGCGGACCACTTTCCACATAATCCAGTCCGATCTCATAACCATAGTCGCGGTAAAAAGCAAATTCATCCGGATGCACAAACCGGTGCACCGGTAAATGTTTTTTAGTGGGTTGCAGGTACTGTCCGATCGTAACCACATCACAACCATTTTCTTTAAGGTCGCGCAGTGTTTGCTGTACTTCTTCTGACGCTTCGCCCAGTCCGAGCATGACCCCACTCTTTGTGCGCATGCCTCCTTCTTTGAGGGTGCGGATCACTTCCATACTGCGCCAGTACTTGGCCTGTATACGAACCTGTCGAGTCAGCCGCTCAACGGTTTCGATGTTATGTGAGACGACTTCAGGCGCCGCTTCGATGATGCGTTGGATATCTTCTTTCTTTCCTTTGAAATCGGGGATCAGGGTTTCGAGGGTAGTATCGGGGTTGAGTTGTTTGACCGCGCGAATGGTGTTGTGCCAAACCGTGGATCCGCCGTCGGGGAGTTCATCCCGGTCAACCGAAGTGATCACCGCGTGTTTGACTTTCATCAGGTGAATGGCTTCTGCCACGCGTTGGGGCTCATCCCAATCAACAGCCAGTGGGCGGCCAGTTGCCACCGAACAAAAGCCGCAACTCCGTGTACAGATGTTCCCAAGGATCATAAAGGTAGCCGTACCGGCACCCCAGCATTCGCCCATATTTGGACAATTTCCGCTCTCACAAATCGTATGGAGTTTGTGGGTATCAACTAACCCCCGCACGTGTTTGTAATTCTCCCCGATGGGAAGTTTTACACGAAGCCAATCCGGTTTTTTATTTCTGGGAGATTCGGCGGGTTCGACGGGTAGCTCGGTCATGATGCGAAATTAACTCGCTTATTTCCGTCTGCCAAACAGTAGGGCAATATAGCCTTGGAAGAAGAATTGGCGGTCGTGCGGACCGGCGATGATAGAAATTTTCTGGGTATAGTACTCTGCGGTTACACCCAATTCGATACCGGAAACAGCTTCATTAAAACGGCCATAATCGAACCGGAGGGCGGTGCGGGCAAAGAGTCCGGGACGAAACTTCATCTCATTCCATCCTTTGCTAAGTCCCCCTCCTCCCAAGATGGTATTTCCTAAAAACAAAGCACTGTCGGCTGCCGAGTACTTGATGAATTTCTCCTGATTGATTACCGGATCGATGATTTGAAGGTAATAGGGACGAAGCAATCCAAGGGCCAATCCGCCGGAATACACCCCCGTTACCGACACACCGTTCTTATTTCCCTTTTGTCCGTGTACCACTTGCTGCCCGAAACCGAGATTGGCTTGATAAAAATTATTGACCTTTCCATATATGTACGGATTCCCAAAAAAGATAAATCCGTTGGCGGTGTTTTGGACCTTATCCTCTTTTCGATCCTTGATCTCGGTGAGATCGAGCCGAAAAATGTTGGTTTTACGTGGATTTTTCATTCGCCCATATTCATAGAACATCCCATAACCCAAACTGCGCACCTGGATCCCGAAAATATGATGGTGATTATACACCAAGGTTCCTTCCTCAGCCTGACGGATGAGTTGGTTGATGCGTTGTTTTCGCTCTTCCTGCTTGGTGAGGGGTTTTTGGGCCCATGTGGACGAACACAAACCAAAAAACACGAATAGGAGTAACGAGGTAATACGCATATGCAGGGGATCAGCTGTAAATTTACAAAAAACCAGCTCATGACTTCTAAGGTTGAATACAAAGGGCAATTGCGTATGCTTTGTACCCACTCTGCCAGTCAATCGGTCTTGGAAACCGATGCCCCTACCGATAATCACGGAAAAGGGGAACGGTTCTCCCCTACCGACCTGACGGCTACCAGTTTAGCCAGCTGCATGCTTACGGTCATGGGCATCAAAGCCAGGTCGATGGGTTTTGATCTGGAGGGGATTCAGGTGGGCGTGCGAAAAACCATGGCATCCAATCCCCGACGGATCCAGGGAATCGAATTAACCTTTGAGATCCCAGAAGCATTGCAAAATATCGAGCCAAAGACCATTGAACTCCTAAAGAAAATTGGAGATACCTGTCCGGTTAGGCACAGCCTTCATCCCGATATCCAGGTTCAGGTCGACTGGGGTATTTGGTCCTGAATCCAGCACTTGGCTAGCGAGCAGTCTTTACACCGGGCGGATTGACAATACGACTGAATCAGTTCCAACAGGGCTTGTGAATCGGCTGCAGTTGGGCTGGTGAGTTCTAACCCCACATAAAGCCGGGTGATTCGGTTGTCTTCAAACGAAAAAGAATGGAGCGCTTGTTCGGTTTCGGATAAAGATCGTCCGGGTTGGTAGGACCAAAGATTAATCAACAAGTTCTCGATCAGTTGAGAACTGAAAAAGGATGTTTCTCCCCTGCATCAATATTCGTCCATTTTCGTGTGCCTCCACTGCGAGACAATTTGTAAGAATGAGTCGTGCGCCCAGCGATTCGGTTCGTGCCAACCCTCATGTATTAGAGTGGCTAGCTGTGCCAAGCGAATCATAGGCGCAGCTGCCGGACGGATCCGCATCCAGAGCAAGCTTCTGTATGGGGGATTAAGAGCATGTCTTTGCCGGATCTGCTGATACCGTGCTTGCAAATCCAGCAGGTATTCTTCCGTAAGTCCGCCATCCAGCAACCCGGTCTGACCCAGATATAGAGAAGTAAGATCGGCCGGATTGTCCCGAACCGACTCCAGCAATTCCTCGGAAATCGATGCATCGATGCTTTCAAATACCTCCCGGTTCACCCAGGCGCCCAGTTGCCTTGCCAGGGCACGGCGAAACGAGGTGACCCCGCTACACAATTGACTCATTTTTCGATGTTGACGGATCGAGAGCAAATGACTGCGCCAGACAACCCATGCTTCACTCCGTACAGGTTTCATCACTTTATGGCAGGCGAGTTCATTGATATCACCCAGGTGGATCAATGTTTGTTTGAGTATAGGGATGGTCAGGTAACGAGAGAGTTCCAACGTGGGAATATCCGGATGCAAGGGAACTTGCATCCAAACCACGTGCAGGATAACGGGGGAATAATTGGGATCGGCATGATGATGACGAAACCAATCTGCCGTTTGCACATGTATCTCTACACAGCCGACCCAGAGCACCTGATCAATAAAGATCTGCGCCCCAATAAAATCGGGGCCTTGGTCGTTGTTCCATTTACCCGGATGTAGGACGCGAATCGACTGTCCCTGATAGGTATGAAGCGGCCAGCCATTCCAATCTTGTTTTCCCCAAAGGGACTGCAACCATCTTTATCGCATGGGAATAAAAAAAACAAACCTATTCAGGCCCATTGAATTATCCCGGGGAAAATCAACACTTAAAAACGAGAAAATTCTTTCAAGGCGCTGACTACTCGGCTGACGGGAAGTCCCATTACATTATAAAAATCACCCTCCACCGATCTTATGCCTACGACTCCGATCCATTCTTGGATAGCATAGGCACCGGCTTTATCATAGGGTTTGTACTGATCGACATAATGTTCGATCTCGGTTTCAGTGAGCGGGTGAAAATCGACTTGGGTTCGATCGAAGAAAGATAATTCTCTTTCGTTTTGTCGCAGGACCACCCCTGTGATGACTTCATGACGAGTGCCTTGCAATGCCAGCAGCATGCTAATGGCTTCTTCGCGGTGTACGGGTTTTCCAAGCATGTGTTCGCCCAAAACGACGATGGTATCGGCTGCGAGCACGATCTCATCGGTGGCCGTTTCAGTTTGTACGGCGACTGCTTTTTTTCGAGCAATGAATACCGGAATCTCCTCCACCGTCAATTCGGGTGGAAAATCTTCCGGCGTGTTTGACACATGTACCCGAAACGGGATCTCCGCCCATTCTAAGAGCTGTTTTCGTCGGGGCGAACCGGAGGCCAGCAGGATCGGGGTCATAACAGGATGTAAAAAAAGATGAGAGATAAAATACCGGAGAGCATCACCCATTTTAGGATGCGGCTCAATTCAGTAAAATCAGCCGGTTGATTCGCAGAGATTAATTTTGAGAGGAAGATGACCAGCGGAGATATAAGCGTGATGAGTGCATATAAAGAAGCGAACCACCATCCGAAGGGCAATACATAGGTGTGTACGACCATCAAACTTCCCAGCAGTACAACGGACCACACGCCCGTATAAACTTTAGCAGCCGGAAATCCCCATACGATCGGCATCGTACGGCATCCGGCTTTGGCATCTCCGATTCGGTCTTCCATGTCTTTTACGGCCTCGCGGATGAGGGTAATGACAAACGAAAAGCTAGCATATTGAATAACTATACGCGTGAACTTCTGTTGTGCCTCATCAGGATGATCGAAGAGTTCTACCGAACTGAAGCGCGACAAATAAATCACCCAGATCGTCCAACTGGTCAGCAGCGCAATCAAGATGTTTCCAATCAGCAACGTTTTTTTCAGCCGGGTAGAATAAAACCAAAGGGCGAAGACGCATCCCAGGTTCGCAAAAAACAGGTAGGCATGCGCGCTCCAATTCACTGCCAGGGCCGTCAGGGCCAGCCCAAGTACACTCAGGATCAGGTGCCAGAGCATGGCCCATCGTCGGCATATGATCTTGTCTACCACCTGTCGGTCCGGCCGATTTACCTCATCGATGTTGATGTCAAAATAATCATTGATCACGTATCCGGCGGCGGCGATGAAGACTGAGGCCAGGATCCAGAGAATCAGATTTCCATTATAAACGGAAAGGGAAGGCGCGATCAAAGGTTGGTACAGGCACGTGTACACCAGCCATTGGGTGACGGCGATAAAGATCAGGTTGGGCCATCGAATCAATCGTAAAAAAGCGGGAAAGAGTGCCATGGCTTAACGGGATCGGATGTCGGAAGAATGAATCCAATGATTATTGGATCGTAGTACTTGTTCGATCACATCGCGCACGCATCCCCTCCCGCCTCCGTAGGGAGAGATGTAATTGGCTACCGCGCGAAGCTCGCTTGCGGCGTCGGATGGACAAGCGGATAGTCCCACCACCATCATAGCCGAAAGATCGGGCAGGTCATCGCCCATGTATAGTGTGTGTTTGGGATCCCAACACGCTTGTTGCATGTGGGTTGAAATAAAGTCTGCTTTATCGGAAACGGAGAAATGTATCGCGTCGAGTCCAAGTTTACCCAACCGATCGGCCACTGCTGAAGGAGCACTTCCGGACACGATCAGCAGGGAATAGCCCATTTTATCAGCCAATTGAATAGCATAGCCGTCTTTGATGTTCATGCGACGGACCTGTTCACCACCTGGCATGACATAGACTGTTCCATCGGTCAACACGCCATCGATATCAAAAATGAAATGGCGAATCAGCGCAAAGGCTACGGGCTGGGCAGGGCTCATCATACTGGAGCTAAAGATACAGAAGGGGGCGGAGTTAGGGTTGGTTGTCGCGCCACTCGTAGACCCAGGCACTCTGGATCATCTCCAGGTGTCCCTCTGTGCTTTGCTCGCGGGTACCGGCAAAACCGGGAATTTGCAATACCCATTCGAGCAAGTCGGTGAACCGAATGCGATAAATTTTGCCTTCGTTGAATTCGTCGCCAAAACGCTCATAGAGTTTGAGGGCGATGTCTTCGTGATCGGACCAATGTATGGGTGGTTCAAAATGTGCCATAGGATTTTTTTATTCACCCAAGAATTGGGTTTGATCGGGCAAGGTAACGACAATCTCTCCGGAGCCTTCCAGCAACAGGCATTGACAGCCCAGGCGGGATTTGAGGCGAGGGTTGACCGCACGGTCAATAAAGTCTTCTTCCTTATCACTCAATTCCTCCAGGTGTTTTTCACCTTGTTGAACATAGAGATGGCAGGTACTGCAGGCACAAACACCTCCGCAGTTGTGATGCAGTTCGATATCGTTTTTGAGCGCTACTTCCAGCAAACTTTGTCCGGGTTCCACGCCCGATAAGATCCGGGGTTCCAAACCGGGCTGCTCAAATTGATAGGTGATCTTGTACATAATAAAAGATTGGTAGTCGCGGGCCGCAAAAGTACAAAAACAATGCATCGGTTAAATGGTTGCAGGGATGGTAACTTTGCGCCGTGTTAACCTTTTATCAGATCTGGTTTCGGCTGGGTACCTGGCTCTGGCCGGGTTGGGCTGCTAAGCAAGCCTTCACCCTATTTATCACCCCACAGGCACGTAATCAAAAACCATTGCCTCCGGTTTTTGAACGGGCAGAGCGCCTGAGCTGGCAAGAATCGGGCGATACTTGTGTGGGTTGGCGATGGAACGCGGGTGGGAAAAAGCGGATTTTGATCCTGCATGGCTTTTCTTCTTCTGCCCGAAACTTCGCGCACTTGATCGAGCCCTTGGTTAACAAAGAGACGGAAGTAATCGCATTCGATGCCCCTGCTCACGGAGATAGTGAAGGCAAACAGATCCACTCACTCCGATACCGAAAATTCATTCAGGAGATACGGCAGCAGTGGGGACCTTTTGACGGATATGTTGCCCATTCGTTTGGCGGTTTGTCCCTTTGCCTGGCATTGGAGGAGCAACCGCCCCGTACAAGTGACCGGGTTGTATTGATTGCTCCCGCTACCGAAACCCGATCGGCCTTGAAGCAACTGCAATCCACTTTGCGATTGTCCCCCCGTATCATGACGCGCATCGGAGAGGCCATTAAAAAAAGAAGCGGAAGAACCATCGATTGGTTCTCCGTTAACCGTGTGGTCGGCGGGCTGAACAACCCGATCCTTTGGATACACGATCAACAAGATGACGTAACCCCGTATGCGGATATTTTGCCTACACAACAAAGCATTTCGGGGCAGGTGCGGTTTCGTATCACAGCGGGACTGGGACATCGGCGCATTTACCGCGATGCAGAAGTTTGCCGGGAAATCGTTGATTTTTTAACTTCCGGCTACGCTGTCAAATGAACCCCATCCAAAAATACCTGGCGCTTGGCGATTCCTACACCATCGGAGAGGCCGTTCGGACGGAAGAAAGTTTTCCGGGACAGTTGGTTTCGCTTCTTCGGTCCGCCGGTCACCCGGTGGAGCAGTGGCGGGTGATCGCGAAAACGGGGTGGACCACCGACGAGTTGATCCGCGCGATTGAGGAAGCGGAAAAGATCGATCCGATCGCCTGTGATCAAGACCTGGTAACCTTACTGATCGGTGTGAACAATCAATACCGGGGCCGCTCGGTTTCCGAATTCGCTGTTCAATTTCAGGATCTCTTGAAGCGGGCCGTACATTATGCCGGAAATAATCCGGAACGGATTCGGGTCTTGTCGATCCCAGATTGGGGCATTACGCCTTTTGCGGCAGATCGGGATCGGGAGGAAATATCTCGGCAGATTGATCTATTCAACGAGGAGAAGAAGTCGATTTGCGAACGGGCGGGCATACATTATATATATATTACAGACCTTACCCGGGAGGCGAAGAACCGTCCGGAGCTGATCACCACAGATGGGTTGCATCCTTCCGGGATTGACTATTTTCATTGGGCCAAACGGGTTTGGAGCAGTCTGAAATCCAGTAGATTGATCGGGTTTTAGCCTGCAAAGATTTCATCCGAAAACGCGAGAAAATTCCCGTTGGTGGAAAATTTCCTAATCTTGCTCTAACTTGCGACCGCGTAAACGCGGTTTTTTTACTACAAAGTCCCCCATGGCTAAAAACTTATTGATCGTTGAGAGTCCGGCTAAAGCCAAAACCATCGAGAAGATATTAGGCACTGATTTTCAGGTAAAAAGTTGTTTTGGACACATCCGTGATCTGGAAAAGGCCGGCATGGGTATTGATGTCGACAAACAGTTTGAGCCCCGTTATATTGTATCGGCCGACAAGGAAAAAGTGGTTGGTGAATTAAGATCACTTGCCAAGAAATCTAAGGAGGTCTGGCTGGCAACGGATGAGGACCGTGAGGGGGAGGCCATCAGTTGGCATTTATGTGAAGTATTGGGGTTGAATCCAAAAACCACCAAGCGGATTGTATTTCATGAAATCACCAAGCCGGCGATTCAGGCAGCCGTAGCGAATCCGCGTCGGGTAGATATGAATTTGGTAATGGCCCAACAGGCGCGTCGCGTATTGGATCGCATTGTGGGATTTGAATTGAGTCCGGTACTCTGGCGGAAAATGAGCATGCGAAACAACCTCAGTGCTGGTCGCGTGCAGAGTGTTGCGGTGCGGTTGATCGCGGAGAGAGAGCGGGAGATCAATGCCTTTCTGGCGGAGAGTCAGTTTAAGATCGAGGGTAGTTTTCAAGCCCCGGATGCAGAAAAAAGAATGATCGCGTTCACGGCGGAGGGGAAAAAACAGCCCTCGGCGCGTACCGCGGAAAAATTCTTAGAAAGTTGTAAAGGCGCCTCTTATCAGGTAACCGATATCCAGGTCAAGCCTGGTAAGCGCTCTCCTGCCCCACCCTTTACGACCTCTACTTTACAGCAGGAGGCCTCTCGAAAGCTGGGGTACAGTGTTTCGCGCACCATGCAAATCGCGCAGCGGTTGTATGAGAATGGATACATCACATACATGCGTACCGACAGCGTAAACTTGAGCAAGACGGCCCTGGCTGATATTTCACAGACCGTAAAGACGATGTACGGGGAACGGTATCATCAATTCCGGAGATACAATAACAAGAATGAAAGCGCACAGGAGGCGCATGAGGCCATTCGTCCCACTTACATGAGCACCCCCCGGGTTGCCGAAGCCGAGTGGGCCCGGCTTTATGAATTGATTTGGAAACGCACCATGGCATGTCAGATGGCGGATGCGGAACTGGAAAAAACATCGGTTGACATTGAGATCTCTACCAACAAAGAATCGCTGTCGGCTACCGGAGAGGTATTGAAATTCGATGGATTTTTGAAAGTATATATGGAAGGCAAAGACGAAGAGGAAAGCGAGGATCGTCCGGATGGAATTTTGCCGCCGATGAAAAAAGGTCAATCGCTCACCCTCACGCAACTGCAGGCGGTGGAGCGTTTTTCGCGCCCCCTCCCCCGCTACACCGAGGCGTCCCTGGTAAAAAAATTAGAGCAACTCGGTATCGGCCGCCCCTCTACCTATGCCCCCACGATCTCCACCATCCTGAAACGAGGATATGTGGAGAAGCGTGACAAGGAAGGAATACAACGTGCCTATCAGGTGTTGACCTTGAAAAAAGATAAACTGACCACGGTTACTGAATTTGAGAACACTGGTACGGAGAAATCGAAGCTCTTTCCTTCGGATCTGGGACTGGTGGTCACGGATTTTCTTAAACAGTATTTCCATCAGATCATGGATTACGGGTTTACGGCCTCCATTGAGAATGAATTCGATGAAGTGGCTGAAGGAAAACGGAAGTGGAGCAAGATGATCCAGGAGTTTTATCAGCCTTTCAAGAAAGAAGTGGAGCAGACCATTGAGACCGCTGAGCGGATCAAGGGCGAGCGGGTATTGGGCACCGATCCCAAATCCGGCAAACCGGTCGTTGCCCGGATGGGTCGCTATGGAGCAATGATCCAGATCGGAAGTGCAGAAGAGGAAGAGAAACCCCGTTTTGCCAAGATACCAACCGGACAAAGCATCGAAACCATCAGCTTCGAAGAAGCCTTGAATTTATTTGGAGCACAAGGCGTAATGGGACAATATGAGGAAAAAGATGTGTTGGTCAATGTAGGAAGGTTTGGCCCCTATGTCAAATGGGGGGAAGATTTCATTTCGCTTCCGAAGGGTACGGATCTATCGCAGGTTGACTTAACAGCTGCTATCAAGGTCATTCAGGACAAACAGAAAGCAGATGCACCGGTGGGTGAATTCCAACAGAAACCGATCACCAAAGGCACCGGGCGATTCGGCCCTTACTTGAAATGGGACGGACTGTTCATCAACGTTCCTAAGAAATATATTTTTCAAAAGCTATCGGCCGCCGAGATGCATGAACTCATCGAAGCGAAGATCAAGAAAGAGGAGAATCGATACATTCAACGGTGGCCCGAGGAGAAGATCAATTTAGAAAATGGTCGCTGGGGACCGCTGATCAAATACGGAAAGAAAGTCATTCCCGTCCCCAAGAAAGCAGACAACAACCGTTATTCCGCGGAGGAAGCCGCTGCTTTTACGCTCGAGGAGGTGAAATCATTCATTGAGGCGGCTATACCGGGAGCATTCAAGTCCAAGCAAAAGACAAAGTCCCCCGCCAAGAAATCTGCCGCCACCAAAACTGCATCCGTAAAAACCGCGTCTAAGTCGACTTCCAAGAAATCTGCCAAAAAGGCCACACCGAAAAAGCGCAAATAGCTTTTCAACAGTTGTGGATAGAAATCCAAAGGTGGTTTGGTGTTTCGAGTGCATATTGTGCGCATGGTTCCAACTGTTAACGACCCGGAATTGTTCGCCTTGATTCGTTTATTGGACGACCCGGATGAAAATGTTTTTGAGCCGGTTTTCAATCGAATTGTGCAATACGGCTACCGTGCCATTCCTCAACTCGAGCATGTATGGGAAACAGCGGAACAAGCAGACCAGCAGGTTCGGGTGGAATCGATTATTCGACGGATACAATACCTAGAAATTGCCCAGCGTTATCAATATTGGAGACAACAGAGCAGTCCCGACCTATGGGAAGGCTTATTGATTTTGGATCAGCTTTATCATCGGGAGGACAGAACTGAAATCCTTCGGCAATCAATGGAGCAGCTTCGACGAAATGCGTGGTTGGAGCTCAACCAATACTTAACGCCGCTGGAACAGATGAATGTACTCAGTCGAGTTTTATTCGAGCATGAGCGCTTTAAGGGTATCGACTCGGCGCGGGAAAAAATTGCAAGCCATTTCATCGGCGATATTTTAACGAACCGAATAGGAAATCAAGTTGGCTTAGGGCTCTTAATTCAGATTTTAGCAGAAAAACTAGACCTCTCTCTTTATGCCTTATCAGTACCGGGCATTTTTGTACTAGGTTCACCCAATGTGATCAAATCCCGGGAGAAGAAAGGGATTGACAGCATCGATTTTTATCTCGATCCACAAACAGGTGAATTATTTGGTCGAGCAGAGATTGAACTCTACATGCGTCGAATTCATCAACCTTTGGAGGAATCATTCTTTGAACCCCTTTTCGCAAAACAACTGGTTGAATGGTGGCTGCGGAAAGTAGCACAAAAGGCACAGGAAAGCGGCGACTTGATTTTAGCCGCTCAATTAAGTGAACTGTTGCGGTTGCCTTAAGGCTACTTACCAGCCGGGCCGGTATTCCCGTTGAACAAACTGATTGGCGGGATCAAAATTGGTTACTCGCATAGAACGTGCATGCCAAATCAGTTTTTTTCTGCCGAGAGACTTATCCTCCCATCCTTTCAGCGCCGGGTTCTTCAACATCCAACTTCGAATAGCCAAATTGCCGATAAGAATACTCTCGGTAAATGGTCCCGCATACTCAAAAGGGGAACTGGTGGTGGCCTTTCCAAATCCAGCTCGACAGGCGTTTACCCACTGCAAGTAATGCCCTTCTACAACCCGGGGTGTGGTGGGTTTCAAGTCAAGCTCTTTCATACGCAGGGTGGGAAGTAGCCTTGGATTTGCCCCGTAACAATCAAGCAAGATTTTTCCCTTGGAACCCACCAGTAGCACCCCTCCATCCCAACTGCCGAAGGGCTCGCCCGGGAGTAGTTCTTCGGGGCGAGGGGGAAGCAGGCCTCCATCGTGCCAGGAAACTTTAATGGATCCGAGACCATCGGTTCGCGGAAAATTCAGATGAACGATGGTGGCAGGCGGAAAAGCATCCAGATTTTGTGTGTCATTCCACATCTCTTTCCAGATCGTTGCCACACTGCACTCGGCCGAATCCGGATATTGGATGGGAAGCAATCGAAAAATCGGATCCATGACATGACAAGCCATATCCCCTAAAGCGCCTGTTCCAAATGCCCACCATCCCCTCCAATTAAATGGCAGGTAGGCCGGATTATAATCTATAAATGAAGCGGGTCCGAGCCAAAGATTCCAGTCCAATTCAGTCGGTACATCAAATTTTCCCGTAGGGGTAGGAATTCCTTGCGGCCATACAGGTCGGTTGGTCCATGCATGGGCCTCTGTTACTTCTCCAATAAGTCCGGCTTCGTACATTTCTTTTGCCTGTCTGACTCCGTCACCGGATCCCCCCTGGTTGCCCATCTGAGTAACCACCTTGTAACGATTGGCTGCTTCGGTTAGTTGTCGGGCTTCATGGATGCTGTGGGTGAGGGGCTTTTGGGTAAAGACATGTTTTCCCAGTTGCATAGCGGCGAGGGTTGCTACTGCATGTGTATGATCCGGGGTAGAGATGGAACAGGCATCGATCGTGTTTTTTTCTTTATCCAACATCACACGAAAATCTCGGTAGTAACTGGCCCCCGTATATTTTTTCCTTGCCCCGGCTGCCTGCCGATCATCCACATCACAAAGCGATACGATATTGACGTAAGGACTTTTTGCAAACTCCATTAAATCGCCGGCTCCCTTTCCGCCAACGCCAATACCGGCTATATTTAATTTGTCGCTGGGTGGAATGAATCCCCTCCCAATACGTGACGGGGAAGAATAAAAAATGCAGAAGCGGCTAGTGTTGTTTGACGAATAAATTTTCTACGCGACTGGGTTGATCGCTTATCAGCTTTCATGTTCTGTGGTTGTAGGGGTAAGGTAGTAAAAAACTGCGGTCAGTTCCGCAGTCCTTTCCCAGTAAAGGCAAAGGGGAGTAATGATTCGGCTGAGTCTACCACGTGTACCGGTCCACTCATTCCTGATAAGATCAGGCGGATGGGGCGCTGAAAGCGCATCTCGTGTTCCAGTAAGACCTGTCGACACATGCCACAGGGGTAAAGGGGTACTGCGCTGGATTTATCCTTCGGATGATAGCTGATGGCCAGGGTTTCGATGGGATCCTCCGGAAAGCGGACGGCCGCATGACCGAGCAAAACACGTTCAGCACAAGAACCCACGGGGTACGAAGCATTTTCCTGATTGGTTCCCAGAACGATGTTGCCGGAAACCAGCCGCGCTGCAGCCCCTACCCAAAAATTGGAGTATGGTGCATAGGCAAGGGCGGTAACCTGACGGGCTTCCTGAAGCAAAGCACGATCGGCAACGGACAACGTGCTGTCATCGGGCCACGCTTCGTATTGAAACGAAATCTGGTTGATCACGTGAACAAGATAGGAATATTATTTCACGAAACGGAACAGGCGTTTCCAACGCGGACCATTCTCCCAGCTGAACCAAATCAACGAGGCCTTCCCCACGATTCGATCCTCGGGTACAAAACCCCAAAATCGAGAGTCTTGAGAGCCATGCCGATTATCTCCCATCATCCAGTAGTAGTCCATTTTAAACGTGTAAGTGGTCACCTCTTTGCCATTCAATAGAAACCGATCGCCTTGACGTTCTAAGTTGTTTTTTTCATAGACCCGAATGGCCCGTTCATAGAGCGGATAATTTTTTGCATTTAACGTGAGGGTCGCTCCTTTTTGAGGAATCCAGATTGGGCCGAAGTAATCTACGGTCCACCTGTACTGGAGGGTGTCGTACGGAAAGGTCAGGTTGGGCAATTGCTTAAAATCTATAAAATCGGGATGAATAACGCGGGGCTGTATTTGTATGAAAAGCTTATCCGCTATAATCTTATCCAACGTTTGGGCCGGCAGATTTTGGAAAATAACCTGATTGGGTCCACTTTGGTAAAAATCTTCTCCTTGTTCCATTCCAAAATCTGTTTCCAGTATGTCGGTTCGGGGAGCGCTGCCGTCGGTGGTTGCTACATAATCCATAACCGAGAAGGGAGGCGGCTTTTGCTTGCTGCCGTTTATGTAAACATCCCCTGATTTTATTTCCAAGGTATCCCCGGCAATGGCGACACAGCGTTTGATGTAATTGTCGGTCTTATCCACTGGATGTACCGCCAAGGGGTACTCTTCAGGATTCTGGAGAATGAACTGTCTGCCTGCGGCTACATCCCCGTTACCCAATTCCCGGCAAAGTCCTTGAAATTCCCGGAATGACTGATAGTCTGGCTTATTAATAACCGTATCGCCGGCAGGAAAATTAAAAACCACTGCATCCAACCGCTCTACGGGCGAACGAAACCAACGGATGTAAGGGATCTGCACCGCGGATAGGTATGACTTTTTACTGGAGCCAAAGGGCATATAATTGTGTACGAAGGGAAAAGATAAGGGCGTGTTGGGGATTCGGGGACCGTAGCTGAACTTGCTCACAAATAGAAAATCGTTTACCAGCAGACTTTTCTCCATAGAGCCTGAGGGAATGGTGTACGCCTCAAAAACAAAGGTTCGGATCAGGGTGGCGGCTACGATCGCAAAAATGGCAGCATCGTACCACTCCCGCCAACTTTTTTTAACGTGCTTTTTCACCTTTTCCGCACCAATAAAAACGGGCTGTTTTTTGTAGGCCAACCAAGGAAAATAAAAAGGTGCCAGTAAACTCGCACCCATGTGATCCCCTACGGAGAACCGTCCGAATACCTTGGCAAATTCGATGTAAATGCCCGGTGTTACGAACCAGCCGATAATGGGTATGAATTGCCAGAAAACCCAGTGTTTTGGACGGTTATTCAATTGCTGAATCAACCAGGTATTATAAAAGGGGATGTAGGCTTTCCAGGCGGGGAGTCCGGCTTTTACAAATAACCGGGCCAGACCCGGTGCCGGCAACAGCACCAATAAAATACTGATCAGATAAACGGTCAGAAAATGATTAAAAGGCATCGGTTGAATTTGGGTCAAAACTACCGGAAATTCGATCGAACAGTTTTAAGTAAGCTGTTAATATTCAAACTGCTTTACCTGATACATTACTTCCTTTACCAGGCGAACGGTTCGGCTTGTATCGGGCAAGGCAGCAGCGACCAGGTTTGGCGCATAATGCAAGGGAGCATCGGCGGCGGTGATGCGTCGGATCGGTGCATCCAAGTAATCAAACCCCTCCTTTTGGATTCGGTACGTGATCTCAGAAGAGATCGAGGCGAAAGGCCATTGCTCCTCCACGATTACCAATCGGTTGGTTTTTTTGACACTTTCCAAAATGGTCATCCAATCCAGCGGACGTATGGTTCTTAGGTCGATCACCTCGGCGCTGATCCCCTCTTTTTCCAACTCGGCCGCGGCACTCAGTGCCACCTTCATCATTTTATTGAAGGAAACGATGGTTACATCCCGTCCTTGCTTTTTGATATCGGCTTTTCCCAGCTCAATATAATATTCATCGGTCGGCACCTCGCATTTATCGCCATACATCTGCTCGCTTTCCATGAATACGACGGGGTCCTCTTCAAAACGTATGGCTTGCTTGAGCAAGCCCTTTGCATCGTAGCCATTGCTAGGTGAAATGACTTTGATGCCTGGAATGTTGGCATAAAGCGATTCGAAAGCGGTGGAGTGTTGAGCGCCGAGCTGACCCGCGGAGCCGTTGGGGCCACGAAATACAATTGGACAGGTGATCTGTCCGCCGCTCATAGCCAGCATCTTCGATGCCGTATTCAGTATTTGGTCCAATGCCAGTACGGCGAAATTCCAGGTCATGAACTCAACGACGGGACGAAGACCGTTTTGAGCCGCTCCAACTCCAATGGCCGTGAAACCCAATTCAGCGATCGGTGTGTCGATGACACGCTTGGGACCAAACTCTGCCAGCATGCCTTGGCTGACCTTGTAAGCACCGTTGTATTCTGCAACCTCCTCTCCCATCAGGAATACACGCTCGTCGCGGCGCATCTCTTCACTCAATGCTTCACGCAGGGCTTCCCGAAAGGCAATGGATCTGGACATGATCAGGATTTTGGGTGCGGCAAAATTACTGTCTGCCGGGGAGAAATCCTAAACCAACCGAGCGACCGCTAAAAGGGGAAAACTCAGGAAACAACAGCCTCTTCACCGTAGATCTGTCCCTTGAATTTCAGGGAAGGAGAAGGCAGAAAAGGTCCGATTCCCAGCGAATCCCACTTAGCATCCACGGAGCGGATGGTTTCTTCATTGGCGACAATGATGTTTGGCCAGTCGCGGTGAAATCCGTCGAATTCTTTGGTTTTTCGAGTGCCATCCAATCCCAAACAGGCATCGTAATGAAAACCATCTTCAGACTCCACCCGAACCAATTCTGAATCTCGTTTGGGATCCATGTTGTTGCAAAAACGCCAAAGGGCGGTGGATAGGTCCAGCGGATCAACCGTATGTTCCACATACAGCACCATCTTGATGCCCCCCAGTTCGTTTCGTTGAGCCATCTTTTTGTGCAGGGAACGAAAATGACCCGGACGATCTTTTTTGATGGCAACCAGCAGCACGGGAATATTTTCTGAGATCAATTGATCGTTTATCGCCGCGATCTCAGGGAAATCGGATTTCAAGTTTTGCTTGGCTTGATTCCAATTCATCAAGGGGCGGGGCCGGTACTCATCGGCCTGCTCCTCGGGGTGTTTGGCGGTACCATCGATGCTCATTTTCCCACCAAAGCCTAGTTTGCTGCAACTATGGTCGAGTACGTCCATGGGACCGCTGGCAAAGGCCACATCGGTAGCCGGGTTCAGGTGTTGAAATACGGTTTGTGCCAGCGTTCGGTAATCTTGTATGCGGGTGTTTTGATCGGCCAGTACCAGAATTTTATTGAACATCATTTGTCCGGCTCCCCACATTGCATTCATGACTTTTTGGGCCTGTCCGGCATAGTCTTTTTGAATTTGGGTAATGACCAGATTATGAAATACGCCTTCCACGGGCATATCCATATCGAGGATTTCAGGTACCATGGTCATTTTAATAGGGGCCAGAAAAATTCGTTCGGTGGCTTTTCCCAACCAGGCATCTTCCTGAGGCGGTATGCCCACGATGGTAGCCGGATACACGGCGTTTTTCCGATGTGTGATGGCGGTGACGTGAAAACGGGGATACCAATCGGGCAGCGAGTAATAACCAGTGTGGTCGCCAAACGGGCCCTCCCAGATCAACTCTTCGTGCGGGTCAACATATCCTTCGATGATAAAATCCGCATCAGCGGGCACTTCGATCTCGGGTTGGGTGATGCAACGCACCAACTCCACTTTCTTTTTTCGTAAAAATCCGGCGAGCATGTACTCATCCACATTCTCGGGAAGCGGAGCGGTAGCTGAGTACGCATACACTGGATCGCCCCCCAGGGCCACGGCCACGGGCATCCGTTGATTGAGTTTTTTGTATTCGGAAAAATGTTTGGCGCTGACCTTGTGCTTGTGCCAATGCATACCGGTGAGTTGCGGGCCGATGACTTGCATCCGATACATCCCCACGTTGCGTGATTGGGTAATGGGATCTTTGGTATGAATCACGGGTAGGGTTACAAAAGGTCCCCCGTCCTTTGGCCAACAAGTGATCACTGGTATCTTAGAAAGGTCGGGATCAAGCTGGATCACCTCTTGGCAAATGCCTTTGCCGGAGCGAACCTTGGGTATCCAACTGGCAAACGTGCCCAGTTTGGGGATCAACTTTAATTTATCGAGCATCGATTCTTTCGGAGCGGAGAGCAACTTGAACAATCCTTCAATCTCACGTGCAACGTCATCGAGGTGTTCGACGCCCAACGCCATGCACATTCTGCGTTCGCTTCCGTAGGCATTCATCAGCACGGGAAAATCGGTACCGGTGTTCTCGAAAAGAAGGGCCTTCCCTCCTCCGCCGGATTTACTGACTCGGTCTGTAATTTCAGCGATCTCCCACTTTGGATCGACAAAGGTTTTTATGCGAACGAGCTCGCCGGCACGTTCGAGGGCTTGTATGAATTGGTGTTGATCGCTCCAGGCCATTTTCTTCGGTTTGCAAAAGTACAACAGCGGGCGGTCACAAAGGTTGTCCTATGAAAAAAGCGTGCATTGAATGCCCAAACCCGGATCGGAAGGGATCGTTGCCCGTCCCTGATCATACAAAATACCCGTTGTGATGTCTTCGGCCAGCAGCAAGGGGCCATCCATATCCACCTCGTCAATAAAAGGCGTCAGGTGTGCGATGGCGGCAGATCCCAACGTCGACTCGTTCATGGAGCCGATCATAACTTTCAATCCCAGCTCTTTTGCTTGTTTGATCATGCGGCGGGCGGGCGTGATGCCGCTGCATTTGGTCAGTTTGATATTGATGCCATGAAAAAAAGAAGCGCATTTTTCAACGTCGCGTTCAAATACACAGGATTCGTCGGCATACAGCGGTATAGACGAGACCGCCCGCAGATGCTTCATTCCTTCCCAATCTTCTTTCGCCAGCGGTTGCTCGATCAGTTCGATGTTCATTTCCTGTAGATCGGGTAACAGGGCAAGGGCTTGCTCGAGCGTCCACCCGGCGTTGGCATCGATGCGCAGTCTTGCTTCGGTTTGTGCACGCAGGGCACGCAACATCGGGAGATCATCGGGGGTGCCCACTTTTATTTTATAAATGGGCCAGGGCTTTTCTTTCATCTTCTCAACCATGCGCGGGATGGTATCGATGCCAATGGTATAATCCGTAAGGGGAGCGCGGGTGGGATCGCCGTTCCACAACTGATAAAGAGGTTTGCCTCGCATTTTTCCGAAGAGGTCCCACCCTGCCATATCCAGGGCAGATACCAGAAAAGGATCTTGGGGCAGCAGATGATGCAGGTAATGCCAATAGCGCTCCGGGTCGGTGAAGGCAAAACGTTCTACCTGCGTTTTTTTCTGTTCCAGGCGTTCGATCATCTGATCGACCGTCACCTGATAATAGGCAATGGCCGGTGCTTCGCCGTAACCGATGTATCCGCGGTGTTCCAGCGCCACGACCAAGGCGGGTTGATGGGTTTTGGTACCCTTGGAAATGGTAAAGGGATGACGAAAAGGAAGTGCGATCGAATGATAACGTACCTGCATGCTTGCAAGTTAGGACAGATCGAAGGTTTACCGGCCCGAAGCTTTTACGGTTTCCCTGAATTCTCGGTTGAACGCCTGTTCCCGGATCAATTGCTCCAGTGTGAGATGCATCCGGTATTGCCAGTATTGGTTGGGGTTGGCCGGGTCGTTGATTCGTTCCTCCTGGGGCATTTGCCGACGTAATTTTTCCGAGCACCCCAAGATGTCCTGCACTTGAAAGATGCTCCACATGGCGGGCGATTGAAGGTGTTGGTCGAGTATGGCGCGGTTTACCCACGATTCGCAGAACTGCGGGGAATCGCCCCATTGATTGAGCTCTTGTTGGTAAAAATCACGTGTACGTGCCGCATCTTCCTCCCACCAGGCACGCAGGGTGCTCATATCGTGTGTTGAGGGTGTTACCACCGAGAGGTAAGGCGCATCCTGGGGATGGAAGAATCGGTGTTTGGAATCTTTGGGCATGCGCTGGATCTCCAAGCTCAGGATGCCGAGTTGCTGCATGACGTCGGGGACACAGTGCGGCACCATACCCAGGTCTTCGCCGCAAACCAGCATATTGGTGGCTGCCTTAAGGGAGGGCAGTTTTTGCATGGCCTGTCGGAACCAAAAATCGTCCTGACGCTTATAGAAATAATCTAAATACAATTCATAGAGGTTGCGTTGGATCTCCGGAGGCAGACAAGAATAGGAATAGGTCTTGTCCATCGAGATCCGAAAGTGATAACCGGATTCGGCGCCTTCTTCTTCGAAAAGGATCACATTCGCTACCAGCGCATAAAGTTTTTCGCGGGTTCCGGAAGGCCACTGGTTGTGCTGCTGAAAGTAGCGTTCCACCTGTCGCTGTGTTGCAAAGGCCGGACGCAATCGATAAGTACCCAGATCGGCTGTTTCCAGAAAGAAATTTCGAACCGATTCGGCATCCGATCCGAAGAGTTGCTGAAGGTAGGTTTCAGTTATATAGGGTTTGGTGTAGCGGTCGGCATGAAAGGGTATACCACGTTCAGTAAACTCCTGGGGACAAACGGGAATGGCGGGAACAAAGCGACCGAGCAGCCCTTCTACCGCGTGGGTCGGAATGCTCCAGATGCGGAAAAAACCCAGAATGTGATCAATCCGAAAAGAATCGAAATACAATTCCATTTGTTGGAAACGCAATCGCCACCAGTTGAATCCATCGGCTTGCATGCGTTCCCAGTTGTAGGTAGGGAATCCCCAGTTCTGTCCGATGGCCGTGAAATCATCCGGCGGGGCGCCGGCTTGCCAATTCATATGATAGAGCTCAGGCGCAAACCAGGCATCACATCCATGCCGGTTTACGCCGATCGGAATATCCCCCTTCAGAATGATTCCCTGGCTATGCAAATATTGGACGGATTGCTTAAGTTGTAGATGTAGGTGGTACTGAACAAATCCATAGAAGGAAATGGCTTTGGCCGACTTGGTACCTGACTTCAGCAAGGGCTTACAAGCATCGGGATCATAGCTGTTATGGCTCGGCCAATCAGAGAAATCGGCTGTTTGGTTTTGGTCACGCAGGTAGGAGAAAATACAAAAGGGCTTGAGCCAATGTTGTTGTTCTTTCCAAAAAGATTTATAGCCAATGGAGGATAAACAGGATTTGCCAATCCGGTCGTACAGGGTACGAAGGATCGACCATTTTGCTTTCATGACGGCTTCGTAATCAACCACAGGTTTTTGGTTGAGTTCGATTCGGGTAGTCTCCCACTCTGCAAGCAAGTCGGTCTGCTCGTCTCCGGCAACAGCGGAGAGCGACAGGTAAAGAGGATGCAAAGCAAACGCAGAGATCCCGGCATAGGGGTAGGAATCTTTCCAGTTGTGAAATGCCGTTGTGTCGTTTACGGGCAGGATCTGGATCATTCGCATACCCAGCGCCTTGGCCCAATCGGCCAATTGGGGCAAGTCCGCAAACTCTCCGACACCAAAGCTTTTATCGGTCCGGATACTGAACACCGGAATCGAAAGGCCGGCCCCCTTCCACGTATTATTGGACAGTCGGATAAATCCATCATGCACATAGGTGTGAACAGAGCGGTCTACGAGCGAATCCGGAATTAACCGATCCGCACCTTCTTCATATCTCAACCAACAGTTTTGTTCATCGTTCCACACGCCGTATTTATAACGCAAGGGGGAGGATGTGTTGGATAGCTCAACTTCTGTTTCCCAGCAGGTACCGCTCCACTGCATGCGGCGTGCATCGGTTTCTTTCCAACCGCCCAGTTCGGATCCGGTACCGATCAGTCGGATTGACTGCCCCGCGGGCAACAACGGTGCCACGACACGAAAGCAGGCACGGGGTCCTTCGCTCCGTACGGGCGCAGAGTCGATGGCACGCTCAGGGAGCAAAATCTTTCGGAAGGGGCCTGACAGAAAAGTTTGTTCAAAGGCACCGGCATAACTCCAACTATCCAGTGTATGCAGAAGGGGAAGGTTTTGGATCCCGATCAATTGTCGCCCATTGCCCCCTTCTTCCACAAACCTTCCGTCCGACTCCTGAAGCAGATACTTGTAGGTGATGGAATCCGGTATTTTTTTCGATGGCAGGGTTAGTTCGGCAGACCAGTACTGGTCGTTGAGGTATTGAAGAGGGAAGGCCGCTTGAGGGTTCAGATTGCCCAGGGCTGGATGGTTGCCCGTTACCCACAATTTTTGGCCATATCGGGTAGAAAAGCGAAGCTGAAAACGGATGGTCATGGCAAGCAGGGAAATCGTTCGAATGTGTGCTAAACACACGGTCGGCGAAAATAGGATTTTTCAACGACAGAAATCAGCTCGGGTGCGAACCGGATATGATAAAAAACTATGATTGTCTTACTTTTGCCAAAATTCAATACATGGAACAGACCAAAAACGCAAGGGGACTCTGGTGGTTGGTATTTTTTGTTTCCACCGCTGCCCTCGGCCTAGCCATTTATACCCATTGGGAATGGCTGACCTTGATCCTGCCTTTCCAAACCACTGCTTTCGTAAAAGCCATGGACATCATGTGATGGCTAGAAATATTTTTTTCGTCTTCCTATTTTTTTTGTTGTTGGTAGATCCGCTACTGACAATGGCTTCTCATCCCGCCAACCCACGCTCTCTGGAGCAGGCTTAGGCGGGCGCCTTATCGGAGCAATTACAAAACATGAGCAATGCGGAGCGAAGCGCATGGCGACGGAGTGTTCGCGCCGAATTCAAACAATTCAAACAGAAAAAAAGGGCGGGTGAAGAGGCGGATGTGAGCAAATTTTTACTCACGTTGATTGCCCTGATCCTCCCCCCTTGGCAGTTTATTTGCATCAGGGGGAGATCAATTCCAAATTTTGGATCAGTCTGCTACTGACCTTGCTGAAATGGGTTCCGGGTGTGGTGTATGCCCTTTTGGTCATCTTTGGCATGGTAGCCTGACCATTCATTCAGCACGATCAAATAGTAAAAAAGCCCCTTGAAGGGGCTTTCATTTTGCATCGAAGTGTTTTCTTGTCAAAATTTATTTCACCGACTGGATCAGCCCTTTGAAGGTCTCGGGGTGATTCATGGCCAGATCGGCCAGTACCTTACGATCCAGCTCGATTCCTTTTTGCTGGAGTTTGCTGATAAAAACGGAGTAGGTCAACCCTTCCTCGCGTACGGCGGCATTGATACGGGCGATCCAGAGTCCGCGGTATTCGCGCTTTTTGAGTTTACGACCCACAAACATGTAGGTCATACCTTTTTCCACTACGTTTTTGGCAACGGTGAGAACATTTTTGCGTTTGCCATAGAAACCTTTGGCTTGCTTGAGTATTTTTTTACGGCGTGCTTTGGAAGCAACTGCATTTTTTGAACGTGGCATAGGACGTTAGTTTAGAGTTCGGGGTTCAGCGTTCGGGTTAAGCGTATGTTATTTCAGACGCAGGAGGCGTTTGACGAAATCCAGGTGGGAAGCCGAAACGGTTCCGTCCTTGCGCATGTTTCGTTTGCGCTTTTTGGATTTTTTCGTCAGAATGTGACGCTTGAAACTTTTCTGATGCTGGATCTTGCCGGTTCCGGTCACTTTGAAGCGCTTCTTGGCACTCGAATTGGTTTTAACCTTGGGCATGGTACCCTATTTTGAATTTCGTCCTTGAGGCATTCCCCACAGGGGGACCTTTTTCGAACCTCTTCAGACAATTGGCTTGCGCCGAATCGCTTTCGCGGGGTGCAAAGATACGGCTGTTTTTGATAGCCCCCAATAAAAAAGGGCCTCGTTTGAGGCCCTATAAATTTTTGAAATTGAGTTATTTACGAGGATCTAATGCTTGATCGATCCGATCTGCCAGATCTTTCCAGTGATAACGTGTCATCGGATCCGCTACCAGGGCTGCGGCGGTGTTGAGCTCTGTTCGCAGGGTCGTGAGGTGCGCTTTGACAACACTTTTCAGGTCTGTTTTATCGGAAGAGGGTCCAGCAGACATCTGAATAACCATTCCACCGGCTACCAGACCAGATTGTGCGCCTCCTGCATCGATCAGACGAGTCAAAGTAGACACATATGATTTTTGCAGATTGCGGCGATAAATATCGGTTGGCTGACGAGTGGTCAGCTCCGAGCAGATACCGGCTTTTAGGTCGCCCAACAGATCGGTGATCCGATAGGCCTTATTGCCGATCGAGGCTTCGGCATCGATGAGTTTGCCCAGGTTTCGGGCACTCAACAGTCGATTCAGGATATTATCCTGTGCGCCACTGATGATGGTCAATCCGCTTTGTCCGGTACGGGTGAATATATCCTCGCTGATCAGCCACTTTGGCGTGGTGAACAGCTGCTTATTTAAATAGCTTACGGCTTCTTTTTGTTTGGCCTTGGAAACGATCTCATATACCGGACCGTCTTGCTCAACTGTTTTCGGAGTTTCCATGATGCCGCCCACGTATTTGGCTACATGTCCGTTGTAGCGATTGAACTGACCTACCACTTCACCGTAAATGGTGCGTAGTCCCTCATATCCCTCATTGGCCTCACGGGTCCACTTCATCAGGTTGGGTACGATTCGCTTGAGGTTTTCGGTTCCGTAAAAACTTCCCTTCATGGCATCGTCGCCCACTTGCTCGCTTTGAGAACGGGGATCATCGGGGTTAGATTCAGTACCAAACCAGAGTCGTTTATCCTTGAGCCGATCGATCACCCATTGATTCATGTATGGCTTTTCTACATTTTCATCCCCGAATTGATAGAAACGTCGATACCCCCATTCGATGGCCCAATTGTCGTAATCGCCAATGCGGGGAAATAATCCGATCTCAGAAATATTATCGCCGGGCTGTGCCACGTAGTTGAAACGAGCATAATCCATAATAGAAGGGGTGTGTCCGTGTTTTTCCACCCAGGCTTTGTTGCGTAAACTGTCTACGGGTACCGTGGAGCTTGATCCGTGGTTGTGGCGCAGACCAAGCGTATGGCCCACTTCGTGCGAGGAAACAAAACGAATGAGTTGCCCCATCAGCGCATCATCAAAGGTCATCTGATTGGCTCTTGGATCGAGCGGTCCGCACTGGATCATGTACCAGTTGCGCAGGAGCTCCATTACGTTGTGGTACCAGTTGATGTGGCTCTCCATGATCTCTCCGCTGCGGGGATCGGAGATGCTCGGGCCACTGGCATTCGGTATATCGGAGGGCTTATAAACGATCGCAGAGTTGCGGGCATCGTCGAGGCTCCAAGTACTATCTTCTTCTTTGGTAGGTGCTCGCTTGGCCAAGATGGCATTTTTGAATCCGGCCTTTTCAAACGCTCCTTTCCAATCATCGACTCCTTGCATCAGATAGGGAACCCATTTTGCGGGCGTGGCTGGGTCGATATAAAAAACGATTGGCTTTTTAGGCTCTACCAGTTCTCCTCGTTTATATTTCTCAATGTCTTCCTCTTTGGGTTCAAGCCGCCAGCGTTTGACGAGATAAACATCCTTTACCCCTTGCGGATTAGCATCAAAATCGGTATATCCGACTACAAAGTATCCAACCCGAGGGTCATAGTAGCGAGCCTGCATGGGCTTTTTAGGTAACAGAACCATGGAACTATTTAACTCCATGGTCATGTTCCCACCCCCTGCCGGGGCCGCGAATCCGCCGGGCGCCGAAGGGGCAGCCCCACGGGAGTAGGTCTTCACCACGCGGATCTCAACATTGATTGGGAAGGACCGAACGTTTACGATGTAGGATTTATCGGCTTGGGGCGAACCGAAACGCAAACTGGATTTAAGAGACGTGTTGAAAAAGAATACATCGTTATCGCCGGAAATGTAATCGGTTATGTCAACCACCACACCGGTGGAGTCCCTGCCCAGTGCTTTGATGTCAAAAGCCGCTGAAATGGGTTGAATATTGGAATTGGATACGCTTTGAAACATCGGGGAGGTAGAATCTTTGGCGTACTCACCATAGGAAAGCGTCCGCAAAAAGATCTTGTTATTAGGGCCTTTTTCAAATCGGATCACATTCTGACCGATCTGATCACCGGCATATCCGAAAAAGCCACCGCTGCGCAAATCGGCCGGTGCTTTGGAGATTCGGTTGACCACCAAAATCTCCCTACCGATCAAGCTATCCGGGATCTCGAAAAAATATTTATCCTCCACCTTGTGTGTCCAGAACATTCCCTTCTGGGTTTGGGCTTTGGGCGTGATCACTTCCTTGTATGGCTTGGGACCGTTAACGGCAACCGGGGGCTTCTTGGTCGTATCCGCTTTGGGTGCCCCATTGGGAGCCGGAGGGGGGCCGTAGGGACGTTGGGCCACTACCGAGGTAGTGAGGGCCAGACAAACGATCAGGCTGAATAAAGCTGTAAAAAACCGCATAGAAAAGTATTAGAGGTGTATGTTGGTGGATCGCGCAACCATTTACTGGGCACTTACAAAGTTTGAAGCGTTACGATTTCTTCTTTCCTTTTGGAGCAAACATGGCCAGCATCCGCCTGCCTTCCATCTTGGGCATATTTTCCAACACACCCGCCTCGGCCAGCCGTTCGGCGAATTTCAGCAGCAGCAGTTGACCCCGATCCTGAAATTGAATGGCCCTTCCCTTGAATTGAACATAGGCCTTTACCTTATTGCCTTCCTTCAAGAATTCAATCGCATGTTTGGCCTTGAAATCAAAATCGTGGTCATCGGTGTTGGGTGTGAATCGGATCTCTTTCACCTCGGAGGCCTTGCTCTTGGCCTTCATCTCCTTCTCTTTTTTCTTCTTATCGTACAGAAACTTATTGTAGTCAATGATCTTGCAAACAGGCGGATCAACATTGGGCGAGATCTCCACCAGATCGAGCCCTTGTTCTTGTGAGAGCCGAAGGGCGTCTTGTATGGAGTAAATGCCGACGGTTACGTTGTCTCCTACCAATCGTACTTGTGCGGAACGGATGAATTGATTGATTCGATGCTCCGCTTCTTTTCGCGGTAAAAATCTTCCTCTGAATCCACCACCGGGGCGGGGTCCGCCGCCGGAAGGTCTGTTGAACCCGCCTCCGGGTCGTTTGGGTACTGCCATTCGTCTGTTTTAGTTAATCGATCTCCCCCGGTTTGGGGGATGCACGAAATTAGCTATTTATTCGAGTCTTCTTTCGATAATTTCAGCGACCAGGGCCTGCTGAAACTCATCCACGGTTTGCGCGCCTACGTCCCCCTTCCCTTGACGGCGAACCGATACTTTCCCCTCGGTTTGTTCCTTCTCCCCTACCACCAGCATGTACGGCACTTTCAGGAGCTCCGTGTCGCGTATTTTTTTACCGATCTTTTCATTTCGTCCATCTACCTCTGCTCGTATACCGGCCTGAGTAAGGGAGCGTTTAACTTGCTCGGCATAATCGGAAAATTTATCGCTGATGGGAAGGAGTTTAACCTGTACCGGTGCCAGCCAAGTGGGGAATTTTCCGGCAAAATGCTCCAGCAAGAAGCCGATAAATCGCTCGTGGGTTCCGAGGGGAGCCCGGTGAATGATCAAAGGCGCTTCGGCTTGATTCTGGGCATTGGTGAACGAGAGCTTGAATTTCAAGGCTGAGTTGAAATCAACCTGATTGGTCGCCAAGGTAAACTCTCTTCCGATGGCGCTCCAAATTTGCACATCGATCTTAGGGCCATAAAAAGCTGCTTCATCCTGCACCTCCACAAAGGGCGTTCCGGTGTCCTGTAACACTTTTCGCACCATTGTTTCGGTTTCCTGCCAAAGGGCCGGCTCGTTCACGTATTTCTGACCGAGTTTACTTGGGTCGTGCAGGCTCAGGCGCATGACGTACTTGTCGACTCCAAAAATTTTGAAGTACTTCAAGTACATTTCGTTGACGGCCTTGAACTCATCAAAAAATTGCTCGCGGTTGCAATAGATATGTGCATCATTCATATGCAGACAACGCACCCGCATCAGTCCAAACAACTCACCGCTTTGTTCATACCGATAACAGGTTCCGTATTCGGCAAGGCGATAGGGAAGATCTTTGTAACTCTTGGGTTCGGCATGAAAAACTTTGTGGTGATGGGGACAATTCATGGCCCTTAGGTAATACTTCTCCCCATCCATTTCCATGGGCGGAAACATACTGTCTGCGTAGTACGGCAGATGGCCACTGGTCAGATACATGCTTTCTTTGGCAATGTGTGGGGTAACGACCCGTTTGTAGCCAGCCTCCAATTCGGTTTCTTTCGCCAATTTTTCCAGCTCCTCGATCACAACGCCACCGTTGGGCAACCAAAGAGGCAGACCGGGTCCCACATCGTCATCCATGGTAAAAATCCCCAACTCCTTACCAAGCTTTCGATGATCCCTTTTTTTAGCCTCCTCCAACATCAATAGATGTTCGTCGAGTTCTTTTTGAGAGGGGAAGCTCACGCCATAAACTCGGGTCAGCATCTTATTCTTTTCACTCCCCTTCCAATAGGCACCGGCAATGTTTGTGAGTTTCAGGGCCTTGATGAGTCCGGTATGAGGGATATGGGGGCCGCGGCACAAGTCTGTGAATTGCCCTTGCGTGTAGAACGTGATCGATCCATCCTCCAAATGACTAAGCAAATCTAATTTGTACGGGTCGCCTTTTTGCGTGAAATAGTCCAAGGCCTCCGATTTCGATACCTCTTTTCGAACATAGGAAGAGGAAGTCTTCGCCAGCTCTTGAATTTTTTTCTCCAGTTCCGTCAGATCTTCATCGGTCATTTTCCGATCCCCCAAATCCATGTCATAATAAAAACCATTGTCAACAGCCGGACCTACCCAGAATTGTACGCCCGGGAAAAGCGTTTCAACGGCCTCGGCCATCAAATGAGCAGAAGAATGCCAAAAGGTAGATTTTCCCTCCGGGTCTTGCCAGGTGAGCAATTGTAATTGCGCATCGGTATGCAAGGGCCGAGTTGCATCCCGAACCTCCCCATTTACGTTGGCGGCTAAAACTTTTTTGGCCAGTCCCTCGGAAATGGATTTGGCAATTTCCAAGGGAGTGATCCCGGGGGGATAGGACCGGACAGCTCCGTCCGGAAATGTAATCTGAATCATGTGTGGATTGACAAGTTCTAAAGGGGCAAATCTAACGCTTTTTCAAGCTATTCTACGTGCCAGAACCGGTTCGTATGGGGGAAAGATACTCGATGGATTTTAACAAATGATTGCCGCGTGGGGCGCTTCCCCATTATCCGATTTAATTAGTTTTGTTATATGTCATCGTCACTCTCCCGCTTGGTCGCGTTGCTGACGACCACCCTCCTTGCCAGTTCTTCCCTTGCTCAAAGTCTAACCGGCATCTGGAGAGGTTATTTCATAACAGATGCGTATGAGCAGTACAAATTTGAAGTCCAAATCGAACAAAATGGCCCCTCCCTACAAGGTGTGTCCTACTCCTATCTCACCACAATCTTTTATGGCAAGGCGGCGGTAAAAGGCAGTTATGAATCAACCTCCAAACGTGTCCGGTTGCAGGAAACCCATACCCTTGAGCTCAAAATGAGTGAGGGATCTCACTCCTGTATCATGGATTGCAATCTGATGCTTAACCGATCAGGCAATGAAGAGTTCTTAGAAGGAACGTACACCAGTCAGTTTGAAAAAAATGCACCCGGCGTTAGAAAAGGTGCCGACTGTGGAGATGGAAAAGTATATTTAAGAAGGGTAACTGAATCTGACTTTTATCAAGAGCCTTTTCTGAAAAACCAATCGCGGAAGGAAAAGCCGGTATACGACAACCAGGCTCCTCCCGATCGAAATAAACTTGGCACAAAAACGGATTCTCCCCCCAACGCAAGCACCAAAAAAACCGAGAAGCCTCCGGTGCAAGAGCAACCCACCAAATCTACTCCCCCTCCTGCCAAAAAGGAACCAACACCCCCACCCACCCCCACGGAAGACCCAACCCCATCGGTACTGAAGAACCGTGAAAATGAATTGAGCCGGGAACTGACCGTCAATAACAGAACAATACGCATACGTCTGTACGACAACGGTGAAATAGACGGAGATACCATAAGCGTGTATGTGGGGAAAAAATTAGTCCTTTCCCGTAAGCGCCTTACCGCCAATGCTCTGGAGATCAGTTTCGAGATTCCGGCGGGTGCGACGGAAGAACAGGTGACCATGGTAGCTGAAAATCTCGGCAGTATCCCCCCCAACACCTCGTTGATGATAGTGGAGGTGGGCGACGAAAGATTTGAAGTGCGAATTACTTCCACCGAACAGAAAAATGCGGTAGTACGTTTCCGCTACAAACCAAATTAACCTCCCTTCTGTCCGTACCTTTATGTCTATGCAGCGCTTGGTACCCCTTGGCTGGTTACTTCTGATTGGTTTTTGCGCTCAGTCGCAGGAGATCTCTGGATTTTGGCGTGGAAAATTGGTCACTGGCCCCGGCGGCTGTTTCCCTGTTTACCAGACCGAACTTCAGATAAATTGTACAGGGCCTGAAATCAGCGGCAAAGCATATCACTTTTCCGATTCCTCAAACTTTATTAGCAACAACCTGGTAGGCACCTGGGATTCGGTCAAACGCATTGCCCGGTTACGAGAGACCGGTATCGTAACCTTTCGTCTCAAAGAAGAGTGTATTCCTTGCTTAAAGAACTATGAATTCACGCTTTCAGCGGGCACATTCGACCGCATAAAAGAACTTCAGTTACGTGGAAACTGGTCTACCCCATCCGGCCTTGCCATTGACGGAATAACCCCCTGTGCGCCCGGCACTATTGTGTTGAGCCGTTTTGAAAAATCCGTGTTCCCAATGGCTTCTGCTCAAACCCCGCCACCCCCCAAGAAAATTGATCAACTTGTACAGGAAATACGGTTGGATAGCGGAGCGGTTCAACTCGCATTTTACGACAATGGCCAAATTGACGGAGACACCATTTCTGTCTTCATCAATAAAAAACCCGTTGTACTACGCCAGATGCTGCGTACTGAGCCAATTACCTTAACGATCTGGATCGACCCAAAAGAACCGGTGAAAGAGATTGTAATGGTTGGGGAGAACCTGGGACAGATCCCTCCCAATACGGCACTTATGGTGGTAACTACCCCGAGCGGAAGACACCAGATCTACCTGACTGCCGACGAACAAAAAAATGCATTGGTTCGTCTGATCTATGAACAGGGAGTCATTCGAAAAAATTAAAACTTGAAATTCCACGTAACCGAGGGCAGAATGGGAAATAGAGAAACCTGCCTAGCCGCTACTTGCAGATCGCCGTTCGACAACTGACCTGTCTGATCAAAATACAAGAAATATGGGTTTTGTCGGCTATACAAGTTATAAATACTAAATACCCACGACTGCCCGCCTTTTCGACCCGGCTTTGACTTAGGCATATAGGTAGCCGATACATCCATCCGATGATATGCCTGCATCCGGTATTGGTTGAGGCGACTATACTCTTGCGTCAGCACTCCGTTGATAAAGTAAAAACGCTCCGGCAAGGTTATGGCATTCCCGGTTCCGTAAACAAAAACCGCTCCGAATTTCCATTTGCGATTCCATTCCCAATTCCCCACTACCGAGAGATCGTGTCGTCGATCGTAACGTGCTGAATAAACTTCCCCGCCATTTAATTCGGAGAACCGCCGCTTGGTCCACGATAACGTATACCCCACCCAGCCCGTTAGCCGACCTTTGACTTTGTTGATCAACCACTCGCTTCCATAACTCCAACCATTTCCGAATACAAATTCCTCCTCGGGGTCAGACAATCCCGGGGTATATCCCTCCTTGTACTCGATCTGATTTTTCATGTCCTTATAATATACCTCCCAGGAAGTTTCGATCGTGTTGTTAGAAAAATTTCGGAAATACCCCATCGCTAACAACCAACTTTCCTGAGGCCGAACGGCATAGGTACTGGGCACCCACAGATCGGTGGGAAGTGTACTGCCCGCATTGGTCACCAAATGGATGTACTGGAAATTGCGGGTGACCGCAGCTTTGAAGGAACTGTTGTCGCTCCAACCATAACGCAAAGTCAGCCGAGGCTCCAGTCCCCCATAAGATTGAATCGCCCGCGCCCTGCCATACACCGTACTGTCGATCTTGTTACCGTTTGCATCGCGTACATACCGGGTAAACGGACCCATTTGTGTAAACCGACTCAGCCGGATTCCATAGTTGATCTTCCAGCGTTGACCGATCGACCAGTCATCCTGCAAATACAGGGCCGATTCTAATGCATACTTGGCCAAGGCGTTGTTGGGCTCAAAGACGACAGAGTCCTGCCGACCACTCACCACATTAGGCACGAACGTATGATGGGTCAATGCCATGCCCAGTTTCACTTTGTGATTGGGAGAGGGATAATAATCCAGATCGGATTTCCAACCGATGTCGCGAATTCCAGATGAAAGTCCTACCTCAAAATTATCTTGCCGGGCCGTAAAATCGAATTGATAATCGTTGAACACCAGGGTGGTGTTGGTAAAGGCACGGGGACCAAACACGTGATTCCAACGCAATGTACCGGTAGCATTCCCCCAAGGAACCCGCGTAGAAAAAGAACGCTTGGAATTGTTGAAATTAAAAACATCCCGCCCAAAATATCCGCTCAGAAAAAGGCGATCCTTGTCCGAAAACCGATAATTGACCTTCGCGTTCAAATCATAGAAATAATAACCCGACCCATAAAAGCCACTGCTCTTTTTTACAAAGGGAGTAACCAGGGCATCGATATACGTCCGACGCGCCGACAAAATGAAGGAAGATTTATCTTTTTGGATCGGACCTTGCACCGAGAAACGACTTGCGATCAGTCCAATGCCGCCCTCTCCCTGAAAACGATTCAAGTTACCTTCTTTCATGGCAACGTCCAGCACGGATGACAACCTTCCGCCATATTGCGCAGGCATTCCGCCCTTGATCAAGGAAACATTTTTGATGGCATCTCCATTGAAAACGGAGAAAAAACCGAACAAGTGACCTGTATTATACACCGTAGCATCATCCAATAGGATCAGATTTTGATCCGGCCCCCCGCCCCGCACATAGAACCCTGCGTTTCCCTCTCCGGCACTTTGAACGCCGGGTAATAATTGAATGGCTTTCAGAATATCCACTTCCCCCAGAAACGCCGGAATGGTCTTGATCTGATTCATGGAAAGATCCACTTTTCCCATCTGGGCACTTTTCACGTTCCCGTCTTTTTTCTTGTTGAAAACAAACACCTCCTGCAAGGCGGCCGATCGGGGCGTAAGGGAAACGGTAAAGGTCTGAGAAGCATTTAAGGTAATCCGACGCGTAAAACTCTCGTATGAAACATGTGAAAAAAGCACTTCGTAATCACCCAACGGAAGGGTGATTGAGAAAAATCCGTAAGCGTTGGTCAGCAAACTTCGATTGCTCACTCCAACCGTTACGGTAGCACCGATGATACTCTCGCCGGTTAGGCTATCGCGCACATACCCATTGAACGTAAACTTTTCTTGGGCAAATAAAGACCCGGCAAAGATCCCCAGAAACAAAAAAATAATTCGAAACACGTCGCAAAGCTAGACGGATCCGATGACATGCCCAGCGGAACGCAAAGAGAATGTGTTAATTTTGCGCCCATGTTAGCCGGCTTTCAGAACCTAACCTTTGAATTTGGAGCACGTACCATCGTTGCGGATGCCACTTGGCACATCCAACCCGGTGAACGGATCGGGCTGATCGGCTATAACGGTACCGGAAAATCGACCTTGCTAAAAGTGTTGACGGGCGAGTATCGTCCGAGCGCCGGATCCGTTGAACGCAGCCGCGGCACCACGATCGGTTATTTGCATCAGGACCTGCTCAGTTTTGATATACACGACTCAATTTTGGGTGTGGCCCTGGGTGCCTTTCAGGAAATCCATGACCTGGAAGCGGAGATCGAAGCACTCGGAAAAGAACTCGAACGCACCGGCGACGAACAAACGCTGATCGCCTATACCGATAAATTACACGAACTGGAAACCAAAGGCGGGTACAACATCCACCACCGAACCGAAGAGGTTTTACAGGGTCTTGGTTTCCCACCCACTGGCCTGAACCGACCCTATGCCGAATTCAGTGGCGGATGGCGGATGCGCGTACTGCTGGCCAAAATGATCCTGCAAAAACCCGATCTGCTGCTGCTCGATGAGCCCACCAACCACCTCGACCTGCCCTCGATCGAATGGCTGGAAAAATACCTGAGCAACTACGAAGGAGCCGTGGTCATCGTGAGCCATGATAAATATTTCCTGAATCGAATGGTGACCAAAATCGTGGAACTCTATCAACAAGAGCTGCACATCTACACCGGCAACTACGATTTCTACGAAAAAGAAAAAGCCATTCGGATCGATCTGCAGAAAAAAGCATTCGAAAACCAACAAGATTACATCCGCCAACAAGAGCGCATCGCCGATCGCTTTCGGGCGAAAGCCTCCAAGGCCGCCATGGCGCAAAGCATCCTGAAAAAATTGGATAAACTCGAACGCATCGAGGATGCCAACATGGAAAGACCCAACATCCGAATCAATTTCCGGGTAGACAAAGTCCCCGGAAAAGTGCTGGTTGAACTAAACGGCCTGTCAAAATCTTACAGCGAGCTAACCATCCTCAAAAATGCCAAGGCCGAGATCGAACGGGGCGATAAGATCGCCCTGATCGGCGCAAACGGAAAAGGAAAGACCACGCTGCTGCGCATCATTGCCGGGATCGAATCCTACGAAGGGGAAAGACGCTGGGGCCACAACGTGGAAGACAGCTTTTACGCCCAACATCAATTAGAAGCCCTGAACCTGCAACATACCATTTTGGAAGAAATGCAAGACTGTGGCAGTCAGATGACCGACCTCGAACTAAGAGCCCTGCTGGGATGTTTTCTGTTCAGCGGCGACGATACCGACAAACGGATCCGTGTTCTTAGCGGAGGAGAAAAAGCCCGGTTGGCCCTGGCCAAAGTGATCGTGAGCAAAGCAAATTTTCTGTTGCTGGACGAGCCTACCAACCACCTTGACATGCACAGCTGCGACCTGCTCATTGAAGCCCTTAATAAATATGAGGGGACCATGATTCTGGTTAGCCACGACCGCTATTTTGTATCCAAAACTGCCAATAAGATCTGGGAGATCGTGGAGGGGGAGATCAAAGAATTCAAAGGCGGATACGAAGAGTGGGTACAATGGAAACAACGGATGGCAAAACCTGAATCCTCCTCCAATAAATCCAAAACAAAATCGGCCCCTGCACCTGCCCAAGAGAAAAAACCGACCCTGCAGCAATCGCCATCCGCTAACGCACCGATCGACAAAGAGAAAAAAAAGGAGCTGCAACGCGTAGAAAAAGAATTTCAACAAGCTGAACTGCGTCTGTCAGAATTAACGACTCAAAAAAATAAGCTGGAAGCCGATTTGGCCAATCCAGATTTTTACTCAGACAAAATAAAATTTCAAACAATCGAAAAATCCTACCAGGAAGTCTCCCGTGCCTGGGAAGTAGCGAATCGGGAGTATGAAAGAGTATTTGAGCGGATGATGAATGCGGGAACTTCGTAGTTCGAGATTCAGCGCTTAAAGTTTCGCAATTTGGTGGTCGACCAGCGTACGGATTTGCTCCTCTTTGATCATGGCTTCTTTCTCCATTTGCGCACCTTCTGCCAGTAGTTTTTTTACATAGTCTGCATCGGTGCAACCTGCGGCATTGATTCGAACATTCATATAAGCCCCGAGTACGGCAGCGCGCGCACAAAGCGCGCCAACACCCGCATCTGAAACGGAATTCGGATTGCCGTGCGTAGCCATGGCCTGGATCAGTTCCATGGATTGAAGCGACAATCGCATGACTTGCAACGGTACTTCCATGGCTTGCTTGGTGGCTGCCTGAATGGCTGCCTGACGCGATTGCTTTTCAGCATCGGTTGATTTTGGCAAACCAAACGCTGACATGATCGCATCGAAGGCACGGGTATCCGCATCAACTAATAACAACAACTGCTGACGAAGCACCTCCCCTTTCTCGGCCCAATCACTGAACTCGGCCCAGCGATCGTCCCATCCCTTCTTATGCGAAGAAAGATTCGCCACCATCGTAGCCAACGAAACACCCAGCGTACCAACATAGGCCGCAATGGATCCGCCCCCGGGCGCGGGACTTTCACTGGCAGTCTCTTCCGAGAAACGTGACAAGGACTGGCGGATCAACTTTTGTTCTGCCGGATCTTGTAACAAATATTCGATCACCCGCTCCTCCGGCTTGAAGGGCGTTAACTCGTCGAGTCCCATCGATCGAATGGCCATATCAATCAAGGCTTTTTCTGAAACCCCCACCGAACGATTTTGCTTGCGCAGAAAATACTTTCCTGCTTCGATCAGTGACTGCAATGGCACCAGTCCCACCAACTCACTTCCCGTAACCCGCATGCCCCGGTCCCTCGCTCGCTCACAAACCTCGTCAAACGCCATATGCAATGGCGTTACCCGAATGTTGGTCAGGTTCATACTGATCTGCGCAATGCCGTATTCCTCGATGAACCAACCAATGGCCTTGACCGACTTGAGTGTACCCGGAATGCTTACCGGATTCCCGGCAGCATCCTTGACTACTTTCCCATTCTCCTGTTTCACTCGACCGGCTTCGCGCACATCAAAGGCCACGGCATTGGCGCGTCGGGTAGAAGTGGTATTGAGGTTGACATTATAGGCAACCAAAAAATCGCGAGCACCGATGACCGTGGCGCCACGCTTGGGATCCATTGCCGCGGGACCAAAATCCGGTTTCCATTCCGGCAGAAGGATCTTTTTAAAGAACCCCTCGTACTCGCCGGCGCGAATGATGGATAAATTTTTTCGGTTGGGATCGGATTGAGCGGCTTCGTACAAATAAACCGGAAGATCCAACTCCTTGCCTACCCGTTTGGCAAGCCGATGGGCATACTCCGCCGTTTCTTCGATGCTGATGCCGCTGATCGGAATAAGGGGGCAAACATCGGTAGCACCCATTCTAGGGTGTTCACCTATATGCTGCGACATATCGATCAATTCTCCGGCCTTTCGGATCGCCTGAAAAGCGGCTTCGATCACCGCATCGGGTTCGCCGACAAACGTAACCACGGTGCGATGCGTGGCCTTTCCCGGGTCCACATTCAATAAGCGCACCCCCTCGATCTTTTCAATCTCATGGGTGATCTGACGAATCTTTTCAGTGTCTCGTCCCTCGCTGAAATTGGGCACACATTCAATGATACGCTTCATATTTGATGCATTCAGTTTATAGATAAAATTTTCCGTTGATCATCACCCGCTCCACCACGTTCTCGCCAAACGAATAAGGAAGATACGCCAGCGAGGACATCGGCTTGGTAAAAATCAGATTCGCTTTCTTACCTGCTGCAATACTACCCACCCGATCGGCCAGCTCCATCGCAAACGCTCCGTTGATCGTAGCGGCATTGACTGACTCCTCCGGCAACAACCGCATCTGCGTACAAGCCAGCGAGACCACCAGGTTCATGTTGTAAGAAGGGGCGCTACCGGGATTGAAATCGGAAGCCAAGGCAATCGCGGCACCGCTGTCAATCAAGGCACGGGCGGGCGCATAGGGAGCCCGAAGAAATAATGAGCATCCGGGAAGCAACGTGCCAATGGTATCGGCGGCAGATAAACAATCAATCGCCGCGTCATCCATGCATTCTAAATGATCGACGCTGAGGGCGTCATGTCTTACCCCCACTTCTACCCCACCGGATACAGATAATTGATTGGCATGGATCTTGGGCCTTAATCCATGCGCGGCGGCAGCAGCAAGGATTAAGGATGTTTCATCGGGTGAAAAAAATCCCCGTTCGCAAAAAACATCGATGTAATCGGCCAGTTGCTCGGCTGCGATCCGGGGCAACATTTCCTCAATCAACAAACGCAGATATCCTTCGCGATCGTCTTTGTATTCAACCGGAAAAGCATGCGCCCCCAGAAAATTCGACCGAATGGGTATGGGAGTCTGCTCTTTTAACCGCTTAATCACTCGCAGCATTTTGATTTCCGCCTCGGTTTGAAGTCCATATCCACTTTTGATCTCCATCGCACCGGTACCTAGCAGAATGGCCGCTTTCAATCGGAGCAATGCTCCTTGAAACAATTCATCCTCTGAACAAGCTTGCACCTTTCGGGCGGAATTCAAGATCCCTCCGCCCTTGGCCGCAATCTCTGCATAGGTGGCACCTTTAAGTTTATCGACGAACTCTTCTTCGCGCGTAGCAGCAAATACAAGGTGGGTATGGCTATCGCACCAGGCAGGTAGCACAAATCGATCTTTTGCATCGATGACCTGATCGACGTCCGATGCGGATAGATCCAACGCATTCATCACACCATATCGAAGGATGACATCGTCTTCCAACAATAAAAATGCATCCTTGATCGAGGGAAGTTGAGCCAACGCTTCTTTGCGCAGGGGCTGCTTGGGGTCCTGAACACCAACTAAACAATTGATATGTCGAATCAGCGTTCTCATTTCGTTGGCCGCTCGATCACGAGTGCGCTGGCGCCGCCTCCGCCGTTGCAAATACCGGCTGCTCCATAACGTGCGTTGTGATGTGTAAGGACATTGAGCAGGGTAACCAAAATACGGGCGCCGCTGCAACCCAGGGGGTGGCCCAGAGAAACGGCTCCGCCAAAGGCATTTACTTTGGACGGATCCAACCCCAGCCGTTTAATATTTTCCAGGGCCACTACTGAAAAGGCTTCATTGATCTCCCAGAAATCGATCTGCGACATTTCCAGTCCGGCTTTTTTAAGTGCTGCAGGCAATGCTAACGAAGGCGCGGTGGTAAACCATTCCGGAGCCTGTTCCGCATCGGCATAGCCGCGTATATAGGTAAGGGGGTTGAGTCCGAGTGACTGTGCTTTTTCAGCCGACATTAAGATCAATGCAGCCGCACCGTCGTTCATGGTCGATGCATTGGCGGCCGTGACGGTTCCTTCCTTGATAAAGGCCGGAGCGAGTTGTGGGATCTTATCGAATTTGACTTGAAAGGGCTCCTCGTCTTTGGAGACAATAATAGGATCTCCTTTTCGCTGCGGGATGGTTACCGGTACGATCTCGGAGGAAAAAATGCCTTCGTTCCAAGCACGCTGTGACCGCTGATAGCTCTCGATGGCAAAAGCATCTTGATCGGCACGGGAGATCTGACAGGTAGAGGCACACAACTCCGCAGCCACGCCCATTGCTTTTCCGTCGTATACATCGGTGAGGCCGTCTTTGGCCAATCCGTCGACCAAACTCACATTCCCGTATTTGTTCCCCCAGCGAACATGTTCCGAATAAAAAGGCACGTTACTCATACTTTCCATCCCGCCGGCGATCACGACATCGGCGTCGCCCAGTTGAATGTGTTGTACCGCCATCGAAACAGCTTTCATTCCGCTGGCACAAACTTTGTTTACGGTTGTGCAATTGACTGAATCGGGTAGACCGGCAAATTTGACTGCTTGCCGGGCTGGCGCTTGCCCCAGATTGGCCTGAATGACCGAGCCCATGAAAACATCGGTTACGACTTTGGGATCCAACTGAATCCGATCCAGTGCTCCGCGGATCGCCGCGGCACCTAATTGAGTAGCAGATAAGGACTTAAGCGAGCCGCCAAAACTTCCCATCGGCGTTCGAACGGCAGAAACGACAACAACTTCACGCATCATAAAAAATGTTTCGGCTAAGGTACTACAATGACCGTTCTCATACGTTCGGGATGATTTCGCTCAAGTTTGGATCGTCGGATGAATTTTGATATACCTTTATGTTCCTGCTGGATCCTCAAACAACTTAACAATCGATGAAACTTTTTGTAGCCGGACTCCCATACGACATGGGTGATGCTGAATTAACGGAATTCTTCGACAAATTTGGAACCGTGAGCTCGGCCAAGGTTACAATGGACAAAGAAACGGGCAAAAGCCGTGGCTTTGCTTTTGTGGAAATGCCCAATGACTAAGAAGCTCGGGAAGCTATAGAGGGGTTGAATAACCTGGGAATCGGAAAAAAAGTAATGATCGTGAAGCCCGCAGAGGATCGTAGAACATCGGAGCCAACCGATCGCAGGCCCCGGTTCTCCCCTACTTCTCGAACGCCGCGAGACCGTTATTGATACAAGACTGTTAGCGTAAGCGGCTTGACCGGAATCAAGCTCATCGCTGAAGTGGTGTTTACCACCCGGTTATTGAGAATGGCCGGTTTCCAACCCTGTCCAACTACCCAAGGAGCAGATGCTTCCATTCCACTGTATCGAACCCGTATTTTTCTCCACTTGTCATTGCCCCCCACCGATTCGATCTGAAAACGAACCGAGCCGGTTGTTTCTGTCTCCTCGAACCGGATGGCCTGGATCAGCGTTTTTGAATCGGCGAGTCGAAACGAAGCATGTTGTTTCCGCAGTTGAATCAAGGCCTGTACGTATTGATAAAATTCAAGTTGCTGAGATTTGTTATTCCAATCGATGGCGTTGATGCTATCGGGACTTTCAAAAGAATTCTCCACCCCTTTTTTGGTTCGACGAAATTCGGTTCCAGCATGAAGAAATACAATACCTTGGCTGGTAAGCAGAATTCCCAGGGCCAGTCGGTGCATTTCGGCTCGAAGGGAATCGGTTTGCTCCGCAACGGAGATGGCTAGTTTATCAGCCAGCACATGATTGTCGTGGCATTCCGCATACGTGATGGTATGATGGGGTTGCGCGGCGTAGGACTGCTTGGCGTAGATAACCTTTGAAACATCGACTTGGTCGTGCGGCAGCGCGGCTACGACCCCAAAACGGATGGAGGATTCCATGCCCGACTTACCGGATACGAATCCTTTGTCGTGGTGATCGAATACACTTCCCTTGATGGCATCCCGGATATCATCACTGAACACGGCGATGCGATCGAGCCGATGCGCATTGGACTTGAGGGCCCGTTGCGCATCGGGCAGCGGACTCTTTCCGGCGGTCCACCCCTCCCCGTACAACAAAATATCCGGTTTGATCCGGTGCAGTTCGGCAGAGATCTGATTCATGGTTTCGATATCGTGGATTCCCATCAGATCAATCCGAAAGCCATCGATATGGTATTCCTCCACCCAATATTTCATGGATTCCAGCATGAATTTCCGGAACATGGGTCGCTCGCTGGCGGTTTCATTGCCGCAGGCAGAAGCGTTGGAGAACCCGCCTTTTTCATTCTGCCGGTAATAATACCCAGGAACCAGTTGGTTGAAATTTGATTTCTCGGTAAGGGCCGTATGATTGTAAACCACATCCATGATCACCCGTAAGCCTTTCTGATGCAAGGCCAGTACCAATTGTTTGAATTCGCGGATGCGCACAGCGCCGTCTTGGGCATCGGTGGCGTAAGATCCTTCCGGTACGTTATAGTTTTGCGGGTCGTATCCCCAATTGTATTTTTTATCGGGTTGGGTTTCATCGACCGAATAAAAGTCAAATACCGGGAGCAGATGGACGTGGGTAATGCCGAGTTCGGCCAAGTGATCGAGACCGGTGGATTGTCCGCTTGGATTTTTCGTACCGCGCTCGGTTAGTCCCAGATACTTCCCTTTTTGTCTGATTCCGGAGCTCGGATGGATGCTGGCATCGCGTACATGCAATTCGTAAATAATGGCATCGGTTTTATGGACAAATGCGGGGGAGCGGTCGGTTTTCCAACCGATGGGATTGGTTTCTTTCAGGTCCAGGATCTGGCCTCTTTTTCCGTTGGCTCCGGTGGCGCGCACATAGGGATCAACGATTTCGTCTGACCATTTCCCGTCGATTAGCACGCGCAGGGTGTAGTACTTCGCTTTTTGGTCGCCCGGAATCTCTCCTTTCCAAATACCCTGTGTTTGTCTTTGCAGGGGATGGGTGCCCAGGGTCATGCCGCCGGCATCTTTTTCATAGAGGATCCACTCGGCGGCGGTAGCGGTGGGCGACCAAACCTTTAGCACGCTGCGGGCAGGCGAATAGGTTAGTCCCAGGTCTTCTCCCGCGTAGACAGGATAAACGGTAGGATCCAGGTATTGACTGAATGCGGGGGTGGATAGCAGGTGCAACATCAGGAGTATGGGGAAAAAGCGCATTGGGTGGTTTGCCTAAAGGTAAATGGTGTTAGAAAAAAAGAGTGCGTTATTTACTTTTCGAAAGTAGGAAAGAACTATTTTGGAAAGTCAACAAACTCTTTTCATGGGAGATCTACAGGTAAAAAAACAATCCAAAAAATATGATGTGGTGATCGTGGGTTCCGGCGCCGGGGGCGGCATGGCGGCCTATGTATTGGCGCAGGCGGGATTGAAAGTTTGTTTGCTTGAAGCGGGCTATCAGTACGATCCGCAGAAGAATGTGACCCACCTTAAGAATCCGTGGGACTCTCCCCGTCGCGGAGCCAGTACTTCGATAAGACCCTTTGGTGATTTTGATGCCTGTTACGGTGGGTGGTCGCTCGAAGGAGAACCCTATAAAAAAGAAACCGGAACCGAGTGGATGTGGTGGCGGGCCCGCATGTTGGGGGGACGCACGAATCACTGGGGAAGGATCTCGCTTCGGTTTGGTCCCAAAGACTTCAAACGTAAAAGCATCGACGGGTTGGGGGATGACTGGCCAATCGGGTACGAGGACATCAAACCCTATTACGACGCGGTTGATAAATTGATTGGGATATTCGGAACGAATGAGGGACTGGAGAACGACCCGGATGGGATCTTTCTAAAACCTCCCAAGCCGCGTTTGCATGAATTGTTCATCAAGGATGCGGCCACGCAAGCCGGGGTAAAGGTGATCCCCTCTCGCCTATCGATCCTTACCCAAAAACTGAACGAGGAACGCGGGGTTTGTTTTTATTGTGGGCAGTGCAACCGCAACTGTTCGGCGGCGAAAGCGGATTTTTCATCGACCAATGTGCTGATTTATCCGGCACTGAAGACCGGTAATATAGACATGATCTGTCAGGCCATGGCCCGCGAAGTACTCACAAATAAGGAAGGCATGGCTACCGGGGTGTCTTATGTAAGCAAGGACGACCAGCAAGAATACCAAGTAGAGGGCCGCGTTGTTATTGTGGCGGCCAGTGCTTGTGAGAGTGCGCGGTTGTTGCTGAACTCCAAATCGCCCCGGCATCCCAACGGACTGGCCAACAGCAGCAACGTTGTCGGAAAATACTTGCATGACTCAACCGGCGCAGCGCTGGGTGGAATTTTACCGCAGCTCTTCGACCGCAAGCGATACAACGAAGATGGTGTGGGCGGCATGCACATTTATTCGCCTTGGTGGATGGACAATAAGAAACTGGATTTCCCGCGCGGTTATCACATCGAATATTGGGGTGGGATGAGTCAGCCTAGTTATGGTTTCAACTGGGGCATAGAGGGATTGAACGGAAAATACGTAGTGCATGGAAAGAAAAAAGAGGCCGGCGGCTACGGGGCTTCGCTCAAAGAAGATCATCGTTATTTCTATGGGTGCGGCGTAGGCATGGCCGGACGGGGCGAGGCGATTCCCCTGGAAACCAATTACTGTGCCATTGATCCTACCACGGTCGACAAATACGGGATCCCGGTGCTGAAATTTCATGTGAAGTGGAGTGAGCACGAGATTCGGCAAGCCAAACACATGAAAGAGACCTTCAAGGAAATCATGCATAACATGGGAGCCGTGATCACCTGGGGCGGGGAGGACGATGAATCCAATCAGTGGGGACTTTCCAAACCGGGTGAGATCATTCACGAGGCCGGAACGGTGCGCATGGGAAATGATCCGAAGCGATCGGCCCTGAATGCCTGGAATCAGGCGCACGATTGTAAAAATCTGTTCTGTGTGGACGGAGGGGCTTTTGTGAGCCAAGCCGATAAGAATATTACATGGACGATTCTGGCCCTGAGCATGCGTGCCTCCGAATACATCATCGATCAATTCAAAAAACAAATGCTATAATCGTATATTATGGATCGTCGGTCTTCCTTGAAACTAATCGCCACCGGTGCACTCGCTGCCCCGGCTGTACTGACTGGCTGCGATCCGGAGAAAAAAACAGTTCCCACCGACGCGTTCAGCCTCGACCGCAACCCCGATGAATTGGAACGGGAGAAAAAATTATTGGCGGAAGGTCCCTTTTTTACGTCGGAGGAAATGGCAACCATTACGGTGCTGGCCGACATCATCATCCCTCGCGACGAAGTCAGCGGTTCGGCCAGTGAGGCGGGTGTGCCCGCGTTCATAGACTTCATCGTGCGGGACATGCCCGACCATCAGGTACCGATGCGGGGCGGATTGCGTTGGTTGGAAATGCAATGCCTGAATCGCTATGGTCAGTCGTTTTCAAAATGTACTTCCTCGCAGCAACTGGAACTGGTTGATCAAATCGCCTATCCGGAAAAAGCTAAACCCGAGATGCAGCCCGGCGTGGAATTTTTCAACCGGATGCGCAACTTAACGGCTTCCGGTTTTTATACTTCGTCCATGGGTGTAAAAGACCTGAATTACCGGGGCAACCAGGCAACAGTTTGGAAAGGCGTTCCCAAGGAGGTGCTTGACCAATATGGCCTTCGGTATACCGATAAAGAAGATCAAGAATGTATTTAATTAAACACAAAATGAAAAAGCTCATTCTCTCTTTAAATTTCTTATTTACCCTTTGTTTTTTTGCAAACGGCCAAATTGCCTGGCTATATGAAGGATGCAATTACACAGGAGTAGCGCATACGCTCGGGGTGGGACAATACCGTTTATTCCAAATGAAAATCGGGAACGATCGCCTGCAAGGCCTGATGATCCCAAACGAGCTGAAGGTAACCATCTATGAGAATGACAATTTCCAGGGAAAATCCAAAACCTACTTTAGCAATCAACCCTGTCTGGAGCCAGAATTCAAAAATATGGCCTCTTCCGTTATCATTGAACAGGCCAATGCCAATCCCAGCAACAACCCCAACGACTACATTACCTTTTTCAATGATTGCTCCTACAGAGGCTATTCCCAATCCTTCTCGATCGGAACCTATAGTGGCTCGCAGATTGGGGAATTGAAATTCAATATTTCCTCCCTGCGCATTCAAGGGAATGTTGTGGTCAAAGCCTATCTGAACAATGAGTATAATTCAGGATTGGCCATCACACTGGACAACTCCTCTCCTTGCCTGCCCAGCCAGTACAACGATAAGATCGGCTCTTTTTCCGTAGAATACAGAGCAAACAACAACAACAACAATAACAACAATAACAACAATAGCAATAATAGCAATAACGGGTGGAGACCCCGCAGTTATGTTACCTTATTTAGCGAATGTCAATATGCGGGCAATGCCTTGCGGTTGCAACCCGGGTACTACGAGGGAAGCAAGCTTGGCATTTTAAAATTTAACATCCAATCGATCGAGATCCCACAAAACTTACGCATACGAGCTTATTTGAATACAGAAAGTTTGAGTGGCTTTTCTCAGCAAATCCTCCAATCCACTCCATGTCTAACGGCCCAAATGATCAACCGGATTGGGGCCTTGGTTGTGGAAGAAGTGGGGAATGGTGGTGGAGGGGGAAATGGTTTTGGTGGAGGGGGTCCTCTTTTTGGGGGCCAACCGGTTTATTTGTATGCAGATAATGACTTCCGCGGTCAATCACTTAGTTTACCCCCCGGCACATATTCCAGCTTATCCTCCCTAGGCTTTCAGGATCAATCTTTAAGCTCGATACAAATTCCTTCGGGCTATCGGGTCGTTCTATATGATCAACCCAATCTCCGCGGAGCGAGTTATACATTGACCTCCTCCCGCATGAGCCTGAACATCATGGGGTGGAACGACCGAGCGGTTTCGATTGCGATCTATCAGGAGTAAATGGGATAACGTAACTTGTAGGCCGAATGATATCCACCTTAACCATTCAGCAGATACAAAATCGTGCAGACATTCTGGACGTGGTGGGAAACTTTATTAAATTAAAAAGGCGAGGCACCAATTACCTGGGGCTTTGCCCGTTTCACAACGAGAAAACTCCCTCCTTCACCGTCTCCCCTTCCAAAGAGATCTTCAAGTGTTTTGGTTGCGGCAAAAGCGGAAACCTGATCAGCTTCCTGATGGAGCATGAGAAGTACAGCTACGTGGAGGCGATCCGCTGGCTGGCCAATCGGTACGGGGTCGAGATAGAGGAAACCTTTGCCAGCGATGAGCAACGACAGCAACAACAACAGGCAGATAGTCTGTACATCATCAATCAATTCGCCCAGCAGTGGTTCTCGGAACAATTGCTAAACACCGAAGAGGGCAAAGACATCGCCTGGAGTTATTTTCGAGAAAGAGGATTCACCGACGAAACCATTCAAAAATTTCAGCTGGGTTATTCTCCGGAGCAGCGGGATGCTTTTACCCAGGCAGCCGTTGAGAAACAGTTCAACAAAGAATTGCTACAAAAAGCCGGATTGATTTCGAACCGTTACGATCAATGGTTGGATAATTACCGAGGCCGTGTCATCTTTCCGATCCACAATCACAGCGGCAAGGTGCTTGGGTTTGGAGCCCGTATACTGAAGAGCAGCGAAAAAGCGTCCAAATACATCAATACGCCGGAAAATGAGATCTACCTCAAGAGCCGGATCCTGTATGGGTCATATTTTGCCCGTCAAGCGATGGACAAGGCCGACGAGTGTTTACTGGTAGAAGGATATACCGATGTAATTTCCATGCACCAGGCCGGTTTGGAAAATACCGTTGCAAGCGGTGGAACAGCACTGACTCCGGATCAGCTTCGCTTGATCCGTAAATACACCGACAACCTCACCATTTTGTATGATGGGGATGCTGCAGGCATCAAGGCCGCTTTGCGCGGAATGGACTTGGCGCTGGAAGAAGGATTGAACGTACAGCTTGTCTTATTGCCCGACGGACACGATCCCGACAGCTATGTACGCTCGATGGGAACAACTGCACTGCAGGAATATATCCGCCTCAATAAAAAAGATATTATTCTCTTTCAATTGGAGGTAGCCTTGCAAGATGCCGGATTGGATTCCATCCGAAAATCGGCTGTCGTTAACCGAATTGCGGAGACGATTGCGCGTATCAACAAAGCCGAGGATTTTACCCGTCAACAAGATTATATCAGACAATGTTCCAGTCTACTTAAAATTGACGAGGCAGGTCTGCAAAGTCTTGTAAATAAATACATACGAGACCGCATTTCATTGATCGAGAAGAAAATGCCCTTTGAGGAGGCAAAGGCCTTTGAACAAAACGCACAGGAGGGCGAACGAAACGAGTATGATGAAACCACTTTCCAGCTGCTATTTAAAGACGACTTGCAAGAAAAAGAAATCGCCCGCATTCTTTTGGAGCATGGCATGCGCACCTGGGAGGACGAAAAGTTGGTGGCCGACTACATATTCGAGGAACTGCTGGATGAATCATTGATCGACAACCCTTCCGTCTTACAACTAATTCAATTTTATCGTGAATTAAGGCAAGAAAAAACCACTCCCATCAGCCGGTCAGACTTTGTATACCACGCCGATCCAGAAATCAGTCGATTCGCCGTGTCGCTGCTGCAATCGCCGTATGAGGAAAGTCCCCGTTGGCGTAACAGCGCCACATCACACAGCGGCTTTCAGCCCCGGTTGTTTGAGCAAGCGTATGCCGATGTGGTCAAATTGATTCAATCCGAAAATCCGGAAGACCTACAGAAATATCTTTTGATGGAAGAAGATAAAAGCCTGGAAGAAGTACAATCTGCCATCAGCTACCTAAAACTTAGAAAAATCAAGCGGATGATTTTAGAAAATCAACAGGATATGGAAAAGGAACACAATCCGGATGAATTCCGAATCCTACACCAAACACACCTCCACTTAAAACAAATGGAGATCAGCCTGACTCAATCGATGGGCTCCGCCGTCTGGAAATAAAAAAGCCCCTCACGGGGCTTTGTACTTACTATCCCAAAATAATTTATTCCTCGATCGCTTCCGTGATAACCGCTGCAGTGGCAACGACCAACTCAGAGCGACAAAAGCGCAAGGCAGACCAAACATGGTCCAATTCTACCCGATCGATGCTCTCAAATCCCTCACCGGTCAAACAATTCCAACTGCTTTCCCGATTTAAATCCGTGACGATTTTGGATGTGACTTTGGGATACGCAACCCAAAACTTCGTATTGTCCTTCAACGCCGGCAGCACATCGCGAATAATCCCGATTAATTGCGTTTCACTAACGGCAAAAATCAAAGCAAAATCGATTTTGCGAGAAAGCAACAGCGGGGTGATATTTTTTGCAAAAGAGAGCTTGCTGAACTGTTTTTCGATAGAGGAGGGCAATCCTTGTATCAACAGGTTTTTTTCGTCGGCCAGCAGTAATTTTTCGGGTAAAGTCTGTAGCATGTAAAACGTTTTGTGAAACAGCCCGACCCTTGACAAGGATCATTTGGTAGGGCGTCAAAAATACGACGATTTAAGGGAAGGACAAAAGACAGGTGCAGGATTCAAAAGACGATCAAAAGAATATGAGTTGATCTATCCTATTAAATTGATTATCAACCTTTTGATTTTTCATAATATTCCATCGCTTCAGGCATAATCTTCTGCAGTCGTTCGATTCGTTTTCCCTCGGAAGGATGCGTGTTCAGAAACTCCGGCTTTTTTGCTCCCCCTGCCTTTTCCATCCGCTCCCAAAGACCAATCGCAGCCCGAGGATCATACCCGGCCTTAGCCGCCATGATCAGACCCCACCGATCGGCCTCTAACTCATGACCTCTTGAAAAGGGAAGCATTACCCCCAACTGGGCGCCTACCCCATATGCGGTGAGAAATAAATCGCGTGTTTCTTGAGGCTTATTGGATAGCGCCACCGACAAGGCCACCCCTCCTAACTGCTGTATCAATGCCTGGCTCATACGTTGGTTGCCATGCTGAAGTAAGGCATGGCAGACCTCATGTCCCATAACAGCAGCCAGTGCATCCTCGTCTTGTGTAACCGGAAGTAGACCTGTATAAACTACTATTTTCCCACCTGGCATACACCAAGCATTGATTTCATTATCCTGTACAAGATTAACCTCCCAATCGTAGCCCTTTAAATTATCGGCTGAGCCTCTTTCGATGTAGAGATCATTAACTGCCTTTACGATTCGCTCTCCCACCCGGTTGACCATGGTAGCATTTGCGTTGGAGTTAACACCCAATACCCGTTTGCCCACCAAGAACTGACGATATTGTGTGTTTGCCATTCCTTGCAACTCCGTCTCGGGCAGCAGCGTAAACTGGCGCTTACCGGTCAAGCTGTTTTGCGTACAAGAGATCAAAAAACCCAAAAACAAAAAAGATGCAATAAGGAACCTCAAGCGACAGATTTTTGACACAGTAAATCTAAGGAATTTGGACGTTAAAAAACCCGTAAAACTAATCTCCGGACTGGAGACGTTTCTGTTGTTCCTTCCGCCGATCGCGATTCTTAAAAATGGGAAGTTTGCTCTCGTGGCCCCGAAGAAGCCGGCCAATGTTCTTTTGATGGGTGAGCAACACCAATAACGCAACAGAAATGGCAAACACCCGATACAGCGGATTATCGACGTTGAAAACCACCAGAATAAATATGGGGAAAGCGATGCTTGCCAGAATGGAACTTAAAGAAACAAAGCGGGTAAGGTAGAGCACCAACAAAAAAATCCCGACACAGGAAACAGCGGTCCAAGGAGAGATCCCCAGCACCATGCCAAACAAGGTAGCTACCCCCTTCCCTCCCCTGAACTCGGCCCAGATGGGAAAAATGTGACCCAAGACGGAAGCCAGACCCAAACAGGTCATCAAGTTATCCATCCGCCACTCAGAGTCGATGTACTCCGGAAGCAACCAGGCCAATTGAACCGCCGCCATGCCCTTCAACATATCCAGCAACAAGACGGTAGTCCCCCACTTGGGACCAAGTACCCGATAGGTATTGGTCGCTCCCGCGTTCCCGCTTCCAAATTCCCGAATATCAAAACCAAAATATCGATTGCTTACCCAAAATGCGGTTGGTATACTGCCGATGAGATAGGCTAAAATGAGCAGAAGGAATTCGTTCATTGGGTTCTCAAGGAGCTGTAAAACTAACCAAAATCCAGTTTGGTAACAAAAAATTAATACTACCTACCCCCTTGAATATGAGCCGCTTGAATGCAAATCCACCCACCCTGCGCCCAATGATGGGTTCGGCTCAATTGTGCAGCGCACAGGGCTTCATCCATGACCGGTAGATCGGCTTCCAGAATTCCGCTGAGCAGCAAGGTGCCGGAGGGGGATAGACTGGACCGCAGCGCATGCATGTGCTCGATCAAAATATTCCGGTTGATGTTGGCAAGGATCCGATCAAATGGTCCGGCCACCGAAATCCGATCTCCCACTAAAAAGTGGATATCGGTTACGTGATTCACGGCCGCGTTCTCCCGGGCATTTTCAATACTCCAATCCTCTATATCGATCCCAACTACCTCAGCTGCACCCATTTTTTTGGATAGGATCGCCAAGACGCCGGTTCCGGTTCCAAAATCCAAGACCCGATCTCCGGGCTGGATGCTTGTCCGCATCTGTTGCATCATCAACCGCGTGGTGGCGTGATGACCCGTCCCAAAACTCATTTTGGGCGTGATCACCAACTCGTTTTTGACCTGCGGCAGAGGGGGATGAAATGCAGCTCGGATGCCAACCCAATCGTCGATCTGCACGGGATCAAAATAAGACTCCCAGAGCTGATTCCAATTGGTCTTCTCGATTTGTTCCGTAGTAAATGGAAACGATTTTTCCCGTAAATGATCATGAACCAGTTTTTCCGGCCATTCACCGACGGGGCGATATGCTTTCAATTGATCCGGCAGTTGTTCAAACCCCTCAAACCCCATCTGATCCAAATAGGAAACCAATTCGTCGGATTGCTCCGCGGTGGAAACAGAAATGGTCAGACAGGTGTAGGATTCCATTGGATAAAAATAAAAAGACCCTGACGAGCAGGGTCTACAAAATTATGCATTCGGTTGTTCGTCCTCCGGACGGGGCGGACGTGGAGCAGATTCCGGTTTGGGCATCAATACCTTCCGGGAAAGTTTGAATTTTCCGGATTTGGGATCGGTGCCGATCAGTTTCACTTTCATGTGATCGCCTTCTTTCACGATGCCTTCCAAGGTCTCCAGTCGTTTCCAACTGATCTCAGAGATGTGCACCAGTCCTTGTTTTCCGGGAAGGAACTCGACAAATGCACCGAAAGGCATGATCGACTTAACGGTTGAATCGTAAACATCCCCTACCTGCGGAACGGCTACAATTCCCTTGATCCATGAAACGGCTTTTTCCACTCCGTCTTTATTCACGCTGAAGATGCTTACTTCCCCGCGGTTGTTGATCTCTTCGAGGGTGATGGTGGTTCCGGTCTCGCGCTGGATCTCCTGAATCACTTTACCACCCGGTCCGATCACGGCTCCGATGAACTCTTTGTCGATGAACAGCTTCACCATGCGCGGAGCATGCGGTTTCACTTCGGTACGGGATTCCGGAATACAACTGTACATATGATCCAGTATATGCAAACGGGCGCGGCGGGCCTGGTCGAGCGCTTGTTGCATCACTTCCATTTTTAATCCGTCTACCTTGATATCCATCTGTACCCCACAGATCCCGTCGCGGGTACCGGTCACTTTGAAATCCATATCGCCCAGATGATCCTCGTCGCCGAGAATATCGGTGAGAATCGCATACTTGTCGCCTTTGCTGATCAGTCCCATCGCCACCCCCGATACGTGCTTCGGAATTCCGACACCCGCATCCATCAGCGCCAGCGAACCGGCACAAACCGTGGCCATAGAAGAAGAACCATTTGACTCGAGGATATCACTGACCACGCGAACCGTGTAGGGGAAATCACCTCCCGGCATCATTTGTTTCAGCGAGCGCTGTGCGAGGTTTCCGTGACCCACTTCGCGGCGGCTTTGTCCGCGCATCATTTTCACCTCACCGGTAGAGAAGGGCGGAAAATTATAGTGCAGGTAAAATTTTGAATCGACCGACTTGGCCGCACTCTCCACCAATAATTCATCCATCGGTGTGCCGAGCGTAACGGTGGTCAGCGATTGTGTCTCGCCACGAGTGAAGAGCGAAGACCCGTGTGGGGACGGAAGGATGTCCACTTCCATGTCTAAGGTGCGAACCGTTTCCAGATCCCGTCCATCCAACCGAATACGCTCGTTCAGGATCATATCGCGCACCACATCGTACTGCAGATCGCTGTAATAGGTAGAAGTAAGTTTCTTGGTCAGATCGGGCAAGGACTCTCCTTCGGTCAGTCCCAGATCTTTTTTTAAGTACTCGATCACTTCGTCCTTAATGGCTGAAAAACGATCGCTGCGCTCGTGCTTGCTGAGTTTTCCTTTAGCCACCTCGTATACTTTTGGTTGAGCAAAGGCATAGATCTTATCGCGCAGTGCTTCATCGGTAGCAGGCTTCACATAATCGCGCTTGCCCTTCACTCCGGCCAGATCACGCAATTCCTCTTGCGCCTTTACTTGTACGCGGATCGCTTGGTGGGCGATCTCCAATGCCTGGCAGAGATCGGCCTCGGAACATTCCTTGGCTTCGCCTTCCACCATCATCAGATTCTTATCGGTTGCCGCAATGATAAAATCCAGATCGGATTTTTCCATCTGGCTGCGGGTAGGGTTTACAACGAATTGTCCCTCTACACGAGACACCCGTACCTCAGAAATTATTTCTTTGATGGGAATATCGGATACGGCCAGTGCGGAAGAAGCCGCCAAACAAGCCAGTGCATCGGGCATTATTTCCGGATCGCTGGAGATCAGGGTAACGAGCACCTGAACATCACACAGGTAATCTTCCGGGAAAAGGGGACGTAGGGCGCGGTCAATCAGCCGACTGGTCAGCACCTCATAATCATTGAGTTTGGCCTCGCGCTTGAAAAAGGATCCGGGGATGCGTCCGGCCGAAGCGAATTTCTCTTGGTAGTCGACCGAAAGGGGGAAAAAACTCTGTCCCTCTCTGGGATCTTTGTTGGCCACGACGGTAGCCAGGATCATGCATTTGCCGCAGGAAACGGTGACGGCGCCATCTGCCTGACGGGCCAGTCGACCGGTCTCGATGGTAACCATACGGCCATCTCCAATATCGAATGTTTTACGAATAGGTTGTTGTAACATGTTCATTGATTTGTGATCGTAGCTGACAATAGCAGGTTGGATCGGTGGAATATATTCCCGATACTACGGCAGGTTGCATCGATCTGGGTGGGAAACGCCTTCAAAAAAAGCAGGCGGATAAAACGAAGCAAGCCCCGGCCGTGTAGCGGGGGCTTGTGATTATTTGCGGATACCCAGTTTTCCGATCAGGGCACGATAACCGCTCAGGTTATGCTTATGCAAGTAATTGAGCAGTCGCTTGCGCTTACCGACCAATTGCATGAGTCCCCGATTGGTGGAGAAGTCCTTCTTGTTGACTTGAAGGTGTTCGCTGATGTGGCTGATGCGCTCGGTGAGCAGCGCGATCTGTCCCTCGATCGATCCGGTGTTCTTAGCAGAACCGGCATGGGTCTTGAAAATGTTCGCTTTTTTTTCAGTAGTTAATGACATCTTTTTTTTTCTTTTAGGTTCATCCGATTGTTTTCATCCAATTTATGAGGGGTTAAAGGTACGAAGTCCGAGGCGAATGAACAAGTGAAATTTTGCAAGAAAACGGTATGACTGTCAGGGACTTATCCCGAATCCAGTAGCTTTGCAGCATGGATCTTTCCGCCGATACCCGGGCTATTTTGGGCCTTCAATTGCCTACCGATCCCCGCTGGGTGAACCTTGCCGCCCACTCGCTGGAGGAGGTGCTCACCGATCATGCCTATTGTGAACAAAAAGCCGCCACCTCCTGCATCTCCCTGATCCAACGCTACAGCCAGTATCCCGAGCTGGTCAGTGCCTTGGCCCCGATCGTAACCGAAGAATGGGGACATTTTCGGTTGGTTCTGGCCGAACTGCATAAACGTGGACTCTATTTGGGTAAACAACGAAAGGATGAATACGTGAATGCATTGTTGGACTTCCAGCAAAAAGGAGGCGATCCTGAATCCCGCATGCTGGATCAACTCCTGACCATGGCCTTGATCGAAGCCCGCAGCTGCGAGCGATTCAAACGCCTCAGCGAGGGACTTCCCGATCCCTACCTCCAGCAATTTTATCGTCGCTTCATGGAAAGCGAGGCAGGACACTATACCTTGTTCATTGAACTTGCAGAGAAATACATCGACCCGCAACAGGTAAGAGCCCGTTGGAAACAGTGGCTGGAATACGAAAAAGAAATAATGAGCAAACTGGATGTCTGCGGCGACCGAATGCATTAACCATGCACCCTTCACTCCCCCCATCCCTGATTCAACGGTTGTGCATCCACGATGCACAGTCGCAACTTACGCCGATCGCCGGGGGACTCATCCATCACACCTATCGGCTGCAGGTTGGAAACGAGCAGACGCTTTTGCAATCCATCAATACCGAAATTTTTTTAAACCCAATCGGACTGATCCAGAATCATCTGGCCCTTTACGAACATTTTCTTTCCGCCGGATCCCCCTTTCCGCGTCCTTTGGCCAAGCCCCTCCCCTTTCCGGATGGCAGTTGGTTGCATGTTGACGAATGCAATCAAACCTGGCGACGAACAGAATTCATTCCCAACTCTTACACACATCCGACTGTAGAGGATCCCAAACAAGCCTTCACCTTGGCAGAATTTTTCGCACGCTTTACCAGACATGCTGCTTCGGTAAATCAATCCGCCTGGCATATTCCCCTATCCCGTTTTCATGACCTGTCTTTCCGATACGAACAATTTGAACAAGCATCAAAAGAGGATCCGTTCGGAAGAAAAAATAGCCAGCCTGCCTTGATCCAGGAATTGGAAAGCAGACTCCACTATGTAAAGACGTTTCTGCAAATCGATCGGCACCCCGCATTTCCGCTGCGAATGATGCATCACGATGCCAAACGCAGCAATGTATTGATGGATCAACAGGAAGGCACGTGGCTTTGCCCGATCGACCTGGACACCGTGATGCCCGGTTATTTTTTTTCGGACCTGGGTGATATGATCCGCTCCCTTTGTAACGGTTCAGAAAAAGAAGACAGCACGGCGGAGCAAGTGCATTTTCGCTCCGACCTCTTCGAATCGCTTCTTACCGGATACCGAGCGGGTCTGACAGGTATCCTTTCGCCTCCAGAGGATCAACTGTTGCCCATCTCCGGGGTGTGGATGACCTACATGCAGTGTCTAAGGTTTATGTCCGATTACTTGAACGGTGATCTCTATTACCGAATTGAGCACCCTCAACAAAACCTCGATCGAGTCAACAATCAATTGGAATTATTGCGTCAGATGGAAAATCATTTGCAGCGAAACGGACGCGCTTCGTTATTGTCCGGAGAAATAGGATAATTCTTCTGAGAGATTCAGATACGGATAACGCGCCTGCAGCTGCATCGTTTTTTGATGATGCGTTTTTAAAAACTGATGATGGGCCTGGCTCTCGGGATACTGAACCCGGTGCTTGCGGGCGGTCACCAACGCCTGAATCTCCTCGATCAGTGATCGGGTAGTTTCCTTAAAGGCGTATTGGCTGAATTGCTCCAATACAAATTGCGTAGCGGCGTAATTGGGATGTACCAGGTCGATGTCGTAGTACCGATGATCGCGCAACACATCGATCACGTATTCATAAGCCGGAAAGTAATAACAGTCAGGCAGCTGCTCCTCCAACAGCTGCACGGCCTGGATCAACCGGGCCTTGCTTCGGTTGTTTTCCACGACGCCATCGCGGATGTGTCGGACCGGACTGATCGTCAGCATCACGCGCAATGCCGGATTGCTCGTACGCAATTGTTGGATGGAATTGGATAAATCGCCTGTTATCTGTTCCACTGATAGCATTTCTTTTTGGAACCAATTGGCCGCAGCGCGGTGGCAATTGGCAACGGCGTCTCCCGGCTGCAATCCGCCTCCACTGGCCCGATCGGTAAGTCGGTATGTAAATGCGGAACCCAGCGTCAGAATGAGCCAATTGGCGGAACGGAGAAAAGTATGCGTTTCCTGAATGGATTCGTTGACGCGCGCAAGGGTGTTTTCGGGCTGCATTGCAGAAAAACGAGAATGGTGTTGCCAACTGTGCCAGCATTCATTTAGAAAAAAAAGATCCGATTGGGTATAGACGCGGGCGGTTTGGTAATCGTTTAGGGCACGTGCAATGGCATCGGGACCAAACAAGATCCCATGCGGGTTTTGCAAAAGTGGAAATTTCCATTCGCTCAAGGCCTCTCCAATGTGTTCGGTGAAGCAGGAACCCAGCAGCAGGATGCGTTGCCGGTGGTCGATCGGAACGGGTAGCGGATCGGGTGAGAGGGGAAGCTGAAACTGCATCAAGTAAAGATCGTTTGCGCCAATTGTACACAGGTATTAAATTGTTCGCGATCGATGGAAAGATCGGGGTAGATTTCAGACAGGTAATCGATCAGCGACTGGGTATTGATGTTTCCAACCAGTTCATCTTCGGCGAAGGGGCAACCGCCATAGCCACCGATGGCGCCGTCAAAGCGTCGGCATCCGGCTTCATAGGCGGCAGCGATCTTCTCTGGTTGCCCGCCTGGTTTGCCATGCAAGTGTACTCCCCATTGAATGGAGGGAAATTCGGCGCGGCATTGCGTAACCAGTGAACGGATTTGATCGGGTGTGGCGAGTCCCACCGTATCGGCCAGCGACACAACAGGGACATTCATCTTTTGAAGTTGACCAGCAAGTTGCAGCACTTGATCGGGGTGATAAGATTCTCCATAGGGATTACCAAATCCCATCGAAACATAAACGACCAATTCGGCATTTGACCGATCGGCCAGATGGCGCAATCGTTTCGCGAGTTCAATCCCTTCAGAAACGGATTGTCGGGTATTACGCTGCTGAAAGGTCTCAGATACCGAGAGCGGATATCCCCAATAAGAAATATAGGGATGATTGGCCACCTGTTCGGCTCCGCGTTCATTGGCCAGAATGACCAGCAAGCGGGTTTTGGTATCGCGAAGATCAAGTCCGCAAAGCACCTCGGCGGTATCGGCCAGTTGGGGAACGGCTTTGGGGGAGACAAAACTTCCGGCATCAAGGGTATGAAATCCAACGGCCAGCAATTGTTGCAGGTAGTTTGTTTTGAGTGCCGTGGGAACAAGCTTCGATCGGCCCTGCCAGGCATCGCGGGGGCATTCAACGAGTTGGATGGACTCAGGCATGACGTCGCTGTTTCATGACTTCGTAGAGCATCATACCGGTGGCTACTGAAACATTCAGACTATCGAAATCACCGGACATGGGAATGTGTACTTGTTGATCGGCTGCTTTCAGCAATGCGGGATAGATCCCTTTTTCCTCTCCCCCCAACAACAGGGCGAGGGGAATGGTCAGATTGGTTTGATCGATGGAGGTACCTGCGCGCATCACACTGGCCAGTACCTGAATGCCATTTAGGTGCAATTCATCGATGGCTTTGAGCAAACTCGTAACGCGGCAGACGGTAATCTTCTCCAAGGCGCCGGCCGAGGTTAGGATCGCATCTTCTTGAAGGGCTCCGACTCCTTTATCGGGAATGATGATGGCATGCACGCCTGTGCAATAGGCTGTGCGGGCGATGCCGCCGATGTTGCGTATATCGGTGATGCCATCCAGGATCAGGAACAAAGGCGTCTCGCCTCTTTCAACAACCCAGGAAATGACATCTTGTAAAGATTGATATCGGACGCGGGCTTTTTGTGCCACGCAACCTTCGTGACCAACGACATGAAAACTATCGAGCTTGGCAGCGGGTACCATTTGAATGGGCACGCCGTGTTCGGCGGCGAGTTTTCGAATTTGCGGAATGGTGGTGCCAAAGGCTTTTTGATCGAGGTAGATTCGGTCGAGCACCTGACCCGATTCAAGGGCTTGTTGAACGGCATGGGGACCGATCAGTAAGGTGCTTTTTTTGGGACGAGCGGAATGGCGAAAGGATTTCACGGAGCAAAGAAAAGAAAAAAAGGCCCATCCGAGGATGGGCCTGATCAATTATCCGAAAGGCATTAGATCCCGAAATCTTTTTTCACTTTGGAAACATAGTCTAGTTTTTCCCAAGTAAACAATTCTACGCGTTTGCGGAGGGTATTTCCGCCGGGGGCGAGGAAAGTTTTAGTAATGGTTTTGTGGCTGCGCCCCATGTGTCCGTAGGCGGCGGTCTCCCGGTACATTGGATTGCGGAGTTTAAGTCGCTTTTCAATGAAATACGGGCGCATATCAAAAATGCTTTCCACAAGCTTGCCGATCTGTCCGTCGGTCAATTGAACCTTCGCCGTACCAAACGTATTGACGTTGATGCTGGTGGGTTGAGCCACGCCGATGGCGTAGGAGACTTGCACCAATGCTTCGCTGCAAACGCCAGCGGCCACCAAATTCTTTGCGATGTGACGCGTCGCGTAAGCGGCTGAGCGATCGACCTTGGAAGGATCTTTTCCGCTGAAAGCTCCGCCTCCATGGGCGCCTTTTCCGCCGTAGGTGTCTACAATGATCTTGCGCCCGGTGAGTCCGGTATCGCCGTGTGGTCCGCCGATCACGAACTTACCTGTCGGATTCACGTGATACTTGATATTGCTTTTGAAAAGATGCGCATAGCGCTTGTAGCGTTTTTTTACACGGGGGATCAAGATCTTGATCACATCTCGTTTGATGCGGGCAAGCATCTGGGGTTCAGCCGCGAAATCATCGTGCTGCGTGGAGATCACGATCGCATCGATGCGAATGGGCTGGTTGTTATCGTCGTATTCTAATGTCACCTGGCTCTTGGCATCGGGGCGCAGGTAAGGCATGGGCGATTTTTTTTCTCGACGGATGGCGGCCAATTCAATGAGCAGGTTGTGGGCCAGGTCGAGTGCCAGGGGCATATAATGCGGAGTTTCGTTGGTTGCGTAACCGAACATCATACCCTGGTCACCGGCGCCTTGGTCTTCTTTCTTTTTTCGCTCAACGCCTTGGTTGATATCGGCCGATTGTTCGTGGATCGCGGAGAGGATTCCGCAACTGTTGGCTTCGAACATGTATTCGCTCTTGGTATATCCGATGTCGCGGATCACTTGACGGGCGATCTCTTGTACATCGAGGTAAGCGCGGGATTTTACTTCACCGGCAAGCACAACCTGTCCGGTTGTTACCAAGGTTTCACAAGCTACTTTTGATTGGGGGTCGAAGGCCAGAAAATGGTCGATGAGGGCATCGGAAATCTGGTCTGCTACTTTGTCGGGATGTCCTTCGCTGACGGACTCGGAGGTAAACAGATAAGGCATGCTGATAATTTGTTTCGGCAAAGATAAGTGGGCACTGGTATCAATCAACCAAGCTTCCCAAAGAGTTATAAACGGGAGTAGACCAATCGCAGTCGAAGGCGTTTGGTGGCATCGGGATAATTACCACCGGCGAGTATAATTCGACCGTATGCCACCCGATCGGTTACGAAAAGCTGGTTGCGGGACTGGTAGCCGGGCGAATACAAGAAGGCCCGGATGGGAATATAAATGCGAAGCGAATCGTTTCGGAGGCGTTGGGTGACCAGACTTTGTACATACCGGGTTATGTTGAACCGATACGTGCTGTCCCGTTGGAGCTTGCCTCCGAACGTACCGATATCATAGGAAAATGAGGTAAAGTTGTTCGATAATAACATATCGTTATCGAACGAATAAGCCGTGTCGCCACGCGGACTGATCCGATCCAGAAACAGCCCAAGCGGATAACGGAAAGTTCCTCCTTGTGTACTGGGCAGCGGTGCCAGAACCAGTTCCGCCCGGTGAACGATTACGTTTCGGAAGGTATCCAGGGCAGGGATTCGAATCTGCGCCATCGATCCCGGGGTTGCCGGCAAATAGAGCTTATCGTCGTTCGGTATTCCATTATTCAAATAACTGAGCCAGCTGCCACCGGGGGTACGTCGTACCAAGTTGGCCTGTCCGCCAGTAGAATGAAAATAATCGGCCTGGGTAGTATCAGTCAGCCCATTTTTCGTGTACCGGAAATAAACCGTGAGTTTATTTTTCAGTACATCGGTGGGATTGATGTAAACCAAGGCATTGCCCGAAATGTCGGCTTTAACGGCAAAACCGCGAAACAGTCGCTTGAAGATGGAATCGTTACGGTATCCACCGTTGGCGGTGTTGGAGGTGTCGTAGTTCACCAAGCGGCGGGCGAAGTTAGTGTCGAGTTTGATGCGAATGACATTGGCCAGCTTAGAGGTATCTCGCTTTTGGATGAAGCGGATCGAATCGGACAGTCGTTTAACCTGAAAAGACTTATTACCCAGTTCTGGTCCGGTGAGTGCAAAATCGGGATGACTATACCGATAAAGAGCTGTATCGCTGAATCCTGCGTTTTGGCTGATCTCAAAAACCCGCAGGGTCAGGTTGCTGTTGGTATCGCCATAAGAAGCTTGATAAGAGAGGGAAAGAACGACTGAGTCCACTTTTACCGAATCCCGGTTATAATAAGGATAGATGAAATAGCTGGGGTGGCTAATATTGAAATATGCATCTGCGTGGGTAGTCCCGAATTCAGGATCATTGAGGTGCCCAAGTGCCAGGTCGTCGCTGAAATACACCTTGGTCGTGTCGGTCATGAACCGGTTATTGGCTTCTGCGGAAAGAAAAGTTTCAAAGGTGTTGATGTTGTCGACCGGCGGAATGAGGTCGCCTCCCAGATTGGTGGATTCATTGATCCGCGTACAGGCTACAAAGAGTAAAACCAACAGTAAACCCGGAAGGATTTTGGTAGCACGAAGGATGAAGAGCGGTCTTGCCATGGGATGGTACGGACGGAATAAAAATTTAGCTGGCAAGGTCGCTATAGAGTTGTAAATAGTCTGTTAAATCGCCCTCAGGTTGATAGAGCAAGGTTTTCTTGCCTCGGACCTTGGAGAATTCTTCCGCGAGCTTTTTGTCGATCTTCTCCGCACCAAAGGTGATGGCATCGGCAAATTGGGCTCCGCCGCGAAACAGGGATAGGTTGGAACCATCCTTATACACTTCCAGGTCTTTTTCCTTCAGGGATGCATGGATAAGAGCCTTCTTTAAAAAGGAAGCGCCCATCTTTTCCTTGTAGGTCGTTTCTCCGATGGTAAATACAACTTTGCTGTGCGCAAAGACGGGTTCTTTTTTATAGACGGTCTTCAGATAGGCCGGGATCAGGCCCGTCATCCAGCCACTGCAATGAATGATGTCGGGCGACCAACCGAATTTCTTGACGGTTTCTAGCGCTCCTTTGCAAAAGAAAATGGTACGCAAGTCGTTGTCCTCGAACCAACGATCTTGTTCGTCGTGAAAAACCGATTTGCGCTTGAATAGTTCTTCGTTGTCCAAAAAATAAACCTGTAACCGAGCACTGGGCAGAGAAGCAACTTTTATCTGCAAAGGGAGATCGTCGTTGTCGACCGTTACATTCATCCCCGAGAGTCGGACAACCTCGTGGAGGCGGTGACGACGCTCATTGATGACACCGAAGCGGGGCATGATGCAGCGGACCTCGAAATTGTTGTCATTTGCTTTTATGGCCAGTCGGTTTACGATCTCTGAGAACTCCGTCAGCTCCAAGTAAGGAGACATCTCGTTGGCGATAAAGAGAATGCGTTTTTTTGCTGACATCGGCGGACGCTTTGGGTAAGGATCGGTTTTTCGGCCAACCGGACTGGCTTTATTTGATCCAATAAGGGGGCAAAGGTACAGAAATTAGGGAAAATCAGCTTTTTGAAAATGAGTTTGACAATACATTTGGTAGCTTTATGCATTGATAATCATGCAGAATCGTCTATCCAAATTAGGATCCAACCTGTTTTACGCGGCACTGGCGGGGTTTTTCATCTGGCTCTCGCTACGGCATTTGAATGGGGAGCAGTGGACCCGGATCCAGGCTGCCTTGAAAAATACCCGATACTTATTGATCGTCCCGGTGGTGGTCATCCTATTACTCAGCCACTGGGTCAGGGCTTTGCGCTGGCGGCTTCTGATCGATTCGTTGGGACACCCAATACGGAGGCGCGATGCCTTTTACGCCGTCATGATCGGGTATTTGGTTAACCAAGGGGTACCACGGCTGGGCGAGATCATGAAGTGCACCCTGCTGGGCAGAAAGACCGGTATCGCAGTGGAAAAACTCATCGGTACCGTATTATTGGAAAGGTTATTTGATGCCTGTTGCCTAATCGTATTTTTTGGATTAACCCTGGCCATTCAGCCAGATCTGTATGACCGTTTGATGACCACATTTTTTGAATCCGACAACTCCTCCCCTTCCCCGCAGGACCGAGGGTTGATTTTTTGGGTCCTGGGTCTCTTACTCATTGGCATCGGGTTTTTCTTTTGGTGGAAGCTTCGTCATTGGAAGATTGCACAGGTAAAAGAACGACTGGGTCGTTTTCAACGCCAGTTCGTAGAGGGATTCCGTTCTATTCAGCGCTTACAAGCCAGAGGCTATTTTTTATTCCTGACCCTGGTTATGTGGGCCTGTTACTTGGGGGGCGGGTATATTGGATTGCTGGCTTTTTCGGAAACGCAGCACCTGGGCATCCCCGTTGCCTTCAGCATCCTTTCTGCCGGTAGTGTAGGAATGATCGCTTCCCCCGGGGGCATTGGCGCCTACGCCTATTTAATACAAAAGACCATGGAGTTATACGGAATAGAGGAGGCTGCCTCGATCGCTTTTGGATGGTTGCTGTGGCTGGTGCAGACGAGCGTGATTACCCTGGGCGGGCTGGCCAGTTTTCCGGGTATTGCCCCTAAAAAAACAACGCATGCATCAACCTGAGAAATACCTGGAAAAGATCCTCACCCCGGATGAGGCCAAACTCAAAATCGCCGGATGGCGCCACTTGGGACATACCGTGGTCTTTACCAACGGCGTGTTCGACCTGCTGCACGAGGGGCATCTACATTCCCTGGAACGAGCTGCGCGCGAAGGGGATCATTTGGTCGTGGCGATCAATTCCGATGAATCCGTCAAGCGCCTCAAAGGTCCCAACCGTCCTATCCAATCTCAAACCACCCGCGCCCGAGTCGTCGCGGCCTTGCTCCTTTCTGATGTGGTAATTGTTTTTGAGGAGGACACGCCGGCAGCGTTGATCGAACACTTACAACCCGATGTATTGGTCAAGGGAGGCGATTACAGTGTTGAACAAATTGCCGGAGCTGAATCGGTACTGAAGCGTGGCGGCCGCATCGTGATCAATCCCCTGATCGAAGGTTTTTCGACCACCGCCAGCATCCAAAAAATGAAAAGGGACTGAGTCGTTTAATTGGGACTACTTTTGCGGCGCCATGTTTACTTATTATAAGTTTTTTGGAATTGCACTTTCCCTTTCCCTCGTGTCGCTCACTGGCTTTTCTCAAGCGGAGCCAATCACCTTATCGGAAGTCAGTTTCACTGCGCATGGAAACCGACAGCCTACCCGAAACACCGGCCGCAATGTATGGATCGTGCCCGGATATTTGCTTGCCCGCTCGCCCATTCACTCACTGGATGATCTGCTTCGATTTATTCCGGGCATAGAAGTCCAGCAACGCGGCCCTCAAGGCGCACAGGGCGATCTGTTGATCCGAGGAGGAACCTTTCAACAAGTATTGGTTTTGATCGACGGCATTCGGTTGAACGATCCGCTTACCGGGCATTTCAATGCTTATATCCCCATTGATCCGCTGGAGATCGACCGTATAGAGATCTTGAAAGGTCCGGCTGCAGCCACCTGGGGTTCGGAGGCCGTGGGCGGCGTGATTCAGATCTTTACCAAAACCTATTCGGACAAACCGTCCATCCACAAAAAAGAGGTGCAGGTTGGATTGGGGGCAGGCGAATATAAATCCTGGCAACTGCAGGCCCGGGGCTATGCCGAAACAAAAAAGGATCGGTTTTCGATTTCCGGCGCGTCCCGAAACAGTGACGGCGCTCCGCAGCGAGGAACACGCGGGTTTTTTCAGCTCCACACCGTTCAAGCGGCCTGGCAACACCAATTCAATGATCGTTGGCGGATCCGGGTACGGACGGCCTGGGACGGAAGAGATTTTAGCGCACAGAATTTTTACACCGGATTTTTAAGCGATACGGCCCGCGAGCAAGTTAATAGCTGGTGGAACCATGCACAGTTTTCCAGGAGCGGGAAGAAAGGTCTTTGGCAAGCCGACGTAGGACACAAACAATCATTGGATATTTATCGGTTTCGACCGGCTGCTGCTGCCAACCGAAACGAAATGGGATTTTCCCAATTCCAGTTACGCTATCAGCGACAAACAATTGCTCCTTTTCAGTACCAAGCCGGCCTGCAGGCATTTCAGCGAAGCATTCGGTCGAACGACCGGGGGAATCACCGCATTGAACAGCTATCGGTTTTTGGGATTGGCTCGTTAATACTTGGGGCGCATTGGATGGTCCACGCGTGCATGCGGATCACCGCAGATGAACTCTACGGAAACATCCTCATCCCGCAACTGAGTCTTTCCCGGTCGGGCAACAATCATCAATGGCGATGGAGTGCGGGACGTTCGTATCGGGATGCCGATTTCACGGAACGCTACAACAATTACAACAAGCCGCTGGTAACCAGCGGGCGAATCGGCAATCCGGTGCTGTTGCCGGAGGATGCCTGGCAAACAGAAATCGGCTACGATGTGCAGATCAAAACAAAATTTTTTGCGCATACCAGTCTTTTTTACCGAGATCAACGCGGATTGATCGATTGGGTTACGACTCCTTATGCGAGCATGCCTCGTCCGATCAATCTCACGCCCACCGGCACCTATGCCCTGGCCAAAAATGTGGAGCGGGTGAAAACCTTTGGTTGGGAAATCGATCTTCAATACCGGGATAGCTTGGGCAAGGGGCAACTCTTGGCTCAGGGAGGTCTTGTGGGGTTGAATAATCAAGTCCCCTCCGGTGGAGCAGGCTTTTACCTGAACAGCCATGCCCGATTTTTGGTAAATGGATTGATCCAGTACCAAAGCGGAAAATGGACCGCCTCGTTTGGGATGCTTTACAAAGAGCGTACGGCTCAAACGGCTGCTGCGCTGGGAGCAGCATTATCGCCTTCCTATTTTTTAATGAACACCAAAATTTCTTTTTCTCCTTATGGAAAAAATAGGTCGTTGTTTGTGCAGGTAGACAATCTGCTAAATACTCGGTACAGCGATCTGTTGGGTGCTCCGATGCCGGGTCGGTGGCTCTCCGGGGGATTTCGGGTAACTTTATAAATCAATTGAATCGTTATGGAATTTTTATCTCAGCTGGGAATCACCGCCAAGCACCTGGGCGTAAGTACGGGTGCGAAATGGCTTGAGTCGGATGGCGCGTGGATTGAATCCTTCTCCCCGGTAGATGGCCGTTCGATCGGACAAGTTCAAGTGGCCGATCGATCTTCCTATGAAGCAGCTATCAAAAAAGCTCAAGAGGCATTTTTGATCTGGCGATCGATGCCGGCTCCTCGTCGGGGAGAGATCGTTCGGCAGATCGGGGAGGCACTTCGTGCAAAAAAAGAGGCATTGGGACGATTGGTTTCCTATGAAATGGGAAAGAGTTTGCAAGAAGGTTGGGGCGAGGTACAAGAGATGATTGATATCTGTGATTTTGCCGTGGGACTTTCGCGTCAACTGAATGGTTTGACCATGCACAGTGAACGTCCTTCGCACCGAATGTACGAGCAATATCATCCGCTGGGCATTGTGGGCATCATCTCGGCATTCAATTTCCCGGTGGCGGTCTGGAGCTGGAATACCATGCTGGCCTGGGTATGTGGAGATGTATGCGTATGGAAGCCCTCTGAAAAAACGCCTCTCTGTTCCATTGCTTGTCAACTCATAGTTGCGGAAGTATTTGAGAGAAATAATTTACCGGAGGGCATCAGCGTGGTGATTAACGGAGGTGAAGACGTAGGAGAATGGTTGAGTGCCGACGTCCGTGTACCGTTGGTCTCCGCGACCGGATCGACGCGGATGGGGAAAGAGGTGGCCTCTTCCGTGGGAAAACGATTGGGTCGTTCGCTTTTGGAGTTGGGTGGAAACAATGCGATCATCCTAACCGCCGATGCCGATCTGGACATTGCCATTCCGGCGGCCGTCTTTGGTGCGGTGGGTACAGCGGGGCAGCGTTGCACCACAACGCGTCGGCTGATCATTCATCGATCCATTTATGAGACGATGAAGGAGCGGTTGACAAAAGCATACGGACAGATCCGCATCGGGGATCCGCTGGATCCGAACCATCACATGGGTCCATTGATCGACAAGGATGCCGTTGCCCAATACCTTCGGTCGATCGAGTCTTGCCGCCAGCAGGGCGGAACCTTTTTGCTGGAAGGCGGCCTGCTAACCGGAAAGGGGTTTGAGAGTGGGTGTTATGTGAAGCCTTGTGTGGCGGAGGTGTCGCCCGACCTGCCCATCGTGCAACACGAGACCTTTGCACCGATTTTGTACCTGATGCCCTATGATACCCTGGAGGAAGCCATTGCCATTCAAAACGGGGTACCGCAGGGATTGTCGTCTGCCATCATGACCTTGAACCTGCGCGAGGCAGAGCAATTCCTCTCCGCTGCAGGAAGTGATTGCGGGATAGCCAACGTAAACATTGGTACTTCAGGGGCTGAGATTGGAGGAGCCTTTGGAGGGGAAAAAGAAACCGGAGGCGGACGGGAAAGCGGCAGCGATGCCTGGAAAGTTTACATGCGTCGACAAACCAATACCATTAACTATGGCCATCAATTGCCGCTGGCACAGGGCATCCGATTTGATCTGTAAAGCAAATAAATTCTTAAAACAATACCAGAACCCCGGGAGCCTGAAAACAGGTTCGCCAGATTCCGTACATTTCCATTCTTAATCAATGATATGAAATACAATTTCGTAAAACGGTTTGTTCTGCTGGGACTTTGGGCGTTTGCCTCCTTGGTACCGGCTTTTTCTCAGTCCTCCGGCTCAATTGACTCGCTAAAAGGCTGGCACCTGGCAGCTGCGAGCAGCGGTTTTCAAGGCATCGCGCTGGAGCAGGCCTATCAATGGTTAAAAGATAACAAGAAAAAGAGCACGACCATTATTGTGGCCGTGATCGACTCTGGGATCGATACGCTACATGAAGACCTCAAGTCCGTTTTATGGAAAAACGCAAAAGAGATTCCGGGCAATTCAAAAGATGATGATTCAAATGGATACATAGACGATGTTTATGGTTGGAATTTTTTAGGCAACCGTGCGGGCGAAAACGTAGAGAAAGACTCCTACGAAGCGGCCCGGGTCTATCATGGGTTAAGAGAAAAATGGGAGGGCAAATCCATAGAAGTAAAAACCCTCTCTTCTGAGGAAAAGTTTGAATACGAGATGTGGAATCGCGCAAAAGAGGAAATGGCGGGGAACGACAACGGAATGGAGATCATTTACTTGAAAAGAGCTTATCAAAATTTTGTGAGCAACGACAGCTTGTTGCGCATTGCCATGGGCAAAGAAAAGTACACCGGCAATGAATTGGGTGCATTCAATCCGGAGACAGCGGAGTTGAAAAGAGCGAAAAGCATGATTTATGGACTCCTATCGGGCAATGACATGCTCGATGTATACAACACCGATTTTCTGAAGGATTTTAAGAGCTATGTGGAGTCGGAGGAATCAAAAGCCGACGCCGCGCTGTTTCCCCCTACGCCCTACCGAAATCAAGTAGTGAAAGATGAATACCAGAACATCAAAGATCGATCTTACGGGAACGGTAACATCATGGTTGGGTTAGATGCCGCGGTGCATGGCACGCACGTATCGGGCATCATTGGGGCAGCCCGTAAGAACGGGGTAGGGATGGATGGAGTGGCAGACAATGTTCAACTAATGACGCTGCGTGCGGTACCGGATGGGGACGAACATGACAAAGACATTGCCTTGGCGATTCGATACGCTGTTGACCACGGCGCCCGGGTCATCAATATGAGTTTCGGCAAGAGTTTTTCCCCGCAAAAAATATGGGTTGATGAGGCTGTTCGCTATGCAGCGTCTAAAGATGTTTTATTGATACATGCAGCCGGTAATGATGCCAAGAACCTGGATTCCAGCTTCAATTACCCCACCCCGCAATTGCTGGATGGAAGTCGACCCAACAACTGGATTACGGTTGGGGCCAGTGGAGATCCCCAGCTTGGAGGGCTCACAGCCAACTTTTCGAACTATGGAAAAAATGAAGTGGATGTATTTGCCCCTGGGGTGAAGATCTGGTCGACCGTACCCGGCACCAACACCTACCAATTCCTGCAGGGAACCAGCATGGCCGCCCCGGTAGTTGCCGGACTGGCAGCGCTCATCATGGAATACTTCCCCACGCTTTCAGCGGCACAGGTAAAAGAGGTAATTGAAAAATCGGCTCAAAAACCAAAAGAAACGGTCAAAGATCCCGGAAGTGGCGATGAGGTACTGCTCTCGGAGTTGTCACGCACGGGCGGCATCATCAATGCCTATGAGGCGGTTAAACTTGCCTCTACCATGAAAGGAGATCGAGTGAAAAATCCCGTCAAAACAAAAAAATCATTTTAAGCAAAAGCCGGTTCGCCGGCTTTTTTATTTTTTTCAATTTCTTATCTGCGTTTTATCGCTCAAAAGGATCCGATATGCGAATACTTCCCTTTCTTCTGCTGCTTTCCGTTTTACCCGAAGGCATTCGGGCACAGCAATCCACTTTATCCGTAGAATCTATCATGCGTGATCCCAAATGGATCGGAACCTCCCCTTCCAACCCGTTTTGGAGTCCGGACGGTCAAACCCTTTACTTCTCTTGGAATCCGGAAAAAGCTCCTGCCGACTCGCTCTATGCCCTATCGCTCAGTGAGATCCAGCCCCGGAAATTGGATGCCGCGGAGAAAGACCGCCTCAACCAAACCGGCCGATACCAATACAATGCCGATCGCTCTGCAGCCGTTTACACCTATTGGGGAGATATTTTTTTATGGGATGCCAAGCGTAAACAAACCACCCAGATCACCGCTACCGCAGATAACGAGAGCAACCCTCAATTCAGTTTCAACGAGCGTCGGGTTGTTTTCTCCCTGCGCCAGCAACTTTTTTCGTGGGATCGCCAAACCGGCGCCCTCGAACAGTTGATCCAAGTAAAAATTCCGGAGCCCGGCAATCCAAACCGAAGCGGTGGAAATACGAACCGCACACTCGGAGTGGGCAAACTAGAAAACTGGCTGCAACAAGAGCAACTGGCAGTGATGGAAATATTGCGCAGCAGAAAAGAAAAACGAGAGGCGGCCGATGCCTATAAAAACAATTTGCCCAAGCCAAAAGAGATCCGGAGTATCTCGTTGGAGGACCGCTCGCTCCAACAATTACAGGTATGCCCCACGGGTCGCTACCTGAGTTATGTGCTCTTCCGAGCCGGTGGCGGAAAGGTCGCACAAGTACCCAATTATGTAACGGAGAGCGGATTTACGCAAGAGATTGATACCCGAACCAAGGTAGGTGCGCCCCAAGGGGAATATGAACTTTTCTTCTATGACCGAACCGAGGACAGCTTGATCAAAATTTCTACAAAGGATATTCCGGGCATTTATGATTTGCCTGATTATAAATGGGAGTTAGCCGGGAAACGCACCGACTCTTCAAGAATTCGATCGGTCATCTATGCAGGAGTTTATTGGTCGCCCAACGGAGAACGAGCGTTATTGGAGGTACGGGCGCAGGACAACAAAGACCGGTGGCTACTCTGTTGGGAGGCTGCCACCCGAAAAATGTGGCTAGCCGATCGTCAACGCGATGAGGCCTGGATAGGGGGTCCAGGTTTACCCGGCTGGGGAAGTAATTCAATTGGCTGGATCGACAACGATAATTTTTGGTATCGGTCTGAACAATCGGGTTATGCACATCTGTACCGGTATCAAGTATCCCTGCGGAGCAGCATTGCGATCACTCGTGGCGCTTATGAAGTACAGCAAGTCCAGTTATCGAACGATAAGAAACATTTCTATCTGACCACCAACGAGGTTCATCCCGGTGAACAGCATTTTTATCGAGTACGTCTTTCCGATGGGCAACGTACCCAACTGACCAGAGGTGAGGGCGCGCATCAAGTGACCCTATCGCCCGATGAAAAGAACCTGGCCATTCTATACTCCACGTACAACCAGCCTTGGGAATTATACCTTCAGAAAAACGACCCCCTCTCCTTCGCACAAGAAATTACCGATTTGGGGCGCTCGGAGGAATTCAAGCGGTATCCGTGGCGGGTACCGGAATTGATTACCCTTCCCGCTCGTGACAGTGCCCGGGTATACGCGCGGTTGTACAAACCGAAAACACCCGACCCAACCAAACCTGCCGTGATCTTTGTGCATGGAGCAGGCTACCTGCAGAACGCCCACAAATGGTGGAGCAGTTATTTCCGGGAGTATATGTTTCACAACTTGCTAGCCGACCTGGGTTATCATGTATTGGATATTGATTACCGAGGAAGTGCCGGTTACGGGCGCGACTGGCGTACCGGGATCTATCGCCACATGGGCGGAAAAGACCTGACCGATCATGTAGATGCTGCCAAGTTCTCAACTACCCAGCTGGGAATCGATCCCAACCGGATCGGGATCTACGGCGGATCCTATGGTGGGTTTATTACCCTGATGGCGCTGTTCACCACACCCGATGTTTTTAAGGCGGGTGCTGCGCTTCGTCCGGTAACCGATTGGGCAAACTATAACCACGGCTACACTTCCAACATTCTGAATGAGCCACAGCAGGACAGTCTGGCTTACCGAAGAAGCTCACCCATCTATTTTGCAGAAGGATTAAAGAACCATCTCCTGATTTGCCATGGTATGCTGGACCTGAATGTGCATTATCAGGATGCAGTGAAACTTACGCAACGGCTTATTGAACTGGGAAAGGAGAATTGGGAGCTGGCCTCCTACCCACTAGAAGATCACGGGTTTGTTGAACCCAGCAGCTGGATCGATGAGTACAAACGAATCCTTGCCCTTTTTGAAAGGGTCCTGAAAGCCCCTCTTCCGGAGGCAAAGTGATAAAGTCTGCTATATTTGTACTTCATCAGCCTTGATACCATGGCCCTGAAATTCGAAGATTTTGATGCGCGCCTGACCGGGGAAGAGTCCTCCGGCCCCTCCGGTAAAAGCAGTTGGTTCCGTCGAATCAAAAAAGGGATCGTCACCTCAACCGCGGAAAAAAAGGAGACGCCGGAAGGACTTTGGAGCAAATGCCCGGAATGCAGTCACATTATGACTGCCTCCGACCTAGAGGAACAAGTATCGGTTTGTCCCAAATGCAGCCATCATCACCGAATCAGCAGCCAAGAATATTTTGAGATCCTCTTTGATCAGGGAGCATTCACGGAATTGGCAGACAATATCCGGAGCAAGGACTATCTGGGTTTTACGGATCTGAAACCCTACGGAAAAAGACTGGAAGAAATCTGGAGCAAAACAGATCTGGTCGACTCCATGCGCGTAGCCACCGGAACCATCGAAGGACATGGTATTGTAATTGCTTGTATGGACTTCGCCTTCATCGGCGGGTCATTGGGTAGTGTGATGGGTGAAAAATTCTCACGTGCCGTTGATTATTGCCTGGAACATCGCCTACCTTACCTCGTCATCAGCAAGAGCGGTGGCGCCCGAATGATGGAAAGTGCGTTCTCGCTCATGCAACTGGCCAAGACCAGCGGCAAACTCTCTCAACTCAGCAATGCCAAGTTGCCTTATATCTCTTTACTGACCGACCCAACTTTTGGCGGGATTTCCGCTTCGTTTGGAATGTTGGGCGATCTGAACATTGCCGAGCCTGGCGCTTTGATCGGATTTGCCGGCCCCCGGGTGATCAAGGAAACAATTAAAAAAGATCTTCCGCCCGGATTTCAGCGAAGTGAGTTCATCTTGGAGCATGGGTTTCTGGATTTTATTGTTGCACGAAAAGAATTGAGGTCCAAACTCGCAGTGATCCTTAAGCATTTTCGGTCCTGACATTCTAGGACTATTCGGGTTACCTTTGCTGAATGGCTCTACCCGAGTTTCATAACCGCCAGGCCCTGCATCAATATTTTATCGATGACCGATATGTGGCCGGTATGGTTCTGGAGGGAACCGAGGTCAAATCGGTTCGGGAAGGTCGGATTAGCTTTAACAACAGCTACTGTCAAGAGCAAGACGGAGCCATTTGGGTAAAATCACTTCACATCCCCCCCTATTCGCATGGTACGGCGAACAACCACGACCCGCTTCGAGATCGTAAACTTCTGCTGCAAAAAAGGGAAATCGAACGCCTTCGGTCTCGCATCAAGGAAAAAGGATGTACGTTGGTGCCGCTGCGTCTTTTTTTTAATGAACGAAATTTACTTAAATTGGAAATTGGCATAGCCCGCGGAAAGAAGCTACATGATAAACGGGAAAGCATCAAACAAAGGGAAGCGGATCGCGCCTTGCGAAGAGCCGGCCATCGGTAAGTCATGCTAGGACCTAAAGCATCCTTTTCAACAACTCCTACAACCAACTGAGCCAAGTGAAACCATTGCGCTTTATCCTCTTGGGAATGATGCTACCACTTATACAGTATGCGCAAACCATATCCGGATGTTGGTACGGAACGGCCTTTGTGGCCGGCCTCCAAGAGCGCCAACACAATTACATGATCGAACTCATCCTGACCGAAAAAGGTCCGGAAGTAAAGGGTTTACTGAACTACCACTTTCGGAACTTGTACCGCTCCGTACCCGTCAACGGAAAATTTGATCGAAAAAAACAAAAACTGCTGCTTTCAAACATCCCCTTGATCTTTTACAAATCGCTCGAGAATATGGATGTAGACTGTCTTATGGATGGACTGTTTACGCTGGTTTTGGCCCGTGCCGGATCTACCATCAGCGGACAATGGTATCCGGATAGCAATTACAGATACACCTGCCCTCCCATACAGGTTAGGCTTTCACTAGATCGAGCGCAGCCCATGAGCGATTCCTTAATTCAAGCAATCAAATCAAGCAAAGAACAGAATCTAGTTTGGGCACCTTCCCCAACCAGCGATGCGGCTTCGAACCCGATGCTCCCACCCCGTACCGTAAACGATTTTTCAAACGTACAAGAACAACCCAAAAGAATTGAGGAGGTCGTACAGGTTCTGGAGATAGAAGACGACTCGGTTAAAATTTTTCTTTATGACAATGGGGAGGTAGATGGCGATTCCATTTCCATTTTTCTAAATACCAAGCTGATTGCCTCCCACCAGCGGCTGACCAATCAAGCCATCCGGTTCACACTTCCGTTGGATGAGCTGTTGGAATACACTGATCTGACGATGTTTGCGGAAAACCTGGGGTCGATCCCTCCCAATACGGCTTTGATGATCGTGGAAGGGGGGAATAAAACTTTTCAGCTTCGCCTGTCGAGTACCATGGAAAAAAGTGCCAAGGTTCGGATCAAACGAATTCGGAAAAAGATCCAAACCAACTGATCAGGAATCAAACAGGCTGTATTGGGCTGAGCTGCTCGAAGAAACCCATTCCAAATCGGTCGATTTGGCGAAATCGGCCATTTTCACTCCCACGGTTCGCCAACCGGTCACTTCCGCCATTTTAGCGATCTTCAGTTTGGCCTTGCGCAATTGTGCACCCCTACCCTGCTGGATAAAAAGAATCGGCTCGGGCTCCGTAGAAACCGTACGCAGAAAATTGCCCTCCCCTTCTTTGATGCATTGGAATTTGCTGCGCAACGTCGTTGTTTCAACCTTGAACCGCTTGAGCATGAATTGTTTTTTATCCTGGTCCACATAAACCGCGGAAACGATCGCATCCGGATCAAACTTTCCGATCCATAAAACCTGCTCAGGATCAAATTTCTGGGTCATTTCCTGATCGGTAACTTCATAATTTCCATCGCGATAAAAGATCAGAAGCCGGTCCTCCGATTCAAAATTGCCCAATGATACTCCTTTCCCCTCCGCATTTAATCGGCCAAATCTAGCGTCAAACCAAAGCCCTCTGCTGCTGCTGGTAACTTTTCCGGCTTCTTTAAATTTGACCGAACGGATTGGATATTTTGTCACTTGATTGCCCATGCTGCTTCGGCCCTTTACAGCTAATTCCTCAAAATAAAAATCAAATTCCTTTATCCGGGCCGAGCAACCCGACGTGAGCAGCACCTTAACAACTTCGGCGCCACCCGTTGAATTAACACTCAGATAATGCACCCGACTCTTCTCATCACCTCTGGTTAAATCATATTCCTTGTCGCGCGTTACACCCGTAATGTTGAACCGCTTGGCATAACTGACACCCCCTTTGCCATCGGCATAGATCATGTTGTAGGTAGTCCGCTCATCATTCTTTTGAAATACTGCCACGTGCAGAATGTCTTTTCCGATGAATGACTTTTCGGCTACCTTGACCACCTTCACGATCCCTCTGCGCGTGAAAACGATGATATCATCCAGATCCGAGCATTCAAACAAGAGTTCATCTTTTTTTAGCCCCGTGCCGATGAATCCTTCCTCCCGATTCACATAAAGTTTGGTATTGGCGATGGCCACCAACTTGGCTTCAATGATCTCAAATGCCTTGATCTCAGTTTTTCGTTCTCTTCCCTTGCCATATTTTTTAAGCAACCCCTCAAAATAGGCCACCGAATAATCTACCAGATTCGCCAAGTCGTGCTTCACTTGTTTGATCTGTGCCTCCAGGTCCTTTATCTGTGCCAGCAGCTCCTCGATGTCCAATTTATAGATCCGACGCACCGGTTTTTCCGTCAGTTTCAGGATATCCTCCCGGGTGATGCCCCGGTTTAATTTTTTCAAAAAGGGCTGGAAGGCTTTTTCGATCGCCCCCAGTACTTTCTCCCAGGTTTCGTGCTTCTTTTCAAGCTCCTGATAGATCTTCTCCTCGAAGAATATTTTTTCGAGTGAAGTATAATGCCATTTTTCCTGCAACTCTGCCAGCTTGATCCGCAGTTCCTCTTCAAGTAGGTCTTTGGTCCTGTCAACCGAGAGGCGAAGCAATTCCTGTACCCCCAGAAATTGAGGACGCTGCTCCACGATCACACAGGCGTTGGGAGAGATCGAGATCTCGCAATCGGTAAACTTGTACAATGCATCGATGGTGATGTCTGGCGAGATGCCTGCGGCAAGGTCGATCTGAATCTCTACCTCGGCTGCCGTATTATCGGTTACTTTCTTGATCTTGATCTTCCCTTGATCGTTGGCCTTCACGATCGATTCCATCAATTGGGTGGTGGTAACGCCATAGGGAACACTGGTAATGAGCAAGGTCTTCTTATCGAGTTCTTTGATATGAGCGCGCACCTTTACCCGGCCACCGCGTTTGCCTTGGTTGTAGTCGGCCACATCGATCATGCCGCCGGTCTGAAAATCGGGATAGAGTTCAAACCGTTTTCCGCGCAGATGCTTTATGGCCGCTTCGATCAATTCGTGGAAATTGTGCGGCAGGATCTTGGTGGATAAACCCACAGCGATGCCATCTGCGCCCTGTGCAAGAAGAAGCGGGAATTTCATGGGTAGGGCTACGGGCTCTGACTTTCGTCCGTCGTAGCTCAATTGCCATTGGGTGGTCTTTGGATTAAACGCCACCTCCAACGCGAATTTGCTGAGGCGCGCCTCAATGTAACGAGCAGCGGCGGCATCGTCGCCGGTACGTACATCGCCCCAGTTTCCTTGCGTTTCGATCAGCAGGTCTTTCTGCCCCAGGTTCACCAACGCATCTCCGATGCTGGCATCGCCGTGGGGGTGGTATTGCATGGCTTGTCCGATGACGTTGGCGACTTTATTAAAGCGGCCATCGTCCATTTCTTTCATGGCATGCAGGATCCGTCGTTGTACGGGTTTCAATCCGTCCTCTACCGCCGGCACGGCTCGCTCCAAGATCACATAGGAGGCATAATCCAGAAACCAGGAGCGATACTGGCCATGCAGGCCATGGTCCTGTTCCTGCACGCGGGTCGTTTTATTTTTTGATGCAGCCATGTTGATTATTCATTGGGCAAAGTCGACGTTTGTTCATCTTCCCTTGCAGTCGCAGCACCGGAAGTCCCGGGCAGTTTGATATCCAGATCTTTCCAAGAACGGTCCGGCTCACCGCTGGTTTGCAACCGACCCGTCCGCAGCATCTCCCGCAACCGATGCATCAGGAACACATCGCCGGTTCGTACATTCATTTTCTGAAGAACCTGCTGTAAGACCCGAGGGGCTTTCTGATAATCTTTTGTGACCTGACGCAGGATCTCCGTATCAAAATATTCGAGGGGCTGTCCCAATATTTTTTTTCCGCCTTCCAGGATCCGGACCATCGCATTGTCGATTTTCAAGCGATTGAATTCGTCCGGGTCGATCTCAAATTCACTCAACGTAACAGGGCGCGCGAGTTTTTTTGCTTTTTTAAATTCTTTTGCGGGGATCTCAGATAACCAGGCCGGATAGAACAGTTGTCCCTTTTCATTGATAAACGGCAGGTTATTCATATAGAGCACCTGGATTCTTCCGGCATAGGGTTTCAGATGAGGGATCAGCCAATAATAGCCCATCACATCGTGCTGGTTTTGTCCTATCCAGATCCAAACTTCCGATTCAGGGTCTTCGTCGAGCGACCGGCACAGGGCGGTGACAACTGCCAGATCATCGACCCCCTCTACTGCCTCTTCCCCGTAGGGAGTGTCTGAAAATAGCCTCCGCCACCAGTCGAGCCGGGCCACCTGCCCTTCTGCCGTTTCCAATTCGGCAATCGGTCCCACGGCATAATCATCCCGGATCAGAAAGATTTCTCCCTCTAATTCGGGATCAAGGGCCACGATTTCTTCGAAAAGTCCCCGATCGGCCTCGTTAAATAAAACATGTTTCATACAAGGTTCCTGTTTGGCTTGATCAAATAATAGACGCAGGTGGTCAGGTAATTGCGTAGATACGGAATACCTTTCACCCAGAAAAATTGTTTGCGGGCCGACCACCCAAACTTCCACTTATAAATGGGGTTCAGCAAATAATGCTCAGCAGATACAATCTGATATCCCTGCCCTTCGCAAATTCTTTCAAAGCGTTCAATTGACAGTCGGGTTTCTCGTATTTCCATCAGTTCCTCAACGGGCTCTTTCTTCCATTTCAGTAAGGCCCGGTAAAGGGATTTTGGCAGCAGATGGACGTAGGGCAATCGAGAGAGACGGGAGCGGCAGATCTGTTGATGACCGCCAAAGGGCATCTGCCAAGGTGGAAATCCGAAAAAGATCATCCCTTCGGGATTCAAAAAATTTTTCATCCAGCCGATCAGTCGAGGTTGATCGTGAATATGCTCGATCACATCTTTTAACAGGATCAGATCAAACGTTCCCTCCAGATCCTTCTCCCGATCTACCTCATAAATGTCTTTGGTGATGATGCGGATCGCACCATCCCTGATCAGATCGGAAAGCAATCGATTGGCATCGTTTACCCGGATAGCATCCAACTCCACCCCCACGCCTGTACATCCCTTTTCCCAGAAAGCTTTCAACATGCCGCCTTCCCCGCATCCGATCTCCAGTACGCGCATGCCGGGTTTCAGGGGGAGCGAACGCTCTACAAAGGGTCCGACGTATTGCCGGGCATTCTGCCACTGGATCTCAAAGTATCGGTCTCTATCGTGATGAAAATCGAACAAGGGGTTCTTTTACGTTTATACTGTTTCTACCGCATCCAATTCGATGCGCAGGTTGGAGATGATGAATTCTTGTCGCTCCGGCGAATTCTTACCCATGTAGTATTCCAGCAATTGCTGAATGTGATCGCCGTGCTCGAGGCGCATCAGTTGTTTGCGCATGTCAGTGCCGATGAATTGAGCGAATTCATCCGGACTGATCTCCCCCAACCCTTTGAAGCGTGTGACCTCAGGTTTGCTACCCAACTTTTTCATGGCCTCCAGTTTCTCCGATTCACTGTAGCAATAGATCGTCTCCTGTTTATTCCGTACCCGAAACAGTGGGGTCTCCAATACGTATACTTTCTCGTGTTTGACGAGGTCGGGGAAAAACTGCAAAAAGAAGGTCATCAACAGCAACCGGATGTGCATCCCATCCACGTCGGCATCGGTAGCGATTACCACATTGTTGAAGCGAAGGCCTTCCAACCCTTCTTCGATGTTAAGGGCATGTTGCAACAGATTAAATTCTTCGTTCTCATACACCACTTTCTTGGTCAGCCCAAAGCAGTTCAAGGGCTTACCGCGCAAACTGAATACGGCCTGTGTTTCCACATTTCGGGCTTTTGTAATAGAACCGCTGGCGCTGTCTCCCTCCGTTATGAAAATGGTGGTTTCTTGTTGCTTGGAGAGGTATTCTTCTTTTCCGCGACTAGGCGGTTCTTCATTTAAATGAAAGCGGCAATCGCGCAGTTTTCGATTGTGCAGGTTTGCTTTTTTAGCCCGTTCGTTTGCCATTTTCTTTATTCCGGCCAATTCTTTTCGCTCGCGCTCGCTTTGCTCAATGCGTTTTTTTAGGGCTTCGGCTACTGCTGGATTTTTGTGCAGGTAATTATCGAGCTCCTTGGAAAGAAAATCGCCTACGAACTGGCGCATGGTAGGACCTTCCACATCCACATTGACCGATCCCAACTTGGTTTTGGTCTGTGATTCAAATACAGGCTCCACAACCCGAACCGAGACAGCGGCCACGATGCCGGTACGGATATCCGACGCATCGTAATCTTTTTTGTAGAAATCCCGGATGGTTTTCACAAACGCTTCCCGAAAGGCCTGCTGGTGCGTTCCGCCCTGGGTGGTGTGCTGGCCGTTGACGAAGCTGTAGATATCCTCGCGGTAGTCGTTGTTGTGGGTTAGGGCCACTTCAATATCTTCTCCTTTCAGGTGGATGATGGGATAGCGGATCTCGTCGGCATTGGATTTTCGTTCCAACAGATCCAACAATCCGTTTTTGGATTGAAAGGATTTCCCATTGAACTGGATCTTCAGCCCGGCATTCAGAAAACAGTAATTCCAGATCTGGTTCTCGAGGTATTCGGGGATGAACTTGTAATTTCTGAAGATCGCTTCGTCCGGTATGAAACTCACCTGGGTACCATTGGGATCGGTGGTTTTGCCCTCTTTGTGCTCTTGCGTGAGTTCGCCCCGTTTGAACTCGGCTTTTTTCTGTTTCCCTTCCCGCACGGCCGTAACCTCAAAATAAGAACTGAGGGCATTGACCGCTTTGGTACCCACGCCGTTTAGTCCCACCGATTTCTGAAACGCCTTGCTGTCGTATTTCGCGCCGGTGTTGATCTTGCTGACCACATCCACAACTTTTCCGAGCGGAATACCCCGACCATAGTCGCGTACCGTAACGGTTTTTCCATCGATGGATATTTCCACGGTTTTCCCATATCCCATGGTGTATTCATCGATGCAGTTGTCCACCACCTCCTTGACCAATACATAGATCCCGTCATCGGGAGAAGAGCCATCGCCCAGCTTGCCAATGTACATTCCGGGCCGCAGGCGGATGTGTTCTTTCCAGTCGAGCGACTTGATGCTGTCCTCTGTGTATTCAAACAAGTTTTTGGGTTGCGTGGGGTTCGCCATAGGTTTGTGATATTCAGCAGGTTAACCGGCGCAAGGGCTCAGGTTATAGCAAGCGGACAAATATACCAAGGGGAAGGGGCCTATCCTTGCGCAGATTTATGCACAACTGGGGAAAAAGAAACCGCTTTTTTCTGTCATTCGAGTAAATGACTGAGAACGGAGGTCAGCCGTTGCATGGGCAAGAGATTTGTTCCAGAAGCTGGCTATATGGACAACTATGGATTGATGGAACCGGGGAGGTATTATCTGGTCCGCGAATACGAGCAAGGTCCGATCCAATTATTGCTGATCATGATGCAAACCGACCGCGGATTGCTGCTGCAGCGATACGGAATACCGCTCGAGTTGGAATGGCGATTGCGCACCGATCCGCTACAAGAGGTCATCGAGTGCTTGTCGGACGATCAGGTACAGCAATGGCTGTATTGTTTTTGCAGTTACGAGGATGCGTATTTGCGATCGGAGGACGGAGAGGAGGACGATGACTAAAGAATTCGGAATCGACGGAGTTCCTGCTTATCCTGCACCACCCCCGCGGCGTTGAGGGCTTCGTAGAGAATGAGTCCGATCCCGCGGGCGTAATATGCCTTCCCAAAAAAGTCGATCGTTCCGGTAATGTCTTGCCAAACTCCGGGGGTGACTTCCAGCTCCAACCGTTCTTCTACGACGATGACGTTGGAATACGTGGTGCTGCCAACCGAAGCGGTTACGATAATGGGAACGTCCTTTTGCAGGATCTTATAGCTGAAACGAACATTGAAATTATTTCCTTGAGCGCTGCCGGCAAAACCGTTCGATTTCCAAACCGTGTTGGCCGCAACGTTGTCTTTGACCATAATGTATTGTCCCCACACCGGCGCATCATAACCCAGGTATCCGCCGGCATCGAACCATTCAAAATAATCTCCGCCGCTCCGACGATAATAACCGGAGGAGTCGAGTCCTGTTCCGTCGTTGGCCTGGAAAATCTGAAAGGTGCTTCCCAGTGCGGTAATGGTATTGGGGTTGACCACCCGATAAAGCGAATCATTGGCGGCATCGTTGATCTCGTAACTCCAGTTGCTTCCGACGCTGCGGGGGAAATAATCGTTGGGCAGTACTTGAACGGTGAAGGTGCAGGTGCTGCTTCCGAAAGTGACGGTAAAGGTTTGGTTGCCGGCGGTCGTTGGCGTACCGGAGGCATTCAGGTTTACCACCTGATTGTTGCCCACGCTTAGGCTACCGCTGGAACTGAAGCTGAGTCCATTTACCGTATTGGTTGTAATGTTATAGGTGCCTGCGGTGGTGATGTTCACCGTTACACCGATGGTATTGGTTGTTCCCGTGGCGGTCGACTCCACATAAAAACCGTTAACCGTTATGGGCGCGCAGGCATTGGGTGCGCCAGCCAAGGTTCCAACTGCTGCACCGCCTCCGGCCGGGGCTACGGTTACAGTAAAACTGCACGAGGCATTAGGCGCTGTAAAGGTGATGGTGTTAGCTCCCGAAGTGCTGGGGGTACCTGAACCGGTCAGCACAACGGTTTGATTGCCGGTGGTGGTAAACGTGCCGGTACGCGTAAAGGTCATTCCCCCACCACTGGCCGTAAGCGTATAGGCACCGATGGTGGTGACGTTGACGGTTACATTTACGGTATTGCCGGCCGTCAGGGCAGCATTCTGCGTATACGTGCCATTCACTACAGCAGAGGCACAATTGCTGGGTGTTCCCCCGGCAACCAAGGTAAAAGCTGCGTTTCCACCACCCCCACCGCCGCCACTTCCCTGGACGGTTACTTGGATGTCACAAAAAGTACTATCGAAACTGACGATAAAATTATTCACCCCGGCGGAAAAAGGTGTGCCATTCCCGCGAAGCGTAACAGTGTTGCTTCCGATACTGGTGAAGGTACCGGTGCCACTGAAATAATATCCATTGATGGTATCGGTAACGATCAGGTAGGGACCTTTTTTGGTCACGTTCACTTCGCAAGTGATGGTGTTTACGGAGGATACCAGCGCAGTACCCGCGGTGTAGGTGCCGTTAACGGTCTTGGGTGTACAATCGCCGTTTACATCGCTTCTCAGCGATCCTTCGGCCGGCGTGTTGTCTCCTTCGTAACTGGTCTCTTTTTGGCAGGAAAGGAAAAGGATGAGGCTACTGAGAGCTAACAGGGAGAAGGATCGTACCATAATGCGATTATTATGCTTCAAAGGTATAGAAAAGCGGAAACCCGGATCCGTTCTTATTTTTATACCATGTTTACATTCAAGAACGCATTCCGCGCTGTTTTCGTATGCCTGATGTTCATGAGTGACACGTGGGGCCAGGAAATAATTGAAATGAATAGTGGTACGAAGGCGCAGATAAGGGGACTATCCGTGGTCAGCGATCGGATCGTATGGGCGAGCGGGAGCAATGGACAGGTAGGTATTTCCACGGATGGAGGAAGTAGTTGGAGTTGGAAGCAGATACCCGGATTTGAAAAGATTGATTTCCGAGACATCGAGGCATTTGATGAGAGCACGGCAGTGGTGATGGGCGTAGGCAGTCCGGGTTATATTTTACGCACAACCGACAAAGGAAAAAATTGGTTGGTTGTTTACAAGAACGAGGATAAAATTATTTTCATGGATGCGATGTTCTTTTGGAACGATCGGGCGGGTATGATCGTCGGTGATCCCATAGACGGACGATTTTTAATTCTCCGAAGTTTTGATGGAGGCAAGTCCTGGCGGGAGGTCCCCACAAAAAACCGCCCCCAGGCCAATGAAGGAGAGGCCTGCTTTGCCGCGAGCGGATCGAACATTGCTTCTGTGCGTCGGGATGAAGCAATTTTTGTAAGTGGCGGTACCCATTCAAGGGTGTTTATTCGAGACCGTTCGATTCGATTACCACTGGTTCAGGGCCTTGAATCAACCGGTGCCAATGCCATTGCTACTTATCAAAAAAATAAAAATAAACGAGCCCAACAGATCATGGTGGTAGGGGGAGATTTTGCGGCGGATAAAAAGGACAGTGCGGTCTGTGCCCTCAGCTTAGACGGAGGAATTACCTGGAAACTTCCCAACCGGGGGCCCCATGGATACCGAAGCGGGGTTCTGTGGATGGATCACGCGCGCTTAGTTGCCTGCGGCACCAGTGGTGTGGACGTGAGTGAAAATGGCGGAATGGATTGGCGATCCATTAGTACTAATGGATATCATGTGTGTGTCCGGTCCAAGAAAGGAAACAGCATTTACCTGGCTGGGGCTAATGGACGAATCGCCAGACTGAACTGGCCATAAAACAAACCGACCTTAATTGGCCGATTGCAGGCTCCGAAAGTCTACACTGACCAATTTGCTCACACCGGGCTCCTGCATCGTCACTCCATAGATCACATCAACTGCACTCATGGTCATCTTATTATGCGTAACGATGATGAATTGAGAGTTATCGCTGAATTGTCGGATCATATTGGTGAATTTGCTGACGTTGGCATCGTCGAGCGGTGCATCGACTTCATCCAAAATACAGAACGGAGCCGGTTTGATCAGGTAGATCGCAAAGAGCAGGGCGGTTGCCGTAAGGGTACGTTCTCCCCCACTGAGTTGGGTTAAGGAACTGGGGCGTTTGCCTTTGGGTTTGGCGATCACGTCAATGCCCGTTTCGGCCAGGTCTTCCGGATTCTCCAGAATCAAGTCGCACAGATCATCCTCAGTGAAAAGGGTCTTGAATACTTTTTGGAAATTCTCCCGGACGAGGTGGAAGGTCTCCAGAAACTTTTGATTGGCAGTAGCCTCTACTTCCTCGATGGTCTTTAATAAACTTTCCTTGGCATCGACCAGATCGGTCTTTTGTTCCACGATAAAATCGTATCGTTTCTTCATTTCCTGGAAAGCCTCCACCGCCATCGGATTCACTTCGCCGAGATTCTCCAAGCGCTTGCGCATCCGGTCAGTCTTCTCCTGTAATTCTTCTAAAGCAACCTCACTGGTCCGAGCCTGGCCAAGGATGTCATCGAGCTGGATTTTGAATTCAACATCCAGTCGTTCTTTCATGCCCGCCAGTTGAAGCTTCAGCTCCGTTAACTTATCCTTGATGGCTGTAAGCAAAAAATCAGTTTGTTCCCGTTCCTTGACCTGATGACGGATGGCGCTTTCTTTTTCCTGCACCTCATTGCGGTGCTTGTAGTAGGCCTGATCGGTTTCGTTAAGTTTCTTCTCTGCTTTTTCCTTATTGTGCAATTGCTGGGTCAGGTTCTGCTCCATTTCCAGCAAGCTGTTGCCGATCTGTTCAACGGACTGGTTCGTATCCGTCAACTGCGCTTGGTTGCTTTGGATCTGCTCATTGAGATCGTTCCACTGGTTGTTTCGAAAATCGAGTTCCTGTTTGAAACCGGCGATCTTACTCTGTTGACGGGTAAGCAGCAAGTTAAAATCATTGTAATCGGCCTGTGCTTGAGAAAACCGGTTCTCTTCTTCTTTATATGCCTGTTCGGCTGCTTGTAGTTTGGATAGGTGAACCTGGATTTGTTCGCCCAGCTGATTCAGCTGCACCCGTACGCCGGAGACACTGGATTGCGTTTGGATCAATTGATTCTGCAGATCTTCCAGGCGGCTGGCACTGGATTGTTGCATGGCCTGTAAATTCTCCAGCTTGTTGCGTAACGCGAAGGACTCATTGGTGAGCGTCTGAATCGCGCGTTCGGCCTCTCTTAGAGCAACTTCTCGCAAGTTCTCATTGAATGCGATCACCTCATTGTGCTTGGATTGCATCTGGGCACGCAGCTCCTCCACGATGCGGTCTTGGGCATCGATCTCTTGTTTTAATTTTTCTAAATTTTTTGCCCTACCGATCTTTTTGCCTTCGATCATCCCCACGCTGCCACCGGTAAGGGAATAGCGCCCACGCACGTATTTACCGGACTTTTCGATCACTACGGGCGCATCGGCTTGTTCGAGGGCGGCTTCGGATTCTGCAATGGATACATGACCCAGCAGGTGTTCGGCAAGCTTTTGGTATTTGGAATCGACCTCGATTACTTGAAGGGCCGAAACCAAACCGGGGAAAGCGGAATCACTGGATGCACCGGCGGGCAGTTGTGCTAATTTGTCCAGCAAAAAGAAATTCGCTTTTCCTTTTCGATTGGCATCGAGTAGTTGAACGGCCTCTAGTCCGGTTGCCAGATCATCCACCACATAATAACTAAGAAAAGGCTCCAGTACATTCTCCAAGGCAGTGCGGTAATCTTCGCGCACATAGAGCACATCCGAAAGAATGGGCGCATGTGGATTCCAGGCCGGATTGTTATGCAAGAACTTTACGGATTCCGGATACCCTTCCATGGAGTCGATCATGCTCTTGAGCAGGTCGTATTCGTTGCGTTTGGCATCCAGCTTTCGGGATTCATCGGCCAGTTGGTTGCGCAATCCCTCCAATACGGCTTGCGACTGAAGGATCTGTTCCTTGGTATTTTCTTGATGTTGCTGGAGTTGGTCCAGGTCAACTTTTTTGATCGCCAGTTCTTTTTCTGCTTGCTGGTGTTGCTGGGTAAGTTGTTGTTCTTCCTGTTGGCGCTGCGTCCGTTCCGTATCCATTTGCTGAATGGTGCGTTGCAGGTTTTGGATCGAAGTATCGGCCACCGCTACTTGTTTCTCTGCTTCGAATTGCTGCCGCTGTAGGTCTTGGTGGGTGGTTCGAGCTTGTTCCCAATCGAACCGCTTGGATGCAAGCGATTGACGGAGCTGCTCCACTGCCTCGCTACGTGCTTTTAACTGCTCTTCCAGGTTGGAAAGTACTTTTTCCTCTTCAGCAATTTGCTGCTGCGAAAAAGAGATGCTCTCTTGAAGACCGGCTACTTGTCCCCCTGCCTTTTGTAAAAATTCGGTCAGGCTCGCCTGTTTCTCTCTCAGGTGCTCCAGGCGCTGCTGGGCTAAATTTCTTTCTGACTCAAGGGTACGCAGGTGTTGGATTTGCTCGTTGAATGCCTGCTGCAATTGCTGCAGCTGGCGCTCCTCTTCCACGAGGGTCAATTTTTCTTTTTCCAGCTCCGCCTCTTGCGTGCCAATGGCCGCTTCGATCGCCAGTTTCCGGTCGGTTTCCGTTTGCTGTTGCTGGGTCAACTCTTGGTAAGACAGATTGAATCCTTCCAAGGAGGCTTTAGCCAATTCGATGCTGGCCTCTCTGTATTCTTTTTTTATTTCGTGATATTTCTCCGCCTTTTTGGCTTGGTTTTCGAGCGCTTTCAGCTGGTTGTTGATCTCAAAAATCAGATCCTCAATCCGAGCCAAGTCTTGCTCGGTTGCCTCCAATTTGTTGCGGGCTTCTTTTTTGCGTGTCTTGTAGATGGAGATGCCGGCGGCTTGCTCCAGCATTTTGCGACGGCTGTTGTCTTTGTCCTTGATGAGGTCATCGACCATATCCAGTGCAATGATCGCATAGCTATCGGTACTGATACCCGTATCCAAGAAAAGATTTTGTATGTCTTTGAGACGACACTGCACATCGTTGAGTCGGTACTCACTTTCGCCACTCTTGTAAAAACGGCGGGTGATGGTGACCGTATTGAATTCCGTTGGCAGGAGGTTTCGGGTATTCTCGAAGGTCAGGCTTACCTCTGCCAGCCCGCTTGAACTACGTGTCTTGGATCCGTTAAATACCAAACTTTCCAGGTTTTCAGACCGAAGCTGACTGATCTTTTGCTCCCCGATCACCCAGCGAATGCTGTCTACGATATTGGATTTCCCACAACCGTTTGGACCCACGATACCCGTTACATTTTCGTCAAATTGAACGACCGTTTTATCCGGGAAGCTCTTAAACCCCTTAATCTCTAATGTTTTTAACCGCACTACGTTGAATTTTACATCTATTCCGACGGCGAATATAGTGAGGGATTGGGCACGAACTATCGACTGGGATTCAATCATTTATTAACAATCATGGGGATAAAATTCGAGCCTAAAATGAAGGCCCGACCTGCCACCCCAAAACTGCCCGATCCCCGAACAGCTGTTCGAAAAAACGAATACGTACCTTTAGGTGCATGCGAAACATCAAGTTGATCGAGGTACCCTCCGAAATTGGTGCGGGTACCCGGGGGGCGAGTTTGGGTATTGAGGCCATTCGGATCGCAGCCCTGGATTTTATGAGTAATTTTTTTGTTCATTTCCCCTCCGAGCGCGTGGAGACGGAGAACCGTTTGCTTTACGAGCCGATTGATTCCCCCTACGCCAAACGCATCAAAGGACTGAACACCCTTTACGACCGGGTTTCCCGGGCAGTAGCGGATACCCTCAAGAACCAGTTTTTCCCGTTAGTGATCAGTGGCGATCATAGTACGGCCGGAGCCACCATCGCCGGGTTGCGGATGGCCAAACCCAAGGGCAAATTGGGAGTTATCTGGATCGATGCACATGCCGACTTGCATACACCCTATACTACCCCATCGGGCAACCTCCACGGGATGCCTATGGCCATCTCGCTGGGCCTCGACAACCCGGATTGCGCCTCGCATGAGCCAGATGCGCAGACCTTGAAATACTGGGAAAACTTAAAAAAAATCGGGAAGATCCATCCGAAGATCAAGGCAGAGGACGTGATCTTCATCGGGCTGCGCGACTATGAAAAGGAGGAGCGATACCTAATCGAGCAACACGGCATCAAAGTTATCAGCATCAAGGAGATCCGGAACAAAGGAGTTGAAAACATCGTGCGTTCGTCCCTTCGATATCTTTCCGACTGCACTGACATCTATGTATCCTTTGACGTAGACAGTTTGGATGCTTCCATTTCGAGGGGGACCGGCACTCCGGTGTCCCACGGACTCAAAGAACGGGAAGCAGAGGACCTGATCAGTAAATTCATGATGAACCATAAGATCTGTTGCCTCGAGATTACGGAGGTAAATCCCACGCTGGATCGGGAAAACCTGATGGCTGAGATCGCGTTCAACATCCTGCAGCGATCCGTAAACATATTGATGATGAACTAAGGCTTTGGAAAGCACAGCTGCAATCCGTCGTCAAACGAACAAGGGTTAAAACCAATTGCCTTTTTTGCTTTTTCGATTACAAATCCGGTCCGCATCGGACGCTTGGCTGGCTGTTGCAGTGTCTCTGCCGATACGCGCGTTAGCAAGGAAGCTTCCAGTCCCAAATACGTGGCCGTGCGAATCGCCATCTCATAAGGCGTAAGCACCTCCTCTCCACTTAAGTGAAAAATACCATTATGCGATCCCCGAATCAAAGTTGCCACACCCGAGGCCAAATCGCCCGCATACGTGGGGGTACGTATCTGATCATCAAAAACAGAATACGTCTCACCCCGCTTAAGTTTATCCACGACCGTACTGAGAATATTGGGGCGTCCAGCTACAGGCTGCCCGTATACGGTCACCGTACGCACGATGCTCCAACCCTTTGGATACTGCTGTACAAGTTGTTCAGCCTGCCACTTGGTGTGTCCATAGTAATTGACCGGACAAGGTAAATCCGTTTCCACATACATCCCCTTCCTGCCATCGAAAACAAAATCGGTTGACAAAAAACAGAAATAAGAACCCAGTGCCGCTGCCGCAGACAACAGGTGTTGTGTTCCCGCTCGGTTAACCCGATCGGCCAATGGGTGATCCTGCTCACAAACATCCGGCTTGCTGATCGCCGCAGCGTGTAAGATCGCCGTGGGTTGCTCAGTGGCCAACAACGCGTTTACCGCTTCGGCATCAGTGATATCCAAATCGCAGTAACGCGTATTTTCTACGAAGGGAAATCGCTGCGGGCCTTTTCCGGTAGCTACGACCGTTGCGCCGGAGGCAACAAGGGCCCTTAACCAATGCTGGCCAATAAAGCCGTTCATACCTGTTACCAATACTTTCATTTGGCAAAAGTAAAGAACTGCAAAAACGAACAACTGTGTGTATTATACACCAAGGGGAATTGTGCTACCTTTGCGGCATTTAGCTATGCAGCACAAAATCAAACGAATTGGAGTACTAACCAGCGGAGGCGATTCTCCGGGAATGAATGCCGCCATTAGGGCGGTTGTTCGTACCGCGCTTTACCATCAAATCGAAGTGTTCGGTATCCGCCGTGGCTATCAGGGGATGATCGATAACGATATTTTTCAGATGGACAGCCGATCGGTCGCCAACATCATCCAACGCGGTGGAACGATCCTGAAAACAGCTCGTTGCAAAGAGTTCATGGAACCCGCCGGACGCAAAAAGGCCTACTACCATTTGAAGGAGCACGGGATCGAGGGCCTGGTGATTATTGGCGGAGACGGTTCTTTTCGCGGGGCCTGTGCCTTACAAGCAGAGCATGGCATTCCCTGTATCGGACTGGCCGGAACAATTGACAAGGACATATCCGGAACGGATTTTACCATTGGTTTTGATACGGCCGTGAATACCGCCGTGGAGGCAATCGATAAGATCCGGGACACCATGGATGCACACGACCGGATCTTTATCATTGAGGTCATGGGAAGAGATGCCGGCTACATTGCCTTGCACAGCGGTATCGCCACGGGTGCGGAGAACATCTTGATCCCCGAACGAAAAACAGATATTAACAACATCATTCAATCGCTGCAGGAAAAAGAGCGTCGCAAAAAAATGGTGAACTTGATCGTAGTGGCAGAAGGAGATGATTTTGGAGGCGCCACGGAGGTGCAAAAAAAACTGGAGGAGAATTTACCCAAGGCGGAGATCCGCGTTTGTATCCTGGGACACATTCAGCGCGGGGGAGCTCCCAGTTGTATGGACCGGGTCATTGCCAGTCGTATGGGTTATCACGCGGTAGAGAGTTTGATGGAAGGCCGCTACAATGTATTTGTAGGCATACAGAATAATAAAATGAACTACATACCGCTGGAGGCCGCCGTCAAGAATAAAGGAAAGATCTCCGACGAATGGCTCCAGATCGTACGGATCCTGGCCAGTTAAAAAATACCATGAGCAAGCTCGAAAAATACCTACATAAGAATTACGACAACGAGGAAGGGAAACGACATGCCTACAAGCGTACCAAAATCGTGGCCACGGTAGGTCCGGCCTGCGACTCCTATGAACAGTTGCTGGAATTGGTACGAGCCGGAGCAAACGTATTCCGATTGAATTTCTCGCATGGCACGCACGAGGATAAATCCCGGATCATCCAACACATCCAAGACATCAACAAAACGGAGCCTTACAACCTGGCTATTTTGGCCGACCTGCAAGGCCCTAAATTACGCATCGGAGACTTGGAAGAGGGCAAGATCGATCTGAAAGAAGACGATTTACTGACCTTTACCAACGAGAAAGTGGTTGGCAACCAACAACGCATTTACATCTCCTATCCCAACCTGGCAGCCGATGTAAAAGTGGGTGAAAAGATCCTGATCGATGATGGAAAACTGGAAGTGGTGGTGCAGGAGATCACTGCCAGCAACGATGTTAAAGTACGTGTAACCCTGCCGGGTACGCTCCTTCCCAAAAAGGGTGTGAACCTTCCAGACACCAACATTTCGCTTCCCTCGTTAACCGAAAAAGACCGGGCCGACCTGGATTTCATCTTATCAAATTCGATTGACTGGATCGCCCTCTCCTTTGTGCGCAGCACCCAAGATATCGTCGAATTGAAAAAATTGATTCGCGACAAGAAGCACAAGGCCAAGGTCATTGCCAAAATAGAAATGCCACAAGCCATCGCAAACCTGCGCGACATCACCGTAGAGAGCGATGGCGTGATGATTGCACGCGGCGACTTGGGCGTGGAGATGCCCGTGGAGGCCGTTCCGCTCATCCAAAAAGACATTATCAAAAAATGCCTGCATCGGGCGAAGCCGGTCATTGTAGCCACCCAAATGATGGAAAGCATGATCGAGCGAACCAAACCGAACAGAAGCGAGATCAGCGACGTGGCAAATGCCGTGCTGGAGGGAACCGATGCAGTGATGCTAAGCGCAGAGACCGCCACGGGGAAATATCCTCGATTGGTGGTGGAGACCATGAGCAAGATCATTCTCGAGATCGAGTCAAAAGCCTACAAATACAATCGGGAAGACGAATTAAAGCCCCAAGTGCACTCTCCTACCAAGCTAAGCGATGCGATCTGCTACAATGCGTGCAAACTGGCCGAGGATGCCCATGCAGATGCCATCATTGGCATGACGCAAAGTGGCTACACGGGTTTTATGCTTAGCAGCTACCGTCCAAAATCGCCGCTGTACATTTTTACCAAGGAAAGATCATTGGTAAACCAGCTCAGCCTCAGCTGGGGCGTTCGGGCCTTTTTCTATCACGAAGAAGAAAGTTTGGATGATATATTCAATGACCAGATCGAGATCCTGAAAGAAAGAGGATTCTTGCAAAAAGATGATGTGATCATTAGCACCGGAAGCACCCCGGTTCATTTGCACTTGCCCACCAACGTAATCAAGATTGATCGGGTAAAATAAAGATCAAAGTCGGCGGATCTTGATATTTCGGTACCATACCATATCGCCATGGTCTTGCAAGGCAATGTGACCTTTTTTGAATTTTCCGAAATCGGGCATATTGGCAAACTTGCTGGCCGCCACCATTTTTTTCCAGTTATCGTCCCACAGCACCGTATTCACTACGTTCACCCCGTTTAGCCAGAATTGCAAATTGCCCCCCTGACAAATGATCTCCACCTGGTTCCACTCTCCTGCTGCTCGAACGGTCTCAGGTTTTGCGGAGATCAGATCATACAGATCACCGGCTCGGTGCTTGATGATTTTAGCATCCGGGTGGCCGTTGTTGTCGAGCACCTGCATTTCCGGTGCGGTTTCCCAGGGCCAACGGTACTTGGTGGTATCTTCTTGGGCATAGATCATGATCCCGCTGTTTCCGTTCGGAGCTATTTTCCATTCCAGCTTGAGGTGAAAATTTTCAAAGAGATCGTTGGACATGATATCGCCACCTCCCTTTACTTGCCAATTCTCCTTGATTTCTGTGTCCAGATACAACGTTCCATCGCTTACATTCCAAGCACTGCCCACCACCTTACCGCCATATTTGTGCCAGCCACGGGTAGTTAATCCGTCGAACAGCAACTCCCACCCATCCTTTCGCTCTTGCTTGGTGAGTCGGTTGTGGATCGGCAGGGTATCAGTAGTGGGAATAGGAGTAACGGAAGGATTCCCGCAAGCAACCAGGTGGAGGAACAACAATGTAGTAACGGCGAGCAGTCTCATATGAATCATTTTAAAAGAAGAATGTATTGCAACATGGCCTGCGCGTCTTCGGAACTAAGTGTAGGATGTGGGGTCATGGGGATCTGTCCCCATACCCCAGCCCCTCCTTTGATGATCTTCTTCGAAACCGCGTAAAGCTGTGCATCGGTTGAACCGGCGTATTTCTGTGCGATCGCTTTGTAAGAGGGACCGATCCCTTTGGCATCTACCTGGTGACAGGTCAGGCAATCACTTTGCTTTACCAATGCAAATCCCTTTTTGTATGCCGGATCCTGGGTAACATCCACCGACCCAGAGGCTTTCGAATTCCCCGACTCTGCGCAGGAAACCAGCAACAACGATCCAAGCAGCAGTATGGAAACATATCGAAACATAAACAAATGGGTTTAACTACGAATATACAGGCTAATCCAATCCCAGAATCCTACGGTTCGTCATTCGGTCCGCACCTCTCGACGCAAAATCATCAAAAGCCTTGTCCGTTACCCGAATGATCTGATCCCGAATAAACGCTGCTCCTTCCCGGGCTCCTTGTTCGGGATGTTTGATACAGCACTCCCACTCCATCACCGCCCAGCCCGCATACCCGTACTGGGTCAGTTTGCTGAAGACGCGTTTGAAATCGACTTGTCCGTCGCCGGGAGAACGATACCGGCCGGCCCGGTTGGCCCAGGATTGATACCCGCCGAAGGTTCCCTGCCTTCCGCTGGAATGAAACTCCGCATCTTTTACATGAAAGGCTTTGATGCGTTCGTGATAGAGATCGATGTATTCGATGTAATCGAGTTGCTGCAACACAAAATGAGAAGGATCGTAGAGCAAACAGGCACGCGGATGCTGATCAACGGCATCCAAAAACATTTCATAGGTGATGCCATCGAAAATATCTTCTCCCGGATGTACTTCATAACAGACATCCACACCGCAGGCATCGAAATGGTTGAGGATGGGCGTCCACCGATGCGCCAATTCCCGAAATCCTTCCTCCACCAATCCGGCCGGCCGTTGCGGCCAGGGGTGAAACATATGCCAGAGCAACGAACCGCTGAACGTGGGATGTGTGGTGAGTCCCATATGCATCGACGCCGTGGCTCCGTATTTTACCTGTTGGATGGCCCACTCGGTTCGGGCTTTCGAGTTTCCGCGTAAGGCCTCCGGGGCAAATCCGTCGAACAATGTATCATAGGCCGGATGAACGGCCACCAATTGTCCCTGTAAATGCGTGGAGAGCTCCGAGATTTCCATGCCGGTTTCGGCCACGATTCCTTTGATCTCCTCGGCATAGGTTTTGCTCTCCGCAGCTTTTTTCAGGTCGATGCAGCGTGCATCCCAAGTGGGGATCTGCACCGCCTTGAATCCAAGAGACGCCGCCCATTTGCAGATCGAGGAGAGCTCCTGGAATGGAGCCTGATCGCCCAAGAACTGAGCCAGAAAAATTGCCGGGCCTTTTATGGTACGCATGCAACTAGTTTAGGTAGTAAAATCGATCCATTTCTTTTCCGAAGATCCGGAGGCGATGACATGATCAATGAATGCCATGCCGCGCACACCCGCTTCCACCGAGGGAAAATCCAACAGCTCATCCGTAGGCTCCTCGCCATTCATCCGCGCGCGCAACGTGTATATGAAATTTCGATAGAGGTTGGCAAAGGCCTCCAGGTATCCTTCCGGGTGACCCGCCGGTGTGCGCGCATTGTGTTTGGCAAAGGAATCGACATAGCCCGTACCGGCGCGGTAGAGTTCAGCCGGACGATCAGGCCATTTTACGATCAAAGTATTGGCATCTTCTTGCTGCCACTCCAATCCGCCTTTTTCTCCAAAAACCCGGATCTTGATGTTGTTTTCAGCTCCGGCAGCGATCTGTGTAGCGATCAGTACTCCGCTTGCGCCGTTATTGAATTTCAGCAACGCGGCTCCGTCGTCATCAAGCATCCTTCCTTCGATGATGGTATTGACATCGGCACAGATCTGGGTTACTTCTAACCCGCTTACATATTCCGCCAGATTGAAGGCATGGGTACCAATGTCGCCCATCGCGCCGGCTTTGCCGCTTCGTTTGGGGTCGGTACGCCAGGCAGCTTGGGCATTATTTGCTCCCTCCAGATAAGTACTCAGCCATCCTTGCGGATATTCCACATATACTTTTCGAATAGTGCCCAATGCGCCGGATCGGATCAGGTGGCGGGCTTGTTTGACCATCGGGTAGCCGGTATAGGTATGGCAGAGCAGGAGAAGTTTACCGGTCGACTGTGCCTTTTCCCGCAATTGCTTGGCCTGTTCGAGTGAGAAGGTGATTGGCTTTTCGACAACCACGTGAAAGCCGTGATCCAAGGCCAACATAGCCGGTTCAAAGTGCAGGAAATTAGGCGTGACGATGCTGACAAAATCAATTCGCTCTTCGGCCGCCTTACGCGATTCCGCTTCGAGCATCACTTTGTAATCGGTATAGATACGATCGGGCGTCAAGAAAAGTTCCCGGCCGGAGGCAAGCGCGATCTCCGGATTGACACTGAGGGCACCGGCCACCAACTCCACCTGACCATCCATTTGAAAAGCCAACCGATGTACGGCTCCGATAAAGGCATCCTTACCGCCTCCGATCATGGCCATCCGCAGCTTGCGCTTGTTCATAGGTACATACTTGTGAGGTTGAAAGGGCGTTGTGGGTAACAAATAAACATTGTTTTTTCTAAAATTCCTACATTGTCGCATACACCTTCTGGAAGCGACCCAACCAACGCATATGAAAGCATCCGTCCGAATTCAACTGTTTGTCATGATGTTCCTGAACTTTTTTGTTTGGGGGATCTGGTTCGTTACCATGGGTACCTACCTCACCAAGGGATTGATCGGAGCTTCCGGCGAACAAACTGGGCTGGCCTACGGCACCCAATGCCTGGGTGCCATTGTGGCGCCGTTCATCATTGGGATGATCGCGGATCGTTTTTTTGCCGCCCAAAAGATCTTGGGAGTACTGCATTTGTTGGGGGCGGGATTGCTATATATGCTGTCGACCGAATCTGCCTTCGGCTCCTTCTACACTACGCTGCTCATCTACATGATCTTGTATATGCCCACCCTGGCACTGGTAAATGCCATCGCGCTTCGGCAGGTAAGCGATGCGGAAAAAGAATTCAGCGGCATCCGGATGTGGGGCACGATCGGTTGGATCGCAGCCGGACTGATCATCGGCTGGATGGCCTGGGAGGCAAACCCCGGTTCCCTCGGGATCACCTTTCGGGTGGCAGCGGTTGTTGCAGCGGCCTTTGGGATCTTTAGTTTTTTCCTTCCCAACACGCCTCCGCCCAAAGCGGGCCAACAGGTGAGTCTTTCGGAGGTATTGGGACTGGATGCGCTCGGTATTCTGCGCGACCGCAACTACCTGATCTTTTTTGTTGCCTCCATCTTGATCTGCATACCCCTTGCCTTTTACTACGGACAAGCCAATCTGTTTCTAAATGAAGCGGGGATGCAACAGGCGGCTGCGAAAATGACATTGGGACAAGTAGCAGAAACCATTTTTCTTTTTCTAATGCCCTGGTTCTTTACCCGATTCGGCACCAAGCAAATGATCTTGTTCGGTATGCTGGCCTGGATCCTGCGCTATGCCTTGTTTGCCTATGGAGATGCCGGGGCAAACCTTTGGATGCTCTACGGCGGCATCGTCCTACACGGGATCTGTTATGATTTCTTTTTTGTAACGGGACAGATCTATACCGATCAGGTGGCAGGTCCGCGCGTACGTTCTTCCGCACAGGGATTGATCACGCTGGCTACCTATGGCATCGGTATGTATATTGGATTTTATCTGGCGGGCTTGTATGTGGACAAATATAAAATAGGTGAGAAGGGCCATGACTGGTCGACCATTTGGCTATATCCCTGCCTATTTGCTGCTGGCGTAGCCCTTTTGTTTTTGATTGCCTTCCGGAACAGTCAGAAAAAAACACTTGCCTGATGCGTCGAAGATCTGCCCTTCGTTCGATGTTGGCCGGGGCGGCCGGGCTAAGCTTACCGGTTGCACAGGGTTTCATTTCCCCGCTAGAACCAACTCGTCTGAAAGGAAATATCCGGCACTCGGTCTGCTCTTGGACCTTTGATTTTTTATCGCTGGTCGAGCTTTGTCAGGTTGTCAAGCAGATCGGATTCTCGGCCATCGACCTGGTGGCGCCCGGCGGATTCAAAGTCCTCCAAGAAAATGGCATCCACTGCTCAATGTGCTATACGGCCGGTAAGGTGAGTTTAACAGAGGGCTGGAACCGTACCGATCACCACGAATGGCTGATCAAAGATTACCTGGTAGCGATCCCCTTGATCGCAAAAGCAGGTTATAACAACCTGATTTGTTTTACCGGTAACCGAAACGGAATGGATGATGAAACCGGGCTGCAAAATTGTGTAAACGGACTCCAGCAAATTCTACCCGCTGCTGAAAAAGCGGGTATCACCATTCAATTGGAACTGTTCAACAGCAAAGTGGATCACAAAGATTATATGGCCGATCGATCGGCCTGGGGCGTGGAGCTCTGCAAACGGTTGGGCTCCCCAAATTTCAAGTTGCTCTATGATATTTATCACATGCAGATCAGCGAGGGCGATGTGATCCGCACCATTCAGGACAATCATCAATACTTTGGACATTATCACACCGCCGGCGTGCCGGGCCGACACGAGATCGATGAAACACAGGAGCTATTCTATCCCGCCATTATGCGCGCCATTCACCAAACCGGTTACCAGGGATACGTAGCTCAAGAATTTATCTCCCGACAAAAAAAAAACGCCGATAAAATCACCAGCCTCAAAAAAGCCATCCAACACTGCGACATCTAACTCTTCAAACTTCTCAAACTCTTCAAACTTCTTAAACTCTTCAAACTCGTTCATACATGTCAACCCAACAATACGACGCCATCGTGGTGGGCTCCGGAATCAGCGGAGGATGGGCCGCCAAAGAACTCACTGAAAAAGGACTGAAAGTGCTATTGCTGGAGCGGGGAAGAAACATTGAACACATCAAGGATTATGTCAATGCAAACAAAGACCCCTGGGAGTTTCCGCACCGCGGCTTGATGCCTACGCAGGAAATGATCCAACAGTATCCGGTGCTCAAGCGAGACTACCCGCTCAACGAAACGGTGTTGGATTATTGGGTGAAGGACAAGGAATCGCCTTACACCGAAACCAAACCCTTCTCCTGGTTTCGCGGATATCATGTAGGAGGCCGGTCGTTGATGTGGGGCCGGCAGAGCTATCGGTTCAACAAGTGGGATTTCGAAGCAAATGCCAAAGAGGGTATTGGGGTAGATTGGCCTATCCGTTACGAAGACATGGCCCTCTGGTACAGTTATGCCGAAAAGTTTGCGGGGATACAGGGAAGTTTAGAGGGATTGGATGTTTTACCCGACGGTGATTTTATGCCGGCCATAGAGATGAACATTGTCGAAAAAGACGTGGCAGCCAAGATCAAAAACCATTATAAGAACCAACGGCACATGTTTATCGGACGAAGTGCCAACATCACTCAGCCGCATCACGACCGAATCAATTGTCAATACCGCAACCGATGCTGGCGCGGTTGTCCCTTTGGCGCCTACTTCAGTACGCAATCGGCCACCCTCCCAGCCGCAATGAAAACCGGCAATTTGACCCTGCGTCCCTTCTCGATCGTGACGCAGGTGAACTATGATAAGAACACGAAAAAAGCTTCCGGTGTGGAAGTGCTGGATGCTACCGATAACAAGACTTATACCTTCAACGCCAAGATCATTTTCCTCTGCGCCTCGGCGTTCAACTCGACTTGGATCCTGATGAACTCGGCAAATGAAATTTGGCCAGAGGGACTAGGCAGCAGCAGCGGCGAGTTGGGACATAATGTGATGGACCACCACTTTCGTTGCGGAGCAAGTGGCCGGGTAGATGGTTTTGCGGATAAATACGAGTACGGACGCCGACCCACCGGCATTTACGTTCCGCGCTTCCGAAACGTGTACAACGACAAACGGGATTATGTTCGCGGCTTTGGTTATCAGGGAGGCGCCGGTCGGGGCAGAGGCGCCCACGTTGCCGAATTCACCATTGGCGCTGATCTAAAAGACGCGCTTAGCGTGCCCGCCGATACCTGGGGAATGGGCATCATGGGATTCGGGGAAGTAATTCCCTACCACGATAACAAGATTTCCCTGAACCGAAAGGTGAAAGACAAATGGGGGCTGCCCGTACTCAACATGGATGTAGAGATCAAGGACAATGAAAAGAAAATGCGCATCGATATGATGAACGATGCCGCGGAAATGCTAACCGCCGCGGGCGTAAAAGAGGTAAATACATACGATTACGGATATGAGTTTGGAATGGGAATCCATGAAATGGGAACGGCTCGTATGGGAAAAGACCCCAAAACCTCGGTACTTAATGGAAACAATCAGGTATGGGATGCGCAAAATGTATTTGTGACCGACGGGGCTTGTATGGCTAGTGCTTCCTGCGTGAACCCATCTCTCACCTATATGGCCATGACTGCCCGGGCGGCTGATTTTGCCGTAACCGAACTCAAAAAAGGGAATATTTAATTCATCTCATCAATTCAAACACATGGACAGAAGAGTATACCTCAAACAAATTGCTCTGTTGACCGGCGCCGCCGTGGTGGGTGCAGATTTCTTTTTGTCGGGTTGCTCGCCGAACGGAACTACCGGCGGATTAACCAAAACCCAGCTGGCGTTGTTGGATGAGATCGGTGAAACCATTCTGCCGGCGACCAATACCCCGGGAGCAAAAGCGGCTGAAGTGGGGAAATTCATGAATGTAATGGTGCGCGATTGCTATACGACCGATCAACAAACCGCATTCAAGACCGGAATGGAATCGCTGGAGCAAGCTTGTCAGCAAGTGCACGGAAAAAATTTCACGAAATCGAACCCCACACAACGACACGAGCTGCTGGTTCGATTGGAAAAAGAGGCCAAGGCCTACAACGAAACAAAAGCAAAGGAGAAGCCCGTTCATTATTACACGATGATGAAGCAGCTGACGCTGTGGGGATTTTTTACCTCCAAAACCGGGATGACCGAAACCCTGCGCTACGTTCCCATTCCTGGTCGCTATGACGGTGCTCTTCCCTACACCAAAGGAGATAAAGCCTGGGCTGAATAAATTAAAAGATCATGAAATATCCTCGTCGAACATTCATCCGCCAATCGGCTTTAGTTGGAAGCGGGTTATTGCTTTCCTCCCTATCCGGATACGCCGCCAACTGGCTCAGTCGGGGAAAAGTAAGAAAATACGGGGTACAACTGTGGTCGCTTCGCGATATACTTGGGAAAGACCCTTGGGGACTGATCGCCAAACTAGGTGAAAGCGGATATGGATCGGTGGAGAGTTTTGAAGGACCAACAGGAGTGTACTGGGGTAAAACCCCCAAAGAGTTTTCTGCATTTCTGAGAAGCCATGGACTTTCGATGCCCTCGATCCATTGCAATGTGTTTGATCGCTTCGAGACCAAAGTTGCAGAGGCGGCAGAGGCCGGTGTTACATATGTCTTGTGTCCGTGGCTGGGACCCCAAAAAACGATCGATGATTTCAAAAAAGCAGCGGAACGATTCAACCAAATGGGAACCATTTGCAAAAAAAATGGACTTCGATTTGGATACCACAATCATGATTACTCGTTCAAAGAATTGGAAGGAGAGATTCCGCAACAGATACTGATCGAATACACCGACCGGAACCTGGTCGATTTTGAAATGGATATTTTCTGGGTGGTGGCTGCCGGAGCCGATCCCATCGAATGGTTTGAACGATATCCCAATCGCTTCCGCTTGGCACACATCAAAGACCGAACCAAAAAACCCGTAGCCGACGAATCAAAAAATTCCGTGGTAATCGGTACTGGCCACATCGACTTTAAATCGATCCTCCTCGCCGGAAGAGATAAGGGATTAAAAGAATTGATCGTGGAGCAAGAAGCGAATTACGGAGCTGGTCCATTGGAATCTGTCGTTGCGAGTTTGCAGTATTTAGAGAGTAAAAAATTCTGAAGAAGGGTTTAGGGAACAGCGTTTAGTGTTTAGCTCCTAAACGATACAATTGTAACAAATGATACAAGAATACCTAAACGCTAAACCCTATTTACTAAACAAACATTCATTCATTCCTTCATCTTCCTCACTTCTGCCTCATTAATATCTGGATTCAGGTAAGACTCCTGCGCACCTGAAAAATTTGGATGCCGGAATTGCATTTGGCTTTCTTTCCAGACGCGCAAGGAGGTATGAAATTCTATACAGCCTGTTTTCGCACGCAGGGCTTGAATGTTCTCGGGGCGTACACCGCTGCCCGGCATAATGATAATCCGTTCGTTGGCTTGTTGCTGAAGTTGAGCGATGCAGGACACGCCTTCCGGGGCTGTCAAATGCTGTCCGGAGGTCAGGATCCGGTTCACTCCAATATTTATCAAATCCTCCAGTGCTTGGTTGGGATCCAGACACCGATCGAAGGCCCGGTGAAAGGTGCACTCCATCGGGTAGGCAAGTTCGCGCAGCCGGGCGGTTCGGTGGAGATCGATTTGTCCATCGGACAACAACAAACCGATGACCACGCCTTCAAATCCCATTGAGCGAGCCAGTTCCACTTCCAACTGCATGGTCCGAAATTCATCATCGGTGTATAGGAAGTCGCCGGCACGGGGACGAATGATTGGAAAAATTGGCACCGAGAAACGTTCTCGGCAGATGCGCATCGTACCATAAGCCGGCGTGGTGCCGCCTTCTCCCAAATTGGCGCAAAGCTCGATGCGGTCAGCCCCACCGGCAATGGCCTGACGGGTCGTTTCTAAATCGGCGGTGGCGATCTCAAGTATAATATGGGGATCGGTCATCATCTCATGAATCGAACCAGCTGGTTGATTTATAAATTTTTTCTTCGTGACGCGAACGTACCGCATAGGTGAAACCCGGGCGAAGGGAGTACCCCCCGAAATTTCCAGCACGATCGATCGCCAAAAAACAAACTTGTAACTCGGCCAGCTTATTCGTTCGCAGCTTAACAAAGCGTTCGATCGCTTTTTTGCAGGATTGTTCCGGTGTCAATCCGCTGCGCATAAATTCTACTACCAGGTGAGCACCGGCGATGCGGATGATCTCCTCCCCTTGGCCGGTGGCAGTACAAGCACCCACTTCATTGTCGACATACAAACCCGAACCGATCAGCGGGGAATCACCCACGCGTCCCCGCATTTTAAATCCCGCGCCACTGGTGGTACAACTACCGCTCAGGTTTCTCTGCTGATCCAATGCCAACATTCCAATGGTATCATGATTCCAATCGCCATTGGCTAACCGTGTGGGGGCAAAGGGACCGTGCTGCTTTTTATTCTCAATATTTTTTTCGGGGGGTCTGTAATTCGATTTCTCAAGCCATTGTTCATACGCGCGTTGCGCATCCTCTGACAAGGTACCTGACTCGAGTTTGAATCCCTCTTCCAAGGCGAATTGCTGTGCGCCTATCCCAACCAGCATTACATGCGGGGTTTTTTCCATAACCCTTCTGGCCACAGAGATCGGATGTTTGATGCGCTCCAAAAAGGCCACACTGCCACAGTTTCCATGCGCATCCATGATGCAGGCATCGAGCGTTACAAATCCATCGCGATCCGGATTGCCCCCCAGCCCCACACAACAGTTCAAGGAATCTTCCGTTATCCGTACACCCTGCTCCACCGCATCCAACGCGATTCCGCCTCTGCTTAACACCTCCCAGGCAGCCCGGTTGGCATCCAATCCCACATCCCAGGTAGAAACCACTATAGGGCTGTCGGGCGCACCCTGGATAGAAGCCGAATGCACCTCTTTGCCAAGCAACAACCCAACGGAACCCAGTGCCGATCCCGAGATAAACTTTCTCCTGTTCAACATGTTAAAATATTGTATCCGAAAGTACATTAACAAATTTGATTGATGGCGCATTTGGTTGTAGAACTATTTTGATGTTTAAACATTATTATCTACATTTATCTCCTGTATGGCTATTAAAACGATTGAAAAGGTATTAGCTCCCCCGCCGCCCCATATGGTGGGAGATGGGTTTCGCGTACATTCCTTTTTACCGGGTGATGGCCGGTTGGGAAAGCAGCGAATGAGTCCTTTTTTCTTGTTGGATTATGGCTCGAAAGTGGAGTTTCCGCCGACCGATACGCCGCGGGGCGTGGGGGTTCATCCGCATCGAGGGTTTGAAACGGTGACCATCGCCTACAAAGGACGGATCGCACACCACGATTCGGCCGGACACCACGGAGTAATTGGGGAAGGAGACGTGCAATGGATGACGGCTGCTTCGGGGTTGCTTCATAAGGAGTATCATGAGGAAAGTTTTAGCAGAAGCGGTGGGCTTTTTCAAATGGTGCAGATTTGGGTAAATCTGCCGGCCAAACACAAAATGGATCCGCCCGCTTACCAAGAGATCACCCATCAACTGATGGGCAAGCATCTACTTCCGGATCAAAATGGGGTTGTGGAAATAATTGCTGGAAATTTCAGGGGCACTCGTGGTCCTGCCCGCACGTTCACACCCATCGAAATGTACAATTTGAAATTGCGGGCGGGCGCAACCTTAGAATTGGATCTTCCGGCGCATTACAACACGGCATTTCTGATGATTCAAGGCGCTGCCGAACTGAACGGCACCTCGATTTCTCCGGATCATTTTGTGTTGTTTCAACACGACGGAGAGTCCGTTTCGGTAGTAGCTTCAACCGACGTAGTGATCTTAGTCTTATCGGGCGAGCCCCTCGATGAACCCATTGCCGCCTATGGCCCCTTTTTGATGAATCATTGGAGCGAAATCGAGCAGGCTATACAGGATTTCAACACCGGGAAATTCGGCCTGCTCGACGATTGACAGCCGATAGAGATTAATCGTACATTTAGCGTTCCAAACATGTTGGAATGAAATCAATACTTCCCTTTCTCCTCTGCCTGACCGCATCCACTCTTTTTGCACAAAATGGTTCTAAACCGCCACTGGCAGGTAAGAACGATAAGGGCCCTGTAAGTTTCTCCGAAAATCCCCAAAATCCGTATCAGCTCAATGGCGTAGGCAACAATTACACAGACACCATACCAGTGAAAGATCTCCCTGCGTTGAACCTCATCCCCTATCCCAGTCAGGTTTATGTACAAGAGGGTAAGTTGGCCATGCCCAAAAAAATACGGCTGCAGATTTCTTTACCAAAAGCCGATAGCAGCTTCATCATTCCTTACCTCCTGCAACAGTTGCGTCAGCAATATGGCGTTCAATTAGCGAATGCAACGGAGCCGGCCACCAACGTAGTGGTGGGGTTGATTGGTCCCCAACCCAACACCCCGGGCGATTATTTTTATCGGCTGCTGGTGAATGCACAAGGCATACAATTGCAAGGCAATAGTCCACAATTGGTTTTCAACGGCATTCAAACGTTGTTGCAACTGGTGGAAAAAAAAGCCAATAATACGTATCAGTTCCCGTTCGTGGGCATTGGCGATAAGCCTCGTTTTGCCTACCGGGGCATGCACCTGGATGTAGGTCGACATTTCTTTCCCGTGGCCTTCATCAAACAATACATCGATTGGCTGGCCTACCACAAGATCAACACCTTCCATTGGCACTTGACGGAGGATCAGGGCTGGCGGATCGAAATAAAAAAATATCCGGAACTCACCCGCGTGGGTGCCTGGCGAAACGGCACGATTGTTGGAAGATACCCAGGTACATCGAACACAAACCAGTACTATGGAGGGTTCTACACGCAGGAGGAGATCAAGGAAGTGGTAAAATATGCCGGCGCCCGTTATATTGAAGTGATCCCCGAGATCGAGATGCCGGGTCATAGCAGTGCGGCCATTGCAGCATACCCCCAACTCAGCTGCTTCCCTAAATTGCCAACGCCCTTACCGGAGAGTCCGCTTTCCGAAAGAAGCCGCGAGGAGATGAAAAATGGTCGTATCAAGATCGTACAGGAAACCTGGGGTGTGTTCGACGACGTGCTTTGCGCGGGAAACGACTCAACATTTGTTTTTCTGCAAGACGTGATCGATGAAGTCATCGCGCTATTCCCTTCCACCTATTTTCACATTGGTGGCGATGAGTGTCCCAAAACCCATTGGAAGAAATGTCCGCGTTGCCAGCAACGTCGGGTCGAATTCCAACTGAGGGACGAACATGAATTACAGAGTTATTTTGTTCAGCGCATCGAAAAATACCTGAACAGCAAGGGTAAGATCATGATCGGTTGGGATGAGATCCTGGAAGGCGGACTCGCTCCCAATGCCGTTGTCATGAGCTGGCGGGGAGAACATGGAGGCATTGAAGCAGCCAAGCAAAAACACAATGTGATCATGACCCCGGGCAGTCCGCTTTATTTCGACAACGGGCAACGCGAGAACGAAGACTCTGTTTTCATTGGTGGTTTTAATCCAATTGAAAAAGTATATGCCTACGACCCCCTGTCAAAAGAACTGACCGCTGACCAACAAAAATTTATTCTGGGGGCGCAAGCCAATGTGTGGACCGAATACATGTCCAATCCCAAAAAGATCGAGTACATGATCTTTCCCCGGATCGCCGCACTCAGTGAAATTCTCTGGACGCCGAAGCGTTATCAGGATTGGAACTTCTTTGAAAAACGACTGATGCCGCAACTGAAACGCTATGAGGCCATGAACATCGATTATTGTCCCGGCCTGTTTGATCTTCGCTCCACCATCATTCCCGCACCCGATCAAAATGGGGTGCTTTGGAAATTGGAAAGCAAATCCACCGAACCGATCTACATCAATTACAACAACTGGGATACCATCTGGCCCTATAAAGGTCCGCAGCCCATCACCTTCAATACCCGGGCCTCCGCCTCGTCCTACGTGGGCGGATTGAATATGGTTGTGCGAGAGACCTTCCATTTTAACAAAGCCACCGGCAAAAATATTACCCTTACTGTCCCACCGGCCAAACAGTATAATGGGGACGGAGCCTTTACACTGGTCAACGGCATACAGAACGAAAAAGGAATGGCCCGCAGCCGGGAATTTCTGGGCTTCAGCGGCACCGATTGTATAGCCACCATCGATCTGGGCAGTTTGCAGTCAATTCAAAAAACAACGATTCATACGTTCGAACAAAAAGCCAGCTGGATCCATCCACCCAGCGGCATAAACTTGGAGATCAGTGATAACGGAACCGACTTTCGAGCCATTGAGGTGGCACCAGAAAGCACCACCGATGAACGGAAACGCATCGACAAACTGATCCTCCGATTTTCTTCTACGAACGCACGTTATCTGCGTGTGAGCATCAAGAATGCAGGTGTCATCCCTGCTCGAAATGCCGGTGCCGGAAATAAGGCGTGGTTGTTTGTGGATGAGATAGAGGTAGAATAGTTTGGACAGTTTAGGTAGTTTGGGTAGTTTGAATAGTTTGAGTAGTTTGGTATATTTGTGGCTCAACTTAATTCAGGATGCCTGAGAGTGCCAAGTTGACCGACAGTTTAGAGAGAATCCCAGTAAAAATCGTTGCTGACCAATCCGATGGTTCCCTTTGGGTAGCCCGTCAGATTGCGGACCTGATTCGTCAGAGACAAAAAGAGAAAAAAACAGTGGTACTGGGACTTGCCACGGGCTCCACTCCCAAATCACTTTATGCCGAGTTGGTGCGCCTTCATCACGAAGAGAAACTCAGTTTTAAGAATGTCATCACCTTCAACCTGGATGAATATTATCCCTTAGAACCGACAGCCCTTCAAAGCTATCATCGGTTCATGCACAGCCATCTTTTCGATCACCTCGACATCAAACCCAGTAATATCCACATCCCCCCGGGGAACATCGCCAAGGATGAGGTGAAAGCATTTTGTCGGGAATACGAGAAAAAAATCCAGGCAGCAGGGGGCATCGACTTGCAGGTTCTGGGGATGGGAATGAACGGCCACATCGGATTCAATGAGCCGGGGTCGGGTATTTACAGCAAGACACGACTGGTCAACCTGGATCATTCCACACGGTTGGCAAATGCATATGAGTTTTCGAACATTTCGCAGGTGCCGCGGCTGGCCATTACCATGGGAATCGATACGATTCTCAAAGCCAAGCGGATCTTATTAATGGCCTGGGGCAGTGCAAAAGCCCCCGTCATCAAAAAAGCCGTAGAGGAAGATGACTCGGAGCACGTGCCCGCTTCCCTGCTGCAAAACCACGACGATGTCACTTTTATATGCGATGAGGCCGCTGCAACAGAACTCACCCGCTTCAAATCTCCTTGGCTTACCGGCGATTGCGAGTGGACACCGCAGATGATGAAAAAAGCAGTGGTGAACCTGGCGCTCGCCCTAAACAAACCGGTGCTGAGTCTCACCAACAGCGATTACAATGAAAATGGATTGGGCGACCTGCTCGTCGAAAAAGAAGAGGCCTACGAGGTGAACCTGCAAGTATATTACCTGCTGAGAGATTCGATCACGGGCTGGCCGGGCGGAAAGCCCAACGCGATCTTGCCCGGACACCCTGAGCGTTCCGAACCTTATCCCAAACGGGTGCTCCTCTTCTCGCCGCACCCGGACGATGACATCATCAGCATGGGGGGGGCGTTTCAACGTCTGCACAACCAGGAGCATGACGTGCACGTTGCCTACCAAACCAGTGGCAACATCGCAGTAACGGATGAATTCGTGACCCGCTACCTGGATTTTGCCGTAAGGTTTGAATCGATTGCAGGCATCAACAATAAAAAATCAAGAGAGATCCTTCATGCCTCTCGCCGATTTCTTGATAAGAAAAAGTCGAACCAAACCGACACAAAACTTATTCGATCCATCAAGGGACTGATCCGTCGGGGCGAGGCGAAAGCCACCTGTCGATTTGTGGGGATCCCGGAAGCGAACATTCATTTCATGGACCTCCCCTTCTATGAAACCGGCGCCATCGAAAAAAAACCATTGGGCAAAAAAGATATCCTGGCCACCAAAGAACTGTTGCGGAAGATCCGTCCCCATCAAGTTTATTGCGCCGGAGATTTTGCTGACCCCCATGGCACACACATTGTTTGTTTCCAAGCCGTACTGGAAGCGCTCAAGCAAATAAAAGCAGAAGGAGATGATTGGATTGGCGACTGCTGGCTATGGCTCTACAAAGGCGCGTGGGAAGAATGGAACATAGACGAGATCGAAATGGCCATCCCGATGAGCCCGGACCAAGTCCTTCGCAAACGACACGGCATCTTTATCCACCAATCCCAAAAAGACTTGGTCCCCTTCCAAGGCACCGACGCACGGGAATTTTGGCAACGGGCCGAAGAAAGAAATGCCCATACGGCTAAGCTTTATGCCGACCTGGGTCTAACACACTATGCCGCAATGGAAGCCTTTGTGCGTTGGAAGTTCTGACTTTTTGGTATCTTAACTGCTCAAACAATACACCATGGCAATCTTTGACTCCAGCAACCCTACGCTCAAAGAAAAAACCTTTGAGCGGTCGATCTCCGGTGAATACGCCGGCGACTCCATGACGCTCAACGGCACCCTGAACAAATTCGGTGTTCTGATGGCGTTGATGGCTGCATCCACATTTTTTGCGTGGGACCAATTTCAAAAAGGATCCGATCCGTCCACCTTCATGATGGTGGGTGTTTTTGGCGGACTGATCATGGCCCTGATCATGATGTTTAAAATGTCGTGGTCGCCCGTATTGGCACCCGGCTACGCGGTTTTGGAAGGCCTGTTTTTGGGAGCATTCAGTGCATACCTGAATGACCGATATCCGGGCTTACCTATGCAGGCAGTGTTTCTGACCTTGTTGGTAGCCGGACTTATGTTTCTGATCTATCGCTTTAGGATCATACCCGTCACCCAACGATTCCGCCAAATCATTGTGGTAGCCACCATGGCCGTTGCAATCTTTTACTTGGTTCAATGGATCGGCGCACAGTTTTTTGGTTCGACGATAGCCGGTGGCACCATGGATTCCAGCGCGTTTGGAATTGGGTTCTCTGTTTTTGTGGTGGTCCTGGCCTCCCTGAACCTTCTGTTGAATTTTGACATGATCGAGAAAGGAGCCGAGATGCAAGCTCCCAAATTTATGGAGTGGTATAGTGCCTTTGGCCTGCTGGTAACACTGGTCTGGCTCTATCTCGAGATCCTACGCCTTCTCACGAAATTGCAGCGTCGATAAGAATCAACGCACAAAAAAGCCCCGCCGAGTTGCGGGGCTTTTTTGTGACCCCGTCAGGATTCAAACCTGAAACCTTCTGATCCGTAGTCAGATGCTCTATTCAGTTGAGCTACGAGGCCATCCCTAAGGGGTAGCAAAAATAAGGCAATTCAGTCAAATAAATACGCACCTACTGCAAGCGGACTTATCGGACAAATTTCATATCCGAGTTTCGGATATATCCACGGGTAACAACATCCCGCTGGTTTCGAAAGGTAATGTACACCCAGTCGTTATTGTAGTCACTGCAGGTAATCCAAAACCGATCGCCGTAAACCAGGTAAGCTTTGCGCTTCACGTAAGCCGTGCGCCCAGCACTGTAGGTTCGGTCATAAAAGTAAACTCGATCACGAATTGCATACATTTCACATAAAGATCCAGAGGATTGGGCCGACATCACAAAGGATACCGACAAAAGCAGAGAGAAGAACAGCAATCGTAGTTGCATATACAGAATTTTTATAATGAACAACCGATTTAATAGCAAGCATTCGACGATTCAAGCAGATTTCCAAATTTATGGAATTCACGGAAAACCGACACATTGTGCCCATCCGGCTTATTGCTTCTCAGAAATCTGACTTTCAAATCTCTAGGAGTGAACCTGATCTATACAGACACCGGAGGGTATCCTTTAGCGGCCCAACGCTGGTTTTCCCGGAGCGATCCTCAATGGGTTTTGTTTCCCAAACTACCCAAACTAACTACATTCCTTAGCTTTGCGCATGCGCATCTCTCTTTGGTCGGTCGGTAAGCCCCACGAGCCCTATATCAAAGCCGGGGTGGAAGAATTCACCAAACGCATCGGACGGTACTATAAAGTAGATTGGCAACTGATCCCCACCCCCAAACAAAGTGCCGTACTAAGTGAAATGGACCTGCAACGCAAAGAGGGCGAAATCATTTTGGAGTGGCTGCAACCCGACGATTACCTGATCGCCCTGGAAGAAACCGGGAAACAACACCGATCCGAAGAATTGGCCAAATTCCTCCAGCAACGAGCCAACGAGAGCCGCAAACGACTGGTATTTCTGATCGGAGGAGCCTACGGACTATCCGAATCCGTCCTGAAACGAGCCGATCATCAGTGGAGTTTGTCTAAGTTGGTCTTTCCGCACCAGCTGGTTCGACTGATCTTAGCCGAACAACTCTATCGCGCCTGCACCATTCTGCGCGGTGAAAAATACCACCACGCATGAACCTGACCATCACCCTTTCCTTGCTGCTGTTCACTACGCCTGTCTCCATTGGCGGATTTTCCAACCGTAAACTGATCGACGACCTGATCTTCTACCCGCCCGCCATCACCAAACAAAATCAATGGTATCGATTCTTCACCTGCGGACTGATCCACGCAGACTGGGGCCATTTGCTATTCAATATGCTTTCGCTGTATCTATTCGGTGAATTTGTGGAACAGTCATTTGAATCTCCGCTATTGTTTGGAGAAAATGGAAAAGTCTATTACCTGGCTCTTTACGTCTCCGCCCTGTTTTTCTGTCTGATCCCTACTTTTTTCCAACACCGTACCAACAACCGCTATAGAAGCTTGGGCGCCTCCGGTGCGGTGAGCGCGATCGTATTTGTGGGAATCTTATTTAATCCCACTTCAAAAATCGGTTTCTTTTTTATCCCTCCGGTGATACCGGGTTACGTTTTTGGCCCCCTTTACCTACTCCTCTCTTCCCTGATGGGCCGACAAAACCGCGACAACATCAATCACTCTGCCCACATTTGGGGAGCGTTATACGGACTAGCCTTCACGCTGGTACTGGCCTTTCTCCTGCAAACCGAATACCAGCCGGCACAAGAATTTTTCTATAAAGTACGGGCACACCTGAACTCGATCGGGATCTGATCAGACGACCCAATCGATCTGAACCACCTCGCGCGATTGCGCACGAACACGAAAGCGATGATCGATCCGATACCCGATCACCCAAACGATGCGATTACCCGATTCCAATACCCATACCCTTTCTTTTTGAGGAGTGGATAGTTTTAGATCGATCAAAAACCGGGCCAGTTTCTTTTTCTTATTCAATCCCAATGGATAAAAATAATCACCGGGCTGCCAAGGGCGCAGCAGCAAGGGAAAATCCAATTCCCCCACATCCAAACAGGCTGTGCGCGGATCGCAAGGAAGGGGTTCAGTCAGTGTAAGCAGCGGTTTGATCTCCAGTCGTCCTCCTGAAAAAACCGAAACGGAATCCTCCGCGCCGATCCACTGAGGTGAACGGGAATCAGTTTGCACGGCAGTGAGCAAAAAATGATTTCGGTGTTTGATGATACGGTACTTTCCATCGGCCGATACCAAGAAATGACCAGACTGACTTTCTCCCAACCGAAGCAGTTCGTCTTCCTGTTTTTCGGTGAAACCATGCCCGACTAACCATTCATGTACGATGGCGCGGTTTTCAGGCTGAAGGAGCAGGGCGCAGGATACTTGTTGCTCGGCTCCTTTTACGACGATATGCTTTTTCATCCAACGACGGGCAGCCTGCTGATAGAGTGCGTAGGCCGACTGAAACCGATCGATGTTGTGTTTCAAGTTGGCATCCACTTGCGGATAGAGATCGCGCAATATCGGCATGAGTTCAAGACGCAATCGATTGCGGGTATAATCTGTGTTGCGGTTGGAAGAGTCCTCTACAAAATCGAGTTCATTTTCCCTCGCATAGTCCATGATCTGGCTTCGGGAAACGTGTAGCAGCGGTCGGCAGATATAATCATTTACGGCGGGAATTGCGGTGAGCCCGCGAAGTCCGGTGCCTCGCAAAAAATTCATCAGCAAGGTTTCTGCATTGTCTTCGGCGTGATGCGCCGTGAGCAGCACTGCTTGTTTGCCCGCGGGTTTTACCTCGGCCGCGAACCAGTTGTATCGAAGGGTGCGGGCGGCTTCCTGGGTAGAGAGCTTATTTTCTTCCGCAAAGGCCTTGGCATTCACGGATAAGGTGTGCAGGGTTTGATCCCATTTTTTTGCCAGCTGCTCCACAAATTGCTGATCTCGGTGGCTCTCCTCTCCTCTTAACTGAAAATTCATGTGTAGCCAAATAGCTTGGTAACCGGAAACCCTTAATAAATGGGCCAATACCACCGAATCAATGCCGCCACTGATGGCCAAGAAGACCCGGGTAGCAGGCGAGAGTCCGAAGGACCGCATTGTCTTTTCAACTGTTTGGCGAATGTTCATCAGATCAAGTTGTCGTATGCGGATCGAAGCTCACTGAGGGCATGTTGGTCACCCAATTTCTTTGCCACCTCCATTCCCCGCTCGTAGATATCTACCGCTTTTGGCTCTTCGCCTTGGCGCTCGAGCAGCTTTCCCAAGTGGTAATAGCTGCCAATATAGTCGGGATTTAACTCCAGCAGACGCTCGAAGAGGCAGCGTGCCTCCTGATCCCGACCCATTTTGATCTCCTCCAAGGCCAGGGCATGGTTCAGGAAGGGATCCTGGGGCTGTTCGGACAATAATTTATGAAGGTGTTGAAGACGGTCCATGTGGATATTCAGTACATCGAGGAACAATTCATTCGGGCGGGGGCACTTACCTTTGCAACACGAAATAATTCGAAAATCAACTCGACGTTATGAAGATCCTGGTTTGCATCAGCAAGACGCCCGACACCACGGCAAAAATAGCTTTCACCGATAACAACACGAAATACGATGCCAACGGGGTGCAGTGGATCATCAACCCCTACGACGAATGGTATGCCCTGGTTCGCGCAATTGAACTAAAAGAAGCAGATGCCTCGCATGCCATCCACCTGATCTCCGTGGGCAATGCCGATGCCGAGCCCATTTTGCGCAAAGCCCTGGCCTTGGGTGGCGATGAGGCCATTCGGGTAAACATCGACAGCGATGATGCCTATGTGATCGCCACTCAGATCGCAACCGTTGTCAAAGATGGTGGATATGACCTGATCCTGACCGGCAAGGAAACCATCGATCACAACGGATCTTCGCTTGGCGGGATGGTAGCTGAGATGCTGGATCTTCCCTATATATCGCTTGCTACCAAACTGGAGATGGATGGTTCGGTGGCAAAGGCTACCCGAGAGATCGATGGTGGACAAGAATTGGATGAAGTTGCCACCCCGGTTGTCATCAGCGCGCAAAAAGGAATGGCCGAAGCCCGCATCCCCAATATGCGCGGCATCATGGCCGCCCGAACCAAACCGCTGAAAGTAGTGGAGCCCGCGGCCTGTGAAGCACTGACCGCTACCGTGTCGTTTGAAATGCCCCCTGCCAAGGCCGGTGTGAAATTGGTGGCGCCGGATCAGGTGGAGGAGTTGGTGAGGTTGTTGAGGGAAGAAGCGAAGATAGTTTAAGGTTTAGGGTTTAGAGTACTATGATATTGGAACATGATTTGAATTCGTTGCTAAACCCTAAACTCTGCTTTCTAAACAACAATATAGATACAAACATAATAACAAGACAAATGATACTTATCTACGCAGACAACATCAATGGTACGATCAAAAAATCGTCGCTGGAAGTGATCACGTATGGTGTGGCTATTGGAAAGCAACTCGGAACAGAGGCGCAGGCAATCGTGGTGGGTGCAGTGAACAGCGACCTCTCTGAGCTTGGCAAATACGGGGTAAGTACGGTGCATCAGCTCACCGGTCCCGATACATTCGACGCGCAAGCCTTTTCCAAATTGATTGCCGACAAAGCCACCGAACTCGATGCCTCGGTTGTTGTCTTCTCCCATAGTTTGATGGGCAAGGCATTGGCTGCCCGGGTTTCGGTTCGATTAAAAGCCGGCCTGGTAACCGGGGCGGTAGCACTCCCCGATACCACCTCCGGGTTCGTGGTAAAAAAATCAGTTTTTTCCGGAAAGGCCTTTGCCAACATTCGGATCCAGACCCCCGTAAAAGTGATCTCCCTGAATCCAAATGCATACACCGTAGCGGTTGGAGAGGGAGAAGCAAATGTGATGGCCACCCCCGTATCCATACAGCCAGCCGTAAAGGTGATCTCTAACAGCAAGAGCAGTGGCGACAGAACCCTCACCGAATCGGAGATCGTGGTCAGTGCCGGCAGAGGCATGAAAGGTCCCGAGAACTGGGGTATGATCGAGGAGCTGGCCGATGTGTTGCAGGCGGGACTGGCTTGTAGCCGCCCCGTAGCCGATGCGCACTGGCGGCCGCACCATGAACACGTGGGACAAACCGGTGTCGCCATCGCGCCCAACCTGTATATCGCCATAGGCATTTCAGGAGCCATTCAGCACCTGGCCGGCGTAAATCGCAGCAAGGTGATCGTCGTGATCAATAAGGATCCCGAAGCGCCTTTCTTCAAGGCCGCCGATTATGGAATTGTGGGGGATGCCTTTGAAGTGGTTCCCAAATTAACGGCAGCCCTCAAGGCCGGAGCCTAATGCGATCGGTCACCCCTTCTTCCAATCTTGATTAGCAAACCCTGAGACTGAACGGATTAGACTGAAAAATTGTAGTTTTACTTCATCATGGAAAAGATCGAACTCGAGATCGTAGCCCTTTCGCACAGCATGGCACAAACACATTCCTATGTGGTAGTGCTGGGCGAAGTAAATGGGCTTCGTCGCCTTCCCATCATCATTGGGGGCGCGGAGGCACAGGCGATCGCTGTGGCGTTAGAGGATATGAAACCGGCTCGTCCTCTTACCCATGACCTCACCAAGAACATGATGAATGCATTCGAGATCGATTTGTTGGAAGTGATCATTAGCGACCTGCAAGAGGGCGTGTTTTTTGCAAAGCTGGTCTGCTCGAGTCAGCACGATACCGTAGAAATCGATTCCCGTACTTCGGATGCCATTGCCATGGCCGTTCGATTTGGTTGCCCAATCTACACCACCGATGCCATTTTGGATTCGGCCGTTAACAATGGCGATGAACCGGCTGCCGGCACCAAGAAAAAATTACCCGGAGGAAAAACAAAAGAACCGGTGAAGGAAAAACCTGCCGGAAGTGCCGAACTCGGTGCCATGTCGATCGCTGAGTTGGAAAATCACCTGAACGAAGTGCTGGAGCAAGAAGATTACATGCGCGCCATTGCAATCCGCGATGAGCTCAAGCGCCGCAAAGGCAATTAATTTCCCATGATCCTTTTTCCACCCGCCAAGATCAACCTTGGGTTGCGCATTCTGCGAAAACGAACGGATGGATACCACGACCTCGATACGGTTTTTTATCCTATTGGATTAACGGATTTGTTGGAAATAAGCCCCCTCTTAGCCTCCCCCCGGGGGAGGAGAGATGAGCGTGTGCAGCTAAAGGTGACGGGATTGGAGTTGCCCGGTAATAGCGAGGATAATCTTTGCCTCAAGGCCTGGCATTTATTGAAGGCTGATTTTCCTGATCTGCCCACGGTGCAGATGCATTTGCATAAAATAATTCCCATCGGAGCGGGACTGGGCGGGGGAAGTGCCGATGGGGCGTATGCGTTACGAGGATTGAATGAAAAATTTAAATTGGGACTAACCGCCGACCAACTCGTTGAATATGCCGCAAAACTCGGAAGTGATTGTCCGTTTTTTATTTACGACGAACCCTGCTTGGGTGCCGGACGCGGAGAAATCCTGGAGCCGATATCGGTTTCACTGCGTGGATATTGGATCGCATTGATCAATCCCGGTATTCATGTCTCCACCAAAGAAGCGTTTGCCGGAGTATCGCCTCACGAACACCACAAACCGATCCGGCAGATCATTGCCCAACCCATCGAAACCTGGCAAACAGAACTAATCAACGATTTTGAATCCTCGATCTTTCCCCACTATCCAAAGATCAAAGAGGTCAAGGAAAAACTTATCGCCTCCGGAGCCCTGTATGCCAGCATGAGTGGCAGCGGCAGCACCGTGTACGGAATCTTTACCGATGATCCGGGGCAATTGAAGTTTGAAAGCTGTATGATGTTTCGGGTTTAGGGAACAGGGTTTAGCGTTTAGCGAACAGGGTTTAGTGTTTAGAACCTTCAGCATCAATTATTACGATTATACGATTAAGGAGCTAAACCCTAAACGCTGCTCTCTAAACATCGATCTCTAACATTGATCTCAAACCCGGCTCTCTAAACCTAGTCTTCCCTACCTTTGTACCATGAGCCTCTCCCCCGCATACCTCTCCCCCTCTATCCTTGAGGGAAATCTGGATCTGCTCAATCACTAAGGACTACGGAAGCGACTAATTAGCGTAGGCCAAACGCTCATCTCTTCATCCCACGCCCGCCGAAGCTTTCGCAAAGAAGGGCTCAAATTCTTAAATATGTTCCCTCCTCAACATTACCTCGATCTCGAGCATCAATACAGTGCTCATAATTATCATCCGCTTCCGGTTGTTCTGAGCCGCGGACAAGGCCCTCATGTATGGGACGTGGAAGGAAAACGCTACCTGGATTTTCTAAGCGGTTATTCAGCGGTGAATCAAGGTCATTGTCACCCGCGCCTTGTGCAAGCTTTATGCGAACAGGCCTGTCGCTTAAGCCTGACCAGCCGGGCCTTTCATAGTGATAAACTGGGCGAGTACGCTGAATTCATCACGCGGTTTTTCGGATACGACAAGATGCTGCCCATGAACACCGGCGTAGAGGCCGTGGAAACGGCCATCAAGATCACCCGTAAATGGGGCTATGAGGTCAAAGGCATACCGGATGGAATGGCCAAGATTGTGGTCTGTACGGGTAATTTCCATGGCCGTAGCTCTACTGTTATCTCCTTCTCCTCCGATCCATCTGCCCGAACGCATTTTGGTCCCTATATGCCCGGTTTTTTGACCATTCCCTATAACGACGCGGCGTCGTTGGAAGAGGCCCTGCAAGACCCCACGGTGGCGGGCTTTTTGGTGGAGCCGATTCAAGGGGAAGCGGGCGTAGTGGTGCCCGACGAGGGTTACTTATCGACCTGCAAGGCCCTATGCGAAAAAAATCGCGTGCTGTTCATTGCGGATGAGATTCAGACGGGACTGGCCCGTACTGGTAAAATGCTAGCCTGTGATCACGAGGGTGTTCGTGCCGATGTACTCATTCTCGGCAAGGCCCTGAGTGGCGGATTACTTCCCATCAGCGCGGTGCTCACCGATAAAGAGGTGATGGATTGTATTCACCCCGGTGAACACGGTTCTACATTCGGGGGCAATCCGTTGGCCTGTGCCGTGGCGATGGAAGCGTTACGTGTACTGAAGGATGAAAACCTGGCTGAAAATGCTAAGAAATTAGGCACCATATTCCGAGAAGGAATCCGGCAATTGAATAGTCCGATGATTACGCTGGTCCGCGGCAAAGGTCTTCTAAACGCCATCGTGATCAACAATTCCGATCCGGAAGCGGCGTGGAACATTTGCCTGCGGATGAAAGATCGTGGATTACTGGCCAAACCTACGCATGGCGATAAGATCCGTTTGGCGCCGACGTTGGTGATTAAGGAGGAGCAGATCAGGAAGGCCGTTGCGATAATTGGAGAAAGCCTGAGGAGTTGAGATTAACAGAATAGCCGTTGAACAATGGTTCAACCATCGTTCAACCACAGTTCAACCAGGTTCTAAATTTAGGTACAGATTCAAGAAACATACTGCCTAATTGCTTTGCTCATCGTCTCAACTTTATAGACTTTTCTTCTCGGCATACAAAATCGTAGTTTTACCCCTATGGATCGATATAAAATATTGGCACTATTGGTTGGCCTGCTCACGGCCGTGTCCTGTTTTTTACCTTGGATTGGTATTGAGTCAAAAGAGTTGGTCCTTAGCGGGATGGACACTACGGGCACCAAATTTGGCAAACCCGGTCTGTTGCACTTGGTACTGGCCGGGATCTTTTTAGTGTTCTCTTTGACCGGAAAAGAATGGGGTCAGCGAGCAAACCTGCTCGTCATGGCCGTTAACGCCGCCTGGTTTATTCGAAATTTTTTTATGCTCTCCGTCTGCTACGGTGGCGAATGCCCGGTACGGATGTATGGATTTTATCTGCTCCTCGCCGGCTGCCTCGGCATGATGGTAGTTACGCTGTTCAAGCGTACTGATTAATGTATGTTTAGGGTTTAGGGAACAGGGTTTAACGCTTGCTGCAGCATTTTATATAGAATCACGATTGATTAGCTAAACGCTGCTCGCTAAACGTTTCTACCCAAATTATCGCCTCCGCCAAATAAAATAAAACGGCACGCCCAAAAAAGTAATCAGTAGTCCCAACAGCGAATTGATCACGGGTTGTTTATCGTCGAGGTAATTGGTGACATCGCTATACAGCGTAATGATCAGATAGGTGAATGCAAAGAGAATGAAGGCCAGGGTGACGAAGGGATGGCCCCAGATCCGGTAGGGACGAGCCGCATCGGGTTCTTTTTTTCGCAGCATAAAAATACCCAGGGCACCCAATCCATAAGCAATCCAGGTAATAAACACAAACATATCGGCCAGCATGTCAAAGGACCCGGTGAGAATGAACAGACAGGTCCATACACCATGCAACCATAGCGCATTGGCCTGGGTGCCGTATTTCGGATGATCGAGTCCGATCGATGAAGCAAATACCCGGTCGCGCCCCATGGCATAGGTGATCCTCGACGTTGCCATCACGTTTCCATTGATCGCCCCCAACGTACAGAGTACTATCATGGCAGCTACCAAGGCCTCAGAGGTTTGTCCCAATGCCACCCCGATGGCATCGGAAGCCACAAGCGTAGATTTCGCCATTTGATCCACCGGCATCACATACAAGTACGCCTGGTTTACGGCCACATAAATCAACACACAAGCCATTACACCCACCCATAGACTTCGGGGGATGGTTCTTTGCGGATCCCGGATCTCACCGGCCATTGAACTTACATTGATCCATCCGTCATATGCAAAAAACGCTCCGGTCATCGCCGCCACCAAACCCGATAGCCAGCGCCCTTCTCCTTCAACAGGCGTAGAAATAAAATGAGCAAGCTCCCCTTTGCCCGATAAAAAAATACCGAACACCAAGGCTCCAATCACCACGATCTTTAGCAGGGTCGATACATTTTGAAAATAATTGCCCGCCTTCAGACTACGCACATTCAAAAAGGTCAATATCAGAACCAGCACGATCGCCAATAGCTTAACCCCAAGGTCTTGCAAGGGATAGAGATCGCCAACAAAGGGAATATGGCAACGCGTTTCGGGAAAAACCTTCACTCCATCGACCAGTCGGAGTTGCTCGCCCTCCAATACCGGCAGGGAAATAAAATATCCGGCGTATTTGGCACAGACAAAGGCAATGGCTGCGATGGCAGCGGTATTGATCACGGAAAAAGCCGACCATCCATATAGAAATGCTGGGAAGGGTCCGAACAGTCGACGAAAATACACATAGATCCCTCCATTCTCCGGCATCATGGCCCCCAACTCAGCATACACCAACGCCCCAAAAAGAGAAAACAATCCGGCAATGATCCAAACGGCAGTTAGTAAAATAGGCGATCCCAACTGCGCCGCCATCGTCGCAGGTTTCATGAACACCCCTGATCCGATTACGCTTCCGATTACCAAGGCGATTGCGGAACGTTGGTTTATTTTGTTTGTTGGAAACATTCAGGTTTAAGGAAATGATGAAATGTTTTGTGTTTAGGGTTTAGTGTTTAGTTGTTGGTGCAACATCCTGCATAATTTAAAGTTAAGGATCTAAACGCTAAACCCTGTTCCCTAAACAATCTCAGCCCCTCAACTTCTCCAGGTACTCATCAAACGTCATCAACCGATCTACAACCCCATTGGGTGTGAGCTCTATGATGCGGTTGGCGACGGTTTGCATGAAGGTATGGTCGTGGCTGGTAAGCAGCACGATGCCTTTGTAATCGGTGCACTGCTCGTTGAAACTTTGGATGCTCTCGAGGTCGAGGTGATTGGTGGGCTGATCCAACAAAACCACATTGGGATTTTGGAGCATCATGCGACTCAGCATACAACGAACCTTCTCGCCGCCGCTAAGCACATTGGTCTTTTTCATCACATCCTCTCCGCTAAACAACATCTTCCCCAAGAATCCGCGAAGGAAGGGCTCATCCACATCCTTTACATGATCCGGCACATACTGACGCAGCCAATCCATCAAATTGTGTTCGCCGGTAAAGAATTCACTGTTTTCCTGTGGCAGGTACGCATAGGTAATGGTGGTGCCCCACTCATAGGTGCCGGCTTCGGGTTGAAGTTTTCCGGTGATAATCTCAAAGAAGTTGGTGATGACCAATGGGTCCTTGCTCACCAGGGCGATCTTATCGCCTTTGTTGACCGTGAACGTAACGTTGCTGAAAAGAGTTCGGCCGTCGACCGACGATTGCAGCTTCTCTACATTCAGGATCTGATTACCCACTTCGCGCAGGAGCTGAAAAATGATACCCGGATATTTTCGGTAGCTGGGTTCGATCTCTTCAATGCTGAGTTTTTCCAATGCTTTTTTTCGGGAAGTGGCCTGCTTGCTCTTGGAGGCGTTGGCGCTGAATCGGGCGATGAAATCGATCAGGGCCTGACGTTTATCCTCGATCTTTTTGTTTTTGTCGCTGAGCTGACGAGCCATGAGTTGGGAGGACTCATACCAAAACGTATAGTTACCCGTGAAGATCTTGACCTTTTGGCGATCGACATCGGCCACGTGGGTACAGACGGCGTCAAGGAAGTGACGGTCGTGACTCACGACCAACACGATGTTCTCGTAATCGGCAAGGAAATTCTCCAGCCAACTGATGGTTTCAATGTCCAGTCCGTTCGTGGGCTCATCGAGTAGTAAAATATCCGGATTCCCAAAAAGTGCCTGAGCCAATAGCACGCGTACTTTGAAATTGGAGGGGATGTCTTTCATGAGAGAGTAATGGAACTCCTCTCCTACGCCCAGTTCGCTGAGTAAGGTGGCTGCGTCGCTGTCGGCCGTATAGCCGCCCATTTCCCCAAACTCGGCTTCAAGTTCACCTACGCGCATGCCGTCCTCTTCGGAAAAATCGGGTTTTGCATAGATGGTTTCGCGTTCTTTGGCGACGGACCAGAGTTTGGTGTGACCCATCATGACGGTGTTGAGGACCGTCTCCTCGTCGAATTGAAATTGATTTTGCTTGAGCACGGCCATCCGCTCGCCGGGGGTGATCTCCACGCTGCCTTTATTGGGTTCGATCTCGCCGCTGAGGATCTTGAGGAAGGTACTTTTTCCGGCCCCGTTGGCGCCGATGATACCGTAGCAATTGCCTCTGATGAAATTAAGGTTCACTTCCTCGAAGAGAACCCGTTTGCCGTAGGCGAGTTTGATGTCTTTTACCGCTATCATGAAGGTTTAGGGAACAGGGTTTAGGTTTAGGGCCGTGTTTGGTTAAAAACGTAAGGGCTGCGAAGGTACAAAATCCCTCGCAGCCCTAACCCCTAAACGCTAAACTCTAAACTTTCTTCATCCTTCATCCTTCATCCTCATCTTCCTCAATCGCTTGGCTCCATAGCCCAGGCCGGCAGCCAATAAAAAACCGAGGCCACCGTCGACGGGTACGCCGGGACCGGGGTCTTCGGGGTTAGAGGGGGTCTCCTCGCCAGTGCTTTCTCCGATCACATCGAAATATTCAATGTCCCCAGACAAGCCATCCAGTGCTCCCTCTCCGGGCAGATCGATGGAGCCACCAGTTGGAAGTTCAATAAGCTTGCTTGCGTCGATCTGGGCTTGAACAGAAGCAGGTGTAGCCAGAAGCACAGTAAGCAGCAGGATCGATACAGTCCCTCTGTAAAAAGTTGTTTTCATAAATTTCGTTTTAGTCGTTTGAAGGGTTACTGTATGATGATTTTGAGGGATTCTACATTTCTTGACGAGGCATCCAGGACATTTACCAGATAGCTACCCGGGCTTAGCTTAGAATTGAGCTTGATGTTCTGGACGGATGTACCGCCTGCGTGCTGGACAAATTGTTGCTGTACACGGGCACCCTGCAGGCTGTTAAACACCACGGTGTAATTACCGGCCGGACGATCGTTGAATTTCAAATTCAATTGTTCGCCTACGCGCAACGGATTGGGATAACCCTGTATCGTATGTCTTGGACCGAATTCCAGCGGTTCTGTTGCTTTGTAGGAGAATACAATGCGGAACCGCTCACCGCTGCTGGCAGTTGCATTACCGTCGATCTCGAAATCATAGTTGACCGATGTATCCAATTTCAGGATCTGCTCTTTATTTAGATAGGTGTCTTGCAGCACCGGAATCAATTTGTTGCTATTATCGAAATCAGAGCCCGTGAGAATCAACCGATAGGCGCCGGTACTGGTGGAGCGAAGATTCAAGAAAAGTGTGTCGTTGGATTCAACCGGCGGACGGTGTTCGAAGGTTAGATTCGTGCCGTTTCGACGGAACATGATATTATTGGAGGCGTTCATTAATTTTTGTCCATCCATATCATTTACTTCTGTAGCCCCTCCGGCATAAAAGAATGCGACGGCTCCATCGGTGGTAATGTGTTCGCCATTAAAATTTCGCTGAAGAGTCAACCGCATTTTCTCGGCTTGAAAATTACTACCACTGCGGAGTACCGTGTTCGTGCTAGAAGAAGATTTATCAGCTTCTGTAAAGTTTACTGAAAGATTGGCTGTATTGGTGGCACGCACGAAAAAGGCCTGTCCGCTTTGCAGACGGGTGTAGTCCGAAGTGTTTGTTCCAGTGTATACAAGACCGGTACCACTTTGTCCGGATAGAACACTATATGTTTTTGCAGTGCGATCGAAAGATACATATCCTCCCACACCATTGGCACCGCTGAGATTGGGATCCCAAAGCCAAACCGGATTGTCAACATTGACCATATTAACCTCGCCATGACTAACCGGGGAAGCGTACGGATTGCCAACCATAAAATAGCGGCCGGATTGGGCATTGGTAATTGAAAAAGATTGATTTCCTTGACGGAGCGCCCCTGTTGCTCTGACTTTTACAGCAGAGTAGCTAGCGGGAACGGAACCATTACCAAGCGGCCCCGCCACGAAAAGGAAGTAACTTTTAGGATTTGCAGCATCCGCTGTAAATAATGGAGTGCTTTTGGTATCAGTTACATTGGCATAGGCGGGGCTAGATGGGTCATTATTCCATTCACGCATAGAAGAAACGGTGGCATGATAAGCCAACCCATTGGCACCACCTGAGCCAGTGGGAGCTGCCGAACCGGTAGGCCCCCATATCTCCACTCCGGTGGCACCGCCTGTGGTGGAACTTTGCCAATGTTCGTAGATAAAATTGCTGCTTGAACCTGCAACCGGGGCTGTTACCAAACGCCAGGCTTGCTTGTTGCTGGCGAAGTGGCGTTCGACGGAAACATTGCCGCTCACATACCCTCCAGAAGAGGAACCTGTAGCCACCCGGGCTGTACCGGTGGCAGTACTCTTTAATGTCAGGTTGCCGTTGGTAGTGAGGGTGCCCGCTGTCGGTGTCAGTACTCCTGTAAGACTTTGCATGTTGGAGCCCGAGCTTATGGTTACGCCAGCGCTGTTGTTGATCTCCAGATTTGAAATAGTACCTGCACCTGAAATGGTTTGAGCGCTGCTGCCGGACATGATCACTTTACCATCGCCGCTGATGGTGCTGCGGTTGGTGAGGTCTCCGGAGATACTAACGCTCATTCCAGCGGGAATGGAGAAGTCGACAGCATTGGTTCCGTCACCAACGACAACTTTTGAATTTGAACCAGATACAGTCCAATTAGCTCCAATTGTTGCTGAAGATCTATTTCGAATTTCATAAACGGAACCGGCTGAAGTAAAATCAGTAGGTTCAGCGCCTGTGCCATTGGTATTATCACCCCAGCTACTAAAACTATTAATATCTCCGGAAGATTTGGAATAAAAAGTTACTAAAGGTATTGCTGCTGTGCTCGCAGTAGCAGTACCGTCACCTGCAGCATTTACGGCGCGTATTTGCACGTTATAGGAAGTCCCGTTCGTGAGCCCGGTAATTACAATTGGACTGGTTGTAGAGGAGGCCGAAGTAAAACTACCACCACCATCAGTGGAGTATTTGTAATCTGTAATTGCAGCACCTCCGTCAGAGGAAGGAGCAGTAAAAGCAACACTCAATTGTTGATTGCCCGGTGTAATTCCTGTAATGGTTGGAGCACTCGGAGTAGTTCTCGGTGTTGCAGCTGTACTTGCAGTTGCGGTCCCACCACCGACAGCATTTACTGCTCGGATTTGAATATTGTAAGAAACTCCATTTGTTAGAGCAGTTGTACCATCAGTTGAAAGTGTTGAAATTACCAATGGACTTGCTGTTGTGCCGGAAGCACGGTTCCTCCAACTAGTGCCACCGTCCGTGGAATACTGGTAATTCGTGATCGCCGAGCCGCCATCCGATCCCGCCGTGAACGCCACGGAAAGCTGCGCATCGCCCGGAGTAATGCTGGTAATGGTGGGCGCTGCAGGAGCTACGTAGTTTGTAAGTGTTATGTCGTCAATGTTGAACCTACGCTGGGTGCCTATATTACCACCACTTACATGAACGATTCTGATACGTACATCTTCAGTAACGTTAATTGATGTTGCAGAGAATGTCTGTTCGTTGTTATTCGCTGGTGGTGAAAAATTAGAACCTGCTTGTATCCAAGAAGACCCATTGTTAATTGAATATTCAACTTTCCAAGTTGCTTGTGGATCAGTACCGTATCTCCAATATTTAAATGAGATGCTACCTAAACCATTTGATTTATTGGCATTCATTGTAAACGATGATGAACTGTAACCACGAAATCTTGCAGAACGAAGTCCATTTTTATAATCATCAGAACCTGTACCTATTAGTGCATCTGTCATATTCCATTGAATACTATTAAGTGTAACATTACCAGATGCATAAGCAGTTTTTGTTTCACCTGAACCCTCAAAATCCACAATGTATTGCCCCCAAACATTCCCCACACCCAGCACCAATACCAAACAAAGCGCCAGGGTGTGTGGCAGAACAGCCGGGTGGTTAAGGATGCGAGAAAGGAATTTAGGCATGCCTTTGCGCGGGATGGCGGTAGTTGTTTGCCCCACCCCACATTCGCCCACATTCGCCCCCTTTCGCATGGCAATGGCGATTGCAAAAAAGCTTTTTAAAGCTTTCAAATTAAATTTGATAAAATGCATAGAAACGTTGGTATTATTTTGGCTTAGGATTTTTAGCTGTTGCTATTAAGAGATATTTGCTCGCCTTGGAAACGCAAAATAATCTTATTCAACAACCTTTGCGTTGCTTGTAAGTTAAGGTATTGTAACCTCTGAAACGATACCCCTTTGAGGTGGGCTGGTAGTTTTCCACATCACTGTGGATAAGAAAAGAGGGTTTAGAGAACAGCGATTAGTGTTTAGGCCCTGGTGAGTCATTTTACGCAGGAGTTTACTTAAGGATCTAAACCCTGTTCCCTAAACGCTAAACGGCTGCTCATCCACTCATCCCTCGCCCGCCGAAGCCTCATCTCCTCATCCTCTCATCTTCTCATCCAACAAAAAGCCCCTCAGTTTCCTGAAGGGCTCTTTAAAGCGAGATTAGAAAGGATTATCGGTAGATCACGATGCTGGTGGCTTTGGTGGTCACCTTGCCGTTCTCATCATTCACCATATATACCTGATAGGTGCCACTGGGCTGACCGGAAATATCCATGGGCAGCACCGAGCCGTAGCGAACACCGCTGAAGCTCTGCGACTTGATCTGCTGACCCATCGAGTTGAAGACACGAACCTCGAGCTTAGTGATCAGGTCAGTACTGATGCCAATGTTGAACTGGCCGTTACCCGGACTCGGATACACGATGATCGCGGGGAACTTATCGATCGTCAGCTGACGCTCGGCACACTGATTCACCAAGATGGTGCGGGCCGCATTCGATGTACAACCGGCTTGGGTAACGCTGTACGTAACCGTTCTCGCACCCACACCGGCCACAGTCGGATTGAAGCTACCTGCACTTACACCCGCTCCGGAGAATGTACCACCGGCTGGGCTTGCACTCAAGGCAATTGGCTGATCCGATTTACAAATGGTTGCGGGCGGACTAAAGCTGATGATCGGGAACGGATTTACAAGCAGCTGCACCAGCGCTGAATTCACGGATCCGCAACCGGCCGTAACGATCACGCGGAAGACATAGTTGTTTTGTCCAACCACCGCTCCCGTGATGCTATACGAAGAACTGGTCGCACCCGGAATGCTGGTATAAGTGATACCATTGGTACTGAACTGCCACTGATAACTCAACACGCCTACTCCGGTCGTTGCTGCCACGGAGAAGTTGGCCGTACCACCCTCACACACCGTAACCGAAGTGGGCTGGGTCGTGATGCTGGGGAAGGTATTGACCGTCAGCGTAGCGGCATTTGAAATACCGGGGGCACAACTGGTGTTCGAAGCCACCATCCGGAAACGATTGCCGTTTTGTGTGGGCAATACACCGGTGATGTTCAAGGTAGTGGTCGTGGCACCAGCGTAGACACCCCCGTTGCTGAGGTTGGTCCAAGTAGTACCCCCATCGGTACTGATCTGCCATTGGAACGCAAGTCCAGACCCCGCGGCACCCGATACGAAGCTGATATTAGTCGCTTCGCAGACGGTTTGGCTGCTGGGTTGTGCAGCGATCGTGATGTTGGAGGAAACGGTGAGCGTAGCGGCACTGGTTGTGGCGCTGCCGCAGGTACCGGTAACCACACAACGGAACTGATTTCCGCTTTGTGTGGTGGCAACACTGGCAATGCTGTAGGTAGAAGTCGTGGCTCCACCGATCGCGTTCCAGGTTGTACCGCCATCGGAGCTCAATTGCCATTGGTAAGTCAGTCCGCCACCCGCTGCTGCCGTGGTAAAGCTGGCTGCGCTGCCAGAGCAAAGCGCCAAGTTCACGGGCTGAGTAGTGATGGCGGTGGTTGCATTTACAGTAAGTGTTGCCACGCTGGAGGTGGTGCTGCCGCACTGACCAGTGACGATGCAACGATATTGATTGTTATTCAGGTTGGCCGCTCCGGTGATGGAGAGACTGCTGGCAGTGGATCCGCTGATGTCGGTCCACGTAGTTCCCCCATTCGTACTAACCTGCCACTGATAGGTACCGGTGGCGGTAACGCTGAAGGCACCGGACTGTCCAATACAAACTGCCTGGTTAGACGGCTGCGAACTGATGGTGGGCGCCGTACCGGCGTTGATCTGGAAGGTAACAGTAACGGTCTTGTTGGGTTGTCCAGTTGCCGTACCCGTGATCGTAGCCGTGTAAGTACCGTTAGCCAGGGTATTGGCGTTGTTGAGGGTAACAATAAACGGACTACCCACGGCCACCGAGGCGGTGGAGAGGGTAACGTTCAAACCGGCCGGAGTCGTGGACGTAACCGACAAGCTTATGTTTCCTGTAAAAGATCCGATGGCAGAGGTATTGACCGTGGAGGACATAGTAGCACCGGCCGGACAAGCACTGGTGGTAGTAGCAGGTGTACCAAGGTTGAATCCGGCTACCGGTACGCAACCGTCAGAGGTCATTAATGGTGCGCGAGGACCACCAGTCGCGAATATAGCTTGCATCCGGTTTTTTTGGCCGATGGAGAACATTTTCAAACAGGGGTCATCGCCATAGTCCATATAGCTCATGAACATATCCCCTTGATAGTTGGTGGCCCAGGGGCTACCCGAAGTTTGTGTACAGCCGGGGCTATTTTTCGGGAAGGCCGGGCAACCATAGTTGGGGCCGTTTTGTACCGGGGTGTCATCCACGAAATCGTTTCCGCAGGTGGCATCTCCCCAGATATGACGAAGATTGAGCCAGTGACCTACTTCGTGTGTAGCAGTACGACCCAAGTGGTAGGGAACTGCTGTACCAGGGCTCAGCATACTACCTACGGAGCTATACAAAAGCACTATGCCATCAGTGTTGGCTGCACCGCCGGGAAACTGAGCGTATCCCAGGGTACCACCGCTCATGTTACAAACCCAGATGTTCAGGTACTTGTCGCGAGGCCAGGCATTGCTACCGCCGGTAGCGGTGAATTTGACGTTGTTGTTGGTAGAGAAGGCTGTAGTAGAGGTCTGCACCCGAACGATACCGGTGGATGCCTGACCGCTGGGGTTACGCTGCGCCAGACAGAATTGAACTTCTGTATCGGCACCATAGGGCTGAAAGACTGAGGGCACCGTACCAAAATCGGTATTCAACTTGGCGAAATCCAAATTCAACTGGTCGAGCTGAGCCAATAATTTTGAATCCGGAATATTTTGTGCTGCCGTGTTCCATACTACGTGGAAAACAACGGGGATGGTTACCAACACAGCTTCGTTGGAATGGTTACGGGCGAAATTATCCGTGTGTGCTTCCAACTGCTGCAAGCGGTTAGCATAAGCAGGGTCCTTCGCGATCAGGCCCTCATTGTACTCGTGCGTGGCACAAGAACGCTGAGCAAAAGCCGGTTGAAGCGCAAAGAAACCAAATAAGATAAGCAGGGAAATGCGGAGAATTTTGGTCATGGGAGGTGGTTGAGGTGAGTAAGAATTTTGCCAAGCAAAATAATGAAACTTAGGCATCTAAATGAAAAAACCCGACCACCAATGGGGTCGGGTTTTGCAATGGCTTGGGGAAAAGTGCTTAACGCACTGATTATCAGTATCCCATTCCGCCCATGTCGGGAGCACCCCCATGGGTAAGGGGCTCTTCCTTTTTGGGTTTATCGGCGATCACGCATTCGGTGGTCAGGAGCATACCGGCAATAGAGGCGGCATTTTCCAGGGCCACACGGCTCACCTTGGTAGGGTCGATCACACCGGCCTTAAACATATTCTCATAGGCCTCGGTGCTGGCATTGAAACCAAAATCTCCTTTGCCTTCTTTGATCTTCTGCACCACGATGGATCCGTCAATACCGGCATTGGCCGTAAGGGTGCGGATGGGTTCTTCGAGGGCGCGACGAACGATGGCCATACCGGTCTGCTCGTCCTCGATCTGCCCTTTCACTTTCACATCCAGGGCATCGATGGCACGAATAAAGGCTACACCACCACCGGGTACAATCCCCTCTTCTACCGCGGCGCGGGTCGCATGCAAGGCATCATCCACGCGATATTTCTTTTCCTTCATTTCCACTTCGGTGGCAGCACCTACATACAGCACCGCTACCCCACCGCTGAGCTTCGCTAGGCGCTCTTGCAGTTTTTCCTTGTCGTAATCGGAAGTAGTAGTTTCGATCTGTGCTTTGATCTGATTCACGCGGGCGGTGATGTCTTCTTTCTTTCCTTTTCCACCTACCACAGTAGTATTATCTTTATCGATGGTAACGGAGGTAGCCTGTCCGAGATAGCTCAGGTCGGCATTCTCCAATTTGAACCCTTGTTCTTCACTCACCACTATTCCTTTTGTAAGGATCGCGATGTCTTGCAACATTTCCTTGCGGCGATCGCCAAAGCCCGGGGCTTTTACGGCCGCTACTTTCAAGGTGCCACGGAGTTTGTTCACCACAAGTGTTGCCAGTGCTTCGCCTTCTAGGTCTTCGGCAATGATCAGCAGCGGGCGTCCGCCTTGTGCCACTTTCTCCAGGATATGCAGGATATCTTTCATGTTGCTGATCTTCTTGTCGTAGATCAGGATGTAGGGGTTTTGCAATTCCGCTTCCATCTTCTCGCTGTTGGTGACGAAGTACGGAGAGATGTATCCGCGATCGAATTGCATCCCTTCTACCACGTCAACCGTGGTGTCGGTGCCTTTGGCTTCTTCTACGGTGATTACACCTTCTTTACCAACTTTACCGAACGCTTCAGCAATCAGTTTTCCGATGGTTTCGTCGTTGTTAGCGGAAACGGTTGCCACCTGCTGGATCTTTTTGCTGTCGTTTCCAACAGTCTGACTTTGCGATTTCAGATTCTCTACGATCAGGGAGACAGCTTTGTCGATGCCGCGCTTGAGGTCCATCGGATTGGCACCTGCTGCCACCATTTTCAATCCTTCGCTGATGATGGCTTGAGCCAACACGGTAGCGGTGGTGGTGCCGTCGCCGGCGATGTCGGCGGTTTTGGAGGCCACTTCTTTTACCATTTGCGCTCCCATGTTCTCAATGGGGTCTTCCAGTTCAATTTCCTTGGCTACGGTGACCCCATCCTTCGTAATGGAGGGTGCACCAAATTTTTTTTCGATCACCACGTTGCGGCCTTTAGGGCCCAGGGTTACTTTCACGGCGTTGGCCAAGGTGTCCACGCCTTTTTTCATTTTATTTCTGGCTTCGATGTCGAAGAAGATCTGCTTTGCCATGAGTTGCTAAAATTTTATTGGTTAATGTATAGGATCAAACGATGGCGAGAATATCAGACTCGCGCATGATGAGGTAGTCCTCCCCTTCGATCTGAATCTCGGTTCCGGCATACTTTCCATAGAGTACGGTGTCGCCGGCCTTTACGGATACGGGTTCATCTTTTTTACCGGGACCAGCCGCAATGACGGTACCGCGTTGTGGTTTTTCCTTGGCGGTGTCGGGGATGATGATGCCTCCGGCTGTTTTTTCTTCGGCCGCAGCGGCTTTCACAATCACCCGGTCGTGGAGTGGGGTTACGTTGACTTTCTTAGCCATAATCGTGTTGGTTTTAATTTTTTGAATGTTTGCCAGCCGACGGAGCGGCGGTCGGCGAAGGTACAGTAAATAACATGCCAAGGGGGGAAATACTGCAATTTTTGCAGTCGGGACTGCAAAAGATTCCATATCCGGCACCTAAAGTGCAATCCGACCAGAAAAACTGGCAGAGTACAATCCCCCTTCCTACCCTATCTTTGCGGCCGCAAGTTCTTATCATGATCAGTCGCAGAAACATCCGGGTCAAAGTCATGCAGACCCTTTACACGCTGTCCACCTGGGAGGCGACCGATCCTCGTCCCGACCCCGTCAAAACCCTTCAAAAACAATTCGATCAGACCCGCGAAATGCTGGTTTTTTTGCTGTGGAGCTTGACCGAAATCGGCCGTCACGTGGAGCGGCATGCCCATCAAAAAGCCTCCAAACACCTTCCAACCGCAGCCGACCTCCAGATCAATACCAAACTGGCTGGCAACGAGATCTTGTGGGAGATCCAGCAGGACAAAACCCTGTCTGTACATCTTCAAAAAGATCAGACGGCTCGGCAGGGAACCGCCGACCTCATCAAACAGATCCATGCCCGGCTGCTGGAATCCGAACATTATAATCTATATATATCCAAACAAGAACGCACGCGGTCGGACGAAAAGAAGATTCTCCTGCAGATAATGAACGACCAACTGGTTGGATATCAACCTTATGAGGAATGGGTGGAGGATCATTTTTCAAATTGGGAGGACGATGCAGAGGCCATTCTTCAGTTATTGACCCAGTATTTGCAAAAACCCGGAAAACTCAGCGGGAAAAAAGAGGGCGTTTCGTTCGAGCAATTGATCCCGGCCGACAAACTGGCTTTTGGAAAAGAACTGTTGACCACGGTACTCGATAAATCCGAACACCTGCAAAGCCTGATCATCCCTAAGTTAAAAAACTGGGACCCAGAGCGGATCGCCACACTCGATATGATCCTCATGAAAATGGGACTGGCCGAGCTCCTTTATTTTGAGACCATTCCCCCAAAAGTGACGCTAAACGAATACATCGACCTGGCGAAAGAATACAGCACGGCACAATCCGGACAATTCGTCAATGGGATATTGGATAATATTCATCAGGACCTGGTCCGCTCTGGAGAACTCAACAAGATCGAATTCAAAAAACCATGACCTGCCGTAGTATATTTGCATTTATGAGCAGCTGTCTAAAAATATTATTGTTACTCCCCATTCTGTCCCTGACCCTATGGGCATGCAAACAAGTGGATAAGCGTACCAATGCCACAGACGCAGAAAAATCTAAAGAAGAAGCACTACGAATAGCCCAAGCTGATACGCTGAACCTGACGGATGTCGAGTGGTTGGATTCGATCGATCGCTCCCTTGGCAAATTAAAAGCAAAAAAATCGGTCGATATCATTTGGCGTTTTAAGAACGTGGGGAATAAACCCTTGATAATCGATAATGCAACAGCCTCCTGTGGTTGCACCGTACCGGAAAAACCAGAAAAACCCATTGCCCCCGGGGAGCAAGGAATCATAAAAGCCACCTTTAACGGGAGTGGCGAGGGATCCATTCGTAAAGAGGTTCATGTCATCGGCAATTTGAAACCAAACCGAGAAATAACCCTGAGCTTTTCCGGCCAGATCGATAAAAAATAATAATTAACCCCTCATCAATTTTTTTTATGCGCAACCGAACGCTTTTACCGCTGCTAACCTTTGTTCTTTTTCTCTCCTCTTGCGTTCCCCCTACCAGTGGAGGTGCCACGGGTAAGCCAAGTGGCCCACTGGGCGATTACGGATCGCTCCTCTTTATGGGCATGATCATTTTGGTGTTTTGGTTGTTTTTCATTCGCCCCCAGGCCAAAAAGCAAAAAGAGCAGAAAAAATTCATTGATGAAATGGGCAAGGGCGATAAGATCGTGACCGTCGCCGGCATTCATGGAACCATCAATAAAGTTAATGATGATGGTACGATCCAACTCGAGGTGAGTCCGGGTAGCTACCTGAAGATCGAACGTTCCGCCATCAGCATGGATTGGACGGCTGCGCTGAACAAGCCCACTCCCGAGAAAAAATAACATGCTCCGAATCGGACTCACCGGAGGGATCGGCAGCGGAAAATCGACCGTAGCCCGGATCTTTCAAACGTTGGGCATTCCGATCTATTCAGCCGACATCGAAGCCAAACGGCTGATGCGGGAAGACGAGTCGGTCCGTTCGGCCATACAGCTTGCCTTTGGCGCGGACATCTATACGAATGAGTTGCCCGATACGCGTCGCCTGGCTTCGATCGTTTTCAACGATCCAGTTGCCTTGGAAAAACTCAATCAGATCATTCACCCGGCCACCATCGCCGATGCCAAAAAATGGATGCAGGCACAACAAGCTCCCTATGTCATCAAAGAATCGGCCTTGCTTTTTGAAAGTGGGGCGACAGAGGGACTGGACCTGGTCGTAGGTGTATATGCCCCGCAGGCCCTCAGGATCCAGCGTGTGATGCAACGCGAATCGGTGAACCGCGAAACCGTACTGGCGCGCATGAGTAGACAGGTCGAGGAAGAGATCAAGCGTCGCCTGTGCGACCGCGTAATTATCAACGACGAGCAACAGCCTCTGTTGCAACAGGTACTCGACCTACACCAAGAGTTATTGGAGCTGTCAAAACAAGCTTAATTCAAGTCCGCTAAGGCTTTTTTGATCCGCGCCCATCCTTCTTCGATCTTAGGCAAACTATTCGCAAATGAGAAGCGTACGCATGTGGGTTCGCCGAAGGCATCGCCCATCACGGAAGAAACATGTGCCTTGTTTAGTAAGTACATACTAAGGTCGGCTGCATTTTTGATAATTGTCTCCCCATCCGACTTCCCGTAATAAGCACTCAGATCCGGAAAAACATAGAAAGCACCTTGGGGTTCGGGGCATTGCACACCGGGAATTTCTCGAACCAGTTCTAATACGCGCTGACGGCGTTTGGTGAATTCTTGTACCATGTCAAGAGTGGGACGAAGATCGGAGGTGAGGGCGGCCACAGCTGCTTTTTGTGCGATGGAGTTAGCGCCGCTGGTGAATTGCCCTTGTACCTTTTCACATGCTTTTGCAAGCTCGGTATTTGCGGCAATGTAACCGATCCGCCAGCCGGTCATAGCAAATCCTTTGCTAAGTCCGTTTACGATTACCACCCGACCCTTCAGATCGGCTAGCGAAGCCAGACTGGAATGTTCCCCCACAAAGTTGATGTACTCATAGATCTCGTCTGACAGGATGGTGACATTTGAATGCTTACGAAATACGTCGGCCAGAGCGTTCAATTCGTCGGCTGAATAAACCGATCCGCTGGGGTTACACGGCGAGGAAAAAAGAAACACGCGCGTGCGCGGGGTGATGGCTGCTTCGAGTTGCTCGGGTGTGATCTTGAATCCGGATGCAGCCGTCGTGCGAACGGTAACCACTTTTCCGCGGGCGATCTTGACTAGTTCGCTATAGGTGACCCAGAACGGCGTGGGAATGATGACTTCATCACCTTCATCAACCAGCGATAAAATTAAATTGGCAAGACTTTGTTTGGCGCCGGTGGAAACCACAATATTTTCCGGCGCATAGTCTAACCCATTGTCCCGTTTCAATTTGGCACAAACCGCGGCGCGCAGATCGGGAAATCCGGCTACGGGAGTATAGTGACTCCAATTGTCCCGAATCGCTTGTATCGCTGCCTCTTTGATGTGCTCGGGCGTATCAAAATCCGGTTCCCCCAAACTCAGGTCGATCACATCAATTCCCTTGGCCCTTAACTCCCGACCCAACTTGGCCATTTTCAGGGTTTCGGGTTCGTTGAAGCGAGCGAGGAAAGTGGAGAGGTTCATGGTTTGTGGTTGAAAAGTGGTTGAACAGTGGTTTGACGGTGGTTGAACGGTGGTTTGACAGTGGTTGAACAATGGTTCAACAATCGTTCATCTACCGTTCAACCATCCTTAAACCATGAAACAAACGCCCAATTTCCTTCATAAACGGAAACCCGACGTCGTCATAATCATATTTATCATCATTAAAAATTCCATCTGAATTACAATAGATCACGGCGCTGAGCAGAAATTCGATATTGTTTTTCTTGTCGTGGAAATAAGCGCCGTCGATCAGAAAGCCGTATGCATCCCCAACCTTGTTGTACACGTGGATGTTGGGATCGTATGAATTCCGTTCGGATCCGTAGTAAAGAAACTTTACATAGGTATCCCAATACTCTTTTTCATCATAAACCGGATCGTCCGATTCGGCGGGTAGCATCGACATGTACTGATGCAGGAAAGCAAGATCGGCCGGCGTCAGATTGAATCGTTGATTCTTGGGAAGTGATTCGGGAAACATTACACTTCGCACTACCCGGTGCAGGTCGGACAAGGGGAAACGATTCTTAACGGAAAAATCAAATGGCTCATTTACCAACTTTCCTCTTGAAAAGTATCCACTACCCATTTGGATGCTGCAGGGCGGGACCTGTCGGGTACTGACCAGTGCCGGTTTGGAATAGAGCAGGTTGCCATTGGCATCGAGAAATCGAACGGGATTGGTGTAGCGGTTTTGCTCAGCCGACAGCGGCAAGCTCAAGCGATGAATGATCTCGGTGTTGGCGTAGCCAAGTCGGTGAAGGGTTTCGTTGATGTAATCGGGACCGAGAAATTCATAGAGTCGGTTGAAGGCATCGTTGTCGCTCACCAGCAGGATCTTCTTGATGTAATGCGCGATCGTGGGGCGGCCGTCGGCGGCCGATCGATCCCCTAGAACCGGGGTTTGCTCCGGTGAGGCCGAATCGGTGAGCATGGTGGTATTCATATCCAGCCCCGGGATCTTCAGTTCGTTCAGTTTTTGCAAGGCGAGGACGGCGATGGGCAATTTGACGGTGGAGGCGGGATAGAAATACTCCTCGGAGTTGGAGCGGTAGGTATGGTCTGTAAAATGAGGCCGTCCCCTTTTATCTCGATCGATCCGGGTGTAGAGGATCTGCACCCGGCGATCGGCCGACCCAAAAATGAGCGGATCAAAAACTTCCGACTTTGCCTTTAATAAGCTGTATATCAATGTGTCAGACATGTGTTTAGGAGTGTTTGTCTGAAAGGATGCAGCCGGCAATTGAGCCTTTGCGGCTGCCGATACAAAAATGACCCATACGAACAGGCAGCGGGGCGTTGGAATCGGTCGCAATCTCATACTTTTCAAAGATAAGATTCCCGTTGATTTAAGTTTTTAGAAATCAAGTACAAACGGGCAGATTCAGCCCCCTTGATTCCCCTGAAACCGCTATATTTGCCGTCCTAAAAATGACGGCCTACGGCAGGTGCTACAGGCCCCAAAACCATTACGTATGCAATCGAAAGGGTTGGTGCGGTTTTTAACCGTGTTTTTCACTGTGTTGTTGATCGGCTATTCCGTTCATCAGCTTTCATTTACTTGGTTTGTTCAAAACCATGAAAAAAAAATAGAGACGCAGGCTACTACTTGGCTCAAGAAAACTTTCCAAGCGGCGGATAAAAAATATCCCGGGAATAAAGATTCGCAACAAGCCTACCAAGATGAGCTAGATCGATATTACAGGCGCTATGAGGACAGCTTGCTAAAAGTTTCCGAAAACACTACCATTACATATGGGATCAATGGAGCATTGAGCTACAAAAAAGCCAAGCAAGAAGAGTTGAACTTGGGATTGGACTTGCAGGGAGGTATGGGTGTAACGCTGGAGGTAGAAATGACCGGACTCCTCAAAACCTTGGCCAGTAATTCTTCCGACCCCAGTTTTCTGACAGCCCTGGTGAATGCCGACAAACGCAAGGCCAACAGCGATGCAGATTTTGTAGGCCTTTATCTGGAAGAATATCAAAAATTGGCCCCCAATCGGCCTCTTGCAGGTTTATTTGCTGCCAAAAGCACGAACGAAATCAACGCCAAATCTTCTGACAAGGAGGTTGTGAATTACATTCGTAAAAAAACCCGCGCTGCGTTCGACTTAACGTTGAAAAGACTTTCGCAACGTATCGATCAATTTGGCGTGGCACAACCTTCTATAAACCCGGATCCGAATAAGGGACTCATCAGCATTGAGCTGCCCGGCATCAAGGATAAGGACCGGGTTCGTCGCTTGTTGCAAAGCACGGCCAATCTTCAGTTCTGGGAGGTATATACTTTCGCCGATGCCCCTTACACAAATGGCTGGCAAAAGACCATTACTGCCTTCAATAACAAATATGGCGGCATAGCGGATAGCACGAAAAAAGATTCCGCTCAGGTAAAAGCAGCCGCTCCCCCAACGCGAGACACCACCCAAACGGTTAAACTTTCAGCTGACTCGCCCGCACAAAACTCCACTGCCGTTGCCCCCAAGCAACCGACACAAAAAGTAACGATCGATAAATTCCTGCAGATCATTCAGCCCAGCCCAGACGAGCAAGGAAAGACCTATTTCCCGGCACCAACGGGCCAAGTTGCCATCAAGGATACCCTGGTTTTCAGTGAATACTTGCGTGAATTCAAAAGCAATTTCCCCGGCGATGTGGTTTTTGCTTATGGCGTGCCGGAGAAAGATAAAAGGGGGATGGCATCTGAGTATGTGCCCTTGTACGGACTAAAAACCTACAACCTCACGAAAGCCAGAATTGAGGGGGATGACATCGAAAATGCTCGTCCCGATTTCGATCAGTATGGCAAGATCATGATCGAGATGCAAATGAAAACGCAAAAAAGGGATACGTGGAAAAAAATGACAGAAGACAACGTTGGTAGGCCGATTGCAATTGTACTGGATAACATCGTTCAATCCGCTCCCAATGTTATGGGCGTTATCCCCAACGGAGTATCGTCCATCACCGGAAACTACTCGCAGGAAGAAGCCACCGATTTAGCAAATATTCTTGAGGTCGGAAAACTGGAAGCCCCGGCGAAAATTGTTCAGGAACAACAAGTAGGTCCCACCCTGGGAAGCGAAGCCATCCGCAGCGGCTCGTTGGCCTTTCTCATTTCATTCATAGTGATCTTTTGCTTGATGTTGGTCTACTATAACACGAGCGGCTGGGTGGCCAATATTGCCCTTATCCTAAACTTGATTTTTACCGTAGGAATCTTGGCCGGTATGGGCGCTAGTCTGACGGCACCCGGTATCGCCGGACTGGTATTGACCATCGGCATGGCAGTAGACACCAACGTGATCATATACGAACGCATCAAGGAAGAACTCACCAAGGGGAAAAGCTACTTGTCGGCCATTACAGAGGGATACAAACGTTCCTTACCGCCCGTGCTGGATGCGCACGTAACAACGCTTTTAACTGCACTAATACTGCTTTATTTCGGATTGGGCCCCGTTAAAGGTTTCGCCACAACCCAAATTATAGGTATCCTGCTGTCCTTATTCTGTGGCATTCTGGTAAGCCGCTGGATCTCCGACATATTCACCGACAAGAAAAAACACCTTGAGTACTTTACAGGAATCTCCAAAAAAGTATTCAAGCATGCCAAATACAAATTCATCGAATACCGAAAAGTTGCCTACGCCATCTCCATGATCGTGTTGGCGCTGGGAATTGCAGCTTATTTCAATGGATTTGACCAAGGCGTTGAGTTTGCCGGTGGTCGCAGTTTTATCGTAAAGTTTGATAAACGAGTAGATGTGGAGGCCGTTCGGAACGATCTAAAGGCGACATTTGAGGGTGAGAATCCGATAATCAAGACCGTTGGCGACAACTCGACTCTGGATATTACCACCGCCTATCTGATCCGGGACAACAGTGCGGGCATTGATGCCAAAGTAGAAAGCAAACTCTTTGAAGGACTAAAAAAATACTTGCCAGCGGGAATGACGTTGGAGCAATTTGAATCCGGCTCCTCCAACGCGGGCAGACAAGCTTCCAAAAAAGTCCTTCCCACGATCTCGGATGATCTAAAGAGCGGCGCCGTCAAAGCCACCATTTTTGCCGTATTGGTGATCTTCCTATACATCTTCATTCGCTTCCGCGATTGGCGTTACTCACTGGGAACCATTGTAGCGCTGATGCACGACGTATGTGTGACCCTCGCGGTATTCTCTTTCGCCCGTTCGGTAGTGCCTTTCCCCCTGGAGATCGACCAGCATTTCATTGCAGCGATCTTGACGGTGATCGGCTTCTCGATGAACGATACGGTGATCGTGTTCGACCGGATACGTGAAACCAGCCGAATCAGTCCCTCCGCGCCCCGCGCCGAGATCATCAACCGCGCCATCAACGAAACTCTGAGTCGTACCATCATGACCTCCCTCACGGTGTTTTTAACCATCCTGATCCTCTTCCTCGTTGGTGGAGAAGTAACCAAAGGTTTTGCCTTTGCAATGCTGATCGGAGTGATTACCGGTACCTACTCTTCGATTTTTGTGGCGGCACCGATCCTGGTTGACCTGGGCGGCGATCGTCCGCTTGGAAAATCAGCCGATAAAAGTTGATTTACCTAACACCAATATGAAAAAGCCCCGGATACCGGGGCTTTTTCATTAATGAATTTTTGTATCAGACCGCAAAAGAGGTACCGCAGCCACAAGTGGAGCTGGCATTGGGATTGGTGAAGGTAAAGCCCCGGTTATTCAACCCTTCTTTCCAGTCCACCTCCATCCCCATCAAATACAGTTGATGCGGTTTTTCCATAACACAAGAAATCCCCTCCACCTCGAAGAAAAGATCTCCCTCCTTCGGCTGATCAAATCCCAATACGTAAGAGAGCCCGGAGCACCCACCTCCCTTTACACCCAGCCGGAGCGATTGCGTAGCGTCAAATCCGGGTTCAGCCATGAGTCGCTTGATCTCGTGTATCGCCCCTTCAGTCAACTGAACAGGGGCCTTTTCTATGATCGTTTCCATATCACAAAGTTAATCGATCCAGATACTTCCCGTTCGGCTTACTTTTGTTAAAGCTGTGAACATATGGACAATCAGAATCTCCCCTTATTTCTCTCCGTACTGGCCATCGTCATTAGTGTGTTGGCTTTTGCCAAAAAGCAATCACCTGCCCAGCCTGCTCCCAGCGGATCCGATACCCGTTCGCTGCGCCTGCAGGCCTATGAGCGGCTGGTGCTGCTGACCGAACGAATCGCTCTGCCCAACCTCATCTCCCGGCTGGCACAACCCGGTATCAGCGCCCTTGAAATGAAAGTGGCCTTGCTGGAAAATATCAAACAAGAATTTGACTACAACAGTACCCAACAAATCTATGTGTCGGACGTGGCATGGGACTCCCTCCGTAACCTAAAAGAGCAAAACCTCTCCATGATCCACCAAGTATCCGCTTCCTTGCCACCCAATGCCGGCGGATCGGAATTAAACAAACGATTGCTGGAATTGCTGATGCAGCAACCCGGGGCACCATTGCACGAAATCGTTTCCAAAACACTCAATCAGGAAGCCAAAACATTAATGGCGTAATGGACAATTCACAAAAAAAGACAACCGAATCCGGCATCGAGATCAAATCGGTTTACAATGAAACCGATCGTCCGAATACTCCAACGGAGCAACCAGGTGAATTTCCCTATACCCGCGGCATACAACCCGATATGTACCGCGGCAAATTATGGACCATGCGGCAGTACGCCGGGTTCTCCACCGCCGAAGCCAGTAACGAACGATATCATTACTTGCTTAAGCAAGGGGTAAGCGGACTCAGCGTAGCCTTCGACCTGCCCACCCAAATCGGATACGACAGCGATCATGCACTCGCCGAAGGCGAGGTAGGAAAAGTAGGCGTAGCGATTGACTCGATCGAGGACATGCGCCAACTATTCAAAGGCATTCCGCTTGAATCCGTGAGCACGTCCATGACCATCAATGCCACCGGCTTCATCTTATTATCGCTTTACGCTGCCGTGGCCAAAGAACAAGGAGTAGATATCAAAAAACTGAACGGCACCATCCAAAACGATATTCTGAAAGAATATGCCGCAAGGGGTACGTACATCTATCCCCCCCGCCCTTCCATGCGGATCATTACCGATATCTTCGAATGGTGCAGCCACGAAATGCCCAAGTGGAATACCATATCCATCTCCGGCTATCACATCCGCGAAGCGGGAAGCACCGCTGCCCAGGAGATCGCCTTTACGCTCAGCAATGGAAAGGCCTATGTACAAGCCGCATTGGAAAAAGGACTAGACATCAATGTGTTTGGAAAACGTCTCTCCTTTTTTTTCAATGCACACAACAACCTGTTTGAGGAAGTAGCTAAGTTTCGGGCGGCGAGGCGTATATGGGCGAATCTCATGCGTGATCTCGGGGCCACCGATCCAAAAGCCTGCATGCTCCGCTTTCATACCCAAACCGGCGGCAGCACCTTAACCGTACAACAACCACTGAACAACATCGCGCGCGTGACCATCCAAACACTAGCTGCTGTATTAGGCGGAACCCAATCGCTGCACACCAACGGATACGATGAAGCATTGGGACTCCCCACCGAAGAAGCCGCCCGCATTGCCTTGCGCACCCAGCAGATCGTAGCCTTTGAGAGTGGTGTGGCCGATACCGCCGACCCACTGGCTGGTTCCTATTTTATCGAATCCCTCACCGAAGAGATGGAACAAAAAGCTCGCGCATGGATGCAGCAAATTGATGAAAAAGGGGGAAGCGTGTCCGCCATTGAGCAGGAATACATGCAACGCGAGATTGCCCGCAGCGCCTATATCTATCTGCGCAAAGTAGAATCAAAGGAGCAGATCGTAGTGGGGCAAAACGCCTACACGACCAAAGAGTCATTACAAACGCCAATCCTCAAAATCGATGACTCCATCCGCCAACTGCAAACCGAACGGCTTGAAAACCTAAAAGCTCAACGCAACGCAGCCACCGCATCGCAATGCCTGGAATCGGTTCGCCATAAAGCCGTCAGCGGAGAAAATCTGATGCCATCGGTGTTGGAAGCAGTTGAGAACAATTGCACGCTGGGCGAGATTTCGGATGTGCTGAGAGCCGTGTTTGGGGAGCACAAGTGATCGGATCAGGACTTCTTCGCTTCTTTGGCCCAGACATCTTTGAGTCCAACGGTCTTGTTGAATACCAATTTGTCGGATGTGCTGTCCTTATCCATCACAAAATAGCCTTGCCGTAAAAATTGAAAACGATCCGACTCATTGGCTGCTTCCAACGCGGGTTCTGCATAAGCGTTTTTAATGACCTGCAACGATTGAGGATTAAGAAACGATTTGAAATCGGCCTCGCTGTCGGTTGGATCCTCTACCGAAAACAATCGGTCGTACAAACGCAATTCAACCGGTAGGGCCTGAGCAAGGCTTACCCAATGCAGGGTTCCCTTGACGGATATTCCGCTGGTATCGGAACCACTTTTGCTCTCCGGGAAGTAGGTGCACTTTAATTCGGTCACCTCTCCCCTTCCGTCTTTGATTACTTCGTCGCATCGAATGATGTAGGCACTTTTCAGTCGCACCATTTGTCCGGGTGCCAACCGAAAGAATTTTTTCGGAGGAACCTCCATAAAATCGCTTCGCTCGATTAGTATTTGGGAAGAGAGGGGAACCGGACGGGTACCGCCGGTTTCAGATTCCGGATTGTTCTCGCTTTGAAGTTCTTCCACTTCGCCGGAATAGTTGGTGATCGTGATAAGCAAGGGATCGACCACTACCATGCGGCGCAGGGCAATTTTATTCAGGTGTTCACGCACGCAAAACTCCAGCAGGCCCACATCCACCAGGTTCTCTCGTTTGGCAACACCAATTCGGGAGCAGAATTCCCGAATGCTATCGGGGGTGTAGCCGCGTCGACGGAGTCCGCTGATGGTAGACATCCGCGGATCATCCCACCCGCTGACGTGCCTCTCTTGCACCAGTTGCAGCAACTTTCGTTTGCTGGTAACGGTGTAGTTGATATTACGCCGGGCGAATTCATATTGATGGGAGGGATAGATCTCAAGTTTTTCGATCAGCCAATCGTATAGTTCGCGGTGGGGTACGAATTCTAGTGTGCAGATCGAGTGGGTGATGCTTTCGATGGAGTCGCTTTGTCCGTGTGCAAAATCGTACATCGGATAAATGCACCATTTATCGCCGGTACGGTGATGTTGCGCATGTTTGATGCGATACAGGATCGGGTCGCGCATCAGCATGTTCTGATGCGCCATGTCGATCTTGGCCCGAAGGGTGCGGGCGCCGTCGGGAAATTCACCGGATTTCATTCGACTAAAAAGATCGCGGTTCTCTTCGATTGAGCGGGTTCGGTAGGGACTTTCCACCCCGGGTTGCGTGGGTGTACCTTTTTGTGTGGCAATCTGCTCGGGGGTGAGGTCGTCGACATAAGCCAATCCCCGATCGATCAGTTGGCAGGCATATTCAAAAAGCGTATCGAAATAATCGCTGGCGTAGCGTTCGTGTTTCCATTCGAAACCAAGCCAGCGTACGTCTTCTTTGATGCTCTCCACGTATTCGGTTTCTTCGGTAGTGGGATTGGTGTCATCGAACCGCAGGTTCGTGTAGCCGGGATAACGCTGGGTTAGTCCGAAATTCAGACAGATCGAGGAGGCGTGTCCGATGTGCAGGTATCCGTTGGGTTCCGGCGGGAAGCGGGTTACAATCTGCTGATACTTACCAGCACGAAGATCCGCTTCGATGATTTCCTCCAAAAAATTAAGACTGCGTTCCTCTGTCATATTAGAGGGCGAAGATACAAAAGGAAGGGCGCTCAAGGGCGACAGTACCGCTGAATCTCCTCGGCCACAGTCGGATACTGTGCACTCAACGCTGCGGCCGAGGCCATTTCATGGTCGTTGAAATGAAAGCCGGGTGAAACGGTACAACTCACCAAGCAGTACGCCGTTCCCGGTGCAGGCAGCGCGGCAAACCAGTGATTCGCCGGAATGATTACCTGCAGTACATAACCGGGACCCATCCAGATGGTCTGGAGGGTGATTTGATCGCGGAGGACCAATAGTTGAAGCGGACCCCCTTCATGAAAATGCCAAATCTCATCGCTTTTAATTCGATGGAAAGCAGCAAAATCACCCGCTTCCATCAGGTATAAGATTGCCGTGGCGTGAGGCCTCCCCGCGGGGAAGGGATCTTGGTCAACTTTGCCCGGAAAAATGGCCGACGAACAGTAGGTTCGTTTATAAAACCCACCCTCCGGATGTGGTTCCAACCCGAGCTGCTCGATCCGTTCGCGGGCTGTCATCAAAATCCTTTCTTGGGCAATTGGCTGCCGCCAACACCGATCTCGCTGGAGCCAAGTATGGTAATCTCCGATTTGATGAAATCTATTTCATCGGCCTTGTAAATATTCTCTACGAATTGCTGCGGATTGCGGTCGATGTAAGGAAACCAGGTACTATGGATCTGGATCATGATGCGGTGACCTTTTTTGAAAGTGTGGAGCACGTCTTGCAGGGGTATGTTTACATCGGTGGGTTGTCCGGGTACGAACGGCTCTGGTTTTTCAAAGCTATTTCGGAAGCGGCCGCGGAACACTTCGCTCCGCACCAGCTGTTGATATCCGCCCATCACGATGTTTTTGGGATTGTGTTCGTAATTCGGATGGTTATCGGGATATACGTCTATCAGTTTCACAATAAAATCGGCATCCGTGGTCGACAATGCTACTTTGAGCTTGGCAAGGATCTCGCCCGCGAGGGTAACAGGATCGGTCAGTGGATCGGTCTCGAAGGTGAGTACGTCGGGACGGCGGGAAGCGTCGCGCTGGTCATCGCTCATGAAATTGCGGGGGGTGAAGGTGAGTCCCTCTGTCTGTGATGTGTAAGGCACCGGTTTTGCCGGGTCGCTCACATAGGAAAAGCGAAGCGTGGCGTCAGCCGTTTGGTTCACGTAGAGTTTCCCGTTCTGACCAAAGGTTAACGTAGCAGGCGGAATATCTCTTGGCGGCCACACGTCAAATCGTTGCCATTCCTTCGTGCCGGTATTGTACATGTGTGCCTCCGGGAGGTTGGGATCGGCTGCATCTTTTAGATGATGGGCAAAGAAGGGGGCTTCGATATTTTTCAGGAAGTAGCTGGAGATGCTATCGCCGAAATAGATATGATGGTGAGTGGTTTTTGAGGTTTCGCTCGACCATTGTCCGTGCGCCCAAGGTCCCATGACAATACTATTCTTTGCCCCCGGCGTGGTGCGTTCGATGGTCTTATAGATGTTCAAGGGGCCGTATAAGTCCTCCGCATCAAACCAACCGCCAACCGTGAGTACGGCCGGCTTGATTTTTTGCAGATGGGGAAGAATGCTTCTTTTCTGCCAGAACGTATCGTAGTTGGGATGATTGATGATCTGTTGCCAGAAGAAATTATCGTAATGATATTTTTCCGTGATATTTTTCAGCGGTCCCAAGCTGAGATGGAAATTATATCCGTCGCGCGGATTGGAGGCATAAAAGCGCATCATCTTTTTCATGTACCAATCGCTGCGGGTAGTATCCTTTTTCTGATATCCAAATACGGCAAAGGCGGCCGTGTAACTCTGCAGGTAAGCGCCCATGTGATGAAAATCGTCGAAAAAGAAATCAGAGATCGGCGCTTGTGGGGAACAGGCCTTGAGGGCCGGATGCGCATCGGGCAATGCGGCAGCCGTATAGAAACCGGGGTATGAAATGCCGTACATGCCTACCCGTCCGTTGTTGTTGGGCAGGTTCTTGATCATCCAATCTATGGCATCATAGGTATCGGAGCTTTCATCGATCGCTTTTTTGTTTTTGGGATCGTTGCCGGGAATGTTAGGGGTCATATTGTTGAATTCCCCATCGCTCATGTACCGGCCGCGTACGTCTTGAAAGGCCAGGATATATCCGTCGCAGACCAGGTAACGAGATGGATGTCCGCCAGTATTGAACCCCCGATAATCGGAAGCATTGTAGCAGGTTCGGTTCAGCAGGATCGGATAGGTTTTGGACCGGTCCTTCGGCACGTACACCAGCGTAAAGAGCTTGATGCCATCACGCATGGGAATGCGGTATTCAAACACATCGTAGTTGTCCTTCATATACTGCACATCGGAGCCTTGACCGAAGGAAGAAATAAAGACTAATGAAAAAAACAGGGACAGGGATAAAGATCGCATAACAATAAAAGTTTGGGCAGTTTGGGTAGTTTGGGAGTTGAAGGTAGGAAGAAATGGCGCTAAATGATAGCTTTACAAAAAACGAATCTGATGCGCTATTTTATCTGGGCTCTGGTGTGCTGCACACTGATCGCTTGTGGCGAGGAGGCCGTAAATAATAAGACCGCCGAAGCCGTTAGAGAAAAAAAAGAAACGATTTTGCCGGTAAAAGAAATGATCGATTCGGCTCTTGCGGGTAGTTGGGAATTGAGTGCACTTCCGCGGTCCCCCACCCCCTTTTCCAAACTCTATCCTCGGCAGCGACCGGTACTCTTCATCCAGCCCGAACTAAAGTTGATATCCGGATCTACCGGATGCAATCGTTTCAGCGCAACGATCACGACCGTCGGAAATCAATTGAGATTTACAGACTTCACCCGAAGCACATTAACTTGTGTTGGCGATGCGGAGACCATTTTCTTGACCGCATGGGAAAAATCAGAAAAGTATTTTTTTCGAAACAACGATGAACTGGTTTGGGGAACGGACGCGGTAGCGTGGATGATTTTCAAGCGCCGTTGATCTTTTCCCTTTCGCCAAACAGCAGGCTGCCGATTCGAACCAAGTTACTTCCCTCTTCGAGGGCGATGCGAAAATCGTTGCTCATACCCATGGACAGAGTTTGGATAGTTTGGGAAGTTCGGATAGTTTGGGAAGTTCGGGAGAGGGAGTGGAATTCGGAGCGGATGAGATTTTCATCGGTGGTGAAGCTGGCCATGCCCATGAGTCCCACTACCCGCGCGTTCGGATAGTTTGGGAGTTTGACAAGTAGTTCGGTTAGTTCTGCGTTATCCAATCCGAATTTGGTTTCTTCCCGGGCAATGTGCATTTGAAGCAAGCAATCGATGATCCGGTTATTCTTTCTTCCTTCCTTATCGATCTCTTTGAGCAGGGATTCGGAATCGACGCCATGGATCAGGTGAATGAAGGGAGCGATGTATTTGACTTTGTTTCGTTGCAGGTGTCCGATGAAATGCCAGCGAATGTCGGCAGGTAGTCGTAGTTGCTTTTCACAAAGTTCCTGCACGTAGTTTTCACCGAAATCACGTTGTCCGGCTGCATAGAGCGCTTCGATGTCTTCGACCGGTTTGGTTTTGGATACGGCAACCAGTGTGGCCGACCGGTGGTGCAGTTCTTTTTTTAGGGAGAGGTAGGCGGACAGGTTAACGGGCATCCCACAAAAATAAGGAAGCGGTTATTTGATCAGCGAGCGGCTGATGACGATCCGTTGTACTTCACTAGTGCCCTCATAGATCTGCGTGATCTTGGCATCGCGCATGAGTCGCTCTACGTGGTATTCCTTGACAAAACCGTAACCGCCGTGGATCTGTACGGCTTCGGTAGTGGTCCACATCGCCGTTTCCGAGGCAAATACTTTTGCCTTAGAGGAGCTAACGGTATAATCAATGCCGTTATCTTTTTCCCAAGCGGCTTTGAGGCAAAGCAGTCGCGCCGCTTCGACGCGGGTAGCCATGTCGGCCAATTTGAAAGCGATGGCTTGGTGATTGATGATCTCGGTTCCGAAGGCTTTTCGGGTCTTGGCATAAGCCAGTGCCAGTTCATAAGCGCCGGAGGCAATTCCCAGCGCTTGCGCGGCGATGCCGATGCGACCGCCGGCCAGGGTTTTCATAGCGAACTTGAAACCGAACCCGTCCGGACCCACGCGGTTTTCCTTGGGCACTTTAACATCATTAAACATAACGGTATGCGTATCACTACCGCGAATACCGAGTTTGTTTTCTTTGGCAGCTACCACCACGCCGGGCCAATCTTTTTCTACGATCAGGCAATTGATCCCTTTTGACCCTTTGGCCGGATCGGTCTGGGCGATCACCAAATAAACAGAGGCTTTGCCGCCGTTGGTAATCCAGTTTTTGGTGCCGTTCAGCAAATAATGATCGCCTTTATCCTCTGCCGTGGTGCGTTGGGAGGTAGCATCTGAACCGGCCTCCGGCTCGCTAAGCATGAAGGCACCAATGTGCAGATTTCCGTCCTTTTTTGCCTGTGCCAATGGATGCAGGTATTTTTTCTTTTGCTCTTCGGTGCCAAATTCTTGTAGTCCGTAGCAGACCAAACTGTTGTTCACGCTCATGCATACGCTGGTGCTGGCGTCGACCTTGCTGATCTCTTCCATAGCCAGCACGTAACTGATGGTGTCGAGTCCGCCACCGCCATAATTCGGGTCAACCATCATGCCCATAAATCCGAGGTCGGCCAAAACAGAGATCTGTTCCCTAGGGAATTGCTGTTTCTCGTCGCGCTCAATCACCCCCGGAAAGCACTGATTCTGGGCAAAATCCCGCGCGGCCTGGCGAATCATCAATTGTTCCTCGGAAAGCTGAAAATTCATGGTAAAATATTTACTCGAACAGTCGTTAGCTTTGCAAATATAGGGGCAATTTTGTGCGGTCGAGGGACCGGGGCTGCCTAATTTTGCACCACCAATTTGAATATGAAAAAAACTCAACTGGCTTTACTGATCGGAATTGCCGCTTGCATCGGGGTGTTGCTGAGCTTTTTGAGGACCACCAGCACCTATGACACGATTGAAACGGCCAGAAAGAAACCGGGCCAGTTTGTACATGTAATGGCCAAGCTGGATAAATCGCAGCCCATCGAATACGATGCGCTTAACAATCCAAATTATTTACGTTTTGCGGCGGTAGATAGTCTAGGAGCCCGCATGTATGTTCAATACAACAATGCCAAGCCGGAAAATTTGGAAATGAGCGACCGCCTGGTTTTGAAAGGACGGTATCGCGACAGCATCTTTCTCTGCCAAGAGATCCAAACCAAATGCCCTTCTAAGTACAAAGAGGAGGAAGCCAAAGGCATGAAACACCCGGGCGAAGTACCGCTACCCAATATAAAACCCTGATGATGTACACCGGAGAATGGAGCTGGGCCGGACAGATCGGACATTTATCGGCGATCGTTTCGCTGGTAGCCGCGGCGCTGGCAAGCATCGCCTATACAAAAGCGAACCCATTCATCCTCGCGCCTGAACATGCGATCTGGAAACGTATTGGCAGAATCAGTTTTTATGTACAAACCAGTGCGGTCTTTCTGATCTTTTTCTTGTTGCTCTACCTGATCCATCAACACCGGTTTGAATATCATTATGTCTGGAAGCACAGCAGTAAATCGCTTGAATTCAAATACCTGCTGGCCAGTATCTGGGAGGGGCAGGAAGGCAGTTTTCTGTTGTGGTTGTTGATGCAGGGGGTCTTGGGATTGATCTTGATCCGAACGGCAAAAATTTGGGAGTCGCCCGTGATGTCGATCGTGAGCTTTGCACAGTTTTGCTTATCGACCATGATTATTGGTCTGTCGATCTTCGGATGGAAACTTGGCTCCAGTCCTTTTTTACTCCTGCGCGATTCCGGTGTACTCGACAATGCTCCGGCCTTACACATCGATTTTGACCCCAGCTTACCCCTCCTCCCCAACTACCTGGATAAGATCACGGATGGCAACGACCTGAATCCCCTGTTGCAGAATTACTGGATGGTGATCCATCCCCCGGTATTGTTTCTGGGATTTGCTTCCACGCTTATCCCCTTTGCATTTGCCATGGCGGGGGTGATCCATCGTCGCTATATGGATTGGGTAAAACCCGTTCAGCCCTGGGCTTTGTTCTCCTCGGCCGTACTGGGTGTGGGCATTATGATGGGAGGAATGTGGGCTTATGAGTCGCTCACCTTTGGCGGATACTGGGCTTGGGATCCAGTGGAAAATGCTTCGCTGGTGCCTTGGCTGATCGGCGTAGCGGGTTTGCACACGCTGTTGATCTACCGGCACAGCGGTCAAGCCCTGATGAGCACGATCGTCTTTTTTGTACTCACCTTTCTGTTTATTCTGTATTCCACTTTCCTGACGCGCAGTGGTATTCTGGGAGAAACATCCGTACATGCCTTCACCGGTTCTGGGATGAACATTCAGTTATTGGCATTGATCGCCGTTTTTCTGTTGCCGGCAGCTGGTTGGATCTGGATCCGTCAAAAAGAATTCCCCCGTGTACAAACCGAGGAGAATTTGTCGGCCCGCGAGTTTTGGATGTACATCGGGTCGTTGTTGTTTTTTTTATCGGCGATCCTCATCATTGGACAAACCTCCTTACCCGTTTTCAATAAGATCTTCGGTACCACCATCGCCCCGCCGGAAGATGTGGAGTTTTCCTACAACAGCGTACAGATCTACATTGCCATTCTGTTGGCGTTGTTAACCGCGGTAACGTATTATCTAAAATACAAACAGACTCCGCGTGCCCTGTTCTGGAAACGGTTGTTGGTTCCCCTGGGGATCTCAGTGGTATTGGCCGCGGGCTTTATAGTGTTTATCGGAATTCATTACACCGCAAAGGGACCGGGATTTCAGGCAGCCCTCTGGGTTTCTGCTATCTGTAGTTTATTCAGCGTAGTAGCCAATGCCAGTTATATCTGGATCGGGATAAAGGGGAATTTGGCGAAGTCGGGCGGTGCCATTGCGCACGTGGGATTTGCGTTGACCTTACTGGGCATTGTGGTAACATCTTCTAACAAACAAGTCATCTCCCAAAACAACAACGGGTTTGCCACGCCGCTGGGCAAGGGCGAAAATCCGCGAGAGAACCTGACGCTGGTGCAGGGTGTACCGGCTGAGATGGGTCGTTATACCTTGACCTACGAAACGGACTCCACGCATCCCAAAAAGAAACTATGGTTTTACCGGGTTCGCTTCAAGAGCAAGGATGGAAAAGAAGAGTTTGTATTGGAGCCCAATGCCTTTGTGAATTACAAGGGCAACAAGGGGTTGATGGCCAATCCGGATGCGAAGCATTATTGGGACCATGACGTATTCACGTATGTGACCTCCCTGCCAGATCCCGAGGCGAAAGAAGACACGACTTCGTTTCGTAACCAAAACGTGAAAGCAGGTGATACGATCTATTATGGAAAGGGTTTTATCACTATTGGGGATTCCAGGCGAATCGACAGCGTGCCGGAAGAATTGTTCGGGAAAGGAGGTCGAGTCGTTGAATTGCCCATTCGGGTGAACAGACGCACCGGCGAATCCATTACCATTTCTCTGAAATCGGCCTGGGCCAGCAGCCAATGGATGCCGCTTCCAGATACCCTGCAAGCGGATGGGATGGTTTTGCAATTGCAAGAACAAAAAGAGGATGGGTCGTTGATACTGGGTGTGAAAGAATCCGATACCCTACTGAAATACGTAACGCTGAAAGCCTTTCATTATCCGTACATCCGGTTCTTGTGGTTTGGGATTTGGCTTACCGCGGTGGGGTTGTTGATCAGTACCCGACGCCGAATGTTGCAATGGCTACAAGAAAGCAAACCTTAATTTTAACAGCCAACTAACTCTCCTCATAGATAAATGCCCCGGGCATTGTTTACCTTGAGTTATGTTCCGAAAATGGCATGGATGGCTAGTGTTATTTACCTTACCTCAGGCAATTGCTTTTTGTCAGGAGCCTGTACCCACTGACACGATCCTGCCGGTACCGCCGCTGAGTGTTCGAATGAAAAACTGGGGGCCGAACGACACCCTTTTGGTACCTGCGATCTGGTATCATAATGAGATACATACCTATTTGGAAAATGAAGGAGTTTGGATCGGAAAGGGCTCAGCTGCCCAAAAGGCCAAACAAATAGCGGAATGGACAAGGCTTCGAAATGCGGTTTATGTAACCTACCCCTATGCACGGATTGCGGGATCCACCATTAACGACATCCATAAAAACATGCAGGGGCTTACCGAGCGAAAAGCACGTAAAAAATACCTCGATAGCCGCGAGAAGCAACTCCGAAAAGAATTTGCCGATCCGCTGACCAATCTGTCCGTTTACCAAGGCAAGGTTTTGATGAAACTGATCAACCGACAAACCGGCAACAACTGTTATGATATCCTGAAGCAATACAAAGGAGGCTTCAATGCCCGCGTTTACCAAACGGTCGCCTTCTTCTTTGGCGGCAACTTGAAACAGGATTGGGATCCTTTTGTGAATACGGTAGACCGAGACATTGAGAACATCATTCGGGAAATCGATGGGGCTTGGTACAACAATCCCTATCGACGCTGAATCCGGCCTCAATTCACTATTTTCACGCCGTATGAAAGTGGATATTCTGGCTTTTGGCGTGCACCCCGACGATGTGGAACTGAGTTGTTCCGGTACGCTGGCCAAAGAAATCAAGCGCGGAAAACGGGTGGCCATCGTTGACCTCACCCGCGGCGAGCTGGGCACTCGGGGTACGGCCGAAACAAGAGATGCCGAAGCCCGGGAGGCCGCCCGTATTTTGGGCGTACAAGCAAGGGAAAACCTGGGCATGCGCGACGGATTTTTTCAAAACGATGAGGCCCATCAACGACAGGTGATTCAATCCATTCGCACTTATCAGCCCTCGATCATTTTGTCAAATGTTTTGCAGGATCGCCACCCTGACCATGGCCGTGCCGGCCAGCTGGTGCGCGATGCAGCTTTTCTTTCCGGACTATCCAAGATAGAAACACTCGATGCCAGCGGAAGGCCACAAGCCTTTTGGCGGCCGGCCTATGTATTTCATTACATCCAAGACAACTATTACGACCCGGATCTCGTCATAGATATCACGGAGGTTTTTGAAACAAGAATGGCCTCCATCCAAGCTTATAAAACACAATTTCTGGCCCAAGAGGGCGATGGTCCCCGTACCTATATTTCCACCCCGGAATTTTATGAAGCCCTGGTGGCCCGTTGCCGCCTCATGGGCAAACGCATCGGCGTTAAATACGCTGAAGGATTCGTGTGCGAAAAAAAGATCGGCCTCTCCAACCTCGATAGCCTAGTTTTACACGAAACCTGAAACTCCGAATGCTAAACTCAGAACTACGAACTAAAATCCGCATGCTTCCAAAATTTAACGCCAAAGGCCAACAATTTCACACCGAGCTCAAGCAACGAATCCAGACCTATTTCCAGGAAACGGAACAAAAAATGACCGGCAACTGGAAACTCTACAGCAAGGCCATTCTCTTAGTGACAGCCATGGCTGCCGTATATGTGCACTTGATCTTTTTTACCCCGGGGACTGGCTGGGCCATTTTAGAGTGCCTGGTGCTGGGTGGGCTGACCGCTTCGATCGGTTTTAATATTATGCACGATGGCATGCACGAAAGTTTCAGCAGCCGCAAGTGGGCCAATGAGCTGGCCGGTCTCACCCTGAATTTTCTTGGCGCGAACAACTTCATGTGGAAATCCAAACACAACATCATACATCATACCTACACCAATATTGAAGGAGTGGACGACGATCTGGAGGCTCGTCCCTTGCTTCGGTTGTGTTCGAATCAGCCAAGATGGATGATCCACCGGGTGCAGCATTGGTATTTTTGGGCCGCTTACTCGTTGTTGTATTTGTGGTGGATCTTCATCTCTGACTACAAAAAATATTTTTTGGGACGGATTGGTGCGTATCGCCTACAGCCGATGAGATGGACCGACCACTTTAGTTTTTGGGGGTTCAAACTTATTCATGCGGGAATATTCATCGGCATTCCAATTGTTTTTCTTGGATGGAAGGCCTGGCTGATCGGGTTTTTGGTATATGCCTTGTTCACGGGACTCGTCCTGAGCCTGGTTTTCCAACTGGCCCATACCGTGGAGGAAACGGAATTTCCGGAACCGGTTGACGGCAAACAAACCATGGAGCATGAGTGGGCGATTCATCAGTTGCTTACCACGACCAATTTTGCTACCCGTAACCGATTTATTTCCTGGTGGGTTGGCGGGCTTAATTTCCAAATCGAACATCACTTGTTTCCCCGGATTTCGCACGTGCACTATCCGGCGATCAGTGAGATCATCCGAAAAGCCTGCGCAGAATTTGATATCCCCTACCTGGAACATCCACAGATGCGGTTGGCAATTGCCTCGCATGTTCGTCACCTAAAAAATCTGAGCCGATCCTAAAAATCCCTTCGGAGTGAGAACGGATTCCGTAATTTGCACCGCTTTTTGGCAATCACCCTATGGTCAACCTTGCTTCCTATGATCCGGGCCTGGTCAGCAATCCGGACAATAACATATTCGGACTCCCCACCAATGAGGAAAATGCCCGCCTCATTTTACTACCCGTTCCCTGGGAAGTAACCGTTAGTTACGGTGCCGGTACGGCCCGTGCTCCGGAATCGATCCTGCGGGCCAGTCACCAAATCGACGTATTCGATGCCGACATGCCCGATGCATGGCATCAGGGTTTTTTCTTAAGGGCTACCGACAAAAAACTCTTACTCAAAAGTGATTACCTGCGGAAAGAAGCGGAGCTGTACATCGACTACATCGCACACGGAGAACTGGTCAGCGCCAATCCGTTCATGAGCAAAAGCCTACGGGAAGTAAATCAAGGATGCACCTACCTGAACGAATGGGTGTATGAAAACACAAAGGCCTTGCTCGAAAAGGGAAGCTGGTCGGACTCCTTGGAGGTGACCACAGTACGCCCTATGGATTTTTAAAAGCACTGGGCGAGGTCAAGGGCTCTTTTGGCATTCTCCAAATCGATGCGCATTGTGACTTGCAGGAGAATTATGAGGGATTTAATTTTTCGCATGCCGGGCTCATGTTCAATACCCTGCGCGACATCCCGCAAGTGGAACGGTTGGTGCAAATTGGCATTCGGGATTACAGTCCCTGCGAGTGGAAATACATTCAAGACAGCAATTTCAAGGTCATTACCAATTTTGACCGGTCCATCCGGCAGCGTCAGTTCGAGGGGTCTACCTGGCGTCAGCTGGCAGAAGAGATCGTAAGCCAATTGCCTCAGCAAGTTTATGTAAGCTTTGACATCGACGGATTGGACCAAAAACTTTGCCCGAATACCGGCACCCCCGTTCCGGGTGGCTTTGAATTGGAGGAGATTTTCTACCTTTTCAAAAAGATCCTGGAGAGTGGCCGCACCCTCGTCGGATTTGACTTATGCGAAGTGGGCGTCGGGGAAACCGATTGGAATGCCAATGTGGGAGCCCGCACCTTGTTCAAACTGTGTAAGTTGCTTACCACCAGCAATCCCACGGCTTGACCCCTTTTTACACCATCCGATTTCCCTCCCCCCAAAAAACCTTTATCGCTGGATGGGGCGTTTCATTTTGCTTGCCAGTTCCTTGCTTTTCTTTGGCCTTGCCGACAACGATGATTTAACGTACGGTTGGCCGGCATTGGGATTGCTCTTTTTGGCGATTGACCTGATTTGGGTACCGTTGCTCAACGTAGGATTGTTCATTCAAGTCTTTGCGTGGACGACGGTTGGAAATTGGGGAATGGGTGGCATCCTGCTGGTGCTGTTTTTGTTTCACCGACAATCGATGAAGCAACAGACACTTCGGATCGATTCGGATGGGCTCACCTTTTCGTTTCCCTGGATACGTCGGAAGAATTAGAATCAGATCTCGTTCATCATCTTAAAAGACAGCCTGCTTACCCTTGAATACAAAAACGGTCGGGTCTTTCAACAAACGATCGAGAAAGATTTGGCATGGAACGAAGCCAATTTTAACGAGTTTTGCCAACAACAATGCCCCGCCTGAATCACACCCCTTTTCTGCTTTTCAGCGATGGACAAGGAAACATCTTTGAGGACCGCACACTTTATGTGACGGGCCGCAGCGGCTGGGATGCCTTGCCCATTCCGCAGGACCAATGGATCGAGTTACCCGACGGCGGCTCGCTATACGAATTGCCCGGCCGTAGAGGCATCGGTATCGACGTGGAAACCGGGGAGATGCGGCTCTGTGAAAAAGGATGGGCGGTGGCAGCATTCATTCCACCGGCGCATACCGGATTTTTCCTTGCCGCCTACGAAACCGCATCCGATGCCCCTATCCTGCCCCTTTTTTGTTACACGGCTGCGGGTTGGCACGACGATAAATTTTATGTGCCCGCCGTTCGCATCGAGCCGGACATCCGGCAAGACTGTGCGGGATATGATCCCACACAGATAAACCTAGGCACAAAGCAATTGCTCAACGCTTACCCCCACAACCGACTGGTGAAACACTTGATGGAAAACTGTTGCCAGACGTATCAGTGCCCGGCGGCTCGAAATTTTGCCCTCGGACGTTGGGAGTGCCCGGTGCCTGCCTCCCCTGCCTGCAACGCCAAATGCGTGGGATGCATTTCGCTTCAGCCCGATGAGGAACCGATCGTATCCACACAAGATCGACTTCAATTCAAACCCACTGCAGAAGAGATCGTAGAGTTCACGGTTCCGCATTTGGAAACGGCGCCCTATCCCATCATCAGTTTTGGTCAAGGTTGCGAAGGAGAACCCCTCCTGATGTGGGAAACGATCCGGGAAGCGATTCTCGAAATCCGAAAGCACACCCAAAAAGGGAGTATCAACATCAACACCAATGGGTCTCGCCCCGATGCGGTGAAAGCACTCTGTGAAGCGGGACTAAACTCCATCCGGGTCAGCACCAATTCGGCCCGGCGGGAAATTTATACGCCGTATTATCGGCCCAACAACTACGCCTTTGAGGATATTGTGGAAAGTCTGAAAGTGGTTCATGCTTATGGCGGGTGGACCTCCATCAACTACTTTGTCTTTCCAGGGATGACCGATTCAGAAGCCGAGTATGAAGCGCTGCGAAAATTGATTCGGGAAACCGGTCTGAATATGATCCAATGGCGGAATTTTAATATCGATCCGGATTGGTATTTGGGAAAGATCGGGGTTGCCGACACCGGAACCTGCATGGGCATACAACAACTACAGCGGCTGATCCGCGAGGAATTTTCTAGCCTTCGGTTTGGATATTTCAATCCCCCGATCGAGCGTATCCGAGGAGAGTTCGCTACCGATTTTGCGCATTGAACGATAAATCTTTAACATTTTTTGAGCGGTTCGTGTGTAGAGAAAGGTAGAGTTGCATCTTTTTAACAGCTGTGCATAACCCCTGGGGGGCCATGTCAGTCAGTTAAAGTAGTTTTATATGAGAACGCACTACGCCATGTCACAAACCTTAGATCCCCAAATCAGAACCAGGGCCCTGCTGTATACCGGAGGGATGGCAGTTTTGTTAACCTTATTGATTTTGTTATTAAAGTGGCGGATTGAGCTTCCCTTGAAACCAGAGGAGCCCACCTCCATTGAGGTGGAATTGAATCTACCCCCAGACCCCCCTACGGAATCGTTTGATGAAGGGGGTGGGGGGGGGGGAAATTCCGTTCAGGCGGTTGGACCAATCGGTACCGCCGAATCCAACGTGCCGGATGTAAAAAATGAAACAATTTCTGCCGCTCCGGATCCGACAGAAAAAGAGCCCACGCATGTAGATAAAACATCGCCCACCAAGAGTAATTCAAAAAAAGAAGAAACGCCCGCGCCGCCAAAACCAAAAAACGAAATGGGCAAAAAAAATAAAGGCTCCGGAACCGGTGGTGACAACTCCGATGATTTCAACCAGGCAGGCAATCAAGGTACAGGAGCCGGTACCGGGGCTGGATCCGGTTCCGGTGGTGGGACTGGATCGGGTGCCGGAGGCGGAAAGGGTTCCGGTATGGGTCCTTTTGTTACCGATGGGAATCGAAAAATCGTTAAAACAGCTCGATTTGACGGCGATTTGAAGGAGGCAACCATCTTTGCCCGGATTCGGGTTTCACCCGAGGGAAAAGGAACCTTAGTTGAATTCGGAAAAGGCTCTACCGATCGAAGCAATATTTATCGCCAAGCAATAACCAAATACTTACAAAAAATCCAATTTTATCCGGCTGACCGGGAAGATATGGTTACCGTGCGTTTCAACTTTCTGGTGAATTAACTTGCCGCATGACCTACGCGGAAACACTGGACTACCTTTTTTCCCGGTTACCCATGTATAGTCGAATTGGGGCAGCCGCCTACAAGACCGATCTTCACAACACGATCGCTTTACTCGCCGAGATCGGCAACCCGCATCATCGCCTTAAGACCATACACGTAGCAGGCACCAACGGCAAAGGCTCAGTCAGCCACATGCTGGCCGCGATCCTGCAACAAGCCGGGTACAAGACTGGACTGTATACCTCCCCGCATTTGGTTGATTTTCGGGAACGGATTCGGATCAATGGAGAAATGATCCAGGAAGAAAATGTCGTTGCCTTTACCGAGCGAATGAAAAAAACGATCGATGCCATTGAGCCCAGTTTTTTCGAACTGACCGTGGCCATGGCCTTTGATTACTTTGCACAGGAGCAAGTAGACATAGCCGTGATTGAGACCGGACTGGGCGGTCGACTCGACAGCACCAACGTCATTCAGCCCGAATTGTCAGTAATTACTAACATCGGATGGGATCACATGAACCTATTGGGTGATACACTGGAAAAGATTGCGTTTGAAAAAGCCGGGATCATCAAACCAAATACTCCGGTGGTCATTGGGGAATGGCTACCCGAGACCAGGTCTGTTTTTGAAAAACGAGCCCTTGTGTTACAAGCGCCGATCACCTGGGCCGGATCAAACTTTCGCATTAAAGGCACCGTTGCATCGCCTCACGAGCAACAGCTGGACATTACAGAGAGCGCAACCGGTAATCGGATCACGTACGAGCTCGATCTGGGGGGACACTATCAACAAAAAAACTTTTTGACCGTGCTGGAGTCTGTCCGACTGCTAACCCTTCGCGGTTGGTCGATCCCCCCGGAAGCAGCGCGAAACGCGATGAGACAGGTGCGGACGATGACCGGGTTTTGGGGACGATGGGATCTGTTGCGATCCGATCCTGTAGTACGGTTAGATGTAACGCACAACGTGCATGGACTGGAAGCGTTGCTTCGTCAGCTGCACACCCTTTCCTACGAAAATTTACACGTGGTATTGGGGATGGTGAACGATAAAGACATCGATTCATTTTTAGGCAGGCTGCCGCGCGACGCACACTACTATTTTACTCAAGCTTCTATTCCCCGTGCGTTGCCCGCAGCTCAGCTGCAGGAACAGGCCAGACGGATCGGTTTATCCGGAACGGTTTATTCAAACGTGAACACGGCGATACAAGCTGCGCTGAATCGTTCGCAGAAAAAAGACCTGGTGCTGGTTACAGGCAGTATCTTTTTGATCGGAGAGGTCAACCGGGAAGCACTTCGATTAGCTCCACTTCAAAAATGAGTGTAGCACCGCCCGGAATATCGGATCCGGCCCCTCGGTCGCCGTACGCCAATTCCGAGGGAATCCACAGGCGCCAGCGACTGCCTTCGCTCATCCTGGGTAAAGCGATTTGCCAACCCTTGATGAGGGCGCGCAGCGGCGCCGTAAAAGGTTGCTGGCGACGAAAGGAACTGTCAAATTCTTTTCCGTTGAGCAATGAACCGGCGTAGTGTGCTTTTACGGAATCAGTAGGCGCAGGCTTTCGTCCGCTTCCCTCTTGGAGCACGAGGTATTGCATGCCCTCGGGAAGTTCTACGACGCCGGGTTGATTTTTGTTTTGGAGCAGAAAGGCAGCACCCTCTGCTTTTTGGACTTGTAATTTTTCTTGCATAAAGGCTCGGATCTTTTCTTGTGTACTCATGATCAATCTTCTCGAAGGGAATGACCCGTGAGATGAATGAAAACATCTTCCAGGTTGGCCTGCTTCATTTCTTTCGGACGTTCAAAGCCGGATGCCACCAACTGATCGATCAAACGGTCGGGCGAATCCAACGCGATGATTTGACCGGAATCAATGATGGCTACCCGATCACATAAATATTCGGCTTCATCCATATAATGGGTTGTAATAATGACAGTGGTCCCCCGATCCCGAATACCTCGGATCAATTCCCAAAGACTGCGTCGGGCCTGCGGATCAAGACCGGTGGTGGGTTCATCTAAAAAAATAATGCGGGGGTTATTGATCAGGGTCGTAGCCACCGAGAATCGCTGGCGTTGGCCGCCGCTGAATTCTTTTACCTTGGATTTTGCTTTGTCGCGCAAATTGACCAAATCCAACAGCTCCATTGGATCCTGCTCCCGGTTGTACAAACCGCAGAACAGATCAATGAGTTGTACCAGATTCAATCCAGGATAATATCCACTGCTCTGCAATTGCACGCCGATGATCTTTTTTATCTCCTCCGGAGATTGATCCAGATCCAATCCGTCTACCCAAACTTTCCCGGAAGTTTTGGTGCGCAAGGTTTCAATGATTTCCAGGGTGGTGGATTTGCCGGCACCGTTTGGTCCCAGCAACCCAAAGATCTCCCCTTCTTTCACCTGAAAAGAGATCCCCTTAACCGCTTCGAAGGAGCCGTAATTTTTTACGAGCGAGTCGACTGTGATGATGGTGGACATGATTGGCAAAACTAATGGATTGATCCTGCCTGTTGAGTAACTTCTTTACTGATTGAATAGCTTCCATCCGGTGCGATCAGCACGATCGGCAATCGATGGGTTCGCTTGAACTCAAAATAGGCCGGTTCCAGTTGCTTCACAAACTTTTCAAGAGTCGGGTCCTCCCGGGTTAATCCATCCAGGTAGGCAACACTTCTGGGCACATCAAACCGGATGGGGAACACATGCACCGGTATGAAATGCTGCCCCAGATCGTACGCATGCGCGGCGAGGATGTACAATTCATCTATCTGCTCGTCGGTTAGGGGTATGCACCCAACGGTTACGCAACTTCCGTGAATAAAGATCTCGCCACCCGGCCGAATGGAATCACTGAGTACCCGATCCGAGGGATTGGGGTAGTTCAGACCCAAAGCCAGATAATAACTGGAGCGGGGATTGAAATCGTTTATGTAGTAAAACCCCTCCGGCACTTGATAATCGCCCTGAATCCGCTTTGGACCTAAATAGCCTGCCAACGCGCATATCCGATAAGTTTTAAAAAGCTGAAAAGTATCGGCAGCATTGTTCTTCACCCAAACTTCCAGGTCACTATCAAACTTGAAGGATCGAATGTATAGGTACCGAGCCGGCCAAGTAAGATTTTTTGCAAGAAATTGCTTTCGGAGTGTATCCGCTTTATTCGACCAGGCCTTGGCAGGATTCGGAAAGGATCGCTGATAGCTTACAAAAGTTGAGAATCCCGAGTTGTTAGAAGATAAAAATTGACCGTTTCCCTGCAGGGGACTGTCGAGAAAGAACCAAAGCCATAGCAAAAGGATACGGTAGGCCATGAGCACATTTTAGTTATGTGAAACGAGTTCGCAATTAGGAAAGAACTAAAGATTACCTCGCAGCGCTTGCTCCCGCTCAATTGCCTCAAACAGGGCCTTGAAATTTCCTTTTCCAAAACTCTTGGCACCCTTTCGCTGAATGATCTCGAAGAACAGCGTGGGCCGATCTTCCACTGGCTTGGAGAAAAGCTGAAGCAGATATCCCTCATTGTCCCGATCGATCAGGATTCCCAACTCCTTCAGGGGTTCGAGGTCCTCGTCGATCGGTCCCACCCGATCCAACAGATCATCATAATACGTGGTAGGCACTTTCAGGAACTCAACGCCGCGGGATTGAAGGTCCCGAACGGTTTCCACGATGTTGTCGGTGGCCAAGGCCACGTGCTGCACTCCTTCCCCCCTGTAAAAATCCAAATATTCTTCTACCTGACTTTTCTTTTTTCCTACGGCCGGTTCATTAATTGGAAATTTTACAAACCCGTTTCCACTGCTCATCACCTTGCTCATGAGTGCCGAATATTCGGTGGAGATATCTTCGTCATCGAAGGAGAGAATGTTTTTGAATCCCATGACCTCTTCATAAAATTTCACCCAGGGATTCATTTGATTCCAGCCCACATTGCCCACGCAATGATCAACATATAAGAGTCCAGTTGAATTCGGTGCGAAATACGGGTTCGACCAGGGACGATACCCGGGCAAAAAAGCGCCTTGGTAATTTTTTCGCTCAATGAAAAGATGCACCGTATCGCCATAGGTGCGTATCCCACTGATTACCGCTTCTCCGAATGCGTCGGTTTTTACTTGAGGTTCCTGATAGGAGGTTGCACCCCTGCGGGTGGTTTCTTCCCAAGCCGAGCGTGCATCCGGTACCCGGAGGGCCAAGACTTTTACGCCGTCGCCATGCAAGTAAACATGATCGGCCATGGCATTGTTGGGATGAAGCGGCGTGGTCAGTACAAAAGTCAGTTTGTTTTGACGGACCGCATAGCTTGCAAATTCCTTACATCCGGTTTCCGGACCCGCATAGGCCAGTGCCTGAAATCCGAAGGCACTCATGTAATAATGGGCTGCCTGCTTGGCATTGCCCACGTAAAATTCGACGTAATCAGTGCCCTCCAGGGGAAGGAAATCGGTTGTGTGAGTAAGGGAAACGTTTTTTTCGGCAAGCGCAGTGGACATGATCGTGTATTTACAGGTGTAAAATTAACGGATTTCCAGCCCTTCCCTGCCTGCCCGCACAGGGTTATCTTTGCGGCATGATCCGAGTCGGCATTTTGGGAGGGGGGCAATTGGGCCGAATGTTGCTTCAGGCAGCAGCCAATTATCCCGCTGAAACGCATGTCATGGAAAATGATCCGTCCTGCCCAGCAGCAACCCTCTGTCATCATTTTCACTTGGGAAACATCCGCACCTACGAGGACGTGCTCAATTTTGGCCGGCAGGTGGATGTACTCACCATTGAGATTGAGCAAGTGAACGTAGATGCATTGGAGTTGCTAGAGAAAGAAGGCATCCGCGTCATTCCCAAACCCGCCGTGCTGCGTACGATCCAAAACAAGATCCTTCAAAAAGAATTCTACCGGCAAAACAATCTCCCCACTGCTCCCTATTGCATTACCCAAAACCGATCGGAACTGATCAATCACCTCGAACTGCTTCCGGCCGTTCACAAGCTGGGGGTTGGCGGATACGACGGGCGAGGCGTAACGGTATTGAATCAGGAATCCGATCTCCCCCTGGGCTTTGATGAGCCCGCCGTTCTGGAAAAAAAGATTGAGATTAAAAAGGAGATTGCCGTCCTGGTAGCAGTCGCACCATCCGGCGAAACCAAGGTCTACCCTTCGGTCGAAATGATTTTCGACCCCAATCTTAATCTGCTTGATTATCAGGTGTGTCCGGCTGATATCAATACTGAAATTGAAAGCAAAGCGGCTGCCTTGGCTATACAATTGGTGGAAGCCTTTCAATCCCCGGGCTTGTTTGCGGTGGAAATGTTCTTGGACCACTCCGGCAACCAATGGATCAACGAAGTGGCGCCCCGGGTCCACAACAGTGGCCATCATACCATTGAGGCGCATTACTGCTCTCAATTCGACATGCTCTGGCGGATCCTGATGGGTTTGCCCTTGGGCAACTCAACGGCTATTCTACCCTCGTTGATGATAAATGTACTGGGTGCTGCGGGATTTACCGGTGATGCGAGCTATTTGGGATTGGAGAAGGTGCTTCAACTGCCCAATGCCTTTTTACACCTTTACGGAAAGAAAAGAACGAAGCCCGGGAGAAAAATGGGGCATATCACGCTGATGGGGGCGGATGTGAATCAACTAAAGCGTTTCGCGGAAGACATCAAGACGCGCCTGCAAGTGGTTTGCCGGTGAGTCCGGTTTCCTCCACCCGCCCGCATCCCATAGCTACCTATATCTACCTGCCATTGGCTACCTTTATTTCATACCAGATTATCTGTATGAGACTGTATCCCGTTGCATGTTTATTCCTTCCGCTTGCTTGGGTTGCTTGTGTGGACTCAAAAAAGGACCCTGGCGCCAGCGGTTCTAAGCAAATGCCCCCCCTGAAAGCAGAGGCCTTTATCCTTCGCCCCATGCCTTTCCAAGAAAAACTGGAAGTGCCCGGCACGCTGATCGCGGCGGAATCAGCCGAGATCCATCCGGAAACCTCCGGACGGATTGCCCGGCTCTTTTTGGCGGAAGGCCAAAACGTTGCCGCCGGGTATTTAATCGCCAAGATCGACGATGCCGACTTGCAGGCTCAATTCGTAAAGCTTCAGGCACAATTGGACATTGCCCAGCAAACGGAACAGCGACAATCAAAACTCCTGGCCGTACAGGGGATCAGCCAGCAGGACTATGATTTGAGCATGCTCCAAGTACGCAATTTGAAAGCCGATATCGGGATTTTACAAACCGCCATTGATAAAACCGAGATCCGGGCACCCTTCGCCGGAAAATTGGGATTGAAAAACATAAGCATCGGTGCCTATGTAACACCCGCATCGGTGATCACCACCATCCAACAAACCCAACCCGTAAAAGTCGATTTTTTCTTACCGGAGAAATATGCAAATGAATTGAAACCGGGGGCAACGATTGAATTTCGCGTAACCGGTTCATCATTGATCCACACGGCCGTCATCAACGCAACAGCCCCCGGCTTGTCCCTTAACAACCGCAGCTTGAATTATCGGGCAACGGTTCAATCCAAGGATCCATCCCTGTTACCAGGGGCCTTTGCTACCCTAACCATTCGGCTCGAGGAAAATCCCGCTGCTTTGATGCTACCCGCCCAAGCAGTCATACCACTAGCAAGAGGCAAACGAGTCATCCGCTACAGCGGAGGCAAAACGGAATTCGTGGATATCACCACAGGTGCGCGAACCACCGATCAAGTAGAGGTGACGAGCGGATTGAAAGCCGGTGACACTATTCTGATAAGTGGGCTTATGAGCGCACGCCCCAATTCACCCGTACAGATCGATAAAATACAAAACGCAGGCATTACGCAATAAACCCCGGGAACGCCACCATGAACATTTCTGAGTTGAGTTTGCGCCGACCCGTCCTGGCGTTGGTCATGAATATCCTGATCGTGCTGTTTGGCCTGATCGGGTTTCGCTTCCTGGGAGTAGGTGATTATCCGGCCATCGATCCGCCCAATATCAGTGTTCGCACGGCCTATCCCGGATCCAGCGCCGCCATCATTGAATCGGAGATCACCGAACCGCTCGAAAAAGCCATCAACGGGATCGCCGGCGTAAAGAACATCACCTCCACCAGCAGCAGCGGTACCAGCAGCATCAATGTGGAATTTGAATTGGGGATCGACCTGGAATCGGCTGCCAACGATGTACGCGACAAAGTATCACAGGCCGAACGCGATCTCCCGCCCGACATTGAAGGAAAACCCGTAGTATCCAAAGCCGATGCCAGCTCGGATCCCATTTTGTCAATGACCGTTCAAAGCAATACCCGGAATCAATTGCAGATGACCGAGTATGCAAATAACGTATTGGTCGAACGCCTCCAAACCATTCCCGGCGTAAGCGGCGTGCAGATCTGGGGCGAAAAACGGTATGCCATGCGGATCTGGCTAGACCCCAACCGCATGCAAGCCCTGCAGATCAGCGGAAATGATATACAGACGGCCTTGTCGAGGGAAAACGTGGAGTTACCCGCAGGAAAGATCACGGGAAATCAGACGGAGTTGAATATTCGCACATTCGGGCGACTCAATACCGAGGAGGAGTTCAATGAGCTGATCCTGAAAAATATCGACGGCAGCGATATTCGGTTACGAGATGTCGCCGATGTCGTTTTGGGGCCAGAAAATGAGGAAACCATCTTGAAAGGAAATGGCATACCCATGATCGCACTGGCCGTCATTCCCCAACCCGGATCCAACTATGTCTCGATCGCCGATGAATTCTTCAAGCGATTAGAACAGATAAAAAAAGAAATGCCGGCAGATGTAACGGTCAGCATTGGACTGGACCAAACCAAATTCATCCGCAAATCGATCCTGGAAGTTTGCGAGACATTGATGATCGCATTCCTACTGGTGGTTATGATCATCTATGCCTTCTTCCGTGATTGGATCATCGCCATTCGTCCCCTAATCGACATCCCCGTCTCCCTGATCGGATCTTTTTTCATCATGTACCTGATGGGATTTTCCATCAACGTACTCTCGCTACTGGCCGTGGTGCTGGCCACGGGACTGGTGGTGGACGATGGAATTGTTGTCACCGAAAACATCTTCAAAAAAATGGAACGGGGCATGAACCGCTATCAGGCCGCCCTCGAAGGATCCAAAGAGATCTATTTTGCCGTGATCGCTACCTCCATCACCCTGGCCGTGGTTTTTCTCCCCATTATTTTTTTAGAGGGATTTGTGGGACGATTGTTCCGAGAATTTGGAATCGTGGTGGCCGGCGCCGTGCTGATCTCTGCTTTTGTATCGCTTACCCTCACGCCGGTACTCAACGTAAAGCTTTCCCGAAAAAATACGAACCAACACCCCTGGTTCTACCGCAAAACGGAACCCTTTTTCCGCTGGCTGGAGAATTCATATGAAAAAGCCCTGAGTGGCTTTATGCGGATCCGGTGGATGGCGTTTTTGATCGTAGCCGCCTGTGTGGGGGCTATTTTATGGGTGGGCGGTAACCTGCAGTCGGAACTGGCACCAATGGAAGACCGCAGTCAGTTTCGGGTACAGATGACCGCACCGGAAGGAACTTCCTTCGATGCGATGGATAAAAATGTGAATCGAGTTACCGAACTGATGCTGGACTCGGTACCCGAGCGGGACATGGTGCTGAGCGTGACCTCCCCCGGCTTCACGGGAAGCGGAAATGCGAATACGGGTTTTGTACGCGTAACCTTGCAACCACCTGCGGAGCGGGAAAAAAGTCAGTCTGAAATCGTCAAAATGGTAAACCGCAACCTCGGCAAATTCAATCAGGTCCGGGCCGTTACCATCGAAGAACAAACGATCTCGGTGAACAGAAGAGGCGGACAACCCGTTGCCTTTGTAATTCAGAACAACGACTTCAACAAACTTACTCAGGCGCTTCCCCGCTTGCTTGACTCTGCCAAACAAAGTAAGGTCCTGCAAAATGCAGATGTCGACCTCAAATTCAATAAACCAGAATTGTCCATCGAGGTGGATCGGCTGCGAGCCGCTCAACTGGGCGTGACCGTAACGGATATCTCCCAAAGCCTGCAGATGGCTTTCAGCAACCGTCGGATGGGTTATTTCATCAAAGAGGGAAAACAATATCAGGTAATGGAACAAATGTCCCGCTCCTTCCGCGACGAGCCAAGTGATCTGCGGCAACTATTCGTACGCAACAACCGAGGGGTGCTGATTTCACTGGACAACCTCATAGAGATCAAAGAAACAACGACCCCGCCAACCATCTATCATTTCAATCGATATAAATCGGCCACCATTTCAGCCGGACTCCAACCCGGATTCACCATCGGAGATGGAATCAAAGAAATGGAACGGATCACCAAGGGCGTACTGGACGACAGCTTCTCTACCTCCCTATCCGGCGCTTCGCGCGACTTCAAGGAAAGCAGCAGCAACATCAGTTTCGCTTTCATCTTAGCACTAGCCCTGATCTTCCTGATCTTGGCAGCCCAATTTGAAAGTTTCATCGATCCCCTTATCATCATGTTAACCGTTCCACTTGCACTGGCGGGTGCGGTTATTTCGCTTTCATTATTCGGACACACGTTGAACATCTTCTCGCAGATCGGGATCATCATGCTGATCGGACTGGTAACCAAAAATGGAATCTTAATCGTAGAGTTTGCCAACCAAAGCCGAGAAAAAGGGATGAGCAAATTGGAGGCGGTTGTCTATGCCGCCTCCCAACGGTTCCGCCCGATCCTGATGACCAGCATGGCCATGGCACTGGGAGCCCTGCCGCTTGCCCTTTCGCTGGGCGCAGCGGCCACCAGCCGGATTCCGCTTGGGGTGGTGATCGTAGGCGGTATCCTGTTTGCACTGGTGCTCACCTTATTTGTTATTCCGGCTATGTACAGTTACCTATCCTCAAAACATCGATCCACATTTGATCAAAAACTGGCAGCCCCCTGATGAAAAGAATCCTATACACCGTAGCCTTCCTGATTGGATCAGGGCACTCGCTTGCCGCCCAGCGTATCCTGACACTGGAAGAAGCCATTTCGCAAACATTGGAAAACAACTGGGACATCCGAATAGCTCGTAACGATTCTATAGTAGCCGCTATCGATCGGCAATACCGAAACGCCGGTCTTCTTCCCAACCTAAACGCCAATATTGGACAGGGATTCAACAACAACGACCAATATCAAAAATTCAATGACGGAACCATCCGCGAGCGAAACGACGTTCAATCCAGCAATCTGTCGGGTAATATTTCACTGAGTTGGACACTTTTTGATGGAGGAAGGATGTTTGCTACCCGCGCCCGCCTGGATGAATTACTGGCACAAGGCGAATGGACAATCCGGAATCAAATCAACAACACCATCGCAGATGTAGTCAATGCGTATTACCGAATCGTACAGCTCAGTCAACAGTCAATCGCCCTGGAAAAACAAATCGCGGTATTTGAAGAGAGAGAAAAACTGGCTCGCCATAAACTCAACATCGGCGTGGGTTCCAAACCCGACCTCCTGCAAAGTCAAATCGATCTGAATAGCCAGAAAAGTCTCCAGCTGTCAATTCAAAATGATATTCTGCAAGCAAAACAGGCGCTCAACCGCCTCATGCTCCCAAAACTTGCCTTGAACGAGCATACACCCTCCGACTGGTTTGAGGTCATTAAGGATATCCCCATCCAAACCGACTTATCCCTCGGTACCATTCAAGACTCCCTCTCAATCAATAACCCACAATTACAAATACAACAGCTGAACATTCGCTTGGCCGAGAGAACCCTACAAGAAAGAAAAGCCGATCGCTACCCAACCTTCAGCTTCAATTCAGCATACAACTTCAATCGACTTGACAACAAAGTCGTCGTTAATCCTTTTCAACCCCTGTTCAGCCGAAACCAGGGACTGAATTACGGATTCACCGCATCGGTTCCACTCTTCAATCAATTTCGCGTGCGCCGACAGATCGAACAAGCCAAACAAGATATCCGCTTCCAGGAATTTAGGTTTGATCAACAAAATTTAAACCTACGGCTCGGTGCTTGGAATGCGTTCCAGCGATACCTGATGCTCATTGAATCCTGGAAATTAGAGGAAAAAAATATCCTACTGACAGAAGAAAACGTTCAGATCGTATTGGAAATCTATCGACTCAACTCAACCACCCTGCTCCAACTCAAAGAAGCGCAGCGTAGTTTGCAAGAAGCATACGACCGACTGATCCGTGCGCGCTTCCAGGCCAAATTGGCCGAAACCGAACTGCTTCGCCTGCAGGGAAAATTTATCCATTAACGCAGTCGGGAAATTTTCTGTTTCTTTGTAGAAAGAAACCTTCATGAATCCACGCGTGGGTATAATCATGGGAAGTGACAGCGACCTGGCAGTCATGCAGGCCGCTGCCGATATTCTCCAGCAATTCAACGTGCCCCATGAAGTAACCGTTGTTTCCGCCCACCGCACGCCCGAACGCATGCGGGAATATGCCCAAACCGCTCGTAGCCGCGGACTTCAAGTGATCATCGCCGGCGCCGGCGGTGCCGCCCACCTGCCCGGAATGGTTGCCTCCCTCACTACCCTGCCTGTCATCGGCGTACCCATCAAATCTTCCAACTCCATTGACGGCTGGGACTCTGTGCTCTCCATCCTACAAATGCCCAACGGCGTGCCCGTAGCTACCGTTGCCCTCAACGCGGCAAAGAATGCCGGCATTCTGGCTACCCAGATCCTGGGCGCCGCCGATGCTGCGCTAGCAGATCAATTGAAAACGTATAAAGATGGGTTGGAGTCAGATGTGCTCAGTAAAGTAGAGCAACTTCGAAAAGACGGTTGGGCCAATCAATTTGACTGATCAGTCCAACTCGATCACCCACGTAAAAGACCGATCAAACGGATCAAGGTGATCATAAAGTCGATCCAGATAGTCCTTTCCGTATAAGGAATAATAATATCCTACATTGTCCCACCGCTCTTGCAATACTTGTCCCGGAAACGCCGCGCGTTGCAAGGTCTCGATCTGATGGCGGACAACACTCATTTTGCGTCTTTCTGCCCGGTCCATTTTCGCAGCTAACGCGTGGATCTTTTTCAAGGCTTGCGTGCGCAAGGCATTTACATGTGTACGGAGGGTCGGATCAATCGAACCCGCCTGATTCCCGATTCGGTCGTACTCGGCAGACAAGTTTTTCATTCGTTCACTCAGGTCCAGTGTTGCGTGTGTATCCATACTCATACGCAACAACTCATCCACGGAAGCAAATACATCTACCGGCTTTATCGCCAATTCGCTTAATTTTTCATCCATTCGTGCATCTACCCATTGCAACGAGGCACGTAACTCCAATAGCGGAAAAGGAACCCGAAACACATCAAATACCGATTTTAACTGCAACCAATACGCCAGCTCACCGCCTCCACCGATATAGACCAAATTGGGAAGGAGGATCTCTTGATAAAGTCCGCGCAAGATCACGTTGGGACTAAATCGTTCGGGATGATCATTCAATTCCTGCCGCAACTGAGTTTCATTCCAACGCATATGCTTGTCCGCCACTGTCCAGTCTTCCCCCACGCGCTCGATCCGCTCGCGTTTTCCATCCGTCAAATAAAACAAATTGATGGGACGAGCCTGTGCCTGTGCGGAATAGCCGCTTTTGGTCAGCCAGTCACTCACAGACAACACTGCCGGAAACGAAATAGACTCCTTGAGTTCCTTCCAAAAAAAATCGATCGCAACCGATTTGAGTTTTGGTCGATCCGGCTCCAACACCACCAATCCCCTTTCCGCAAACAACGAATGAAGGAGTCGAAACGTGGCAGTGGCCAGCGACGATCCAACGGTGTACGAATCCCGAATGATCCCGATCCATTCCGCTCCGTTTGGAAAAGATCCCAACAGGTGCGCTTGCCGATCGATCAGATCGATCGTGTGCTGATCTACTCTCATTCGCCCTACTGCACCTGTCTGCTCGGTACGCCATTCTAACTTCTCTCCTAATAAATGAATATGATTCAACTCTTCCAGATCGGCATCCTCCGACCCCAAATAAAAAACCGGCACAAAATATTGATTGGGCAATCGTTCGTTTAAAGCATCTGCCAACCGAATCGCATGCAGGGCTTTATAGATGGTGTACAGCGGACCAAGAAAAAGATTGCATTGGTGTGCCGTGGTGATGGTAAACGTAGTGTCGGATGACAGGGATCGGATTTGCTCGTGGATTTTGGAAGACGCCGATACCTGCTGATACTGCTCTTCGAGCGCGTTAACTAGCAAGGTTCTATCTATCGAAAACGTACGCCGACGCTCGATGGCCTGAAGAATGGTGTCAACCGAGGGTAATCCATGATGAAGCGACCCGATCTCGGGTCGTTGATCCAAATAATCGAGCACCAGAGAAGTGAATTTCCCCGTCTCCCGGTACGGGTGCCGTTCAGTACGAATCGTCATAAGGCGTAAAAATACAGCAATGTGCGGGAAGGGTTTCAGAAGGTGCGCTACCCGAACCGATTGGGATTAAAAGGTCGGATATCCATGTCAGTTGGTTTATGCGCGATGAGCTGAGCAACCAACTTACCCGTACCCGCCCCCAGGCTGAGCCCCAGCATGGCGTGCCCGGTAGCCATCACCAGATTTTCCAAGCGTTGCGTCCTACCGATATACGGCAATCCGTCGGCCGAGCAGGGCCGATATCCGTACCAAACCTTATCCAGCGCAGGCAAAGGCATATCAAAATCCGGATAAAATCCCTTGACGGCATCCAAAATGCCCTGCACCCTCGAAAGACGGGGTGGTGTTTGATGAGAGGTGATCTCCATCGTGCCGCCAAAGCGCATCGTACTCGAATTTAAAGGCGTGAGGGCCACGCGCCCCTCGACCAAGATCGAAGGGCGTGTAAGTTGCAGCGCATTGTTCTCAACCGTAACAGAATATCCTCGACCCGGCATCATGGGAAGCGTTAGTCCCATCGACTTCGCCAACGACCCACTCCAGGAACCCGCGGCCAATACGACCTGATCGAATGCATGCGAACCGGATTGAGCATGTAGGGTGTGGATTTGTTTCTTGGTAGCCTCAACCCCTGTTACTGCATCGTTCCAACGAAACGTGACGCCTTGATTCAGCAACTGGGCGCGTAACGATTTCATTAAATGATTTGGATAGCAATGTCCGTCGCAATGGAATAAGATCGCTCCTCTTGCATTCATGCGCACCCCGGGTTCCATCGCATCCAACTGATCTTTGCTGAGCCATTCGGTGTCGACCAATCCCAATGAAATAGCGCGCGCTACGATTTCTTGCGCATGGTATTCGCCGGCTTCAGTTTGTGCGATCTCCAGCAATCCCTTGTGTTGATACTCAAAATCCAGACCCGCTTCATGCCAATCGATGTACGCCTGCTGACTGATCAGGGCAATGTCGCGTAGGGGGGCTGCTGCGTTGTGCACATGCTTCGAAGTCGCCGAGCGCATAAATAGTAAACCCCATTTGATCAGGTCCCAGTCGAGCCGGGGCTCAACATAAAGGGAGGAGCGACTGTTCCACATCCAACGCAATCCCTTGCGTACGATACCCGGCGTGGCGAGGGGGATAAAATGGCTGGGGCAAATATATCCGGCGTTTCCGTAGGAGCAGTTGTCGAGTCCATCGCCCGCATCAAAAACGGTAACCTGATGGCCATCAAGTTGCAAATAATGCGCAGAACTGAGTCCAATGATCCCACCACCTATGACTGCAATTTTCACTGCGCAAATGTAGGCATCCTTCAGATCACCTGGAAGCCGTATGCATAGGGATCATCCTCGGGGTCGATTGTGATTTGGTTTTCTCCATAAATTTTGGCCCAACCTTCAACAGAAGGCCGGATGGCCCGGTGCCCGTGGAAATCGAATTCCTCTTCGATCCGTCCGATGAACGTACTGCCGATCACGCTCTCGTGAATAAATGATTGTCCGGGTAATAATTTTCCTTTTGCATACCACTGTGCCATTCGAGCAGAGGTACCTGTACCGCAAGGAGAACGATCGATGGCCTTGTCGCCATAGAAAACTGCATTGCGGGCAGTCGCGGCCGGATCGATCGCTTGACCGGACCACAGAATATGCGAGCAACCGTGAATCGTAGCATCGACCGGATGAACAAATGAGCGCAATTGATTGATGGAATCGCGCAGGGTTCTGGACCAAGCAATTAGTTTTTCAATGGAATATGCGTCCAGCCCTAAATAGTTTTTCTGTAAATCGACTATTGCATAAAAATTTCCGCCAAAGGCAACATCTACCTGAATCGTACCGAGCTCAGGACATTCTACCTCGAGTGATTCAGTATCCAGATATGCCGGCACATTGATGAGTTTCACAGAATCTACCCGCAGCGATCCGTCTGCTCGTAGGCTGCTATTGTAATCGATTTTGATGAGTCCGGCCGGTGCTTCCATACGAATCTTTCCGGGCGTTTTGGGCTGGATCAGTCCTCTTTCGATTCCGATCGTGATTGTACCGATGGTGCCGTGTCCGCACATAGGCAGGCACCCACTTGTTTCAATAAAGAGCACGGCCACATCATTGGTTGGGTCGTTCGGTGGATACACGATGCTTCCGCTCATTAGGTCGTGTCCGCGGGGCTCGAACATGAGTCCCCGGCGGATCCAATCATATGCGTGCAGAAAATGCTGACGTTTCTCGCTCATGTTTCGACCTTCCAGGGCGGGTCCGCCTGCGCGCACCACCCGAACGGGATTTCCGCAGGTATGTCCGTCTATGCAGTCAAAAACGTGGCGAGCCATGCTGAACAAAGTTTGCGGTCTGTTGTAAATTAGCGGAATATTGCCAAGTACATGGAAACCTACGGTAAAATATTACTTATCGCCATTCCGATCTTTTTGGTGCTGGTCCTTTTTGAAAAATGGTGGGGCTGGAAAAAAGGATTTGACACCGTTCGTACCCTCGATATGATCTCCTCCCTGAACTCGGGCATCACCAACGTCACCAAGTCGGTGCTGGAGCTCACGATCATCATCGCGATCTATCCGTTTATGCTGGAACATGTTGCCCTGACCACCATCCCCAACCAATGGATGGTGTATGTGGCCGCGTTTATCATCATAGATTTCAACGGCTACTGGATCCACCGGTGGAGCCATCACATCAATTTATTCTGGAACCTCCACGTGATCCACCACAGCAGCGAGGAATTCAATCTGGCCTGCGCCTTGCGGCAAAGCATCTCCGCTTTCTTTAACTTATTTACCATTCTGCTGCTACCGGCCGCTCTGTTGGGCATCCCGCCGGCCGTGATCGCTACCGTCGCCCCCTTGCACCTGTTCGCGCAATTTTGGTACCATACGCGACACATCGATAAAATGGGGTTTTTGGAAAAAATTCTGGTCACGCCCTCTCACCACCGCGTGCATCATGCGATCAATCCGGAGTACATGGATAAAAATCTCTCTCAGATCTTCATTGTGTGGGATAAATTATTTGGAACCTTCGCTGAAGAACGATCGGATGTGCCTCCGGTGTATGGGATCAGTCGACCGGCCAGAACTTGGAACCCGATCCGCATCAATTTTCTGCACCTGGGATTGATGGCGGCAGATGCATGGCGGACCAACGACTGGAAAGAAAAAATTACTCTCTGGTTTCGAAGGACCGGCTATCGTCCGGCGGATGTAGCAACGGCACATCCGGTCGAAAAAATTTCGGATGTCTATCAATTCGAAAAATATGATACGCCCACCAATGGGGCGTTCAGTAGCTGGACCTGGTTTCAGCTCATTGCCCAGCTCGGATTTATCACCTATCTATTCGGAAACATCGCCTCCCTCAACGGCCTGAACAGCTCTTTCATTTATTTGTATGGCTTATTCATCTTTTTATCCGTTCAAGCACTTACCGAACTGATGGATATGCGAAAAAATGCCTGGATCTGGGAAATGGTTCGGTTTGGATATGGTGTGGGGTTGCTTTTTTGGCAACGCGATTGGTTCGGGCTGAACGCTCGCATTCCTTATGCCGCTTATGGAATCGGCGGTTACCTGCTCTTGTCGATGCTGATGACGATCTATTTTAGCAACCCGGCTAAACGAGGTGCGTCAACCAATTGATCCGTTGGTCCACTGACCATTTACCTTTCGCCAAAGTTGAAGCGGATTATCCGACTTCAATTCGATCGGCAGCAATTCTTCCGGACAATTTTGAAAGCAAAGGGGGCGCGCAAAACGCAAAATCGCATCGCTTCCCACGGCCGTAAAACGGGAATCGGTGGTAGCAGGAAAGGGTCCGCCGTGATGCGTCGACTGCACAACCTCCACTCCGGTGGGCACTGAATTAAAGATCAAGCGGCCGCAATGCATCCTCAATTGCTCGCAAAGTGTCTGGTATTTAAGCAGCTCCTGATTGCTTCCAAAAACGGTGCAGGTGAGTTGCCCTTCGATACATGCGGCAACTTCATAAAGCTCTTCGGTGGTGGAGCAGACCACCAGCAAGGTAGCCGGACCAAACACTTCTTGATGCAGTGAATGATTTTCCAGAAATTTTTTTGCCTCCACTTGTGTCAACTGTGGAGTGGCCGTCCCCTGCGCACCCTCGCTGGCAGGAAGATGCGTTTCTACCCCGGGTTGTTGGCGTAGCTGAGCGGATTTTTCCAAATAAGCCCGCTGGATGCCAGAATGCAACATAGCAGCGGGAATGGTTTGCTTCAGGAGTTCGGTCAATCTTGTTTGAAAAACAGCTAACCCCTCGCCAGCTGTGGCTACCAGAATACCGGGGTTGGTGCAGAATTGTCCCACCCCCAACGTCACCGAAGCTGCGATGGTTTCTGCCAGCGAGGAAGCTTCTTTTTGCAAACGTTCCGGCAATAGAAAAATCGGATTGATGCTGCCCATTTCTGCAAATACCGGGATGGGATGGGCGCGTTGATAAGCCCAGTCGAACAGTTGCTTCCCGCCCGTGTAGGAACCCGTAAATCCCACTGCAGCGGTTCGGGGATGCTGCACCAATTTCTTCCCTACTTCAAAAGAAGCTCCATATACGAGTTGAAAAAGATCGGCGGGCAATGCTGTTTTTTGGATGGCCCGTTGGATGGCCTGCGCGGCGAGCAAGGATGTTTGCGGATGCGCGGGATGGGCCTTTACAATTATCGAGCAACCCGCCGCAAGTGCCGAAGCCGTATCGCCCCCGGCAGTGGAATAGGCGTAAGGAAAGTTGCTGGCACCAAATACAACGACGGGCCCGAGCGGAATCATCATTTTTCGCAAGTCGGCACGAGGCGGATTGCGGTCGGGCAGTGCAGTATCTATGCTGACCCGCATCCAATCGCCCTGTGCACAAGCCAACCCATAGGATTCCAGTTGAAAGATGGTTCGGGCCCGCTCGGTTCGCAAACGGGCTTCGGGCAAATGCGTTTCCTCCTGAGCGGTTTTAAGCCACGCATCTCCCATGTCCTCCAATTCAGCAGCGATGGCACGGAGTAATTCCGCGCGTCTGGCAAGTGGCAAGAGCCGGTACGTCTGAAAGGCTTGCCAAGATCGCTCTAATGCGTTATCAATTTGTTCCGGCGAGATATCCGTAAACGTATGCATGAGTTAGGTGTTGAGGGTGGGACGATTTTTCAAAGCATCTTCAATGATCGTTTCTACGCTGCCGCGCTCGGCTTCTTCCAACATCAACCGAGGCGCACGAACGAATTCACTGCCGATGCCGGTGTAGGTGGCAGCCAGCTTGATGTACTGAACGAGTTTGGGATGAATATCCAATTCCAGCAACGGCATAAACCAGCGGTACAACTGCCTGGCTTTTTCAAGTTCTCCCGCTTGCACCCACTTATATAGTTGCACCGTTTCTCGCGGGAATGCATCGACCAGTCCCGCTACCCAACCGTGGGCCCCTAAGCATAATTCCTCCATCGCCAACGTATCCACCCCACAAAGTATCTTGAATCGATCGCCAAATCGGTTGATCATCCGCGTGAGGTTGGTTACGTCGCGGGAGCTTTCTTTCAGTGCTTGTACATTGGGAAGATCCAGTAATGAATCAAATAAGTCGGGACGAAAATCGATCTTGTAATCGATCGGATTGTTGTAGATCATGATTGGCAGCGCCGTCGATTGGGCAATCGAACGAAAGTATTGGATGGTTTCCCGATCGTCTGATTTATACCGCATGGGCGGCAAAAGCATGAGTCCGTCTACACCCCACAGCTTCGCCCGTTTGACTTGTTCAATGGCTGGTTGAGTGGCCGACTCCGCAATGTTTAGAATGATGGGGATTCGTCCGCCTGCCACATTTTTCGCCACCCGCACCAATTCTTCCTTTTCATCTTCTCGAAGGGTGCTGGCTTCTCCGAGCGACCCGCCAATAATCGCTCCGTGCACACCGGCAACGAGTTGGGCATGCAGATTTTTTTCGAATAGGGGAAGATCGAGGGTGTCATCCTCCCGAAACGGCGTAAGCAAAGCTGGGTAAACACCCATCCAGGTGGGGGTCATAATCGGCTGTTTGTGGAGGACGTAAGATAGCACTTTCTCCAATTGCTAAACAGGGGAAAACTGGATCGATTTAGCACATATCATCTAATCGAAATTTCAGTACATTAGTCCTCTCAAATTAACCGTGTTATGAACCTTCCTACTCGTGTTCTTTTCGTTCTGATGACAATAACCTTCTTTCAGAGCCAGGCACAGGATTTTAGATTGAAAGTCCGCGGTGGCGAATTCATCCCGGAGGCCAATGCCGATCGGTACGTGTATTCTGTCGACTTCAACAACCGCACTGCTTTCGGAACGCATCAGTATGTGGTCTTGCAGTTTCAGGAACTTCCCTCCTATGAAAAAAGACAATCGCTCGCCACACAAGGCATAGAACTATTGGAATATTTACCGGAACGCGCGTATACCGCAAAAATGAAACAAACGATTGCATCGGCCGATCTGATTCGTGCAGGCGTACGTAGCATCACCTATCTGAAATCGGAAAACAAAACCGTTCCTTCCTTACTGCAAGGTATGGCCCCCAGCCATGCTGTTTCGCAGCCGGGTTGGGTAGATTTAACGGTGCTGACTTTTGAACCACTCAACCGAACCGATATCCAGGGTTTTTTGATGCCGCTGGGCATTCAAATCATTGGTGAGTATTCGATGTTCAAGCAGTTTACGCTTCGTGCACCGATTTCGAACCTAACTCGGTTGGTGGAACTTCCATTTGTGCAGTGGGTCGAGTTTATTGATGCCCCCAATCAGTTTGAAAATTTGCCCGGGCGATCGCTTCATCGGGTAAATGTGCTCAACGACGGACTGAGAAACCTGAAGGGAAATGATATCAATGTTGGCATATGGGATGGCGGGGAAGTAAGTCCACATTTGGATTTTTCACCTACCGGACGCCGCACCTTGATGGAAACCAGCAGCCCTTCCGACCACTCCACACACTGCGCAGGCACCATCTGTGGGAGAGGCTTGATCAATCCCATTGCGCGCGGAATGGCGCCTAATACCAAAATCTACTCCTATAATTTCAATGGCAACATCCCGTCGGAAATGGCAAATGCCATTCCCACCCTCGGATTAAATGTAAGCAGCCACTCTTACGGAAGTACGCAGACATGCGGACTAACCGGTTCGGGTGTGGCGTATTCGGCAACCAGCGTGGCAACCGATGTGAACTTGAATAATTTTCCTTATCACTTGCATGTGCATTCTGCAGGTAATTCACAATCAGCGTGTACAGGCGGTTGGTCAACCATCACTTCCAGCGGAAAAACCGCCAAGAACAACATATTGGTCGCGAACATTAACACCCTTGAGGCATTGAATTCTAGCTCCAGCTGTGGTCCGGTGCACGATGGCCGCATAAAACCCGAGATCAGTGCCATGGGTACCACCGTATTTTCTACCACCACGCCACTCAACGCCTATACGAACATGACGGGCACCTCCATGTCAACTCCCGGTGTGGCCGGAACCGTGGCCTTGCTCGTGCAGCGTTACAAACAACTCAACAGCAATCAACTCCCCCCCTCGTCCCTGATCAAGAACACGGTTTTAAATACCGCCCACGATCTCGGGAATGTTGGACCGGACTATCGATTTGGATATGGGCGCATCAATGCCCTCCAAGCCGTTCGTATTCTAGAGCAGAACCGATATAAGATCGCCACCATTACAACGGGGTTTACCAATGATGAGGTCATCAACATCCCCTCAGGAACTGCACGATTGAAAGTAATGCTCACATGGAATGATCCGGCCGGTACCGCCAACGCCACCCCCGCCCTGGTCAACAACCTCGATTTGAAAGTAGTCAATGGCGCTACCACCTTTTTACCCTGGATACTGGATGCCAATAATCCGGGTACCCCGGCTACAACTGGTGTGGACAATGTCAGCAACATCGAACAAATCAGCATCGACAACCCCGTAGCAGGGGCATACACACTTCGGGTGGTGGGTACGGCTGTCCCCACCGGTGCAAATCAAACTTACTCCCTAACGTGGACCATCGAATCGCCCGGGATTGAAGTGACCTACCCCAACGGGAACGAAAGCCTGAACCCCGGCACCAATGCTGTGATCACCTGGGACAATACCGGCATCACCGCAGCGCAAACCGTAGAATATTCATTGGACGGCGGAACGACGTGGACAACCATCGCCACTGCGATTCCCGCAACTACCCAACGACTCACCTGGAGTGTTCCTTTTGCTAATACATCCACTGCACTCATTCGTGTTTCGGCAGGAGGAGTAATCGATGCCAGTGATGTTTCATTCAAGATTTTAGGAACTGTTTCCGGTTTAACCGGTAGCGGAGCCGCCTGCAACGCCGGAGAAGTTACCCTGAATTGGAGCGGAGTAACCAACGCTTCCCATTACGACGTTTATATTTTAAATGCCACTTCCGGTGATTTTGATCTACTGGCCTCAAACGTTTCAGCAACGACATATACGGCAACCGGACTCACCCCAAATACCGCCTACTGGTTTACGCTTCGCGCGAAGAACAATACCACTAACGCTGTTAGTGAACGCGCCAATGCCGTGAGTGTGACAGCTTCGAATGGTGGCGGCGGACTGGGCGCCGTGGGATCCATCAGCGGAACCCAAACCATTTGTGGCGTTCAAAACAATATCACCTACACGATCGCCGGTGTTGCCGGTGCCACCAGTTATGCGTGGGCGGTTCCTACCGGTGCCACGATCGTATCGGGACAAGGAACTACCAGCATCTCCGTAAACTTTGCTGCCGGTGCCAGCAGCGGCAACGTCATTGTAACGGCCAGCAATGGTTCCTGCAACACCGCTCCCTCGAGTTTGCTAATCACCGTGGGAAGTGCCTCGATTGCTGCACCCGTAGGTGGAGGCAATCAATCACAAGCGGTATGTCCGGGTGCAACGCTTCCCACCCTAACGGCTACGGCAACGGTTCCGGCCGGTCATACCCTTCGTTGGTACAATGCCGCTACGGGAGGAACGGTCGTCACCAGCCCCACTCTAAATACGGTTGGATCGGTGACTTATTATGCAGCCAGCATAAATGATCTTACCGGTTGTGAGAGCGGAACGCGCACCGCCGTTACACTCACGATCACGGCCGTGCCCGCTGCGTCAATCACAGCTACTGGTCCCACAACATTCTGCCAAGGCAATGCCGTGTTGCTGGTAGCCAATACCGGTTCTTCTTACAACTGGAGTACCGGCGCCACCAGCGGCTCGATCATCGTAAACACCCCGGGCAATTACACCGTCACGGTTACAAGCAATGGTTGTATCAGCACCTCCGCTCCAATCGCGGTAACTGTAAATCCCAATCCGAGTGCAGCGGTTACGGCAAGTGGTCCGCTCGCCTTCTGTACCGGTAGTACCGTAACGCTTTCTGCTCCGGTAGGAAATTCGTATAGCTGGACGAACGGATCCACTTCCTCCGCCATCACAGTTAGTACAAGCGGTTCCTACGCGGTTACCGTCACCAATACCTTTGGATGTACATCCACTTCTTCCGCGTCTGTAGTAGCGGTTAGTCCAAACCCCGTCGTAAACCTCACCGCCGCCCCTTATCGAAATCTCTATCCTGGGTTAAGCACCAATCTCACCGCTCAGGTGACGCCATCCGGCAACTACAATTATACTTGGTTCCGAAACGGATCGGTGATCAATGGCGCGACGAGTAGCACACTTGCAAATATCACATTAGGTCAATTGGGACAATATTCGGTTCGGGTGCAAAATCAGACCGGACTTCCCTGTGCTGCGCTCTCGAACATTGTTGCCATCGGTGACTCAGCCACTACCCGTCTGTTCATCTTACCTAACCCTAGTAAAGGACAATTTGAGGTAGCCTATTATGCGGCCGGTGCTGAACAGTTTACGCTTTCGGTGTTTGACGAAAGAGGCGCACTGGCCTTTCGAAAATCCTACCCCGTCACGGGTGCTTATCAACGAATGGCGGTAGACATGCGGCAGCACGCCAGCGGCATCTATCAATTGATCCTGAGCAACCGAGCCGGTAAACGAATGGCAACCGGGAAAGTATTGATCCGTTAATATGAAAATGAAAAAGCGCCAAGAGATTGGGGCTTTTTTTATGAAACGATTTCTCCTTCGAGGTCGTAATCGTAAGCCTTTGTAATTCGAACATCCACGAAAGATCCGATCGAAAGCTTTTTATCGGTCTGTATAATGACTTCGTTGTCGACTTCTACCGAATCAAATTCGGTGCGCCCCAGATAGCGACCGGATTCTTTCTTGTCGATCAGGGTTTTGAATGTCTTCCCAATTTTTTCCTGATTGAGTTCGTACGAAATCTCTTGCTGCGTTTCCATGATTTGCTGGGCCCGGCTTTCCTTTTCTTCGGCCGGAACATCGTCAACCAGATCATATGCCGACGTACCCTCTTCATGCGAATAGGTGAAGATGCCCACCCGATCGAAGCGGTAGTGGACAAGAAATTCCTGCATTGAGTGAATATCCTCCGGTGTTTCCCCCGGAAATCCGGCGATCAGCGTGGTGCGCAAACAAATACCGGGTACTTTTTCGCGAACAGCCTGGATCAATTCATCCATCTCCGATCGCGTGATTTGCCGACGCATCGCACTCAACATCCGATCCGACGCGTGTTGCAGGGGCATATCGAGATAATTGCAAATATTGGGACGATCGCGCATCACGTCCAAAATCTCCAGCGGAAACTTCGAGGGATAGGCATAATGCAACCGGATCCACTCCAACCCTTCCACATCCGCTAAACGATTCAGCAATTCGGGCAGGCTGCGCTTTTTATAAATATCCAGTCCGTAATAGGTCAGTTCCTGTGCGATTAGCATGATCTCTTTAACGCCACCGCTAACCAAGCGCTTGGCTTCCGTTACCAATTGTTCAATGGGCCTACTCACGTGTTGACCGCGCATCAGCGGGATCGCACAAAATGCGCAGGTCCGATTGCATCCTTCCGAGATATTCATGTACGCGTAATGGCTGGGCGTGGAAAGCAACCGCTCGCCGATCAATTCTTCTTTGTAGTCGATCTCAAATTGTTTGAGGATGTTGGGCAGCTCCAGGGTTCCGAAATACGCATCGACTTCCGGGATCTCGGTCTCCAGATTATTCTTATACCGTTCGCTGAGGCATCCGGTAACATAAACTTTATCCAGTTTCCCCTTACGCTTTAATTCAACTTGCTCCAAAATGGTTTGAACGCTTTCCTCTTTAGCCTTATCGATGAAACCGCAGGTGTTGACCACCACGATGTTGTGGTCGAGTTTTTTGTTTTCATGGACCACCTCGATGTCGTTGGCCTGAAGTTGTCCGCTGAGCACTTCGCTATCCACCAGGTTCTTGCTACAACCCAGGGTGATGATGTTGACCTTGTCCTTTTTGAGTGTACGGGCTTTCATTCAGCGGATTTATTTTCCAGCGTAAACAGACTGTTGACAAACGCCTCCTTATCAAATACGAGTAGGTCTTCCATTTTTTCTCCGACCCCAATGAATTTAACCGGAATGTTAAAGGAATGGGCCACGGCCATCACGACGCCGCCTTTTGCGGTTCCGTCGAGTTTGGTAATCGCCAGTGCGTTTACGTCGGTAGCGGACTGAAAGTGCCGGGCTTGTTCGACGGCGTTTTGTCCGGTTGAACCATCCAAGACCAGCAGCACTTCATGGGGTGCGTTTTGAATGACCTTTTGGATCACGCGTTTGATCTTGGTGAGCTCTTCCATCAGGTGGGCCTTGTTGTGTAAGCGTCCGGCGGTATCGATCAGCACCACGTCGCTTCCACGGGCCAAAGCACTTTGAACCGTATCGAAGGCAACGGCAGCCGGATCGCTGCCCGTGGGTTGTTTGACGATCGGCACACCGATGCGCTCACTCCAGATGGTCAGCTGATCAACCGCGGCGGCACGAAAGGTATCGGCAGCGCCCAGCAGCACTTCTTTCCCTGCTTGTTTAAAGCGATACGCGAGTTTACCGATGGTGGTGGTCTTCCCCACGCCATTGACACCTACGACCAGGATCACGTGTGGCTTGTGTGGAAGGGGAGAGTCGAATCCGTAGTCGTGCACCGGGTCGGGCAAAACGGCTGCCATTTCCGATTGGAGGATTTGGCTGAGTTCGCCGGGATTTAGGTACTTGTCGCGGCTGACTCTTTTTTCGATGCGGGCGATGATGGCTTCGGTGGTGGAGATCCCGACATCTGAGGTGATCAGGGCTTCTTCGAGATTTTCCAGTAATTCATCGTCGAGGCGTGATTTGCCCGACCAGACACGATTCAGTTTTTCCCAAAAACCCTGTTTGGTTTTTTGGAGTCCCTGCTCCAGCGCTTCTTTCTCATTTTTCCCGAACCAGCGGTCGAAGAGTCCCATGAATTGAAACGGATTTAAAAAACAAGAGCCATTCGAATGTGAACAGCTCTTGAAGATTTTGAGGTAGGCAGAAGATTATTTCTGTGCCAGGAAATCTTTTACTTTATCCTTGTGCACCATTTGCTCCTTGAAGGTGTAGGCACCCGATTTGAGGCTGCGAACCGCCTTAATCACTTTGGTATAGTTCTTGGCTTCGGCCGCCTGTTTGGGGTCCTTTTTAATCGCCGTTTTTGCTGCTTTTGCCATAAGTTATGAGTTAATGGGGGATTACTTGATCTCTTTGTGTGTCGTTACTTTTTTCAGGATGGGATTGTACTTTTTAAGCTCCAATCGTTCCGGATTGTTTTTCTTGTTCTTAACGGTAATGTACCGGCTGGTACCGGGCTTTCCGCTGGTTTTGTGCTCGGTGCACTCCAGAATAACCTGAACGCGATTGCCTTTCTTCGCCATGATGCTTGCTTTTTTGGATTAGATTTTTTCGCCTTGGGCGCGGAGTTGTTTGACCACAGAATACAAACCATTCTTGTTGATGGTCCGAATGGCATCTGCCGACACCTTCAGGGTCACCCACTTATCCTCTTCCGCCAGGAAGAACTTCTTGGTTTGCAGGTTGGGAAGGAAACGACGCTTGGTCTTGATGTTGGAGTGAGAGACCTTGTGCCCCCCGATCGGGGTCTTTCCGGTAACCTGACATACGCGTGCCATAACGATACAATTTTGGGAGGGCAAAAGTAAGGGAAATCAGCGAATTAGACGAAGAAAACGGTTTTTTTCTGTAGGGAGCCCCCTGAAATCGGTCGAACCGGGCGGTTGTCAATTCCCTGTCTTAGAGTAACTTCGCCCCCTATCAGGGCCTGGCAAGGCTCTATCACCTTAAAATTCAATCGATTTATGGCATACGATGTGGTCGTTTTGGGATCTGGTCCCGGCGGATATGTGGCCGCCATTCGGGCGGCCCAATTGGGGTTCAAAACCGCTGTCATTGAAAAAGAAAGCTTGGGCGGTGTTTGCCTGAACTGGGGTTGTATCCCCACCAAGGCCCTGCTAAAAAGCGCTCAGGTGAATGAGTACATCAAACACGCACAGGATTTTGGCATCCAAGCGAGCGGCACGCCCCAATTTGATGCGGTGATCAAACGCAGCCGAGGAGTAGCCGATAAAATGAGCAAAGGCGTACAGTTCCTGATGAAAAAAAACAAGATCGATGTGATCATGGGTTTTGGTAAACTGATCGCCAAGGGTAAACTCGAAGTAAGCGGATCCGATGGAAAGACCCAGGTCGTTGAGGCCAAACACATCATCCTGGCCACCGGCGGAAGAAGCCGGAAACTTCCTTCTATGCCGATCGACGGCAAGAAGATCATTGGCTACCGTGAAGCCATGGTCCTTCCTCAAAAACCCGATTCGATGATCATCGTTGGTAGCGGCGCCATCGGTGTTGAATTCGCTTATTTCTACAACAGCATGGGCACGAAGGTGACCATCGTTGAATACATGCAACGGATCGTTCCCGTGGAAGACGAAGACATTAGTAAAGAACTCGAGAAGCAGTACAAGAAAAACGGCATCGAGATCATGACCAGCAGCGAAGTCACCGCCGTCGATACCACCGGTGCCGGCGTCAAGGCCAAGGTCAAGACCGCCACCGGTGAGATCACACTCGAAGCCGAGATCTTGTTGAGTGCCGCAGGCGTAGTTGCCAACATTGAGGGCATCGGGTTAGAGGGACTGGGCATCAAGACCGAAAAAGGAAAAGTGCTGGTCGACAAATACGGACAAACCAACGTACCCGGTATTTATGCGATCGGAGATTGCACCCCCGGACAAGCCCTGGCACACGTCGCCAGTAAAGAAGCCATCAACTGCGTGGAATCGATCGGCTACAACGAGCGCAAATACCACCATCAGCCGGAACCCATCGATTACAACAACGTCCCCGGCTGTACCTATTGCATCCCGGAGATCGCCTCGGTCGGATACACCGAAAAACAAGCCAAAGAAGCCGGATATGAAATCAAAGTTGGGAAGTTCCCGCTGAGTGCAAGTGGTAAGGCTTCTGCAGCCGGACATACCGAGGGATTCGTAAAAGTGATCTTCGATGCCAAATACGGCGAATGGTTAGGCACCCACATGATCGGGTACAATGTCACCGAAATGATCGCTCAAACCGTCACGGCCCGTAAATTGGAGACCACCTATCACGAAGTATTGAATTCCATCCACCCCCACCCCACCATCAGCGAAAGCGTAAAAGACGCCATCGAGGTGGCTTACGGAGAAGCGATCCATCTCTGATCCAGTCAATGAAGAGATAAGAAAAGAGGACGAATTGTCCTCTTTTCTTATGGAAACCACCGGAAGGTGATTGAATTTCATATAAAATGTACCTTGCATCGGATGCTTGACCAATTCCGATATCCCATTAATGTACTCATCATCTCGTCGTTGCTTTTTTGGAGCTGTGAGGAAAAAAAGCCATCGGTCGTAGATGCAACTCCCCCCGCTCCGAAAAACATTGGCTTTTCGATCGTGCGGTCCTTCCCACACGACACGGCGGCTTACACGCAGGGATTGGTCATTTACAAGGGAAACCTTTATGAGGGCACCGGAAATTATGGCAAATCGCAGTTGAAGCAAGTCGAACTAATGAGTGGCAAAACGATCCAGGGCATATCGTTAGCCAATCAATTTTTTGGAGAAGGCATCACGATCCTGCGCGACACCGTTTATCAACTCACCTGGCAGGAAAAAAAAGTATTTGTTTATACCCTCCCGAACTTTAAAAAGGTGAAGGAGTTTGATGTCAGTTTTGAGGGATGGGGCATCACGCACGATGGCAACAACCTGATCGTAACTACGGGCAGTGGGGATTTATTTTTTTACCGGCCGCAGGATTTTACGTTGTTGCGTACTCAAACGGTGACGGAGTCCGGGTCGCCCAGCTTCAATTTAAATGAGCTTGAATTCATTGATGGCTTTATTTATGCCAATCAATATACCTACCCTTATTTGCTCAAGATCGATCCGAACACGGGTGAAGTGGTGGGCAAAGCCGATCTGACGGAGATCTGGAATCGCAACAAGGCATTAAATCCGCGGGCAGACGTCCCCAACGGAATTGCCTATGATGAGCAGACCAAAAAAATACTTGTCACCGGAAAATGGTGGGCAGAGTTATACGAGATCGAATTTTCTCACTAGATAGGTTTCAGCTCATAGACCAAGGAGCTTGTACGATTCCGATCCAACAAGGCGGAAAGGTTAGAACGAAGTCCCACTCCAACAGACCACAACCAGCGACTGTTCCCGCTTTTATGTTGATGGCTTAGCAAGGCGATATAAAAGGCATCGTACCACATAGGCCGTAGGGATGCACATTGAAAACCGGTTTGCTCGGAAAGGGCCCGGATCGATTCCGGCGCAAAATGATAGAGATGTCGGGGAACGTCATAGGCCGCCCACCATTGTTGAAAATAGTGAGCATCCCGTGACGTATGGTTGGGTAAAGCCAGCAACAACCGTCCGCCGGGCTTGAGAAGTCGATGAAATTCCCGCATGTATCCTTTCAAGTCGTGTACGTGTTCGAGTACATGCCACAGCGTGATGGCATCAAATTCACCGGAAGGAAGTTTATACAGTTGTTCGGATTCCAGTAAGGAGATTCCAAAATCACGCAGGCCCACTTGGCGCGCGACTGAATCTGGTTCCAGTCCGTCGGCTCGCCAACCGGCTTGGCGAAGGGCGGATACAAATGCACCGGTGCCGCTGCCTACATCCAAGATCCGACCGCCGGTGAGACGGGTAGCTTGCTCCACCCATTTTATTTTTTGGTGCAACGTGCGGCGACGCACCAATTGATAGATCCGATTGATCAATCCTTGGCTTGTGTTGGTGTGGGAGATATAGTCTTCGGACTGATAATAGGCACCTGCCTCGTTGGGGCCGGGAGCATCCTGTGTTAGCCGGACCCGGCATTGTTTGCATTCAATGAGTGTAAAGGATTTTTTACTTATCAATTGATCGATCACCGCAAATACGGGTTGCCAGTTGGCTTGATTGCAAATTGGACAGGTGTCGTAATGAATTGGATCGGACATAAGGAGCTCAGCGAATTTCCTGATAAGGCAAGGAGGATGGATCCCCGGGTTGGATCGAGCACGGGAGATGGGAACGCGTGGTATCGGATTTCCAACCATCTCGAATAAAAACAGTCATTGTACCGATCAGTGCCAAGAAGGCAAAGGCGACCACAATTTTTTTCAATACATCCCAACGCCGGTACAAATAATGATCGGAGAAGGGAATTACTTTTAGATCGACTTCCGGGGAGGTTCGTGGGGGAAGAGGATGCCATTCAACATTTTCAGAAGCTTGCTTTGTTAACTCCCCTTGGTCTAGAATTGCTATACGGAATGATTCCATTTGAAATTGTTGGTGCCAGGCTTTATACTGAAAGGCAGCCTCCTCGACTGATTGATTCCCAAAGCAGGCAAGATGCTGAAAAAAATCAGCGGGCATCAGGGTGGAGGTATTTGGATGAAATGCCAAGGTCCACTGGGGTCCCTCCAATAAAGAGGTCTGGCCGCGACGTGTTGCCGGACGGCGTTCCCATTGGAGAATGCCCATTCCCTCCAGGGGAAGGGGTTGAAGTGCGGCCAACCAGTTAGATACCAAAAGGGACATCAAAACATTTTTTTGTCGAGTGAAAATACAACTCCCCCGACAATATGAAATCCATAAGTTGGATATTGCGACCAGCGGCTGTACGTACGATTGAAAACATTGTTGCATTGCAACCATCCGCTGATCGATCGGGTGATGGGCATCTGAGCGCCCAGGTTTAGGTCAATGGCACCATCGGCTCTTCCGGCCTTCCCGGTTTTTTCAAGGTAATGCGGCGCAAACCAGGAGTAGAGATCTGCTTGGATCCTGAGTTTGTTGGCGAAGCGATGCCAACCGTGCAGGTTCCATTCAAATGGAAGAAATCCCCATGCCTTATCCACCCCCCGAAGGCCATGATAATTGTTCCACTTTACTTCTGCGCGAATCAACCAATTTTCGGACTGACGATAACTAAGTTTACCGGTTAGGTAAAGGTTTTGGATCCGGTCGGCATAAACCACCTGAAACGATTTACCGTCGCCGGTAGATGTCGTATCATTAATAAATAAAAATGCATCCTGTAATGTCTGATACCCGGCCCGGAGCTCATAAACCCAATGGGCGCGCCGGTTGTATTGCCAGGAAATCGACCGGTCAATTCGTCCTTGATTTCGCCACTCGGAGGGCATCCATAACCAGGGATTTTGGCTGAAGAGATCACGGTACCCCGTACGTTGCAGCTCGCCAGTCCACTGCGCCCGGAGCAACCAGGGTTGGGTGGGGCGATGCCATTGGATTTGCAGATCCGGATAAATCCGTGTGCCGCTTGCATCCCAACTGGGTCGAATTCCTATTTGTGCCGACCACACTGGCCATCGCAAATGAAGAGAGGTCTGCAGGCTATAAACAGAATGATTCAGTCCCGAACCGTTGGCAGGTTTAATTCGACCCAAATGAGCCAATCCGTTGGCAAGGAGTGAGAGTCGGTCGTTGATCTTGTAGCGGGACGGAACGGATAATCTTACTTCGAGGTCTTGGTTGCCAAGCTGATCCGTCGTGCGTTTTGCATCGATAATTGGTTCAAGAAAGAACCCTGGCGAGATCAGTTCTTTTTTTCGGTAGCCGAGTTGGATGCCTATCTGGTGAAAAACCTGTCGAATCGAATCGGTTGGTGGGGTAGTCAACCGATTGTCAAAACCATATTTATTGAATCGCTGACGGTTGTACGAAAGGGAAGAAATCCACTCACCCTTGTTGCGATTGGCCAGCTGCCAACTCACAAGTCCGTGTGAAATGGAGTGCCCTTGAAACGGTAATTGACCGGTGGCTGATTGATGTCCCCCATAGATTCGGACAGGCGATTTTTTACCCAACTCCAGCGCCAAGGCCAGATAGGGATTGCTCAAACTTCCATAGCCGGCTTGTAGGTATTGGGTAGGACGAAATCCAAGATTGGAATCGGCCTGGTACGCCAGGGGTTTCAAGGTGCCCGGCTGGTAGACGATGGACAACTCTTGACTGGGTATTTGGTAGGTAAGTCGTTGGCGGGATGTGTCGGCCGGGGGGGTGGAGGCCGTAAACTGCATTTTTACCAAATCCCGTAAGGTGGGCTTGAAATTTGAAATAATATCAACCGTACCCGTTGTGTCTCTTTTTCCTGCCTGGCCGAGGCCTCGAAGGGGTAGCCAGCAGAGCAAAGAGAAGGTCGATAGTATGATAATGGATTGCATTAAGAATCTGATTTAGTTGACCTACGTTCCTCTTCTATTACCTGCCTCAGCTTATCTTTTGCTTCTTGCTGCAAAACCGGATCCTCCGTGTTATCGGCCACGCTTTGATAGGTTGCTTTGGCATTGAAATAATCCTTTTGCACAAAGTATATGTCGCCCAAAAGAAGATAAGACTTGGTAGCCCAGGGCTCATAAGAGCCTGATCGCTGGATGGTTTCCTCTGCAGCCTTCTCCGCGTCCACCCATTTTCCCTGACGAAAATATATCCAGGCGATCTGGTAGCGCGCTTCTGCCGACAAGAATCCCTTGTTTAGGGGCAAAATGGATTGATAATACCTCACCGATTCATCCCATTGTTGCTGGCTTTGTGCGTACTGGGCCAACACCATACTGGCGACCGAACGATCGTCAGGTGTAGCATCTGTTTCATTTAGCAACAAACGGGCCTGTTGATGGCCGGCAGACCAGTCGCGCAGCTGCTGGTAGCATCGAACGGATCCGCGCAGTGACTCCATTCTCCATCCCTGGTTTCGGGTAACCTGGTACAGTCCATTGTAATATTTCAAAGCAGCAGCCGATTCCTTTTGTTCAAAATAAGCAATACGAGCCCCCTCCCGCCAAGCCCACTCCTCGTATTTATTTGGCTGTAGAGCCAGTACCGAATCGATCTGCTTGCGGGCAGCGATCCACTCTTTCTGTTTAGAGAGCAAGTCCGCCGACTGATAAAAGGCCTTTAAGCGATAACGACCATGGGGGTACTCCTCTAAGTAACGCTGCAAAGACTTCAGGGCCGCTACCGATTGGCCGCTTTCGTAAAGTTGCTCTGCTGCTGCAAATGTCAAGGAGTCTGCTACGGGGTACTCAACGGGCCTGCCAATATCTTCCATGTATTGAATAAACTCGGCGGACTTCCCCGATTCCAAATAAATCTGTCGAATGTTATCCAACGCATCTTCGGCTTCCTCGCCATTTGGAAACCGACTGACCACCTCTTTCAAGCGTTGAAGGGATTCATCATACGCATCGAGGTTATACCAGCAAATGCCCTGCATGAACAGAGCCCTAGAAATCCAACTATCCTGGGTAGCCGTCGTAATAACTTTATCCAGCGCTGGAATAGCCTCTTTAAACTTTTGGTCAGCTATATATGCATTCGCCATCTCTAAATAGGTATCTGGAAGTAAAGACGACTGCGGGTATTTTTCCGGTATAACCTGAAGCAGTCGGATTTTCTCCCCCAGATTTCGAATACCAGCTATCATGGATAACTGAAACTGCGCGTAATCAGCCGCGGGCCATTGCATGGTCACGGCCCGCTCGTAATACGACTTGGATTTATTGTACTCCCGGCGCATATAATAACTATCACCGGCGCGAAGCCAAGCATCTTGCAACAAAGGTGCTGGCTGACCGGGCATGTTCTTTGTGATCAGCTGAAACTGATCTCCGGCCGCAGCATAATTAGCCGATTTCATGTAGGCATATCCAAGCGTATACCGCGCTTGGGTGGCCGAAATCTCTCCAGTTGCAGCCGGGGAGGCCATTAAAAAATCATTCAGATAAGAAATACAGGATGCATACTGCTCCTTTCGAAAAGTAATTTCACCCAACCAAAACTTAGCTTGCTGTTTCCAATGTCCGGAAGCTGGATCGCTCAAAACTTTATTCAACAAAGATTGTGCCGGATCTAGCAGTTGGTCATTTAACAACTCCATGGCACGTCCAAACCAGATTCGGGAAAAGGATTTTTTCAAGTTGGCAGAGGGCTGATCGATTCGTTCTACCCATTGTAAGGCGGTACGGAAATTATTGGTAGCAGATAATACCATCACCATCAATTCCTGCGCCTCAGCTTTTCGGGTGGAGTTAGGATACGCTTGTAGAAATTGCTCCAAGCTCAGTTGCGCCTCCCCCAAAAAAGATAATTCGTATGAAAGTTTGCCATATTGCAACAACGAAATCTCCCGCTGATCGGGATAGCTGTTGTTGCGCGCACAAAACTGAAAGGCACTTCGGGCATTGTTTAAATCCCCGGTCTTTAAATAGGCATCCCCTAATAGATACATCGCATGCTGACTCAAGGAGTCCTGCCCACCCCCCAATTCCCGAAATCCAGGGAGACAGGCTTCATACTGTCCCGATTGGTGATAACAATACGATAATTCATAAATATCCTCCCGTCTAACCTTTTCCGACCGATCCACATACTCTTTGAGTAAGGGAAGTGCTTTGTCAAAAGCCCGCTTCTCGAAATAAGCATGACCCAACAACTGTTTCAAGGGCAACTCGTAATGCTGAGCGGTCGAATCAGCCAACTTTTGCTCTACGTATGCAATCGCCTCCTCCTTCTTGGCTTGCAAATAGTATAACTGACCAATGTAGTAGGGAACGATGGATCGATATTCCGGATGTGCTTCTACGAGCCGAAGACTGGCAAGCGCATTCTCATACTGCCTTTGGCGCAGACATAAAAAACCAAAATAGTAGTTCGCCGCTGCATAGTCGGGGTGCTTCACCTGCGTACGAACGGAATCAAAATAGTTTTGTGCTGAAACAAACCGCTGGGAGATGAAATCAAGGTACCCGAGCATGAATCGGAAATGGGTCCGCTCTGCTTCTCGAAGATTCCGGCTGTCCAGTTGATCCAAGGAGTGCCGAGCTGCCTCATGGCGCTGCGCCCGAAAATGATATTCGGCCAGATAATAGAGCAGGGAATGCTCGAAGGCCGGAGGATGGTGGTCGAGCAGATACTGATTGGCTTCCTCAACGGCAGTCGATTCATTCAATCGAATGCCACAGGCCAGACGAAAATAATCGGCTTCCGCTGGCTCAACAAAACGCTCCGATGGAGGACTGAAAACCCGATTGGTACGTAAAAATATTGGATAGGCCAGCGACTCTTGCCCCGCATAAAACCATTGCACGGCCTGATCCCACGAACGGCGAGGATCCACCTCCAGGGCCGTACGCTGAGAGAAAGCCTCTCCCGCCAGCAGGAAAGGTAGAAGCAACCATATTGCCAGAAAGCTCCGCATGCATTTGATTGAACGGCTCAATTTCTTATTTTATTGGCGGTTTTTGCAAAGTTGATTGCAAACAGCTGTGGAAAAGCGCTTCGCGGGGTGTTTTAACATTCCGTTTGGGAGCTTCATTTTGCTTATTTTCGAACATAAACCAAGCCCATGAGTCAATTTTTCAGTACCAAATACAAGCAAGGCGCCCTGGACTTATCCTTATTGATCTTGAGAGTGATGGGCGGCGGATTGATGACCCATCACGGTTTTGAGAAAATCATTCATTTCACTGAAAAAGTCAATACCTTTTCAGACCCGCTTCACATCGGTTCAACCCTATCCCTCTCGCTGGTGATCTTTTCTGAATTTTTCTGCTCGGTGCTGTTGGTGTTTGGCTTGGTGACTCGTTTGGTGGCCATCCCGCTGGTCATCACCATGGCAGTCGCCCTTTTCATCGTTCACCACGGGGAATTATTTGGCGATGGGGAAGCCTCCGCCCTGTTTCTGACCGCATTTCTGATCCTTCTGCTCACCGGCCCGGGCAAATACAGCCTGGACCGATTAATCGGTAAATAAGCCCATGTTCCTGCATGAATCCCTGATTCGGGTCCGCTATGCCGAGACCGACCAAATGGGAGTGGTTTATCACGGTCATTTTTTTCCCTATCTCGAATCGGGCCGGGTAGAGGCCATGCGCTCCCTAGGCATATCCTATGCCGAAATGGAAAAAATGGGAATCAGCATGCCGGTGGTCGACGTGCATGCCAAATACCTCCGGCCCGCCCGCTACGATGACCTCTTGCGGATTCGCACAACACTTCCTGAATTACCGCTCGACCATCGAATTGTCTTTCATCAAGAAGTCCTTCGCGATCCCGAAGAATTATTGGTTAAAGCAACAATCAAATTATATTTCTGGAATACCGCATCGAATCAAAAAACATCCATGCCCCAACCCTTGCTGGAACGGCTAAAACCTTATTATCTTGACTGAGCGGCTGGAGATACAATCGTTCGAACAGAACCCAATTCCCAAGTACCCGGCGCCCGAACCAACCGACTCCTCTTCATCGCCGGGACGTTCGCTGTTGAGTTTGCTGTTCTATTTATTCGCCGGATATTGGCTTTTGGGTGATCTGGAAAATTTACTGCTGATCACCTTTGTGCTGCTGCTTCATGAAGGCGGCCATTTTTTGGCAATGCGACAAGTCGGGTATCGCGACCTAGGAGTTTTTTTCCTTCCTTTATTGGGCGCGTATGTATCCGGAACCAAACGTGTTGTTACCCAGCGCGAATCGGCCATTGTACTACTGGCCGGGCCCCTTCCCGGCATGCTGCTGGGGGCATCGCTTTATTTGCTGATGCAAAAAGGAATCCTCCCTGCAACCGGACCAATGGACATTAACCTGCGAAACCTAACGCTGTTTTTGGTTGTGCTAAACGGACTCAATCTGCTGCCCGTGTATCCGTTGGATGGTGGTCAATTGTTGAATCGGATTTTTCTTGACGAAGAAGGTTGGGCCAGTAAATTGTTTGTGCTACTGTCTGCCGCCTTCATGGGTTATCTGGCAATAAACTACCGACTCTACCTCTTGCTGATCTTTCCGATCGGCCTGCTGTTCCGACTTTGGAAAATCCATGTCAATTCCCAAATAGAAAAAAGGATCGAGCAAAGTGGAATCAAGACGGAAGTGGATTACGATGCACTGCCCGATGCCGACTATTGGCGCATCCGAAAAATTCTGATCGAGGAAAACAAATCCATTCAAGCACTGGCAGGAGAACACCTGGAGGACTATGCCCCGGCGGAAGCCCAGATCCAACAGGCTGTGGAAGGGCAATTGCATCGCACCCTGGTACAAGACCTATCGGTATTTGCCAAGATCGGGATCCTTTTTCTCTGGGTGGCCAGTGTTGTCTTTCCCCTGTGGATTTGGCTGGGGTAAAGAGAATGAACTACTTTTGCGGGCCGCATGCTAACCGCTATCACTACCGCATCGATCATCACCATTGGCGATGAACTGCTCATCGGTCAAACCGTCGATACCAACAGTGCCTTCATTGCGCAGGAACTGAACCAGATCGGTATTTGGGTTCGACGCCGGGTAGCCGTGGGGGACCGGTATGAGGACATACGACAGGCCTTGGATGAAGAATCCAGATCGGCCGATCTGATTTTAATAACCGGTGGGTTGGGCCCTACCTCCGACGACATCACCAAACCCCTGCTCTGCGAATACTTCGGCGGCAAGTTGGTTCGGAATGAGTCCGTCTTGAAACATATCGAGTATTTATTCAAAGAGGTCTATCGCCGACCCGGCCCCCTGCTCGATCGGAACATCCGCCAAGCCGACGTGCCGGATGTATGCGAAGTACTTCCCAATGCAATCGGAACCGCACCGGGCATGCTCTTTCGAAAAAATGGAAAACTATTTATCTCGCTACCGGGCGTGCCCGCGGAGATGAAACGACTGATTACCGAGCAAGTGATCCCCCGGTTGGTGCGGGAGTGGACGATGGCCTCCATCCTTCACCGTACATTACTTACGGCCGGTGCGGGAGAATCGATCTTGGCAGAAGCGTTGACTGAGTTTGAAGCCAGCTTATCCAATTCCCTCAAGCTGGCCTATCTGCCCAAGTTTGGAATGGTCAAGCTTCGACTCACCTACATAGGCCCTTCTGAATTAGAAGGAAATGCCCTGATTGAGGAGGCATTTCCCCGGCTGGCAGCAGCGGTGAAAACGTGGTTGGTGACGGAGGACGACATCAATCTGGAAGTATTGATCGGAAATTGGTTGCGGGAGCATAAAAAAACCATGGGAACAGCCGAAAGCTGTACCGGAGGAAGCATTGCGTCCCTGCTCACTTCTGTTCCGGGTTCATCTGAATATTTTATTGGCAGTGTGGTCAGCTATGCCAATCGCATTAAAGTTGAACTGCTGGATGTACAACAGGAAACGTTGTTAACCGTAGGTGCGGTCAGCGAAAAAGCAGTTACCGAAATGATACAAGGTGGTTTAAAGCGGTTGGGAACAGATTTCATGGTCTCCGTCAGCGGAATTTTGGGACCAGGCGGTGCGACGCCGGAAAAACCGGTGGGAACCATTTGGATCGCTGCCGGATCCAAAACGCGTATCATCACCCGTAAACTGAATCTTCGGTTCGATCGGGCCCGAAACACGGTGATCACTACCCACCAATGTCTACTGCTGTTATGGGAACTTCTTCAGACGAACGAGGGTTAGCAAGCGGTTGAATTCCCTACCTTTACGGCGATAAAAAATCACTATGGCCCTGGTCGATCTCGTTATGCCCAAGTTGGGCGAAAGCATCATGGAAGCCACCATTCTAAAGTGGCATAAACAACCCGGCGATTCCATTTCACTCGACGAAACCGTTTTGGAGATCGCCACCGACAAGGTGGATAGTGAAGTCCCCAGCACGGCGGCCGGCGTCATCGAAGAGATTCTTTGGAAAGTAAATGATGTCGTACCCATCGGCTCGGTGATTGCCCGCATCCGTACCAATGCTGCCGAGCCGGTCGGTTCGCAAACACCTCCGCCGCCCCCCGTCCAACAAGCCGTGGTAGTAGAAACCAAACCCACTCAATCCCTCGCTCCGCTTCCCAAACCGGCCTTTGTATCTGCTTCATCCACCGGCCGCTTTTACTCGCCGCTGGTTTTGAACATCGCTGCCAGCGAAGGCGTATCCATGTCAGAACTGGAAGCGGTTCCCGGTACCGGCAATGAAGGTCGGGTTACCAAAAAAGACATTCTACAATACGTTGCCCAACGCCACCAACGTCCCGTGGGCGTACAGATAGCACAACCTGCTTCGGTCGAAATGCGTGTCCCCATCCAACAGATCGCGCCGGAAACATCGCTTCCCGCCCCGGTTGCTTCGGGAAATGTAGAAGTAGTGGAGATGGACCGGATGCGCCGCCTCATCGCCGATCACATGGTGCGCAGCAAACAGACCAGTCCGCACGTCACTAGTTTCACCGAGGCCGATGTCACCAACCTGGTGATGTGGAGAGAGAAATGCAAGAAAGAATTTGAAAAAAGAGAAGGCACCAAGATCACCTTCACCCCGCTTTTCATTGAGGCAATCGTTCGGTGCATCAAAAAATTCCCGCTGATCAACAGCTCAGTAGAAAACCAGCACATCCTCATAAAGAAGGATATCAATATCGGCATGGCCACGGCGCTTCCTTCGGGGAACCTGATCGTTCCCGTCATCAAAAACGCCGATCAGTTGAATTTAGTGGGGCTCACCAAACAAGTAAATCAACTCGCCGATGCCGCGCGTAACGGAAAGTTGAAAGCCGATGATACTACCGGTGGTACGTTTACCTTGACCAATGTGGGAACCTTCGGAAGCCTCATGGGTACTCCCATCATCAATCAACCACAGGTAGCGATCTTGGCGGTAGGCGCGATCAAGAAACGTCCCGTTGTGGTGGAAACACCCGCCGGCGACAGCATCGCCATCCGCCACATGATGTACCTGAGCATGAGCTACGACCACCGCATTGTGGATGGAAGCCTGGGGGCCACCTTCCTCACGGCCGTGGCCAAGGAGTTGGAGCATTTCGATCCGGAGCGCGACTTCTAGAAATCCTTATTTCGGTTCGTTCACCAGTTCCAACCCCCACTCCTTTCCTTTCAGGATGGCAGGTACACCCTCCGTGATCCATTTCGGCGGATTCTCTTTCTTCAACAACCAGTCAAAGAATTGCTGTTCGCGTTGCGAAATGTCTTTTTGATTTTTTCGCTCCCGCAGGTTATGGGCCTCGCCATTATAATTCAACATCCAGACGGGCTTATTCAACCGGCGCATGGCAGTGAACAATTCAATCCCCTGATACCAGGGAACGGCACCATCGGCATCGTTGGCCATGATCACCATCGGCGTTTGGATCTTGGGGACATGAAACAGCGGTGAATTTTTTATGTAAAGATCTGGTCGCTCCCAAAGCGTGGCACCGATCCGACTCTGTGATTTTTCATATTGAAACTGTCGATTCAATCCGCTCTCCCATCGGATCCCACCATAAGCACTGGTCATATTGGCGACCGGTGCCCCGGCCCAAGCGGCTTTGAAGAGATTGGTCATGGTAACCAATTGCGCCACCTGAATGCCTCCCCAACTCTGCCCTTGAATACCCATGTTCTTTCCGTCGATCCACGGTTTGGCCGCCAGTGATTTAGCAGCACTCACCACATAATTATAAGCACCTTGCGCGGGTTCGCCAATGGTGTAGCGGATATCGGGCGAACAGACCACGTATCCGCGGCTGACAAAAAATGAGATGTTCAACCGACTGCCCGTGGGCGTAGGCGGAATGTATTGATGCAAGGCATCCGTGTGCGTCTCATAGAAATAAAGGATGAGCGGATATTTCTTTTGGGGATTAAAATCTTCCGGCTTGTACAACACACCGGTAGCCGGCTTTCCATTAAAGGCCGTCCATTTATACAACTCGGCAGTACCCCAATTGTATTGCATCTGTTGGGGATTCAACTGAGTCAGCTTAACGGGCTCCATCTTACCCGAAGCCCTCGAAGCGGTATAGAGGTTGGGCGATTGCTGATAATTTTCCAAGGTATAGATCCATCGGTCGGACTCGCGGGCCTTTTGTACCGAACCAATCAGGTTTGGTAGAAATCCGGTGATGGATTTGTACTCCAGCGACGTTCCATTCCATACCGCTTCGATTAAAGATTGACGTTTATCCCCTTCCTGAAAACCGCGCAAGGCGATGGTTTGTCCCCTCGCCCAGGCCTTTTCCTCATTTTGCAAACGAAGCACCCGGTATTGACATTTATTCTCGCGTCCGCGATCCGTCAACCGAACCGGTAATTTTTTGAGGGACGTATCGAGCTGCCAAAGGTCGTACCGATCATACACCATACAACCCGATCCATCAGCCAGCCACCCGGCAAATCCGTGTGGCATCGGATCATCGGGCACGTCATTATCCTCATCCCACAACGGAAACTTGATTGCCTGAGAGATGGTTCGAATACCAACTCCATTCCAATAGAGGTATTGTCGTTTCCGAAGGTCGTACCAAACCACGGACTTTCCATCAGGTGATACATTGGCGGCGCTGATCACGGCTGCAGCATCATGTGTGATCATCTTACGAATACCCGTAGCCGCCTCAATGGCATAGAGGTCGCGGTCGGTACGGCCGGTCCACTGACTCACCATCCGATACCCGCTATCGGCCAGTCCATAGAAATAATCGCCATCGCCATCCCGACTCAGCAGCACTTGGGGCATGGCCGCCGTGGCCAACTGAATAAATTTACCTGTGGACAAATCCACATACGCCAAATAATTTCGTTGCAGTTCGCGGGTGAGGTTATACAACTGTTGTGTCTGCAAATAATCATCCTGATAATGCCAGATATCCAGCTTCACCATATCCATCTCAATCCGGCTGGTATCCTTGGCTGGTTGAATGGGCGCTGTACCCAAGAATAAACGCTTTTCACTGGCGCTGAATTTCAGCTGAGAAAATTCACTGGGCGCATGTCCCAGTGGCATACCCGGGCTATGCCGATCGATCAGCACCCGGGCAGAGTCCATTCCATATTGATACTGCCAGACTCGATAATATTTGATCAACTCTTTGGGACGAGCATCTCGCTCGGCCAGAAAAACCAATTGGGTTCCATCTTCACTGAAGGTGAATTGTCTAAAATCATTTCCACCGCGGCTGACCATACGAAGGGAATCCGAAATAAGGTCGAGGCAGTAAACCCGGTTTTGACTGGCTGAATCCTGCGGATCATAAGAGCATTCGATTGCTAACTGATACCCCTTCTTACTGAATTGATAATCGAGCACGCGGGCGATGATTCGTTGTTTCCCCGTACGAAGATTCATGATCACCAGATCGGTTCCTACATCACCTGCCGCCCCAGCAACGACATCCTCATCCGCATCCCATTCATCATCCCGCCCACGCTGTTTTTTTGAGGGAGGGGGAGCAGATAACACTTGAATCTGTTTTTGCAGGGAGTCGATTACCCGCTTCATGCTATCAAGACGCGTATCTGCGGGTGGAATGGTTTTTTTAGGCCCGTTTAACGGCGATTTTTCCAAATGCCAGGCCACCCACCCACCGGTCGAGTCTGGAAATTTATAACTCTTAACATTCGGGATCTTTCGGAGGGAGTCGAGGGTCAGGTCGACCAGCAGAAAAGAATCCTTCGGCATCTCCTCCGGTTTTTTCTTTTTGATCTTGGCCGTTCGGATATCGGCGAACAAGGGTTTTATCTTGGCAAAAAGAAATCGACTGTTTGGATCGAATTGCAGGTTGTATCCGCGCGGGATGGTCCGATCGACCAGACGTGGTCCAAATCCTTTCCAATATAAATTTCCATCTCCTTCCTGGGGATCGATGGTGTAAGCGATCCAGTTGCCGTCGGGACTAACCCCCTTCTCCCCCATCCGTTGCCAACTGTCGTACACGGAATGATCCAATGGCTTTTTCTGTGCACGAGCGGAAAAGCCAAGTACACAACCGATCAAAAGCAATGAGGCGTAGCGATGCATAAGCAAGATTGAAGGTTAAATCTATTTATTTCTGGTTCGGTAGGAAATCCAGACATGTGTTAATTGAGCGATCAAGATGATGGAGGCGCCCAGGTAGAATCCGGAATGCAGCATTTTATCCTCCCGATAAATCCAAAAGGCGAGTAAAATGCCATACAAGGGCTCCATTCCAAAGCTTAAGCTAACGGTAAAAGCGGACAATTTTTTCAGGGCGGCGGCAGAAAGCTGAAAAGCCCAAACCGAGCAGCCCAGTACCAAAAATAAAATCCACCCCCAATCACTCAATGAGGGAACATGCGTACCAAGCGTGGAGTAGGTCAGGTAAACAGGAAGAATTGCCGACAGAAACAGAAATCCGCCGGTCTGTTGCCAGGCCAGCAGAGAGGTGGCGGAAACATGTCTTAAAAAATAGCGATTCCAAATGGGGAACAGGGAGGCAAACAGCGAGGAGAGCATCCCCAATACGATCCCGGTTCGGTATTGCCAATCAAAATGAAAGATCAAGTAGATGCCGAAAAGAATCAGAAGACCCAACCCCGTTTCCATCCATCGAAATTTGGTACCCAATAACAGGGGCTCAAACAGAGAGGTAAAAAATCCAATGGAGGCGAAACACACCAATCCGATGGATACGTTTGCGTATTTGATCGATCCATAAAAGGTGAGCCAGTGGAGCGCTGCCACCACCCCCACGGCCATGATCGGAAAAATGTATTTCTTTCCGATTCGAAAGGATTCCCTCTTAAAGAACAAGAGCACCCAGAAAGAAAATGCGGTAAGTCCCACTCGGTACCAAACCAGCCAAGCTTCGTTGAGCTCGATCAGTCGACCCAGGATGCCGGTGAAACCGGCCAGCAGCACGGCCAAATGAAGTTGTAGGTAGGCTTTTTTCAAGGGGAAAATTATCAGTCGCCCTTCCAGGCGTGCCACCTAAGTTTGAGTACGCCCCAAATGCCCTCTTCAATGATGCCCCGGTGCATTTTAGATTGACCATGGGTGCGATCCTTGAAAAGAATGGGGACTTCCACGATCTTAAAACCGGCACGCCAGGCTTTGTATTTCATTTCAATCTGGAATGCATAGCCGACGAAGCGGATCTTTTCGAGTCTGAGCTGTTGCAATACATTTCGGGTATAACACATGAAACCGGCCGTAGGATCTTTTATCGGCATGCCGGTTATGAGTCGCGTATAGAGGGATGCTCCTTTTGATAAGGCAATTCGATTAAAGGGCCAATTTTGAACCCCACCCCCTTTGGTGTAACGGGAACCTACGGAAAGGTCGGCTCCTTCTTCGGTGCAAGCCCGAAGTAAACGGGGAAGGTCGTTGGGGTCGTGAGAAAAGTCTGCATCCATTTCAAAGAGATACAGGTATCCTTTATCCAGTCCCCACTTAAATCCGGTCAGGTACGCGGTACCCAATCCCAACTTACCGGAGCGCTCCAAAATGAACAGGCGGCCGGGGTAGGCGGATTGTAATTCTTTGACAAGAGATGCTGTACCGTCGGGTGAACCATCGTCAACGATCAGCACGTGAAAACCGGCTTCGAGCGAAAACACTTTTTCCAGCAGGGGGGGTATATTCTCCCGCTCGTTGTAGGTGGGGATTATGACCAGTGCGTGGGACAATTAGCTAGGTTTTCTTGAGCAAGGTTCGGGTATAGATCTCGGTTAGTTTTTGCTTGGTGTGTTGGGGGAAGTCCCCTTTCATCATCCAATCGTAATACTGGGGTTCGGATCGGAGCACCTCGGCCACGGGTTTGCCTTTGTATTTTCCAAAGTTGAATACTTCCACGCCATTTTCCCATACAAAACGCCGGGCAAAATCTACGATCGGATCCTCCCCGACGGTCTTCAGGATGCTGTCGAGGTTATTGCCCAGTTGTGGGTAGCGAACGACTTGTGACTGGAGGATCTCATAGGTTGCCAGGGCATCCGCTTCAGCGCTATGGGCATCTTCGAGTATTTTATCGCAATAGAATTTATAGGCGGCCCCCAGGGTGCGGGGTTCGAGTTTGTGAAAAATGGTTTGCACATCGAGCATACGCCGTCCTTTCATATCAAATTCAACTTGGGCCCGTAGAAATTCCTCCACGAGCAAGGGGATATCGAATCGATTGGAGTTATAACCTGCCAGGTCACAGCCATCGAGCATTTGTTTGATCTCTTGGGCAAGTTGCTTGAAGGTGGGGGCGTCTTTTACCATCTCGTCGGTGATGCCGTGTACGGCGCTGGAGGTCGGGGGAATGGAGATCTCGGGATTGATCAGTTTGCGTTTGACACTTCTGGTGCCGTCCGTAAGGATTTTAACAATGGCGATCTCCACAATCCGGTCATGTCCAAGATTGACACCAGTAGTCTCCAAGTCGATGAATGCCAGGGGCTTGGTTAGTTGCAACATGAATGAAATAGGTTTGGGTAAAGGTAATTGATTTTAATGCTTGCCGATAAGAGGAAAAAAACTGATTACCTTTGTTTATTATGGTACGAATGGTATCCTATATTCTTCTGGTTTCCACCACTGTAATCCTCCTGGCATCGTGTGCTGCTCCCAGGTATGGTTGTCCTTCGAACACCTCCGGCACAGGAAAATTCAGGGGGTAAATGGCCATGTGGACGACCCTCCTGAACCTGCAACAGTTGGAACAATTGATGCAGTCTTCCCATTCATTCCCTCAGCTTATTTTCAAGCACAGTACCCGCTGCTCAATCAGTCGGGTTGCGCTTGGGCGGTTTGACCGCTCGGAGCCGTTGCCCAACATCGGTTACCATTTGCTGGATCTCTTGGAGAATCGCTCTTTATCGCAGGCCATCACGGATTCTTTTGGCATTGTGCATGAATCTCCCCAGGTTCTGGTAATTGTGGATGGAATCTGTCGTTACCATGCCAATCACCTTAGCATCGAGCCCGACGATTTACGCAGGGTATTGGAGGGCTACCGGTCAAAGTCCCTGTGAATTGATGAAATTGACCAGGGCCGCGGTATTTTTCAAGTGTAATTTTTTCAGGATGTTGTACCGGTGTACTTCCACTGTTTTGAGGGAAAGGTCGAGTTGTTGAGCGATCTCTTTGGAGGACAAGCCCGATTTGATCAGTTGTATGACTTCAAATTCCCTTCGGGAGAGGTTGTTGAGATCCGGGGCAGATTCCTCGGTCATTTCCAGCTTCTGTTGAGAGAGGATATTTTTGACCTCCCGGCAGATGTATTTATTGCCTTTTTGTACTTCGAGCAGGGCTTCAAAGAGTTCTTCCTTGGAGGAATTTTTGGTGACGTATCCAGAAGCCCCGCTTCGGATCATGCGTTGGGCGAAGGCGGGCATGGAATGCATGGAGACTCCGATGACCTTGGTTCCCGGAATGTATTTACGAATGAGTTGAGTGGCTTCGAATCCGTTAACCGGACTCATATTTACATCCATGAGCACGATGGCAGGATGTTTCTCTCTACAGATCTGCAAGGCCTGGTCAATGTTATCCGTTTCCCCGATCACCTGAAACCTCGGATTCGATTGAAGCAACAAGGCCCACGTCTCCCGAATCAACTTATGATCCTCCACCAACAAAATACTAACCTTCTCCATGAATAAACCCAACTACCCAAACTATCCAAACTATTCAAACTACTCAAACTATTCAAACTACCCGATCCTCAGGCACAGCCTGAGGATCGGGTCAGTGGAGGCGACCGGAATCGAACCGGTGTCCAAACAAAGTCGATGAAAGCCTTCTACATGTTTAGTTTGTTTTGGGGTGTCGGGCAGTTACTGGGAACAAACAACCGATAATTGCCTTAGCTGCATGGGACTTAGATCGCCGGCACAGCCTATGGCGATCGCAACCTGTTTTGTTTTTGAGTCGGCGGCGGGGCGTGGTAACAGATCAACCGGCCCGGCGGCCCGAATGACTACTTAATCACTGATTAGGCAGCCATGGCATACTGAGTATTGCCATTTATAGTTCTCGTATTCACGTTAAACTGCGAATTACGCAACGCAGTACATGCTTATACTTTCAAAGAGCTATGCTGTCAAAACCTAACGCCCCCGAACCGTCGGCTCCGCCGACGGTAGTTTGGATAGTTTGGGTAGTTTGGGCAGTTTGATGAGTTGGGACTGAAAAACTTTCCAAACTAACCAAACTGCCCAAACTGCCAGCCGAAGGCTGGCTCACTACCTTCCCCATCCCAACCAATCGTTTGCATTGGCGTGGATCATGAGTCCGAGTAAAAGGATCATACCTGCCATTTGGGCGTACTCCAAAAATTTATCGGAGGGCTTGCGGCGTGTGATCATTTCATATAAGGTAAACAATACATGACCTCCGTCCAATGCCGGAATTGGCAATATATTCATGAAAGCAAGGATCACGGATAGCATCGCGGTCAGCTTCCAGAATGATTCCCAGTCCCACACCGGCGCAAAAATCGAACCCATGGATTTGAATCCACCCATCGCCTTGTACCCGCCGGTGCCCGGTGTCAGGATCGTGACCATCTGATTCATATAGTCCCGCAGCTCGGTAAACGTCATCTTGATCCCCGCCGGCAGGGCCCCCAATAGATCGTATTTAGTAACCTCCAGGCGTATCCAGCCCAAACTGTCGAGTTGTTTCAATTTATTGTACGTATAAAATCCGATCTGACCCTGCTCATTCACCTGTACCTTGAAACTGGTATCCTGTCCGTTGCGGTTAACAGTCAACACCGCTAACTGTCCTTTTTTGGTTTGCAGCTGATCGGCGAGCTCATCAAAGAACTGAAGCTTCACCGTATCGATGCCCACGATCCGGTCTTGGTTCCTCAAACCGGAGCGATAGGCAGCAGCGGTATCGGATACTTGATACACCCAAGCGGGAATGCGGGGCTCGATGAACCCTTTTCGCGGTTGGTTCTTGTTTTCGACCAGTTGCTCTACAAAATTTTCCGGCATGGCCAGTTCCAGCCGTTGGCCATCACGTTCCAGCTGCACCTTGGTGCTGGTGATGAGTTTTTTCTTGAACCGGGTGAGGTCGTACACTTCTTGCCCATCTACGCCAACAATCCGGTCCCCATTACGAAATCCGATCTTCCAAAGCGTGCTGTCACCTACATGCACCCCGTATTTCATGGAGCTGAAGGGAACTTTCTGATCTCCCCAAACGATTAAGATGATTGCATAGATCACAAAGGCCGTAAGGATGTTCATGATCACACCACCCAACATCACGATCAAGCGCTGCCAGGCTGGTTTGCTACGAAACTCCCAAGGCTGCGGGGGTTTTTTCATTGCCTCTTTGTCCATGCTTTCATCAATCATGCCGGCGATTTTTACATAGCCGCCCAGCGGAAGCCAGCCGATGCCGTAAATGGTTTCACCCACTTTCTTTTTGAAGAGAGAAAACCAGGGATCAAAGAACAAAAAGAACTTCTCTACCCGACAGCCGAACCAGCGGGCGGTGATATAGTGACCAAACTCATGTAAGATCACCAAAATGGAAAGAGAAAGGATCAACTGACCGGCTTTGATGCCCACCTCGCTCCAAGCAATTGCAATTGGTATCATGTGCATAGATAAAAAACCCGCCGAGGGCGGGAACTGTCATAAATGAATTAAATCAGCTGCAAAACTACGCGCTTCCCCGTCGCTGTCAAAATACTGCTGCAAACTGGGCTGCTGGATAAACGGCACCTGTGCCATCGTTTTTTCGATGACCGTAGTCATATCCAAAAAGTTGATCCGGTTGCGCAAAAAAGCAAACACCGCAATTTCGTTGGCAGCATTGAGCACACAAGGCAGGTTGCCCCCCTTTTCCAGAGCCTCCTGCGCCAAGGCCAGGTTACGGAACGTACGCAGATCGGGCTCTTCAAACGTAAGGGTGCTGACTTTTTTGAAGTCATAACGGGGAAAATCATTGGGGATTCGCTGCGGAAAGGCCATGGCATATTGGATGGGCAATTTCATATCCGGCAATCCCATTTGAGCCTTCAGACTGCCGTCCTGAAATTGAACCAAGCTATGCACAATGCTCTGCGGATGCACCACCACTTGTATTTGATCGGGCCGAAGATTGAATAACCATTTTGCCTCGATCATTTCCAGACCCTTGTTCATCAAGGTAGCCGAATCAATGGAGATCTTCGCTCCCATGCTCCAATTGGGATGCTGTAAGGCATGCTCGCGTTTGACGTTGACCAAAAAATTGGGTTTCTTCCCCAAAAAAGGTCCGCCCGAAGCGGTCAGGATCACTTTTTCGATCGGATTGCGCGTTTCCCCCACCAAACACTGAAAAATTGCGGAATGCTCGGAGTCAACCGGAATGATCGGCACCCGTTTCTGAAACGCTTTCTGCATCACAATGTCCCCCGCTACCACCAACGTCTCCTTGTTGGCTAAGCCAATCGATTTCCCATTGTCCAACGCACATAAAGTAGGACGCAATCCGGCATATCCAACAATGGCAGCCAACATCATATCATATGCATCAAGGGAAGCCGCTTCCTCCAACGCTTTCTCGCCACTCATAACGGTGATGGGTTTCCCCTGCAACGCCTCTTTTACTTTTTGGTATCGGGCGGGATCGCCAATCACGACCGTATGCGGCATGAACTCCAAAGCCTGTTTGATCAGAAGTTCCTCATTGCTTTGAGCCGTTAGAATAGAAGCCTCAAAGCGATCGGTGTTGGACCGGATCACCTCCAAGGCCTGCGTGCCAATGGATCCGGTAGAACCAAATAAGGCCAATCGTTTTTTGGGGAAAGGTTGCTGCGTACTCATCCGTTTGCGTTCATCTTCCAAGGGGTCAATCCCTCCGCCAATGTTCGATCGTTGCTCAGGCGGGGGACTTTATTTTGTCCACCCAGCTTCCCAACCGAGCGCATGTACTCAATGAATCCACCCGGCTGCACCGGTTGAATTCGCAAAGGCGAAAGAATGTGGCCGCTGATCAAATCATCGTAATATACGTTTTTCTCCCGCAACCGCTCATCCAGATAAGTGGCAAACGCGGCAAGATCTTGCGGTGGTTGCTGAAACTCGACCCACCATTCGTGATGCGACTGCCCCTGTCCCTGACTCACCATCGGTGCTACCGAAAACTCCGTAATCGACACGTTAAAAGCATCCGCTGTCAGCCGCATGGCCGACTCCACCTCCTCCCCGATCACGTGCTCCCCAAATGCCGAAATAAAATGCTTAATGCGACCCGTTACCACCAACCGATACGGATCTAACGAAACAAAACGAACCGTATCCCCGATGTTATATCCCCAAAGCCCCGCATTGCTATTGATGATCAGCGCATATTGCTCTCCCAACCGAACCTCCGCCAACGACAACCTTCGCGCATCGGCTTTGCCAATCTCAGCCAGCGGAACAAATTCAAAAAATATGCCGCTTCGGGTATTCAACAACAAACCCGGTTCGGTCAAGGTATCCTGAAACGCAAAAAATCCCTCACTGGCCGGAAACAATTCAATCGTATCCACCGGTCGGCCGATGCTCTCCATCAAGCGCGACCGATACGGTTCAAAATTCACCCCGCCTTGCACCATCACTTGAAAATGCGGGAACAACTCACCCACTTTTTTCCCGGTACGCTGCGTGAGGGCATCAAAATACATCTGCATCCACGGGGGAATACCGCTAATTAGCGTCATGGGCTTGTTCCAGGTCTCCTCCACGATCTTTTCCAATTTTTGCTCCCAGTCCTCTATGCAGTTGGTCCCATAACTGGGAAGTTGGTTGGTGCGCAGGTATGCTGGGATGTGGTGGTTGACAATGCCACTCAGCCGTCCAGTCGGAATACCCCCCACCCGCTCCAACTCGGGTGAACCCGATAAAAAGATCATCTTTCCATCCGCAAAGGCCGTATTTCCCGTCTCGGCCATATAACACAATAAGGCATTGCGGGCCGTCTGTATATGGTTGGGGATGGAATCCTTGGTGATGGGAATGTACTTTACCCCACTGGTGGTGCCGGAGGTCTTGGCAAAATAAATCGGTCGACCCCTCCAGAGTACGTCCGACTCCCCCGCCTTCACCCGCTCGATCCACGGGCGAAAACCCTCGTAATCCATAATGGGCACTGCCGACTTAAATCCCTCATAATCATTTACTTGATCAAGATGAAGCGACTTCCCATACCGGGTTTTACGCCCCTGCAGCAAAAGCATCTCGAGAATCGAATGCTGATCGGAGACAGCCGTGGCTTTTGAGCGCTGTATGCCCTTGTGTACAAATTGCGCAAAGGGACGTGCCAGAAAAGACTTGAATTTCATCGGGATATGTCCCTCCAAAGGTAAAGGGGACCGCCCCAAGAAATGGCGCTACCGGGCTGGTTTTCTGTTGGTCGGTTAAGATTTTCCGCCTACCTTTGCGTTCCAAATTTTTGTTATGGTAGCAGTCGTAAAAATAGCCGGTCAACAATACAAAGTGGAGAAAGACCAAACCCTCTACGTTCCCCAGCTCCCGGGTACCGCCGGAGATGCCGTAGCCCTGGAAGTATTGCTGGTGGATGCTGGCGGAAAGCTCTCCGTTGGCGCCAATAAAGGAACCGTCAAGGCCGAGATCCTCGGACACGTAAAAGGAGACACCGTGATCGCTTACAAACAAAAGCGTCGCAAAGGCTTTCATAAAAAGAAAGGTCACCGCACCGCTTACACCCAAATAAAAGTTACAGACATCGCTTAATTTTAATTGGAATTAATCTCACTAAACTTATCGCATCATGGCACATAAGAAAGGAGAAGGCAGCGTAAAGAACGGTCGCGACTCACAAAGCAAACGCCTCGGCGTAAAAATATTCGGCGGACAACCCGCTGTTTCTGGCAACGTATTGGTACGTCAACGCGGCACCGTTTATCATCCCGGAAAGAATGTTGGTGTTGGAAAAGATTTTACATTATTCGCACTCACCGATGGTGTTGTTGAGTTCAAAAAAGGACGCAACAACAAAACATTTGTATCGGTGAACGGCGTTGAGGCCTGATCGTCCCTTTTGAACTTTGTGGAAAAAAATTTGGGTGAAGTAAAATAATTATTATTTTTACTATCGTTAACCCATTTTGCCAACCATTAAATTCAAAACAATGGCAACAAAAAAGAAAGCCGCTAAAAAAGCAGCTCCCAAAAAGAAAGCTGCTAAAAAAGTAGCTAAGAAAAAAGCAGCCCCGAAGAAGAAAGCTGCTAAGAAGAAAGCCGCTAAGAAGAAGAAGAAGTAATCTTCAAACGCTTTCGAAAGTAATAGTAGTCCCCCGTTTCCGGGGGACTTTTTTTTACCCCCGCCTACCTTTGCAACATGACCAACGCGGAGATCGCCGAACAACTGGAACGACTGGGCAAGCTGATGGACATCCACGGGCTTGACCCCACCCAAACCAAGATTCTGGGTGCAGCCGCCTTTACGGTCGATAAATTAGACTACCCCCTTTCCACCTACCCGCCCGATCAGATCGGAAAGATCCGCGGACTCTGGGGCAAAACAGCCGAGCGCATTCGCGAAATACTCGAAACAAAAGAACTCCCCGCGCTTGTCGCATTGGAACGCGCCACACCGGTCGGCGTGCTGGAAATGCTGCATATAAAAGGACTCGGACCCAAAAAGATCCAGATCGTATGGAAAGAAATGGAGATCGAAACACTGGGTGAACTGCTCTACGCCTGCCAGGAAAACCGGCTGACCCTTTACAAAGGCTTTGGCGCCAAAACACAACACAACATCCAGGAAGCCATCGAATATTACCTGCAACACCAAGGTCATTTTCTCTGGGCAGAAGTGGAGGTACTGTTTCCACAGATCGACGGATTCTTGAAAAAATGCCTGGGCTCTGAAAACGTTGCGGTTACCGGAAGCTACCGCCGACAAGACCCCACCATTGATGAACTAACCTTTGTGACGCAATCCACCCGCACACAAACCAAAGCCATCTTTCAAACCGCCCAACCCCCAGCACTTCTTGAAGAAAATGATACAGGTGTGTTGTATCAGCTGACCAACGGATTGCGGCTGCGACTGCTGGACGGAAACGAACCCTTTATCGGCCGATTGTTCCAAACCACCGCCTCAGAAGAATTCCTAACAGCAATCCCCCTCTTTAAAACGCCAAATCCGGCAACTACCGAAGAAGAAATTTTCACGGCCCTCAAACTCCCCTACCTCGACCCCGCTCTTCGATCCGACGCATGCTGGATCGAACGAAGCAAAACAAAGGGCGTACCCAACTTGATCCAACCAACCGACATCCGAGGCCTCATCCATAGCCACAGTACCTGGAGCGATGGCTCCGACTCCATCGCCGCCATGGCCCGGGAAGCCAAACGCCTGAACCTGGAATACCTGGTGATCTCAGACCACTCCCAAGCAGCTTTTTATGCCAAAGGACTTTCCATCGAACAAATTCACCAACAACAAGCCGAGATCGATTCCCTTAACCAACAACTCGAAAAGGAAACTTCCACCCAACCGTTTCATGTATTCAAAAGCATTGAAGCAGATATTTTGGGCGACGGAGAACTGGACTACCCCAAGGAGATCCTAGAAACCTTCGACCTGGTGATCGCCTCCATTCACAGCCAACTTCGCATGACCGAAGAAAAGGCCCAGTCGCGATTGATCAAAGCCATTGAAAATCCATTTACCACCATCTTGGGACACCCAACCGGCCGACTCCTCCTGAGCCGAAAAGGATACCCAATCAATCACAAAAAAATCATCGACGCCTGCGTGGCCAACGGCGTAGTCATTGAACTCAACGCCCACCCACGCCGACTCGACATCGATTGGAAATGGATCCCCTACGTGCTCGATAAAGGTGGATGGATATCCATCAATCCGGATGCACATGAAATCGCCGGATTCGACGACACCCGCTACGGCGTGCTGGTAGCGCAAAAAGGAGGACTGACCGCCGACCGCAACCTAAGCTCCCTTCCGTTAACGGAATTTAAAAATTTCCTCTCCACACGAAATCGCCGCTGATTCAAACACCAGCAAAGAACCAAACACCCCACATTGCCAGTATCTTTGCCCCATGTCAAGGTACTGGATGTTGACGTTCGCACTGATCGGCTGGACCTGCCAGCCAGAGGCGGTACTGACCGAGGCAGAAGTGCTAAAAGTGATCGAACGCTTCGATACCGGATGGCAAAAAAAAGACTCCGCATTGGTCGATTCTGTGCTCTCTCCCGGCTATCTCTATTTTACGCAATCCGGCAACACCTTCGATCGGGCTAGTTTGGTGTCTACCGCCGGATCAAATGTGTACACCCTCCAGACCATGAAAAGGGAAGAAGTAACCATCCAACTCGATGGAAACACCGCCGTCGTCAATACCATCTGGAGCGGCAAAGGATTCTACCACGGTGAAGAATTCAACGATCGCCAACGCTGCAGCATCACCATTGTAAAACATAGAAAAAAAGTCCGAATCCTGGCCGAACATTGTACCCCCATTAAAACCCTGAATAAAGAACTATGAAAAAATATTTCCTCATCCTTATTGCCCTCTTCATTGGACTAAACAGTTGGTCTCAATCCAACACCCCGGCCCGTCCCAAGCTGGTAGTGGGCATCATCCTCGATCAAATGCGATGGGATTATCTCTATCGATACCAAAATCGGTACGCCGCCGATGGCGGATTCAAACGGTTGCTGAACCAAGGCGCTACCTGCGAAAACACCTTCATCCCCTACACGCCAACAGTTACCGCCTGCGGACACGCTTCCGTCTACACCGGCTCAGTGCCTTCCATCAACGGCATCACCGGAAATGCGTGGTGGGACCAAGACAAACAAGCCACTGTCTATTGTACAGACGATAAAACCGTTAAAACCGTCGGCTCGGATAATACTAGCGGACTGATGAGTCCGCGTAACCTCCTCACCAACACCATCGGCGATGAATTGCGCATGGCCACCCAATTCCGTTCCAAAGTGGTGGGCATCGCCTTGAAAGACCGAGGGGCCATCTTACCTGCCGGCCACAGTGCCAATGCCGCTTATTGGTACGATAGCAAAACCGGCAATTGGGTAACCTCCACCTACTACCGCAACGAGCTTCCCAATTGGGTGAAGCAATACAACGATTCAAAACGCCCGGATGCGTTTTACCAAATGGGATGGAACACACTCTATCCGGCCAATACCTATACCGCCAGTACAGACGATGAGAAATCCTACGAAAATCCAATGTTTGGGAAAAAACTTCCTTACGACCTATCCGCCTATATCGGAAAGGATTATAGCAAGATCCTGACCACCCCCCACGGCAACTCGCTCACTTTTGAGTTTGCAAAAAAAGCGTTGCTAGCCGATACCTTGGGGAAAGACCCCATCACCGACTTGCTCGCGATCAGTTTCTCCTCGCCCGATTACATCGGCCATTCCTACGGACCCAACTCCGTTGAGGCCGAAGATGGCTTTTTACGGATGGACCGAGAGCTGGGTGAATTTCTTCGATTCCTGGATAAGGAAGTTGGGGCCGGACAATACACCGTATTCCTAAGCGCCGACCACGGAGCAGCCCCCGTACCAGAATACATGCAAGAAAATAAAATGCCGGGGGGAAGGGTATTTTTCATGGGACTGATCAACCAAATAAATCAATCGCTGCAAAAAGAATACCTGATCGCCAACCTCATCGTGAGCGACGACAACTACCAAATTCATCTAAACAGAAAAGCACTTGATTCCGCCAAGATCGACCGGAAATCCGTGTCGGAAAAGATCATGCAATGGATACGCCTGGAGCCCGGCGTTGACCGGATCTTCCCCCTAGAGGAACTGAATACAATCCCCCTAAATGAAAAGGTTCGCAACATGCTGAACAATGGCTATCACCCCCTTAGAAGTGGCGACCTGCAAATTATTTTAAAGTCGAATTACATTGATGCCTACGGAAAAACCGGCACCACCCACGGACTTTGGAATCCGTACGACTCCCATATTCCGCTGCTTTGGTACGGCTGGGGCATTCGTCCCGGTAGAGTCATTCGCGAAACCTACATGACCGACATCGCCCCCACCCTGGCTAGTCTGCTTCGAATCCAAATGCCGAGTGGATCGATCGGAAAAGCCATTCCCGAAGTGATCAAATAAAGCAACATGGAAAATACCCTCCAGGCAACATTCGAAGAAGCCGTCGCCACCAGCAAAACGCTCACCGAGCGACCCAGTAACGAAACCCTGCTTCGTCTTTATAGTTTGTATAAGCAAGCGACCGAGGGAGATTGTCTAACCGATCCGCCTGCTAACCCGTTCGACTTTGTCAATAAGGCCAAACACCAGGCATGGACCGATCTAAAGGGAATGGATACCCCGTCAGCCATGCAGCAATATATCGACCTGATCGAACAATTAAAAAGCTAATTCAAGCTACGCATACCCAAGGCCTCCCGATACGCTTCATCCAACTGGCGGCCGATCGTTTGATACGAAAAACGAGTTTTAGCACGCTCGGCGATCTCCCGCCGATTGAGCCCTTCGCTGTTTTGCATCACTTCTTGCATCGCTAAATAAAGTGCTGGCTCGTCGCCCACGGGAATCAGTCTGCTACAAACGGGATCGATCAATTCGGATACCCCTCCTACGTCTGTTGCGATAACGGAAAGTCCGGCACACAATGCCTCCCCGATCACACACGGAGAATTCTCCATAGAACTATTCAACACAAAGCAATCCGCCTCTTTCATAAATCCGGCAACGGTTCCATACGTAACCTCGCCTTCACAATAAATAGCCGCCGAACGGTCCTTCGCCAACTGACGAATCCACTCCCCACGATCTCCCTTACCGCCTACCAAGATCAATCGCGTTTGCGGAAACGCCCGGTGCAAGCGATCAAACACACGAAGGATCCCCTCCGGATTTTTATTCTCACTCCAGTCCGAAACGTGCAAAAACGTGAATGGCCGAACCGCCCGCTCAACAAAATAAAAAAAACGGGTGTCAACCACGTTGTAGATCGTCCGTGAACACAACGCGCCTAAATAGGTTTGGAGTTGGCGGGACTGGTAATCACTAACCGAAATCGAACAGACTGACTTCTTGTACCCCAGTCGGGTGATCAGCCGAAATAAAAAAGAACGATTCTCAAATCGATCGGCCGTTTTTACTTGATAGATGCCCCAATGTTCCGTCACCACATGAGGCACCCCAAAACGGGCCAGCAAATAACGAGCGATCAAACCTGACTTATAAGGAATCTGTACGTGCACCAGATCGGGCAATCCATAAGCAAATTGATACGCGCGAACCATCCGCCCCATGGCGCGCAACCACCCCAGCGCACTCAGCCATCGCTGGTCCCAACGCTGAGTCGGGTAATACGCGATCCACTCGCGCAACGCTTGCGTTCGGTCGTCTTTGGCAATGGAATAAGCATGGTGTGACGGACTACCGATCGCATGCAGAACATGAATATCGGCGTATTCGGAAACGGCTTCCGCATGCCGCTGAATAAAATCTCCGGAAAATAAATCCACCGACGAGGGATACCAACTACACAACCAGAGTACTCGTAGTCGTTTTGGATGGGTCATGCAAAGGGTTATTTCAGGGCCGCAATGATCTGGCGGAACTCAGTCGCATTCAAGGAAGCACCCCCCACCAATCCGCCATCCACATCCGTGCATCCAAACAATTCAGCCGCATTCGAGGCCTTCACACTTCCTCCATATAAAATGGGGATCTGTTCGGCAACTTCCTTTCCGTAGTGTGCCGTCAATACCGCCCGAATGGCCGCATGCATTTCCTGCGCCTGAGCACTGCTGGCCGTCTTGCCCGTTCCAATGGCCCAAATGGGCTCGTAAGCGATTACGATGCCGGAAATCGATTCGGCAGACAAATGGAATAGTCCCGCCCGCACCTGTGCCCCTACGAACTCATTTTGTTTTCCGGATTCTCTGACAGACAACGACTCCCCACAACAGAAAATGGGGCGAATACCCACCTCCAAACAACGATCTACTTTCTCCGCAAGCTGCGCATCGCTTTCCGCTTGGTATTCACGTCGCTCACTATGCCCGATCACACAATCCTTTATTCCCATGGAAGCCAGCATGGCTGCAGAAACCTCTCCGGTAAACGCACCGGCAGTTTTCTGGTGACAATTTTGCGCCGCCAACCGATATCCGTTCAATGATTCAATGCGCTGACGAACCTGCTCGAGATATAAAAACGGAACGGCCAGCACCACTTCCTCATGGGATTGCAAAGAGATCGGCTCCGTCAAGAGTTGATCCAACAACGCTTTTACCTCCGGCTGGGTCAAATTCATTTTCCAATTGGCCGCAGCGATCTGTTTGCGCATAGTCATCATTGATCTGTTTTAAAAATATATTTCAATCGTTCGATCTCCTCCCGTTCGAGTTTTTGCCCTTTCAGGGCTTTCCACTGCTCGATGTGAACCAATGCCTGCTTCAACTGATATCGAGTTCCATCCATCCAGCGAAAACTAGAGATTCGTTTGGGCGGGAGTCCCTCATTGCCCACCTGTACACTCACTCCTATCACTGTACCACTGTTGAGTGAACTGTTGATCACCGTGCGGGAATGGTCGCCCATGAATACACCGGCTTTTTGTCCCACCGACACATTCCTCCCCCCCACTTCCACTTCAATCGCTCCCGCAGTATTTTTTAAATTGGAATTACTGGTACCCGCTCCCCAATTGCACCAAGAGCCGATCACGGAATCACCCATGTATCCATCGTGTACTTTGTTGCTAAAGGGAAACAACAAAGAGCGTTTGATCTCTCCGCCCAGTAAACAACTGGCACCCGCTACTGCCGGACCATAAATCTTGGCTCCCATTTTCACCACCGAACGATCACCCAACAGAAAAGGTCCGCGGATCATCGCTCCCTCCTGCACCTCTGCCCGCTTTCCGATGTAGATCGGTCCGCTTTCCGTATTCAAAAAACAGGGCATCAACCGAGCGCCTTTCGCGAGAAATACCGGATGCTTTCCGATAATTTTTACGTAAGCAGGTATGTCGGATTTCTTACCCATGGTCAACAATAAAAAATCCATCTCGACTGCCCGGTTCAACCCTGTTAACAGATCCCAAGGATATCTTAGGAAAAGAACGGGATAACCGATTTTTTTATCGGGGACATGGGGCTTAGGGGGAATTCGATCGATCCGTGCAGCCGTAGCGATCCAATCTCCTTCTTTTGTGAAAAGGGATTGACCTTTCTTGAGCGAGGCGATCGACTGACACAACCGGGCTGATGGCATAACAGCTGACGAGATCGTGTAAAGATTTTTTTTCTTTTTGTTGAGTGGACGAAAAAGAAGAGGCCATTTTTCTCGAAGCGGGAGCAGGCCAACCGGCAGATCGATCCCCGCTCGCATCAGCGTGAACGGATACAGGGTAACCGCTTGCGTAGGAGGTTCCAGGTAATGAAAGGTCGACATGGGTATCCCTAAAAATAAACAACCTCCCGGTATCGAGAGGTTGTGAATGTCATGTTGTATTCGATTACGCTTTTTTCGCGTACTTCTTTTTGAACTTGTCGATTCGACCAGCGGTATCTACCAGCATGTTCTTTCCGGTAAAGAAAGGATGGGAGGTGCTGGAGATCTCCAACTTGATGACCGGATATTCATTGCCATCTTCCCACTTCACGGTTTCTTTCGAAGCAGCGGTGGAACGGCTGAGAAAACTGTGGCCATTGCTCATGTCTTTGAAAACGACTAACCGATAGCTATCGGGGTGGATTCCTTGTCTCATAACTGTATGATTTTTAAGGGGATACGGATTTTGCCGTAACCGTCAATGTTTAAGGGATGCAAATATACGCCAATAAGGCGGTATGCCCAAATGGGTCAATCCCGCATATTCACGTACTGCAAGGGCAGTCCGAGGTCGGCGCTGCGGCAGGACTGGATCACGGCCTGCAGGTCGTCGATCTTTTTACCGGTGACCCGCACCAGGTCGTCCTGAATGGCCGCCTGCACTTTGAGTCCGCTATCCTTGATGAGCTTCACCACCTTTTTGGCATCTTCCTGTGCCAGGCCGTTACGGACCTTGACCGATTTTTTCCAAACCTTCCCGCTGACGGAACCTTCCTTGGAAAGATCAAATGCCTCGGGTGCGATGCCTTGTTTATTGGCCCGGTTGATCAGGACATCGAGCAGCTGACGCATTTTCATGTCGTCGTCGGTCTCCAGTTTCAGGGTGAATTCTTTTTTGTAGAGTTCGATCACGACATGACTTCCCTTAAAATCGAACCGATTGGTGATTTCACGGGTGGTCACGTTGACGGCATTGTCGAGCGCCTGCGCATCGACCTTACTAACTATATCAAATGAGGGCATGTGACTGAATTTACACGAAGGTAATAAGAGAAGGGAGTAAGCGCCTCATTCGGTAATTTCGCCATCATGAATACCCCGATCGATTACCGTTCGGATACCGTCACCCGCCCCACCCCTGGAATGCTGTCTGCGATCCACCAAGCCGCCGTGGGCGATGATGTCTTTGGAGAAGACCCATCCATAAACGAACTGGAAGCAAGAACCGCATCCTATTTTGGATTTGAGGCCGGACTCTATTGCCCTTCCGGCACCATGACCAACCAGATCGCCATCAAATGCCATACCCAACCGGGTGATGAGGTCATTTGCGACATCAACTCACACATCTATCAATACGAAGGAGGCGGGATCGCATTTAATTCCAGCGCCTCGGTCAAGTTGCTTGAAGGCGACCGGGGACGGGTGACCGCAACACAAGTCAAAACAGCCATCCAACCCGACGATGTACACCGAGCCCATACCAGCTTGGTGTCACTTGAAAACACCTCCAACCGCGGCGGGGGCAGTTGTTATGACCTAAAGGAGATCGAATCCATTCGGAATGTATGTGCGGAAAACGGGTTGCGGCTTCACCTAGATGGCGCCCGGGTCTGGAATGCGATCGTTGCAAAAAAAGAGAACCCGAAAGATTACGTGCGGCTCTTTCACAGCGCCTCTGTCTGTTTTAGCAAAAGCATGGGTTGTCCGGTTGGCAGTGTCTTACTGGGCGATGCGGATTTCATCAAAAAAGCGCGCCGTATTCGTAAGGTTTTTGGCGGCGGGATGAGACAAGCCGGTTACCTCGCAGCGGCCGGTGTCTATGCATTGGATCATCACATCGATCGACTGGCGGAAGATCATGCCCATGCACAACTCCTGAGCGAAGAGATTGCAAAAAAATCTTTTGTCAAGTTCGTACTGCCCGTTGAAACCAATATTCTGATGTTTGAATTGGTAGAAGGAAAGTCAGCCCCCGGTTTAGTAGCCGATTTAAAACAACACGGAATCCTGGCCTACGCCATCGCCCCCAATCGGGTGCGACTGGTGACGCACCTCGATATCAGTCGGCCTATGATTGACACCACCCTAAGCGCTTTCCGATCTTTATAAATACATTTGATCATGTTTCCTTCCGTCGATCCCACTTCCACTGCTGCCTGGTCAACGCTCAAAAAGTTGTCGAAGCAAGGAAAGAAATTTTCGATCCGAAAAGCCTTTGACGCAGATGGCGCACGGTTTCAGAAAATGGCGCTATGTACCAAACAATTGGTCTTCGATTATTCCAAGAACCGAATCGACGAGAAAATACTGAATGTCCTATTTGAATTATCAAAAGAGACTAAGGTCCGACAAGCCCTGGAGGGGCTGAGAAAAGGCGAACGGATCAACCGGACCGAACAGCGGGCCGTGTTGCATCCGGCACTGCGCAGTTTTTCAAAAAAAGATTGGAAAGTGGATGGAGAAGCCGTGATGCCTGCGATCGAGAAGGTCAGGCGACAAATGAAATCCTTCTGTGAATCGGTGCATAGTGGAAAGTTTCGGGGATACACGAATAAAAAGATCCGGACCATCGTCAATGTTGGTATTGGAGGGAGTGATTTGGGTCCGCTAATGGTCACCGAAGCCCTTCGCCCCTATTGGCTGCCCGGGATTAAGGTTCATTTTGTTTCTAATGTGGACGGGGCACACATCAGCGAAACCCTGAAAGGGATCGATCCGGAAACCACACTCTTTCTGGTCGCCTCCAAGACGTTCACCACGCAGGAAACCATGGCCAATGCCCAAACAGCCCGTACCTGGTTTTTGAAAAAAGCCAAGCAGCCCAAACACATCGCCAAACATTTTGTGGCGCTGAGCACCAACCGTTCGGCCGTTGAAGCATTTGGTATCGATCCAAAAAACATGTTCGTGTTTTGGGATTGGGTAGGCGGACGATATTCGCTGTGGAGTGCCATCGGGCTTTCCATCGCCCTCACCGTCGGATATAAAAATTTTGAGCAACTGCTCAAGGGCGCCGAGCACATCGATGAACATGTGTGGCAAGTACCGGAGCGGGAAAACATCCCGCTGGTGATGGCCCTTGTCGGCATCTGGAACACTAATTTTTTAGGTGCCGCTACCGAGGCCATTTTACCTTATGATCAATACCTGCATCGATTCCCCGCCTATTTTCAGCAGGGGAATATGGAGAGCAATGGGAAGTCGGTGAACAGAAACGGCAAACCAGTTTCCTACACAACCGGACCGGTGATCTGGGGAGAGCCCGGCACCAATGGTCAACATGCCTTTTATCAACTCATTCATCAGGGAACGTCGCTTATTCCGTGTGATTTCATTGCCTCTGCAAAACCGCATCATGCGTTAACCGACCATCATCAAAAACTACTCAGCAATTTCTTTGCCCAAACGGAGGCATTGATGAATGGAAAGACCAAAGCGGAGGCGCTTAGAGTACTGAAAAAAGCCGGACATACCGCCAGTGAGATCGAGGCGCTACTGCCTTACAAGACCTTTCGGGGCAATCAGCCCACCAATACGTTCTTATTGGAACAGCTTACGCCATTTACCTTGGGCGAATTGATCGCCCTCTACGAATACAAGATCTTTTATCAGGGAGTGATCTGGAACATTTACAGTTTCGATCAATGGGGTGTGGAACTGGGTAAGCAGTTGGCCAATAAAATTTTACCGGAGCTGGAGAATAATACTCCGGTTACCACCCATGATGCGTCTACGAATGGGTTGATCAATGCTTACAAAAGAATGAGCCCTCCTACGCCAAGGCTTCGGCGGACGAGGGGGATAAGATAAAGGCTTAGACAGTTTGAATAGTTTGAATAGTTTAAAATCTCTGATTTATAAACCACCTAACAAAAAAGCCCCTCGTGAGAGGGGCTTTTGCTATTCAAAGGTTTTGATTATTGTACCAGGATGATTCCGGAGATAACCTTGCCGGTGTATTGGTGTGCTACCTTGACGACATAGGCGCCTTTGGCAGTGGCACCGCCACCGAGGTTGAAGTCCATTCGCTGATACGGAGCGGATCCACGTACCAGGGTGAAGTCGCGGCTTTCGATCACTTGTCCCAGCGGGTTGTAGATCGTAACTACGCGCTTCTCTGCCAGGTCACCGGCGAAGTACAGACGAACCTGGAAGGCACCGTTCACCGTGGGGTTCGGATAGATCCAGAGTTTATCGGTCGCTTCGGCAGAAATCACCAGGCTGTTTGACTTATTGGTACATCCGTTCACATCTACTACGGTTGCTTGGTAAGACCCGAGTTGATCAATATTGACCAATTGGGTATTCGTGGTGCCGGGGATGGCGCCACCGTTGTAGGTCCAGGACCAACCATTTGGTGCCGCCGGCGGGGTGCTGGTTGCGGTAATGGTGGTGGTACGGCCGGGCACCAAGCGAACAGCCGGGGCGCTGATTGTAACAACCGGCAGGGCATTTACCGTAAGCGTAGCAACGTTGGAAGTAACCGATCCGCAAGGAGCGGCAGTAGCCACGACGCGGTAACGATAACCGGTCATGTTTTGCGTAACGCCACTGATTGTCAGAGTAGCGCTGGTCGCACCAGTGATGGCGCTGTAGGTCAGGCCTCCGTCGATGCTGCGCTCCCACTGATACGTGATCGGTCCGCCACTGGTAACAGAAGCATTAAACGTAGTGCTTCCGCCCAAGCAAACCGCACGAGTAGCAGGGGCAACGACCAATCCCACCACGGGGTTAGTGACGTTCACCGGTATGGTAGCGATGGCTGACTGACAAGGTGTAGGTGTGGTGAAACTGACCGAGTAGTTTGTATTCACGGTGGGCTTCACATAAATAGTTGTAGCTGGTGTTCCGGTGTACGGGATGGTGGCTGCTGCGTCCGTGAACATGGTGTTCGGGGAAGCCGGAGAAGCCGTCCAGGTACCTTGTGCAAACACAGGAGCTACATAAGAGATTTGAATTTCCCAGCTTAGGAGGTTACCCAGATCACCAGGACCCAGATCACTCAAACCGAGTGTCCAGTTGCCGTTCAGGGTAGTCAACAACGGAGCCCAGAAACCGGTAGTTGTAGCGATCGGATTCAGATTGGTTCCTACTCCAAATCGATCGGCACGATAGGTACCGGTACGAGGGGCAGGCGCACCACTCATAGAAGTGGTAGAAAGGGAGTCAACCACCGTATTGGTGAAGTTGTCCGTATCGTTGTTACCGGCTCCATTGTTGAGGAGCCCGATCAGGTTCAAGACTTGACCGTTCGGGGCGCGAAGGTTCATGATCAGATCACCCACCCAGGTATGGGTCATCGTGAATTTAACAGCCACGTTGGTTATCAACACACCTGCCGGGATACCGGAAACAGCTACCGAAGCAGTAGTACCAGTTGGAGTATTGTCCGGAATCGCGAGCGGCAATCCGGCGGAGGCGACGAAGATTCCGGTGGTCGGAGCCGAAACGGAGTTGGTCAGGGTTAAAGTCTGTGTAGAACCGGTACAAATAGTAGCAGTAGCTGGATTCACCACCGGCTGAAGCGGGTTAACGGTGAGGGTGGCATTGTTGCTGAAATCAACTGCGGTACAACCCCCGCGCATCAGTGCACGGAATTGATAGCCGTTGAACGTACCGGGTACATTTGTAAGCGTCAGAGTAGAAGTAGTAGCACCTCCAAAGATGCCGCCGTTGGTGATATCCACCCAGGTCCCGGTGGCACTGGTGCGATACTGCCAAGTAAAGGTCAGGAGAGAACCGGTAGCCGCAACGCTAAAGGTGGCATTACCACCACAGGTTACACTGGTGCTGGCCGGATGCGTAGTAAAGGAACCAGTAACACAAGGCTGAATGTTTACATTGTAATCTTCGGTTTCACCAAAGGGATAACCAGTACATGCCTGACCGGAGGTCAGAGCACCTGTTCCAAATCGAACCCGAACGCGCATGCGGGTTACCCCGGTCAAGGCGGTTGCAGGTATATTGATGTTGTTGGTAATCACCCCGCCGTTTCCGGCGTTGCTACCAATGTTCGTATACTCATTGGTATCAAACTGGCCGTTTTGATTATAGTCAATCCATACGCTGACATTCTCCGAATAAACTGTTGGGGTATTGACGGTAATTGGGTTGGCTGCCCCGGAGAAAACGATCGGAGCCGCAACGGTAGTTGTGTAGTTGGCATATCCACCGGCACTACATGCAGAGGCGTTGTCCAATGTACTAATCCGAACGCGCGTGATTACATCACTATCGGTACAATTCGAAGAAGGCGGTAAGCAATAACAGGCAGAAGGCGGGTTGATGTTGACCAGCACAGGGTTGGAGGCTGTGGTGGAGGGACCCGCGCTGCAGGTCACATTACAACGATAAGCGGTAGCCGTGGTGATGCTGGTTGCATATGTTGGGTTGGTTGCACCGGCGATGTCGGTCCACGGACCAGCAACCGAGCTAGCCGACTGCCATTGGTAAGTTACTCCAGAGCCGGTTGTAATGTTTTGCAGACTTAATGTGAATGGAAGTGTCGGACATACCGAATTGCTCGTTGCTGAACAAAGGGTGTTTCCTGGATTGGGCGTACCGGCACAGGGAGCAGAGGGACAGACAGGAAAATCGACTGTCATGGTATAATTACTGGCGGTACCGGCAGCAGTGGTATTGACGTTGGCAGAGTATACAATTATTTGGATGGTCTGTCCGGCCGCTACAGTCAAGTTACAAGAAAGTGTGACGGCGGGAGTACCACTACTGGCATCCGGATCAGCCAAATAATTTGTAGCGAGGCTGGCTGGGTTAAACGTATTGTTGTAGATCGCAAACTGAATATTTGCGTTTGTTAAATCTGTTGTGCTGAGCGTGAATGTACCACACTGCGTCAGACCCGTTGTGTTGGTATAGGTATGAACGTCATAATAATAAGGACCCGTGCCTGAAGTACCAGGGAAGGGATATGGAGTGGTACAGTTTCCGTTGGGAGGCGATCCGTTTCGGAACAAACGAGGACTCATCGTCAGGTCACCCGCAGCAAGCGATCCGGTAAATGTTGCACAGATCGCCTCAGGGCGTGGCTGGTTCGATGGATTATTGGGTATCACCAATCCAAGATCATTGGTCGCTGTTGGAATTGAAGAGGTTGGATTCCCTTGACTCAACGTGGTTTTTTGCTGGATCTGTTGAGCGGTAGGAGCAGGTCGCTTACTGTCGCTGTTTCTCTCCAACGTTTGGGCAGTAGATTGGAAAATTCCCAACTGCATAAAACCCAGGAGTAAAAACAATCGAAACAAAGACAATCGGCTGTTCATAAGCGTAAAGTTTGGTTGCATGGTAACGATTTTAAATGTGTGGTCACTGACCGGTTCCCGGGCAGTATAAACCGGCAACAAATTAGCTAAAAAATAACAAAACACAAAAAAGGACACCTCACATGAAAAAGCCCCCCGATGAACTCGGAGGGCTTTGAATATGAATTAATTAGATAAAGGATTACTGAACCATCACGATACCGGAGACGACGCGACCACTGTACTGATCGGCCACCTTCACCACATAGGCTCCTTTGGCCGTGGCACCTCCGCCCAGATCGAAGTTCATCTGAAGGTAGGCAGGTAGGCCGGCCACCAGCACGAATTCTTTGCTTTCGATGACTTGTCCGATGGTGTTGTAGATGGTCACCACCCGCTTTTCGGCACGCTCACCGCTATGGTAGAGGCGGACCTGGAAGGCACCGGAGGTCGGATTCGGATAGATCCAAACACGATCAGAACCTTCGGCGAAGATGGTAACGGCGTTGGATTTGTTCACACAACCATTCACATCGGTTACGGTCACCTGATAAGTTCCCAGGCGATCGATGTTGGCAGTTTGAGAATTACCCGTACCGGAGATCGCACTGCCATTCAAGGTCCATGCGTATCCATTACTAGCCGCAGGCGGATTGCTACTGGCCGTGAGTGTTGTCGTACGACCTGGAACCAGTTTCACCATCGGTGTTGAGAGGGTAACGGTCGGCAAGGCATTCACCGTGAGGATTCCAACACCGGTAGAGATGACCGATCCGCAAGGACCGGCAGTAGCCGTAACGCTATAACGATTGCCATTCATGGCTTGTGTAACACCCGTCAAGTTGAGCGTAGCGGACGTTGCGCCGGAGATGTTTGTGAAAGTTGCTCCTCCATTGGTGCTAACGGCCCATTGGTAGGTCAGTGGACCACCACTGGATACTGTTGCGCTGAAGCTGGTGGAACCACCCACGCAAACCGCACGGGCGGCCGGGCTCACTCCAAGCCCAACGATCGGCTGAGAAACCGTAACGGGTACACTGGCAATTGAAGATGTACAACCACCAGGGGTAGTGAATTGTACAGAGTAATTGGTATTAGCAGAAGGTCTCACATAAATAGTTGTAGCCGGTGTTCCGGTGTACGGGATGGTGGCTGCTGCGTCCGTGAACATGGTGTTCGGGGAAGCCGGAGAAGCCGTCCAGGTACCTTGTGCAAACACAGGAGCTACATAAGAGATTTGAATTTCCCAGCTTA